>OBDM01000001.1_pt1 | contig 395991 bp, 332 predicted proteins | sample 1518281 | NCBI WGS metagenome assembly OBDM01 (sample SAMN01760942, study PRJEB22395) | human gut metagenome | reverse complement strand
TTATCGGGTTTTTTCGCCGCTCTCTCGCGACAGCTTGTTTATAATATCATAACCGCTCCCAAATGTCAACACATTTTTTCGGATTTTTTAAACTTTTTCTTTAAAAAATTTTCACATACTAAATATAGTCTTTTGAACAATCTATAAACAGAAAATATGGTATACAAACAAAGTAAAAAAGAAGAGCAGAGCTTCCAAAGATTCGCATGAATCATAAAAATGAAAGCCTGCCCTTAATTTTTCAGAAAAATTTATCCAAAGAAGTTCTGTACTGCATACATTACTGCATCAGAATCAATATCTAAATATAAGCCTACTGAAATAGATGTATAATGAGAATTAAGTATATTTGCTCTATGTCCTGACGAATTCATCCACGCATTAACTATACTTTCTGCTGTCATATCTGGCTGACAACCTATATTTTCACCCATATAGTCACAAGTAAAATTAAATGCTGTATAGAATTTTGTTCCGTTTGGACGAGTATGGTCAAATAGAGTTGCTGTTTCTTTTGCACGAACCGCAGAACCACTTGCACCTTTTGAATTAACTGACAATGTTTTTAAACCTGCTTTATTTCTCTCCATATTAGTAAGTCTGATAATCTCACTCTTTATATTATTTATATCTGTTTGAGAGAATGTACTTCCTGTTATGCTTTTATAGGCACTATATATAGTTGAACCGTTAATATTCTTATATGTACGAATCCTATAATTATACTTCGCACCAGATGTAAGATTTCTGTCTACAAATTGAAGATTATTTGAACCACTAACAATTGCAATAACTTTATAACTTGAATCTGTCGAAAGCTTTCTTTCTACTTTATATCCTCTTATACCCTCTATTTGATTCCAAGCAACTCTTATTGCTTTATCAGTTTTGTTTTCAACTCTGAAACCATCTACATACATAGGAATTGTATAAGTAGTAAGTTCAGTATAATCACCAAGCACCTTATTTCCAGAAAGCTCTTTATAAGCTGCTATCCTATAATACTGGCTTTCCCCTGGGTAAAGTCCATCGTCCTGATAGCTCACTGTACTGCCACCCTCAACAATCTTTCTGACATAGATTTCGCCTGTATTATTATTTTTCTTATAAATACAATACCCATCTGCACCACTTACTGATTTCCAGTTAAGTTTCAGAGAACCTGTCTGTCTGCTTGATGAAGTAAACGATGTTGTAACATCAGGACAAGTTACTGACAAATGCTCAACTTTTTCTCCGATAAGTGTTGTATTATTATAATTTTTATAAGCTGCAACAGCAAATCTATATTCTGTTCCAGAAGCAAGCCCTCTTGCAGAATAATTTAAGCTTTGATTATTAAGAGTTGCTAAGAGCTTATAATCCCCATCAGCCTGTGCAACATAAATCTTATATCCATCTGCTCTTGATACTTCATTCCAGAAAAATGTTATAGATGAAGTAGACTGTGTATCAGTTTTAATTGCAGATGTTCTATATGGATATGTGCTATTAGATGATTCTGCATATTCTCCAGAATACTTTTTTTCATTAAATTCTCTATAAGCAACTACACGATAAGTAAATTCAGAAGCTGATGGAAGCTCCGAATCCGTATAGCTTGTTATTGCACCATTACTTACAGTTGCAATTAATCCATATTTTGTTATATCTGTTGTGCTTTGCCTATAAATTAAGTATCCAGTTGCATTTGTAACCTTGTCCCAAGAAAGGCGTAGTGTTGAATATCCTGTAGATATTACTTTTAAGTTTTTAACTGATTCTGGTAAAGTACAAGCATCTATCTCGGCAAAGTCACTTTTTCTCAATACATCATCTACATAACTATAAGTTACAATTCTATATGAGCAAGCCTTTGCTGATTCAAGGTTATCGTCTGTCCAGTAAATGATACCATCATTGTCATAATTATTGTATTGATTATAATTCTTAATATAAATAATTTCGTTATATTCAGAATATATTGTTTCACCTTCTGCTTTTTTATAAATTATATATCCGTCTGCACCTGTTGAAGAACGCCATGCAAGCTTTATTGAGTTTGTTGTATTCTCATCAACTTTTAAGCCCTTAACCGCTGCTGTAATTGTTTCTCCGCTTATATACGATGCTTCACCATATTTTTTAGTTTCTCCAACAAGTTTATATGCATCAATTTTATAATTATATACTGTTCCTGAGCTAAGTCCTTTATCCACATATTCTGTTGCATCTGCTTTAAGACTTGCAATTCTATTATAAGAATTTTGTGTCTTTGTTGATTCTCTATAAATATCATAGCCATCTGCACCAGCAGAGCTTTCCCACTTTAATTTAACAGAATCAGAAGTATAATCAATAACTTTAAGACTATTAATAGCTTCTGGCAAAGTATATCCGTTCTTATAAATATATGAGCCATAATATTTACTTCCACCTATAATTTTATAAGCTCTTACACCATAAGAACAATCTGAACCTGCTAGCAAATCTGTGTCTGTCCATTCATTAGTTTCTTGTTTATTTATAACTTTCATGGTTTTATATGCAGTTTCATCTTTAAGCTTTCTGACAATGACATAACCATCTGCACCACTAACAGTTCCCCATTTAACAAGAATAGAATTTGAAGTTTGTTCTCCTGTTGCAACAGTTCTAACAGTGGCTGGGCGTGTTCCAACAGCAATTTCTTGATAAGCACCTTTATACCTCTTATTGCCAACTGTCTTTATAGGCTGAACTCTGAAAGTATAATTTTTTCCTGCGGCAAGCCCTCTGATTACATATGAATTTGCAGATATATTTTCTATCTTTACAAAAGTTCCTGGTGTCTTAGATGATTCTTGATAAATGTCATAGTCTGTTGCACCTGACGATGTATTCCAAACAAGCTTTATTGCGTCTGTTGTAAGAGAGCTAAGCTTAAGACCTGTTACATCTTTCGGCAAAGTACTTGCAGAAATTTTTATGTAATCACCATACAAAATTGTACCATTAAATCTCTTAAATGCCCTTACAACATAATAATAATCTTTACCTGCTTCAAGCTCTGTATCAGTCCATTGTGTTATATCCTGACCTTCGATTACTTTCACTCTGTCATAATCTACAACAGTCATAAATTTTCTATCTATAATATATCCATCTGCTCCGCTAACTGCTCCCCAAGTTAATGTTGTTGAGGTTTTACTTGTATTTGAAGTTATAACCCTTCTAACACTCGCAGGAAGAGTTGTAGTAGCTATCTCTTTATACTGTCCCTTGTAGATTTTATCTCCGACTTTCTTTATTGGCTGAACTCTAAATGTATAATCTCTTCCAGAAGCAAGTTCTCTGATAACATATGATTTAGTTTGTCCATTCGCAGTACTTGCTATTTTTACAAATGTTCCAGGTGTTTTTGCAGATTCCTGATATATATCATATGATGTAGCACCCTCAGAAAGACTCCAAGTGAGCTTTATAGCGGTTGAAGTGCGAGCATTCGTTTTTAATCCCTTAGTAGCAGAAGGAAGCGTACTTGCAGAAATTTTAATATACTTGCCATAAAAAACTTTTCCATCATACTTTTTATATGGTCTTACTACATAATAATAATCCTTGCCCGCCTGAAGGTTTTTGTCTTTCCATTTAGTAACCGATTTATTCGCTATAACCTTAACACGAGTATATTTTTTTTCTGTTGTGGGCTTTCTATCAATACAATATCCTGTTGCACCTGTTACAGCCCCCCAATTTATAGTAATTGATGTTTCAGTTATATCAGATGTTAATACTTTTCTTACGCTTGCAGGCAGTGTAATAGTTTTAATTTCCCCGTATTTACCCTTATACATTTTATCTTGATGTGATTTAATTGGTTGCACTCTAAAGGTATATTCTGTTCCTGATGAAAGCCCCTCTCTAACATACGAAGTTGTATATGAATCAACTGTGTCAACTTTAACAAAGGTACCTGGAGTTTTACTTGATTCCTGATATATATCGTACATTATAGCTCCCTTGCTGCCAGACCAATTCAAAGTAATTGTATTAGCTGTTTGTGAGCTTACTTTTAAATTTGTGACACCAGATGGATTTGTAGCTGTAAAAAGCCATACATCATCACTAAAAATTCTTTCGCCATTAAATTCCTTATAAGCCTTAATATCATACTCACAAATTGACTCTGAATCAAGCTCAATATCTGTCCATTGAATAGTCTGTTGGTCATCTATAGTTTTTATAAGCTTAGGCTCATATTCAGAATCAAGTCTTCTATATATGTAATATCCATCAGCATTAGTAACAGTTCCCCAATTAAGTGTTATCGAGGTATCTGTTATATCTGAAGCCAATATTTTTCTTACGGTTGCCGGAGTGGTTATCGTAGCAATTTCCTCATAGTCACCTTTATATATTTTTGAATCAACTATTTTATATGGTTGAACTCTAAATTCATAAATTTTTCCTGCTGTCAGATTTTCGCCTGTCCAACTTGTAATTTTTCCATCTTCAATAGTAGCATATTTAAAAAAATTATATGGTTCTTTAGAAGACTTAACATAAACATAATATCCAGAGGCATCTTCTGACATATTCCAAGAAAGTGTAATTGAATTTGTCTGAGAAGTAAATTTTAAGCCTGTAATTGCTGCTGGCATATTACTTAATGATGTTTCTGCTGCTGATACTGAGATTGTACTTATTGGCATAGAGCCATAAGCAGAAAAAGCTATAATACCTGAAAGCAATATAACAAATATTCTTTTAAAAATACTATTTTTCATAAAAATCGCCCCATTCAACAATTTCAATAGTAATAATTAAATAAAAATAAATTGTTTTTATGTTATAATTATAGCACAATCAAACAATAAGTCAAATAAAATTATATAATATTCTTCTTTTATAATAATTTTTGTACATTTTATCATTATATTTTTTTAAAGCATTTAATCTTATTTTATTTTGTCATTCATAGAATTTATTAATTGTTCATACTCATTCCATCTATCTTCTCTGATAGGCATAACAGGGTGCTTAAAATCATCAAATATAAGTACCAATGCTGGGCTTATCTTATTATGCCTTTCTATATAGTACCAATCTATCAGCTTTCCTTCTCGAATAAGTTTTTTAGCTACACTATGATAATTATAATACATAAGCATCACCAAATAAATTATCCCCAAAGGATATATGTGTTATTCAAGAAAAAAAGCTTGACTACCTTTTTAAGTAATCAAGCCTTTAAGCATTATTTAATTTTTAATTATTCAGCTGATGCTGCTGACATCATAGAGGACACATCTGTTTGCTTATAATCAGTTGGAATTGTAAAGATATCAGCTGGAACTTCAGATGTAAGTTCGTTTATAACAATACTTGCATTTGCACCCATTACATTTGTCTTTATTCCAACAAGCTTATTAGTTTCCTTATCAAAATAATATGTCTGTTCTGCGCTAAGTCCGCTTGAGCTTGTCATTGAAACGCCCTCAGCAAGACTTACTTCACTTTTAGCTTCATAAACAACAGCATAGCAATCCTTACCATTGAAGTTTTCAATGCTATCGCTAATATATTTCATATTCTTTTCTATATCTTCAGTTGAACCGAGTAAACTGCTTGTCATGCTGTCAAGAGATTTTTGAACATCATCTGTTGTTGGTGTATAGTATGCAACTTTATTTTTATCGTCAAGCATCCACTGCTTACCATCAGCAACGATTATCTTCTGGAAGCTCATCATAGAATATCCAAAATCAACATACATTTTCTGATCAGCTGAATCCACTGCTACTACCATTGTAATTTCTGATGGAGTATCAGAAGAACTATCTAAAGAAGCCTTAGCTGATGCAGCAATAGTCATACTCATATAATACTTACCATCTTTAACTATATCAATATAGCTCTTCTTGAGAAGGTCTTTAACATCTACATTTGCAGAAGATGTCTCTGATTTACTTTCACCAGCCTTGCTTTCGGCTTTATCATCAGATTTACTCTCAGTTTTGCTTTCCGCATTACTATCAGTACCATTTTCAGCTACAGAAGAAACTGAAGATGTTGTATCTCCTGCACTTTCAACCTTGCTTGTTGTTCCTGAGGAACTGCTGTTACAAGCTGCTGCTGAAAGAGCTAAAATTGACGCAAGAAATAAAACTGCAATTTTCTTTTTCATAAATTTAATACACTCCTTAAAAATTTACGATAGATATTTATTTTCTATCAACAATATTTTATCTCAACAGTATAATGCAGTCAATAGACAAAATAACAAATTTAAATAAAAAAGCGTAAGTCAGATTATAACTTACGCATAAATTATACTATTTTCCTGCTTGTTGCTTAGCTTCAAGTGCCTCCATAAACATACCTGAACGCTTTTTCTTTGGCTTTTCTGGCTTGATTTTCTTTCCACGAAGTGAAAAAGCAGCAACAATAACTTTTTTATTAGCCTCTGTAAAATTCTCGAGAAGCATTTCACGCTTTTTTTCATCCTCAATAGAATTAAAGAGAATATATGATATAATTCCCTTAACATCAAGGTCGCCCATATTATAAATATCATTCAATGACTTAGAAAGCTTTCCAAGATTATTGGCACCCTCATTTGCAACATACTGCTTAAAAAGTGGCAAAATCTTTTCTTTAGCAAAAGTTATTCCTCTGAAATTAGCATAGTGCAATTTTTCATAAGCTATGTCTTCTTTAAGCTCTGGAAAATAATTTACCATTCTATTAGCTAAGAAAAGGGAATCAACATTTCCGTCATTATCCTTTTTCTTTTTTTTGCGTGTTTGTGTAATAGCCTGTTGCTTAGGGCCTTGAATTGTTTCAATAAAATCTGAAGCTATATTATCAGCTTCCTTTTCAGTATCAACTTCTGGGTCAAAAAGCCAAGTTGCAACAGATTTCCAGTTATTATCAGGCTCAGCACCAGACATCTCGCACTGACGAAGAACCATACGCATTTTAGCTTTATAATATACTATATTATAAGCTGTATCTTCACTTGTATAAAGTGCTGTAATTTCCTTATCATTTTGTGAATCTACATTTTGTCTTTTATAATCCTGCTCAGCAAGAGCTTTTTCTACCTTATCAGCTACTAAATCGAACGCACTCTGTATTTCCATTATATTCACTCCCGATAGTTATGCAAAATCACCGATAAGCTTTAATGCAGTTATCGGTGATTTTGATTATATCATATTAAATTCCGTTTGTCACTACTCAAAGCCAATCAAATTAAAGCTCTGATGCAAGATTCTTAATATAAGCTCTGAAATCGTCTTTAAGTTCAGGATGCTTAAGTGCAAGCTCAACAGTAGCTTCAAGAATACCAAGCTTATTGCCTATATCATAACGCTTGCCTGTAAAATCAACACCTATCATTCCGACTGTTTGTGCAAGAACTCTCATAGCGTCTGTAAGCTGAATCTCTCCACCAGCACCAGGAGCAGTCTTATCTAGCAAATCAAAAATATCAGGTGTAAGAACACATCTTCCAAGAATAGAAAAATATGAGAGAACATCTGCTTCTGTTTTTGGCTTTTCAACCATATCTGTACAGCTATAATATGTACCATCAAGATGTTCAACCTTAAGTGAACTATATTTATGGATATTCTCTTTAGCAACCTCTTTAATGCCAACAACTGCTTTGCCATACTTCTCATATGCTCTGATAAGCTGACCACAAGCAGGGTCTTCGCCGATGATAACATCATCACCATAAAGAACTGCAAAAGGTTCTCCTGAAATAAATGAACGAGCACAGTTGACAGCGTGTCCTAAACCCTTTGTTTCCTTCTGTCTTAAAAAGAAGATATTTGCAAGCTTAGAAACTGAAACCACCTGATTATAAAATTCTTCTTTCTTATCTTCAAGTAAACGACCTTCAAGCTCAGGAGAACGATCAAAATAATCTTCAATTATATTCTTACCTCTGTTTGTTATGATAAGAATATCTGTAATACCCGAATTAACAGCTTCCTCAACAATATATTGAATAGCTGGCTTATCTACGATAGGGTACATTTCCTTTGGCATACTTTTAGTTGCAGGAAGAACTCTTGTTCCTAAGCCTGCGGCAGGTATAACTGCTTTTGTAATTTTCAAAACACCACTTCCTTAATTTTTTATATTTATATTTTTTAAGTAATAATCAGTGTATAAAAAACTGTGGCAAGAATGACAATAATAAATCGCATACAAGCAGACAAACTGCAAGTGCATTATTTGTTCCACCCTTTTCCATAAGCTTTTCATTCAATGCTTTCTTATTGCTTTCTGATACTTGTGAATCATCAGAGGCACCCTCTGTAATTGCTATAGATTGTTCGGCTTTTATTGATTTTATTTGTTTAATAACAAATTTATAATATGACCTATTTGCAGTAAAACCTATTATAAGCATTATTACAAAATTCAAAAACGAAAGTGCATATGGAAGAATAGCAATAAGCCCTTGGTCAAAAGGCAGCTGACAAATTGCATTAAAGAAATCTATAACAGTATAACCTCTCGGATATGCCTGATTAAGCCCTTGTGCAACAGTATCAAGCACACTTGCAGAAACAAAATATGTCACATAAGTCATAGTCATTGCTAAGACTGCCATAATAGCGGTTAAAATTCCACCAGAAACATATTTCTTTCTATATAGCATCCAGCCTCCGCCAAAGAGAAAGGCGGCAAAATTAAATCTGCTCTTACCTGTATCCTTTATACGCTTGAATATTCCCATATAGTATATGGTATTATTCTTAACATATTTTGAAAGCTCTTCGCCACTCACGCCGTCAAAGTCCTCATCAGGCTTAACACCTGCCATAAGGTCAATCTTTATCGGCATACCGCCACCAAAGCCATCGGGAAATCCTTCAAAATCTTGATTAGGATTGCCTCCGTCATCATTCATATTCTGATATTGATACTCTATAAAGCTTCTTCCGCACTGTTCACAAGCAACTGCATTTTCGTCATTCATATGACCGCAAAATCTGCATTTCTTGGTTTTAGTGTTTTCCTGCTCACTTTGAGTATCATCTTCTTCGTCTTTCCAAGCCTCATTGCTTCTATGCAAGTCAAGGAAAATACATCTTCCTTCCTTTTCATAACAGCTTCTATGATATGGTGCACCACATTTCGGGCAAACAACTATATCATCATCAGCCTTGAATTTTTCGGAACAAATGGGGCATTTTTTTCCAGTATAGTCCATATTCCCCTCCTACTGTGCAATTTTTATATTATATTATACTATACTTTTAGACTTTTTGCAAGTAAATATACAACTTTGCAAAAACTTCACTTAATTCATCTTTCATAAATAAACTCCATTTCTTGCAATACATAAGAATATCAATTATAATGATTTTATAATATAATTCCATAATATGGAAGTGATTTTGATGAAAAAAGTTCTTGCTTTTATTTTTGCAGTTTTTATGTTTTATATACCTTACTATGTTCATTCCGCCAATGGGCTTTATTTTGATTTAGAATATAGTGGCGATAAAATTCAACTTAATAGAGGCTTTGATATATATTTCAACGCTAAAAGTAATTTCCAGGCTAAAATTTCAGCTTTAAGACTTGATATTCAATATGATAATTCTAAACTTAAATTTCTTTCAGCAACAGCAAATACTGATATAGATACTTACGAACCAGAGAGCGGAACTGTAAGAATAGTTTGGCTAAATAACAGCGGACAAACTACATCTTCTCAAAGCGAAAGGCTTTTTACTATAAGATTCAAGCCATTAAACTCAACTGATAATGCTTCTTATAGTTTCTCGACCAAAATTTTTGAGGCTGTCAATTCTGATGCAGAATATCTTACCATAGAAAATTCACCATCTGTCACAGTCAGTAAAAGTGGTGATGTAATAAGTTCCGCAAGCAACACAAGTTCTAAAACAGAAAGAAACAAAACAGAATCCAATAAGAAACGAGAAACCTCAAGGTCTAAAAATAACTCTAATAAAGAATCCAACAAAGAAAAAAGCAATGAAAATACAGAAGAAAATACGACAGATATTTCTATTGGAAATAGAAAATCAATAAAATCAGAAAACGGTTTTACATATTTTATCTTTGGTGCAGGAGGTATGCTAATCCTTGTAGTATTAGTATTCCTTGCATATAATCTTGGCAAAAAGCATAATAAGAAAAACAAATAATAAAGTTATATCATAAAAAAGACTTGCATAAGCTTTATAAAAGATTATTATTTGGACGGTGTTTTTATGAAATTATGGAAAAGAACAATCGCCATTTTTCTGTCCACACTTTTTATAACAGCTATGCCTATAAGTGCTAATGCTCTTGAAGAAACCGCTATAACTGCCCCATCTGCCGTACTTATGGAGCCTGAAACTGGAAAAGTTCTATTTGAAAAAAACGCACACGAAATTCGTGCTTGTGCGTCAATAACAAAGGTTATGACACTTCTTCTTGTATTTGAAGCAATAGATTCTAACAAACTTTCTATGGACGAAACTGTTACAGCAAGTGCCCACGCAGCATCTATGGGTGGCTCTGACATATGGCTTGAAGAAGGCGAAACAATGACGGTTGATGAGATGATTAAGGCAACGGTTGTCGCCTCAGCCAATGATGCCGCCGTTGCTCTTGCCGAACATCTTTGTGGAACAGAAGAAGAATTTGTTGCAAAAATGAACCAAAGAGCAAAAGAACTTGGTATGAAGGATACTACCTTCAAAAACTGCAACGGTCTTGATGAAGAAGGTCATCTTACAAGTGCCTATGATGTCGCACTTATGTCCAAAGAGCTTATAAAGCATAAGGATATTTTCAAATACACAGGAATATGGATGGACTATCTTCGTGATGGCAAGACTCAGCTTGTAAATACAAATAAACTACTTAAAAGCTATAATGGAATAACAGGTCTTAAAACTGGTACAACAGGCGATGCGGGCAGCTGTATCACTGCAACAGCCACAAGAGGAAATTTATCCTTAATCGGTGTTGTTCTCGGAAGTACTTCGGGAAAAGAAAGATTTACAGATGCGGCTACGGTTCTTGATTATGGCTTTGCAAACTATTCTATGTATACACCAAAAGCACCTGATGGAGCGGTAACAGATATTCAGGTTGTTGGCGGTATGCAAGGCACTGTTAAAACAGCCGTAAATGAAACTACACCTATACTTATCAAAAAAGGCGAAGAAAAGGGTATAACAGAAAAGCTCAATCTTCCTGAAAGCATAGACGCACCTATTAAAAAAGGTGATAAGGTCGGCTCTGTTGAATATACTCTCGATAAAAAGAAAATCGCCGAAAGCCCTATTACGGCTGACGGCGATGTTGAACAAATGACCTTTTGGTCTGTTTTCTCTGTAATTTTTTCAAATCTTCTGACTTCAAGATAGCTTTCTATTCTTCTGATTGCTCAGTGTAGCTGAAATCAATTTTATTCTGCTTAAAACCAAGCTTTGCAAGAATAAGCGTATCATAATATTTTCCGTAAAGTTCAGGAGAATTCATTGCGACAGTAAGCATAGTTTTGCCATTCTTTGTAAATGATGAAATAACACAGCTTCCTGCCTCATCTGTAAAGCCTGTTTTCATACCGTCTGCATATTCAGAATAGCAATCCTCGCCTTGATTTAAAAGCTTATTAGAGTTTACCCAGTAAAATTCTTCTCCACTCTTTAGCTTTTGTGTTATCTGATAAGTTCCGCATATTTCAGAAATCAATGGGATAGATTTTGCATAACTTGCAATCTTGACCATATCGAGAGCGGTCGTATAGTGGTTCTTATCGTGAAAACCATCAGGATTTGTGAAATGAGAATGTTCTGCACCTAATTCAGTAGCCGCATCATTCATAAGTTCCGCAAAAACTTCTATTGCCTCTTTCGCAGGAAGCTTATCATTTTCCTTGAATTTTCTTGCAGACGCTACCGCAATAGTATATGCCGCATCATTACCAGATGGAAGAAGCATTGCATATAAAAGCTGTTTTGCCGTAAGCTTTTGACCTACCTCAAGTCCTGCAACGCTTGAATCTTCACCGATAAGAGTTATTTCATTTCCTACTGTTATAACTTCATCATTATCAAGAATTTTATTTGCAACAATAGCAGTAAGAAGTTTTGTTGTGCTTGCAGGATAACACTTAGCATCAGCATTCTTTTTATAAAGAATTATATCATTTGCAGTGTCATATAAAACTGCATATTCAGAGCTTAGCTTGTCACTTAATGCAGAATCCTTTATCAACTTTTCAGTATACTTAAATTTATTTGAATAATCAGGCAATTTAGGGTCACGCTTAGGAATATCCTCAGATATTTCCGAAGATTCAACCTTAACATTCGCCTTGCTTTCAACAGAGCCTTGCGATGAGCTTGGTTCTGTTGATGCTGTCTGAGGTTCTGTTTTAAGCAAGAACCACACAAAAACTGTTCCTGCGGCAATAACTAAAAGTGTCAGCAATACAGTTGTAACTTTAAGAGCAGTATAATTTTTTCGCTTTCTCACAGCATATCTTTTATTTCTTTGAACCTTCATATATTTAAATCTCCTGTTAATTAGTTTATTTATTATAGTATAACATACCTTTTAAGAAAAATCACGCAATTTATACATAAACCAAATTTTACAAGATATAAGCCATAATTAAGCTTTCTGTGAGCAGATATTTTCTATATCAGTTATCAATTAGGACTTGCTAATTTGCTTTCATAGTAATATAATATTTATGCAAGATAAGTAAATTATCTTAAAGCGAAATTAGGAGGATTTATAATGAAATACGCAGTTGTTCTTTGCGATGGTATGGCTGACAGACCTGTACCGGAGCTTAATAATATGACACCTATGCAGGCTGCAAATAAACCTAATATGGACTACCTTGCTTCTAAAGGTGAAGTTGGTTTAGTTAAAACAGTTGGTGCTGGCTTAAAGCCTGGCAGCGATGTTGCTAACCTTTCTGTTTTAGGCTATGACCCTGCAATTTACTATTCAGGTCGTTCTCCACTTGAGGCAGCAAGTATCGGCATTGACCTCAAGCCTGATGATGTAACTCTCCGTTGCAACCTTGTCACACTTTCAGATGAGCCAAATTACGAAGATAAGACAATGGTTGATTACTGTGCAGGAGATATTTCTACACCTGAAGCAGAAGAACTTATCAAATACATTGACGAAAAGCTTGGCTCTGATAAATTCAAATTCTATGCTGGTGTAAGCTATCGTCATTGCCTTGTTTGGGCAAAGGGTGAGCCACACCCTGGAGTATTAACACCTCCACATGATATTTCTGATAGAAAAATTACTGATTATATTCCAAAGGGCGACTATATAGCTGAACTTTATGATATGATGAAAAAAAGCTATGATTTGCTTATGGAACACCCTGTCAACAAAAAGAGAATTGCTGAGGGCAAGCGTCCTGCAAACTCAATTTGGCTTTGGGGCGAAGGTACTAAACCAAAGCTTGATAGCTTTAAAGGTAAGTTTGGAAAATCAGCTTCTATGATTTCTGCTGTTGACCTCCTCAAGGGTATTGGTAAATGTGCGGAAATGAATGTTTGCCAAGTTGAAGGTGCAACAGCTTATATAGACACAAACTTCGATGGCAAGGTTCAGGCTGCCATAGACGAACTCAAAAAGGGACAAGATTTCGTTTATATTCACATTGAAGCTCCTGATGAATGTGGCCATAGAGCTGAAATTCAGAATAAAAAGCTTGCTATTGAAATTATAGATGAAAAAATTCTCACTCCACTTATTGCATATTTAAAGGATTGCGGAGATGATTATAGTGTTATGATTCTTCCTGACCATCCAACACCAATTTGCTTAAAAACTCATACTTCTGACCCTGTTCCATTTCTCATTTATAGAAGTAATGATGAGAAGAATAGTGGTGTTTCTACATTCTGTGAGGAAACAGCAGAAAAGACTGGACTTTATATTGAACCAGGTTGCACACTTATGAATAGATTCCTTGCTGAATAATTTAATAAATTACGAAAAACCAGCCATAGCTCAAAAAATAAGCTATGGCTGGTTTTTTTATACAGAATAAATTTGATAAAAATTAAATCAAAACCTTTACAAATTCATTTAAGCAATCATAAGATTCTATAATTTCGCCTGGCATATAAACAGGTATTCCAGGCGGACAAGGGCAAGCTGTATCTGCTGAAATTCTTCCAATCGCTTTTTCTCTTGGAATAAATTCACTCTTTCCAAGAACAGCCTCTCTTAAACTCATCACACGCTTTGGCAAAAAAATTTTAGATTTTTCTTTTACAACAAAATCTTTATCAAGTTTATTGAGTAATTTAATAGCATTTCTAAGATTGGTAAAATCATTTTCAGAATTAAATGGAGTACATATAAATACAACATTTTCATCATCAGCAAATTCAGGTTCAACGCCCATACTTCTGAAAAATTCTCCTGCTTTTTCTCCTGAAATTCCGATAGATGCAGTATTCAAAGCTATTCTCAAAGGGTCGCATAAACCATCAGGCTGTAATATTCCTAAGCGGTCGGCTAAAATCTTAATTTCTGCAATTATAGGCTCAAGCCTTTTATAAATATCTGCATTTTTAGAAATATAATCTGCACAAAGGTCTATTGATGCCATTATCGGATATGGCGGACTTGTTGAAGCAAAAAGCGACATTGCCTCCTTTGAACCTTCAATAAATCTATCATCATTAATATTCAGCAAAGCACCACCCGTCAGAACAGGAAGTGTTTTATGCACAGAACAAGCAGTCATACTTGCACCAAGCGTTATAGGGTGAATATCTTCAGAAAGGAATTTTAGATGCGAACCATGTGCATTATCCACCAAAAGCGGTATATTATATTCCTTGCAAACCTTAGAAATTCCAGCTATATCAGAAATCTCTCCGTAATAGGTTGGGCTTGTAATATAACAGCCGCAAATATCAGAATTTTCAGCAAGAGCCTTGCAAACATCTTCGGCATAAATTCTACCTGTAAAAGCTCCATTATTTCTTGGCAAAAGCCATATAGGCTCAACTCCGAGAAGCGTCATAGCATTAACCGCACTTCTATGTATATTTCTTCCGCAAAGAAGCTTTCCACCGTTCATAGTTGCAAGTCTTATCATTGTCATAATCGCAAGAGAACAACCACCAGCAGATATAAGCGTTCTTTTCACACCAAAAAGTTTTGCAAGATTTTTTTCCGACTCAAGAATAACACCACTTGCCTCAAAAAGAGCATCTGTATCAGGTAATTCAGTATAATCAAGTTCCAATAATTCTGAATTTATTATTCCCGATGACTTATGACCAGGAGTGTGAAAAGATGACCTATTCAATCTTTTATGATTGACAAGTGCATTATATAAAGGAGTATTCATAAAATCACCACTAATCTAAATAAAGTTCTTCCATAAGGTCTATAAACTCATCTCTTGTCATTAAGCAATTTAAAACTCCAAGAATTGAATTTGTAGTCATATTTTCCGGAAGATTCAAACGCTTTTTAAGTAACTCTCGTCTTTCTGAGGAATTACTTCCACCTGTCAAACCATAAACAAAGAAATCCGCCTTTGTAATTTCTTCCCTCTCAATAAACTCTGAACCACTGTCTTCACAGCTTGCACCGCATTTTCTCAAAGCTTCAAGTATAAGCTCTTTAGAAACCCCCTCTACACCGAGCTTTCCCTCTTTTGAACGCTTATCTTTGCGTTTCTCCTTGCCAAAAATATCAGGAATATATGCGTGTTTAATTTGTTCCTTAGGCACAGAACCTTTCAGAAAATTTCTTATAACAAAGCCCGCAGAATCGCTATCTGTAAGAACGATTATTCCACGCTTTTTTGCAAGCTCGCGAATAAGATATTGCCGCTCCTTGTCATTAAAAATTCCGAAACCATTTGTTGTTATAATCAATCCATCAATTATAGAGGAAAGCTTTATCTTATCATACTTTCCCTCAACTATAATCGCTTCCTTAACTTTAATCATTTACCGCTGTCCTCTTTTACAATCAGAAGTATTTTTGCAATCAACATCTCTAAAACCGTACGCTGATTACCCACATTAGATTTAAGCCTTATATCAGCATAAGCAATCGCATCAAGAATTTTAGAAATTGCCTTATTTGAATATTGCTTCATATCTCTTTCAGCATTTCTAAGTCTGAATTCCTTGCCCTTATACGGAAAAATATCCTTTAAAGCACTTGCCTTTTCACCGCTCTCAATAGCTGTTCTCACTCTATAAATATCTACAAATGCGGAGCTTAAAACTCCTAATATAACTTCAGGCTTCTCTCTCTGATAAAACAGTAAATCAAGCTGTTTATAAGCTGAATTATAATCCCTTCTGATTATCGAATCTGACAGGGCAAATATTCTTGCTTCCGTATTTCTCACAGCAACAGCTTTAATAGCATCATCAGCTATAATTCCCGAGCCGACATATGCACATAGCTTTTGAGTTTCATTTTCGAGTGTATTCATATCAGTGCCACAGCTTGCGATAAGCTTTGCCGCATTTATTTCGTCAATCTCACAGCCAAGCTTTTTTGCCCAAGATATTATATTTCTTTCGAGAGCTATTTCTCCCCTTTTTTCACAATGAAGAACTGTTCCTACTTTTTCAGCCATTGTTGAGAATTTCTTAGTCTTGTTTGTTTTTTTGCTGTCTGATGTCAAAGTAGGCTGGGAAAAAATTAACACTGTACTTTCTGGCAAATCAGAGCAAAAAGCTATCAGACTTTTTAGGTCACTTTCAGAAATGGACTCAAAATCAAAGTCATTCACACATACACAGCGTTTTTCGCTCATAAGCGGCAACTGTTCTGCGGCATCAGCAATACTCTGTAAATCCGCATCACTTGAAAGAATATCGCTGTCAAAATCTGATGATTTTTTTCCTATAAGCTTTGAATAAATATACTCTGTATACTTTTTAACAAGATATTTCTCTTCGCCATATATCAAATATAGCTGTGAAAAATTTCCTGATAAAATTTCTTTTTTAAAATCCTGTTCATTTAAAACAGCCAATTATTCTCACTCCAAATCGAAACTTCACCGCTCTGCGAAATTCTCATACGAATATTATCATCAAAGCAAGTAGCATAAATTGTATCACATATGCTTTCTAAATTGCTATATGGCTCATATACATTTTCATCACTGCAAGAAAGTATAATTTCAACAGGTCTTAGCAATTCATAATTTTCTGGTAACTCACTCATAACACAAATTGCTGAATTAAGCCATTCTCTTGGCATCTCCGAGCAATCTCCACCATTAGGTATAACAAGTATATCAAAATCTTCAGAAAAAGTAAAATGCGTAAACACTCCGCTTTTTGTTTCTATACTTGTAATTTTATAATCAGGTAAGCTGACATTATTCTGTATATCAGGCTTATATTCAATAATTTTTCCCTTTGTTTCTGCAAGACCTAATAAATTTTCATCAGCTTTTTCAATATCATATATGCCGATATTATTTACAGAATAATCTTGCAAAATTTCATTAGCATTTTTTGAATAGTATGAACTTGGTATTGTAATCATAAGATATTCAAACTCAGAAATTTTTCTTGTTTCTAAATATTCAAATAAGTCATAAGCCTTACTGCCGCCATATGTAACCATAGAATTATTTTCACTTGAACTTACTGCAATATTTATTCCGTTATTACAATCAGCAATATAAACTGAAATTCCTGTCATCATATAAATGTCATATGCAAGAATCATCAGAACAAGCGTTGCAATTCCGCTTATCGTTGTAAATTTCACTGCAAACCTACGATTTTTAAGCTTTCGCACAATAAAATAAGCCAAAATCACAATAGCCAACCAAAATGGTACAAATGAGTAATTCAGTCTGATAACCGAAAATGGCAAATTCGCAATAGCCTCTGTCCAAAACATAATATATTTTGCGATAAGCTCACAGACAAACATTATTGGCACTGTCAAAAATGATAGAATTCCAGAAAAATTAAAAAGCACTGCAATTATTCCGAAAGCTATCATAATACTTGCTGGATACGAAATCAGCAAATTCGATATAACAGAATAAATCGGAAATTGCTTAAAAACTATCAGTGTTACAGGAAGCGTAAATACAGTCGCAGAAATTGTCATAGCTATAACTGATACTATCGAGGAAACAAATTTTTCAGCTTTCTTTTTCGGAATAATTCTTCTCAATGAAAATTTCTTAAATCTTCTTGGCTTTTTCTGTTGCAATCTTTCAATTATATTTGTTTTAATTCTTTCAGAGGCACAGAAAATTCCAAAAGTAGCTCCAACAGACATTAAAAATCCAAAGTCTGCACAGCTATACGGATTCAAAAGGCATATCACAAGCACAGAAAAGCCTAACGAATTAAATGGTTCGGGACTTCTGAATATCATCAATCCAATTAAAAATATTATCTGCATTATTCCTGCCCTGACAACTGTCGGAGAAAATCCTGTAACTGCCATAAATACAAGTAATGCAAGGATTGATACTCCTGCACCAATACGCTTTCTGCGAAAAAACACTGCAAAAATCAGCATAAAAAGCTGTGCTACAATTGTTACATGAAAGCCAGAAACCGACATTAGATGTGACACACCCGCCGAGGAAAACATTTCTTTTTCTTCGGTTGTAAAGCTATGTTTATCACCGAGCATAACTGCCGTAAGCAAATTCGCACAATCCTGTGGCAAATATTCAGAAATAACGCTCTTTATATTTCTTCTAAGTAAAATAAAGTTATAATAAAACGGTTTTTCATAAGCTTTTTCGGTCACAACTCCACTATAATGCTTTATTGCACCTCGCAGAAAATATCCCTTAGAAATATCATAATTTCCAAAAACAGAATCAGCATTTTGATATAGAGAAATTTTCGCATCAAGTTCATCATAAACATCAACATCATACAAAACGCTTGAGCTTGCAAGGATTTTAAACCCTGAAAGCTCTGAATTTCTGATTTTTGTAATCTCCAAAGGATAGTAATATTTTCCGTTGCTTTCGTAAACCTCATCACATACTGTTGCAGTAATTCTCTGTTCTGTGCCTGACAAAACTTCAAAAGTTTTCAACTTTTGCTCCACAAATGTTGAAAACATAAGCATTGCAACAGCTGATGTTATAAATATAAATGGCAATGCGATTCGTTTACGCAGTTTTTTGACAAAAAGAGATATAACAAACAAAACTGCTAAAACATCCAAAAGAATGTATGCAATATTTGAGCCAACAAATAAAGCGACCATAAGGGCAGTAAGATAAGTAAATCCCAATACCGCAAATGGACGCTTCATAATATTCCTCCATAAAAATGAATACTTCAGCCTTTAATATTAAAAATCAATCTAAAATTTCCATCTTAACAAATCTTCTGAACATCTTTCCAAGATATTCATCAAACATATCTGCATAATCCTTAGGCTTAATTTTATCGCCTAAACCAAGCAAATCATAAACAACGCTTGCCTCTCTCAACTTACAATTAAGGTCATGAAAACCGTTCTTCTCATAAAATTTCTTGCGATTAATTCTTTCGGAATAATTTTCAGCCTTTTCATCTATCTCCTCAATCGCAAGAAAAAGATTTCTACCCTTATACTTTTCTTTCAATGCACCAAGAACACCACTTCCAAAGCCATTTCCTCTTGCTTTATCATCAATAGCAAGATAAAACAGATATGAAATATCTCTGTAACTCAGAACATAAGCAAGCCCTACCCATTTATCACCGCTATACGCCGCCCAAAAGTCTACATTATCCTTTTTAGATTTACGCATAAGCAACCCAAATGGTGCTTTTTCATCAGTAGGAAAAGCTGATTTATAAAGCCTCTTGACGCTTTTATAGTCAGGTGATTTTTTATTAAGTCTTATAAGTTCAATACTCATATTATGCAAGCTCAGTATTAAGCTTTTTGCCTCCCAAGAGGTGGAAATGAATATGGAAAACAGTTTGACCGCCGTCAGCACCACAGTTATTTACGATTCTATAACCGCTTTCGTCAATGCCGAGTTCCTTTGCAATCTTAGCCGCAGTTACATAGATATGAGAAATGAAGGCAGCGTTTTCCTCTGTTAATTCATTAGCAGAAGCAATATGTTTCTTTGGAATAATTACAACATGAATAGGAGCCATAGGTGAAATATCGTGAAATGCTAATATTTCATCGTCCTCATAAACCTTTTTTGAAGGAATTTTTCCCTTAATAATTTTACAAAAAATACAATCTTCCATTTTTAAAATCTCCTTTTATAATTTTATATAACCAAAATCCAGAATTGGTTTTGAAAAATTCACTACCACTCAGCTATTGCACTTATCTAAGACAATTAAAAGTTTCGCTCGAGGCGGCGAGCCGCCGCAGCCAAAACGCGGAATCGCTCGGCAAGCCTCGCTCGTATTAAGTTAGGGAAGTTTATTCACGCGGAAGACTAAACTACCGATTAGCTAATAAATTTTAAAAGTTTCGCTCGAGCCTTTTCAAAGGCTCGCAGGGTTGAGGGACGGAGTCCCTCATGGGTTTTAAGGGCAACGCCCTTAACATTCTTTGCTCCCAAAGCAGTGGACTTTGTCCACCGCTTAAATTTTTCTTATCAACAACATTAGTCAAAAAGTGGACAAAAGATTTTAAGGTCCTCACCCTTAAAACCCACCAAAGACTTGACCTAAATTTTAAGTTTCTTAAGGCAATGCGTTTTAGATGTTTTCGCCAGCTCTTAGCATTTCTTCAGCATAGTCCAAAGACGCTTTTGTCATCTCAGTACCGCCAATAATTCTTGCAAGCTCTTGTTTTCTTCCCTCGTGGTCAAGTTCTTCAACTTTCGTGAAAGTCTTTTCGTCTCTAACGCTTTTAGAAATCTTAAAATGTGAATTTCCCATAGCTGCAATCTGTGCCAAATGTGTTACACAAAGAACCTGTCTACTTTTTGAAACCTCTCTTAATTTCAAACCAACCTTTTGTGCGGCACTTCCGCTTATACCTGTATCAACTTCATCAAAAATCAGCGTATCAATATCGTCCTTATCAGAAAGAACGTTCTTAACAGCAAGCATCATTCTTGAAAGCTCACCGCCTGACGCTATCTTTGAAATAGGCTTAGGGGGTTCTCCGGGATTAGTTGAAATCAGAAATTCAATATTATCACAGCCAAGAGAATTAAGCTCGCATTTTTCTTGCACAACAACAAGCTTTACATTCGGCATATCAAGAAAAGCCATTTCCTCGCAAACCTTATCTGCAAATTCTGATGATGTTGCTCTTCTCTTTTCAGATAGGGCTTTAGCAAGCTTTTCTGCTTCTTTATAAGCCTTATCACATTCTTTTATAAGAGCCTCTCTGTTCTCGTCATACATCACAAGAGCATTAAGCTCTTTTTTAGCCTTATCAAGAAAATCAAGCATTTCCTTAATTGTAGAGCCATATTTTTTACCGAGTGTATAAATAAGGTCGAGCCTTTCTTCTATACTGTCAAGTGAACCACCGTCTGTATCAACTAAATCTGTCAAGCCTGTAAGCTCTGAAAGACAATCTTCAAGTTCATAAATCGCTGATTCTATTCTTGAATTTATCGGCTCAACTTCGCTCATATATTCTGAAATATCAGAAAGCTGTGAGTTTATCTCCTGTAAATTTTCGAGTACGCCAGAACTTTCTTCATCACCGTTCATCAAAGCACGAGAGGACATAATTGCTTCAATAATTTTTTCGCTGTTCTGCAAAACTGCTTTTTGTTCGTTAAGCTCTTCGTATTCTCCGTCACGCAAATCTGCATCTTCAAGCTCATCTATCTGATACTTTAAGAGGTCGATTTTTCTTTCTCTTTCGCTTTCATCGACAGTAGCTTTTTTAAGCTCAGCGGAAAGCTTTTTATATTTCTTATAAACTTCCTGATAGGCTTCAATTTCACTCTCCAAGCCTGCAAGTTTATCTATATAGGATATATGCAGTTCTGGGGACATAAGTTCATAGCTTTCATGCTGACCATGTATATTTATAAGTTGAACTCCTATTTCTTTCAGTGTTGAAACTGTTGCAGGTCTGCCGTTTATTCTGCATTTATTCTTGCCAGTCGTGCTAATCTCACGCTGAATAAGAAGTTCTCCGTCCTCAAGTTCAAAGCCTGCTTCATCAATAACAGCAAGAGCCTTTTCGGATAAATTTGTAAATTCCGCACTGACAAAAGCTGAAGATGCACCTGTACGAATCAATTCTTTAGAAGTTCTGTTACCTAAAACAGCATTTATAGAATCTATGACAATAGACTTACCTGCACCAGTTTCACCCGTCATTACATTAAGACCTTTTTTAAAGTCTATGCTTGTTTTCTCGATAACTGCAATATTTTCAATGTATAAATTTGAAAGCATAAAAATTCCCCTTATACCTTGCCAGAAGAGATGAATCTTTTCAACTCAGTAACAAGAGCAAGAGAAGCTTCCTCTCCCCTTGTTGCTATAAATATTGTATCATCACCTGCAATCGTTCCTACAACACCAGGGCGATGAACACTATCAAACGCTGCACATACAGCTTGAGCCATACCACTATGTGTCTTTAGCACAACTATATTAAAAGAATAATCAACGCTTGTTACAGAGCTTGTAAAAATACTAAGTACATCTGATGGAATTATTGGATTTTTTTGTGGTGCAATAGCATATTTGTAATTTCCGTCACCAGCAGGAATTTTTATAAGCCTAAGCTCCTTAATATCTCTTGAAACAGTAGCCTGAGTTACATTAAAGCCCTGACCTCTTAATTCATTCAGAAGTTCCTCTTGAGTTTCAATTCTTTTATCCTTTATAAGTTCAAGTATTTTTGTTTGTCTTCGTGCTTTCATCAAATCACCATTCCTTATGGAGTATCTCTGCAAACAAGCAGAGCTTGGATTAAATTTCTAAAAGCTATTTTGCTTATTTAACATAAATTCAATAAATCAAAAGTTTCGCTCAAGCCTTTTCAAATTTATTATGAACTAAGTGCTATTATTAAATATATGTTATATTTAAAGTCCTCTTTCCGTAAATTTATCACTTAAAACCCTATAAAAAGTCTTATCCTTTAACACAATCAATTCTGCATATATTTCCGCAGTAGTTATAACTACTGTATCGTCAGCAGTTATCGGAATCGTAGTTTCACCGTCTATTGTAAGCGTTAAATCTGTATCCTCTCTTGAAGCTGCATTAACAAGAATTTCAGATGATGGATTAAACAGCACAGGTCTTGAAAACAAAGAATGAGAGCAAATCGGAGTCATAAGTATACAAGACATAGACGGCTCTATTACAGGACCTCCTGCTGAAAGTGCGTAAGCACTTGAGCCTGTTGGTGTTGATACAATAAGACCATCTGCACGATAATGGCAGATATAGCTTTTTTTTAGCCAAACATCAAGGTCGATAATCTTCGTCATAGAGCCACGAGAAATTACCGCATCATTCAAGGCAAAGAATGATTTGCTTCCACTTTTGGATTTCAGCGTAACCTTTAGCATTTGTCTTTTTTCAACATTATAATCTCCAGAAAAAAGCCTTTCAAGCATAGGAAGTTCATTAGGTTCAAGCTCGGCAACAAAGCCAAGTCTGCCCATATTTATTCCCAAAAGCGGTTTTTCAAAATTTGCGGCGTGTTTGGCGGCGTGAATGATAGTACCATCACCGCCAATAGTTACAACAGCATCACACTTCTGTATAAGAACTTCGTGTGATTCAAAAAAAGCTATATCATTATCAGAATATTTTTCTGATAAATCGGCTGTCATTAAAATTTTACCGCCGAATGATTTCAGAAGTCTTATAGCTTTCAGCGATTCTTCATATGCTCCATTTTTTGTAAGGTTTGGTATTAAGGCAATTCTTTTTAATGCTCTCATACTTACCTCCCAACTGCTTAATTAAAGCAGTACAAAATATAAATTTCTGATTATGTTTTATCCAGAGTTGAATGTGAAAGCTCCGCAAGAGCCTTTATATCTATACCGTCAACAGCCTTTGGATTATCTGATTTTCTTATATAAATCAAATATTCTATGTTTCCCTCAGGACCTTTTATCGGGGAATAATCCAAGCCCAGTACATCAAAACCATTTTCAAGACAGAAATTATAAATTTTCTCTATAACCTCAATATGAACGGATATATCCCTTACAACACCTTTTTTACCAACCTTATCTCTGCCTGCCTCAAATTGAGGTTTTATAAGGCAAACAGCCTCGGCATTATTTGCAAGAAGATTTCTGACAGGTGGTAGTACAAGGCACAATGAAATAAATGCAACATCAACACTAAAAAATTCGATTTTATCGGGAACCTGTTCCTCGGTAATATATCTGACATTTGTGCGTTCGAGATTTACTACTCGTTCATCATTACGGAGCTTCCAATCGAGCTGACCATAGCCGACATCAACGGAATAAACCTTTTTAGCTCCATTTTGCAGCATACAATCTGTAAATCCACCTGTTGATGCACCAACATCCATAGTAATCCTTCCGTCAAGCTTCAAGCCGAAAGCTGTCATAGCCTTTTCAAGCTTCAGACCACCACGACTTACATATTTAAGCTTATTTCCCCTAAGCTCTATTTTCACATTATCACCATAGGTAGTTCCCGGCTTATCCGCCTTTTGATTATCCGCATAAATCTGTCCTGCCATAATAAGTGCCTTGGCCTTTTCTCGGCTTTCAGCAATGCCATATTCAACTACAAGTTGGTCAAGTCTTTTCTTTGCCACAAAGTTCACCGTCACATTTTATTTTCTTTAGAATTACTTCTTCCATACCGTCAGTATCAAGCTTATATTTTTTAAGTGCCGAAGCGACTGTCGATTGCTCGACATACTGGTCGTCTATTGCGGTTAAAGTATATTTTCCAGTAAAATCATTTTCAATAAGCTTACATAGAAAATGTTCTCCAATTCCGCCACAGCATATGCCTTCTTCAAAGAAAAAGCAATATTTAAAATCTTTTGCTCCGATAACAGCACTACTGTCAATCGGTTTAACAGTATTAAGCTTTAATATACAAGCAGAGATTCCTTGTTTTTCAAGTCTTTCCATACATTCACAAGCGAATGAAAATAATCTTCCGTATGTAATTATAAGTATATCACTTTTTTCATCTCCGAAAAAGACATATTTTGAATCTTTTATCAAAAAATTTTTAGGTTTATACAATTCTCTGCCACGAGGATACCTGACTGCAACTATTTCACTTTCGTTATAAATAGCGTTTTTAAGCATAAACCTAAGTTCGTCAAAGTATGAAGGGCATAGTATTGTAACATTTGGAATATTATTCAAAAATGAAGTATCAAATAAGCCTTGGTGTGTTTTTCCGTCCTCACCAACAATTCCCGCTCTGTCTATTGCAAGGATAATATGAAGCTTTTGAATTGAAGCATCATGTATAATCTGGTCATAGCTTCTCTGCAAAAAGGTTGAATAAACCGCAAAAACCGGAATCATTCCACCCATAGCCAAACCACAGCCAAAAGTAACTGCGTGTTCTTCAGCTATACCTACATCAAAAAATCTGCTTTTATATTTCTGTGCAAAGCTTGATAAACCCGTACCAAGCTGCATTGCTGCAGTTATCGCACAAATTTTCTCGTCTTTCTCCGCAATCTGACAAAGAGTTTCTCCGAAAACATCAGAATAAGATTTTGAACCACCATTTGTAAGACCTGTATCAACATCAAAAGGTGCGGTTCCATGAAAGCCTTTCGGATTTTTTTCCGCAAATTCATAGCCTTTGCCTTTAGTTGTAACTGCGTGAATAAGCACAGGACCTTTTTTCCTTTTAGCAGCATTTAATGCAGTGATGAGTTCTCCTATATTATGACCATCAAAAGGTCCATAATAATAAAAGCCCATATCCTCAAAAATAGTTCTGCTCTTAAAAACTCTACGCTTTATGAAATTTTTTAATCCTCTGAAAAATCCAAGCAAGCCTTTGCCAATAACAGGAATCTTCGTAAGAAATCTCTCAACCTTAGATTTGGTATTCAGATATGATGGATTTACTCTTATGCTTGTGAGATACCTTGCCATAGAACCAACATTTTTAGATATAGACATCTTGTTATCGTTAAGCACAACGATAAAATTTTTCTTTGAGCGACCAGCGTTATTCAATCCCTCGAAAGCAAGTCCTCCAGACAATGCACCATCACCGATAACAGCAACAACATAGCTGTCATCATCATTAAGGATATTGGCACATTGAAGTCCATAGGCTGCCGAAATTGATGTACTGCTATGACCTGCACCAAAGGCATCATTTGGATTTTCCAAGTGTGATGGAAAACCCGAAAGTCCGCCCTCTTTACGCAAGGTATCCATTTGCTTATATCTGCCTGTAAGCATCTTATGTGCATAGCATTGATGCCCAACATCAAAAACAATCTTATCCTTTGGCGAATCAAAAACTTTATGTAAAGCAACTGTAAGTTCAACAACGCCAAGGTTTGGAGAAAGGTGTCCGCCATTTTTAGACACAACGGAAACAATCTCTTGGCGAATTTCGTCCGAGAGATTTTCAAGCTCTTTTACCGAAAGATTTTTTATATCTTGCGGAGATTCAATTTTTTCAAGAAGCTTATCTTCCATTTTCACTTACTCCATTTATGACAAAGCTATATTACGATATGTTGCCTTATATTATACCACGAGTTTTTATGTCGTACAAGTTTTTAATAATTGTTATTTATTACGATTAAGTAGATTTATGGCAAGTTCACGAAGCTCTGCTGATTCGTCTTTACCAAATATATCAAGTGCCTTAACTGCATCATCAGTTAATTTCTTAGCAATCTGACGGCACTTTTCTTCACCATAAATTGACATAAATGTTGTCTTTTCGTTTTCTTCATCACTGAGAATAGGCTTGCCGAGAACCTCAGGAGTAGAAACAACATCAAGCACATCGTCAATAATTTGGAAAACAAGTCCTATTTTACCGCCAAATTCTTCTGCGGCTTTAAGTTTTTCATCATCTGCCCCTGCGGCAATACATCCGAGGACACATGAAGCCTTTAACAAAGCTCCTGTTTTTTTGCCATACATTTTTTCTAAGGTTTCAGCCTCAACCTTTTTGCCCTCAATGCTTAAATCTATGAATTGTCCTCCGACCATTCCACTGACACCTGCAAAGCTTGCAAGTATTCTTCCAGCGTCTGCAGCGGCTTTAGCTGAGGTTGCCTTAACAGCCTTTTCCGAAAGAGCAGTTTCAAAAGCTAAAGTGAGCAATGCGTCACCTGCTAAGAGAGCAGTATCCTCTCCAAAAGCACGGTGGTTTGATGGTCTGCCCCTTCTCATATCATCATTATCCATACAAGGCAAATCATCATGAATAAGTGAATATGTATGAATCATTTCTATTGCACAGGCAAAAGAAAGTGCATTTTCCGGGTTGCCTCCGCAAGCCTTACAAAATTCAAGGACAAGCTTAGGACGGATTCTTTTTCCACCAGCCATAAGGCTATATTCCATAGAATCAACAAGACCTTTGACATCATTATCTTTTATCAGAAATTCATCAAGAGCCTTTTCTATCATCTCTGAATATTCATTCATCAGCATTCTCCTCCTCTATCTCAGAAAGTTCGGTTATCTTCTGTTCTGCGTTTTTTAATGTTTCATAGCAAGCGTTTGAAAGCTTTATTCCTTGCTCAAAAAGCTTTAGCGATTCCTCTAAGCTGGCTTCTCCGCTCTCAAGCTTTTCAACTATTTCACGCAACTTTGTTATATTAGTTTCATAAGAAATCTTTCTCATAAGAATTATCCTTTCTCATCAAGAGTAATCGCATTAACTTCACATTCTGCTTTTCCGTCTGAAAGCTTAACCATAATATTTTGACCGATATTTAATTCTTTTGCACTCTTTATAACTTTATTCTTATTCTGAACAATACTATATCCCCTTGAAAGAACCGAAAGCGGACTTAAGGCATCAAGCTTCGCAGAAAGAGCTACAAACTCTCGCTGATTTTCTGAGAGGATAGCCTTAAAAGCCTTTATCATATCTGCTGAAAGCATATCAAGTTCATTCTTGCGTATGTTTATAAACCCCTTTGGACTAAGCAACACTTTTGATGAAGCTAAATTATCAAGCTCTTGCTTTTCAAAATCTATTCGTCTTTGCATAATAGCGGGCAGACTATCTTTTACACTTTTAAAATATGAAAGTAATTCTGTCATATTAGGAGTAGCGAGTTCTGCCGCCGCTGATGGTGTAGGGGCTCTTAAATCTGCAACAAAATCACAAATTGTAAAATCCGTTTCGTGACCAACAGCAGAAATTACTGGTATATCAGATTTAGCAATAGCTCTTGCAAGCTTTTCATCATTAAATGCCCATAAATCCTCAATAGAGCCACCGCCTCTGCCTATGATTATAACATCAGCGGCATTTGCTTTATTAAATCTTTCAATAGCATCAATAAGCTGTGCTGAAGCATTTTCTCCTTGAACAAGTACAGGACAGAAAACCACCTCAGCAATAGGGTATCTTCTGCCAAGAATATTCAAAATATCCTGAACCGCCGCTCCCGTTGGAGAAGTTATAACACCAATTCTTTTTGGATATGCGGGTATAGGCTTTTTTATATCCTCGCTAAAAAGTCCCTCGGCTGAAAGCTTCTTTTTAAGCTGTTCATAGGCAAGATTCAAAGCACCTATTCCATCTGGCTGCATATCTTCAATATAAAGCTGATATTGTCCAGTAGCCTCATAAACAGATACTCTGCCCCTCGCAATAACCTTCATACCTTCTTCAGGCTTAAAGCGAAGATGCCTTGCATTTCCTGCAAACATAACCGCACGAACAAGAGCTTTATCGTCCTTGAGCGAAAGATAAATATGCCCCGAACGATAATGGTCAGTAAGATTAGAAATTTCTCCTGTTATATAAATCTCTCTTAGAGCAGGACTTTCATCAAGCAATGACTTTATATAAAAATTAAGCTGTGAAACTGTTATTACAGAACTTACTGCCATTATTTCTACTCCTTTTCGTGTAGTCTATTTGCAAGTATAGCAACACCAGAGGCATTATCGCTTGAAAACTTGGGTTCGGCAAAAAAAGCACCATATCTTTCCTCAAAATGCTTTCTGATAATTGAATTAGACATAACTCCACCAGCATATACAAGCGGAAGCTTACCATATTTTTCAATCAGAACTTCTGTCATTTTATCAAGCGTTTTCTGTATATTCATCAAACACGCAAAAGCCACTTTTTCTGGCGATGCACCGTCAGTCAACATTCTTGCACAAATGTTTTCAACACCAGAAAGGCAACAATCTGTACCTTTAAGAGTAGCTTTTGCAGTAACTTTTCCACTATACTTCAAAGCAAGCTTTTCGAGTTCTGCTCCACAAGGAAAATGCAGTCCGAGCATTACTCCGACTCTATCTACAAGCTGACCTGCGTTAAGGTCTAAAGTCTTTGCGATAATCTCAATATCAAGCGGATTTTCCGTTCCTTTTTGAACTAAGAGAGCCTCAGTAGTACCACCAGAAACATGAAAAGCAATGAACCTTTCATTCATCAATTCAAGCTTTTTAGCTGAATAGAGAGCCGCCGTAATATGACCTGCCTGATGTGAAACAGTATAGAGTGGAACTTTCAAAGCCTTAGCTAAAATTCTTGCAGAATTAACTCCAACTGTAAAGCAAGGCATATATGAACCTTCAACATCACGAGGTCTTGATGAAACAGCTATTGCATCAAGCTTACCGTTAAAGCTGTCAAACGCCTCATCAAAAACATCTGCAAGCTGATTTGTATGATGAAATACAGCGTCACTCTGTCTTAAACCTCTTTCACCATCCTTAACAGGCAAAAGCTTTTTGCAATTTTTTAGGATATTCTCCCCATCATAAATAGCAACAGAGGTTGTATAATTACTTGTATCTATTCCGAGAGTAAGCATTATTTTTCACCATTATTCTTTGCTGAACGAGCTACTCCACCAAGCACACCATTAAGGAAAGATGCGTCTTTTTCAGTTGCATACTTCTTACAAAGCTCAACAGATTCATTGATAGAAACACTTGTAGGAACATCTTCAACAAACACAATTTCAAAAGTAGCTATTCTCATAAGTGTAAGTACAACTCGAGAAATTCTGCTCTTGCTCCAGCCCTTGAGATTTTTCTCAATAAGCTCATCAATAGCCTCAAGATTATCATAAACACCATTTGTAAGGAGCTTTGTAAATTCTCCGATAGATGCGTCACGAGCCTCAACAGCACTATCGAAAACCTCTTCAGAATCATCGTCCTTAAACATACGCTCAAAGACAAGTGTAAAAGCCTCTTCTCTTTCCTGTCGTCTGTTAGTTAATTTCTTATTATTTTCCATAGCTTAATCCCCTCATTTCAGAATTATCTTATGAAATACCTTTTTACCCTTTTTAACTACAATATAACCCTTTTCAAAGTCAGCAGTTTTAACTGTATAGTTCGGGTCAGTAATCTTTTCACCGTCAACAGATAATCCACCCTGTGTTACAACTCGTCTGCCCTCAGCCTTTGACGGAACTATTGCAACATTAACAAGCAAATCAAGAATACCTATCTCACCGTTTGTTAAATCGTCAGCAGAAATTTCTGTTTGAGGCATATTATCTGTATTGCTTCCCTTTGCAAACAATGCTCTTGCACCATCAAGTGCCTTTTTAGCCTCTTCTTCACCGTGAATAAGCTTTGTAAGTTCAAATGCAAGAATTTCCTTAGCCTTATTAAGCTCTTGTCCCTCTAATTTTTCAAGCTCCTTAATCTCATCAAGTGGAAGGAAGGTAAGCATTTTCAAGCACTTAATAACGTCAGCATCAGCAACATTTCTCCAATACTGGAAAAATTCAAATGGGCTGGTCTTATCAGCATCAAGCCATACCGCACCCTTTTCTGTCTTGCCCATTTTCTTACCCTCGGAATTGAGCAAAAGCTTGATTGTCATAGCGTGTGAATCCTTGCCAAGCTTTCTTCTTATAAGCTCAGTGCCACCGAGCATATTGCTCCACTGGTCATCTCCGCCAAACTGCAAGTTACAACCGTACTCTTGGAAAAGCTTATAGAAGTCATAACTCTGCATAATCATATAGTTAAATTCAAGGAAGCTAAGTCCACGCTCCATACGCTGTTTGTAACATTCAGCTGTAAGCATACGATTAACGCTAAAGCAAGCACCAACCTCTCTCAAAAGCTCAACATAGTTAAGATTAAGTAGCCAGTCAGCATTGTTTACCATCATAGCCTTGCCTTCACCAAACTCAATAAAACGGCTCATCTGCTTTTTAAAGCAATCACAGTTATGCTGAATAGTTTCCTTAGTCATCATCTTACGCATATCAGTCTTACCTGATGGGTCGCCAATCATAGCTGTACCACCGCCAATAAGTGCGATAGGTCTGTTTCCTGCCATTTGAAGTCTTTTCATAAGGCAGAGTGCCATAAAGTGTCCAACATGAAGGCTGTCTGCTGTTGGGTCAAAGCCAATATAAAATACTGCCTTTCCCTCATTTACAAGCTTTTTGATTTCTTCCTCATTAGTTGTTTGAGCGATTAAGCCACGCTCTTGAAGTTCCTCATATACTCCCATTGGTTTATTTCCTTTCTAAAAATAAAATAATAAAACCCTCTGCAAATATAATGCAGAGGGCGAATATCGCGGTACCACCTCATTCACTGTTCAGCAAATGAACAGCCTTACGGCAAAAGCCGTTGCACAATAACGAGTGCTAATCGTCCCCCACTACGCAATTAAATAATCTTCACAAGGGATACTCAGAGATGTATTTCATACGCTGTTCTGAATGGCTCGCACCAACCGCCACATCTCTTTGCAGAACAAATCGCACTACTTCTTCTCATCAACGCATTTTAGATATTTTTATAATTATACACATTTTTTCTATAAAAGTCAACACAGCTATTCAATGAAAAACGAAAGCGGTAAGCCATTTAGACTTACCGCAAATTTTACTATTTAATTATTTATCTTATCTATTGAAGATAGACATAATATCATAGAATGAGTCATCGTCATCATTTGGAGCAGCATTTGTTGTCTGCTGTGCTTGTTGCTGTGGTTGTGCAGCAGGCTGTTGCTGTCTTTGTGGACGCTCCTGCTGTGCAACTGGCTGTTGTCTTTGTACTCTTGGCTGGTTAAAGCTGGTCTGCTGTACAGGAGCCTGCTGTGTTGCTTCAGCCTGCTTTGCTGATGGGTCACCTGGTGTAGCACCAAGCTGATAAGGAGCTTTGTTGCTTACAGGAGCAGTGCCTGATGGCTTAAATGCTGCATCAGCTGTTGTAGGGAAACCTGTTGCAATAACAGTAACACTGATTTCGTCTTCCATCTGGTCGTTGAATGCAGCACCCCAAATGATGTTTGCATCTTCGTCTGCCTGTTCAGCAATCATAGTAGAAGCAATGTTGATTTCCTCAAGGCTGATGTCAGGTGAGGAAGTGATATTGATAATAACACCCTTAGCACCATCAATAGCTGTTTCAAGAAGCGGACTTGAGATTGCATTTGAAGCTGCAACCTTTGCTTTGTCCTTACCAGAAGCTCTGCCGATACCCATATGAGCATAGCCAGCGTCCTTCATAACTGCTGTAACATCAGCAAAGTCAAGGTTAACAATACCAGGAAGAAGAATAAGGTCAGAAATACTCTGAACGCCCTGACGGAGAACATCGTCAGCAGCAGCAAAAGCATTTTGAAGAGTTATAGCTTCTTCGCTAACATACTTAAGTCTTTCATTAGGAATAACAACAAGAGAATCAACCTGCTCTCTAAGAGCTGCAATACCCTGTTCAGCCTGAGCCATTCTACGCTTGCCTTCAAACTGGAAAGGCTTTGTAACTATACCGATTGTGAGGATACCCATTTCTCTTGCAATCTCAGCAACGATAGGAGCTGCACCTGTACCTGTGCCACCGCCCATACCTGCGGTAATGAATACCATATCAGTATCCTTGAGTGCATCAGCGATTTCATCTCTGCTCTCGTCAGCAGCCTTCTGTCCGATAGAAGGCATAGAGCCTGCACCCTTGCCATGTGTAATCTTATCGCCAATCTGAATCTTTTGTGTAGCCTTTGAACGGCCAAGAGCCTGATGGTCTGTGTTAATAGAAATAAATTCTACACAGCTTACTCCCTCGTTAACCATACGGTCAACAGCGTTTCCGCCGCCTCCGCCTACACCAATAACCTTTATATGTACGATGTTATTCATCTCTTCTTCAAACTCGTAAGGCATATTTTTGCTCCTCTCAATTCGACATCATGTTTTTGCCAGCGACAACTTTCGCTTATACAGTCTATTATATAATTTACCACCATTTTCGGCAAATTTCAATACAATTACGCTATTTTATAAATGTTTTCCTATGAAATAATTTCTGCTAATTCTTTTTTTGTGTAAAACAACCATTAGCTTTAATAAATAATTCCAAAATAAACTTATAATGTATAATTATAACATTTTGAATAGCAAAAAACAAAGGGATTTTTCATAAATTATAACTTAACAATCATATTTTTGAACTTTTTCCACTAATTTTCAGGTGCTCCAGAAGGGTCATAATATGAATACTTTCCTCCCTCTGCACACATAGAAACATCAACTGTTCCCTTGCTGTCTTTCTCAAGCTTTTCATCTATAATAAGTTTAGCTGTTTTAACCTTATAATTAAGATTTTCTGGTATACCAAGAATTATTGTAAGTCTCTTATCATAGCTAAGCTTAACATTTGAAGGGTTAGTAACATTGATTGTCGAAACCTTTTTGATTTCATTTTCATTCAATGCTTGTGTAACATCATTTATAATGTTGTTCATATTTGAAAGCTTATATTCTATAGTAGCCGAAAGTTCCGTTTTCTTGAGTTCAGCACCCTTTATAAGTGGAACATTATATTTATTATTATCAAGAATTTCTATAATTTTCCCTTTAGCACTCAAAATATAGAACTTTCCATTTGTTTCTATTGCAGAAGTAGGCTTAGCCTCCTCAACATAAATTGTAACTGAATTAAATGGATTTTTCTTAATGCTTACCGACTCAATATAAGGAAATTCTTTCTCAATAATCTCCTTGCTTGGTTCTGTATTGCAAAGAAGGAGATTGGTTCCAATAGCGATTCCACTCGCATCTATAATTTCATCTGGTGAATATCTCGTCTTGCCCTCAACAGTGATAGAATCTATCTTAAAGAAAACAGTCAGACAAAGCACAGCTGCAATCATTGCAATAATCATAACCATTGAAGTATACATTGCAAGAATCTTTCTTCGCCTTTTCTTTGCCGAAAACGGCTTAGATGAACGCTTCATCTTACGCTTTTTCTTTGTTTTTTGTTGACTATCATTTTTTTCAGGATTATGCTTTATATCAGCTTGATTTTCAACCTTTGGATTTTTTCTACTTTCACCATTTGATGAATTATGCTCATTCTTAGCAGCATTTTGATTCTGATTTGATTTTTGCTTAGGGTGACTATCCATAGGCTGTTTTGGCTTAGCTTGTTGTGTTTGCTGAGAATGATTTTTATGTACTTCACCAGCAGTTTTATGCTGTTGATGAGGATTTTGTGGCGTATGGCGTTTATCATTCTTAGTCTTTTGAGCCTTCGCCTTACCACTTTGAGTTTTTTTCTTACGCTCGCTCTCAGATTTAGCTCTTATCTCACGATAGCTTATAGTAGGAACCGAATCGTTCGCAGGATTATCTCTGCGTTTTTGTTGGTTTTTCTGCTCAAAAGACTTATCGTTATTCTGTTTTTCACTCATCTTTTGATTCTCCCCTTTTTATACTCTCGCAAAATAAAGATTTTTAATTCTATAAAATGGTTATGAATCTACTCTTGTAATACAAGCTCCAAGCTTTTTAAGCTTGCCCTCAATATTTTCATAACCTCTGTCTATATAATGAATATTAGAAATTTCGCTTCTTCCGTCTGCCCCAAGAGCCGCAATAACAAGAGCCGCCCCACCACGCAAATCTGTTGCCGAAACAGACGCTCCTGAAAGTCTTTCAATTCCACTCACAACAGCAACTCTGTCCTCTGCTTTGATATTAGCACCCATTCTCTGAAGCTCAGCAATATGCTTATATCTTCCAGAAAAAACGGTTTCGACAAATACGCTCGTACCCATACTCTGAGCCATAAGTGCCATAATAATAGCCTGTGCATCAGTAGGAAATGCAGGATACGGCATAGTTCTTATATATTTTACTGCACCTAAGCGTTCGGGTGCAGTAATTGAAAGCCCACTATCAGTTGATTGTAGTTTACAGCCAGATTCCTCAAATATCGGAATCACTGCCATTATATGCTCAGGCACTACACCAATCACTTCTCCAGTACCACCTGTAATAGCAATAGCCGACATATAGCTTATTGCTTCAATTCTGTCAGGGATAACCTTATGATAAGCACCACTAAGACTTTCAACACCGCAGATTATGACTGTGCTTTCGCCTGCTCCTATAATCTTAGCTCCACAGCTTCTCAAAAAAATTGTAAGGTCAACTATTTCAGGTTCTTTTGCCGCATTTGAAATAATTGTAGTTCCTTTTGCCAAAACAGCCGCAAGTATAATATTTTCAGTAGCACCAACACTCGGATATGGCAGTGCAATCATAGCACCCCTTAGTTTATCACGAACCTTACATTCAATCAAGCCGTGATTTTCCGAAATATCGACGCCCATCTGCTTTAATGCCGAAATATGTATATCAATCGGTCTTGGTCCTAATTCACAACCACCAGGCAAAGAAATTTTCGCCTCACCCATTTTAGCAATTATTGCACCAAGAAATGTTATTGATGAACGCATTTCACGCATCATATCTTCCGGAATATCATTTTTAGTGATTTCCTCGTTACCGATTATAACGGAGCCTCCATCACGATAAGCAGATTTTCCCAAATGTCTGATAATTCTCATTGACACATTGCAATCTGAAAGTCTCGGGCAATTATCAATATAGCATTCATCATCACAAAGAATACTTGCCGCCAAAATAGGCAAAACACTGTTCTTTGCTCCTTGAAGCTTAACTTCTCCACATAGCCTTGTTCCACCGTCTATAATCAGCTTTTCCAAAATCAACACCCTTTTCATAAAATATATTACTACATATATATTCTATGAAATGGCTTGTTTAATGGTGACAAATTAAAAAAATATTTAATTTACTTATCTTTTGTATAACCTCTTATGGGCAGTAACAATAGCATTATCCTTGACCTACGAGCCTTTTAAGTTTGAAAATTCAGAAGCAAATAACAGATGTTAATTTAACGAAAAAAGTTGAATGCGTTTCGACAGCAGAGTTACTCCGCATTTTAGCGAAACTTTTTAGTTTCTATTGCTCACTTTAATTATTTCTTTTTTGCCTTTGTTGCAGACAAAACTTCTATAATAACTGAGTAAATTCTCTTTGTAGCGTCAGTAATAGCCATTGCCTTTGCATTTTTAGTAAATTCTGCAAGACGCTCACTATCAGATGCAAGCTTATCAATTTCTCTTGTAAGCCTTTCAGGTGTAAGTTCGCTTTCTTCAATAACAACAGCGGCATTTTTATTTGCAAGAGCCATAGCATTGTGATACTGATGATTCTCCGCAACATTAGGTGACGGAATCAAGATTGAAGGCTTGCCCTGTGCCTGAATTTCGCTCAAAGTAATAGCACCCGCTCTTGCGATAACCAAATCAGCCGCCGCAAGACAAGTTGGCATATTGTTTATATACTCTCTTATATCGAGGTTAGTAGCTTTTTCGAGGTCAGCACCCTTTTCTTTGAGTAAATCAGGAAACCATTTTCCATACTGTCCATAAGCGTGGATATGCTGATATTTTCCGTCATTGGCACTTCTTGCAATAATATCAGCAAGAGATTCGTTGATAATTCTTGCACCAAGACTTCCACCAAAGGAAAGAATTACAGGCCTTGAATCCAAGCCAAGCTCTTTTCTTGAGGCTTCCTTTTCAGCTGTGAGGATTTCACCTCTTACCGGGTTACCTGTATCAACTGTTTTGCAGTTCTTTTTCAGATAATCCTTTGCACTTGGTACAGCAAGCATAACTCTATCAACAAGCTTAGAAAGCATTTTAGTTGTAACACCAGGGAACGCATTCTGTTCGTGAATTACAGTAGGAATGCCCATCTTTGCGGCTGTCCTTATTACTGGACCGCTGACATATCCGCCTGTTCCAACGCAAATATCAGGCTGAAACTCTAAAAGAATTTTCTTAGCCTCTTTACTTGCTGTAATAGCTTTTTTAGCTGTAACAATATTTTTCTTAATTCCTGCCGGAGTAAGTTTTCTCGAAAAGCCCTGAATAGAAATTGATTTAAATTCATACCCTGCCTGAGCTACAAGCCTTTCCTCCATACCGCCCTTATTTCCGATATAAAGTATTTCAGCGTCAGGCTGACGAAGCTTAACATATCCTGCTATGGCAAGTGCAGGGTTAATATGACCTGCTGTGCCACCACCTGCAAATACAATCTTCAAGCTACAACTCTCCTTATTATAATAGTTGGAAATTCGCTTTAAATCATTTTAGAAACAAAGCTTAAAAGCTTCAAGTCTTTTCTATATTGGCAGTTCTTGAGATAGAGAGAACTATTCCCATCTGTGCTAAAAGCATAATCAACGATGAACCACCATAGCTAAAGAATGGCAAGCTGATACCTGTATTCGGAAGCAAATCTGTAACAACCATAATATTGATAACAACCTGTATGCCAATCTGTGCTGTAAGTCCTATTCCAAGAAGTGAGCCAAATTTATCCTTAGCTCTCATTGAAATAGTAATTCCTCTCCAAACAAGGAGTGCAAAAACTAAAAGAATAATCAAAGCACCGATAAAGCCCATTTCTTCACATACAACAGCGAAAATAAAGTCGTTCTGTGCTTCAGGCAGATATAAATGCTTTTGTCTTGACTGTCCAAGCCCCAAACCCCAGAAACCACCTGAGCCAATAGCATATAGAGAGTTTCTTGTTTGGTAAGTATCGTCCCAAGTCTGTTGGTCAATATAGTCAAGAGCCTGACCCCAAGCACCAATTCTGTCCATCGCATAGCCAAGATTATCAGTTAGATACAAAACAAGAATTGCAGCTGCAATAAGTCCACCAGCCAAAACAAACCAACGAAGCTTAACACCACTTACAAACATCATAACCGCTGCAAGGGAAATAATAATAACAATACCTGACCAGTGAGGCTCTAATGCCATAAGAACAACAGTTATTGCAAGAATAATAACCTCTGGCAGAACTCCTATTTTAAATGTTCCCATTTCATTTATATGTACCGAACCCCAGTGGGCAAAGAAAATAATTATTGCAAACTTACTGATTTCAGAAGCCTGCATAGTAAATATTCCAAGTGGCAGCCATCTATGAACACCTGTTGATGATGGTATAAATAAAACCACTGTCAAAAGCAGGAATGATAAAATCAATATAAGAAAAGCAAATTTATGCAAATGATGATAGTCAAAATATGAAAGAATAAACATCAAGCCTATTCCTATGGCTGCAAAAATTGCCTGTCTTGTCAAGTAATAATAGCTGTTGCCATTTTGATAGGCATATGCCGCAGGATAGCTTGCCGAAAACATCATTACCAAACCTATAAAAAGAAGTGCAATAACTAAAAATAAAAACGGCATATCAAGACCGAGTCTTATTGAAAAGGGTTTTAATTTCGCTCTGACTTTTCTCGGTGGAGCTTGGTGCTGTCTTTGCTCTAATCTTACGCCGACATTTTCATTATTAGCCCTTGCACCAGATGTCTGACTTGGCAAAATAAACACTTCCTTTCATAAGCCAATAAAGGTTTAAACGCGTGAAAGTATGAATGCACATACACCGCCTATAATAGTAACTACTGAAAATACAAGAACAATCTTAACCTCAGACCAACCGCACATCTCAAAATGATGATGAATAGGAGCCATTTTGAAAATACGCTTGCCATGAGTAGCTCTAAAATAAAGAACCTGAAGAATATCAGAGAACATTTCAACAATATAAACAATTCCAACAGGAATCATAAGGATAGGCATATCTATTCCAAATGCTAAGGCACAAACTACACCGCCTAAGAATAATGAGCCTGTATCACCCATAAATACCTTTGCAGGGTGGAAATTCCAAATCAAGAATCCAAGGCAGCCACCAGCAACTGCTGCGGAGAAAATGCTCATACCAATATATCCACTAAAGCTTGCAATCATCATAAAGAAAATTGCACCAAAGAATGTGACTGAACCACATAAGCCGTCAATTCCATCTGTGAGGTTAACAGCATTAACCATACCAACAATAAGAATTGCTGCTATCGGCCAATAGAATAAACCAATATCTACTGTTCCAACAAAAGGAATATAAGTAGTGCTTGTGCCACCGCTTAGATAGATTGAGAGCAAGTATGCTGCTGCAACAAGGAATTGGAACAAAAGCTTTTGATATGCTTTTAAGCCAAGATTACGCTTCTTGACAACCTTTATGTAGTCATCAATAAAACCAACTGCACCAAAAGCAACTGCCATCAGAAGTCCGGCATATATTTTAATAGTTGCAAGACGAGTTTCTTCTGATGTTGAATGAAACAAAGTAACGCACAATATAGTAGAAACTATAATTCCTGCAATGAACATAAATCCACCCATAAGCGGTGTTCCCTGCTTGCTTTTGTGCCACTTTGGACCGTCCTCAAGTATTGTAGAACCGAAATGAACCTTGCGTAGAAAAGGTATAAGCCATACTCCCATCAATGCCGATATTCCGAACGACACCGCCGCCGCAATAATGGTCCACATTCCTGTCATTATTATTCCACCCTTCAAATTTACTCTGTATATTTTTGACTTCAGAGTTGATTTATAACATTTAGAACCACCGCAAGCGGAACTCCCATAGCAACAAGTGTTGAAGAAACCGCAAGTACCAGTTCTACTGAAAGTTGGCTTGATTTTGAAAGCTTAACCCTTCCGATAACACCTGTGCCGAGAAGCTCAAATACAGTTTTGTCATCTTGTGGATTTATATTTTTAGCAATCAAATCCGCCTCATTGCTGTTAATAGAATAGAACAGCACATTTTTTTCTTTAATACTAAGATTTTCGCTGAACGAATAAGGAAGTACAATGTTATTAAATTTTTCAATAAAATCAGCATTAACTTCTTCCGCATCGCAAAGCACAAGAATAGTTTCAAGATTAAAATCTTTGAGAATATCTTCTTTGAGTAACGAAGCATTTAAAATGATAAAATCGCAAATCTTGCTTGCTGTCATAAGAGCATCTTTACAGCTATGTTCTTCTTGATTAAGAGTTGAAACAATAAAACCTGCCGAACGCAAAATTTTAGTCAAAAGCATTGTCGCCTGTTCTGCTGTCTCACCTAAAACAGCAATAAGTCTGACTTTCTTATCAATCATTCTTAATGCACCTCACATCTAACCATATCAACGGCTATACAGCTAAATACTTTAAGCTAATCTAAAAATATCTACATTATATTACTCTTTTGTTCAAAGGTGACGGTTATAACTGTTCCCCTTGATACAACCTTGCCCTTTTCTATGCTCTGAACCTCTGCGGTTACAGAATCATCGCTTGAAAATGTACCAGAAATTGTAATATTCAACCCAGATTGAGTTGCCAAATCAGATGCCTGAGACATACTCAATCCCTTAAAATCTGGAACTGTAACAGTATCACTCTCTGCTGAATCATCAGTATAAAGGATAACCGTACCACCCTTTGGAACATATGAATATGGGTCTGGGCTTTGTGATATAACTGTATCACCATCACCCTTTATAACTGCTTTAAGCTCAGCATTTGAAACTGCCGCAGAAGCCTCATCAACAGCCATTCCACCATATGCAGAAATCTGTGTGCTGAGATTTTCAAGCTCACTTTCACTATATTTCTTTTCAACACCAAGATAAGGCAAAACTTCAGACATAATATTTCTAAAGCAAGGACCTGCAACCGATGCACCATAATAGCTATCACCAAGCGGTGTATCAAAGTAACAAAGCAAAGCAATCTCTGGGTCATCACATGGTGCAATACCGGCAAAAGATGCAATATAGTCATCTGTGCCATCATTGTTATTATCTCTGTGAGTTTCTGATGTACCTGTTTTACCACCTATTCTATAGCCAGCTACATAACCATTCTTTGCACCACCGCTTATTGCGTTCTGCTCAAGCATAGCAAGAACTTGGTCTGCAACATCTTTACTTATAACCTGACGCTTAACTGTCGGTTCTGTAGACTTAATAACATTTCCATCAGAATCTGTAATCTGTGAAACGGTATATGGCTGCATAAGCTTACCATCATTTGCAAGAGCTGAAATAGCCATAATCATCTGCATAGGTGTAATCTGGAAGTTCTGACCGAAAGGTGCAACTGCAAGGTCAATATCATACATCTTGCCTTCAACACCATCTTGGTCAAAGAAAATATCCTCACTTTCACCAGGAAGGTCTATACCAGTTTTTTCAGAGAATCCAAAGGCAACATAATATTGATAGAATTTCTCTGCACCAAGCATAAAGCCCATCTGAACATAAGCAGGGTTGCAAGAATTCATCAATGCCTCAGTAAGAGTCTGGCTACCGTGTCCACTAAAAAGGTGACAACCAATAGGTGCCGCTCCCTCATAAGGAATAATAGAACCTGTGCAGTTAAACCGAGTATCATCGTCAACAAGCTTTTCGCTCAAAACTGCCGCAGTTGTTACTGGCTTAAAAACAGAACCTGGAGTATACGTATCGCTTATAGCCTTATTTCTCCATTGCTTAGTAAGAGCATCACTTGTTGCTTGGTCTTGTTCATTTTCTGGAAGACTTTCTATTTCTTTTTTAGTTTTTTCATCAGCAATATCAAATGGGTCGTTCGGGTCAAAGGAGTCCTCAACAGCCATTCCTAAAACCGCACCAGTCTTAACATTAACCATAATCGCACAACCACGGTTAGCGACCTTATTCTCTACAATAGCCTGCTTGACATACTTTTCCATAATTCGCTGAATCGTTTCGTCAAGGGTAAGTGTCAGATTATATCCATCTTGTGCCTCTATTTTCTGCTGATACTGATATGGCATATTTGTACCAATCGCATTTTGAGCAGTTATAATTCGTCCTGGCTTACCTGTAAGATACTCATCATATTGAGCCTCAAGACCTTCAAGACCTTGGCTGTCACTTCCGACAAAACCAAGAACGCTTCCAGCAAATTCATTAAGTGGGTAGCTTCTCTTAAAGTCCTCAACGGTATCAATCGCCTGAACAATACCATACTTTGATTTTATATCTTTAGCAAACTCAAGAACTTTATCACGAGTCTCAGTTTCTACTTGACGCTTCACCTCTATATAGTATGACTTTTTCAATGTCTTTTTATAAAGTTCTTCTGAATCAAGCTCAAGAATTTTTGCAAGACCATCGGCAACTATATGGCGTTCTTCATCAGTTTCAAGAAAAATCGGAGCAATAACTATTTTCCAGACAGTAGCACTCTGTGCAAGCACCTTACCATTTCTATCATAAATACTTCCACGCTTTGCACTGATAGTAGTATCGGCAAGCTGCTGATTAACAGCCCTTTTCTGAAGCTCAGGAGCCATATAGGTTTGAAGATAAAGAAGTCTTGCCGTAACTGAGCCGAAACCTGCAATCAAAATCACAAGCAAAACTATGAGCGACCTTCTCCAAAGCATAACTGTGGGACCTTTTTTTGCCATACTGTTCCTCCTTGTAATGCGAAAATAGGGTTGTAACAATTTGCAGTCACATCAGCAACCGCTTTGTTACAGCCCCGCCCTACTCTCCATACTTTTTTTGAAAGCTCTGCTTTATGACCAAAGACTTGTAAATGCGTCGGCTATCGTTTCAAAAACATTTTTAGGAGCATTTCCTTGCAGAATCTCTGCCTTATCCTCACCCGACATTGTAATAAATTCCTTTTGCATATTATCAGCCTTAGTCATACCAAGATTGCTTTCAGCATAGCTTTCGATTTTCTCCTCAGAAAGCTTACTGTCAATCTGAATCTGATATTGTGTCTGTTCACCCTCAAGTATGCTAATTTCATTCTCTGCTGCGACGATTTGAGTGTTTAACTCGTTTATAAGTACATTTGACTGTACAATAGTAATCGAAATAGCCGTAAAAATAACAACAAAAATAGAAATTGCAGCGACATAAAATATATTATGTCGTCTTCTTGCTTCCTTATCAATTTTTTCTTTAGGAAGCACTATCACATTATTCTTTTTAGGGTGTTTTTTAGGCTCAAGTTCAGGTGCAGCTTCAAATAAAGAGAGGTCATATGCACTGTTTACTTGCTCTTTCATTTCATCATCCCTTTCAGAATAGCTAACTATTCGTCAATTCTCTTATAATCCTTAATCTTCTCACAAACTCTTAATTTTGCACTTCTGCTTCTTGGGTTTTCCTCAAGCTCTTCATTAGAAGCTTCAATAGGCTTTTTTGTAACAAGCTTTGCACTTGGGGTATTACCACAAACGCAAATTGGAAAATCCTTTGGGCAAGTACAACCCTGACACCATTTTGCCATTCTCTGCTTAACGATTCTATCCTCAAGCGAATGGAAAGTAATTACTGCAAGCCTGCCACCGTTTTTCAGCAATGAAAAAGCTGCGTCAAGCCCTTCTGAAAGTCTATCAAGCTCGCCATTTACGGCAATTCTCAACGCTTGGAAGGTTTTTCTCGCAGGGTGTCCATCACGCCTTGCTTTTGCGGGATACGCATTAGCGACAATTTCCGCAAGCTCAAGCGTAGTTTCGATTGGCTTAACTGCTCTTCTCTGTTCAATAGCACGAACGATACTTTTCGCAAATTTTTCTTCACCATAGAGCGTAAGAATTTTGCAAAGCTCGTTGAAGGGGAGTGTATTTACTAAGTCCGCAGCAGTTGTACCATTTTTACTCATTCTCATATCAAGAGGTGCGTCGTGGTGGTATGAAAAACCACGCTCCGGTGTATCAAGCTGTCTTGATGAAACGCCTATATCAAGCAAAATTCCATCAACTGAGTAAATCTCAAGCTTGTTAGCCGCCTCTTTCATTTCAGAGAAATTCGATTTATATATAGTTACCTTATTATCATTATCAAAGCGGTTATGTAGTGTCAAAATCGCCTCAGGGTCTTGGTCAATGCAGATAAGTCTGCCGTTTTCAAGTCTTTTTGCAATTTCTGACGAATGACCGCCACCACCTGCCGTACCGTCAATATAGATTCCGTCAGGTTTAATATCAAGATTTTCAATCGTTTCGTTCAACAGAACAGGTTTGTGTACAAATTCCATAGTTAAATTCCAAGTGAAGACATTAAATCAAACATATTATCTTCAGTAACCTTATTGTTATATTCGTTCCATCTGTCAAGGTCCCAGATTTCGGCTTTAAGTCCTGTGCCTATGATTACAACATCTTTTGTAAGGCCCGCGTAATCTCTAAGTGGCTGTGGAATCAAAACTCTGCCCTGCTTATCAGGCTCAAGCTCTGCCGCCCCTGAAAACAGGAAACGCTGAATATCCTTTGTCTGTGAGCTTGGAAGTCCTCTCAGCTTTTCACCAAGGCTATCCCAATCGCTCTTAGAAAGCACCGAAAGGCAGTTATCAAGACCTCGTGTAATATAAAATACACCACCAAGCTCTTCACGAAACTTAGCAGGCATAATCACACGACCTTTAGAGTCAATATTATGTTGGTATGTTCCCATCAACATAATCTGCCACACAATAGGTAAATGAGTTCCGTTTTATTCACTTCGCTCTACTTTTACCCACCTTTCACCACTTTATGTAATTATTATAGTATACCGCCCCCAAAAAAGCAAGTATAAAGCAATGAAAAGAATAACCAAATTTTTATAAAGGAATAGTAAATCATACATTATTATATTAAAAAAAACAACACATAATGCAGATGAACTGAGAATTTAAAAACTACAATATATAGTGTTATTTTATTTATGCATACAATAAAAATAATATATAATGTGGCCTTATATACATTTTAGCACAATTCGCATTAAAAAGCTACAAAAAATTCATAATTATTAAATTTTCGTTACTTTTACCAATAAACTCACTCTTTTTGAATCAATGATTAAAAATTCATTATTCTTTTTTCTTTTTAATAACAATAAGCTATAAAAGGCCTTAAAATCCTCTATTTTATGCGGTTTTTGCCTCGTCTTAAATATCGACTATTCTTATGTAAAATAGGTATAAAATATGCAAAAATGCGGTTTTTCACTCAAAATCGACACCTGATACCATCGTTTAATATAGCATATTATAAACCGCTATATTCAATCAATTTGTTACAAAATAAAAACCTTTGTTTTTTGTGCATTTTAACGAAACTTTTTATTATATTATCATTTTAAAGATTTTATGTTGGGGAAAGCTACAAATTTTAACCCTTTTGGGCTTATAAGGAACTTCTCATCATTGGCACTTTGTCAATGTTTTGTTACTTTTAAGTTTAAAGTTGTATTTTTAGTTGAATAATTTATGCAACTAATTCTTGACAATACAAGCTTACCTTGCTATTATTGAAGAAAGACAACCACTAAATGAGGAGGAAATAGCTATGAAAAATATACTCGTTTCAGGTCTTATAAACATCGAAACAACCGCATCTGTAAACTCATTTCCCATTGAATATCAATCCATAGATTATAATTTTTTCGGTGTAAATTCAATGCCATCTGGTGTAGGTCTGAACCTCGCCTCAGCACTGACAACTCTTGGCGATAAGGTTTCACTGCTTTCTATTTGCGGAAATGATACCTTAGGTTCAGTTATCAAGCAAGAACTTAAAAATAGAAATATCAGCTCAAAGCATATCCTATCCATTCTCTCACAAACTCCACAATCCGTTGTTCTCTATGATAAAAACGGCAAAAGACAGATAATCTGCGACCTAAAAGATGCTCAAGAAACCACATATAATATTGACATATTCAAAACAGAAGCTAAAAACTGTGATTGTCTATGCCTCTGCAATATCAATTTTTCAAGAGAAATGCTCCCTATCGCAAAAGAACTCAATAAGCTAATAGTTACAGATGTTCATGTTATTTCATCTCTTGATGATGAATATAATCGTGACTTTATACAGTACGCAGACATTCTATTTATGAGTAATGAAAATCTTGGTAATGCAAAATCATTTGTTAAAGAAACCGCAAAACGCTTTGGAAATTCTATAATTGTAGTTGGAATGGGTTCTCAAGGCTCATTGCTTTATACTAAATCTGATGATAGCTTTACTGAACTTCCTATTTACAAAACACGCAAAGCATTTAATACAATTGGTGCAGGCGATGCCTTGCTTTCAGCTTTTACACATTTCTACATAAACGGCTGTTCTCCAAAAGATTCTCTAAAACTTGCATCAATTTTCGCTTCATACAAAATTGGAGATAAAAGTGCTTCATCAGGTTTTCTTACAGAGCAAGAACTTTTAAAACTCGCTGAAAATATATAGTTAATATAAATAATATCATTTTTAAAATTTATATAATAATTATTTATTTTACTTATTGCAATATGTTTAATATTGTGCTTTAATATGTAAAAGAAAAGATTTTTATTCTTTTATATATCTAGAAAGGGAAATGATAAAAATGAAATTATTTGAGTTGATTGTTATATTCGTAGTTTTAGCTATAGACACAGTTTTACTAATTTGGGATTTAAAAGAAAATAATCATAAACATTCAAAAAGGAAAAAATATGGACAAGGAGCAAATCATTTCAACACTAATAAATCTTAATTTTTCAAGGCTTGAGGCTGAAATCTATATAACACTTCTTGGGGGCGAAATGTCTGGGTATCAGATTTCCAAAAAAATTGAAATAGCAAGACCGTCTGTTTATGCGGCACTTGAGCATATGTTTGAAAAGGGAATCGTTCAAAAGATTCAAGGCAATAGTTCAGAATATAAAGCTCAGCCACCACAAATAATCTTCAAAAAGCTCAGCAAAGAATTTTCTGAGAATGCTATTTTTGCTGAACAAACACTCACACAGTATTCAGAGAATCACTTTGAAAATCGTCTTTCCGCAATAAAAGGCATAAAAACCATAATTGAATATGCCAAAGATATGATTATCAAAGCTCAGAAGGAAATTTTTATAAACACAGATTTAGAGTTGTCTATTTTTAAAGCTGAAATAGAAAAAGCCTCTGAAAATGGTACAGAAATTACAGTTTTTTCATTCTATGAACCAGATACAGAGCTTCCTTGCAAAATTTTCACCCATAATAGACACAATAAGCATATCTCAAGCCGTCTTATGCTTTCATGTGATGAATCTGAAACTCTTATAGCTAATTCCGATAATTCTGGCGAATGGCTTGCCTCTATAACAAATAATCCATTGCTTGTAGAGATTATAACAGAGCATATCCATAATGACATCTACCTTTTAAAGCTAAGAAATGAATATAGTGATGAAATCTATGATAATCTAAGAATCGGTTCATATTTCGAATCTCACAATAAAATAGTAAAATAAAGACAGCGTGTATCAAACTAAAATTGATACACGCTGTCTAATTTAATAAATCACTGAATTGAGCAATCGAGATAATGTTCAAGCTCTTCCTCATCCTTCTTTTTCTTGTCCTTAAAGATAAGAAATGCTGTAACAGCAGAGGCAATCGCAACAGTACCTGCAACAATCGCTATAATCCAACCAAAATTTTTCTTGAAATTCATAACTTGCACCTCCGTTAATTTATCAAGTAACTTATTCATATAATAATCTATTTTAAACAAAAAGTCAAGCAATATAACCAAGTATTCAAAAAAAGTCCATAAAAAATTGTTACAAACAGTGACTATTGTAAAAAACATTTCTCGACAAAGTTCCAAAAAAATCGTCACAGCCTATCATAATAGCTGTGACGATTTATAGTTTTATATGTATATTTATTTCTTTGCAGTAATCTTTTTTTCCGTTCCGTTTATAATTCTTTTTATGTTGTCTTTATGTCTGTATATAACCATTATCGCTATAATCAAAGTAATAAAGGTTGCAAAGAATACAAAGACAAGCGAATTAGATGGGTTAGGCATATAGTCCAAAAAGTACCTAAAACAGAAAGTAGTAATCGGATAAACCGACGCATTTACTAAGGCACACTTAGAGATAACTTTTGTTGTTGCAAACATAATCGCAAATACAACAAGTGCAGCTACAAGTGTTCTCCAGTCTGTCATAAGCATAACCGAAGCAGTTGTAACAACACCCTTACCACCCTTAAAGCCATAGAAGATTGGATACATATGACCTAAAACACAAGCCAAGCCCGAAATGTAGAAAGCATATTGTCTTACAAGATTCATTTTTTCGTCATTAAACCCTATAAGAATAAGGTATGCAATCAGAATCGAAACAACTCCTTTAAGAAAATCTCCTATAAATGTCACTATCGCAGGACCTTTTCCGACAGTACGCAGAACATTTGTGAAGCCTGCGTTTCCGCTGCCCATAGTTCTTATATCCTTATGGGCAACGATTCTTGTTGTAATGATTGAAGTATTTATACTTCCGATAAGATATGCAATAACTGCCGCAATCAAAATATAAATGCCATATCTACCAAAAACAAAGCTAAATTCCTCACCAAAGCTCACGCAAAATCACTCCTATTCTTTATCTCCACGCTCACGAACTATAAATCGCACTGGTGTTCCCTCTAAGCCAAAGGTATCTCTGATTCGGTTTTCGAGGTATCTCTGATATGAGAAATGGAATAAATCTGATGAATTTACAAAGCATACGAATGTTGGCGGCTTTACAGAAGCCTGAGTCATATAGTAAATCTTAAGTCGTCTGCCCTTATCTGTTGGAGGCTGTACTCGAGCGGTAGCTTCAGCAAGAATATCGTTGAGCATACCAGTCTTTATTCTCATTGCATTAGCATTAGCCGCAGCATTTATATGTTCAAAAAGGCTATCTAAACGCTGACCTGTCTTTGCGGAAATAAATACTATCGGTGCATAAGACATAAAGGAGAAATCGTTCTCAAGGCTTTCACGCATCTTTTGCATAGTTTTGCCGTCTTTTGCAACAGCGTCCCACTTATTAACAGCAATTATACAAGCCTTGCCTGATTCGTGTGCTAAGCCTGCAATCTTAGAATCCTGGTCTGCAAAGCCCTCTGTGGCATCAATCATAATAACGCAAACATCGCTTCTTTCGATTGCCATTTTCGCACGAATAACACTATATTTTTCGATTTCGTCATCTACCTTGGTCTTTCGTCTTAATCCCGCTGTATCAGTAAAATTAAACTCACCGAAATCATTCTTTACAAGTGTATCAATACTATCACGAGTAGTACCGGCAATATTTGAAACTATGCAGCGTTCCTCGCCCGTAATGCGGTTAATAAGAGAAGACTTTCCGACATTAGGTCTGCCAATAACTGCGACATTGATAATCTCGTTATCTTCATCTTCATTAGCCTCCTCTGGAAGCAAATCATAAACCGCGTCGAGCAAATCGCCTGTACCTGTTCCGTGAACAGATGAAACCTGAATAGGGTCGCCTAAGCCGAGATTATAAAATTCATAAAATTCAGGGTCAGGCTCACCGATTTTATCGCACTTATTTACGCACAAAACAACGGGTCTGCCACTCTTTTGGAGCATTGTTGCAACCTCTTGGTCAGTAGCTACAAGACCTGATTTTACATCTGTAACCAAAATAATGACATCAGCCGCTTCTATGGCAAGCTGAGCCTGTCTTCTCATCTGACTCAGGATAATATCATTAGAATAAGGCTCGATACCACCTGTATCAATCAGCGAAACCTTTCTGTTTCTCCATTCACATTCGCCAAAGATTCTATCCCTTGTAACGCCGGGCGTATCATCGACTATTGCAATACACTTTCCGATAAGCTTGTTAAAAAGCGTACTTTTGCCGACATTTGGACGGCCGACAATCGCAACTACTGGTCTTGCCATATTATCAACTCCCTTTTTTCATAAACTTCTACCAATAATATTTAAAGAAAAAAATAGAGAAGGATTGCTCCTTCTCCCACTTAAAAAGAAACGATTAAGCTTCCTTTTTAATTACTTCTCTGCCATTGTAATAGCCACAGCTTCCGCAAACCTTGTGCGGTGCTTTGTATTCGCCGCAGTTAGGGCATCTCATAAGGGCAGGAGCATTGAGCTTCCAGACATTTGAGCGTCTTTTATCTCTTCTCGCCTTTGACGTTTTTCTCTTAGGTACTGCCATTTTTATAAACCTCCTTGCCTGAAATCTTTTACTGCAAAAGTGCTTTTAGCACAGCTAAACGAGGGTCTGGCTCGTCTTTATCGCAACCACATTCTCCATCGTTCAGATTTTTTCCGCACCTTTGACATAATCCCTTGCAATCCTTTTTACATAGTAACTTTGCTGGAAACTCAAGAAAAATATCATCTCTCAACAAATCTTCAATTTCAAGGTTATAGTCAGGTACTTCTATATATTCGTCACTGCTTTCATTAGAAAGCGAAAGAACGAGTATATGCTCAAAGTGATAGTTTAAAACCCTTGTTGTACTCTTTCCGCATCTATCACAATCGAAGATAACCTCAAGCTCAACATCAGCATCAAGAGTAATAAGACCAGCTCTGTTTCTAACTAAAACATCAGCCTTAACAGGTTTTTCAAAGCGTCTTGCCTGCAATTCCTCTCCAAGCAGAAACTCAAAAGAGGTCTCTAAGCTTTCACCCTCGGTTAAAAATACTTTTTTAAGTTCAAGAAGCATATAATCACCACCGTGGATTTTAAAAAAGTGCCGAGATGCAGACGCAAGACACTTGCGTTCTAATAACGCACTATCAATAATTATAAAGACTTTCTCGCATTTTGTCAAGTAAAAATCGAAAAAAGCTACAACTTTTTCAAGAACAAATTTCTTGATTAAAACGCTATTTTTTCGCAGGCTTTTTGAAAAGTTCCTTTGCACCTATAAATAAAAGCAGTACCCCAAAAAGTTTAGAAAGCCAATAGCCATCTATGAAATCAGAAATTATAGAGCCTATTATTGCTCCGCAAATTCCCATAAAAGCAAAGGGAACTGCAAGCTTCCAATTTATCAACTTTCTTTTAGTATATATAACAACTGAAAAAATTGCAGGAAGTATGAAGAATATTAGGTTTATTCCTTGTGCTTGTTGCTGTGGAATTTCAAGAAATAAGGTCAGACAGATTATTAAAACTCCGCCTCCGCCCATTCCGAGTGAGGCAAAAATTCCTGAGATTATTCCAGAAATCGCTACTATAAGAAAGTTCATCGTATAATCAGCCTTATTCCTGCCCAAAGCATCATAAGTGCAAAGATTTTTCTAAGCATATTTCCACTAAGCTTTTTCATAAGCACAACGCCTATGGCAGAGCCAAGCAAGCCCCATAGCAGATATGGCAAAGCATCATAAACAGAAACCGCTCCCTGCTGGAGATAGAATAAAGCACTCACTGCACATATTGGTAAAATTACTGCAACACTTGTTGCGTGAGCCTGTTTTTCAGAAAGCCTGGTTTTCAGAATCGGTACAACTACCATTCCCCCTCCAGCCCCCAACATTCCGTTTAGAAATCCTGCCAAAGTTCCCCAAAGCGAAAACAGCTTTTTCTTCATAGAATCCCACCGCTTTTTTCAATATTACATCTATTTTCCCACAGGATAAGGGAAATATTCATAGATTATAAAAAAAGCTTTAACCTACAATAACCTTTCCCTCTGGAAGAATTTTTCCATTAGGATTAGCTTTTCTGCCTGAAACTGAAAGGAACAATGCAAGCGGTCCTACTCGACCTATGAGCATAGTAAGTACCAAAATAAGCTTTGAGACAATCGAAAGATTTGCTGTGACCGATGCTGAAAGCCCTGTTGTAGAATATGCCGAGGTTGTTTCAAGTAATATATTAAACATAGATATATTCTGTTCGCTTTCTATTGCGGCAATAAAGCCTGTAATAACAAGAATATATGTTAATGATATAACTGAAATTGCAATAGCACTATTTACAACCTTCTGATTTATTTTATGCTTGCCAAAAACAGTTCCGTCCTTACCTTTAAGTACGCTTATAACCGTTGCAAAAATAACAACAATAGTTGTAGTCTTAACACCGCCACCTGTTGAAACAGGTGATGCACCTATAAACATCAATATTACAGTAATAAACTTCGTCACATCGTGAACCTGACTTAAATCAACAGCTGCAAAACCTGCTGTTCTTGAAGTTACAGACTGAAAGAATGAAACATTTATCTGTTCGGCAATGCCTCTGCCAGAAAGTGTATTGCTACACTCGCTTACGAAAAATGCAATCGCACCAAATACTATTAAAATTCCTGTTGTTATAAGCACTATTTTAGAATGATAGGAAACTTCTATACGCTTTCTCTTGCGAGTAATTTTCTCCTTAATCTGTTTCTGAAGGTCAAATACAACCAAAAACCCTATTCCACCCACTACTATCAAAAGCATAACAATAACCGAAACATAAATATCATTCGCAAAAAGAATCATTCCTTTGCCTGGCTCAATAAAGCCAAAAAGGTCAAAACCTGCATTGCAAAACGATGAAATAGCTGTAAAAATAGAAATCCATATTCCAAGCAAACCAAATTTCGGTATAAATGCAAAGCTTAACAATATTGCTCCAACAATTTCGCAAGAAAATGTCATAAGCATTATAATTTTAATCAACTTAGGAATATCTGTAATACTTCCACTTGTATACTCCTTAACAATCTGCAAATCACGCAAACCAAGCTTTTTTCTTGCAATAAGCGTAAATGCAGAAGCAAATGTAAGCAATCCAAGTCCGCCACATTGAATCAGCACTAATATTACTGCTTGTCCAAAGTACGACCAACCAGTAAAGGTATCACATATACTCAATCCTGTTACACAGGTAGCCGATGTTGCTGTAAATAAACAATCTATAAACGGTTTTGATACACCATCAGCAGATGAAAACGGCAGCTTTAAAAGCAAGCCACCTAAAAGCATTAAAAGTACAAAGCTCAAAACAACAAGTCTGATTGGAGTAAAGGATTTTATTTTCTTTAAAAATCCACCCTCTATTTTTTCATTAATCAAAATTTCTACCTCTCTGAATTTACAGCTATACGCATTATTTTCCTTATATGATGTATAATACTACTATTATTATAAAAAATCAAGCATACTAAGAACACAAATAAACAGACAGCAACTGTTAAATTGCTGTCTGAATACTCATAATATTATTTTGTAACTGTAATTTTGAAATACTTAGTAGCAGTCTTTCTATTTGCATCTGCAATCTTAACTGCAAATTCATACTTAATAGCTCTTACAGGCTTTTTAGTAAATGTCGCATTAGTTGTAGTTCCTGTTAAGGCTGTCCACTTAGAATCGCCTTGAGGTCTGCAATAATACTTATACTTATATGGTGCTGTTCCACCTGTTGCCTTTGCTATAAGCTTAACAGAGCTGCCAAGCTTAATATTTGTTGCACTGATTGTTGACACATTAGAAAGTGCTGGATTAACCCTTACTTTAAAATACTTAGTAGATGTTTTTCCTTTTGCATCTGCAATCTTAACTGCAAACTGATAAGCGATTGCTCTTGCAGGCTTTTTAGTAAGTGTTGCATTAGTTGTAGTTCCTGTTAAGGCTGTCCATTTAGAATCTCCCTCAGGCTTGCAATAATACTTAAATTTGTAAGGTGCTGTTCCACCTGTTGCACTGGCTGTGAGCTTAATAGAACTGCCAAGTGTAATATTTGTTGCACTAATTGTTGAAGTATTTACAAGGGGTTGAGAAATCTTTGGTATAACAGTTATATCGGTTTTATCTCCGCATACTGTACAATGATGTGATTTACTTCCTTCTGATGTAGTAGTTGGTTCAACATCTATTGTCCAATCCTTAGAATAGCTATGTGCTATTTTAGGAACAATCTCGTTCTTAGTTTCGCCACAGATAGAGCAAGTATACGATTTGCTTCCCTCTTTAGTACAGCTTGCTGCTACATCAGATGTAAGCTTATAATCATGTTTGCAGACTGCTGTAATATCAGTAGTATATGTAACTCCATTGTATGTTGCGTATACCCTCATAGTACCTAAATTTTTAGCTGTTATAAAAAGTCTTCCTGATGAAAGGTAATAATCAAAGGAATTATAACTGCCACCCAGTGACCAAGAGAAATTCAAGGTTTTAAGTGGATTATTATAAGGCACTACTGAAATAGTATCTCCAACATATACAGTATAGTTATCCTCTTTAAAACCAAGCTCATTATACTGGCTGTCTTTATCAAAGAGGTCGAAGAAATTAACATCATATGAGATTGATGTTGAAATACCATCCTTTTTTAGACCATTAATCTTAACACTTACAGTATCATTTTCAGGAAATTGACCAACATTAAAAATAATACATCTATTCATACCGTAACCATCATTATTTACAGTAAGATAATTTGTTTTCATATCAGTAGATGTCTTATCAAGATGCCACGATTTATTAAGCAGCTTTGAGCTTAAATCTACTGTAATATTTTCAAGGCTTGGGTACTCATAGCTTGAATTTAGACTTACAGAGAAAGCATATCCATAGCTTGATTGTGTATAGATTTCATTTGGCATATTTTTAGGTGGCCATGTTACATAATCACCAGTAAAGCTTTCACTTCTTGTTCTGTCGAAGGCATACATTGCAGTATAGTTTTTAACAAAGCCAAAGCCAGTTTGTTTCATTGCGGGGTTAAGTACCCAGCGTCTATGACCAACTCTATTGATATTGCTTGCATCTGTATCTGCAACATATCCATCTATAACAGATGAAGTAATATTAGAAAAACCACTTGCAATATTAGAACTTTTTGCACCATTACTTCCAAGCTTATAAAGCTCATCAGACATTTCAGATGGTTGTGATGGATAATGCGTTAAAACATCATTTGAGGCATTAACCAAAGACGCCGCTTGAGTAGTTACGTTATAAAAGTCATTTAGCGTAACATCTGCTGGCAAACCTGCAAGGTATCTGCAAAAATTAACTGAATTAAGTGCTTGAATTCTATCATCAAGCGAAATATCACCCATATCATATGGTTTTTTTGTTGAGTAATCTTTTGTATACTCAACATTTTTTAAAACAGAAAACTCCATTTCAGAATATTTTTGTCTAATTTCTTCCTGTGTTGGATAATCAAGTTCATATGCGCTTACATCTGTTGGTTTAGCAATAGCCGTAGCGGCAAGTAAAACAAGCGTTGTAGCTCCAATATACTTCATTAATCTCACATATTTCATAATACACACCCCTTTAATTGTAAATTTACGACAATTTTATATTATAATCATACTTTATTTTATGTCTATTGTCAATATAACAATAACAATACATAAATCAGTATTAATCTAATAAAAAGTTTGAGTGAAGCTTTTTACTTCCTTACAGAAAAAATGCGAGGGCGAACTATGTTCGCTCAGTAGCTACTTCAGCTATGGCAATTTAAAAGTGGCAATTCGCCACAAAACACAACGGGCAGCATTTCAAACTATGAAACGCTACCCGTTTTTATCACATCAAATTAAGATGCTGTATCATTTTTTTTAGGTCTTTTTTTTGCCTTAGACTTTTTAGTTTCCGCAGGTAATGCAGTAAGCTTAGATTCATCATGCTCCACATCAGCTAAAGCACTATCTTCAACAGCCTCTTTAGTAATAATAACCTTAGTTACTGATGGGTCTGATGGAATCGCATACATAAGCGGAGTAAGAATACTCTCCATTATAGAACGCAAACCTCTTGCACCTGTTTTCCTTTCGAGTGCCTTCTGAGCAATAGCACTTAAAGCACCCTCATCAAAATCAAGCTCTACTCCATCAAGTGCAAACAGCTTTGAATACTGCTTTATAATTGAATCCTTAGGCTCACGAAGAATCTTTACAAGAGCCTCCTCATCAAGACCATCAAGAGCTGTAATAACAGGAAGTCTGCCAACAAGTTCAGGAATAAGTCCAAACTTAACTAAATCCTGAGGAATAACCTCACTCATCCATTTAGTCTGGTCAAGCTCCTGCTTTGTCTTAACATCAGCCATAAAGCCAAGGCTTGTAGAATCCATTCGTCTTTCAACAGTCTTTTCAAGACCTTCAAAAGCACCACCGCAGATAAAGAGAATATTCTTTGTGTTAATCTGAATAAACTCTTGCTGTGGGTGTTTTCTGCCTCCTTGCGGAGGTACATTAGAAACAGTTCCCTCAAGGATTTTCAGAAGTGCCTGCTGAACGCCTTCACCGCTGACATCACGAGTAATGGAGGGATTTTCTGACTTTCTTGAAATCTTGTCTATTTCGTCAACATAGATGATTCCGCATTCAGCACGCTCAATATCGAAATCAGCCGCCTGAATAAGTCTGAGAAGAATATTTTCAACATCTTCACCGACATAGCCTGCTTCTGTAAGAGTAGTAGCATCAGCTATTGCAAACGGAACATCAAGTATCTTCGCAAGAGTTTGTGCGAGATAGGTTTTACCTACACCAGAAGGGCCGAGCATAAGAACATTACTCTTATTGATTGTAACATCATCGTCAGTATCGTGTAAATTTATTCTCTTATAATGATTATAAACCGCAACTGATAAAGCAATCTTAGCCTTATCCTGACCGATAACATATTCATCAAGCTTAGCCTTAATCTCTTGTGGCTTCAAAAGATTGAATGAGCCACCTGCGAAGAAATCCTCATTTTCGTCATCGTCCTCTGCGTGCAGAATAGATGAGCAAAGCTCTACACATTCATCACAGATATATGCACCTCTGCCCTGAATCATTCTGCCGACAAGCTCCTGCGATTTTCCGCAGAATGAGCAAAGAACGGTTCTGTCACTGCTTTTTGTAGACATTCGTGAACTCCTTTATTTATCTATGAGAAATAACCTTATCAATAAGACCGTATTTGAGAGCCTCATCAGCTGTCATAAAGTTATCTCTTTCTGTATCCTTTGCGATAACATCATATGGTTGACCTGTTCTTTCGGAAAGGATAGTGTTAAGCTTTTTCTTTGTTTGGATAATATGGTCAGCATGAATCATAATGTCTGTTGCTTGACCCTGAGCACCACCACTTGGCTGGTGAATCATAATATCAGCATTAGGAAGAGCAAGTCTTTTGCCCTTTGTGCCTGCTGCGAGCAAGAAAGCACCCATACTTGCAGCCATACCCATACAAATAGTAGAAACATCACACTTGATGTAATTCATTGTGTCATAAATAGCCATACCGTCTGTAACAGAACCACCTGGACTATTGATATAAAGACAAATATCCTTAGATGCGTCCTGTCCTTCAAGGAAAAGAAGCTGAGCGACAACAAGGCTTGCAGTTACATTATTAACTTCCTCTGTGAGCATAATAATTCTGTCGTTTAAAAGTCTTGAATAAATATCGTAGGAACGCTCTCCTCTGCTTGTCTGTTCAATAACATAAGGTATTGTTGCCATATAAAAAACCTCCTTCAAATAACGGTAATCAAAGCATAGACATTTCTAAGCTAAAATAATCAATTTATTTTGAAATTATGCTTCTTCGCCAGCTGCCTCAACAGCACTCTCCTGAACGAGCTTCATAGCCTTCTCGTTCTTAACATCTTTCGCAATATCTTCGGCAGTAAATGCAGCCTTTACACGAGCAACATCTACCTTATATGCCTCAGCAAGCTTATTGTACTCTTCTTCGATTTCTTCTTCAGAAGCGTCAATGCCCTCTGCCTCAGCAACAGCTCTGAGAGCAAGTCTTACTTTAACCTGAGCCTCTGCTCTCTCCTTATACTGCTCACGGAGTGCCTGCTCATCAAGACCTACATACTGCATATATGTGTTGATGTCAAGACCCTGTGCACGAAGGTTCATCTCAAACTCGCCAATGAAGTTGTCGATAGCATTCTCATACATAGCGTCTGGAATCTCAGCAACGAGCTTTTCAGCAAGGCTCTTAGCAACTTGATTGTTCTTATCGTTCTTAGCTTCTTCTTCACGAGCCTTAGCAAGCTTTTCCTTGACATCAGCTCTATAATCAGCAACGGTCTCAAATTCACTTACATCTTTAATAAATTCATCGTCAACCTCAGGAAGCTCACGCTTCTTGATTTCGTGGAGGTTAATCTTGAATTCGGTAGCCTTGCCAGCGAGCTCTTCTGCCTGATAATCCTCAGGGAAAGTTACATTGATTGTGAATTCCTCGCCTGCATTATGACCAACAATTTGCTCCTCAAAGCCAGGGATAAACTGACCTTCGCCGAGTGTAAGGCTGTAGTTTTCTGCCTTACCGCCATCGAAAGCTTCACCATCGAGGAAGCCTTCAAAGTCGATAACAGCTACATCGCCGTTTTCAGCTGCTCTGCCTTCAACAGTAACGAGTCTTGAGTTTCTCTCCTGAACTCTCTTAATATCGTTATCAATATCTTCTTCTGTAATCTCAAGTGACATTGGCTTATACTCAATGCCCTTATAGTTCTCAATAGAAACCTCTGGCTCTACTGTAACAGTAGCCTTAAATACAAAACCGTCCTTGCCTGCATTTTCAACATCAAGGTCAATCTTATCTCTTACGAGAGTAAGACCAGCTTCCTTAGCAGCATTCTCGAGTGCTTCAGGATAAAGGTCCTTCATAGCGTCCTCATAGAATACCTCTGAACCATACATCTTCTCGATGATAGCTCTTGGAGCTTTGCCCTTTCTGAATCCAGGTATGTTAATTCTCTTAACTTCCTTCTTGTAAACCTTGTTAACAGCGTTCTCGAAAGTTACGCCGTCAACTTCAACGGTAAGTTCATAACGGTTAGTTTCAACCTTGTTTGATGATTTTAATGACATTTAATATTCCTCCTGAAAAGCTGCAAAATATAGTATATTATATCATAAGATTTCAAGCAATTCCATACTTTTTTGAAATTTATTTTTTATAGTTCCGAAAAAGACTTATTTATATAACTCTTATCGGGTCAAATTTGAGATAATCGGCAGAAATAAGCTTGAATTGTATTCCATACTTTTCTCCCTCGAATGCGTATCTTGCACCCGAACCATGAATATGCCCATAGAAACAGCGTTTTATTCCGCTATCAATAAGAACATTCAGGATTTCTTCACATTCAGCGTTTCCATAAATTGGCGGATAGTGCAAAAATACTATCGGTTCTAAATCAGTAGCCTTTGCAAGCTCGACAGATGTATTAAGCCTGCCAACCTCACGCATAAGGATTCTTTTATCCTCATCGCTTTCGGCATCATAGAACCAGCCTCTTGAACCACATATCGCAATTCCGTCAGCAGTAAAGCAATTATTATGCAGAATAGAAATTGTACTCCAACCCTTTTCGGCTAAATAACGGTCCATTTTGCTTTTGGTATCCCACCAATAATCATGGTTGCCTTTTATAAAAATCTTCTTGCCAGGTAAGTTATTTATAAAGGAAAAGTCAGCGTCAGTATCCTTTAGCCTCATCGCCCAAGAAATATCGCCCGAAACAACAACTGTATCTTCATCAGAAACCGCTCTTGTCCAGTTTTCTTTGATTCGCTCAGTATAATTATGCCAACCCTTAAAAACATCCATTGGCTTATTCGTCCCAAGCGATAAATGCAAATCAGCTATTGTAAAAACTGCCACTTTTTCACCTCTCCTTTTAATGATATACCAAACAACATAAGATTTGTAATCCACAGCATCTATAAATCTTCTAAATGGGCAAACATAGTTCGCACTTACTTATTTTTGTTTAGATAAGGTAGTTACTTCAACTGTGTATTGTTACTCTCTTATATACCAAGAGCCTTGAGAACTACATCTTTCATCTCATCTGCTGCACAAGTTGTTGTGAAGCGAACCTCTGCATTTTCAAGCTCTGCAAGTGGCTTCGGAACTTCTGTTCCTGTAAGCTTAGAAAGCTCCTTAACTGTTGCAAATTCATCATCGCTTACGGCCTCTGGTGCGATTGAGCCAAGAACATTCTTAGCAAACTTATATGGGCTTGCTGTTGATGCGATAATAGCTGGTGTTGCCTTATCGCCTGTCTTTTCAACATACTGCTCATATACATTAACTGCAACAGCTGTATGTGTATCACAAAGATAGTGTTCCTCATCATATGTTTTCTTAATAGTAGCCTGAGTACCCTTATCATCACAAGAACCGCCGAAGAACAATTCGTCAAGCTTTGCCTTTACGCTATCATCAACAGTATACTTGCCTGTTTCTGAAAGTGATTTCATATATTCGGCAACCTTAGCGTCATCATTGCCTGTGAGATGATAAAGAAGTCTTTCGAGGTTACTCGAGATAAGAATATCCATAGATGGTGACATTGTTGCATAGAAGTTTCTGTTTCTGTCGTATGTGCCTGTTGCAAGGAAATCTGTTAGAACATTATTTGCATTTGAAGCACAGATGAACTTATTTACAGGAAGTCCCATATTCATTGCATAGAAGGCAGCAAGAATGTTACCAAAGTTACCTGTTGGAACTGTGATATTAACCTTGTCACCATTTGCAATTTTGCCTGCATTAATCAAATCACAGTAAGCTGAGAAATAGTATACAATTTGTGGAAGAAGTCTGCCCCAGTTGATTGAGTTTGCACTTGAGAAGAGCTTGTTATTATCAGCAAGCTGTGCCTTTATTGCATCATTAGTGAAAATCTTCTTAACGCCTGTCTGAGCATCATCAAAGTTACCCTTAATAGCAAAAACATTGACATTGCTGCCCTTTTGAGTTGTCATCTGACGCTTTTGCATTGGGCTTACGCCATCAACAGGATAGAATACCATAATCTTTGTTCCGTCAACATCTTTAAAGCCCTCAAGAGCAGCCTTACCTGTATCACCAGAAGTAGCAACAAGAATAACAGCTTCTTTACCGTCATGAACCTTGTGCATAGACTTTGTCAAAAGATGTGGAAGAATCTGAAGTGCCATATCCTTGAAAGCAGATGTAGGACCATGCCAAAGCTCAAGGATATACATATTCTCATCGCCATTATGGAGATAAGAAATAGGAGCAGGATTATCGCCGCCGAATTTTTCTGCGGCATAAGCAGCGTCTACACTTTCGCTGATTTCTTCTGCTGTAAAGTCTGAAAGGAAATCTGCAAGAATTTTCTTTGCTCTGCCCTTATAATCGAGCTTAGAAAGAGCAAGAAGCTCATCAGCAGAATACTTAGGAAGCTCCTGTGGTACGAAAAGACCACCCTCCTCAGAAATACCCTGAGAAATTGCCTGAGCCGCTGTAACAACCGTATTTTTGTTTCTGGTACTGTTATACTTCATAAAAAGTCCCTCTTTCAATTTTGTTTGTTAGCCTTCCCTTAGAACCTTAATAAAAAGTTTCTTGCATTATTAAAGAAAATATCTTCTAAAAGCTTTTCATTGTAGTTATGCTTCAAGAAAAGCTCATAAAGCTTATTCATAGATTCAATTCCAGTCATATCAATCGGAATATCTGTTCCATCAAAATCAGTGCCTATGGCAAGAGTTTTTTCTCCGCCAAGTGAAAGAAAATGTTCTGCGTGTCTGAGAACATCAAGCATACAAGCTTTGTCCTCGTCCTCACGCAGAAATCCTCTGCTGAGATTAAGACCAACAATTCCGCCCTTATCTCTTATAATAGAGAATTGCTCATCTGTAAGATTTCTTCTATGCGGACAAATTTGCTTTGAATTTGAGTGTGTCGCACAAAATGGCCTTGTTGAAAGCTCTGCAACATCATAGAACATCGGCACGCTTGAATGTGATACATCAACAACTATGCTATTCTGCTCCATCTTAGCAACAACAGATTTGCCGAAATTGGTCAATCCCTTTGCACCCTCAACTCCGATACCATCGCCAAGCTCACAATTTCCATTCCAAGTAAGCGTCATAATTTTAACGCCACATTTGGCAAGATAGTCTACATTTTCAAGTTTTCCACCGAGAACCGCACCGCCCTCAACGGTCAGCACAACTCCCTTACCCTTTTTAGACTCAATCTCTATAATGTCATCTTGCGAATAAATGATTTTTATATTAGTATCTTTAAGCTCATCATTCAATTTTTTGCGACAGTTTTCAAAAAGCTGTATCGCATTCTTGTTTCTGAATTCGTCAGGAACCCAAACCGCCATACACTGAATATATGGCTCTATATCATCTGTCTTATCAAAAGAAATGTGGAAATCATTATTGAAAAGACCGCCATTCTCAAAGAACGCACGATATAAGGTATCGCAATGAAGGTCGAAAAGCTTCATAAAAACCCCTCCGTATCAAAAGCATTTTCAATATAATTTAATTCTATAAGCATATTAGTTCGATTGTCAATAGTTATTTCACAGACATCAAACCTCGGCTGTAAATCATATTCAAACTCTGAAAGAAATATTAGTGCCGTCTGTATAATCTTTCTGCGTTTTGCAGAAGTAACTGCGGCAGCTGGTCTTTCAAGTGCTTTTTCATTCCTTGCTTTAACTTCAACAAATGCTATAAACTCGCTATTTTTTGCAATAATATCAATCTCACCATAACGGCTATGATAATTTCTTGCAACGACTTCAAAGTCATTCTTGCAAAGATAATCTGCGGTAATATCCTCACCGAGTTTTCCACGAGAAAGTCTATCAGACATCATCTTTCTCCGCAAGAATTTTCTTTAAAAATGACGGACGATGTATCTCACAAGGTCCATATTTCAAAATCATTTCTCGGTGTAGCTTAGTGCCATAGCCCTTATGCTTTTCAAAGTGATATTCAGGATAATCCTTTGCAAGCTCAAGCAAAAGTCTGTCTCGGCTAACTTTCGCAAGGATTGATGCCGCCGCAATAGATTCTGAAAGCGAATCCCCCTTAACAATAGCCATTGAGGGGATTTCCAGTTCAGGGGTTTTGTTGCCATCAATCAAAGCGTAATCAGGCTTTATCGCAAGCTGTTCAACTGCTCGTTTCATAGCAAGCATGGCGGCATTCAATATATTGATTTCTTCAATTTCTTCTACACTCGCCCAGCCTATTCCATAGGCTACGGCTTCTTCTTTTATAACATCAAAAAGTTTTTCACGCTTTTTTTCGCTAAGTTTTTTTGAGTCATTAACTCCCTCTATAACTTGACCTTTTTTAAGAATAACTGCTCCTGCACACACAGGGCCAGCAAGTGGACCTCTGCCTGCCTCGTCTACTCCGCAAATGGTGGTGTAGCCCTTAGCATAAAGCTCATTCTCATATTCTAAAAGCTCCATAATCCTCAGTCCTGTCAAGTGTAATTTTTCCGAGAATACCGCCTCTAAATTCATCAAGAACGGTTTCTGCGGCTCTGAGAGTATCAATTTCTCCACCCGAAATAAGCATACCACGCTTTCTGCCGATAAGTTCAAGCATTTCATAGCCTTGAAGCTCTGAAATATCAACATCAAGCTTATAACGAGTTTTTATTGCATCTGGATAGCTATTACGCAAGAGCAAAAGCAATCTTGCAGCAAGCCCTTCAGTATCTAGAACCTGGTCACGAACCGCACCTGTAAAGGCAAGCTTTTCGCCAACGATTTTATCCTCAAACTTAGGCCACAAAACGCCTGGAGTATCAAGCAATTCAAAGCCCTTGCCAATAGTAAACCACTGATTACCTCTTGTAACACCAGGTCTGTCCTCAACCTTAGCCTTACTTTGTTTAACCATTTTATTAATAAAGCTTGATTTACCAACATTAGGTATTCCAACGACCATAACTTTAATGGTTTTGCCCTTCATGCCCTTAGCTTCCCAAGCCTTGATTTTATCAGCAAGAACTGTTCGTACAGCTGGCATAAAAGCATTTAAGCCCTTACCAGTTTTGCAGTCTACGGGCAAAGCGGTAATCCCTGCGTTTTTATATACAGCAATCCACTTTTGATTTTGAGTCTTGTCTGCAATATCGCACTTATTCATAAGTACGATACGAGGTTTGTTATTTATAAGCTTTCTTAAATCAGGATTTCTGCTACTAAACGGAACACGAGCGTCTATAATCTCTGCAACGCAATCAACAAGCTTTAAACTTGCCGCAAGCTGACGCTTTGTTCTCGTCATATGACCAGGAAACCACTGTATCGAAATTACTTCTTCCATATTTCACCATCAATAAATAGAACCGAATGAATTAAACGGGAAAATTCTGAACTGTGCCTTACCTACAATATCACTTTTCTTTATAAGCCCAATATTTGTATTACGGCTGTCGCTTGAATGCTCTCTGTTATCACCCATTACATATACATAGCCCTCAGGTATAACAGACGGAACCTCTAAAGGACTTCTTGGGTCTTCGATAGTCTTACCAGTTATATACTTCTCATCAAGCAATACACCATCAACAACTACATCGCCTGTTTCAAAGTTTATAGAAAGCTTTTGTCCCTCTAAGGCAATAACTCTCTTTATCAATGCGTGGTCATAGCTTTGACCATGGCTGATAACAACTATATCGCCGACCTGCGGTTCATAGAACATATTTGTGACAATAAGTCTATCACCGTTTTCGAGAGTATCATACATAGAGCTACCTGAAACTGTAACCTGTCTGAATACAAAGGTAAGAAGCAAGGTTACACATACAAGTGCAACAAGAAGTGGCTGTACCCATTCAAAGACTGATGTCACTGCTCCATAGGAGGTTGTCTTTGCCTCCTTAGTAATATCTGTTTCAGATTTTTTCTCAGCTTTAAATTCGGTTTTCTGTTCTTCTACAGAAACATTTTCTGTTTCTTGATTTTCTTCGGGAGATAAGCTCTCCGTCTTTTTAATTTCTTCCGACAAAAAAAGACCTCCCTTTACTTACAGAAATTCTGCAAGAAATAAATCACCCATAAAAATTATGGAAATAGCAAAAAGGGGACATAGCGTCCCCAAGTTACATTATCTGATTTGTTCCTTAACCTTAGAAGCCTTACCAACTCTATCTCTGAGGTAGTAGAGCTTGCTTCTGCGTACACGACCGTGTCTGATGATTTCAACGCTTACTACATTTGGGGAATGAATTGGGAAAACTCTTTCTACGCCAACGCCGTAAGAAACTCTTCTTACTGTGAAGGTCTCAGCAACGCCGCTACCCTTCTTAGCAATAACTGTTCCTTCGAACATCTGAACTCTTTCCTTTTCACCCTCACGAATATTAACACCGACCTTAATTGTGTCACCGATGTTAAACTTTGGTGTTTCTGCCTTCAATGAAGAAGCTGCGATTGTCTTAAGTGCATCCATTTTAATATCCTCCTGTTATTTAAGACATTCTTGCATAATTTTTTATAAATAATGCAGAGGACTGTCCGTTTCATAGTTCGTCTTTTTGACGAGCTTTGAAACCTGTCTTAGGCCGACAGATTCAAACGCTTTAATATTATATCATACATCACCTAAACTTGCAAGCTTTTTTTATAGCCGCAAACCGCAATAAATAAGTATTTGCAGAGATATTCTCTTCATGCAAATGTAATAATTAAATAGCTATCAATTCACAATAACTTTAAGAAATATAAACTTTAACTATATCACTCTATAATACAGCGTATGCCCCAAGACGGTATCTTTTCTTCGGAATATTCTTCATTCGGGAAAACAAAGGCTGTATCATATTTAGGACGCTTTTTCGGAAAAATTCCATCTCCGTCCGTAAAAAGAAAAACTCCTCTTAAACCCTTTAACTCTCCTTTGTCAATTAAATCATTTATATACTGAAAAGCTGGGCGAAAATCTGTTCCACCTCTGCCCTTTACTGTAAAAGTTTCAGATAATCTCTTTATATCAGCCGTTGAGCGTAAAACCATATCCGAACGAACCTCATCATCGCATTGAATTATACGAACATTTGCGTTTGGTGCAAGCTCATCTGAAACCAATATCTCATAGGTTTCGGTCAAAAAGCCTCTGATTACCTCCTCTGAACAGGACATTGAAGTATCTATAACTATTGCAAAGGTTCGGATTTTCTTTTCCTCTTTTGTTTCTTGCGGTTCAATCAAAGCAAGATTGCCATAAAGCGAAAATCCGTACATATAAAAGGAAGTATTTATGCTATCCTCATCAGGTTTTAAAATCTCTTGCCTGATAGAAAATTTTTTCAAAAGTTCCGAATAGCTTTTATCATTTCTGTTTGCAAGATTAAGTACATCAATAAGTTCCTCGGCTGATTCCGCACTTTCTCTTGAGAAGGTTTGTGCCTCTGAATCGGTATGTTCGCCTATTTTTCCCCATTTTTGCATAAGGCTTTCGATTTTTTGTTTAGGTGCGTTTTCATCACACCACAAGGAATGGTCATCAATATAAAACTCCTGCGAAATAGACATCAAGGTTTGCTCATCAAATTGTTGGCTACTTAAAACCGTATAAACAGATTGAGCTGTAAAAGATGATTTTTTCGCACGAAGCAAGGCATAAACTGTTGCTCTTTCGTGTGATTGATGTCTTTGAACATACTTATTCATAATAGAATCTATAATATGTTCTGTGGCAATATCGCAAGAAATATCCCAAAGGAATTTATCCCTTGAACTTCTCATTATAATATGACGATAAAGGCAATGCAAAACGGAATGAAGATATGCCCTATTTAAGGCTATACCCTTAGAAATTTCTATATAATCCTTATTGTAATAGAATTTAAAGCCATCTGTTGCACAGCTTGAAAGCTTATCATTTTCCTCAAGAGTAAGACTTCCGAGTGCAAGCCCTAAAAATCTCATAGCTATATATAGCTTGGTTTTGGAAGTTTCTATCGCTTTTGTATATTCATCACTCATAATGCTGCCCCTATAATTCAAAGCGTCTGCGTCTGCTTTTTCCGAAATGCTCATTTTTGATATTCATCAAATATCCAAGAATTTCTGTTTTCTGTTTATTTCTTGCTGTAAGAATAGTATTTTCAAGAATATCTTCATCAGGTTTAATTGTTTCGCACAAAAATACCACAGCATCATAATTTCCATTCTTGATTTTACGATTTAGCACAATAGAAATATTCTCCGAAAGGTAAGCTATATAAGTCGATTTAGCCTCAGTAGAAAGTTCTGTTGGATACATCAACCTCAGAATTGCAATTTCTGAACATATTTCCTCATTTTCATCAATCATAGCAAATTTAAAGCACGAATCATATTCCGCAAAATTCATCAATCCATTGCTTACACATTGCCTATAACGAAAACCACTGCCTCTTGTAAAGTGTTCAAAAATTCTCGCCGGCCCATTTTCTATGGATTCCTCAAAATATTCAGGCATAAGCATAACAGCTTTTTCATTAGTATCCGTAAAAATAATAGTCAGATATTGCTTTTTAGTTAGTTCAGAAAGCAATTTATTAAGGCAAGTATGTTCATTACGATTTGTCCTAAGCGTAATTTCAGAAAGCTTTCCACAATTCATAAATGTTCCGCCGCCTATGTTCTGAACTCCTCCGAAAAGAGATATTTCTCTTAAATTTCTGCAATTATAAAAAGCATAATCACTGATATATTCAATAGAACTTGGCAATGCTATACTTGTAAGTTCATTGGTACAAATCGCAGGGTAAGATGATTCTCCGCAAGCTATAACATCATTATATTTCTTACAAACACGATTCCACGAATCTTCTCCTGCAAAGGCATATGCTCCTATTCCAATAAGCTTTTTATTATCTATATTTTCAGGCAGTATTATATCTCCGCAGATTGAAAAAATTCGCAAAAGCTCTGTATTATTATCTATTTCTCTATATAATATTTTTTCATCAGTAATACTCATATTATCTTCCTTGTGTGCGAATAAATTTCGCACTTAAAATCTAACTTGGTTCGCTATTATAACTAATGTTGCTGACATAAGAAATTAAGCGACGGACAAAGTCCGCCGCTCAAGAGCAAAGAATGTTAAGGGCGTTGCCCTTAAAACCCATGAGGGACTCCGTCCCTCAACCCTGCGAGCCTTTAAAAAGGCTCGAGCGAAACTTTTATCTGTCTAAGGTAAGTTCATTAGCTAAACGACAGTTCATTGGAAATTTCCTCGACCGCGGCAATTATTTTATTTAATACACTACGAGCGAGACTTGTCGAGCGATTCCGCGTCTTGACAGTGGCGGCTCGCCACCGAAACTTTTATCTGTCTAAAATAAGTGCATCAGCTAAAATGTAATCTACTATTTTCATTATATATTATAATAAAAACAGTGTCAAATAACTTGGTTGACGGGCTATTCTCATAATGATATAATATTCTAAAATCTATATGAATTTATGGTGAATTTCAAAATGATATATTCTTATTCTCTAAATTCTCAGGAAGTCAATATTACAAAAAAAGAAGTCTATCGTTACCTCGGCTATGGCAGAGTTTATCCAAGTGATGAAGTCACTGCTCTCATAGATGAGTGTGTAAACGAATTTAATAAATATGTAAATTATAGGGCCTGCTACACAAAGGTTGATATTTCTGTTGATGAGCAAAACGAAATTATAGATTTCGGATTTATGCAGGTTAAAAGCCATTCTCTGACTATAAATCTTCGTGGTTGTAAGAGTGCATATATCTTTGCCACTACAACAGGTTCTATGGCTGAAAGATTGATTATGAAGCATAACAAGCTTTCTGCTCTCAAAGGAATAGTAACAGATGCTATCGGTTCAGCGTCTATTGAAGATTTCTGCGATATGCTCAACAAAATGCTTGCAGATTTAAGCTCACAGAACGGTAAATTTCTTCGTCCAAGGTTTAGCTGTGGCTATGGAGATTTTCCGCTTGAATTTCAGCCACAGATTCTCGAGTTTCTCGATACAAGCCGAAAAATAGGTCTTAATATAACAGATAATCTTATGATGACGCCTGTTAAATCAGTTACTGCCATTGTAGGAATAAGCGACTTTCCCACAAGATGTCGTACAGGCTGTGTAAGCTGTGAAAAAACAGACTGCGAATATAGAAAGTAAAGGGTGCTTTAAATGAATATCAAAGAACTTATAAAAAATCAAATTGTATACTTTGATGGAGGCATGGGAACACTTCTTCAAGAGCGTGGCTTACAACCAGGTGAACTTCCAGAAACATGGAATATTCTACACCCAGAAATAATCACAGATATTCACCGCTCATATTTTGAGGCTGGTGCTAATATAATCAAGACAAATACTTTCGGTGCTAACCGCCTTAAATTTGATAATCTTGAGGAAATTATAACAAAAGCTGTCGAGAATGCTAATAAAGCAAGAGATGGCTTTGAAAATGCTTATATTGCTCTTGATATAGGTCCTATCGGAAAAATGCTCAAACCTCTTGGTGACCTCGATTTTGAAAAGGCTGTTGAGATTTTCGCAGAAACAGTAAAAATCGGTTCAAAGCTCAATGTAGATTTAATTCTTATTGAAACTATGAATGATTCCTACGAAACAAAGGCGGCTGTATTGGCAGCTAAGGAAAATTCTGATTTACCGATTTTCGTTACAACCGTTTATGATGAAAACGCAAAGCTTATGACTGGTGCTAATCCTAAATGTATGGTAGCAATTTTGGAGGGCTTAGGCGTTGACGCTTTAGGCCTTAACTGCTCACTTGGTCCTGAACAGATGAAAAAAATTGTTCCTATGCTCACAAAAGAAGCAAGTATTCCTGTAATTGTCAATCCTAATGCCGGACTTCCGAGAAGCGAAAACGGCAAAACTGTTTATGATGTTGATGCTGATGAATTTTCGGATATTATGGTTGAAATTGCAGAAAGCGGTGCAAGAATCTTAGGTGGCTGTTGCGGAACTACTCCAGAATTTATCCGCAAAACTATTGAAAAAACTAAATCCTTAAAACCACAGCCTATTGTTCCAAAAAATACCACCCTTGTTTCTTCATATACTCACGCAGTTGAAATTGGCCCATCTCCTATACTTATCGGTGAAAGAATAAATCCAACGGGTAAATCTAAATTTAAGGAAGCACTTCGTCAAAATAATATGGACTACATTCTCAATGAGGGAATCGCACAACAAGAAAAAGGCGTACAAATTCTTGATGTTAATGTTGGTCTGCCCGAAATTGATGAAGTTGAAATGATTAAAAATGCCGTATTCGAGCTTCAAAGCGTTATCGACTTGCCACTTCAGATTGATACAGTCGATATTGAAGCTATGGAACAGTCCATGAGATTATATAACGGTAAACCGCTTGTCAATTCTGTAAACGGCAAAGAAAAGAATATGAAAGATGTTTTCCCACTTATCAAAAAATATGGTGGCACGCTTATTGCTCTTACGATTGATGAAGACGGTATTCCTGAAACTGTTGAAGGCAGAATAAAGATTGCAGAAAAAATCATAAAAACTGCCAAAGAATACGGTATAGATAAAAAAGACATTGTTGTTGACCCTCTTGCAATGACAATTTCAAGCGATACAAACAGTGCTAATATAACCCTTGAAACGGTCAAGAGATTAAGCAATATGGGAATAAAGACAAGTCTTGGTGTTTCAAATATTTCTTTTGGTTTGCCTAATAGAGAGTTTGTAACATCAACCTTCTTTGCAATGGCTTTGCAGAATGGTCTTAACTGTGCAATTATGAATCCATATTCTCAAGAAATGATGAAAGTATATTATTGCTTTAATGCCCTTACTAATCGTGATGATAACTGCACTGATTATATCAATTTCTGCTCTACTGTTGTTACTCAGACAGTAACTACTACAACTGCAACAGGCACAAAACTTGAAAGCAACGATGATGAACCACTTAAAAAAGCCATCATCAAGGGATTAAAGGAACAAGCCGCTGCCATAACTGCTGAAATGCTCAAAACAGTTTCACCGCTCGACTTGATTGATACACAAATTATTCCAGCACTTGATATTGTTGGAAAGGGCTTTGAGGAAAAGACCGTATTTTTGCCACAGTTACTTATGAGTGCGGAAGCATCAAAGTCAAGCTTTGATGTTGTTAAAGCATCTATGGCAAGCAATGGCGAGGCTTCTAAGGGAAGAATTATTCTTGCAACTGTCAAGGGAGATATTCACGATATAGGCAAAAATATAGTAAAAGTACTTTTAGAGAACTATGGTTATGAAGTAATCGACCTCGGAAAAGATGTTCCGCCTGAATTAGTTTGTGAAACAGCAATCAAAGAAGAAATCGACCTTGTAGGACTTAGTGCATTGATGACTACTACTGTTCCAAGTATGGAAAAAACTATAAAGCAACTTCGTGAGAAACGCCCTCAGTGCAAGGTTGTTGTCGGTGGTGCTGTTTTAACACAAGAATATGCAGATATGATTGGTGCTGACTACTACGCAAAGGACGCTATGGAAACTGTAAGATATGCAGAACATTTCTTTGGTGTAGAATAATCAATTTTAATATTTATAAGCAAAATGGACGAGCATTTAGCCCGTCCATTTTTATATAGCTTAAATCTTAATTAAAGTGTTAGTATCTATACTAAAATACCTATTATCCTCAAACGAAAGGATATTTCCAGCAAGAACATTCGAGCAATCATACACGCTTTTCATATCGTGTACTGCAATATTAGTTTGCACAAGCGGTTTACTTTCTATAATTTCTACATCTTCATCTCGACTATAAAGCAAGCGATTAGTTATTTTATAAGTTTCGCCCTGATGATTTTCATCTGTACGAATATACTCCGCTTTGCTTGCTATACTATTTAAATTATAAGCTATAACATTAAAGTCCTGCTCGTGGTACGACATTAAATTGTACTTATAAACATTCGGCAGAGATTGATTATAATCACCAAACAACATTACTACTGTGTTATCGTTTGAAATTAACATAAAGTTAAATGTTCTCGTCGTTATATCTGTTACTGGTTTTGTAGTACCTAAAAAATACAAATTTGCACTTGATTTATCCACATTATTGACTACCGTCTGTATATTATATTGATAAGTCGCCCTATTAATCGCCACGGCTCTTATAAGCTTTATCTTATAGCAGTTACTCACATCAAAAATTATAGTAATGATATGAGATGAATCTTCATTGGCAAACTCTGCATCAATATCTGTTTCGCAAGTAATTCTTCTGTCTGCTGATGTTAATTCATTCGCAAATGCTTTGATAAAATCCTTTTCTGTTCCGTTTATGCTTACCGTTTTATTTACATAACTCATTTTTCAACCTCATTTTTCATACACAATTTGTGTTATATTTACTTTTGTTTTTATAATTCTATTTAGTAAATCTGTGTTTACTATTCTATGGTCACTTTTATATACAATTTTCTCATTCAACTTTTCAAGATTACCAAAGATTTTTTCTTGCTTTTTTATTATACCTATCAAAAAAATCACTCCTTAGCTGTAACAGCCTTATTAACAACAAAGGGACTGCATAAAACAAGCATATAATAATCTCCATCATTAGTTTGCAAGCCTATATCATAGCGATAATCCTTAAATTCCAGTTTTTGAGTATCCTCAGGCTTAAGAGAAATCAAGTAGCCATTTTCTTCTCTGTTTTCTGCTATAATTATCTTTTTTATAAGATAATCATCACTTTCTATATCAAATTTTACCCCAAAAATAAGTTTTTCTCCGTCTTTAAGGTAATATATCGTTCCATCATCATTTTGAATAGTAAGAAGAAACGACATTGTTGTACCTCTTGTAATACTTAATTTCATATTTCCTCCTTAGTAAACGCAAAAAGTGTATCACTAAACCTTACAATTTAATGATACACTATTTGTGTAGAAATATTAAAGTGGAATTATTTCTAAGAAAGTATTCCGCTCAAATTTTATTATGGCACAACTTGCGAATATATCTTTCTGAAAGATTATAAATTTTGGCAAGCTCTGAAATATTATGTCCATCATTATATTTTTTACGAATTTCCTTATTACGCACACTCTTGATAATCTCAGAATATTTTTGTATATAAACAGAATCTTCACCGCCAAAGCGTTTTGAAAGCTTAATATAGTTTTCTATTCCTATAACCTCCGCAATTTCACGCTGTCTATCGCTTAAATCATCTAAAGATATAATAATTTTATCCATTCTTTCACCCTTTCAATAATTTTCTCCCTTTAATTTAATTATAGAACATTAGTTCGTATTAGTCAAGCAAAAGAAAAACTGCTCAACTCAAAGTCAGTTAAGCAGTTTTATAAATATACTATTTACTCATAAATTCCAACTGGAATATTTTTAATATCTTCAAGCTTATAAGGTGTTTCCTGATATACATTATTAAGCCAGTTAGTATAGAAAAGTGTTGCATTACTTCTCCAAGTAATAGGTGGCAATGCTGAAGTATCATCAGCAGGAAAATAATTATAAGGTATTTCTGGCCTTAAACCACGCTTTAAATCTCTGAAATATTCGTTAGCAAGAGTGTTTCTGTCATATTCTGCGTGGCCAAGTATAAATACCCTTCTAAAATCTCTGCTTGCAATAATAGCTGCACCTGCAAGAGTAGATGAGGCAAGAATAATAAGCTCTTTATGCTTTCTTATATCAGAACGGTGTACACCTGTATATCTTGAATGTGGAATAAGGAATCTATCGTCAAAACCTCTCATAAGAGGATGAAAAACTTCTGTAACCTTATGCTTATAAACGCCAGAAAGCTTCTCATCAAATTCATACTTTGGTATGCCGTAGTGATAATAAAGCCCTGCCTGTGCACCCCAACATATATGAAGTGTACTAAAAACATGGGTTTGCGACCATTTCATAATATCACAAAGTTCTTCCCAATAATCAACCTCCTCGAAAGGAAGCTTTTCTACTGGTGCACCAGTGATAATCATTCCATCAAAATATTCATCTTTCAACTCTGAAAAAGTCTTGTAGAAATTAGTAAGATGTTCTTGTGGAGTATTTTTGTGAACATGAGATGCAACCTGCATCAATTCAATATCTACTTGTAATGGACTATTGCCAAGCAATCTCAGCAGTTGAGTTTCAGTTTCTATTTTTGTTGGCATAAGATTAAGTATAGCTATACGAATAGGTCTTATGTTTTGTGTGCTTGCTCTATCCATAGTCATAACAAAGATATTTTCAGAAATCAATTCTTCATAAGCTGGCAGTTCACTCTGTATTTTTATAGGCATTTTTCATTCCTCCAATGACATAAGACATAGCAAAAACTTTTTACTATGCAAAAATCACAATATAGCACAAAAAATGGAGCGACAAGAAGTGCGTCACTCCATTCATTTTCTTATAAACAATTTATTTTAATAATTCTAACACTTATTTTTAAAGTTGTCAACGCTCATAAAATGGCAATTATCTATAATTTCTTGCTATAACTTCTATTTGCTTTCTTATCTCAAGAAAGGCATCAGTAATAACAGGGTCAAATTTCTTGCCCCGCTGTTGCTTTATCAGGTTAAAAGCCTCATCAAAGTTTATAGCCTCTTTATAGCATCTCTTAGAGACAATAGCATCAAACACATCAGCTATTGTCATAATTCTTGCCGCAAGCGGAATCTCTGCACCACGAAGCCCATAAGGATAGCCAGAACCGTCCCAGCACTCGTGATGATATGCTGCAACACCCTTTGCAATATTAAGAAATGCCTCATCCTCAAGGTCACTCAAAGATTTCTCAAGCAACATCTTTCCGTTGACAGTGTGCATTTTTATAATATTAAATTCCTCGTCAGTAAGTCTTCCTGGCTTTTTTAATATAGCATCGGGAATAGTAATCTTGCCAATATCATGAAGTGGAGCAGAAAGAATTATATTATGCATATAATCAGGTGTAAGAATATCATCAAAATCTTCTTCTCTTTTCAGCTCATATAAGATAGCTTCTACATATTCACTTGTACGCTTAACATGCTGACCTGTGCTGCCATCACGAGCCTCTATAATATCAGCAAAGCTAATTATAATTTTATTTTGCAAGGTATCAATTTGATTTTCTTTTTGGTCAACCTTAGAATTAAGTGATTTTCTAAGCTTTTCAAGAGAAAGGAATATCTTGTGTGTAAAAACACCCATAATAAGAAAGCTTGCAAGAGAATTAAGTATAAAAAGAGAAAGTTCAAACCAATCAGGGATATGTATAATAGTATATCCTGGAGTATAATCTCTCATAACTATTGAAAAAAATACAAAAACAAAACACGCAAGAATTACAATTATATCTCTGACATAAGCAAGTACTCTATTATTTGCATCTATAAACATAACAATTATAATTATAGGTATAAATAAAAATTCAAAGCCTGTTTCCTTACCAAAGAGCAATAAACACATAATTTGGTGCGAAAAGGTTTCAAGTATAGTATATGCCAAGCAAGGAATCCATGACCATTTTACATATTTAATAAATATAACTCCTGCGGCATAGAGTGTGACATCAATTATTTCTACTATAGCAAGCTCTTGAATTCCTACCAAAGAAAAGCCTACAAGATATACAGAATGAAGTAAAACATTAACAATAAATAACAAATTGATTGCAAGAGTCATTGAAGAATAAGCTTCAAAATCTTTATCTTCATTATATTTAGGGTTATTAACGAAAAATTCTTTAACTTTATCAGCCATAATTAAGTGGTATTCTCCGTTTTGAGAATTTTCCTTTCATCAGGGTTATATATTGAAGCCTTCAACATATAATCAAATTATATCATTTTTATTCTTATTTTTCAATATAATTTCGACATTTTAATTAGTTTTTTTATTAAATTTTAAGTCGCTTCATATAAAATAACTAATTTTTGACTTTTACCATCTTTTTGTACTAATATATCATATACTATGGTTGAAATGCGAATTTTAAAGTTGTATAATTGTCGAGGATTATAAAAATTTAAAAAATAAAAAGGAGAAGTAATGGAAAACACAAATGAATTAAAGCAAAATAAAATGGGTACAGCACCTCTTTTCAGACTCATCATGTCTATGGCACTGCCTGCTATGTTTTCGATGCTAGTCCAAGCATTGTATAATATTGTAGACAGTATTTTTGTTTCTATGAAGGGTGAAGCCGCTCTCGGTGCTGTAAATCTTGCATTTCCTATGCAGTTCCTTATGACAAGCGTTGCCGTCGGCACTGGTATAGGAATCAATTCTCTTGTTTCAAGGCGACTTGGTGAGGGCAGAAAGCAGGAGGCAGATAAAACAGCAACATATAGCCTTATGCTCGGAATTTTTTCTTGGCTTATATTCTTGCTCTTGGGAATTTTCGCAGTACATCCACTGATTTCCGTTTTCACAAACGACCCAGAAACATATCAATATAGTGTTGAATATCTCAGCATTGTATTTATCTTTTCTATTGGCATTTTCGTAGAGGTAAATATAGAAAAAACATTACAAGGCACAGGAAACACAGTCTTTCCTATGGCATTTCAGCTTGTAGGTGCGATTACAAATATTATACTTGACCCTATTTTTATCTTTACCTTTGATTTAGGTGTTAAGGGTGCAGCTATTGCTACCATTATAGGACAAATTTTCTCAATGATTTTTGCACTTCTTATACTTTTCATCAGAAAAAATGGTATAAAAGTCGACTTCAATTTTTTCAAAAAAATAGATTGGAAAGTTATCATTGATGTATATAGAGTTGGATTGCCTTCAATCGTTATGCAGAGCATAGGCTCATTTATGATTTTTGGACTAAATCTAATCCTCACAGGTTTTTCCATCACTGCTGTTAATGTTCTCGGTGTATATTATAAACTTCAATCATTCATATTTATGCCAGTTTTCGGTTTAACACATGGTGTTATGCCTATTATGGGCTATAATTACGGAGCAAAGAATAAAGACAGGCTTATGAAATCCTTGAAATATTCACTTTTCATAGCTTTAGTAATTATGGGTATAGGGCTTATAATTTTTCAAGTATTCCCGAGAGAGCTTTTAGCAATGTTCAATGCAACAGATGATATGTACGCAATAGGAATACCTGCACTAAGATTAATTAGCCTATGTTTCTTGCCTGCGGCAGTCGGCATAATGTTCTCAACAGTGTTCCAAGCAGTTGGCAGAGGCATTCGTTCACTTATAATTTCCCTGCTCAGACAACTTTGTCTTATTCTTCCAATAGCATATGTTCTTTCATTCTTTGGTGTAACATTTGTATGGCTCGCTTTCCCACTTGCAGAAATTCTATCAATTATAGTTTCGGTTATTTTCTTTGTTACTCTCTATAATAAGGAGCTAAAATTCCTTTCAACTAAAGAACCAAGATAAAATATCTTTAAACAAATAACAAATCCACCGATAAAGCCTAAAAGCCTTGTCGGTGGATTTGTTTATAGATTATTTTGTTACAGCTTGCTTGGCAGCCTTTGCTTTTTCTTTTTCTTCAGCCTTTATATTTTCCTTCGCAACCGCAAGCATAAGCTTAATTCTGTTCTCCTGATTAACTCTTGGTGCACCTGGGTCATAGTCTATTGAAACAATATTAGCCTTTTCATTCTTTCTCTTAATGGCACTAACCATTCCCTTTGCACAAATATGGTTTGGTAAGCAGCCAAAAGGCTGAGTACAAACAACATTTTCATAGCCACTTTCTATAAGCTCAACCATTTCCGCTGTTAATAGCCAGCCCTCGCCCATTTTATTGCCATATCCAATCAAGCCTTTAACCATTTCTTTTGTTTCCGCATAGCTTGCAGGTGCGTGGAAGCCATGATTATTTGCACTTTCTATGACATAGCCTTCCATCTTTGTAAGGTATTTCATAACCTCACTAAGAACATTAAATTTTATTTTATTTCCACCATAGAGCTTATGGTCTTCAAGCCTGTTATCAACCTTAAATAACGCAAATCCCATAATGCCTGGAATATTAACCTCACAGCCCTGTTCAAGCAAAAAATCCTCAAGATGATTGTTTCCGAGCGGAGAGTATTTAACATAAATTTCTCCAACTATTCCAACCTTAATCTTCTTAACCTTATTAAGCGAAATCTGAGCAAATTCTTCACCCATTTTATCAAGATTTCTCTTGATATGTGATGATGAATAGCCGTTGCCTTTTTCCATTTCATCAGAAAGTCTTTGAATCCACTGCTCAACCAAAGCATCGCTTTCACCTTTGTTTATTTCATAAGCCTTTGTCTGGTTATTAAAAAGCATAAGAGCGTCACCATAAACAAGACCCGCAAGAGCTTTTCTAATCATAGGAACAGTAAGAGAAAATCCGCTGTTCTTCTCCAAACCAGAAACATTGAGAGAAATAACAGGAACATTCTCAAAACCAGCTTTTTTCAGAGCCTTTCTCAAAAGATGGATATAATTAGATGCACGACAGCCACCGCCTGTTTGTGTAATCATAAGAGCAGTTTTATTTACATCATATTTACCACTTTGAAGAGCATGAATAAACTGTCCGATAACAAGCAATGCAGGATAGCAAGTATCATTATGTACATACTTCAAACCAACCTGTGCTATTTCAGGGCCGTCGTCCTCAAGCAAAACATTCTTATAACCATACTGAGTAAAAACATTTCTAATCAGTGAGAAATGAATTTTCGCCATCATCGGCAAAAGTATGGTATATTCCTTTTTCATTTCCTTAGTAAAAATAAGTCTGCCGTCTTTATCATAAACAAGTTTCGCCATTCTATATTACCATTCCTTTCTACGATAGGTCACTTATATCTAATTTAATTTTAAATTAGATAAACTGAAATTTATTTCAAAGTTTCCGGATTTTCTACACAAATATTATCAATGTTCCCACATTCAACACAGGTATCACAAACCACCTTTAAACGCCTACGCTTGAGTTTCTTTTCATCACATAACGGAATAAATTCAACGAGCCATGTTCCGGCTATCAAGTTACCTGTCACCAATTCTCCTCCGCATTTGCCGCACTTGTTTTCCATTGTATTACCTCCATAAATTTCGATTTAATTCAAAAACTTTGCACTAAACATTCATCTGTAATAAACTGATTCAGTTCTCGTCTAATGCAGCTGCACCATATTGAATAAAAACATTTCTAATCAGCGAGAAATGAAGTTTCGCCAGTCTATATTCCCATTCCTTTATATGATAGGTCACTTATATCTAATTTAATTTCAATTAGATAAACTGAAATTTATTTAAATTCAATCACAACATATGCATATATATTACCAACAAAACTTCCTTTATCTTCAGCATAAATATCCCTACCAGCAGCATAGCCATATGAGGAAATAGTTTCAGATACGGCATGTATCGACTTTACTATGCCACCCTTTTGCAGCCATTTGTTCACTTCTGCTAAATCTCCGTTTTTGACCCAAAAAATCTGCTCCATAAATTGCCTCCATAAATCCCGATTTAACTCCAAAATCTTACATTAAGCCGTTATCTGTATAAAAACATTTTAATTCTCATCTAATGTAGCCAAAAGGCTTCTGATACGGATTTTAACTGCACCAAGATTTGTTATTTCGTCAATCTTAATCTGTGTATAAATCTTACCCTTTTGTTCCAATATTCCACGAACCTCATCGGTTGTAATAGCGTCAACACCGCAGCCGAATGAAACAAGCTGAACAAGATTCATATTAGGCTTTGTAGAAACATACCTTGCCGCTGAATAAAGTCTTGAATGATATGTCCATTGGTTAAGAACGGTTGTCGGGAACTTATCAACCTTGTTACTTACTACATCTTCAGAAATTATCGCAACATTAAAGCTTGCAATCATTCTGTCGATTCCATGATTTATTTCAGGGTCAGCATGATAAGGTCTGCCACACAAGACAAATATCGGCTTATTTTCTTTCTCTGCCCTTTTTATAATATCCTCGCCATATGTGCGAATTTTTGCAAGATAGCTTTCATATTCATCATAAGCCGCTCTCGCCGCCGCCTTAACCTCCTTAACATCAATTTTTCCGAAATACTTTTCGAGATGCTCATGCATTTTATATGGAAATTCTTTTCTTCTGTGTATTCCTAAGTATTCATAGAAGAAAGTTACCTTTTCTATATCTCGGACATTTGCGTGAATAACCTCAGGATAATACGCAACAACAGGGCAATTATAGTGGTTATCGCCCATATGCTCATCAAAGTTATATGACATACAAGGATAGAATATTGTCTTTATTCCATTATCAATTAACCACTGAACATGACCATGCATAAGCTTTGCAGGGAAGCAAACAGTATCACTTGGAATAGTATGCTGACCACTCAAATAAAGCTTTCTTGTTGAATATGGGGAACGAACCACCTCAAAACCAAGCTTTGTAAAGAAAGTATGCCAAAAAGGAAGAAGTTCAAACATATTGAGTCCCATAGGGATACCAATTTTTCCTCTCGAGCCTTTTACAGGCTTATAGCTGTCAAGAAGATTTCTCTTATATTCATAGATATTAAAGCTATTATCAGGGGATTTTTTAGTTATAGGTCGCTCACAGCGGTTTCCTGCAATATATCTTTTGCCATCGCTAAAAGTATTAACAGTAAGACGGCAGTTATTGTTACAAAGTCCGCAATTGGTGGTAACAATCTTATGGAAGAAGCCATTTAGAGCCTCACGCTTTATAATAGTGCTTTTTCCCTCACCCTTGCATTTATTCATAGCATAGAGAGCCGCACCATAAGCACCCATAAGACCGGAAATACAAGGGCGGATAACCTCTCTGCCTGTTTCCTTTTCAAATACTCTAAGAACCGCATCATTAAGAAATGTTCCGCCCTGAACAACAATTTTCTTTCCAAGCTCACTTGCTGATGAAGTTCTTATAACCTTATAGAGTGCATTTTTAACAACACTAATTGACAAACCCGCAGAAATATCCTCTATTGTTGCACCGTCCTTCTGTGCTTGTTTAACTGATGAATTCATAAAGACAGTACAGCGAGAACCGAGGTCAACAGGCTGCTTTGCAAGAAGTCCAAGCTTAGAAAATTCCTCAACAGAATACCCAAGAGCATTTGCAAAGGTCTGCAAGAATGAACCACAGCCCGATGAGCAAGCCTCATTCAAGAAAATATTGTCGATTGCACCATTATGAATTTTAAAACATTTAATATCCTGACCGCCTATGTCAATAATAAATTCAACATCAGGCATAAAGTTCTTTGCGGCTGTCAGATGGGCTATTGTTTCAACAACACCTATATCTATTCCGAAAGCATTTTTGATAATTTCTTCACCATATCCGGTTACAGCAGAAGAAACTATATTTATATCTGGGTTAATATCGTAAATCTTTTCAAGAATTTCCTTAACAATAGGAACAGGATTACCGCTATTAGATTGATATTGCGAGAAAAGAATTTTCTTATCTTCAGAAATAACAGTTGCTTTAAGGGTAGTAGAACCGGCGTCTATTCCTATATATGCCTTGCCAGTGTAGCCTTTAAGTTCACCTATTGCGACAGTTGCCTTTGCGTGTCTTGCCTTAAATTCTTCAAGTTCCTTTTCATTTTCAAATAAAGGCTTATTAAAAGCAAAGTTTCCGCTTCCTCTATAATGCTTTACCTTTTCGATAATCTCATCAAAATTTATTCTTTCATCTGCACACAAAGCTGCTCCCATAGCAACATAATAGAGCGAATCTTCTGGACAGATACCTGTTGTTTTCAGAGTTTCATCAAAGCTCTTTCTAAGCTCAGGCAAAAATGTCAACGGGCCTCCGAGATATACAATCTTTCCTGCAATTTCTCTGCCCTGTGCAAGACCTGCAATAGTCTGATTAACAACTGCCACAAATATACTTTTTGCAATATCGCTCTTTTTAGCACCTTGATTAAGTAATGGTTGAATATCACTCTTAGCAAAAACGCCACATCTTGACGCTATGGTATAGGTTTTTTCACATTCCTTTGCAAGCTCATTGAGCTCGTCCATAGGAACATTTAATAGCATTGCCATTTGGTCGATAAAAGCACCTGTACCGCCAGCACAAGAGCCATTCATTCTAACTTCCATACCACCTGAAAGAAAAAGAATCTTTGCGTCCTCGCCACCAAGCTCAATAATAACATCAGTATTCTCTATAAATGTGTTTGCTGCAACACGAGTTGCATAAACTTCCTGAACGAAATCTATTCCACAGCTTTCAGCAACACCCATACCTGCTGAACCAGACATTGCGAAATAAGCATTTTCTGCACCCTTAACATTTCTGCGGATATTTTCGAGAATTTCTGCAATTTTTTCAGTTATCTGAGAATAATGTCGCTCATAGCTTTTATATATAAGCTTATTATTATCGTCAAGAACAGCACATTTAATTGTTGTAGAACCTATATCCAAACCTATTTTCATCATTATTTTGCTTCATTCCCCTTCCAGGCCAAGGTAATAAATCAAGACACAGTGGCACAATATATATGTAACTTCATAAAATTCTAATATGTTATTATACAATATCCGACATAAAAAGTAAACAGACAAAACTTTCAATAAATCAAAATAATTTCTGAAAATCATTCAAGGCATAAAATTTATATCAATTAATAGCTTAAAAAAGCTTGAGTGAAATTTTTAAATAGCTTACAAAAAATCGTATGAGTGAATGGCAGTCCATTCTCATTTTTAATTATATAATAGATAATGGATATTTTAATTCTATAAAGTATATTAAAATCTTGATTTAACTTATAATTATTGTAAAAGTATTGAATTTTGCACAGATTCGTTATATACTTCTATTAAGTAGCGTAAAATTTCAAGTTTACACTTTTTAAGATAAATTAAAACCAAATAGTTGAAAGATATTCATTCTTTCGCAGTAAGGATAAAAAATGAATAAACTATATAAAAAGCTCAAAACACATAGAAAGCTTTTGCTATTTCTATGTGACTTCTGTCTTTGGAATGTTTCTTACTATATATCATTCGTAGTCAACAAAAGCAGCTTCATTTTAAAGGGCTGGGAAGAACCCTTTATGTGGGGACTCCTCTTTATAAATATTATATTTACAGCTGTATTTCTATGTTTCAGGCTTTATGATAAGATGTGGCGATATGCGGATATAGAGGATTTCTTTTATGCGGGCATAGCCTCCTTAACAGCTAACCTTGTCTTTATGTCATTTACAATGATAATTGGCACAGACGAAAACCGATTAAATTATGGTGCAAGAATCTACATTATAATGTCGCTCCTCTCAACCTTTCTTACATTTATATTTAGATTGGTTTATCGACTTAATAAAATCATTGAGCGAAAAAACACCAGTAATAAAAATCGGCGAAGACTTATGATTGTTGGCGGTGGTGAAGGTGCTGCAACTGTTCTAAGTGAACTTGCCAAATCACCCGAGAATGAATATGTTCCTATATGCTTAGTCGATGACGACCCAGAAAAAATCGGACGCAGAATCGGCGGTGTCAAAATAGAAGGTTCAACATATGATATTCCAGAAATATGTGAGCGTGAGGATATTGAAGTTATCCTTTTCACAATCTCACAGATAAACCTTGCAGATAAGAAACGCATACTTGATATTTGTGCAAAGACTCACCTTGAAGTAAAGATTATTCCAAATGTATATGGCCTTATCAAAGATGGTGCATCAGTAACATCAAAAATCAGACAGGTAGAAGTCGAGGACTTGCTTGGCAGAGAACCTATTGTCTTTGATACCGAAAAATATGGTGCTTATATTACCGGACAAACTGTTCTTGTAACAGGCGGTGGCGGTTCAATCGGTTCTGAACTTTGCCGTCAGATAGCAAAGCTTTCTCCTAAAAAACTCATCATACTTGATATTTATGAAAATAATGCCTATGAAATTCAGCAAGAACTTATTCGTCAATATCACGAAAAGTTAAATCTTGATACACAAATAGCTTCTGTTCGTGATAAACGCAAGCTCGACTACCTTTTCAGTCAAAATAAAATTGATGTTATTTTCCATGCTGCAGCACATAAGCATGTTCCTCTTATGGAAACAACTCCAGAAGAAGCAGTAAAAAATAATGTTTTCGGAACATTAAATCTGGTATTGCTTGCGGATAAATACCATGTCAAAAAATTTGTTCAGATTTCAACAGATAAGGCCGTAAACCCTACAAATATTATGGGTGCTACAAAGCGTATCTGTGAAATGATAGTTCAAACTATGGATAAGCAAAGTGAAACTAAATTTGTTGCTGTTCGTTTTGGTAATGTCCTTGGCTCTAATGGTTCTGTTATTCCACTTTTCAAGGAACAAATTCGGGAAGGTGGTCCTGTTACAGTTACTCACCCTGATATTATTCGTTTCTTTATGACTATTCCAGAGGCTGTTTCTCTTGTCTTAACCGCAGGAGGACTTGCTAAAGGCGGAGAAATATTCATACTTGATATGGGAGAGCCTGTTAAGATTTTGACCCTTGCAGAAAATCTAATTCGCCTCTCGGGCTTTAAGCCATATGAAGATATTCCGATTGAGTTTACTGGTCTGCGACCAGGCGAAAAACTATATGAAGAAATCCTTCTTAATGAAGAGGGTATGAAAAAGACTGCAAACAAAAAAATCTTCATTGGCAAGCCAATAGAGCTTGATACAGAAAAATTTCATGAAAAACTTATTGAGCTAAAAAAGGTAGCCCTCAAAAATGATAAGGACGGCATAGATAAGCTAATTGCTGAAATTGTTCCAACATTCAACCATATGAAAAACTAAAATTATTTTGGCTCAATATCAATAGTTGGGGTAACCCGAAAAATAGAATAAAGTGTACTTACAAGCGGCAGAGAATTAAACTGTCGCTTGTTTTATTGTAGAATATATATGTTTGTTGGAAAACATATGTAAAATGTGATTGCGAAATCGCTTGAAATTTCTATAGCCTTAAGCATTTCTTTTGAGAACCTTGATTTTGCTGTTGGTGATTGGTATAGAAAACTAACTCAATATTCTTGTCAACTAATTCTGCATTGTTTTTGCATACTTAACAAGCTGAAGAATACCACAATCAAATGCCGAGTTAATCCAAGCTGTTTTTACTCATCAGTCAATTCGTCAAATCTCTTAAGAAGTAATTTTCTTGAAATTTTAAAGTATTTGCAATGTGATTTGCTGAACTTTTCATTCTTCTTTTCTGACGCCTTCAAAAGTCCAGAAAAGCTGGTGTGTCCAGTGGTATTTATCAACAATTTGTTCAGCGTTCTCAAACAATACCGAGAACAATACCGAGCCAATGTTTGCAAATGGTTTCCACATATCGCTGACAAAATACTTGTAGAGCATATTTTGTCCTCCGTTTCAACTTTCTAAGCAATTCTATTTTAACGGATTTTGGTAAAATATGCTCTACTTTTTGTCTGTAAGCTCTTTTTCTACCACAACTATATTGACCATTGAGCCAACAAAAATTCCACCGTAATTCTAAATCACGATGGAACTCTGGTAAATAACCCTAATTTTAACAGAAACTATTTAATAGAGGGGCAATTCTCCATTTAGTGGGTGCAGTATTATCATGAAGCATTGCGTTAAACCGAGCCGATTTTTCTGTTAAAATGAGTATGTTTTTTTCTTGCACCTCTTGCAAAATAAAAAGTAGCATGATATAATATGACTAAAAGAACCGAAACGGTCATATTTTTGAAAGATTCAATCTTGGCTTTTACCTTACCGAATACGAAACAGAACAGCTCCGCAAGGCACTACTGAAAGAAACGTAACATACATTCATCAGCCTTCGGAGAAATATGACCTTGTCCCAAAACGAGGGACTTCAATCGTTGCTACGACTTTACATATACCAATTTTCACAGTCTCGCACAAGGAGCAATTAGGAGAGCTGTACCCACAAGTGCCAGAAACTCTATTGCACGGCACTTGCAGGGAATTATTTGAATAAGCCAAAACGCCACAGAGATGTGGCTTTTCAAAGATGCATAAGTTAGTTAAATCTAACTTTGTGTTTTATATGTATCAATTAGACAAATCTATCGAAAAAGGAATGATAGCAATGTTAGCATACAAGAACTCTGGGGACCAGTTTATACAACTACCTCATGCGAAAGGATTAGGAGGCATATAAAAAGATGTACAAGCTTATTCGACTGATTGTGAAAGCTAAGACAGTAGCTAAGTTTGCAACGAACACTGAACTGGTACCGAAGGACGAAAGTGTGTTAATTGTGCCAACCCTCACCTACTCTAAAAATTCGTTTTTAGGCAAGGTTAGGGCATTTTTCAGGAGGCTTACAGGCTTCCATCTCTACAAGGAATATCTGAACTTCCTGTGGCAGAATGCTTGGACGGTGCTGAAAAGCACCATCCTGAAAGCATCATTCCCATTAACTTATACCGAATGTGCAAAATCGGAGGTATGATAAAATGTCATTTTTTGAAAACACTCGCAAGCCTGAGGGGTTTGGCGGAAAAATTATGGTTGCTATGATGAACATTGGACATAGTGCCGTGGCGAGGTGGGGACTTCGCTTTTTGAAACTTACTCCGGACGACAAGGTGTTGGATTGTGGCTGCGGTGGCGGAGCAAACATTAAAAGAATGCTGAAAAAATGCCCGCAGGGTATTGTAAAAGGCATCGACTATTCAACCGTCAGCGTAGAAAAATCAAAGAAAGTCAACAAATCTGCCATTACAAAAGGACGCTGCACCGTATTGTGTGCAAGCGTATCAGAGTTGCCGTTTGAATCGGGGCAGTTCGATGTGGTCACGGCCTTTGAAACAATCTATTTCTGGCCCAACTTATCACAGTGCTTTAGGGAGGTTTGGCGAGTGCTGAAACCTGGTGGAACCTTTCTCATCTGCAACGAAAGCAACGGCGACACAAGCAAGGACGAAAAGTGGACAGATATAATAGACGGTATGACCATCTATAAGGACACTGAATTAAATGTATATTTGGAACAGGCCAGATTTCAAGATATTCAGATACACAAGAATAAAGCGGGCTGGCTGTGCGTCACAGCACGAAAATGAGGAAATAAAGCTTGAGCATTTTTGCATATACAAGCTCTCTATCATGAAAAAGAAATTCGCCTTGTCGTAGGACGTGCTGCGAAAGGAAATCGAAAAGCAAAACCTCCATCGTGGCATATTTATGTCTACCGACTACAAGGTGTATTATGAAACAGTCACGGTGAACGGCTTTTCATGTCTCATAGTAATGGAGAAAAAATCTGATTCTGCCGACCTTCCGCAAGCTACGGTTTGTTGACTGCAACAAGCCGTTCTGGAGAAAGCTGATGTACAAAGCGTTTGTTCGGGCGAAATGTGGCTGTAACAAATGGCACATTATGAGATGATAGTTGCACCTTACAATAAAGATAAGCCCACCTATTATGAATTTACGGCATAACTGGCAGCGGAGTTTGCGTCTATGGAGCTACTCAACACAATGCGGGATTCAGAAGACACAAATAAAAACGCAACTCAAAGGCGGTGAAGCAAATGGAAATATTATTCGGAATATTGATTCCCTTTCTCGGAACGACGCTCGGCTCGGCGTGTGTTTTCTTTATGAAAAAGTCACTTGGTGTTTCGGTGCAGCGTGCACTCGCGGGCTTTGCCGCAGGAGTTATGGTTGCGGCATCTATTTGGAGCCTACTGATTCCAGCGATAGAGCAAGCGAAAAATATGGGCAAGCTCTCCTTCCTCCCCGCCTTTATCGGATTTTGGTTCGGTGTGCTGTTTTTGCTTATGCTTGACCGACTGATTCCACATCTTCACATAGGGAGTGACCAGGCAGAAGGACCGAAAAGCAAGCTCGGTCGCACCACTATGATGGTGTTGGCGGTGACACTGCATAACATTCCCGAAGGAATGGCGGTGGGTGTGATGTATGCGGGCTTTCTTGCGGGAAATACGCAAATTACGGCGACGAGTGCACTCGCCTTATCAATAGGCATTGCCATTCAGAATTTTCCCGAGGGTGCTATAATATCCATGCCTCTCCGAGCCGAGGGCGAAAGTAAAGGCAGAGCATTTCTCGGCGGCGTCCTTTCGGGAATAGTTGAGCCTATCGGCGCAGTACTGACACTCCTTGCGGCACAGCTCGTGATTCCGGCACTACCGTATCTTTTGAGCTTTGCCGCGGGTGCAATGCTCTATGTTGTGGTAGAGGAGCTAATTCCCGAAATGTCGCAGGGAAAGCATTCCAACATAGGAACGGTTTTCTTTGCAGTCGGCTTCAGTGTAATGATGATGCTTGATGTGTCGCTGGGATAAGATTAGAGAAAACATTATGATATTCATTCGTTGAAATGAGATACCTATAAAACACAAGATTGAGAAAAACACCGTACAGGAAACGCTGATTATTTCACTGTATTCCCGAAAGCTGTGCTTGGAGTTGTACCCCATGGAACGAAACTGCGGTGTGACTGATTGACCAAATCGACTACGAATTTTCAGAAGCCGAGAAGAATTCTCACGGCCTGATTCAGCGTTTCACTCGTTGGTGAAGTGGCTACTACGCCGAAGTAAGAGGTATCCAATATTTCTTACTTCGGCGAACACATTTATACATACAGTCTGAAACAAGGTATCGACGACTTCCTCGCCTCTTACAAAGTTCTCCGTGTCGGTCTGGACAAAGAACTGGAAGGGTGGCGTCCCACAGCGAAACAGCAAGACAATCCTCAAAGGTACCAATAATAGAAACTCAACCGATTAAACAAATATCCCCAGTTTAACGATTTATGGCAGAGCAGAAAGCCACAATCCCTACAAAATGCACGAACCCCACCGCAGAATTGCTCTGTGGCGGGGTTCGTTTATGCTCTGGAATGGTGAAAACCTTGATTTCATGCGGTTTTCAGGCATAGAAAAAGTCCACCGCAATTCTATCAAAATTGCGGTGGACTTATGGCGGAGGACAAGGGATTTGAACCCTCGCGCCGGTTTCCCGACCTACTCCCTTAGCAGGGGAGCCCCTTCACCACTTGGGTAATCCTCCAATGGTAAATAAAACAAATAAAATAATAAAAATTGGCGGAGAGGAAGGGATTCGAACCCTTGGTCCCTTTCGGGATCACTAGTTTTCAAGACTAGCTCCTTAAACCACTCGGACACCTCTCCATTTATCTTCGCCACTGTTGTGACTGCGAGAATTATGATACCATATAAGCTTCTAAATGTCAAGCTTTTCTCAAAAGTTTTTTTATTTTTTTTCGAAATTATTCTAAATTCTGATAAAAACTAAAATAATATATTTTAGGCTTAAGCAGTTTATTGCTAATAATTAAGAAGTTACCAATGAACTACCGACTTGAGCGGACTCCGTCCGCCCTTTTGGCAAGAGGTGTTAAGGGATTTGCCCTTAACACCCACGAGGGACTCCGTCCCTCAACCCTGCAAGCCTTTAAAAAGGCTTGAGCGAAACTTTTAATTATCTTATGGAAGTTTATTAACTAAGCGTAGGGCAAACTATGCTTGCCTATATGGACACAAATAATAAAAGGAGCGAAAATAATTCGCCCCTCAGAATATTATTTTTTATCTTTTTTAATTGGTGCTTTAACAGCATAAGGCAATTCTGGTAAGCCTTCTGTTGGTGTCCATTCGCAATCTAATATATATCTTGCCATTTTAAAGTTTGTCTTAAGATTGCTGTGCATACCTTTAAATGAAAAAGCCAAAATATGCTGTCTTATAATCGAATAGATATTAACAAGTTTAAACTTTGTAATTATTCGCCTAATTTCAGTTTCAAAAGAAGCATATTCGCCATTTCTTCTCAAAAAGTTGCTTATAATCATAACCGAATAAAGCAAGTCATTTATTTTCTTAACATTCATTGTGCTAAGAATACTGCCCTGACGCTTAACATAGAAATAAAGACATTCCCCAACAACAGCAAGCTTATTTGCATAAAAAACTGTTTTCGGGCTTGTAGCAACATCCTCAAAATACATAGTAGGATATGTAATCTTATGTTCAGTAAAAATTGTGCGTTTATATAGCTTGTTCCAAGCATAGCTATGAAGTCCGTGGTCACTTATAATTCTTGCCACAGCCTCATTATGTTCCATAACACAATCTTTAACAATAAACATCTGATTTTTTTTCATACCGTTCTTATCAATATAATAAGTAAAGCCACAGTATGACATATCAGCATTATTTTCCTCACAAGCATTATAAAGCTTTTCAAGATAAGTTGGAGCAATAAAATCATCGCTATCAATAAAAGCTATATATCTGCCTACTGAATGTTCTATCCCAGTGTTTCTTGCCGCACTAAGACCGCCATTTTCACGAGTAACTATCTTAAATCTTGAATCACCCGCAACAAATTCCATAGCAATTTTAATACTTCCATCAGGCGATGAGTCATCAACAATAATGGCTTCAAAGTCAGTAAAAGTCTGAGCTTTAATAGAATTAAGGCATCTTCTTATATAAGGCTCCACATTATAGACAGGAATTATTATACTGATTTCGGGATTTTTAGTTTCCTGCATTATAATACCTCCTGCCTGATTTATATAAAATTTATTTATGGCTTATACTTTTTGACTTGTTTTCTGCCATCAATAATTCTCTTTATACAACCTTTTTTCTTTGAGCTATGACTTGCTTGAATATTCAAAATAGGTAAAGACCAATAGACATGATTTGCATGAACCTTAAAGCAATCCTTATATTTATCATAAAGATTGTTTTCCTCAAGAAATTTACGCAAAAATTCTACTGTATAGATATAATCATTAATTCTTTTATCGCTCATAGATGATTCAAGAAAAGTCTTAGTTCTTCTTGAATAGTAATAAGCTTTCTTATCTACTACTACAAGTTTATTTATTTTGACAAAAGCCTTTGTGCAAAAAAGAATATCTTCATAATACATATCCCTGAATTGAATATCATTATTCTTCAGCAAATCTGTTTTCCAAAGCTTGTTCCATATAAAGAAACGAATCTCATTATCTTTAAGCAAATATCCCAAAGCTTCATCTCTGCTATATTCTCCTGCCTTAAGGCTTTTAACAGATTTATTCTTAGCGTTTTGCTCATAATGAATATTAAATCCACACATAGCAATATCTGCATCACTACGCTTAATAGCTAAATAAAGCACTGCAAGAAAATTATAAGAAACATAATCATCAGAATCTATAAAAGAAATATATTCTCCAGTGGCTTGTTCCATAGCAAAGTTACGGGTTTTAGATGCACCTAAATTTTCTCTTGAGAAAAATTTAAATCTTTCATCTCTTTTTGCAAATTCCTTTGCAATACCTGCACTGCCATCAGTGGAGCCGTCATCAACCATAATAACCTCAAAATCCTTAAAGGTTTGCTTTTCGACAGAACCAAGGCAACGACTAAGATATTTTTCAACATTATATATAGGTATAATAATGCTTATCTCTGGCTTATTTATATCACCCATAAATCATTCACCACTTTTTTCCCCTATCTCAAGTTCTTCCTCAACTTCTTCAATGTCTTCCTGCATTTCAGTAACAAGTTCTGTTGCTTTCTTCTTTCCCATACCAGAGAATGGAGCCGAAATGAATATTGTTCCATAATAAGTAATAGTTCTCCAGATAAGAATAGCAGATTTCATAGTAGTTTCATCAAAAATACCGCTAAAGAATCCAGCGAAGCTAAGCTCTGCCGCACCAGATGCACCAGGAAGTGGCACAAGGCTTGAAACCATATTTACAAATGATTGGGCACTAATAATATCAAAAACTCCAACATTGATAGTGCTATCAGGACTTAATGCACGATAAACACAATATGGAACAATATATATAGCTGTCATTTGTATTATTGTAAGAATATAATTTATAGCAAGAAAACCTTTGTGTTCAGAAAGCTCTTTATTACTCTTGTGGAAGTATATAAGCTGTTGCTCAATCTTATCAAGAGTCTTTTCAGGATTTTTAATAAATCTAAGCTTGTTTCCTATCTTACAGAACCATTTTATAAGCCTGAATGTAATTTTGTGTGAAAATGATACTAATATAAGTATAAATATCATAGCCGCTTGAACGATAAAGCCTATCGCAGACATAACCCAAAGAAACGGACTTAAACGCTCGGCAAAGAAATTAAATTTCAGAAGTATTACAGCTATTGTATATCCTGTCAATGTAAACTGCCATACGAGAAATTTTTGAACGAGTGCAGATGTTGCCTTTCCGGCATCAACACCATAATGTGATAAAATCATAATCTGCATAGGCTGACCACCCGTAGAGCTAGGTGTAACGGCACAGAAAAATTGTCCTGCCAATGCAGCCTTTATGCTATGAGTTATCTTAACACCATTAGTTGAAAGATTTAAAAATCTATGTAAAATCACTGCATCAATTACAATATTAAGTAAATGCGCACCTATGGCAAGCATAAGCCAAAAAATATTTATTTGTTGTGATGAGTTTATAAGTTCTACCAAACCACCTTTAGAAAAGCAGAAGTATACAATCATAAAGCCACACAAAGCAAAAACTATGAAATTAAAAATCGTTTTTCCAGATATTTTCTTTTTTTTTGTATCCAAACTTTAGACCTCCGTTTTAATTTTAATTATATTAAAACTGTCCTCGACAGAAATAGAAATATCACTTTAAAAGCCATTATAAAATGACACAAAAGTAGCCAAAGTTTATATTAAATTCCCCTAAAAGTAAAGGCTATTAAGCTAAAATAATAACAATAAATAATTCTCCTATAAAATATATAATAATCACCCAATACACAAAAGTCAAGTTACAATAAATTTATAATACATAAATGGCAAAATTGAACATAAAAATACACAGTATTTAATATGGAATTGTCCATAAAAACACTGTGTATATGAAGTCTTTTATAACTTATTTTATCTTATAAACATAAGAATCCTTGCGTTTATGTGGCTTTGGCATATCGCCATCAGTATAGCCTAAAACGCAGTGTCCTATGCCCTCATAATCGCCCTCTATGCCAAGCTGTTTAAGAATTTCCTTACCCTCTGGCATCTCAAATTCTTCTTTTGCTCTATGAATCCAACAGCTACCAATTCCAAGCGAATGGGCAGCAAGCATAAGATTTCCCATAACAAGAGAGCCGTCATAAAGATACGTAGGTTTTGATTTATCTGCAAGAACAATCAAAACTGTATTTGCACCATAAAATGGGTCAAAGCCTTCCTCTTTGCCCATAATCTTTGCATTAAGAGCAGAAAGCCTATCTCTTAATTCCTTGTTAGTAACCTCAATAATAATTGGCGATTGAGCATTTCTGCCTGTTGCGGCATATGTTCCAGCCTCAACTATTTCATCAATAATCTCTTGTGGAACTGGCTCAGAGGTATATTTTCTGATGCTTCTTCTCTCAATCATATTTTTTATAGTTTCATTCATAGCCTTAACCTCCATTTATTCTTCAAGTAATTTTCTATAAATTTGATTATCATTTTCCCTAAATACATTAAAAATAACTTTAATCCTACTGCCTGTTTCTTGCTTATATCTTTTTACACTTCTCACTGCAAGCTCTGCGGCTATATTATTAGGAAATTTAAATTCACCTGTAGAAATACAGCAAAACGCAATGCTGTTTACATCATATTCATCAGCAAGCGATAGGCAAGAACGATAACAGTTTTCAAGTGCGTCACAATCCTTCTTCATAACCTTATTAAAAATCATCGGTCCAACAGTATGAATAATATATTTACTTGGAAGATTATAAGCAGATGTAATCTTTGCTTTTCCTATTGGTTCACTGTGTCCTTGAGCTTTCATAATATCATTACATTCAAGCCTTAACTGTATTCCCGCATAAGTATGAATTGTATTATCAATACATAAATGATTAGGATTAAAGCAACCAAGCAGCTCAGAATTTGCAGCATTTACGATTGCACCACATTTAAGAGTTGTTATGTCACCTTTCCATAGGTAAATATCATCAATTATAGGCTCAAGCTCAGAAATATCAGTTATACCCTTTTTGCGGATTTCTTCTTGCAAAAATTCGTTCTGAATTTCAATAAATTTCTCACTTGCTCTCTTAGGCATACGGATATTAAAAAGCGAACGAAGAAAATTCCAACGCTCAGTTTCCCCCTGAGGTATAAAAGCACCTTTGCCCATAGGTTGTTCACCAAGAAGTGCGTCTATTAAATATAGTTGTCTTTCTGATTGATTCATATTTGTTTTCTCCAAATAAAAATTTATTGACGAAAAAGCCCGTTGCTTATGCAACGGACTTCATAAATTTGGTGCGAGTGACGGGACTTGAACCCGTACGTCGTAAAACACACGCCCCTCAAACGTGCCTGTCTGCCAATTCCAGCACACTCGCAAATATCAATTTGTCTTTTCAACAAGTAGTATTATATCAAAAAGTATTTTAATTGTCAAGAACTTTTTAAAATAATTTTACAAATTTTTATTAATTAAGATTTTCCTTCCTTATCACAATCAGTTAGTTTATATATTTCAAAGCCTAAATGCTTATAAAATCCAACTTCTTATATATTCTTTTCGTTGATAGCAGCCTCTTGAATTTCATAATTCCGAATATCATATTGTATCAATTGTTTACCAATTTCTCTTCCTCATTTTGTTGGAAAAATAAACAGCATTTTCAAACGATTGGTTTCAGTTCCCATAAACACAACAGGATTTCCAAAATTACTTTAATAATCAAGTACTTAACATCATTCAAATCCTATGGAATATACTTCTTCATTTGCCTAATATCTGAAAATTCTGATACATACTATAACAAAAAATACGGTGATTTTTTAAAACCACCGTAATAATCTGGTGCGAGTGACGGGACTTGAACCCGTACGTCGTAAAACACACGCCCCTCAAACGTGCCTGTCTGCCAATTCCAGCACACTCGCAAATATCAACTTTTTTGACATCTCTTGTCAACGAATGACATTATATCAAACCATCAATAAAAAGTCAAGTCTTTTAAAAAAATATTTTACAGAATTTTCTGCAAAAATGAAGCTTGCCCTTGAGTAATAACCCAAGAGCAAGCTTGCCGCATATTTATTCAGAAAGTATATGTAAGTACCCTAAATGCGATAATCAAATATCGTCTTCACCTTGAAGTGCGTCGCAACCTGTTTCACCAGTTCTTACCTTAACAACATCTTCAACATCATATACGAAAATCTTACCATCGCCAATATGTCCAGTATAAAGTGCCTTTACTGCCGCATCAATAACTGCCTTAACCGGAACCTTGCAAACAACGATTTCAACCTGAACCTTAGGAAGAAGGTTCATCTCAACCTCAACACCACGATAGTATTCAGTTTTACCCTTCTGTACGCCACAGCCGAGAACCTGAGTTACTGTCATACCTGTTACACCGATTTCATTAAGTGCATTCTTGAGGTCTTCAAACTTAGATTGCTTGAGAACAATATCAATCTTAGAAAGCTTAACATCAGAGGCTGTGACTGTGTTCTTTTCCTTAGGAGTAAATGCAACCTGTACAGGAACAGCCTCATTAACAGGAACTTCACCAACATCAGCGTCTGTATCATCAAGAGCAACAGAAGATACATTTGGCATAAAGTCTGCATAAGAGCTTACCAAGCCATGCTCTGTAATATCAAGACCCTTGATTTCTTCTTCTCTTGAAGCACGAAGTCCCATTGTATGCTTGATTACAAAGAATACGATTGTCATAGCAATTGCTACATAAAGTGCAACTACCACAGCACCGAGTGTTTGAATGCCTAAACATTCAAATTCACCATATATAAGACCCTTGCCCTTTGTACCGTAGCCATTAGAGAAAATACCTACACAGATTGTTCCAACAAAGCCGCACATTCCGTGAACACCAACTGCACCAACAGGGTCATCAATCTTGCAAACCTTATCAATAAATTCAATACCAAATACTACTACGAAACCTGCAATTACACCGATAACAGCAGCAGCCCAAGGCTCAACTGTATCACAACCAGCAGTAATAGCAACAAGTCCTGCAAGAGAACCATTCAATGTCATAGAAACATCAGGTTTCTTATACTTAACCCAAGTAATAAACATAACTGTGAGTGTAGAAACTGCTGTGCAAAGGTTAGTTGTATAGAAAATCAAACCTGCATTTGCGATTGTGTCATCACCTGTCATAGAAACAGTTGAAGCACCATTAAATCCGAACCAGCAGAACCAAAGAATGAATACACCCAAAGCACCAAGTGTCAAGCTATGACCTGGAATTGCTCTTGGCTTGCCGTCTTTGCCATACTTACCGATACGAGGTCCGAGGAAGATTGCACCAACAAGTGCTGCAACACCGCCAACCATATGAACTGTTGTAGAACCTGCGAAATCGTGGAAGCCAAGCTGTGCAAGCCAGCCACCGCCCCAAATCCAGTGTCCTGAAATCGGATAAATAATCAAGCTGATGATTGCTGAATATACGCAATAAGCACTGAACTTAGTTCTTTCTGCCATAGCACCAGAAACGATTGTTGCTGATGTTGCACAGAAAACTGTCTGGAAAATCATATATGCATATAACGGAACTCCGTCAGGAAGTATACTATCATATGCACCGCTGTAACCCCCTACCGCAAAGAGGTCAATGTTTCCGAAAAATGCTGAAGATGTTCCAAACATTATTCCGAAACCAACCAGCCAATAAAGTGGTGTGCCGATACAGAAATCCATCAAGTTTTTCATAATGATGTTACCAGCATTTTTAGCCCTTGTGAAACCTGTTTCGACCATTGCGAAGCCTGCCTGCATGAAAAAAACAAGTGCCGCACCAACTAATACCCATATGGTATTTACAGCAGAATATTCGCCCATAATCTATTTCCCCTCTCATTTTTAAAATTTTTAAATATTAAAAATTTCAAAATATTGTATAATAAAATGCGGTAGCAAGAACTCCGCATTTTATCATCTCATTTATATAGAGTTACCCCTTTTATCCCTTTTATATGTAGCTCTAAATCAGACGCTGAAAAGCAACTTTCCGTATGATGGATATGGCCAGTATTCAGCAGACATATTTGATTCCATCTCATCAGCTACTGCTCTAAGCTCCTGCATTGCCGCAAATACAGAATTTCTATAGTAGTTAGCAAGCTCCTGAACATCTGTGTAATCCTTAGCACCAACAACAGCCTTATCAAGAACATCAATCTTCTTAGTAAAGTCTGTGAGAAGTGCAGAAAGCTTTTTAAGAAGCTCTGTTTCTGCACAAGTGCAAATATCGCTGTCAATAGATTTCATTACACTTGCAGAATCAGCAAGAAGCTTCAAATACTTAACAACAGCAGGAACAATGTCCTTCTTAGCCATATCAAGTGTTGTAAGAGCTTCAATGTTGATAATCTTAGAGTAGTTCTCGAGCTGAATCTCATATCTTGCACGAACCTCTGCCTCAGTAAAGATTCCGTGCTTCTTGAAGAGCTTGAGGTTCTTCTCAGCAACATAATGAGGCATAGCCTCTGGCATAGATCTGAGGTTATAAAGACCTCTTCTTTCTGCCTCTTCAAGCCACTCATCGGAGTAGTTATCGCCGTTGAATACGATTCTCTTATGCTCTTGATATGTCTTTCTGATAACATCAATAACAGCCTTATCAAAATCGTCTGCCTTCTCGAGAACATCTGCGAACTGCTCAAGTTCTTCTGCTACGATTGTGTTAAGCATTTCGTTAGGGCAGCCGATGTTTTCAGCTGAACCAGCCATTCTGAATTCAAACTTATTGCCTGTAAATGCGAATGGTGAAGTTCTGTTACGGTCTGTTGTATCCTTATAGAAGTTAGGGAGAACAGCAACCTTAGTGTCCATAATAGCTCTACCCTGTGCATGGTATTCTGTACCTGTTTCGATAGCATCAAGAATATCCTTGAGTTCATCACCGAGGAAGATAGAAATAATAGCAGGAGGAGCCTCGTTAGCACCAAGACGGTGATCATTGCCTGCACTTGCAACAGAAATTCTGAGGAGGTCCTGATATTCATCAACACCCTTGATAACAGCTGCAAGGAAGAGAAGGAACTGCTTGTTTTCGCTTGGCTTCTTGCCTGGCTCGAGGAGGTTCTCTCCGAGGTCTGTGGACATTGACCAGTTATTGTGCTTACCACTTCCGTTTACGCCTGCGAATGGCTTCTCGTGGAGCAAGCAAACAAGACCATGACGGTCAGCAACCTTCTTCATCATCTCCATTGTAAGCTGATTGTGGTCAGTTGCAACATTTGATGTAGTAAAAATAGGAGCAAGCTCGTGCTGTGCAGGAGCAACTTCGTTATGCTTTGTTTTAGCAAGAATGCCAAGCTTCCAAAGCTCTTCATCAAGTTCCTTCATATAAGCGGAAACTCTTGGCTTAATTACGCCGAAGTAATGGTCTTCAAGCTCCTGACCCTTAGGAGGTCTTGCACCGAAAAGTGTTCTTCCGCAGTAGATAAGGTCTTTACGCTTCTTATACATTTCCTTATCAATAAGGAAGTATTCCTGCTCAGGACCAACTGTTGTAATAACTCTCTTAGCCTCTGTGTTGCCGAAAAGTCTAAGAATTCTAAGAGCCTGTGTATTGATAGCCTCCATAGAACGGAGAAGTGGTGTTTTCTTATCAAGAACTTCACCAGTATATGAGCAAAAAGCTGTTGGAATGCAAAGTGAACCGTCTTTAATAAACGCATATGAAGTAGGGTCCCAAGCTGTATATCCTCTTGCCTCAAAAGTAGCACGGATACCGCCTGATGGGAAGCTTGATGCGTCAGGCTCGCCCTTGATAAGTTCCTTGCCAGAGAATTCCATAATAACCTTATCGCCAACAGGAGAGATAAAGCTATCATGCTTTTCAGCAGTAATGCCAGTCATAGGCTGGAACCAGTGTGTGTAATGGGTTGCACCCTTTTCTACTGCCCAATCCTTCATAGCATTAGCAACTGCATTTGCGATAGTCAAATCAAGAGGTTTTCCCTCATCAATAGTCTTTTTGAATGCCTTATAAATATCTTTAGGCAATCTTTCTTTCATAGTAGAGTCGTTGAAAACAAGACTTCCAAACATCTCAGGTACACTTGACATTACTCAACACCTATCCTTTGTAAGTTTTTTCTGAATAAAAAATGACGCTGTAGAACCTTTTGTCGTTCTACAGCGCCATTGCTGTTTACAAGTGTTAGTATATACCAGTGGTCTTAAAAAGTCAATAGCTTTTTTTGTTTTTGGCAGTTTTCACATAATTTATAGCTTGTAATTTATTTAGATTGTTATATTATATATTTTCGTTCATTTATTTAATATATTTTAGTAGTTTCACCAGTTTCGCTATCACATATAATAACACAAGAATTAAAATTTATTATTTTCACAGTATATCTTCCAAATTTATATACTTCATAGTTTATTCCGGAGCCAAATTCTTCATCAGGTTTTCCCATAATTTCATGTACTTGTTCATCTGTAAGCTCAGGAGAAAGTTTATTTACATAACTCATCATTTCTTCGTAATCTTTATCTGTGCTTGATTCGCTTTGCTTACTGCTCTCTGTTTTTGAGTCATTTTGCTTACTACTTTCTTTATTTGAGCTTAAAGAACTCTCCGTTTTAGAAGCTGTACTGCTTGTACTTTCCGTATCATTGTTTTTACAGCCACAAGCAAGTGAAAATGCTAGTGCAGACATTAGCAAAATTGCCATTACCCTTTTACTCATATAAATTCCTCCTTATATTCTATATTTTATTAAAAAATTACAAACCATTGGAAATCCCTCATTTCAACTATTATACTTCTGTATATTTTTATAATATCATTTTTGTTTAATTAAGTCAATAATTTTATAACAGTATTACAATAATTAAGCAATTATAACAATTATGTGAACTTTTAATATTTTAAAGTCATTTAAAAAAGGTCAGCACACTATGTACCGACCTTTTTCGTTTTACTCGCTACTTACTGTCTCTGATTCAGTCTGCTGACTGCTCAAAGCTCTTTTTTTGGTATATATTTCTGTACTTTTACCGGTTCTATCATCATATATAGTAATACGGTAATTAAGATCTTCCATCAATATATGATGCTTACCGAAATACCAATATGTATACTGAATTCCAGAACCAGAATAAGCATCTGGTGCTCCTAAGATGTCAATAACTTGATTACCTGTAAGTTCCGGTGAAAGCTTATTTACATAGCTCATCATTTCTTCGTAATCTTTATCTGTGCTTGATTCGCTTTGCTTACTGCTCTCTGTTTTTGATTCACTCTGTTTACTACTTTCTGTGCTTGAGCTTACAGAACTCTCAGTTTTAGAAGCTGTACTGCTTGTGCTTTCCGTATCATTGTTTTTACAGCCACAAGCAAGAGAAAGTACTAAAGCAGACATTAGCAAAATTGCAATTACTTTTTTACTCATATAAATGCCTCCTTATATTTTTTCTTTCAACAATGGAATATTAGGATTTTCTGGATATAAATTTATTCCAAAAATATAGTGTTTTTCAACACCAACATTATAAAACTTCAAATCTTCAGAATAAGTTTTCCATTTGATAATTTGATAGCCCAATCCCAAATAGCAAACCGAGCCACCATCATTTATATGTGCATATGGAAAAGAAAATATTGGAGATTTATTATCTTCAGCTAAACAGCTATCAATTAAAAACGTACTAACTGATATAAATATCAATATTATAATAACAGCACAAATCTTTTTTATATTTTTTACAATCATTATAATGTCAAACCTCCTCCACCCCTCAACAAACAATTTCCAGTGCCTCCATCAAAGCCCAAATGATAAAATTTTTTTCCAATAATCACCATATTTTTTGCAGAAGTTCCTCTCTCCTGCATTACAAGTTCTAAAAATAACTACTTTCTCATTAGATAAAGCATTACCATAGTCAAGCCTATAAAAATATATTATATCATTGGTTTTTTCCTTTCTATATAAGTTTACATTTGTATAAATTTATAATATCACACTTGTTAGAATACGTCAATATATTTTAACAAGTTTCATTAAAATGAGTGAAAGTAACAAAATTGTAAATTTTTAATGTTTTAAAGTCATAAAAAATGGGTTGACACAATATGTGCCAACCCAAATTAGTTTAATATTAAATTATTCGCCGAAATATCTCTTGAGAAGTCCTGCAAAACCTGCACCGTGTCTTGCCTCGTCCTTAGCCATCTCGTGAACTGTATCGTGGATAGCATCAAGGTTTTGAGCCTTAGCAAGCTTAGCAAGCTCAAATTTTCCTGCACAAGCACCAGCCTCAGCGTCTACACGCATTTCAAGGTTTTTCTTTGTGCTGTCTGTTACAACTTCACCGAGAAGCTCTGCAAACTTTGCTGCGTGTTCTGCTTCTTCAAAAGCATATCTCTTGAAAGCTTCTGCGATTTCAGGATAGCCCTCTCTGTCAGCAACTCTTGACATTGCAAGATACATACCAACCTCTGAGCATTCGCCGTTAAAGTTAGCAACGAGGTCATCATAAATAACCTTGTCTACGCCCTTAGCACAGCCAACCTCGTGAACTGTTGCATAAGAAGCCTCGCCCTTAACCTCTTTAAACTTTTCCTTAGGTGCTTTACATACTGGGCATTGCTCTGGAGCCTCATCACCTGTGTAAACATAACCGCATACCTGACATACAAACTTTTTCATATTAAATTACCTCCAATTGTATAATTTGTTTTTATATCCTTCTGGATAATGAACGCTAATTTTCTTGACCTTCTATGCACAAATCACATTTCCCGTAAAAAGCAAGGTCATGACTTTCTACTTTTACACCAAGCTCTTTCTGAACAAGCTCATCAAGATTGCTTATATGCACAGCAAAGTTTCTGCTGACATCAATTATTCTTCCACATTCAGTACATATAAAATGCGAATGTTCACGAACATTTCCGTCAAAGCGTTCACAGCCCTTAACTACCCCGAGAGAAATAATTTTCCCCTCATTCCTTAGCATAACCAGATTACGATAAACTGTTCCAAGACTAATATTTGGAAAATCAGCCCGAACCTTATTATAAATCCATTCTGCATCAGGATGAGTTGTTGTTGAGCATATTGCACTGTATATAGCTTCACGCTTGGCACTATAATTTGTACGATTCATAACTAGACCTCTGAAAATGATAATCATTACTGATTTCTTTTATAATATATCATATAAATTTCAATTTGTAAAGTCTTTTTCGTAAATTTTTCTAATTTTTTATTTTACCAAAAAATCATAATAGCTTTTTCCTTTGAATATAATTTTAACAACATAGCCAAGGAGCGTATATCCTATGTTTATATCATTAAGATTAAAGCATTTAATTTTACCAGTTATTCTTGCAATTTGCATTATAAGTGCAATAACTATATGTATTTTTGTTGATTCAAAACCAGCCAGTCTTGCAGCATCTACATCATCTGATAAAGAAATCAAATTACCCATACTTATGTATCACGGAATAAGAAAATCTACCTCTGCACAGAACAAATATGTAATATCCCCCGATGAATTTGAATCCGACCTAAAATATATAAAAGAAAATGGCTATGAAACAATCGTTGTTGCCGATTTGCTTGAATATTTTGATAATGGCAAAGCTCTTCCTAAAAAGCCAATTATGATAACTTTCGATGATGGTTGTCTTAATAACTATACTTATGCTTTTCCATTATTAAAAAAATATAATGCAAAAATGATTCTTTCTCCTATTGGAAAGTGTATTGATGAATACAGCAAAAATGGCGATAAAAACCCAGCCTATGCACAAGCCGATTGGAATACGCTTCGTGAAATGTTAGATTCAGGCTTGGTAGAAATCCAAAACCATACATATAATATGCACGCATCAATAGGCAGAGTTGGAGCAAGCCAAAAAATCGGAGAATCTGATGAAGAATATCGAAAAAATCTTTCAGAAGATTTAAAAAAATTCAACGAGAGAATGAAAGCAGAGTTAAATATAACTCCAACAGCTTTTACCTATCCATATGGTGCAATTTCTAAAAATTCTCCAGATATAATCAAGGAATTAGGCTTTCGAGCAAGCTTTGACTGTTCAGAAAAAATTAATCATATAAAAAGTGAAGCCGATTTGCACGAATTGCATCGTTTTATACGACCACATAATAAAAGCTCTGCTGAAATCCTCTCAAAAATAGAATAATAAACATTTCAGGATAATATTTATATTATAGTTTATAAGATTAAAGGAGAGATTTTATGCCAAGTGTTTTTCTAAGTCCGTCACTTCAAGAATACAATCCCTATGTAAATGGCGGAAACGAAGAATATTATATGAATTTAATTGCCGATGAAATGGTTCCTATTCTCACATCAAGTGGGATAGAGGTGGGCAGAAATAGTCCCGAACAAACTCTTTCTCAGGCTATTGCACAATCTAACGCAGGAAACTATAATCTTCATCTTGCCATACATTCAAATGCCGCTCCTCCATCAAACGCTGGCAACGTCAAAGGAGCTGACATATATTACTCGGCAGCAAGTAGTCAAGGAACTCGAGCCGCAACAATCTTTGCAAATAACTATAAGTTAATTTATCCATATCCTGAACTTGTAAAAACAATTCCTACAACATCACTTGCAGAAATTGTTCGAACGAAAGCACCTGCTATTCTTATTGAAGTAGGCTATCATGATAATCCGGAAGAGGCACAATGGATTCGTGATAACATTTCCGCCATAGCCGAAAATTTATCCACATCAGTAACTGATTTTCTCGGTGTAATTGAAGAAGAGCCAAGCGTTCCCCGTCAAGGCAGAGTTACAACGCAAAACACTGCTCTAAATATAAGAAATCAACCATCAATCAATGCTCAAGTTATCGGTCAGGCACCTCGTGGTGCAATTCTTACAATTTTAGGCACAGATGGCCCGTGGTATCTCATAAACTACAATGGACTTCAAGGCTATGTAAATAGCAATTTTGTAACGCTGATATAATAAATTAAAATTTTCGCTCATAGTAGATTAGACTTTTCATGCGTCTGACGAAACTGCCAATGAATTAACAAACTTCCGTAAGACACTTTAAAGTTTCGCTTGAGCCTTTTTAAAGGCTCATAGGTCAAGGGCAACGCCCTTGTCGCTCTCCGCAGAGAGCGAAATACTTTATACTCCATAAAGCGCAGGAGGGTAGAAAAACATTCCAGTGGAATGTTTTTCGTAGGGAACCCTCGCAGGGGGTTCCCTGAAATTCCAATTTTAGCGAAAATCTTGAATTTAATATTTTTTAAGATTATTAGCTATCATAATAAAATATTTTCTTTCTAATAGACCCATTTCCTGTATATTAATTAAACATTTGTTGAATATGGAATGAAATAGTAAATAGCTGCAACAGCTGTGGCAGATATAGCAAGAACCGCTCCCAATGCAATCAACACCCCAATAATAACCTTTGCTCTACGGCTACGCTTATAAAGCTTAGGTTTAGGCGGAGCAGAAATCAATCTTACCCTTTGAACCCCCGAAAGGCTTTCATCAAGATTTTGCATAATGTCATCTACATTATTTGTTTCTTCTTTAGGTGTTTTCAAAGAATATGTTATTGCCAAATCTGATATAATTCCATTTTTTAATATATTAGAAACCTCATCAGGTTCATCAGGCAAAATAACAATAGTCTGACCTATTGCCCTAATAATATATCCACTGTTTTTCTCCCCGTCAACACGCTTAGAAAATACATTAGAATCATTAGTCACAAGAATCTTAGAAAGGATCTTATCTGTACTATCATAACCATTATTAAGACCACCAATAACAAATATAAGCTGGCTTTTCTTCAACTTTTTCGCAAGTGCATTAGCAAGTTCAGATGTAGTAGTTGCCGCCTCACCTGCCGAATGTGAAAGTCCCATCTGAGAAAGGTTCTTATCAAGAACACGCTCTACCTCAGCAGTTCTTCCTGCGGTGTAATATATAAGTTCGTAATCCATAATAAATCTCTCCGTTACTCTATATTAGGCTGCCTCTTTATGCGGTCTGCTCTTCTGGATGTGTCGTTTCTTCCATACTTGATTCTGGCTCAGGCTCTATACTTAATTCGGGTTCCTTACTCGATTCAGGCTCACTGCTGCTTGGCTCTGGTTTACTGCTTGGTTCAGGCTCACTGCTGCTTGGCTCTGGTTTACTGCTGCTTGGTTTTGGCTTACTGCTTTCTTGTGCTTTAAGCTTTTTAATAGCTGCATTACCCTTATCAATCATATTATCAAGCTTACTGTTCCTATCTTTTGCACTTGCAATAAGCTTTTCCAAACCATCAATAATACTTTGGATTTTTTTCTTATAATCCTCTGCACTTTTCTTTAAGGCTGCCGCCTCAGTTTTTATAGTTTTATATGTAGAATATTTCAAAGCAGCATTTACATATTCTATTACACCATCACATTGCCTATCAATAGCATCTTTCCATTTGCTCATATCAGTAGCTATAACTTGATTATTCAGAGCTTTTGCATTGTTCATATCTTTAATAAGACGATTTATTGCACTCTCAGACTTGGCCTTAGGGATACCCTTGCTTGCATTATTATATGCAGTAGCTGATGCCTCTTTTGCAGAATTTGCCAATAATTTTATATCAGAATACATTTCATTGGCAATATTATAATTTTCTTTTGCTACATCAAGATATGAATTTGCACTTTCAAGCTCAGCCTTTGCACTTTTAAGCTTGCTTGCTTTTTCAGCAGCCTTCGAGGCTTCTTCCTCTTTCTTCTTTTGTTCTTCTGCCTTCTTAGTGGCTTCCTTTTGAGCTTCTGATGCATTCCACTTTTTCTTATGAGGATTATCATACCAAGTAATCTGCTTTGCAGCAAGAGCCTCCTCAAAGCTTGTCAAAACAGGCTTCTTGCCACCATATGCCTCATACCAGCAATCTGGATAAACAGGGTTAGATGCCATCTTAGCTGTTGATGTATCTACCTTTGCTGTTTCACCCTCACGAACACGCCTTGCAACAACAACAAACCTGAACTGGTCAAAATCATAAGCACAGGTTGAAAGAGTTACAAGTGTATCATCTTCATTAACATCAACAGGGCAATCTATAATAGACCTTGCACGAACCTGATATATATAGTTCATAAAATCAGATTCCGTTTCAAAAGTTCCTCTCAGATAATTGAAAAACTCACCCTGACTTTCGAGTGTATTAGTCTTATATATAGAAATAATTTTCCACTTTGCCTTTTCGTATATAGTATTAAATGTAAAGGCAGGATTTTCCTTATAGAAATTAATATCCTGATAGTAAAGTAAATTTGCAAACATTCTTCCGTCATTCATATGATGTCCGTGTAGAATAAGATTCTTTGCATCGAGTGGACTTCTGTAATCAAGGAAGATTGTTCCGTAATCGCTGTAATTTCCGTAGAAATCACGCTTCAAATAGTATTCTGGCTGTTCAGGGTCTTGTGACTGGCAAACAACATAGTCAATCTGTGTATTAGGAATCTTAATCCAACCAACAGTATCCTTATTTTCGTTAAGAAGCTTTTCAAAGTCTGGTAAAATTTCACTTTCACCTATGACAATTTTCTTTCGCTTTGGTGCAACAGCATTATAATCATCGTCATCGCTATCACCGCCACCAGTGGCCTCTGTTAATAAGTCCTTAACTTCGCTTTTAGTTTTATCTGCAACCGCAGGCTTAATAACAAGCTCATTAAAGAGCAATGTACCTGAAACCAAAAATGTCGCAATAGCAAGCATAAGAATAGATTTTCTTGCAATCTCAAGTGGCTTATCTCCTTTTATTGGAATAAAGTTTTTCCACCATGCTCTCTTTTGATTATTTTTTATGCAAGAATTATATATAGCACCATAAAGTAAATCTGAAAACTCAACCTCTGCTGATTCTGCCTTTGGAAGAATTATCATCTTAACTCCATTTTTACCGCCTACTCTTGCAGAATAAACATTTACATTTTTCTTCTCAGCTTCAGAACTATTCTTTTCTGAATGACTGCCTATTTCAATTTCTTTATCATTGTCTTTTGCCTCAGATGCAGATATATCAAATTCAACAGAAATTCTTCTTACATCTTTTTTCTTAACTCCAAAGACTGCAAAAAAATCCTCTGCATTTTGCCTTGTGCTTTCTTCAATAGCATCAGCTACAATTACAACATCTATACCCTCATCATCAGTAAGCGAAAGCTTTAAAGCTTCTTTCAAACTGCTCTCGCTATTATCAACAGCAGTTTTATAAAGAACACAGACATTATGTTCAGCAAGAACCTTCATCTGTCTGTTAAAATCCTCTGTTCCACAGGCTGACGAAGCATTTCCACCTCTTAAAAGATAAATTTCAGCATTCATTTTTAGAACTCCTTTCAGCCACAACAAATCTCAACTATCAGAAAGAAATCTCTGTAACTTTTACATTCTTAACAGCCTCATCAATCAATTCATCAACAGGAAGCTTATTTTGTGCCTCTACAACATACTTAAGTACAGGCTTAGTTCTTGGGTGCTTTGGTGTAAATACCGTACAGCAATCTTCAAACGGCTCTATTGAAATATCGAAAGTATCAATCTTTCTCGAAATCTCAATGATTTCTTCCTTATCCATACCTATAAGCGGTCTGAAAACAGGAAGTCTGCAAGCCTCATCAGTACAGCCTATTGCACCAATAGTCTGGCTTGCTACCTGACCAAGACTTTCACCTGTAATCAAAGCACCGCAGTTTTTCTCTCTTGCAATCCTCTCAGAAATTTGCATCATAAATCTACGCATTATTATAGTGAAAAGTTCCTCAGGACAATTATCTTTGATTTGTTCCTGAATCTTAGTAAACGGAACTGTATACATCTGCATACGGCCACTATATTCAGATACCTTTTTAAGTAGTCTTACAACCTTATCTTCTGCTCTTTCGCTTGTATATGGAGGGCTTGCAAAATGAACAGCTGTAAGTGAAAGACCTCTCTTAGCCATAGTCCAAGCCGCAACCGGAGAATCTATACCACCAGAAATAAGTATAACCGCATTTCCGCCTGTTCCGACAGGTATTCCGCCAGCACCCTTTTTAGCTGCTCCACGAATAAATGCCGCATAATCACGAACTTCTACTGTAACAACCAAATCAGGATTATGTACATCAACTATCAGATGTGGAAATTCCTCTGCAAGAAAACCACCAACCTCTCGACTTATTTCAGGTGATGTCAAAGGGAATTTCTTATCCGAGCGCTTAGATTCAACCTTAAAGGAATTTATCTCGTTAAGTGTTTCAGCAAGATATTCCTTAGCACAGCTAAGAATAGATTCCATATTCTTTTCAGCGATACAAGCTCTTGAATATGTCGCTATACCAAAGATTTTAGATATACATTCCTCAATCTCATCAAAATCAACATCATCTTTATATGGTGTTACAGCTATTGTAGATTGTGCAATTTTAACTTCGCAAGGAGTTATGCAATTAACTCTGCGTTTAATATTTTTTATGAGAACATCTTCAAAGCTTCTTCTGTTAAGACCTTTTAAAGCTATTTCTCCAACCTTAATAAGTATTGTTTCTTTCATAAAATACCCCTTATTTATCTTGATTTTGCGAGATTTTTCATTCCCTCAGCAAGTTTTTCTGCAAATATATCAATATCATCTTTTGTATTAAATTTTGAAAAGCTGATTCTTATAGCAGAATCTATCCTTTCAGGAGATAAACCCATTGCCGTCAGTACATGGCTTTTTTTGCCCTTAGCACAAGCTGAACCGCTCGAAACATATATTCCGCTCTCAGCAAGATAATGCAACATTGTTTCCGAGCGAACTCCAACGGCTGATATATTCAATATATACGGCAAAACTCCGTCCGGAGAATTTATATATACATTCGGAATTTCTAAAACCTTTTCTTTGCAATAATTCCAAAGTTCTTCAATCTTTTCGTGCTGGTCATCAATATTCGGCAAAGCCTTTACAGCCTCAGCAAATGCACAAATCAAAGGAAGTGATTCTGTACCAGGACGAATTTTTCTTTCTTGTTCTCCACCATAGTGTAAAGGTACAATTCTTGCACCCTTTCTGATATATAAAGCACCCACACCTTTCGGACCATGTATCTTATGTGAGCTTATAGACATCAAATCAACGCCAAGCTTTTGAGGCTTCAAATTAACCTTTCCAAAAGCCTGAACAGCGTCACAATGAAATAAAGCAGGCGAACCGCTCTTGCTTATTATATTGCTGACCAATTTTATAGGTTGGATAATACCTGTTTCATTATTAACCGCCATAACGCTGACTAAAATTGTATCAGAATTTATAGCATTAATAAATTTTTCTTTTGGAATAACACCAGATTCATCAGGCTCAAGGAATATAACCTCATAACCGTCCTTTTTAAGCTTTTCGGCAGCTTCTACAACCGAAGAATGTTCTATTGCCGTTGTAACAATTCTGTTTCCTCTGCGTTTAAGTGCATTAACTGCTCCAAAAACAGCTGTATTATTGCTCTCTGTTCCACCTGAGGTAAAGAAAATCTCTGTTGGCGAAACGCTGAGAGAACCTGCAATAACATCTCTTGCCGCCTCAAGCTCCTTAGCCGCCTCAAAGCCAAGTGTATGAAGTGACGAAGGATTTCCATATTTTTCAGTCATAATATAGTAGGCTTTCTTAGCGGCCTCCTCACAGACAACTGTTGTTGCACTATTATCAAGATAAACAATTTTACTCAATTAAAATACCACCAAATATATTCAATTAAATTTCTATTTTATATCAAATAAAAGTATATTTCAGCATACAATCAATTTAATCTTAAAAATTTTAAATACACCACTCAAAGCGTACATTTTATTATACTACATTTTTTTGCGAATATAAAGAGCTTTTTCGGGGAAAATATAGGTTATAAAGGCTATTTGTTGAATAACACTAACATTCTTTTTGAGAGGAGTATCTTTCTATGAGGGTTACTAAAACTGAATATTCAAATATGACCGATAAAGCATCCAAAAATAGTTCATTGCTCAAGGATTGTAGCTGTGCTTTTCTGGTCGGCGGTGCTATATGCACCATAGGACACAGCCTATTTTTAATGTATCGAAGTTTTGGCTTGCAAGAAATTGATTCCCGAGCCGCAACAAGCTCAACACTAATTTTCCTTGGTGCATTTCTCACTGTTATCGGAGTATATGATGACCTTGCAAAATTTGCAGGTGCAGGTAGTATAGTTCCTATTACAGGCTTTTCTAATGCTGTTGTTTCACCGGCAATAGAATTTAAAAGCGAGGGTTATGTTCTCGGCTTAGGTGCGAAAATGTTCATAATCGCAGGCCCTGTAATAGTCTATGGCACAGTTGCATCTGTAATCTATGGCATAATTCTTTGTATAATCAAGCTATTTCAATAGATTTTGGAAAATGCAAACATTATGATGAATTTTGTCTGTAATTATATACAAAACTTCTTGTAATAAATAAGGTTTTGTGGTAAAATATGTAATGTATAAAATTTTATCACCTTTATTACTAAGGAGTTGAGCATTTTTATGAATAATAGAATACTCCAATCACTTTCCTATGGATTATATGCTGTCGGAGTAAAAGGAGAAAAATATCCGACCGCTTGTATAGTAAATACTGTCTTTCAGATTACATCATCTCCAATGATGGTTGCTATAAGCATAAATCACGCAAATTATACCAATGAATGTATCAAAAAGCAGGGTGAATTTACTGTTTCTGTTCTTTCAGAGAATACCTCAGGTGCAATAATTGGTGCTTTGGGCTTTAATTCTGGTCGTGAAAGCGATAAGCTACAAAATGTCCGCCATAAGATTTTGCGTGAGGGTGCTCCTGTAATTCAGGAAGATATATGCTGTTGGTTCTTATGCAAGGTTCGTGATTCTATTGAAACAACAACACATACTATCTTCATTGGCGAGCTTACCGCAGGCAGTGAAAAAATCACCGGAACACCTATGACATACAAATTCTATCACGATGTTATAAAAGGAAAATCTCCAAAATATGCACCAACCTATGTTCCTGATAATGAGCCTGCTGGAGATGTTTATACCTGCAAGATATGCAAGTATGAATATGACAATTCTCTTATTCCTTTTGAAGAGCTTCCTGATGATTGGACTTGCCCTATCTGTGGTGCTCCAAAAGATGTTTTTATCAAAAAGAATAATAATGAAACTACTGAAGAATAAGCAATTTGCCGTTTACAAAATCTTGTAGACGGCATTTTTCTTACTATATGTGTATTTTATCACTAAGTATGTTGTATGTCAAGTATACTTGTCATAATTTCAGATAAACTTTACATTTTATTCTTAATTTCCTCTACGAATACTCTCTTATTTTCGGGGAATTATATATTATGCGGAATGAAACCGCTAATCCCTTTAGGAATATCGGAGGAAAATTATGGACAAAAGAAAGAAACAAATCGAGATTGAAAAAAAGAAAAAAATTAAGCAACTACCAGGAGTTCCGTTTGACCCTCTTGATAATGATTATCCCAAAAATCACCAAATAATTTTACCAGGGACTTTTCAAAGCACAGGTGGAACATTTGGTGGTCTTGGCTACAATGTTATCAATAACCCATATTGTGGTCAAACAGAAAATCCAGATAAAAATGATGACTACATCTATTATTGACAAAATTTGAATTTAATAAACCGTATAATAAGGGCTGGCTAATAAGCTTGCCCTTTTTTCATTTCTTGACTTTTATAATGCTTAATGATAAAATATAGGGTAACATTTTATGAAATTTTAATATTATATTACAGAGGTGAACTTATCTATGTCTTCTTTAAATGAAATTAAATCAGCTATAGAAAAATACCTTAGAGATGATGAATGGCATTATACTCTCGATAAAGAAAATAATGTAATTCGTTGTGGTGTCAATCTTAGTAATCGTCTGCAAGAATGTAAAATTATTATAGATATTCGTGAAGATAAATATATGGTATATGGACTAATCAATCTTAATTGTGATGAACCTAATAAAAATCAAATGGCAAAGCTTCTTGCAATGATTAACTATGGCTTAATTTTCGGAAACTTTGAAATTGATTATTCCGATGGCGAGGTTCGCTATAAAACCGCCACAAACTGCAAAAATTGCATACCATCAAAAGAAGTTATTGAAGATAGCATAATGATTCCGGCGTATATGTTCAATAAATTTGGTGATGCAATTATCGAGGTTATGTTTGGCATAAAGGACGCACAAGAAGCATTTGATGATATTCCAGACAATGATTAAAATTACATATCCGCCAAAACTCACCGCTTAAAGGCTGTGAGTTTTTATTTTTTCTCATTTTTATTACTTCAATAGCATATTTATATATAAATGGACGAGGTGATGAAATGACAGAATATTCCGATAAACAAGAATTATATGATGAATATGAAGAACTTCCCACCGAGGAAGAATCCATTCAAGAAAAGAAAATTGTAATTGGTAAACAACTGTTGATTATAATTCAATTAATAATCTGTGGCATTGCTCTGCTTTTTATGCTTGTAATCAAGCTAATAGGTGGTGATTTCTGCAATGGAATAATCAACTGGTATGAAAAAAATTACTATGATTCTATATACATAAGCGGTGAAAATAATAATCTCTCAATCTTCGGAGCAAGCAATAATTCCTCCGAAAATAGTAAATAGCTATGAGAATTAAGCTTGGAAATCTCTCTATAATAGTAAGTATCCCACTATGCTGTGTAATGACAGCAATAATACTTCTTGATAGTTCACAAACTGTAATGCTTGGTTGTTTTTCTGCCCTTATGCACGAATCAGGTCATTTATTTTTTATGTGGCATTTCAATTCATTTCCGAAAGAAATTAAGATAAGCCTTTTTGATATTGCTATAATTGACCACAAAAAATTTAATCGTCCTCTTCATCAAGAGCTTTTAATCACTCTCGGTGGAGTTATGATAAATTTAATTTTCGGTTCAGTATGTTTTATACTTTATCTTATTTTCAAATATAATTTTCTGATTGTTCTTTCAGGAGCTAATATTCTTTTACTTATATATAATCTTCTGCCAATAGATACTCTTGATGGTGGTCAGGCATTATATTTAATCCTCTCATCAAAGCTATCTGAAAAAGCTACCGAACGAACTATGCTTATATTATCTCTTGTAATATTATTCCCATGTACAGTACTTGGCTTTTTGTTATTACTTCAATCAAAATATAATTTCACATTACTTTTAACAAGCCTTTATCTGATAGCCGTAATTCTCCTCAAAAAAACTAAAATACATTAATTAAAGCCACAATTCAATTATGAACTGTGGCTTTTTGAATTTAAGAAAATTTTCTACTATGCTTTTATAATATCATCTGCGAGAGTTTCAAGGGCTGTAAGTGTTTCTGGCTTTACTGTTGACTTGATTGTAACAATATTATCTAAAACCGTAAGGTTCTTCATTGTTTCAAGTATACCCTTCATTGTACGAGCCGCAGACGGTGCCCATGAACCATTTTCGATTATCGCAATTGTACGATTCTGATAGTTCTTAGCTTTTAAGTGGAGCAAGAAATCCTGCATAACTGGGAATACCCCGCCGTCATATGATGCTGAGGCAAGGACAAGCTTATTATATCTGAATGCGTCTTCGACATTTTCTGCCATATCACTGCGTGAAAGGTCTGAAACTGTAACCTTAACTGCACCCTTTTCTCTTAGCATCTCTGCAAATTGCTTTGCTGCTACGGCTGTATTACCATGAATTGAAGCATAAGCAACAAAGATACCTTCATCTTCTGGCTTATAACTACTCCAAATATCATACTTGTTGATATAATATCCAAGATTCTCTTTAAGGATAGGTCCATGAAGTGGGCATATCATTTGAATATCAAGTGCCGAAGCCTTCTTGAGGAGAGCCTGAACCTGAAAACCATACTTACCGACAATATTAAAGTAGTAGCGTCTTGCCTCACAAGTCCAATCTTCATCAGTGCTTAATGCACCAAATTTTCCAAAACCATCAGCTGAGAAAAGAACTTTCTCACTTTCTTCGTATGTGACCATAACCTCTGGCCAATGAACCATAGGTGCCATAATAAACTTGAGTGTATGAGAACCAATATTAAGAGCGTCACCCTCTTTTACTACTACCTTTCTATCCTCAAGGTCAATATCAAAGAACTGAGGAATCATAGCAAAGGTTTTGACATTTCCGACAAGCTTCATTTCTGGATACTTGTCTGCAAGAATTTTTAAGCTTGCTGCGTGGTCTGGCTCTAAGTGTTGAACAACAAGATAATCTGGCTTTTTACCATCAAGGACTTTTTCGAGATTTTCAAGCCATTCATCTGTTTTGCGTTTATCAATGGTATCCATAACAGTAATCTTATCATCAAGAATAACATATGAATTATAGGATATGCCATTAGGAACTACATACTGACTCTCGAAAAGGTCTATATCGAGGTCATCTGCACCAATATATCTGATGGAATCTGAAACTGTAATATTTGACATTATAAATTCCTCCAATTTTAAGAATTATTACTAAATATATAATAGCATATTTAGTGATGTAATAAAAGCTATAAAATAAAATTTATTTATTTTTTTCAATTTCGGAAAAATTTTCTTGACAAATTAGGCTTTAAGTGATATAATAATTCTTGCTTGATTGGAAGCATTATCAACTGAATAAGGGGCATTAGCTCAGTTGGTTAGAGCAACCGGCTCATAACCGGTCGGTCCGGGGTTCGAGTCCCTGATGCCCCACCAAAAAATCCGAATGTTATTTTAACATTCGGATTTTTTGATTTCTTTTTTAGAAAATTTATATATAACAAAAGACGGCTGATTTTTAACAATCAGTCGTCTTTTGTGTTGAAAGGTGTGTATTTTAATTAGAACTTTCTGATGTTGTCATTAGCGTGTCTTTGTGCAACTGCTTTTTTCATAGCCTTTGTCATACGCTTTTTAGACCTTACCATTGCGGCTACAACAGAAACGCTAAGAACAAGAATCAAACCAAGAAGAATATAGAGCATATTCCTTACATTAGAAAGGTGGTTATCACTCTGTTCTTTCTCTAATGAAAGCTTCTCTGTCTTAGATGTTGCAAGTCCTGACATTGCTTCGTTTGCAACTGACGCAGTATCTGTAATGATACACTGTGCATTCTCTGAGCCTTGTCTTGCAATGCTCTTTGTGATGCTGTTACGAACTGTATCATCAGCAACACCGTTTGCTTCGAGTTTATTCTCTTTCTGATAATCCTGAACTGCTGTTTCAAGCTCATCGTTAAATTCGCCTTTTATAGACCCTTCATAATAGCCAAGCTTTGTGAGGTCACCTTCAAGTGACTTAACATCGCTGCCGTTATAACCTACTTGAAGATTATCATAATCTTCTGACTTAACAGCCTTATCAGAATAAAGTACCTTTAATTCTTCAGCAGAAAGTGAATTGCTTACTTCAAGACCTGCATTCTTCTGATATGCGTTGACCGCCTTTAATGTAGCATCATCAAATATGCCTGTTGACTCATCTGTTGTATATCTTAGTGCCTTGAGTCTTTCTTGAAGCTTTGTAACAGCACTTCCACTCATACCATAGATAACTGCACCAGCATTTGGATTTTCAACAGCACTGCCACTAAAGAGTACGAGTTGGCTATTGAAATCTGCTTCGCCTGTTGCCTCTATTCCATTAGCACTCTGGAAAAGCTGCATTGCAATTACTGTATTTCCATCAAACTTGCCTTCTTCATATTCACCTGCTGTGAGGTATGAAAGAGCAACAAGCTTATCTTGAATATCCTTAATGCCTGTCTGTTCCTCATCATAATCGCCACTCTTATAGCTATTATACTTTACTGGAGCTGAATCAGCAAAAATAGCATTCCATGTAGCTTCGTCAACATTACCTGTTACTTCAATTCCTGCTTTTGCCTGGAAATCTTTAACAGCAGCAGTAGTTGCTTCACCATAGTAACCTGTTACTTCATATGTATAATAACCAAGCTTTGCGAGAGTTTGCTGAATTTCTGTTATCTTTGCATCAGCAATAGTTTCGTCCATGTTGCCCTCTGTAAGTGTTACAAACTTAGGCTTTTCAGGTTCTTTGCTTACTTCTGACTCCTCTTTGCTTGATTCCTCAACGCTTGATTCTGGCTCAGATACTTCTTCGCTTGATTCCTCGTAGCTTGGCTCTGGCTCAGGCTCAGGTTCTTCGCTTGATTCCTCATAGCTTGGCTCTGGCTCAGGTTCTTCACTTGATTCCTCATAGCTTGGCTCTGGCTTACTTGGTGCCGGGGCTGCTGTTGCTGTGCTGTAATCTGTCTGTGAATAAGCACTTGAAGGAGGTGCAATATTTGAAACACCATTAGCATCGAAATAATATGTCACACCATCGAGTGTTCTTGATGTATTAACAATATACTGACCATTTTCATAGTAGAAAGAATCGCCATCAAACAATACCCAGCCTGTTGTAGGATAAGAAACTCCTGCAACCTTGAACCATTCAACCCATGGCTTTGAATATACATCGTGATAAACAACGCCCGAATTTTCATCTCTTGCATCAATAGCTGTGCCACTTCCGATATAGATACCTACATGGTATGGCTGGTGAAGTCCAAGACCATGTATTCTTGGAATACCATCAGCTACATATCCCCATTCTGATGATGAGCCTAAAAGGTCTGTTCTGTTGCCACCTACACCGTTATAAGTAATGAATAAGCCAGAGCAATCAACTGCCCCATAGCTTGCTCCGCCCCAAACATATGACCAATGCTCGTTATATGCTTGAAGTGCGTGTGCTGAAAGACCAACACCTGTACTATCAGAAGCTGATGTTGTAAGTACACCAGTTGTAGCAACTGAAAGAATAAGTGCTGCTGCAATTGCAACAGAAACAATTTTCTTAGTTACTGATTTTCCTAAACTTCTTTTCATCGAAAAACTCCTTTTATAATGTCTGCTTGCCAAAAAGGCATTTTTCGCTATTGTTCGTGGCGAATTCCACGAACCACAATACATATGCGAAATTATAAATTTGTAAAAGTAATTACAAATTGGTAACATAATAACATTATTTTCCGTAAAAATCAAGCCTTTTTCGAGCATACAAGCAATTTATATGCAAATTTGGGCAAAATAAACAAAATAAATTTTTAGATAATTTAGATTTCTAATGTCAAAAATCGCTCTTTCTTAATATAGAGTTTGCAGGTACTTTTAAATTATGATAAAATAAATTAAAACCCTAAGTATATATCAGATAATACATTTTTAGGAGTGAGTTCATTGAGCAAAAAGCGTATTGCCGTAATATTCGGTGGTGCTTCATCTGAACATGAGGTATCAAGACTTTCTTCAGCTTATATTATAAACAGCATCGATAAAGAAAAATTTGATGTTGTTACAATAGGTATTACAAAAGACGGTCGCTGGTTCTTAACAAATGCACCAACAGATAAAATCGCAAATGGTGAATGGGAAAACGATACAAACAACAAAAAAGCTTTTATCTCTCCTGCTCCAACAGTAGGCGGTCTTGTTGTTCTTAATAGTGACGGTCATAGTGAGGTTGTCAAGCTTGATGTTGTATTCCCTGTTCTTCACGGCAAAAATGGTGAAGACGGTACAGTTCAAGGTCTTCTTGAGCTTAGCAAGATTCCATATGTTGGTTGTGGCGTAGCTGCATCTGCTTGCTGTATGGATAAGGTTTTTACAAACATTATGCTTCGTGACAGCGGAATTGATGAAGCTGATTTCACTTGGTTCTATACATATGAATATAAGCGTTCGCCTGAAAAATGTATTGAACAGGTTGAAAATGCTCTTGCATACCCTATCTTTGTCAAACCAGCAAACGCAGGTTCTTCTGTTGGTGTAAATAAAGCTAAAAATCGTGAACAGCTAATCAACGCTATTGAAATTGCTATAAAAGAGGATAGCAAAATTCTCTTTGAGGAAAATATTATCGGCAAAGAGGTTGAATGCGCTGTATTCGGAAATGAGGATATTTTCGCTTCAATTCCTGGTGAAATTGCACCCGCAAAGGAATTTTATGACTATGAGGCAAAATATCAGAGTGCAAGCAGTGAACTTTATATTCCTGCAAAAATCAGTGATGAGCTTATTGAAAAGGTAAGAGAAACTGCTAAAAAGGCCTATCATCTCTTTGGCTGTGCTGGACTTACAAGAGTTGATTTCTTTGTAACAGAAGACGGCAGAGTTCTTCTCAACGAGCTTAACACACTTCCGGGCTTTACTTCAATTAGTATGTATCCTAAGCTTATGGCTAATTGTGGAAAAGAAGGTAAACAGCTTATCGCTGAGCTTATCGACCTCGCTTTAAATAAAAATATGGCTTAAATCAGTAGCTACCAAACGGGCGAACACAGTTCGCCCCTACTTTTAGATAACTCTATTTAAAGATAAAGAAATATTCCGATTTTATGAAAGATGGGAAAATATAAATGACTAAACAGGCAATCGGTGTTTTCGATTCAGGTCTTGGTGGTCTTACTGCTGTAAGAGAGCTTCTCTCTGTATTGCCAAACGAAAATATAGTTTATTTTGGTGATACAGGTCGTGTTCCTTACGGTAACAGAAGCCGAGAAACCATCAAAAAATATTCTATGCAGGACGCCACATTTTTGCTTACTAAAAATGTCAAGCTAATCATCGCCGCTTGTGGCACAGCAAGCTCTGTTGCACCTGAAATCGGTGATAATCTTTCTGTACCATTTACAGGCGTTGTTGCTCCTACTGCCGCTGCGGCTGTTCGTGCAACTAAAAATGGGAAAATTGGCGTTATTGGCACAACTGCAACTATAAAAACAGGTTCTTATAAAAGAGAAATTAAAAAAATCAATCCTAATATAGATGTATATGAGCAGGATTGTCCACTCTTTGTACCGCTTGTTGAAAATGGTTTTATATCCGCTGATGACCAAGTGGTAACACTCGTAGTTGAAAGATACCTTTCTTCTCTAAGAGAGGCAGATATTGATACTCTTATTCTCGGCTGTACGCACTACCCTATAATAGCTGAGGCAATATCTAAGGCTTTGCCTAATGTAAGGCTTATAGACTCTGGCAGAGAAACTGCTATCTATGCAGCTTCATTATTAAAGGAAAGCAACTCACTTTCTGAGGATAATCTTAAGGGCAAATGTGAATTTTATGTCAGCGATACAACAGAAGGTTTCTCTACTCTTGCAGGAATTTTCCTTGGCAGAGATATTTCTGGACAGGTAAGCCATATTGACATAGAAGATGTTGCGAAAAAATTCAAATTGGGATAAAATCAGTAGTGCAGGAAGTGAAGCATTATGGAGAATAATTATAATTTAAAGATTAAAACAACACAGATTGTTGAAAGTGAAGCTTTCAATATGGATTTTGAGATGAATGCGTCTTATGTTAAAATAAATGAAACTCGCTATATCTCTTATATTCAGGTAGATGAGGACACTAAAAACAAGCTTCGTACAACTATAAAAATCAAACCAGACGGGGTTGTTACTATTATAAAAGGTAAGAGCGAGGGTATGATTCTCGAAATCGGAAAAACTCACTCTTGCAATTATCCAACTCCATTTGGCAATATATTGCTTGAAGTTTCTGCATTTAAAATTGCAAATAGTCTTAGCGATGATGGTGGAGAACTTGAACTTCAATATAGCTTAATCGTTGATGGCAACGAATTAAGCAAAAATACTCTCAACCTTACCGTAAAAGAAATTTAATCAACCGAAAGGAATGTTATAAATTATGTCTGATACAGCAGGAAATACTGTCAGCCTATTGAGGAATGCTATTATTGACGCTATGGGACTAGCTATGTCCGCAGGCGAGCTTCCTCTTGCTCCTACTCCAAATTTTACAATCGAAACTCCAGCCGACAGAACTAACGGCGATTTAGCTTCAAATGTAGCTATGGTTTCGGCTCGTGCATTTAAGAAAGCTCCTCGTGCAATAGCTGAGGCAATTACAAAATACATTGAGCTTGAAGGAACTAACCTCGACCGTTTTGAAATAGCTGGTCCTGGATTTATCAATTTCTTTTACGGCAAGCAATTCTATACATCAGTCATCAGAGAAATTGAAGAAAAAGGTGCTGATTACGGCAAGAGCGATTTCGGTCAAGGTAAGCGTATACTTGTAGAATTTGTTTCTGCAAACCCAACTGGTCCTATGCACATCGGTAATGCTCGTGGCGGTGCTTTGGGAGATTCACTTGCAAGTGTTCTTTCCGCAGCGGGTTATGATGTTTCAAGAGAATTCTATGTTAACGATGCCGGAAACCAAATCGAAAAGTTTGCTACCTCTCTCGAAATCCGTTATCTTCAAATCTATAAGGACGGCATAGAGCTTCCTGAGGACGCTTATCATGGACAAGATATTATCGACCACGCAAAAAACTTTGCTGAAATAAATGGCGATAAGTATGTCAATGCTGAAAGTTCAGAACGCAGAAAGGCTCTTGTGGATTTCGCACTTCCAAAGAATATTCAAGGTCTTGAAAACGACCTCCTTAAATATCGTATAAAGTATGACAGATGGTTCAGAGAAAGCACTTTACATCAGAGTGGTGCTGTTAAGAACATCGTTGAGCTTCTCAAGGAAAAAGGACATACCTATGAGCAAGACGGTGCCATATGGTTCAAGGCTACTGAATTTGGTGCTGACAAGGATTTCGTTCTCGTTCGCTCAAATGGTATTCCAACTTATGTTGTGCCTGATATTGCTTATCACTACGACAAGCTTGTAACTCGTGGCTTTGATAAGGCTATTGATGTTCTCGGTGCTGACCACCACGGTTATGTACCAAGATTAAAGGCTGCTCTTACTGCTCTTGGAGTTGACGCTTCAAGACTTGATGCTGTTCTTATGCAGATGGTTCGTCTTGTAAGAAACGGCGAAATCGTTAAGGCATCTAAGAGAAGTGGCAAGGCTATCACTCTTGTAACTCTCCTTGAAGAAGTTCCGATTGATGCAGCTCGTTTCTTCTTTAACCTTAGAGAGCCAAACAGCCATTTTGACTTTGACCTTGACCTCGCAATCGAGCAATCATCACAAAACCCTGTTTACTATGTTCAGTATGCACACGCAAGAATCTGCAATATCATAAAAGGACTTGCTGAGAGCGGTATTACACAAAGAGCTTGCACTGATGAAGAGCTTGCTCTACTTACTGCTCCTGAAGAAATTGAACTTATCAATAAGCTTGCTTCTCTTACTGGTGAAATCATAACTTCTGCAAAGACTTATGACCCTGCAAGAGTTACTCACTATGTCTATGAAACAGCTACACTTTTCCATAAGTTTTATAATGCTTGCAGAGTTAAGGGCGAAGATGAATCACTTATGCAGGCAAGACTTGCACTTTGCGTAGCAACTAAAACTGTTATCGAAAATGTTCTCACTATGTTCAAGATAACTGCTCCTGAATCAATGTAATAAAGCAAAATAATTACTGGCGGGCGAACTGGCTTATACAGTTCGCCCACAGCAATTTATAGCGAAAATAAAATATTTTCGCACAATAAAGATAATCTTATCGTTTTATTTAATAGAAAAGAGGTTTTTGTTATGCGTCAATCAACCTATTTAACTATGACCTTAGTTTTTACTATTGCCACTGTAACTGCTTTACTGTGTGCAATTATCTGTGATGCACTAAATAATTCAAACAGGTCTATTACCTTCGGCTGTATAGCTTGTGCTTGCTCTATTCCTGCATTTTCGTGTGCGTCTATTCTGTTTCAATCAGGCTCTAAAAGTATGAAAAAAGATGAAGAAACTACTGAGGATACAGAAACTGTTGATTCGGAGGAAAATAATAATGCCGAATAATACTCGTGGAAAATTTATTGTATTTGAAGGACTTGACGGTTCTGGCAAGGGAACACAAATTTCTTTGCTCTCAAAATTTCTCAACGAAAAAGGTATTAGCATTTATGAAACGGCTGAACCCACTCAATCTGCGACAGGTGGCCTTATTCGTGATACACTTGCAGGCTATCAAAAGCGTACAGCATATGAACTTGCAGCGCTCTTTTTGACAGACAGAATTTTCCACAATACCTCTGCAAATGGAATCAAGCATCTGCTTGATTCTGGTGTAACGGTAATCTGTGACAGATATTATTATTCATCTTTTGCTTATCAAGGTATAGATACCGACCTTAAATGGGTTATGGATATGAATTTAAATTGTCCGGAAATCTTAAAACCTGATTTATGTATCTTCCTTGATGTTCCAACAGAACAATGTGATGAAAGAATGGGTTCTCGCCAAAACAGGGAAATTTTTGAAAATGTTGATACACTCAATAAAATCCGCAAGAAATTTTTTGAAGTGTTTGATTTGCTTGAGAACAGCGAAAATATAAGCATTATTAATGCCTCAAGAAGCATTGATGATGTTAATAGAGATGTTGTTTCTTCTGCTATGGAAATATTAAATAAACAGTAAGAATCTTCTGTTTATAATACGGGTTTTTTGCTTGACTATTGCGAAATTTTTATCTATAATTAGATTGGTTTAATTTGATACTTTGCGGAATTTTTCGCATTTGGAGGGTTAATATGAATAAGTATAAAATTGCTGTTCTTAAAGGCGATGGAATCGGCCCTGAAATCGTAAACGAGGCCATTAAGGTTCTTAACAAGACAGCAGAAAAGTTCGGCTTTGAAGTAGACTATGATGAGGCTCTTCTTGGTGGCTGTGCTATTGATGCAACTGGTGTACCTCTTCCTGAGGAAACTATCGCTAAATGTAAAGCCGCTGACTCTGTCCTCCTTGGTGCTGTTGGTGGCCCTAAGTGGGACAATCAGCCAGGCAACAACCGCCCAGAGGCTGGCTTGCTTGGTATTCGTGGTGCATTAGGTCTTTTTGCTAATCTTAGACCTGCTGTTATCTTTGAACCACTTAAAAACGCTTCTCCACTAAAGGCCGAAATCATCGGCGACTCTATGGACATTATGATTGTTCGTGAGCTTACTGGCGGTATCTACTTCGGCAAGAGAGGTAAATTTGAGGAAGATGGTGTTCCTGCCGCTTATGATACAGAAAAGTATTCTGTAACTGAAATTGAAAGAATAGGCAGAGTAGCTTTTGATATGGCTATGAAGCGTAACAAAAAGCTCACAAGCGTTGATAAGGCTAATGTTCTCGATTCCTCAAGACTTTGGAGAGAAACTATTATTCGTCTTTCTAAGGAATATCCTGAGGTTGAGCTTTCTCATATGTATGTTGATAACTGTGCTATGCAACTTGTAAGAAATCCAAAGCAATTTGATGTTATCGTTACATCAAATATCTTCGGCGACATTCTCTCTGATGAGGCTTCTATGATTAGTGGCTCTATTGGTATGCTCGCTTCTGCAAGCCTTAGCAGTGGAAAAAGCGGTCTTTATGAGCCTATCCACGGTTCTGCTCCTGATATTGCCGGTCAGGGTATCGCTAACCCACTTGCAACAATACTTTCTGTTGCTATGATGCTCCGCTATTCTCTTGATGAGCCTAAGGCTGCTGAAGCTATTGAAAAGGCTGTTTCTGAAGCTCTCAAGACAGTAAGAACTCCTGATATTTATACAGAAGGCACTAAGAAAGTTTCCACAAGCGAAATGGGCGACATCGTCGTTTCACTTCTATAAAATTCATTTCGCATCATATTTTTATTGAAAAGGGGTATAAGTAAATGGAAATGGCCTTGAATCTTCTGTTAGCGGGCATCGTTATAGTTTTCTTTGTCCTTGTTCTCTTGATTTTTATAATCAAGATTTACAGTGCAATAGTTCAAGCTGCCCAAAACGGAAGTCAAAAAAGAAAAGATGCCAAAAAGGCTGCTGAAAAGAAACCTGAGCTTATTAAAGCAGAACCACAGGTAAGCACAGCTCAACCAACAGCTACTGATAACGAAGCTATTCCGGGCGAGGTTATCGCAGCTATTGCAGCGGCTGTTGACGCTATGTACGACAAGCCTGTTAAGATTAAGTCTGTAAGACGCAGTCGTGCTAACTCAGGTTCTTCTTGGAGAAATGCAGGTCTTTTTGAGAATACCAAGCCTTTCTGACATATTGTCGGTTAGAGTGTAATTCGATAAATTTGAGAAAGGATTGATAATTAAATGGAAATCTTAAACTCCCTATGGGAATCTATTTGCAGTATTTTCACAAGCTCAGGTTTAGCAACTCTATCATGGGAAAACTATGTTATGATGTGCATATCCTTCATTCTTTTATATCTTGCTATTAAAAAGCAGTATGAGCCACTTTTGCTCTTGCCTATAGCATTCGGTATGCTACTTGTTAATGTTTTCCCTGGTATTATGGCAAACCCAACAAATGAAATGCTCACCGAAGCACAGGTCTTGGCGAGAAATCTTGACCCTGCTTCATATACAACCACAGTTCTTGATGGAACAACCTATTATAATGTCGGTCAAAACGGTGGCTTGTTCTATTATCTCTATCAAGGCGTTCACCTTGGTATTTTCCCTCCGCTTATCTTCCTCGGCATTGGTGCAATGACAGACTTCGGTCCTCTCATTGCTAACCCTAAGAGCTTCCTCCTTGGTGCAGCCGCTCAGGTTGGTATCTTTATTACATTTATTGGTGCAACACTTCTTGGATTTGCTGCTAACGAGGCTGGTTCAATCGCTATTATCGGTGGTGCAGATGGTCCAACAGCTATCTTCGTTACATCAAAGCTTGCCCCGAATCTCTTAGGTCCGATAGCCGTTGCCGCATATTCGTATATGGCACTTGTTCCTATCATTCAGCCACCTATTATGAAGCTTCTTACAACAAAGAAAGAGCGTTCAATCGTTATGCAGCAGCTCCGTCCTGTTTCTAAGATTGAGAAGATTCTCTTCCCTATCATCGTTGTAGTTATTATTGCACTTCTTCTTCCAGATGCAGCTCCTCTCGTTGGTATGCTTATGCTTGGTAACCTCTTTAAAGAGAGTGGCGTTGTTTCAAGAATCAGTAACACAGCTCAGAACGAGCTTATGAATATTGTTACAATCTTCCTTGGTGTTACAGTTGGTGCAACAGCAACAGGTCAAGTATTCCTCAGCGTAAGCACACTTGGAATTATTCTCCTTGGTCTTATCGCATTCTGCATGGGTACTGCTTGTGGCGTTCTCTTTGGTAAGATTATGTGTGCTTTTACACATGGCAAGGTCAACCCACTTATCGGTTCTGCTGGTGTTTCTGCTGTTCCTATGGCAGCAAGAATTTCACAGAAGGTTGGTCAGGAAGAAAATCCTGCAAACTTCCTTCTTATGCACGCTATGGGACCAAATGTTGCAGGTGTTATCGGTTCAGCAGTTGCTGCTGGTGTTCTCATCAGCCAAATCCCACACTAAAGTTAGTGTCATAACATAAAGTCAAACGGCGAACAGCTTAAACTGTTCGCCGTTTTTTGTTAGGAGATTTTATAAGAAATTAATTTATCAAATCATAATATATCTATGGAATCACAACTTTCCTTAGAGGTATTCTTATTATTTTTAGGTAAAATCGTTCTTCCTCCATTAGTTGGAATCCGCTCAAGCCATTTCATTTTTTCAAGAGTATATAAGGCACTGAGAAAATATGCATCTGAAAGCTCCTTTGGCTTTATATCCTCAAGGCACACAGGAAGCCTTACACTGAAATTATCGTGTACTATTCCGCATACAGGTACTTTAGGTCTGTTACCTGTAAAAATTGTCATTGTACTACCACAGGAAATCGGCATTGTAATAGTCTGCGGTGCAACAAGAATATCACAAGGTATTATATCATAGAAATTACTATGCACGAAAATAGTCGCTCCATATTCTCGCATAAAGCGTTCATTTTCGGCCTCATAAAACCTCACTGCACTTGTTGCAACCTGAAGTGAATTCGTATACTTTATGAATCTTTCTGCGGCAAAGCTAAATCTACCGCTTGGGTCAAAGAGTGAGATTCTCAATTCGTTAGGGTCACAATCAAGGCTCTTAATATAGCTTTCTGCCGCATTTATACACAGTCTGCGGATATACATAGGATTATCAAAACGCTTAAATCCAAGCTTTCTCGGCAAACTCAGGCTACTTGAACACACTGTTTCATGAAAATCAGCATTAACTGACCTCTTGATTTTTCCAAATCTTATTCTGCCACTTTTCTGAACATATGTAATATGAATCATTTCCAGCCCAAGATAGTCATCGTTTATTCTTTTGACATTTATTTCATACGGGGAAAATAATGCACGAAACCTCTCTTTTAAGCTATTAGGCTGTTCGTGCTTAATCGTTAATGCTGTTATCATAAAAAGAACCCCCGTTCAATCATATCTACAATATCTATATGATTGAACAGGGGAACATATTCTAATTTTATTGGTTTTTAACAAGGGATTTCTGACGCCATTTGCCACCCTTCCAACGGCAAACCATAAGTATTCCTCGGAAGCATTCATCTGCTGCAAGAGCTATCCACATTCCATAAATACCCCAACCAAATACTACAACGAAAAGGTATGAGCCAAAGGTCGAGAGAACCCACATGGAGAAAATTGCTGCGGCTGTCGGGAAATATACATCTCCTGCACCACGCAAACTATTTATAACAATAAGATTTGTGCATCTTCCTGCTTCAAGAACTACATTTATAATTATAAGTGTACCACCGATTGCTATAACCTCTGGATTATCAGTAAATATACCTATAAGCTGACTTCGGAATACAACTCCAAGCGTACACATAACCGCCGTTAGCCCGTAGCCTGCTAAAAGCCCTCGCCATACGCCATGATATGCCTCGTCATACTTTCCTGCACCAACTCGATGGCTTGTAAGTATCTGGGAACCTTGTCCGATTGATTGAGAGAAAATATAGAAAGTTGATGTTATATTCTGAATATATGACCTTGTTATATATTCATTATCAGTCATAAATCTAAGTGCGATAGATGTTACCACAAGCTGTGCTATATTATAGTTTATAGATTCAAAGGCGGCTGGTATGCCAATTTTAAGCATCTGCCAAAAATCTTTGAATGGGAACGGGAAAAGTTTTTTGAAAATAGATGGCTTTTCAACCTTTTTAAAGAAAATTATAACAAGTATAGTTCCACCAACAAGTCGGCTAAAGGTTGTAGCTAATGCAACACCTGTTACACCAAGAACAGGCATACCAAACCAACCAAGAACGAATGTGAGGTCGAGAACTGTATTTATTATATTCATAACAATAGTTATATACATCGGGATTCGTGTATAACCATGGCTTCTTAAAACAACATTCATTGAATTGAGCGTAGCCTGACCAAACATAAAACAGCCAACAATAGTTAGATATTCACTGCCGAAATCAAGCACCTTCCCCTCTGCTCCAAGTGCAGAAAGCATAGGACGGTTAAAAATTACCAACACTACACTTACAATTATTCCAATAGAAAAATTAAAGAAAATAGAAAGTGCCGCAGTCTGCGAGGCTTTCTCCCTATTTTTTGCGCCAAGGTTTTGTGCAATTATTACAGCACTTGCGGTAGCAGTAACAGAAAACAACAAATTACATATACCCGCAACCTGATTCGCCGTTCCGACAGACGCAGACGCAAGGTCATCGTACTGGCTTAGTGCAAATACATCTATAAAACCAAGCATCATAAAAAGCAAAGTTTCAATAAAGATTGGCCACGAAAGGCTGAAAAGTGACATCTTTTTCATAGAGAACCTCCTAACTTTAGTATGTGGTAATTTTCTTACTCACGCTTAAATTATTAAATACTTCTTCAAGAAACTCAAAAGTTTCGCCTGAGCCTTTTTAAAGGCTCACAGGGTCGAGGGACAGAGTCCATCGTGGGTTTTAAGGGCAAATCCCTTAAAATTCTTTTCTCACAAGTGGTGGACTTTATCCGTCACTTTTTCTATGGTCATCAATAAGCTAACGAGTTATATGTAGGGGCAAAATTTGCTTCACCCCTTCGGCAGATAAATTTGTAGAGGTATCCACAGGGAACCCCCTGCGAGGGTTCCCTACGAAAAACATTCCACTGGAATGTTTTTCTACCCTCCTGCGCTTTGTGAAGCATAAAGTATTTCGCTCTCTGCGGAGAGCGACAAGGGCGTTGCCCTTGACCTACAAGCCTTTAAAAAGGCTTGAGCGAAACTTCTAAGTGTCTTAGGGGAAATTTATCAGCTAATTGGTAGTTACTCACATAAACATAGGTCTATTAAGAATGTCTATTAATTATGTGTCTTGTGAGTTCACGCACTTTCGCTCCTTGCAAACTGGCTATTATAAAGAGTATTATAAAATCCACCTTTAGCAAGCAATTCTTCGTGATTACCTTGCTCGATAATATGGCCGTCTTTCATAACCAAAATAATATCAGCTTCCTTGATAGTTGAAAGTCTATGTGCAACAATAAAGCTTGTTCTGCCTTTCATCATTGCATTAAACGCTTGCTGTACTCGAATTTCCGTTCTTGTATCGATGCTACTTGTAGCCTCGTCAAGAATAAGCATAGGTGGGTCGCAGAGCATAACTCTTGCGATACACATAAGCTGTCGTTGCCCTTGCGAAAGGTTCATACCGTCTTCGGTGATAATTGTATCATAGCCATCTGGCAAACGCCTGATATAACCATCAATATAGGATTTCTTTGCAGCCTCTTGAATTTCATCAGGGGTTGCATCAGGCTTGCCGTATGCGATATTTTCAGCTATTGTCGCATTGTAAAGCCAGCTTTCTTGCAATACCATTCCATAAAGCCCACGCAAACTGTTCCTTGTGATATTTTGAGTATCAACACCATCAATCAAAATCTTACCACTGTTTATCTCATAGAAACGCATAAGAAGATTTATAAGGGTAGTCTTTCCGCAACCTGTCGGGCCAACTATTGCAACTCTCTGTCCAGGCTTGACCTTAAGGTTAAAGCCCTCAATAAGCTTTCTCTCAGGTGAATAAGAGAAGCAGACATTCTCAATATCAATAGCACCCTTGCAATGGCTCATTTCTACTGAATTTGCGGAATCAGGTGTCTGGTTATCCTCATCAAGTACCTCAAAAACTCTTGATGCACCTGCAAGCGCTGATTGAAGCTGAGGGATAACGCCTGTAACTTCATTAAATGGCTTTGTATACTGGTTTGCGTAAGTCAAGAAACAAGAAATCTGCCCTACAGAAATAATGCCGTTAATTGCGTTTATTGAGCCTACAATAGTTACAGCGGCGGTTACTATGCCGTTGACAAATCTTGTACTTGGGTTGGCAAGTGATGAATAGAACTGCGATTTTTGACCACAGATACGAAGTCTTTCGTTAATTTCTTCAAAGCCTTCAATAGAGCGTTCCTCGTAACCAAAGGTTTTTACCATTTTCTGATTGCCGACAATCTCTTCTACATATGAGCTGACCTCACCTTGAGTTCTGGATTGCTCAATAAACATTTTGTGTGAAAGTCGAGTAATCATAGTTGCTACGAATATTGAAAGCGGGCTGATAACTACAACAACTATTGCAATTCTGAAATCAATCGAAAGCATAAACATAAGCGTTCCGATTATCATTACAACGCCTGAAAAAAGCTGTGTAACACCCTGCAGTAATCCATCACCCACTGCGTCAATATCGTTTATAACTCGGCTAATTAAATCACCATGTGGGTGTCCGTCAATATATTTAAGAGGAACTTCGTTAAATTTTGCGAAAATATCACGCCTCATATCTCTTACAGTCATATAGCTTACTGTGTTTGTAAAAAGTGACATAAGCCATTGGAAAAATGCTGAACCGATAACTGTAAGCATTATCAAACCGATAATATTCAACATAGCCTGAAAATCAACATTACCCTTGCCAATAGCCTTATCAATAGCCTGTCCAATAAGAACTGGTGTTGTGAGGTTAAGAACTACATAAAGAATTGCAGTAAGCATTGCACCAATAATTTGTTTTTTATAGGGCTTTATATATGAAAGAATGCGTTTCATAGTTCCCTTTTTGGCTTTTGATTTTTTCATAACACTCACTTCACCTCCTCAGCACTAAGCTGTGACAAGCAGATTTCCTTATAAACTTCACAATTCTTGATAAGTTCATCATGCTTTCCTACTCCAACAAGCTTTCCATCATCAAGAACAAGTATTTTATCAGAATATCTTACTGTTCCTACACGCTGAGAAACGATTATTGTTGTCATACCGTTTGTTTCTGTTGCAAGAGCCTTTCTTAATGCAGCATCTGTTGCAAAGTCCAAGGCACTTGCACTGTCATCAAGTATGAGAATTTCAGGTCTTGAGATTATTGCTCTTGCAATAGTCAATCTCTGCTTCTGACCACCTGAAAAATTCTTACCGCCCGCAAGAACCTCGTGTTCTATTCCATCAGAAAGCTTTGAAACAAATTCATAGGATTGTGAAACCTTTAAAGCCCATTCTATGTCCTCATTGGTAGCAGCTTTATTGCCCCAAAGGAGGTTACTTTTTATTGTTCCGCTGAAAAGTATTGCCTGCTGTGGTGCAACGCCTATTTTTGCACGAAGTGCAGAAAATGTGTATTCCTTAGCGGACATTCCGTCTATTATTACATCACCCTTTTGCGGGTCATAAAATCTTGGAATAAGGTTAATCAATGTAGACTTACCTGAACCTGTACCGCCAATAATACCAATCGTTTCGCCCTTTTCGACCTTAAAGCTGATATTCTCGAGGGCGTATTTTCCCTTACCATAAGCAAAACTTACATCATTAAATTCAATTTCGTTATTGCTCTTATTATCTGATTTTGTTTTTGTACCCTCAATAACACTTGGTTCTGTTTCAAAAACTTCATTTACACGATGTGCTGAAGCAAATGCCTTTGTAAAGATAACTACAAGGTTTGCAACAACTATCATTGCAAGCAAAATCTGAGTCATATAGTTTACTAAAGCTATAATTTCGCCTTGGCTAAGCTCGCCCTTATCAACAAAGCCACCGCCGAACCATACTATCGCAACTATTGCAATATTGATAAGTACGGTTGTTAAAGGATTAAGTAAAGCAGAAAGTCTGCCGACTGTAATTGCAGTTTTAGCTAAATCATCACTTTTTTCGTTAAAGCGTTTTTTTTCGCTCTCTTGCTTAGAAAATGCTCTTATAACTCTATTACCTGAAAGATTTTCACGAGTGATAAGTGAAAGCTTATCAAGCTTTGATTGAATCTGCTTGAAAAACGGTACTGAACGGCTCATAACAATATAAAGCACAAGTGCTAAAATAGGTGAAGCTATAAGGAAGATTATAGAAAGTCTTAAATCTATTGTCATAGCCATAATTAATGCACCGATAATAAGAAAAGGTGCTCTTATAACCAGTCTTATAAGCATCGCAACCGCCACTTGAAGCTGGTTTATATCATTTGTCATTCTCGTGATAAGTGATGGTGTACCAATTTTATCAAGTTCTTGGTGTGAAAGCTTATTTATATGCTTAAACATAGCATTTCTAACCTGCGTTCCAAAGCCTTGTGAAACTATCGAGGCACTTTTTTGGCAAACTAAGGCAAAGCACAAGCCTAATGCACCAAGCAAAATCATAAGTCCGCCTCTTTGCCACACATAGACATAATCCTGATTTTTAATGCCTGTGTCAATAATATCCGCCATAACTAATGGCACTATAAGCTCAAATATTGCCTCAATCAATTTACAAAGTGGACCAAATATTAATGGCAGCTTATAGCTTTTCAAAAATCTTCTCAATTTAAACAATAACAACAACTCGTTTCTTTATAATTTGTATTATAATGATTTTTACAAATTTAATCAAAACTCAGCATATAAGCAAAATATATCCGAATTGCTTGATTTTATTATACTTCATTATAAATTGATATACAAATAACATACTACCCATAATTAACACAATAGTAACTTCAACATATTTTTTGCAAATATATTGATAATACAAAAACTCTTTATATCTGATAAAGAATTTAAGTTTTCTCATTATTATTACCCATTTTAAATTTAAAATTACATATTATTTAAGTATATCATAAACCAACAAATTTTTACAGATATAAATTAGCTGAAACAATTTATAGATAAAAGGTTGAACGGATTTTAAAATTAAGATATAATTTTAATAGTGGCTTTTAAGTAAACTTTTATAATTAAATATAATTTTAAAAAGGATTTTCAGAATGAATATTACATATAAACAAGCAAACCTTGATGATATAGAGCTTTTAGTAAAATCGAGAATAATGGTTCTTCGTGAAGCTAATCACTTAGATGATTCCGCAGATATGTCAGAAGTTAAAGCTCAATCTTATGATTATTATAGAAAAGCTATTCTGAATGGCGAATGTATAGTCTATCTTGTTTTCGATGATGATAAGCTTGTTGGTTGTGGTGGAGTTAGTTTCTTCATAGTTATGCCAACTTGCCATAATCCAACAGGCAAAAAAGCATATCTTATGAATATATATACTTCTCCCGAATACAGACGAAAGGGCATTGCCTATAAAACACTTGATTTACTTATCAAAGCGACAAGAGAAAAGGGAATTAACCATATAACTCTTGAAGCAACTGCTATGGGACGACCTATGTATGAAAAATATGGCTTTACAAAAATGAATGACGAAATGGAACTATTATAATAAAGCAAAACCCGCACTCTGATTCTATTATCAAAGTGCGGGTTTATTATTTACAAGAAGTATATGTCAAGTAGCTATGCAACTTTTTCTATACAAGTATAGAAATTAGTCAGCGTACTTGTTATCAGTTGCATTCCAAGAATACATCTTTCTAAGCTCTGCACCGACCTTCTCGAGTTCGTGAGAAGCCTTGATAGCACGAGTTGCATTGAAGTGTGCACGACCGTTCTTGTTCTCTGCAATCCACTTTGTTGCGAATGTACCGTCCTGAATCTCTTCAAGAACCTTCTTCATCTCAGCCTTTGTTTCAGGAGTTACGATTCTCTTACCTGTCTCGTAATCACCGAACTCAGCTGTATCAGAAATAGAATATCTCATCATAGAGAAGCCACCTGTGTAGATAAGGTCAACGATGAGCTTCATCTCGTGAATGCACTCAAAGTATGCGTTCTCTGGTGGATAGCCTGCTTCTACGAGTGTTTCGAAACCAGCCTGCATCAAAGCTGTAACGCCGCCACAAAGAACTGCCTGCTCGCCGAAGAGGTCTGTCTCTGTTTCGATTTGGAAAGTTGTTTCCATAACTGCTGCACGAGCTGCACCAATACCAGCACCATATGCAAGAGCGATGTCAAGTGCGTGGCCTGAAGCATCTTGATATACAGCTACGAGAGCTGGTGTACCCTTGCCCTCTACATACTCAGAACGAACTGTGTGTCCTGGAGCCTTAGGAGCAATCATAAATACATCAACATCCTTAGGAGGTGTGATTTGCTTAAAGTGAATGTTGAAGCCGTGAGCAAATGCGATAGCCTTGCCTGCTGTGAGGTTTGGCTCGATGTCGTTCTTATAAATATCAGCCTGCTTCTCATCAGGTGTAAGAATCATAATGATATCTGCCTTCTGAGTTGCTTCTGCTGTTGTATAAACCTCGAAGCCAAGCTCCTTAACATGATCCCAACGGCGGCTGCCCTTATAAAGACCAATGATTACATTGACGCCACTATCTCTGAGGTTAAGAGCGTGAGCGTGACCCTGTGAACCGTAGCCGATGATAGCAACAGTCTTGCCCTTAAGAACATTGATGTCACAGTCTGCCTGATAGTAGATTTTCGGTGTGAATTTTGACATAAAAATTACCTCCGCTTTTCATAATGAAAAATAAAATATATATGAATCCTTAAACCGTTGTTTTAGAGCCTTTTTCGATGGCTACTGTACCTGTGCGAACGATTTCTCGGATACCATATGGCTTAAGTAAATCGAGCAATGTTTCAAATTGCTCATGAGTATCTGCAAATTGAAGAGTAAGTGTATTAACCGCAACATCTACGATTTTTGCACCCATAAGCTCTGCAATTTTCATTATATCAAGTCGCTGCTTTGCAGGGCAGTTGACTTTTATTAAACTAAGCTCACGACTTATAAACTCGCCCTGAGCATAGGTCCTGACTTTTATTACAGGAATTACTTTGTTAAGCTGTTTTTCAAGCTGTTCAACAACATATTCATCTCCGTCAACAACAATAGTCATACGAGATATTGAGCTGTCTTCTGTAATTCCAACTGCAAGGCTGTCTATATTAAAGCCTCGTCTTGAAAACAATCCAGAAACCTTAGAAAGAACGCCTGCTTGGTTTTCAACGAGAACAGAAAGTGTATATTTCATATAATCCTCCTTATCTCGATGGTGTTTCAGGACTCACTTGGCAGATAAGCACATTAGGCTTGTCTGATTCAAGCATTTCTGCAACAGCATTTTCGGCTTCTTTGTTTGTTGTAGCAACATAGGCTTTGATTCCATATGCTTCAGCAAGCTTTGCAAAATCCGGAGAATCGTTAAGGATAGTTGCAGCATATCTGCTTCCATAAAGCTTGTCCTGAATTTCTCTAACCATACCAAGTCTGCCATTCTGCATAATGATAATCTTAACATTTATGTTGCTCTGTACGGCAACTGCCAATTCTGACATACTCATCTGGAATGAGCCATCACCACAAACAACAAATACATCTCTTTCAGGGCGGGCAAGCTTTGCCCCAAGGGCAGCCGGAAGTGAATATCCCATAGTTCCCATACCGCCTGTGGTTAAAAATCTGCCATCTGAAATTTTGAAGTTATTTGCACACCAGATTTGGTTTTGTCCAACATCAGCAACAAGAATTGCCTTGTGTCTGAGCATTTCTGAAAGCCTTGATATAAAGGTTCTCGGCTCAACAAAGCCCTCTATAGGCTTGATTTCTGGCTCTTGCCAAGACATAAACTCATTTTTCCATTCATTAGAAATATGATAATTAATCTTATCTCTCATAACAGTGATAACATTTTTCATATCTCCGACAATCGGAACGGTTGTCTGTATGTTTTTGCCGATTTCGGCAGGGTCAATATCAATATGAATAACCTTTGCTCTCTCTGCTACTTGATGAGGAGCGGCAACCGCTCTGTCACCAACTCTTGCTCCACAAAGAATTAAAAGGTCTGTTTCAAGCAAAGCTCTGTTTGCACGAACTGTACCAAATGAACCAAGCATACCAAGATATTGCTTATTATCTGAAGGCATAACACCTATGCCCATCATTGTTGAAACAACTGGAATACCTGTTTTATCGGCAAATTCTGCAAAAATGGGCTTAGAACCTGAGGAGAGAACTCCACCACCAGAACATATTACTGGTCTTTTTGATTCAGCAATAAGCTCTAAGGCTCTTTTTATCTGTATAGGGTGTCCTTTAACACTCGGCTTATAACCTATAATATCTACATCTTCCGGATATTCAAAACCCGAAATCTTATTTTGCTGTATATCAATCGGAACATCAATCAAGACTGGTCCAGGTCTGCCTGTTGTAGCTATATGGAAAGCTTCCTTAAAAATTCTTGCTAAATCATTTGTATCCTTAACAAGATAGCTATGCTTTATAAAAGGTTCACAAGCACCTGTAATATCCGCTTCCTGAAAAACATCTCGTCCGATTAAGTCTGAGCGAACTTGTCCTGTAATCGCAACAATCGGAATAGAATCCATATAAGCTGTTGCAATACCTGTAATAAGGTTTGTTGCACCAGGGCCAGAAGTTGCAACGCATACACCAACCTTGCTTGAAGCACGAGCATAACCGCTCGCTGCATGAGCTGCATTCTGTTCCTGTCTTACAAGAACTGTTCTTATTTTAGAATCATATAAGGAATCGAAGAAAGGGCAGATAGCTGCACCAGGATAGCCAAATATAACGGAAATGCCCTCATTCTCAAGGCACTTAACCATAATATCAGCACCGCTTATCATATTCTGACCTCCCTTTAACTTTTAAAATAGATTTTCGTTTAGATTTTATTATAGCATTTCACAATTTTATAGTCAAGAGTTTAGCAAGTCACTTAGCATATTTATTCATAAAAACTTTTGCTATAATGCTCAATAAGCATAATATTATTAGCATAAATTTAAAAATAGAATACAATCTATGGGCGAACACAGTCCACCCACAGATTGTATAAAAATTATTTGTATTGAAAAATTACACAAAATAAAAAGTTGTTATCTTAAAAATAAAATTCATCTTCAATAGTAGAATGTAATAAATTTTATATTATAGAAATCGCAGGCAAGTATATCATCTGTTCCCTTTGGATTAAGCAAAATGAAGTTTGCACCAACCGCTAATAAAAAGCCATCTTTAGTTACAAGCTGATTTGTGCCGACAAGAAATTCTATACTAACATTTCTTCCTATTTGTGAACGAATAAATCCATTTAAGTATTGTATGCTCTCGGCTGTTATCGGATATGGCTGATTGTATTCAAGTATTGGTCGAGATAAAGATGTCTGGGTCATAGTGCCTGAACCGCCAGTTGTACCCATATTCATAGAATTATCATTTGTAGGGTAGCTTGATGTTCCAGTTCCAGGTGCAGTCAACATCTGAGAACTTGTACCCAAACCTTCCATACTTGAGCTATTCATTCCTTGTTGAGCTTGATTGTTCATTGTATTTTGTCTTTCCGCCTCTGCACGGGCATTTTGAAGATTATATGATGCTATCTGCTCAAGTGATGGAAGGTTCGGGTGATAGTTTGTTGAGGCAGAAGATTTATCCGAACCACTAAAAGAAACTCCATAATATTGAGCAAGGTCTATTGCATAATCATCGTTCATTCTGTTGTTCATAAATATCACCTTTAAAATAAAAATTATCTAAAATCAAGTCTGAGCATATTTTTCTGTTGGAATATAAAAACAATGGTCACCTATTCTATTAAATGCGATACCTATTCCACCAACAGGAAAATATGTTGGGCATCTGGAACTATATGGATTCATAAAAAATAAACTATTGGCGACTGGATTAAAAAGATTTCCGTCAATCGCCCAATCTGCAATCTCATAGCTTTCGGATGATGGAGTTATATTATAAACATTTTGCGGATTATATTCTCCGCCGACTGTAGTCATCATACATACGAATTGACCTGCTTGTTCAATAATCGCACGAATATCTCCGCCGTTGCTTACTCTTGCAAATTCGCCATACGGCACTGTTGCACGATTCATAATAACTGTCGCAACGGCTTTCATGCCATTTTCTCCTTCTCCTCCTGCTTCACATTCTATAAGTCTTGCAAATAATTCCCGTGTATCCACAGAATCATCCCCCCTGGAATCTCCTGAAAGGCTTGTCGAAATATTCGACACCTTGATATATGATATGCAAAATTGCTTTGTTGCGTGAGAATATTTTCAGGACAAGAAAAGAACATAATTCGCACCATATCTAAATATATTGATTTTCCATAAATGCGTAAAATTTCTACAAATTCAGTTGACTTTTTTAAACTCAGTGCGTATAATAAATATTAAGATAATCCCGCAAAAACTGTGAAGGGAATAAGATATATAAAACAAGCAAAGAGAACTATCGGTTGGTGTAAGATAGTGTTGGCTTTATATATGTATAGCTCATCCCGGAGTTGTCTGCCCGAATATTTAAAGGCAGACCGTAAGGTCCCGTTATAGACCAGAATCTTGTTGGAGATTCGCTGAGGAACGCTTTTTGCGTTTGAATCAGGGTGGTACCGCGTGCATTGAATTTTATGCTCGCCCCTTAGCTATTAAGGGGGCGGGCTTTTTTGATGTTGATAACACCCATGCCTCCTGTCAGCTAATTTGTGGGATAAAATTATTGATATATGGAGGAATTTTTTATGTTAAAAGAATCGTTCAGAAAATATGCACCGTTTAAGCAAATAAATATTCCAGATAGACAGTGGCCTAATAATGTTATAACAAAGGCTCCTATCTGGTGTTCTGTTGACCTTCGTGACGGAAACCAGGCACTTGTAGACCCAATGAACCTTGAGCAAAAGCTTGAGTTTTTTAAAGCTCTCTGCGATATGGGTTTTAAAGAAATTGAAATCGGTTTTCCTTCTGCTTCCGAAACAGAATATGAAATCTGCCGTAAGCTTATTGATGATAACCTCATACCCGATGATGTTGCTATTCAGGTTCTCGTTCAGGCTCGTGAACACTTAATCAGAAAAACCTTTGAGGCTGTTAAGGGTGCTAAAAATGTTATTGTCCATTTTTATAACTCAACTTCAACCTTACAGCGTAAGGTTGTTTTCCACAAGGATATGGACGGCATTACAGAAATCGCTGTAAATGGTGCTAAGCTTATCAAAGAGCTTACTGAAAATTTTGCAGGAGATACAAATATTCGTTTTGAGTATTCACCAGAAAGCTTCTCAGGCACAGAGCCTGATAATGCTATTTCAATCTGCTCTGCTGTTATGGAGGCTCTTGGTTCTACTCCTGAAAATCCTGTCATCCTTAATCTTCCTAACACAGTTGAAATGTGTACTCCAAATACTTATGCTGACCAAATTGAATACTTTATTCGCAATCTTCCAAATAGAGAGAGTGCTATAATCAGTATTCACCCACACAATGACAGAGGTACAGGCGTTGCTGCTACTGAGCTTGCACTTCTTGCTGGTGCAGAAAGAGTTGAAGGTACACTTTTCGGTAACGGCGAACGCACAGGTAATCTTGATATTGTTACTGTCGGTTTGAATATGTATACTCAAGGTGTTGACCCTAAGCTTGATTTCAGCAATCTTCCTAAGTATCGTGAAATCTTTGAACGCTGCACAAAAATGCACATAAATGAGCGTCAGCCATATGTCGGCGACCTTGTCTTTACCGCTTTCTCAGGTTCTCATCAGGACGCTATCAATAAAGGCTTTGCTTATATGAAAGAACACGATAGTGATATGTGGGAAATTCCATATCTTCCAATAGACCCTGCTGATGTTGGCAGGCAATATGAACCTATCATAAGAATCAATTCTCAATCAGGCAAGGGTGGAGCTGCCTTTATTATGCAAAATAATTTCGGATATAATCTCCCGAAAAAAATGCACCCTGAATTTGGTGCTTTGGTTCAGAAGGTTTGTGACGATGAAGGTCGTGAACTTACTCCAAAGGAAGTTTTCAAAGTATTTGAGGATAACTACATTGACATTCACAAAAGATATTCTCTCCTCGGACACACCGTTCTCGAAAACCATGGCAATGATATTATGTACTTCAGAGGCAAACTTAGAATTAGTGATGGCTCTGCAAGTGAACAGATAATAGAGGGTAACGGAAATGGTCCTATCGACGCTTTCTGTAATGCTATAAAGGAAATCGGTGTTACAGGCTATGAAGTCATAGACTACACTGAACACGCTATTTCAAGTGGTTCGGACTCTAAGGCTGTTGCTTATATCGGTTTAAAAACTCCTGAGGGCAAAACAATATACGGCGTAGGTATTCATACAAATATTTTCAAAGCATCTATCAAGGCTGTTCTCTGTGCTATCAACAGAGATATTATTCAAAAGAAAGCTTAATATTAATTCTTAAGCATAAAAAATTCACCACTCATTTAAAGTGGTGAATTTTTTTATTTATCAGAAAATTCTGAAACTTTTTTTAGATTTTTTATCAGCGTGTTTTGGTTGAGCCGTTGTTTGTTTTACACTCTCTTGTGAAGTTGGTGCTTTTCGCTGTGCAGTAGTACGACTTTGTGCAACTCGTCTTGCCTCTGAAGATTTTTGCGGATTTCTTTGCTGGCTTGGTTCAGCATATCTTGCACCACTTGAACGTTGTGGCTGTACAGGTCTTGGTTGCTTTTTAGGAGCTTCTGCATAACGAATTTGCTGTGTTTGCTGTCGCTGTGGCTGTACCTGTCTTTCAGTTGTATGCTGTTTTGGCTGACGAGGTGGCTCGGCTGGTCGCTGTCTTTTAGGAGCCTCTGCATAGCGAATTTGCTGTGTTTGCTGTAGCTGTACTTGTCTTTCAGTTGTATGCTGTTTTGGCTGATAAGGTGGCTCGACTGGTCGCTGTCTTTTAGGAGCCTCTGCGTAGCGAATTTGCTGTGTTTGCTGTGGCTGTACTCGTCTTTCTGTATACTGTTCTGATTGATGAGGTGGTTCTGTTGGTCTTGGACGATATTTCTGCGAAATTTTCTGCTCTTTAGAATATCCAATCTCTTGCTTTTTAGGAACATCAGAATATATTATTCCCTGATGCTCTACTTCTTCATACTCTTCTTTTGGTTTAATTGCTTTTTTAGGCTGCTGTGATTGTGGCTTTTTCTCAACTGGTTTTATAGTTTTCTCAGCCTTTTCCTGATTAGAAGCTTGTTTAGCAATAGGCTGTGGCTCAGGCTTTGGCTTTACTTCTCCAAAACCACCCTTAACATCGGCAGTAGGGACTTTATTATTATACTCAAAATCGTAAATCGCATTAGCGATACGCTTGCAGTTATTTCTATCATCAAAGGCAAAAAATTCTTTTCTGCGTTTGAGATATTCGGCCGATACCTCGAAATTAGAATTTATTGTAGAAATAACTCTTTCTACAAGCTCATCTGCATCTGTTACTACATCGCCAAAACCGCTCTCACGATAACTAAATGTAGAAATATTATTTTGTAAGGAAACACTTGGGTTTTGATAGTAAATTATAGGTCTACGCATATATGCAAAATCAAAAGCAATATTGCTGTAATCTGTAATCAGCATAGCTGATTTTTCTATTGTTTCTTTATAGCCTAAATTTTCAAATGATGAAACAGAAACATATTCGCTCTTATTCCATAAGTATTCTTGCTTTGCAAGTTCCTCTGGCAAAATCAGAACAAGATTGCAGTTATTTTCATGAAGTGCAGAAAGAAGCTTTCTATCTGCAATAAATGAATTAAATACAGAATAAAGTGGTTCTGTTGTGAAATTCTGATAGCCTATATGTGCATACTTTGCAAAACCTCTACGCATAGCTGGGCATACAAGAATCTGCTTTGATGGCACCGACATAAGAGTATCCATATGAGGATAACCAAATGCAAACAAATGCTTTTGGTCATATCCGTATATTGGGTGAATAAGTCTTTCATACTCCTGCTCAGAGCCACAAAAACGCAATGCTGTATCATCATACATCTTATTCTCAGATTGTGCCGAACGAAGCATTGATATTCCATCGCCAAAGGAAACTATATCTGCCATAAGTAAATCTCGATAATAGATTTCTTCTCCATCTTCAAATCCGAGATTTTTATAAACATTATGTCCGTTTGAGATGATTACATCTGCATTCATTGCAATAATCTTTTGAGTCATAGTACCACTTGCAAGGTTATTGCTTTGGAAGGCTGTCATAATAAAGCTATCATCGGGGTTAATCTCTCTATGCGAATAGAATACCTCTATACCTCGTTTATCGTGTAAAGAATTGATATAGTTATATATATCGTGAGCATCTTCAGAATTGGCATTTTTGCTATCACACATGAGCCAGATTCGTCTTTCGGCATATTTATCAATAGTTGAATGATAGCGTTTTCTAAGACGCTTAATTTTGAGATATTTCTGAACAGAAACAGCTTTCTTTACATCAGAAAGGAACAGCCTTTCGTGGTGGCTCTGCATAAAAGATGTTGCTCTACGAATTGTTATAGAGCGTTTTTCTAAATCAAAGGTAATAAGCCTGCCACCCGAAACGCAATAACTATGCGGAAATTTTTCTGTAAGATGAGCTGCTGTTGAGCCAAAAGAAAATCTCAGCTTATAGTTTATCTTATCAATGGAAATATAGAAAGAAAGAACCGTCATTTCCTTGATATTTTTCAGAGGAATAGTAATTGTAAAACCGTGGTCTTTATCAAAAGGAATCTCAAAAAGAGTTTTAAGAGAATAGAAATGATAATCCTTAAACTGTATTCTTTCTCTATTTGAAATGGCAAATAGTTTATATTCTATTCTATCGAGAAATGAAATATCTGTAACGCAGCCACTTATATATAAATTAGAACCCTCAGCTTTGAGCGACATGATTTTAACATCAATATGCTCTGATGATGAAATCAATGCACCACCAAGAGTTGCTATAAATCCACCGCTTGTTTTCATCTTGCGAGGACGAAGTGACGCATCTCTAAATTCAAACTGACTTGAATTTCCTATAGGAAAGAAATCAATATCAGGCTTTAGTGCCTTATTATGATATTTCAATCTGAGCATCTTAAAGGTGAGCGTTGATGGGAATAAAGCTCTCCTTGCTATATTTCTATTAAGAATAACAGCATCATCTATATTTTGCATAGCATCACTTATAAGGTTAAAGAAATCGTTTACACCATTAGGTCCCATAGTAAACATATATCTTTCGCCAAGTCCACAAGCAAGCTTGATATAAATTAAATACATCACCATATTCATAATCACAGCAGAATTGCCCTTTGTTTCAAGCATAGGTATAGCAAATCTTATTATAGAATCTGTGAAATATGATTTATTATACTGTTCCTTTAGGTTTTTTATATCATTCTCAGCAGGATATGGCGATATAAACTTAAACTTTGATGTATAAACATAAGAACCGATATGATAGAAATAATCAAGGATAAAAGCCATTGTAAAATCACTTGAAAGACTTTTCTTGAAACGAACATTTACAATAGTATCGTTTCTGAAAAAATATGCTCCAAGAATAAGACTTACTTTATCAGGATTAGTTTTAAGTTTGATTGTCCCGTCCTTAGCACCAAAATTATACGGAACTGAACCATTTCGGCGTTTAGAAGTTTCTGCGGCAATACATATTGCAGGTGCTTTTGTAAATGCGGGTTCTTCTGAAAGCTTTTTAAGTGCTTCGTAGGAATATTCATCTCCAGCACGAATAAAGCTTACATAAGCTCCTGTGCATATAACTCTTGCATCGCTAAAGCATTCTGCCATATTTTCGCCTTGGCAATCAACAAAATATATATTTTCGGGGTAATCATCGGTGTATTTAAGGCATAACTCAGTACTCTCTTTTGTTACAAGAGAGTCGATTAAAACAATTTGTATGCTATTGCGAAAAAATTCCTTATCAGCAGTAATTGATGCAATAGTAGCAGGCAAAAGCTCCTCGTTATCTATATACACACTTATGCTGAATTTATAATCTTTAGCCATACCCTACCCCGATTAAACACTATATACTTTCAATAATTCTGAACTACAATTCAGATTTTTGAAAATCACTCAAGTCCGTACTTCAATTCCTCACGAGCAAAGCTCTTATATCTTTCATAATAATAGTGTGAACGCAAGGTCAATAAGTCTTCAGGTGTTGTTACCTTGATATTATCACGCTCACCTATATAAATATGAATTTCCTGTCCAAGCTCTATAAGAAGTTCGCTTGAAGATGTAGGCGAAACTATTCCACGCCTTTCAGCCTCAAGATGAGCTCCCATAATTTTTCTCATAGTATAGCCCTGTGGAGCTTGGGTTATATACATAGAACCTCTTGGCAATGCCTTAGAGCAATGTTCTCCATCATCGCTCCAGAGAACAGAGTCTATACTCGGTGTTACTGGAACAGCTGTTTCATACTCTCTTGCAAGCTTAATACAATTTGAAATAAGTTGTTCACTCATAACTGGACGAACACCATCACAGATAAGAACAATATCTTCAGGCTTTGTAAATTCATCTACACGAACAAGTCCATTATGGATTGATTCGTGGCCTGTTGAACCGCCCTTAACTATATCTACTACCTTGGCAACCTTCCACTTTTCAATTAGCTTCCAAAGCTCATCAATCCAAGCCTCAAGGCATGAAATAACGATTCCATCAACCTCTGGGTGTGTTGAAAAGTTTTCGAGTGTTCTTATAATAATAGGCTTTCCGTCAACCTCAATAAACTGCTTAGGAATATCGGAGGTTTTCATACGAGTACCTGTACCTCCAGCAAATATCATTGCGTTTACCATAATTTCAACCGCCTTTTAATTTTATATTTATATATTTAATTATGCTCTAATAATGACAAATCAAACTCAAGTTGTCAAGATATATTTTTTAAATCTCGCATATATTATAATACAACTCCTATCTAATGTCAATTTTGCGATGTTTTTCACTTTTGCAGAGTTAATTTTTTAGGACTATGCATTTTAAATTCCAAAGATAAATATATACAAAATTTAACAAAAGCTATTTTGTTAGGTTAAGCCAACATAAATTCATATACACCGCTTGACTTTATAATAATTCTATGCTATTATAATTCTGTTGGTTAGTTTAGACTAATTATGAAATTTTCTCATATTCGGTAGAATATAGTAAATTTCATATTTTTTTGAATTTGAGTTAGTTATATCTAATTCCATATTTTAAAATGTTTTCTCTTTGATTTTCAGGAAAAACTATTTATAGATAGTTTAAATTCAAAGTTTTATTAAGCTATTATCTTTCAAGGAAATAGCTACTAAAAACATTAATCGGCGGATTTTATCCGCCGATTGAGAAAAAAGAGATGTTAAGGGCTTCACCCTTAAAACCCACCAAAGGCTCTGCCTTTGGAATCCGCAAGCTTTTGAAAAAGCTTGAGCAAAACTTTTAAGTATCTTTAGGAAAATTTGTCAATTAATTTCTGAGGTGTAAACTATGCTTGCTAATTTTCTTGTAGAATATTGCTCTCCTACTCTTGCAGGAATAAAAACTGCAAATCTTTTCAACTGCCAATATGGTTCACATTCTCGTGCAGAACTTGCTTTTATAATCGCTCTTTGGAACAGACGGCTTAATTCTAAAGGCGTTTCACTAAAAGTTCTAAGATTTTCAAGAGGAAATGCTCTGATTTATGTGTATCGTGAAAATCAGCTTAAAGAGGATTTCAAAAAAAATGGTGTCGCTGAATTTCTTTTCTCTTACGGATATGATATTACTAATATTCAAGCTTGTATCGAAAGGCTAAACAAAAGAATCTGTGAATCAGAAAGCTTTCCTCACGAAATAGGTTTGTTTCTCGGGTATCCGCTTGGAGATGTTACAGGTTTTATCGAAAACAAAGGAAAAAATAGTCTATACACTGGCTTTTGGAAGGTTTATTGCAACAAAAATGAAACACTCAAAATCTTTGAAAAATATAAAAAATGCAGAAAGGTTTATCAGAAACTATATAACGGAGGAAAACCTCTTATGCAGCTAACCGCCACAGCTGTGGCAAAATAATTTCGCATATTCTCGCATCAGATAAAATCCAATGCGATAATATATACACATCTAAATATTAGAAAGGTTGAATCTATAATGAGTAAAATAGCAGTAGTATTTTGGAGTGGCACAGGCAATACAGAGGCTATGGCTGACGCTGTTGTTGAGGGTATAGAGGCTGCTGGTGCAGAATGCTCTAAATTTAGTGCAAGTGATTTCAATGGCGGAATGGTAAACGATTTTGACGCTATTGCTTTTGGTTGCCCTTCAATGGGCAGCGAACAGCTTGAGGACAGCGAATTTGAGCCAATGTTCAATGATTGCGAGGCTAATCTCAAAGGCAAGAAAATTGCTCTCTTTGGCTCATACGGTTGGGGCGATGGCGAATGGATGAGAAACTGGCAAGCAACTTGCGAAAATGATGGTGCAGTTCTTGTTGCAGAACCTGTTATCTGCAATGATGCTCCTGAGGCAGATACACTCGAGGCTCTTAACGAGCTTGGAAAGGCTCTTGCATAATAAATCTTAAGCTGATAAGTAACATACAAAAAGCTAAGCAGTTTTATTCTGCTTAGCTTTTCTATTTAATATGTGCTTGATTAAAAGCTTTCAAATACAAAAATGCCATATTCCGATTGGAATACGACATTTTTATGGTTACTAAATTTATATTCTATGCTTATTTAAGTTGGCTCTTATTCCAATAGTCAAAGTCACTTGCGTCCTTTGATTTTTCATTATCTTCATCGAGATAATGTTCACTATTTTTAAACATACCCTTACCGATAGTATACCCTTGGTCTTTTGACATTTTGTTGCCAACAACTAAAAGTATAATTACAATAATTGCAGTTATTACATATACCATCAGAATAACCTCCTCAAACAGGGAGAATAAACTTAATAAAATCAGATTAAGCCTTGCCGACAGAACCGAAGAGTTCCATCTTTTCCTTAACAGTAGCCTTGATAGCCTCAAAGCCTGGTGCAAGAAGCTTTCTTGGGTCAAAGCCCTTGCCCTCGAGGTCCTTACCTGCTTCGATGTACTTTCTTGTAGCATCTGCGAATGCAAGCTGGCACTCTGTATTAACGTTAATCTTAGAAACGCCAAGAGAAATAGCCTTCTTAATCATATCTGCAGGGATACCTGTACCACCGTGAAGAACGAGTGGCATAGCACCTGTGAGCTGTTGAACAGCGTCAAGAGTTTCAAAGCTAAGTCCCTTCCAGTTTGCAGGATACTTACCATGAATGTTACCAATACCAGCTGCGAGCATTGTTACGCCGAGGTCAGCAATCTGCTTGCACTCGTTAGGGTCTGCACACTCACCCATACCGATAACGCCGTCTTCTTCACCACCGATAGAACCAACTTCTGCCTCGATGCTGAGTCCCTTCTCATTGCAGATAGCAACAAGTTCCTTTGTCTTTTCGATATTCTCAGCGATTGGATAGTGAGAACCATCGAACATAATTGAGCTGAAGCCAGCCTCGATGCACTTCTTTGCGCCTTCGTAGCTGCCGTGGTCAAGGTGAAGAGCAACAGGAACAGTGATGTTGAGTTCCTCGAGCATACCGTTAACCATACCTACAACTGTCTTATAGCCGCACATATACTTACCTGCACCCTCTGAAACACCGAGGATAACTGGTGAGTTAAGCTCTTGAGCAGTAAGGAGAATAGCCTTTGTCCACTCGAGATTGTTGATGTTGAACTGACCAACAGCATAATGACCTGCCTTTGCCTTTGTAAGCATTTCCTTTGCATTAACTAATGGCATTTTTATCACACTCCATAATTATTTACGCATTGCTACTTTAATATTAGCTTTGCGCTGCATATATATTATACAATATTCTGATGAAAATATAAAGCCTTTTCCCTAAAAAATATGCAAATAGATTTTAATGTTAAAAGTTTCAACTTTAAATTATCTTTAGTTTAATTCTTTAAGGCAATCCTCGAAAGCTGCTTTAAGAGCCTTGAGTCCCTCTATGAGAGTTTCTTTGTCAATTACAAGCGGAGGCATAAGCTTCACAACAGAATTATCTCTGCCTGCAAGCTCTATTATAAGTTTATGGTCAAATGCCTTTCTTGTAACCTTATCGCTGAAATTCTTATCAGGGAATTCTGAACAGTCAATACCCCAGATAAGACCGATTCCACGAAGCTTTAAACGGCTATCGAGTGGGAGAATTTCTTTTTCGATAAATTCTTTAACGATAGGTGCTTTTTCCTGAACTTGCTTTTCGACCTTATTTTCGAGCATATATTCAAGACCTGCTTTAGCTGCAATAAATGAAAGCTGATTGCCTCTGAAAGTTCCGTTATGCTCACCTGGTGTGAAGCAGTCGATTGCAGGGTTGACAAGTGTCAATGCGAGCGGTAAACCATAACCACCTATTGATTTTGAAAGAACAACAATATCAGGAACTATTCCGGCTCTCTCAAATGAGAAATATGTGCCTGTTCTTGCACAGCCAACCTGAATATCATCTACAATAAGAACTATATCATTATCATCACAGAACTTTCTTGCAGCCTTGAGCCATTCTACATCAAGAACATGGATTCCGCCCTCAGCCTGAACTGTTTCTATAACAAGTGCTGCTGGCTTCTCTATGCCTGAATGGTCATCATCAAGCAAATCTTGCATATACTTAATAGTATCAAAACCAGGATACATATAAGGAGCAGGAATATGTGTTACATCGTTAAGCTTAACACCCGCACCCTTTCTTGCTGCTGAATCAGTTGTAAGAGCCAATGCACCGAGAGTCATTCCGTGAAAACAACCCATAAGAGAAAATACATTACTTCTTCCCTTTGCCTTACGAGCAAGCTTTAAAGCCGCCTCAATTGCATTTGTACCAGTAGGGCCTGGGAACATAACCTTGAAATTAAGTCCTCTTGGCTTGAGAATGTTTTCCTCAAGATATTCGATAAGCTCTCTCTTTGGAGTTGTATACATATCAAGAGCGTGCATAATGCCATCATTCTCAATATATTCAATAAGCTTTGGCTTGATATAATCATTATTATGACCGTAGTTTACTGCACCTGCACCGCAGAAAAAGTCTATATATTTTTCGCCATTTTCGTCATACATAAATGCACCCTTAGATTTCTTAAAAACTGTAGGAAATCTTCTGCAATATGAACGAACGCTGGATTCATAGTTTTCAAAAACTTCGGTATTCATAAATTCATACCCCTTCCAATTATAAGTTGTTTTGTTTTGGCAAAATGCCCTTCAAAACAAGTTGCTTTCTAACAGAATAAATTTTAGACCTTATTTATCCCTTTGTCAATGTTTTAACAATAATATATTGAGCCATCATATGTAAAAATATTGTCAAAGAAAGCCAATAATTTTATTACAAATACAGAATACTATCGCCTTATGAAATCAATTTGCCTCTACCCATTCTTCACCTATAATTTTTGCTTCAACACTTCCACAAGTTATATCTGCAAGTTCTTTTGTAAAAGATTCATATTTATCCTTTGGCAAATAAAATTCCAAGCCAACACAATCCGTAAACTCGCTATTGTATATATTTCCACCAAATAATGGAACTACCCCTGAAAGCTTGCCATACTGATTATAATCACAGCTCAAAGTAACTTTCAGAGATTTTTCCATTGTAATTATTCCGCCTGCATTAACGGCAATGGACGCTCCGTGAGAATATGCTCGGACAAGTCCTCCACCACCAAGAAGTATTCCACCAAAATATCTTGTAACTACTACCACAGCATCAACTATTCCAGCTTTTTGCAAAACATCAAGTACAGGAATACCTGCTGTGCCTTGAGGTTCTCCGTCATCTGAATATCTCTTTATCTGACCATTTCGCAAGATATAGGCATATACATTATGAGTTGCGTCCCAGTGGATACGCTTTTTTTCGTTTATAAAGTCGATAGCTTCTTGTTCTTCTTGAACAGGCTTGATATAGCCTATAAATTTTGAACGGCGTTCAACAAATTCGTCCTGAGCTTCATTTTTAATTGTTTTATATATTTCCATAAAATATCCCACCAAACAAAAAAGACGACACAAGCTGTGCCGTCCTTTCATAAAACATAATTATTTGCCCATGCCGTAACGCTTTCTGAACTTATCGACACGACCGCCTGTATCTACGAGCTTCTGTCTGCCTGTAAAGAACGGATGGCACTTTGAGCATATTTCAACACGAATATCCTGCTTTGTGGAGCCTGTTTCGATAACATTACCGCAAGCACAGGTAATAGTTGTCTGCTTATAATTTGGATGAATATTCTCTTTCATTTCGGTTCACCTCTTTCAACACTGCTACATAACAAAAACGATTATACCACAACAAAACAGAAAATGCAAGATAAATTTCAAGAAAATACATAATAAATTATGACAACAGATATATTGACAAACTATGTTCGCACACTCGTTAGATGGTTGATAAAGAAAGTTTTAAGCGGCGGATAAAATCCGCCGCTTTGAAAAGCAAGAAATGTTAAGGGCTTCGCCCTTAAAACCCACCAAAGGCTCTGCCTTTGGAATCCGCAAGCTTTTGAAAAAGCTTGAGCAAAACTTTTGAGTATCTTAGGAAAATCTGTTAGCTAATCGGCAGTTCTCTGAACTGTAACAATCACTTTTTAAGAGCATCTTCTATAAGATTTGCTGTTCCAATATCTTCCTTTGGAATCTGATAGAGGTCGTTGCCTGGATATTCGTTTGCCTCAATAACCGCAAAGCCCTTTTCTGTAATGCAAATATCCCAGCCGACATATCTCATCTTAGGCATAACCAAAGCAAGACTTTTTGCATAATCAGTAAGTCCAGACCAATTTGGAATTGTAAATCCGAGAATCTGAGCGTTTGTATCTGGGTGATTGCTGAAATATACATTGCTCTTATTTCGAGCCTTATGCTCAATTTTTCCTGTTTTTATATTTATAGGAGCTGTTATTCCGCCGTGGTTGAAGTTATCGACAACATTTCCGCCTGTTCCTATCCTCATATATGCACCAACAATAGACGGAACATTATTATCGCTGAGAACTGTAACTATTCTTATTGTATTTACAGATGAAGGGTAAATTGCTGAAATTTCTGCACTTTGCTTTACAACCTCTTCAACAAGGTAGCTTTGATTTTTTATAAGATATTCATAAAGCTCGTGTATGCCATATTTCCTTGGGTCTAAAATCTCGATTCCCTTACCACAGCACAAGCCCAAAGGCTTTACTATAATTTGTTCCTTATTTTGAATAAATTTTGCGAAATCAGCTTCATTATTTCCATCAAGCAAAATCCATTCACGGCAAAGGTACTTATCAAAATGCTTATTAAATTCCGCTTTATCAGAGAAAATTCCGACATACTCCTTATCATTAAGACGGCGGACATATGCGTCATTTTTGCCACGAGTAAGAATTTTTGCTCTTTCCTCATCGCTAAGCTCATACATCTTAAAAAGCTTATAATCCATATAGCCAGCCTGATATTTCATTCCGCACTTAACTATATCAGTAAAAGCTGAAATTCTGCTCTTTCCACTTGCCTCATGAACTTCGCCTGCTGTTTTCATAAGATTTTTATAATCAAGAGTAGCTATACGCTTAATAAGAAACCCGACTTTTCCCATATTATAAACACCAAACCTTTGATAAAATTATTCCGCTCCCATAAGAAACTCTGTGCCTTCACGCTGAAGTCTTTTTAGTCTGTCAGCGTATGCGTTATTGATTTCTTCTTCATAAAGCAAGCTATCATTGAGATTCATTGACCTTAATAGATACTTTAAAAATTTAGGATTAAGCATAATAAATGGACCAAGGATATATGTTCCGAAGAAATTCTTATAATGAATGCCTTCATTCTTGCTATCAAGATTTATTCCGAAACCACCTTCAACACTTATAAAAGGTTTTTCAGTAGCTTTTCCATGAGAGAATGAAAACTGCGATTTATGACCGACTATTTTAATATCCTCATCATTTTCTGTTTGAAAATCTCCAAGAAAAAAACAGTTTCTTCTATCATTCATCTGACGCTTTGAATAAAAGTCTATTGCACCAAGACATTCTATTTTTTTGTCATCATCTTCTATATGTTTGCCAAAAATCTCAAAGGAATTTCCAGTTGCAAGAAAGAAAGTTCCATTCTCTACAAGTTCTTTGATTTTATCTTTATATGGCATAAGATGCTTAATTGCAAATTCCTGATTTCTTTCTGACATAGAACCCATACAAATTATATCAACTTTTTCACTAAGAAAAGCTGGTTTATCATTATTTGAGGTAAAAACTGTCTGGCTATCAGGAATACACATAGCAAGATATTTAGCGTTGTAATAATCCCCATAAAGATTAGAAAGTTCGGGGTAAAGTACTTCTATTTTCATATATCCTCCTTATTGGCTCATTGGTTAGTGATTTTTTCTTTGATTTTGTCCTTAATCTTTTTAGCTCTGAGAACTGTTGTAACATCGTGCAGAACATAAATTGATTCGATTCCATCTGTTGATACATAATCTGGAATAGTCTGCTCATCAAAGACGCAGACAGTTTTTTCAACAGGGATTCCTGCAAGACGCAAACGAAGCTTATAATCAAGGTAACGCTGACCTGCAACGATAATCTTCTTTATATTCTCATTTTTTAGATATTCAAAATCGGTTTCATATAGCCAAGTGATTGTCTCAATATTAGGGTCATCTCCGTAATGCTCATCAAGCAAAAGGATAAGCTCTTTCTTCGATGGCTCTTTTGCAAGATACTCAAATACGGTAGATGCAGCAGAAACATTCTGTCCCTTTGCGGAGAATGTATACATTTTTATCTTACCCAAATCTTCACAGGCAACTCTGTTTTCAGGAAGCTTAATATGCTTGATGTGTTCAGCAATAACCTCTGGAGAATAGCCAATAGTACGGAAAAGTGTAATGATAGCCATAATATTAAAGGCATTAAAAATTGTATCAGAAACAAGCGGATATTTAAACTCTCCGTCCTTTTCTTTGACAAGCATTTCTCTTTTGTCAAAATCAAGCTTAGTGCCAATGAAATCGCCTGTTTTGGACTTCAAACCGCAATGAGGGCAATAGAAATTTCCGATTGCACGATAATGGCGGTAATTAAACACTGGAATAGTTCCGCACTTAGGACAAACTGGGAAGTCTGAAACATTTGTTTCAAAAACATCAGCGTGTTGGTCTGCTATTGCAAAGAAACGCTTATTGTTATTTTCACCTAAGAAACTACTATTCGGGTCATCAGCATTAAGGATAAGTGTAGCATTTGGAAGCTTTGATACACCTTCATTTATTCTGCTGAAAATGAGGTCCTGATGAGCATTTCTTCTTATAGAATCACGACAGATATTAGTTACTATAACATAATTTGGCTGAATCCACGGCAAAGTCTTATAAGAAAGAAGTTCATCAACTTCAACAACTGCTGCGTCTTTAGTAGGTCTGTTGAAAATACTTACAGCATCGAGCAAGCACCTTGCTTGTCCTGCCTTATAGTTAGCTCCCCATGTATTATACGCAACCTTTTTGCCCTCAAGATTTAATATATTGCTGACGAGATTTGATATTGTTGTTTTACCGTTTGTTCCTGTAACAGCGACAACAAGCTGTGGTTTTTTAACTCTATCAAGAAAATCCGGGCAAAGTCTGAGAGCAAGAATACCTGGTCTGTCGTCACGCTCTCTGCCTGTATGCTTAAACAAAAACAAGCACAGCTTTGATGCCCAAAGGCTAATAATAAATCTCAGCATATAATAATTTCCTCCTAAAAATAAAAAACGATTTAATTAAATCATCTTACAAAATTATCTAATTGATTATACAATACACAAGGGTAAAAAACAAGTGGCAAGAAATCAGGCTTTTTCACAATTTTATACTGTAATTTTAGTAAATTTACAAGGTGAACTGACTTTATTACTTCTTTTTGCCTTAACATATTTTACAAAGTTTGCCTCTAAAAACGGGCTAATTATATTTATAGAATAAAACCCACTTCAAAATAGTTGAAAGATTATTCTCCGTGTGATAAAATTGATATAGTTTTGTAAAATGACTGTTCATAAAATGAAGGGAAGATAAATTATGTGCGGATTATGCGGATTTACTGGCGAAATAATCGACAGAGATGATGTCCTTAAAAGAATGACCGATGTCATCACTCACAGAGGTCCTGATAGCTATGGCTACTATACAAGCGATAAGATTTCTATGGGGTTTCGCCGTCTTAGTATTATAGACCTTGATGCAGGTAGTCAGCCTATATATAATGAAGATAAATCACTTGTTCTTATGTTTAATGGAGAGATTTATAACTATAAGGATTTGCGTAAGGAACTTATGGAGGCTGGTCACAAGTTCTATACTCAGACAGACTCTGAAGTTCTCATTCATGCCTTTGAAGAATGGGGCGAGGATATGCTTATGAAGCTCAGAGGTATGTTTGGTTTTGCAATTCATAACACAAAGGACGGTTCTTTATTTATCGCAAGAGATTTCTTTGGCATAAAGCCTATGCACTACGCTATGGTTGATGGTTCTTTTGTCTATGCCTCTGAAATTAAGAGTATCCTTGAATATCCAAAATATAAAAAGAAATTCAACCACAAAGCTCTTGATAACTACCTTTCTTTCCAATATGTAGTTCCACCTGAAACTTTCTTTGAGGGCATTTACTGCCTTTTACCAGGTCATTACCTTTGGTATAGGGACGGCAAGGTTACTACTACAAGATATTTTGAGGCAACCTTTAAGCCTGATGAATCACTCACACTTGATAAAGCAGTTGACGAAATTGAGGCTGTATTTGAGGATTCTGTTAATGCTCACAAAATCAGTGATGTTGAGGTTGGTTGTTTCCTTTCTAGCGGTGTTGACTCAAGCTATGTTTCAACATACTTTGCTGACCAAAAGACATTTACTGTCGGCTTTGACTTCGGCGACCACTACAACGAAATAAGCTGGGCAAAGCGTCTTTCTGAAAAAATCGGCGTTGACCACCACACAAAGCTTATCGGCTCTGATGAATTTTGGGGTGCTGTTCCTAAGGTTCAGTATCAGATGGACCAGCCTCTCGCAGACCCATCGTGTATTGCACTTTACTTTGTTTCAAAGTTAGCAAGTAAATATGTAAAGGTTGTTCTCTCTGGTGAGGGTGCTGATGAACTTTTCGGCGGATATACTGTCTATAATGAACCTCATGTATTTAAGCTTTATCAGAAAATTTTCAACCAAAAGGCAAGAACTGCTTTAGCTAATAAGGCTCGTAAAATGCCACACATCAAAGGCAGAGGCTTTATTCTTCGTGGTGAAAGAGTTACTGAAGAAAAATTTATTGGTAACGCTTTCCTCTTTGATGATAAAGAAAAAGACGAAATTCTTAAGGATACTTCAATCGTAACTCGTCCACAGGACCTTTGTAAAAAGTTCTATGACAGAGTTCGTGGCTATGATGATGTTACCAAAATGCAGTATCTCGACATCAACCTTTGGATGGTTGGTGATATTCTTCTCAAGGCTGACCGTATGAGTATGGCTAACTCTCTTGAGCTTCGTGTTCCGTTCCTTGATAGAAAGGTTTTTGAGGTTGCAAGAAAGCTTCCTACAAATCTTCGTGTAAATAGAAAGAATACAAAGTACGCAATGCGTATGGCTGCTCTCCGTCACCTTCCGAAAGAAACTGCTCAAAAAGAAAAGCTTGGTTTCCCTGTTCCTACAAGAGTTTGGCTTCGTGATGAGAAATTCTACAACATTGTTAAGGATATGTTCAAGTCTGAAACTGCTGAAATGTTCTTTAACACTGATGTTCTTGTTGAACTTCTTGATGAGCATTTCCACAACAAAGAGGATAACAGCCGTAAGGTTTGGACAATCTATGTTTTCTTACTTTGGTATAATATCTATTTCGGTTCTGACAAGGTAGTTCCTCCAATCCCTGAAAATCAGATTGATGACTAAAGATAATATCTTTAAAACTCTAAAATTTATATTTTAAGAATAAAAACCACTCGTTGATTGATTACCAGCGAGTGGTTTTATCAACTTAGTAGATTTATAACTATGTTAACTGAATATATAAATGCTACAAAAAATGATGCAAAATTATTAGTAGATATTTATAATGCAGCCTTTTACTCTGATTTTATAAAATATGGAGAATGCCCTGCATACGGCAGAACAATATCCGATATGGAAAAATCAATAGAAAGATTTCCAAAAACAATAATTCTCTGCGATAAAAAAACATTGGTGTAATCTCTATTCAAAATAAAGGAAATGGAAATTATTATATTGGTTGTTTATGTGTTATTCCTGAATATCAGAGTAAAGGAATTGGCACTCAAGCTTTTAAACATACACAATCCGTCTATTCTGATTGGAGAAAAATTACACTTATAACTCCTGCCGATAAAGAGGAAAATATTAAGTTTTATACTCAAAAATGTGGATTTTCAGTAGCATCAAAATCTATGGATGGAAACATTGAGGTTATTAATTTGTATATAGAACGATAATTTTATAAATTTCAAAGATAAAAATCCGCCTGCTGTGATTTCTCACAACAGGCGGATTTCTTTCATTTTATGGTCTATTTATTCAGTGTAAATTAAATTACTTGTTGTTGATAGCAGCCTGAGCAGCAGCAAGACGAGCAATCGGTACACGGAATGGTGAGCAAGATACATAGTCAAGACCAATCTTATGGCAGAACTCAACAGATGATGGGTCGCCACCATGCTCGCCACAGATACCTACATGGAGCTTATTGTTAACTGGCTTACCAAGCTTGATAGCCATTTCCATAAGCTTGCCTACACCTGTCTGGTCGAGCTTTGCAAATGGGTCGTTTTCAAAAATCTTGCAATCATAGTAAGCGTTGAGGAACTTACCAGCGTCATCACGGCTGAAGCCGAATGTCATCTGAGTAAGGTCGTTTGTACCGAAGCAGAAGAAGTCAGCTTCCTTAGCAATCTCATCAGCTGTAAGAGCAGCTCTTGGGATTTCAATCATTGTACCAACTTCATACTCAAGCTCAATACCAGCAGCAGCGATTTCAGCATCAGCTGTCTCTACAACTACCTTCTTAACATACTTAAGTTCCTTAACCTCGCAAACGAGAGGAATCATGATTTCTGGCTTAACTGCCCAATCAGGATGTGCCTTCTTAACATTGATAGCTGCACGGATAACAGCCTTTGTCTGCATCTTTGCAATTTCAGGATATGTTACTGCAAGACGGCAGCCACGGTGACCCATCATTGGGTTGAACTCGTGGAGGGAAGCAATGATAGCCTTAATCTGCTCAACTGTCTTACCCTGTGCATTAGCAAGCTTCTCAATGTCAGCCTCTTCTGTTGGAACGAACTCATGGAGAGGTGGGTCAAGGAAACGAATTGTAACAGGATTACCTTCAAGAGCCTCATAGAGAGCCTCGAAGTCGCCTTGCTGATATGGGAGAATCTTCTCGAGAGCTGCTTCTCTCTCTTCAACTGTATCGGAGCAAATCATCTCACGGAATGCAGCAATTCTGTCTTCCTCGAAGAACATATGCTCTGTACGGCAAAGACCGATACCTTCAGCACCAAGCTCACGAGCCTTCTTAGCGTCAGCAGGTGTATCAGCATTTGTTCTAACCTTAAGAGTTCTGTACTTATCAGCCCAAGCCATAACTCTGCCGAACTCGCCAGCGATTGTAGCGTCTACTGTTGGGATAATACCCTCATAGATGTTACCTGTTGAACCGTCGATAGAAATGTAATCGCCCTCTGTGAAATCCTTACCTGCGAGTGTGAACTTCTTGTTAGCCTCGTCCATAATAATGTCAGAGCAACCAGATACACAGCAAGTACCCATACCACGAGCAACAACAGCTGCGTGAGATGTCATACCGCCACGAACTGTAAGAATACCCTGAGAAGCCTTCATACCTGTAATATCTTCAGGAGATGTTTCAAGTCTTACGAGAACAACCTTCTCGCCCTTTGCATGCCAAACTTCTGCATCTTCAGCAGTAAATACGATTTTACCGCAAGCAGCACCTGGAGAAGCACCGAGACCCTTACCGATTGGTGTAGCAGCCTTAAGAGCCTTTGCATCAAACTGTGGGTGGAGAAGTGTGTCGAGGTTACGAGGGTCAATCATTGCAACAGCTTCTTCTTCTGTTCTCATACCCTCATCAACGAGGTCACAAGCAATCTTAAGAGCAGCCTGAGCTGTTCTCTTACCATTTCTTGTTTGGAGCATATAAAGCTTACCATCTTCGACAGTAAATTCCATATCCTGCATATCTCTGTAGTGATTCTCAAGAGTTGAGCAAACTGTGTTGAACTGAGCAAATGCCTCTGGGAACTTGTCAGCCATTTCCTTAATCTTCATTGGTGTACGAACGCCAGCAACAACGTCTTCGCCCTGTGCATTTGTAAGGAACTCACCGAAGAGACCCTTTGCACCTGTTGCAGGGTCACGAGTAAATGCAACACCTGTACCACAGTTATCACCCATGTTACCGAATGCCATTGACTGAACGTTAACAGCAGTACCCCATGAGTAAGGAATATCGTTATCACGACGATAAACATTTGCTCTTGGGTTGTCCCATGAACGGAAAACAGCCTTGATAGCTTCCATAAGCTGTTCCTTAGGATCAGATGGGAAATCCTTACCAATCTTTTCCTTATACTCTGCCTTGAACTGACCTGCAAGATTCTTGAGGTCATCAGCTGTAAGGTCAACGTCTTGTGTTACGCCCTTTTCAGCCTTCATCTTGTCGATAAGCTCCTCAAAGTACTTCTTACCAACTTCCATAACAACATCAGAGAACATCTGAATGAATCTTCTGTAGCAGTCCCATGCCCAACGAGGGTTGTTAGATTTCTTTGCAAGAACCTCAACAACATCTTCGTTAAGACCAAGGTTAAGAATTGTATCCATCATACCAGGCATAGATGCTCTTGCACCTGAACGAACAGATACGAGAAGTGGATTTTCCTTATCGCCGAACTTCTTGCCAGTAATTTCTTCCATCTTTACGATGTACTCCATAATCTGAGCCTGAATTTCGTCGTTAATCTTCTTGCCATCTTCATAATACTGAGTACAAGCCTCTGTTGTGATTGTGAAGCCCTGTGGAACAGGAAGACCAAGATTTGTCATTTCAGCAAGGTTAGCACCCTTACCGCCGAGAAGATTACGCATATTAGCGTTACCTTCGCTAAATAAATAGACCCATTTGTTAGCCATTGGATTACCCCCTGAGATAAATTTAAAATCGACATAAGTCGCTTGCATATATTATATCATAAACAAAAATAAATTTCTATTGTTTTTTTCAAAAAAGTTGCTTTAAATGAAAAAAAATTTAGTACTATTTTGATAAATTTAATTTAAACTATATTTTTTAATAAAATCACTTGAAAAAGCTTTGAATTGTTGCAATAATTATCGTAAGCATATAAAATATATTAAAAGGATTACAGAATTTATTTTAAACTAAACTATATTTAGGAGGACTAATCTTGGAAAATAAATCTTGTGCGTTAATTCTCTCTGGCGGAGAAGGAAAACGAATGAAATCAAATAAACCAAAAGCTATGAGCGAGGTTCTTTTTAAGCCTATGCTCCAATGGGTTATAGATGCTGTAAGAGGTGCAGGTATAGAGGATATTTGCCTTGTAACAGGCTTCAAACACGAAATTATAGAAAACTATATTTCTACTCTTCCCTATCATATTGAAACTGTCATTCAAACAGAAAGACTTGGAACAGGTCACGCAGTTATGACTGCAAAAGAATTTTTAAAATCTCACAGCGGAAAGAATGTCCTTGTCTTGAATGGTGATGCTCCGTTTATTGATAGCGAAACTATAAAGCAATCTGCGGAATTTCATTCAAACAACGGCTGTACTGTAATTTCTGCTGAGCTTGAAAATCCATTCGGCTACGGAAGAATTATCCGTACAGGCAAATCTACACTTGAAGCTATCGTTGAAGAAAAGGAAGCCGATGATTTTCAGCGTGCTGTTAAAGAAGTAAATTCCGGAGCATATTGGTTTAATGTTGATAGTTTACTTTCAGCTCTTGATAAGCTTATTCCAAGCGAAAAGACAGGCGAATATTACCTCACTGATACTGTTCAGATTATCAAGCGAACAGACAAAACCGTTTCTGCATTTAAGGCAGCTTCCTCTGATTCTGTTCTCGGTGCAAATGATTGTTCACAGCTTGCACAGCTCAACGAAATCGCAAGAAACAGAATTATCGAAAAGCATCTTGCAAACGGTGTAAATATTCCTTGCAGAGATGGTGTTATGATTGGCTGTGATGTAAAGATAGAAGCAGGAGCAACTATTCTTCCTGCAAGCATAATTGTAGGAAATACTGTTATAAAGGCAGAAAGTGTAATAGGTCCTGCGGCTTACATTAAATAATTGTATGGACAAAATAAAAGAAAGCGACCTTTATCAGCCCATCAAGGACTATCTTGATTCTCTCGGTTATGATACCAAAGGCGAGGTTAAAGACTGCGATATAACTGCAATAAAAGATGGTGAGCTTATTGTTGTTGAACTGAAAAAGGGGTTCACAATAGAGCTACTATATCAAGCTATTGAAAGGCAGAAAATCGCTGACAGCGTTTATGTAGCAATTCCACTTCCTAAGCGTGGATATAAGAATCCACATTATAAAGATATGGTTACACTTTGCAAACGGCTGGAAATAGGCTTGATTTTAGTTGGTTTTACAACAAATGGAAAATCACAAATTGATATTGCTGTTAATCCTGAACCTACAAAGCCTATTCGCAAAAATATTAAAAAGCGTATGGCTGTCATTTCTGAACACAACGGCAGAATAGGAAGTATCAACACAGGCGGTGTTAATCGACGAAAAATAATGACAGTATACAAAGAACAATCATTGACTATTGCAAGAATCCTTGCTGAGAATGGTGAGCTTTCTGCAAGAGAAATCCGCAAATTTTGCGGTTATGAAAAAACCTCTTCGATTTTGCGAATGAACTACTACAAGCTATTCGAGAAAATCGGGGCTAAAGGTCATTGCACATATCGTATCACTGACATAGGGCTTAAAATGCTCGATGAATACAAAGATTTAATTGAATAAACAAAAATGCGGTAAACCCGATTTTTCGAGTTTATCGCATTTTATTATTTATATGAGTTTTGCGACGAAAGAGAGGTTAAGGGCTTTGCCCTTAAAACCCACAAGGGACTCCGTCCCTTGACCCTGCAAGCTTTTGAAAAAGCTTGAGCAAAACTTTTAATTTTTTAGGGAAAAGTTTATTAGCTAATCGGTAGTTTCATCGACCGCGTCAACAAGCTTTTATTGCGAATGTCGAGGTTTTGCTTGCAAAACCGATTCCGCGTCTTGACTGCGGAGGCACTCCGCCAAAACTTTTAATTTTTTAGGGAAAAGTTTATTAGCTAATCGGTAGTTTCATCGACCGCGTCAACAAGCTTTTATTGCGAATGTCGAGGTTTTGCTTGCAAAACCGATTCCGCGTCTTGACTGCGGAGGCACTCCGCTTATTTACTAAAGACAATAGACTTTCCTGCATCCATAGTGACAGTTGTTCCGTCCTTTAATAATCTTGTTGCATTCTCTGCACCAACTATAACAGGCTTACCAAGTGCCAGACAAGCAATAGCTGCATGAGATGTAGGTCCATTTATTTCCGTAATTACACCAGATGCCTTTTTAATTAATGGAAGAACTCTATTAGATGTCTTTGGAAGAACAAGAATATCACCATCTCTGAATTTCTCTATTGCTTCATCTTCTGTATTACATACACAAAGTGAGCCACAAGCAATTCCGCTGCCAACAACAGTTGTGCCTGATGTAAGAATATCACCAACAAGATGAACCTTGAGCATATTTGTTGTGCCTGAAATTCCGAGAGGGATACCAGCAGTAATAACTGCAATGTCACCGTTTTTAACAAGTCCTTCTCTCTCAGCAACTTCAATTACATGATTGAATAAATCATCTGTATTTTGCTTTTCTTCAACCATAATAGGCTTAACACCCCAAAGTATGTTCATCTGACGCCAAACCTTTTTGCTTGTTGTTCCGCCAACAATCATACACTGTGGACGATATTTTGAAATCATAGAAGCGGTTTTGCCCGATTTTGAAACTGTCATAATTGCAGTTGCACCGAGGTCATGAGCGGTTGTGCAAGTAGCATGGGAAATAGCTGATGTAACATTTGGGCGCTCATTTCTGCAAGCCTTCTCAAATCTTCCGATGTAGTCTATATCCATTTCTGTTCTCTCTGCAATTAAAGACATTGTCTTTACTGATTCAACAGGATAAAGACCTGCGGCTGTTTCACCAGAAAGCATAATTCCACTTGTACCATCATAGATAGCATTCGCAACATCAGTTGTTTCAGCTCTTGTAGGACGAGGATTTTTAATCATAGAATCGAGCATCTGAGTTGCTGTGATAACCTGCTTACCAGCATCAAATGCTTTTTTAATAAGCTGTTTTTGAAGTACAGGTATTTCCTCAAGAGGAACTTCTACTCCGAGGTCACCTCTTGCAACCATAATTCCGTCAGAAACTCTTACTATTTCATCAATATTATTAATGCCATCTGAATTTTCGATTTTTGCAATAATCTTTATATTTTTGCAATGATTTTTTTCAAGCTCATCTTTTAAGTCCTCAATATCCTGAGCACTTCTTGTGAATGAAGCTGCAATAAAATCAAAATCATTTTCAACGCCAAATTTAATATCATCTCTATCTCTATCACTAAGAAATGGAAGTGAAAGGGTGATATTCGGAACATTTATACCTTTATTAGAAGATACATATCCACCATTTATGACCGTACAAATAATACCGCCATCTTTCTTTTCGATGACCTTAAGCTCAATCAGGCCATCATCAATGAGAATCTTAGAACCGATATTAACATCATCATAAAGACCACTAAAACTAATAGAGCAATGATTTTCATCGCCTTCAATGCTTTCATTTGTAACAAGTGTGAAGGTTTGGTTTGTTTCGAGAAAAACTTTCTTGTTTTTAAAGGTTCCTGTACGAATTTCAGGACCTTTTGTATCAAGAAGCATAGCGATAGGAAGATTAAGTTCATCTCTAAGTCTTTTTACGAGCTTAATTCTTTCAAGATGATATTCATGTGTTTGGTGCGACATATTGAAACGAGCAACATCCATACCATTGAGCATAAGCTCACGCAAAACCTGCTCATTATCTGTTGACGGACCAAGCGTACAAATAATTTTTGTCTTTCTCATATTATTCTACCCCTCTTCTTTTCATAAAAAGTAACACTATTAAAAAATCCTACTTATTTTTAATAATACACCAGAGGAAATATTTTGACAAGTATTTTTATTAAAACTTTAAATACATTTTACATAAAGAGGGAAAAAAGCCATAATTAAAATTTCTTATAAACCTCTCTATAATCAACATTTAATATTTTTTGATATATTTTGCACAATTTGTATAAATTTAGGCTTGAAAAATTTGGTAAGGTATGCTATAATAATCCTTGTTGAATATTGATTGTGTATCAGCACAATAATTATTATAATAAGGCAATTATTGTTCAAAAAAGGAGATTGGGAAATGAGTTATTGGGTAAACGAATCTGTATTTTATCACATCTATCCTATTGGATTCTGTGGCGCACCAAGAGTTAATGACGGCGAAACCGTCTGCCGTCTTGATAAGGTAATCGATTGGATTCCTCATCTTAAAAGTATGAGTATAAATGCAATCTATTTTGGTCCTGTTTTTAAATCAACTGTTCATGGATATGACACTGACGACTATCGTGTAATTGATAACAGGCTTGGCACAAATGAATCATTCAAACACATTTGCGATGAACTTCATAAGAATGGTATTAAAGTTGTTCTTGATGGCGTATTTAACCATGTTGGCAGAAATTTCTGGGCATTTAAAGATGTTTGTGAAAAGGGAAATTCTTCACAATATTGTGGTTGGTTCCAAAATCTTAACTTTGGTGGTAAAAGCCCTTATGGTGACTCATTCTCATATGAAGGTTGGCATGGATATTACGACCTTGTTAAGCTAAACCTTAAAAATCCTGATGTTAAGAATTATCTTCTTGATTCTGTCGGAATGTGGATGGACGAATTTAAGATTGACGGTCTTCGCCTTGATGCGGCAGATTGTGTTGACCCTGATTTCTTTAAGGCTCTTCGCCACTACACTAAAAGTAAAGACAGCAATTTCTGGCTTATGGGTGAGATTATTCACGGCGATTATAATCGCTGGGCTAACCCTGAAATGCTTGATTCCGTAACAAACTATGAATGCTACAAGGGCATCTACTCATCACACAATGATAAAAACTACTTTGAGATTGCACATTCACTCAATCGTCAATTTGCAAATGGTGGTATCTATCGCAGCATCTATACCTATAACTTTGTTGATAACCATGATGTAAACAGAGTTGCAAGTGTTGTAAGAAATTCTGCAAATCTTGAAAACATCTATACAACAATGTATTGTATGCCAGGTGTTCCATCAATATATTATGGCAGTGAATGGGGTATTAAGGGTGAGAAAAATAATACTGATTATGATTATCCACTCCGCCCTGAACTCAATGTTTCTGATATTCAGGATAATGCTCTCCTCGCACACATAAGAAAGCTTGGCAAGGCAAGGACAAGCACCGAGGCTTTAAAGTATGGTTCTTTCGAGAATGTACAGATAAGAAATGAACAGCTTATCTTTAAACGCAGTGTAGATTCTCAGACAGCTTATGTTGCTCTTAATCTTGCTGACAACAATATGGATATGGGCTTTAATGCAGATGGTGCGTATCTTGTTGATAAGCTTAGCGGAAAAAGCTATCAGGTAAACAACGGTTATGTTAATATTGATATTCCTGCTCATTCATCAAGAATACTTGTAACTTCAAATACTCCAACACTTGAAGATGTAGAGCTTGAGGAAACAAAGGCAGAAACTGCTCCAGTCGCTGAAACTGAAAAGAAAGAAGAACCCGTACTTCCAGCTTGGGGAACTCTCGGCAAGCATCGTCATTTCAAGGGCGGTGAATATGAGGTTATCGCACTTGCAAAGCACAGTGAAACAATGGAAGATTTAGTTATCTATAGAGAACTTTTCGGTGAAGGTAAAGTCTGGGCAAGACCTGCATCAATGTTCTATCAGATGGTAAACATTGACGGAAACCTTGTTCCAAGATTTAAGTTTATCGGCTAAGAGCTTTTAATAATCACAACCAAAGAATATTTTAAACGCGATTGAATTTTATAAATAAATCAAACGCCACGGCTCGTTATTTGAGCTGTGGCGTTTTTGCATTTACAAATTATATGGGCAAACTCCGTTCGCCTTTAGGAGAAAGAAATGTTAAGGGCGTTGCCCTTAAAACCCACCAAAGGCTCCGCCTTTGGAAACCGCAAGCTTTTGAAAAAAGCTTGAGCAAAACTTTTAATTATATTGGGAAAGCACATTAACTAATCGGTAGTTACTTAATATCTTGCCTCATGTGGTCACACATAATCATTTCTTTTTGCTTCTGCGTTTTTGAGCATTCTTTGCTGAATCTACTAATGCCTGATGTTCCCTATCAGCTTTAATTTGCTCAAGAGTTCTCTTATCTTCATCATAACCATCAGGTAACCATTTGGTCATTCCCTTTTCTACACATTCTTCATAATGTGCATACCAATAATCTTCCTGTTGTTTTGTATAAAAGCCAGCTATACCAACAAATAGTATAATTACATAAAGAACTGCAACAACTACTGCGCCATATTCAATATAATTTAATGGGAAGAATGTAAATAAATCGAAAAGCAAAAGTGCTGAACCAATAGTTGCAACAGCATTTTTGATATGACGCTTTTTATCAAAGCTTGCTACCAAGAAACCAATTATCGGAATAACCAAAAACCAAACAGAATAAATCAATCTTTGAAATGTTCCCTCTGTTCGCTTATCTACTGCCGAGCCTGAAAAGCTCTTTCCGAATATAAGCTGGAATCCTGTATCACTAATTGTAGTTGATGAGGTAAGCAAACCCGTTGCATTATATATACTATCAAGAAGTTCATTATAGCTTTCTTTAGTATATAAATTTCTGTCAATGTGTGCCGCATCGTCAATAGCATTAAGAATTTCATCAGTCTGACACTTCTGACCGATTATATTATCCTCTGCAAGAGTTTTAGGATAAATAATTTTACTCTTTTCAAGCTTCTTATTTTCCTCTATTTCTTCTGCGCTTGCTTTCTTGAGATTATTTTCAGCCTTTTTTATATTATTGCAGGCATTATCAAGCTGTGTTTGATATTCTGCAACATCTTTTTCGGTATCAAGCGCTCTTTCAACATCAAACTTTGTAAATGGAAACGACACACTGATAATTCCAATTAAAAATAAAATACATAATGAAATTCTCAACTTTTCTGAGCGTTTCTTTTTACGCTTTTTTACTTCTGGAACATTATAAACCGTTTTGCCTTTTTTAGATTTTTTTTGAGTATTTTCTTTTTTTGGCTCGTTAAATTCATCGCCGCCTATTTTCTTAGCCAACTCTTTAAACTTCCTTTCTGTGTAAAATAAAGAACTGCCGACCGAAAATATACGAATCGGCAGTTCATAATAAATCACCAGCTATTAAATCTGGGTAAACTTTTCCTTATAGCTTTCAATAGTCTGTCCAATAATTTCTATTGCTGACTCTCTGCCCTTAACCTCGTCAACAACTGTTTCCTTATTTTCGAGAGATTTATAAACCGAAAAGAAATGTGTCATCTCATCAAAAATATGCTTCGGAAGTTCTGAAATATCCTTATACTCGTTATAAGTTGGGTCATTATATGGAATAGCAATAATCTTTTCATCGTTATGTCCATTATCAAGCATTGTTATAACACCGATAGGATAGCAACGGATAAGAGTCATAGGATAAATCTGCTCCGAGCAAAGAACGAGAACATCAAGAGGGTCCATATCATCTGCATAGGTTCTCGGGATAAAGCCATAGTTTGCAGGATAGTGTGTTGATGTATGAAGTATACGGTCAAGCTTCAAAATTCCTGTCTGTTTATCAAGCTCATATTTAGCCTTACTTCCCTTTGGAATTTCAATAACAACCATAAAATCTTCTGGTTTAATTCTTGAGGAATCAATATCGTGCCAAATATTCATAGATAGTTTCACTCCATTCTGATAAAATATTACGGTTATCTTCAATAGAATTATAACATATAATAATCTATCTTTCCACTAAAAACGAGAAAATCTTCATCAAAAATAATACAAAAGCAGGCATCGGAAAAATCCTTTGCCTGCTATAAAATTATTATCTTGTTTCTGAGGAAGAAACTGATTCTTCACTCTCTAAAGAAACACTATCTGATACCTTTATAGGAGAAATATATGCCTTACCTGATGCTCCTATAATAACAACCTTATCACCATCAAGATAGAACTTCAGAGTTTCATAATCGCTTTCTGAAAGCTCTATGCCTTCAGCTGAAAATGCTTCTGTAATCATATTTTTTATACTATTTTCATCACCACTAATAACATCATTTAGGCTAAGCTCTTTGCCTGTCCTCATATCTATTGTATGAAGCTCAATAGCGGAAGAAGAATCGGCTGTATTAGGGGATTGAATATCAATGTCTACAACATAAGAAAGTATGTAATCACTATTATATGTTACTCTTGCAGAAATCTTCGTTTCTATTCTTTTGCCTTTAGATTTTACAAGATAATAAATTTCATCTTCACCCTCAGCCCCATACACTGATGGATTAAGCTTAAAGTATGTGTTGAGAAGTTCATTGATAGAAGAATTAATCTTATCTACACCTATCAGATTTTCCTTAGAGCTAAGTTCAAACCATTCAGCTGTACTCTTAAAAATCTCTGTATCACTATATTTTCTGAGATTATCATTATTGATAGTCTTTACAGAAACTATACCCTTTGTATCTGTACTTTGTGAGACTTCATTAGAAGACTCACTACTTTGTGCAGAAGATTCGCTTTTTTCTGAAGATGAGTCTTGTGGCTTAGATTCTGTTGAGCTTTCTGATGAATTATTCTTAGAGATATAAGATGGCAAACTATCAGGTTCACTTTCTTCAAGTTTTTTAAGCTCGGTTTTTATGTTTTCGCTCTTAGTTTCGATATAGCCTGTTTCCAAGGTTTCACGAGCCATATCACTTTCATTAACTCCATTGTAAGAATCTGCTAAACCAATATAAAGCTCTTCATCAGTGGGATTGATTTTTATTGCCTGCTTAAAAAGCTCAATAGCCTCGCTATAATCATTTGATTTAAGCTTTTCATTTGCAAGGGTAGCAATATCTGAATAAATCATATCCTCTTTATTATTTCCTATTATAGAAGCTGTGGCAAGCAATACTGCAACTACAAAAGCTGTACTTGCAAGAACTATCGACTTTGAAACTCCTGAAAAGCCTGCTGTATCATTTATACTAACCTTATGAAGATTTATAGTCTCATTATTCTGTTTTTTCTTAATGTGCTTGAAAATTTTCATAATGCACTTCCTAAAAATATCACCAAACAGCTATTTTAACAAAAAATTGAATCTATAATCATAATTATACTACTAATTTAACAATAAGTAAATAATAAATTATTGTAAACTAAGATATGTTGTGTCTGTATCTTCTTCAATCGTAAGCTTAAACATATCTGTATTTGAATATGGTAAAGGTATTTCTTCATATTCCCAATCACGAATCTTAACCCAGAATATAAGTCTATCACCTGCAAGGAAAAATCTATAACTATTTATCTGTTCATCAGTCAAAGAAACTCCAATAAGCTCTGCTTGAGTTTTTATAACAGTATAAACATCGCCTGTGTTTAGTATGTTATTAATATCATATTCCTCACCTGTTTTTAGGTTTATAGTATGAGTTTCTACTGTTTCTTTAAAGTTAGAGATTGTAGGTGGCATATAATATTTATAAATTACAAATGAGAATATTCCATTTTTATTATAAGTAACAGTAATTCTGCAATGTGAAAGAGCTATTGTATCTCTTGAAGCCTTTACAAGATTATAGAGTTCCTTTTCATTTTTAACTCCATATAAATCCATATCAAGCTCGTAGTAGCTATTTAAAGTTTGTTGAATAAGATTATTAGCATATGTTATTCCCGGAAGCTCTCTATTGTCAGTAATTTCAATCCATCTTCCTTCGCCTCTATAAATCTCTGTTCCTTTATATTCAATATTCTTTTCATCAACCTTTGTTTCAAATGAAACTGGTTGCTTTGCAAGTTTTTCAAGGCGTTCTTGCTCAAGGCGTTCTTTTTCCTTTTGTTCCTCTTCAGCTTTCTTTCTTGCTTCCTCCTCTTTTTTCTTTGTTTCTTCTTCAATCTTCTTAACAGTAGCCTCTACTTCAGAAAGCTTTGAATTAAGCTTATCAAGCTCATCGCCTTCAAGCTTATCTACTCCCGATTGAAGCACAGTTAATGCCTTATCGTAATTTTCTTGGCTAATATAAACATTTGCTACAAGAAAATAAGGCTCTGAAATATTAGGCTTAGTTTCAATAGCTGATGTAAATTTTGTTATAGCAAGATTATAATCGTTATTTTTGATTGCGGCATTGCCTTCACTTACAAGATTATTATAAATCTTATCTACTCTAAGCTTTTCGCTCAAGGCATCAAGCCTTGTTTTTATCTTTGTACTTCCTGTTTCTCTATAACCAATCTCAAGAGCGGAAACTGCTTCATCTTCCTTACCTGTTGCAACATATGCATCAGCAAGTAGCATATATGCTTCTACATCAGATGTATCAAGCTTTACACACTCTGAAAGGTCTGTGATAGCACCATAAAAATCTTCCGATTTATACTTTTGCTGTCCTGATGCAAAAAGTTCCTCAGCAGTAGGACCACTATTAGCTATAATCACACAAGTAATTATAATTCCTACAGCTATAACAAGAATTGAACAGCCAGCAATTATAGCTGTTTTAAGTCCCTTTGAAAGTGGTTTTTTCTTTTTAATTTTTTCTGAATTTTTTTCAGTTTCATCTTTTGCAATAGAATTTACTTCTCTTGTTTTAGATTCAACATCATCAACAGAGCTGACAATTTTCGTTGTAGAATTATTCTCATTTTTTGGAGCTATAACTGGCTTTCTGCTTTTTTTAGGTTTACCACTTTCAGCTGTAAAGGAAGATATATCCTCAAACTCGCTATGCAAGTTTGGATTTTTTTCTACAACTTCTTTTTTAGGCTCATTATTTATCTTAGCACCTGTATTTATAGGTTCTTTTTTAGGTTTATTTTTTTCAGAGCCATTCTTTTTGGACCTTTGTTCAGCTTGCTGAGTTTTTTTGCTCATAGGTTGAACTTTGTTTTCAGCTTTAGATATACCTTCAGACTGTGCCTGAGGCTTATTTTCAGATTTATTTACCTCTATGTCATTTACCTGCATTTGAGGTTCTTCTGTTTCAGAGCTAATAACATTTTGTTTTTCCGCAGAATCTGCGATAACACTTTCATTGATATTCTTTTCAGATTCTTCGTCAATTTTCGCACCACAGACAACACAAATTTTATCGTTCTTATCTACGGCTGTTCCACAGTTTTTGCAAAACTTCATTATTATATCTCCTCCTATGTCACATAAGCCTTATATAAAGCTATTACTCTACTTTAAGGCTCTCACTTGTGATACTTCCCATTAGAGTTTATCTGAAATGCTCTGTAAATCTGTTCGCATAGCAATACTCTCGCCAGCTGATGCGGAAATGTCATTCTTGACATTGAAATTCTTGCATTTGAAATTCGTTTAACTTCATCTGAAAGTCCCCACGAACCTCCGATTATGAAAACTAATTCACTTTTTCCATCAAGACCTGCTGTCTGAATCTTATCAGCAAGCTGTTCAGAACTTATCAGTGTTCCTTCTATACACATTGCAAAAATCATAGCTCCCTTTGGAATTTTTGCAATAATTCTTTCTCCCTCTTTTTTAATAGTATTGTCTATATCAGATTGTGAGGGTTTATCTGGCAGCTTTTCTTCATTTACTTCAACTATATTAAACTTGCAAAATACACCAAGTCTTTTGGTATATTCTGCACAAGCGTCTTTAAAATATTTTTCCTTTAGGTTTCCGACACAAATCAAAGTAACATTCATCATAAAATCACCAACTAAAATATCATTGAACCGCTCGTATTTTCCTTTGGTGCAACAGTAAGAATAAAATCTTTTTTCTCGACCATTCCTGCAAGGTTTAACGCACTTTTAGAAGTTACATAGGCAAGGTCTGGAAAATTATTCTGTTCGCTGAGATGTGCAAGAACTATTCGTGTAGTTCCATTTTCTACAAAATTCGCCAATTCAGCAGAACAAGTGTCGTTTGATAGGTGTCCAGAATTCGACAAAACTCGTCTTTTTAACAAATATGGATAAGGTCCGTTTTGAAGCATATTTACATCATGGTTTGATTCTATAACAACTGTGTCACAGCCTGAAACAGCATTACGAACCTTATCTGAAATATATCCAAGGTCTGTAGCTATGGCAAGGCTTCTTTTATCTGCTGTATTTATAACATAACCACAGCTTTCACAACAATCGTGTGATGTTGGAAATGATTTAATCTCCATATCAGCAACTTCGTTGCCATCAGGAGAAATCACTTCATAATCATATTTGCCATTTAGCTCTCCCTTATCTTCAAGGGCTGAAAGTGTCCCCTTTGTTGCATAAACTTTTATATTATGCCTTGAGGCAAGCACCCTTACTCCCTTTATATGGTCTATATGCTCGTGCGTTACAAAAATAGCCTTGACAGCCATAATGTCAAGGCCATTGGTTTTAAGGGCATTCTCAATCTGTTTGGCACTTCGCCCCGCATCAATGAGAACTCCCTCTTTTTCATTTCCTATATAATAGCTATTGCCACTACTTCCACTAAAAAGCGGACATAATCGAGCCAATTTAAGCCCTCCATTAAATAAAACTTATGCTGTTGCTGATTGAGATCCTGGTTCATTGGTCTTGATGCGTTTAATATCAGCACCAAGATTTCTGAACTTTTCTACAACATCTTCATAACCACGCTCAATATATTTAATATCTTCAATATAAGATGTACCATTAGCTGTAAGTGCAGCAATAATCATAGCAGCACCCGCTCTTAGGTCTGTCGATTTGAGCGGAGAAGCATTAAGTTCAGAAACGCCTTCGATAACAGCAGTTTTATCATTAACTGAAATCTTTGCACCCATTCGTCTAAGCTCATCAACATATCTGAAACGGTTATCCCATACACTTTCTCTTACTATACTTGTACCCTTAGCCTTGATAAGTACAGCCGCCATCTGTGGCTGCATATCTGTTGGAAAACCTGGGTGTGGCATAGTAATAATATTACAGTGATTAAGCTCACCTGTGCGTTTTACTCTTACTGCATCATCATATTCTTCTACCTCTACGCCCATTTCTCTGAGCTTTGCAGTAATAGACTCAAGATGCTTTGTAATAACATTCTTAATAAGAACATCTCCACCTGTCGCAGCTGCGGCAGCCATATATGTCCCAGCCTCTATCTGGTCAGGAATAATAGAGTATGTAGAGCCATTAAGAGCTTTTACACCCGAAATCTTAATAACATCTGTGCCAGCACCTCGAACATCTGCACCCATAGAATTAAGGAAATTTGCAAGGTCAACTATATGTGGCTCTTTCGCAGCATTTTCTATTACTGTTTTGCCCTCTGCCTTAACAGCAGCAAGCATTATATTCATAGTAGCTCCAACAGAAACAACATCCATATAGACATGGTTTCCTACAAGCTTATCAGTTTTTACACAAATCATTCCGCCATTTGTTATGCTATAATCAGCACCAAGAGCTTCAAAGCCTTTAAGATGAAGGTCTATTGGGCGAACACCAAAATCGCAGCCACCTGGCATTGCAACTTCAGCACTATTGAATTTTCCAAGTAATGCACCAAGAAGATAATATGATGCTCTCATATGGCGTACGAGCTCATATGATGCAACAGGATTTTTAATTCCTCTTGGGTCTATTTCTAAAGTAGATTTATTTATTCTTTTAATATTTGCTCCCATAGCCTCAAGAATGCTTGCCATAATCGACACATCGGCAATATTAGGAACATTTTCAATTCTGCATATTCCATCAGAGAGAACAACAGCAGGTATGATTGCAACAGCGGCATTCTTTGCACCGCTGATTGAAACCTCGCCATTAAGTTTATTTCCGCCTGTAATAACAAATTTCTCCAAGCTAAAACACTCCCAAAAAGTATCTGGGTTAAAGAACCCGACTTTACATAATATTTAAGAAAGCTGTTTAATGAAAACAGCATTGATTTTCAGTTAATAAAAACTCACTTTTTACGCTTATATATTTTAATAAGCCTTTAAAAGCTTTGAACAAATTTTTTAAATTTCTTTAATGTGTATAATAAAAAGACGATGAGAGGTCAGAGCAATTCATCTGACTACCTGAACGGTTATGATTTTCCGTCAGTACAATTCAAAACACACATATAATATACACCGTCTCTTATTGATAATAATACAAACGAGCGAACTTGTCAATGTTTACAAGACCTTTAAAATTTATTGTTACATACCGTCACTAAAAACTCAATTTAACAAAAAGAAATTGTAAAAAACGCAAAAAAGTACCACAGAAAATAGCTTTTTAACGCTAAAATTTCTTCTGTGGTACAATAAAAGTCTATATATTTTTTACATTTTAACAGAATATTTTTCTATCTAAGAAAAATATTCTGTTATTTTGCTTTATAAAATTCAAGGATTCCACGATATGTCATATACACATCAAGCTTTGAAACAACTTCAAATGGTGCGTGCATAGAAAGAACCGGAACACCTAAATCCACTACATCAACATTAAGATTAGCAACGAACTTTGCGATTGTTCCACCGCCGCCGCCATCTACCTTACCAAGTTCTCCTGCCTGCCAAAGAACACCTGCATCATCAAAGATTGCACGAACCTTTGCCATATATTCAGCAGTAGCTTCACTTGTTCCACTCTTGCCACCACTGCCTGTATACTTTGTTATAACAGTACCATTGTTGATATAGCAAGAATTATTTACTTCATATGCAGAAGCGTAGGTCGGGTCAAATGCCGCATTAACATCAGCAGAAAGGCAAGTACTCTTTGCGAGAACATGTCTTAATTCAACGCCTTCAGCTTTTGCAAGGTCTGCGATAAAGTCATACATATAAAGTGACTTCATACCAGTATTGCCATCGCTGCCGATTTCTTCTTTGTCAGTAAGAACTGTAATGCAAGTCTGTTCAGGAAGCTCAACATCAATAGCAGCCATAAGTGCAGGATATGCACAAACTCTGTCATCATGCCCATAACTGCCTATCATACTTCTATCAAAGCCAAGGTCCTTTGCCTTAAATGCTGGAACTGCCTCGAGGTCAGCTGAGAGGAAGTCTGTTTCTGTAATTCCATACTTTTCATTGAGGATATTAAGAACATTCAGCTTAACCTGCTCGCTTTCGGGGTCATTGTTAAATGGTCGGCTTGCTACGAGAATATTCAAATCTTCGCCTGTGAAAGCCTTAACCATTGTCTTTTGCATCTGCTCTACTGCAAGGTGCGGAAGAAGGTCTGTAACGCAGAAGCATGGGTCACCCTCATCTTCACCGATATTAACTGTAACTGTTGAACCATCTTTGAGAGCAACTACGCCATGAAGTGAAAGTGGAATAGCTGTCCACTGATACTTCTTAATTCCACCATAGTAATGTGTCTTAAAGAGAGCCATATCATTAGATTCATAAAGTGGATTTGGCTTGAGGTCAAGTCTTGGTGAATCTATATGTGCTATACCAAGATGAACACCGTTCTTAACACCGTTCTTGCCAATAACTGCAAGCATAATTGCCTTATTTCTATTATTGACATAAACCTTATCGCCGGCCTTATACTCTGTGCCAACAGAATATTCAGTAAAACCGTTCTCCTTAGCAATCTGAATAGCGTAAGCGACAGCTTCACGCTCTGTTTTAGCTTTATTGAGGAAGTCCTTATATTCCTCGCAGAAATCATCTGCCTGAGCGACTTCCTTAGCACTTACACGCTTAGAGCCGTTTTCCTTGTTCATCATAAGCTTTTCTTTTAAAAGCTTTGCCTGAGATTTTTCTTCATTTGCCATATTATATCTTCCTTTCTATAATTTACCTCTGATATTTTATAACAAAACTTTAGAGTTATTTGCTAAAATACAGTTCGGCATATTTATCACGATTATTTTTTACACGCTTAAGATATTCATTCGTTTCACCAAATGGTGTTGAATCAAGTGTTTTTCCGTCTGCTGAATATTGGCTCATAGTCAGCCATTCATCAACATTTCCTAAGCCTGCATTATATGCACAAATCGCCGTATCGAGGTCGTTATTATATCTTTCAAGAAGAACTGAAAGACATAGCGTACCATATTTAATATTTATCTTTGGGTCGAAAAGCAAATCTGCGTTGCTCGAATCATAATCATCATCTGAGTAATAAGTATGCAGCCATTCAAAGGTCGGCTGAGTAAGCTGCATAAGCCCACGAGCGTCAGCCGCCGAAACTGCATCGGGATTAAAATTGCTTTCTGTTTTTATAACTCCATAAATAAGCTCTTTAGGAATATTATATTCAGCCGAGGCTGAGTAAACCTCATCTTCATATTTTAATGGATATGAGGAGTTGATATATGTATCATATGCAAATTTCACACCTATTATTATTGCTATAAAAACTATCGCAAAAAGAATAATCGTCAGCGTTATTTTTAATGCCTTATTCACTTGCCACTACCTTTCTTACTTATGAAACTGCCATCTTTAACCATTTTAATGAGAGCTTCTGCATCATTAATAAGGTTATCTATGTTTTGTTCACCATTAAGAATATAGTCTGAATGTTCCAAAAAATATTCCTCACTAAGCTGTACTTTCATACGAGAAAGAGCCTGCTCTCTGCTTATACCATCACGAGATATTATTCTTGCAAGACGACATTCCTGCGAGGCTATAACGGAAACTATTATATCACAAAGCTTATCACTGCCACTTTCAAAAAGCTGAGGTGCATCAAAGACAACTATATTACAGCCACTTGCAAAATATTCAGCAATTCTTTGCTTTGTGAGTTCAACTATATATGGGTGGGTAATTTCGTTGAGAAGTTGTGTATTTTCTTTAGAAGAAAATGCTTTTTCGGCAAGCTTTTTTCGGTTAAGCGAGCCATCTTTATTTATTATATCACAGCCAAAAGCGTTTGTCAGCATTTTCAGGCAAGCTGTTTTTGGCTCAACAGCCTCTCTTGCTATTTTATCCGCATCTATTATTCCGCATCCACACTTTTTCATAGCATTAGAAACTGTGCTTTTGCCTGCACCTGTTTGACCTGTAAGACCTATTACAATTTTTTTCATATAAATCAGAACCTATGAATATCATTTTGATTATTATTTGCCTGAGAATCTACATCATCTTGTTGATTATAGCCTGTATAGTATTCATCATTTGAATATGAATTATGAGTATTTTCACTTAAACTACAACTATTATTTGGCATAACATTTATATAATTTTCATTTGCCTTTAGTTTTCGTACTAATAATATTGTTATAAATATCGCAGTGATTAAGGATACTATTGCAGTCAAAATATAAACCCAAGAAAGACAAGTCACATTGTTTACTATTTTATATGGAACAATACATTGCTTTGCCTCTTGAATAGAATTTATGCCAAAATTTGCTTTTATAGCATAGTTAAAAAACTTTTCTTCTTCATATTCTGTTAAATCATAAACTCTGCAATTAATATCAAGATTTAAAGCTTCTTCTATTCTATTATATTTTTTCTTTTGTTTATTATATTTATCAATAAAATCCTCTAACTCTTTGTTTTGTTTTATATTTTCAGTAACAAAAACTATAAATTTTCCATCTTTCATAGGAATAAGATAATAATATTCATCATTATCAAAATCGAATAAAGTCTTTTCTTTATTCAACTGACAAACAGTAGATGTTATTTTTACATCAATAAACTTATTTTCTGAGATTTGCTCAACGGTAGCTTTACTTATATCAAGTGGCTCATCGTTTTCAATAACATTTTCAGTTGATGCCATATAAAAGCAAAACATTGATACTAATATAAGACCAAGCATAATGATAACATATCTTATCAAACCTATGTTTAATAATTTCAAAGTTAAATTTACTCCTTAGAACTTATTTTATACTTCTATAACATTAAACGCTGCCGCTCTTAAAATTCTGTTGTAAACAGCAAGACCTATACCTTCAGCTCTCGGACAATGTGCGTAAATACGAGTATAGCCATCTTCATCAGCTTCTCTAAGGCAGGTAAAAAGTCTATGTGCGTGAGCCACCTCATCATCTCTTTTTCCTAAGACAATATAATTTTTAAAGCTGTCTTTTTCTTCTTCATAGCAAAGAACTGCTGTCTTATCATCAGAATTTTCCTTTATATACTCGCAAAATCCTTGTTCTGAACCTCTAAGCAAAATAACCTCTGCTTTTGGGGAATAATGCTTATATTTCATTCCTGGGCTTGAAGCCTTCATTCCCTTCCCAAGTGATTTTAACACTGCTGGGTGAACCTTAACTTCTCCAATTTCTGCCCTAAGCTGTTCAAGAGTTACTCCACCTGGACGAAGTAATGTAGGAACATCTTCAGTGAGAGTTATAACAGTAGATTCAACTCCTACCTCACAATCTCCACCATCAATGATAGCATCTATTCTGCCGTCCATATCTGCTAAAACATGACGAACTGTTGTTGGACTTGGACTTCCTGAAAGATTTGCACTCGGAGCGGCTATTGGTGATGACTTTGCAATAAGCTCATGTGCAATAGGGTGTGATGGAAAGCGTATTGCAACAGTTGAAAGTCCCGCACTCACCTCATCAGGTATAATATCAGATTTTGGCAAAACTATTGTCAGTGGACCTGGCCAAAATTTCTCTGCAAGCTTTTTTGCTTTATCTGAAAATTCTGCAACAAGCATATCAATCTGCTTAATATCTGAAATATGAACTATAAGTGGATTGTCCATTGGTCTGCCCTTTGCCTTAAATATCTTAGCAACCGCCTCTCCATTTAAAGCGTCTGCGGCAAGTCCATAGACAGTTTCTGTTGGCATAGCAACTATGCCACCTTTTTTTATAATATCGGCAGCTATATCAATCTCATTTTTATTTAGTAAAAGTGTTTTCATTATCCCACTCCATTTTAATATAAAAATAGTGATAAACTAAATTATAGTCTACCACTATTTGACATATTATTCAATATTCGTATAGAATTATTCTAAAATTTATTTATATCCTTCTTTTCGACTTTTTCTTGTGCAAAATCAAGCGAATCATATCGATACCCTTCATAGGTTGGTATATCTTTTTCGAGTGTCGGCTTAGTATATTCTTTACCATATATTGTTTTGTGTTCCTCTTCTATATTAAAATCTACGGAATCCTTTTCATAATCATTATAATATTCAATATCCTCCGCATTATCCGGATTTATTTTTTCATATTTCTCAAATTCATCTTTGTGCTGAACTAAATCAATTTCTGGCATATATGGTGTAATCTTTCCCTTTGCTACGCCTATACTATATACTACATCTTTAATTGATTTTCTTAGAAACAGAATTGATAAACCAAGCATAAACAATCCACTAACTACGGAAGCTATAAAAACTCTTTCATCTGAATATTCCTTATAATAAGAAATATCAACAACTTGATTTAAAACAGTATCATTAAAGTTGCTATTAATTCCGAGCTTATAAAGAGTATTATCAGCAGCCATTATAAGCGATAAAGAGGTTTTTTCTTTTTCTTTCATAGGTTTAACATAACCAACAAAAGGAACTTTTCCTGAATTTCCTAAAGCATTAGATATAGCTTGGTCACATTTTTCACCAGCTTCTGTTCTGACTACTAAAAGTTTTTCATCGCTTGTTCTTACCAAATAATATACAAGTGGTAGCCCATAAGCATCTTCACCACTTCCACAATCTTTAACTATATTCTCAAGTTCTCCATAAACCGTTTCACCATTTTTAAGGCTTGAATAGTCAGGGGAACTTATTTTTCTTCCCTCGTGTTTATTACTTATAAGCCACTGCCCTGCAAAATATATTTGATAAATAAACAAGCCAAACGCTACAAATCCAAGAATTAATTTTATGATTGTCCAATATCCACCCTTAACATCGCTTCTAAACAATATGAATCCTCCTATAATTATTCTGAATTTTTTAATTGCTCTGTTCTATCTGCTGTAATAAGTGCGTCTATAATTTCATCAATGTTGCCATTAAGAATATCGTCAATTTTATAGAGTGTTAATCCGATTCTATGGTCAGTAACTCTTCCCTGAGGATAATTATATGTTCGGATTCTTTCGCTTCTATCACCTGTTCCAACCTGTGAGCGTCTTTCTTGTGCAACTTCATTATGTTGTTTTTCCTGTTCGATTTTAAGCAATCTTGATTTCAGAACTTTAAGAGCCTTGTCCTTATTTTTAAACTGACTTCTTTCGTCCTGACATTCTACAACCATACCTGTTGGAATATGTGTAATTCTTATCGCTGATGAAGTCTTATTGATATGCTGACCACCAGCACCACTTGAACGGAAAGTATCAATCTGCAAATCATTTGGATTTATATCAACCTCAACATCATCAGCCTCTGGCAAAACTGCAACCGTAACTGTTGAAGTATGAACTCTGCCCTGTGTTTCTGTTTCTGGAACACGCTGAACTCTATGAACTCCGCTCTCATATTTCAATCTTGAGTAAGCACCATCACCAGTAATCATAAAACTGATTTCTTTATATCCGCCAAGCTCTGTTTCATTGGCATTTATTATTTCGGTCTTATACCCTCTTTTAACAGCATACATACTATACATTCGATAAAGTACACCCGCAAAAAGTGCAGCTTCCTCTCCGCCTGCACCGCCTCGAATCTCAACAATTACATTGCGGTCATCGTTCGGGTCTTTTGGCAAAAGTAAGATTTTTAATTCCTCTGAAAGATTCTCTATGCGTTCTCTTGCATCATTAAGTTCCTCAGAAACCATATCTCGAAAATCTTTATCTAAGCCACCGCCTGAAAGCAACTCCAATGCCTCTTTTTCGTTCTCCTGTGCCTTCTTGTATTCTCTATATTTAAGAACTATTGGCTCAAGAGAGCTATATTCTTTCATAATATTTCTATAAAGCTCTGTATCATTGATTACATCTGGCTCACAAATTTTTCTTGCAAGCTCCTGATAACGCAAATCGAGAGCATTTATTTTCTCAAACATATCAAAAAATCCTCCGTTAAATTAAGCGTCTTCTCTTATAATTTTTTTTATATTTTTTTCAGCCTTAACACGAGGGAGCATTATCTCATGTCCACACTGCTCGCATTTAATCTTGAAATCCATACCGACCCTTAAAACCTGAAAGCGTTTATTTCCGCATGGGTGTTGTTTTTTCATTTCAAGAATATCGCCTACACGAACATCCATATTAGTCCTCCTAAATCCGACTTGAACACTAAAATAAATTATGATATAATAATCATTGGTGTGCATTTATATATGCCCGTAGCTCAGTTGGATAGAGCGACAGACTCCGACTCTGTAGGCCGCAGGTTCAATTCCTGTCGGGCATACCAATATATTTTAGATAAGGTTTGCTCAGTGTCCCTTTGGAACTCTCTCGAGCATACCTTTTTCTTTTGTACGGTCTGCTCTAAATAAGCCTATGAAAATTATCATCATTATTACAGCTGCTCCCCATATAGCTTTGCCAAGAATAAGTCTGCTAAGAACAGTTCCTACTGCCGCACCTGCAATAAACATACCAAGCATAAATATATGAATTAAAAAGCGTTCTTTAGCTTTTTGGTCCTTTTTCTTTACCCATTTTATAAGATGTACACCTGTTTGTCTAAGATGGTTTGTGCAGAAAGTTGTTGCCATAGGCACACCCTCAGCTTGTCTGAATGTATTATATTGCATAGAGCATATAAAATTTATCGCAATCTGCGAAATCTGAAAAGGGGCTGATTCGGGAACAAACCCAAGTGCTATTAGCACTAAAACCTCAAAGCCTATTAAGCAAGTATCCCATCGCAGAAAATTTATTTTCTTTATTTTCTTTGGCAAAATTTCAGAAATTATTGCTCCAATAAAATATGCTGAAATAGGAATCAAAAGATATGCCGCTTCAAGCCAATTTGCATCTCCGAGTGCTATGCCCATAAGAACCATATTACCGGTCTGTGCATTACAGAAAACATTTCCTCTTATAGTATATGTAAACGCACCCATAAAACCGCCGCTCATCATAAGCAGTAAAAATACCCATTTCTTTTCACACTCAAGAAAAAGTTCTTTTTCATCTTTGATAAGCTTTTTTTCGCCCTCTTTGATTATCTCCTCTTCTTTTTTAATAAACTGTTTTTCTTCATTTAATAATTTCTTTTCTTCTTCTAATAATTTTTCTTTGCGTTTCAACTTTATCAGCTCCCCTTAGTATTGCTCACTGATTGGTGAAAGTTCACCTTTTTCAAATGCCTTTATATATTTAAGAGCTTCTCCACAGCCTTTAACAACACAAAGTGAAGGGTTATCCGCAACCCTTACTTTTATTTTAGTGACAGCATTTATAATTTCTGCCATACCTTTGAGTTGTGCTGTACCGCCTGTGAGAATTATTCCATCGGAATATATATCTCCCATAAGCTCAGGTGGGGTTTCTTCTAATACATCTTGCACCTGATACACAATCTCTGTAATAATATCAACTAATATATCAGAAATTTCATAAGAACTTATATCAGCCTGCATAGGCATACCAGTAACACAATTTCTGCCTTTGAGCCTGAAGGTTTTATTTTCTCCGATATTTCCAACACAACCAATAGCTATTTTTGCATTTTCAGCAGTACGCTTACCAATAAGAAGATTATATTTCTTTTTAACATACTTTATAATCTCGTCATCTATGGCATTTCCTGCTTTTTTTATGCTTCGTGAAACTGAAATTCCACCGAGAGAAAGAACAGCTATATCCGTTGTTCCTCCACCAATATCGACAACCATTGAACCGTGTGGGCTTGTAATATCAATTCCTGCCCCCATAGCCGCCGCAACAGGTTCTTCAACAAGACATACTCTTCTTATTCCTGCACTACTTATAGCATTAACTACAGCTCTTTTTTCGACTTCTGTTATTTCGCTTGGAATACAGGCAACAACTTTTGGCATACCAACTTTTCCAATAGAAATATCCGAAAGCATAATCTTAATCATATTTTCTACAAGAGAAAAATCTGTTATAACTCCACCACTTAACGGATACATAGCCGACATACGCTCTGAAGTTCTTCCGAGCATTTCATAGGCTTTTTGCCCTACTGCAATTATAGCATCTGTCATTAGGTCAACAGTTATAACTGACGGTTCATCAACCACAACGCCCTTATCAGGCAGAAAAATCCTTGTTCTTGATGTTCCAAGGTCTATTGCTATATCAATCCCCATAAAGGACTCCTTTCTGACGGTAAATAACCGTTCATATCAATATAATAATAAAACTTTTAGTTATCTTAGAGAAGTTTATTAATTCATAATAAAGTAAATTCAGCTACAATTTTTCTTCAAAATCACTATTTTCTGTTTCTGAAAGAAATACTCTTAACCCTGAATAGCGTTTTGTTCTCTTATTATTATTTACCATTGTTTCTATTGTTGACTGTGTACCTACAAGAATAAGTAATTTTTTTGCACGAGTTACACCAGTATAAAGTAAATTTCTATAATAAAGCTGAGGTGCTCCTCTGAACATTGGCATAATTACAGCCTCAAATTCATTGCCCTGGCTTTTATGCACTGTTGTTGCATAGGCAAGCTCTAAATCTCTGACGCTCTCTCTATCATATTCAACAAGCTTATCATCAAATTTAACGCTTACTGTTCCAGCCTTGCTATTTACCCTTACAACAGTACCAATATCCCCATTGAAAACGCCTTCACCGTCATCATCATCTCCACGAGTCCAGATAAGGTCATAGTTATTTCTAATCTGCATAACCTTGTCACCATATCGCAAAGAATATGTTCCAATGTTCAAATCAAGGTTTGTACCAATCGGTGGATTAAGTACCTCCTGCAATTTTTTATTCAACTCAATCACGCCAAGCAAGCCTTTTCTGCCTGGACAAAGCACTTGAATATCTGTCATTGCGGAATAGCCATAGCTTTTCGGAAGTCTATCCTTGCACAAACCAATAATTGTTTCTGTAATTTTATCAGCTGATGAACAGGGCAAGAAAAAGAAATCCTTATTGTGTATATTAAGGTCTGGCATTTCACCCTTTACGATTTTATGTGCATTTGTGACAATAAGACTTTTCATAGATTGACGGAAGATTTCGGTTAAAGCTACAACTGGAACAGCACCCGAAGCTATCAAATCTCCAAGAACATTTCCTGCCCCCACGCTTGGAAGCTGGTCACTATCACCAACCATAATAAGTCGGCAGCCCATAGGCAAGGCACGAAGTACACTTTCAAAAAGCTTTGAATCTACCATAGAAAGTTCATCAAGTACAAGTGCATCACAATCAAGCATATTTCTCTCATCACGCTTGAAGTATGGTTTATCGTGCTTATCCCATTCAACTTCTAATAATCTGTGTATGGTTTTGGCCTCACAGCCCGTGAGTTCTGACATTCTGTGTGCGGCTCTTCCAGTGGGAGCGGCACATTGAACTTTTATACCATTATCCTTTAATAAGCTGATAATTGCATTAAGGGTTGTTGTTTTACCCGTTCCGGGTCCACCTGTCAATATGAGAAGTCCACCCGAAATAGCCTCTAAAATAGCTTTTCTTTGAAGTTCGGCATATTTTATACCCTGCTGTTTTTCAAAATTTTCAAGAGCAGATTCTATGCCAACAATTCTTTGAGGCGGAAATTGTTTCATAAGCTTTATTCGTCCTGCGGAATAGGTTTCACTCTTATAAAAATCTGGCAAAAAGATAAACTCTTTTCCTTCAAGCGTATCCTCAATAAGGCTTTTGTCTATAATCATCTTTTCGAGTATCTCGGAAATTCGTTCAGGTTCTGTTTTGAGAAATTTCGCACAAACCTCAATAAGCTTTCCTTTTGGTAAGCAAGTATGTCCGTTGTTGGAATTATATGTGTTTATATATATTATTCCTGCTCTTAATCTGAACTCATAGTCCTGTGCCATATCCATAGATGCGGCAATTCTGTCTGCGTGTTCAAAGGATACACCAATTTCATCACAGCAAAGAACATATGGATTTGATTCTATCGTTTCAATAGACCTTGCTCCAAGCTCACGCCAAATCTTAACACTTATCTCGGGAGGAACATTATACTTATCAAGAAAAACTATAACCTCTCTCATACCAAAAATCTTTTTAAGCTCATTGCTTATCGACATAGCCTTTTCACGAGATATGCCCTTGATTTCGGTCATTCTTAGCGGTTCTTTTTCTATAACCTCAAGAGTATTTTCGCCAAATGTTTCAACCAATCTTCTCGCAGTTGCCGGACCCACTCCCTTTACCGCTCTTGACGAAAGATATTTCAAAATAGCTGTTGAACCTGTCGGCATTGCTCTTGTGCAAGAGGTTACAGCGAATTGCTCGCCATAGCTTTTATGTGTTTGCCAATGTCCTTGAACTACAATTTCTTCACCAACAGACACCTCTGGCATCATTCCGACAGCGGCAGTTTCACCATCCTCACAAGAAAGATTGAGAACAGTATATCCGTTTGATTCATTACGATAAATTATAGATTCCACCGAGCCTTGAAGCTCTAACAATTCATCGCTCATTTATAAGTTCCTTTCTTAAATTAGCGAGCATAGCTCATAATAAGTTAAAGAAGCTTGTCAACATTATTAAAGTAATTACCAATGAACTACTGATACAGAGGACTCTGTCAGCCTTGCGGATTAAAGCGTTTCATAAGCTCTCTATATGTCAGTTCATAGCCACGATTTTGCGAATCATAGCTTTGCTTTTTAGCGTTTCCGTTTGTAATAAGTGAAATAACATAATCCAGCATTGCAGGATTTTTGACAAGAATAGGTCCTGTAAGATATGTTCCAAGAATATTATTTATGCGTATTCCATCGGATTTATCATTGCGGTTATTACCTATTCCATAAACCACATTAAATAATGGATTGAAATTTCCTTTAATAAATCCACATTTATTGACAAAGCCAACAAGTGGCTTTTCTATAAAATCCGCCTTGAAAATTACATCACCTGTAATTCTTGTGTCGTTCTTAATGAGTTCTGTATCATTCGGATTAGCCGAAATATACTTTTTATAGCTTTCTCCGCCCTGATATGTGTAAAAATCAGCAAGCGAAAGAGCCTCAAAGGTATCTCCATTTCTATCGCAGATACTTTTGCCGAGCATTTCGAGAGAATTTCCTGTAAATAACGCTGTACCATTATTTTTGATATAGGTTTTCAATTCGTCTTTATGAGAAATAAGGTCAGCAAGTGCAACCTTCTGATTTCTTTCTGTGCCCGCTCCGCAATATACGAAATTATAATCTGTAATATTAAAGCTATCGTCCACACTTACCTTATCAAGCTGAACTTCAATTCCAGCATCTTCAAGGTATCTGCACAAAACAGCAATATTTCCATATTCGCCATATAAATTCATTAAATCATGATATAGATGTAAGACTTTAATAATCATAATTTTTCCTCCTTAACAAGACTAAGGAATTTTCCCTTATCTGAGAAACAGGTTATTACATAAAGCTTTCTGTCACTGCTTGTCTTTAGATATTCGGTGGCTTCACCAATATCGCTGAAGGCTTTAATCTTACTTTCTTCAATGCCCGTAAACGAAAAGCGTGTCTGTAAATCGGCTGAATAAAGTCCTGCAAGAACAATTTCACCGACATTCTTACTTGAAAGAAGTTCAAAATCAATATCCCATAGCCAAGAAACATCACTTGTGAAATACTTTCGGCTGATAGCATCAACTATAATAAGTACATCACAGCCTTGCTTATCATTAGCGGCAAGTGTAAGTGATTGGTCATAAGAAACTGAATTTTCGTGCTTTGAGGTAAGCAATGTTCCGTGACGCTTATCAAGACTAAATTCTATAACTCGTCCATTTTTAAGAACATAGTTATTTATACTCTTGCAAATAGTTGCATCATCAATTCCCGCAATAGAGCAAACAGAATATGCCGCAAGAATATTATAAACATTATAAAGACTCTTTAACGCAAGCTTTATTGTTGATTTATCATTTATAGTTATCTCGCCCTTATCAAGGTCTGCGGAAGTAACAGTGAACTGTGTATTATTTCTTTTAAGTCCGCAATTAGGGCAAGAATATTTTCCAATATGATTATAATGGTAATATTCATAAGAAAGACGCTTTTTGCAGTGTGGACAGAAAATTCCGTCATTATATACGCTGTTATTTTTCTCGTGAGAAACGGAAATCTTATCCGCGCCAAAGTATATAACATCATCTTTTCCATAACCAAAGCAAGATACAAGCGGGTCATCAGCATTAAGGATAAGCTGTGTTCCATCATGTATGCTGTTCTTTAAGCAATCATAAACCCATTCTGGGTGACCATTTCTTGTAAGCTGGTCACGATACAAGTTTGTAATGACATAATGTGTGGGTTTAAAATATTTAAATGTATATTGTGCAAAGCGTTCGTCACTCTCAATTAAAAGAATATCGCTCTTAACCTTACCACCCATTGTGGAATTACAAAGAATAAAGGTTGTTACACCTTCAATCTGGTTAGAACCCTCTTTATTATAAGCAACTGTTTTCCCTCCCTCTTGCAAAATATGTGCTATCATTTCAACAGTCGAGGTTTTACCGTTACTGCCCGTTACCGCAATGATATATTCAGGCATTTTAATCTTTTTAAGAATATTACGGTCAAGTTTCAAAGCATATTTACCAGGAAGACTACTTCCTTTTCCAATCAACTTACCTATAAAATGCAGTAGTTTACAAACAAGAATTACAAAGAAAACACGCATTATCTCACCCTCATTTTTTATTTGAACTTCACCCTTAAAAGCGGTTTATTCTATATTATACCATAATTCGATTTAAATTGGTATACCTAATTTAATGTGCTTTTAATATAATCTAAAAGCTTATTCAACTTATAAAATCAGTATTGATAGAGCAAACTATTATTACCAAGTATAAGTATTGACAAACACTCAATTAGGTGCTATATTAAATTTACAACTTAACAAATTACCAACTTATCAAGAGCGACTGAGGGAACAGGCCCTGTGAAGTCCGGCAACCTGCTTTTTTGTAAGGTGCCAAATCCTGCGGTAAAGCCGAAAGATGAGTAACATAAACTTAGCCGTTCGGTCTTCTGCCGTGCGGCTTTTTAAATGATTAAATCAAAGGCAGTTAAGAATTTTTCTCAAAAGGAGTTATAAATTATGGCAAAGCACTTTTTCACATCTGAATCAGTAACTGAGGGACATCCTGACAAGCTCTGCGACCAAATCTCTGACGCAGTTCTTGACGCAATCATCGAGCAAGACCCTGATGCTCATGTTGCTTGTGAGGTTACTGCAACAACAGGCATGGTTCATGTTATGGGCGAAATATCTACAAGCTGCTATGTTGACATAAACCAAATTGCAAGAAATGTTGTGAATGACATCGGTTATGACAATGCACAAAGTGGATTTAACGGAAATACTTGTGCAGTTCTTACTTCTATTGATTCTCAATCTCCTGATATTGCACAAGGCGTAAATGCTTCTTATGAAGTTCGTGACGGCGAAAGTGACGCTCTTAATCAGATAGGTGCAGGCGACCAGGGCATTATGTTTGGTTACGCTTGTGACGAAACTCCAGAGCTTATGCCTCTTGCAATATCTCTTGCACATAAGCTTGCAAAGCGTCTTACAGAGGTTCGAAAGAACGGTACTCTTAAATATCTTCGTCCTGACGGTAAAACTCAGGTTACTGTTGAATATGATGATGATAAAATCACTCGCATTGATACTGTTCTCATCTCAACACAACACGATGAAGATGTTTCACTCGAAACCATACGCAAAGACCTTGTTAAATATGTTATTGAACCAATTATTCCTACTGAACTCTATAAGGATACAAGAATACTTGTAAATCCAACAGGCAGATTTGTAGTTGGTGGTCCTGTCGGCGACAGTGGTTTAACGGGAAGAAAGATTATTGTTGACACCTACGGCGGATTCTCTCGTCATGGCGGTGGTGCATTCTCAGGTAAAGACCCAACAAAGGTTGACCGTTCCGCAGCATATGCAGCAAGATATGTTGCTAAAAATATTGTTGGTGCAGGTCTTGCTAAGAAGTGCGAACTTCAGCTTTCATATGCAATCGGTGTTGCAAAGCCAATCTCTGTAATGGTTGATACATTCGGCACAGGCATCGTATCTGATGATGTACTTTCTAAGGCTGTTTCTAAGGTTTTCGACCTCAGACCTGCCGCAATTATTCGTGACCTCGACCTTCGCCGTCCGATTTACCGTCAGCTTGCCGCTTACGGTCATATGGGCAGAGAGGAACTTGGCGTAGCTTGGGAAAAGCTCGACAAAGTTGACGCTCTCAAAAAGGCTGTTAAACAAGTTGAGGGAAAATAAGTAATCGTAATGTCAAATTAGAAAATGTGTAGGTAAATATGAAAAAGAATTATAGCACTTTGCCTGAATCAATGAAGGACATGGAGATGTGTGGCTTTAATTGGATGGAGTTTGTTATCTCTGTCCCATCTCCACTCTACATAATGACTTCATATAAAAGCAATGGACAGCCTAATGCCTGTATGCAGTCATGGACAACATTCACGGGTGGAAAAAATGGTTACTTTGCAATTGTTTCTGCTGTCAGCAAATATGGACATTTATATCGGACACTTCATGAAACAGGTGAAGCTGTCATCAATTTTATGTCTGCCGATTTGTATGATAAGTGTATGTCAACCTGTAAAAACAACGGTTTTGAGATAGATGAAATTAAAACCGCCGGTTTAACTTCTGTAAAAGCAGAAAAGGTAAATGCTCCCCTTATTGATGAATGCTTTATGAATCTGGAGTGCCGTTTCAAATGGGAGAAAGAAATTGCTGAAGGTGATGACTATGTTTTGGTATGTCTCGAAATAGTCAATGTCCATATTGATGAAAATCATATAGACGAAAATAATCTTGGAAGAACGGGAGAAACAGGAATTCTTTACAATATCCATCATCCTATCAATCCGGAAAGTTTCAAAGGTACAGCCCATGATTATGTCGGTACTGTCAAAAAGATACGGGACTATCGCGAGTATTGAGTGATACAATTTTAAACAACATAAGCAACGTAAATTTCAGTTTATAATTACATAAAATCTACGAAATGAGACCTATCGACATTATGGATATAACAAAAGACTGTATATTACAAATTTATGAGGATTACAATGGAAACAAAAACAGAAATAAGTGAAAAAGCAATAGGAGGTTAAACATGTTTGAGCATAGGTATGGAATCAAATTGAAAAAGACTACTGCGGATGCCACAGCTTTGAAACTGCTCCGTCAATGTTTTCCAACCCAATCTTTTTCGGAACTTCGGGCGAAAATCCAGGCGAATGATTATGTATTTCTTTCTGATATGGAGAAATACCAACATGACGGTGTACGCCAGATGGCAAAACTGCTGCGAGAATTTGACAAGGCGGGCATTGAAACGGAACTGTTTGAGGAGAGCAGATATACTCCGAATCCTTGGAGGGCAGAACCTATGAGCCGGGAATATTTGAAAAATATACTCCAGAGAGATCGGGAGATTACACGACAAGTGCTGGAAGATATTGAGCGTGAAACAGTGGGTTATATTAGTCCAGATGCCAAGAAAGACATTGATAAAGAAATATCTAAAATTCAGAAATAGCACGAGGATGATTCCGCAAGTGTCTGAAAATATGTATGGAATATTCTACTGACTGGCGAGAAGGGCTCATATAAAATGTAGTGGAACACTTGTAGTAGATGGATATGCAGACCTACCTACAAAAGAAAAATTTGAAATTGATAGCTGGATACCTGTGATTGAATCAGTTAAAGATTGGGAAAAGCTTAGACTATAGACATGAATACCAATTCCAGTTTGTCTATACAAAACAACTAACCCCATCATTCAAGAAAAATATACTTGAATGATGGGGTTAGTTTATATAACTCAAAATTTAATGCTTACTTCTCCTATTTGCACCCCATATACAAAATTGAATATTATGGTTATGGGTGGTAAATATGCCAGAGATATTTATAGTTTTATTCATAATATTAAGCATTTTTGGACTTGTAAGTATTGTAAGAAAAATTATTATGTGGCTCTTAAAATATGATGACGGAGAAATTATAACTGTTATTCCAATTAAAGGGCATTGCGAAAATATTGAATATCGTATTCGCTGCGCATACGAACGGGCAAACTGGTCATCTGAAAATCACCGCATAATATGCCTTGATAAAGGTATGGACGATGAAACACGCATACTCTGTAATAAGATTTGTGACCGCTTTGGGATTGAAATTATCATTTCTCCGACTTTAGTGCAAGCTGTTGAAAATACTTAAACAAAAATACCCGCCAGTTTCCTGACGGGTATTCTTTATGAAAAATTTAAAGTTTTAACAATTTTAAATTATTCGTTGATAGCAGAAACAACGCCTGAACCAACTGTTCTACCACCCTCACGGATAGCGAAACGGAGGCCTTCTTCGATAGCGATAGGTGTGATAAGCTCAACATCCATATCAACGTTATCGCCAGGCATGCACATCTCTGTGCCCTCTGGAAGAGAGATTGTACCTGTAACGTCTGTTGTTCTGAAATAGAACTGTGGACGATAGTTGTTGAAGAATGGTGTATGACGGCCGCCTTCATCCTTTGTCAAGACATAAACGTGACCCTTGAACTTTGTGTGTGGGTGAATTGTGCCTGGCTTTGCAAGAACCTGACCTCTTTCGATATCAGTTCTCTGAATACCACGGAGAAGAACACCGATGTTGTCACCAGCCTCAGCGAAGTCGAGAAGCTTTCTGAACATTTCGATACCTGTAACAACAGTTGTTCTCTTCTCGTCTGTAAGACCAACGATTTCAACTTCTTCAGACATCTTAAGTGTACCTCTTTCAACTCTACCAGTTGCAACAGTACCACGACCAGTGATTGTGAATACGTCTTCAACAGGCATAAGGAAAGGAAGGTCACTCTTACGCTCAGGAGTTGGGATATACTCGTCAACAGCGTCCATAAGCTCACGGATGCACTTGTACTCTTCAGCGTTAGGGTCTGTAGAAGTAGAAGTAAGAGCGAGGTATGCAGAACCCTTGATGATAGGTGTATCATCGCCTGGGAAGTCATACTCGTTAAGGAGCTCACGGATTTCCATCTCAACAAGCTCGAGAAGCTCTGGGTCGTCAACTTGGTCAGTCTTGTTCATGAATACAACAATATAAGGAACACCAACCTGACGAGCGAGAAGGATGTGCTCTCTTGTCTGTGGCATAGGACCATCAGCAGCTGAAACAACGAGGATAGCACCGTCCATCTGAGCAGCACCAGTAATCATGTTCTTAACGTAGTCAGCATGTCCTGGGCAGTCAACGTGAGCGTAGTGACGCTTGTCTGTTTCATACTCAACGTGTGCTGTGTTGATTGTGATACCACGAGCTCTCTCTTCTGGAGCGCTGTCGATGTTAGCGTAGTCAACGAAATCTGCATCGCCTTCGAGGTTAAGAACCTTAGTGATAGCAGCAGTAAGAGTTGTCTTACCGTGGTCAACGTGGCCGATAGTACCGATGTTAATATGCGGTTTGTTTCTTTCAAATTTTTCCTTTGCCATTTGAATTTTCCTCCTATACTATAAATATAATACACTGCATTTGCATATTGGATTCATTTTACCAATAAATCATGAGAAATGCAAGTGTTTTAATAAAAATAGACTAAAATTTACACAAAATTAATCCTTTTTATTTCTTGCGGACATAATTTCCTCAGCAATGCTCTTTGGAACCTCTGCATAGTTGCTTGGCTCCATAACATACTGACCACGGCCCTGTGTCTTAGAACGCATATCAGTAGCATAACCAAACATCTGAGAAAGTGGAACCATAGCGTTGATTCTCTGTGCACCTGCAACAGCCTCCATGCCCTGAATCATACCACGGCGGGAGTTAAGGTCACCGATAACATCGCCCATATATTCCTCAGGAACGATAACTGTAACCTTCATAATCGGCTCGAGAAGAACAGGGTCTGCCTTTCTCATAGCTGACTTGAATGCCATAGAACCGGCAATCTTAAATGCCATTTCTGAAGAGTCAACCTCATGATAAGAACCATCATAAAGTGTAACCTTAACATCAACAACATTATAGTTTGCAAGAACACCAGAAAGCATAGCACCCTGGATACCTTGGTCAACTGCTGGGATATATTCCTTAGGAATAGCACCACCAACGATTGCATTGACGAACTCATAGCCCTTGCCTGGGTTCGGCTCAATTCTAATCTTAACATGACCATACTGTCCTTTACCACCAGACTGTCTTGCATACTTCTCGTCAACCTCTGCTGTTGTGCGGATTGTTTCCTTGTATGCAACCTGTGGCTTACCAATATTAGCTTCAACCTTAAACTCACGGAGAAGTCTGTCTACTATGATTTCGAGGTGAAGCTCACCCATACCAGCGATGATAGTTTGTCCTGTTTCTTCGTCTGTATAAGCCTTGAATGTTGGGTCTTCTTCTGCAAGCTTTGCAAGAGCAATACCCATTTTTTCCTGACCAGCCTTAGTCTTAGGCTCGATAGCAACACGGATAACTGGGTCTGGGAATTCCATAGACTCGAGGATAACTGGAGCACTCTCTACGCAAAGTGTATCACCAGTTGTTGTGTTCTTAAGACCAACAGCTGCTGCGATGTCACCTGCATAAACTGTTTCAATATCCTGTCTGTGGTTAGCGTGCATTTGAAGAATACGACCGATACGCTCTGTATTGCCCTTTGTAGAGTTATATACGCTTGAACCTGCGTTCAATGTACCTGAATAAACTCTAAAGAAGCAAAGCTTACCAACATATGGGTCAGTAGCAATCTTAAATGCAAGAGCTGCGAATGGCTCTGTATCAGATGAAGGACGCTCTACTTCTTCCTCTGTATCAGGATTGATACCCTTGATAGCAGGAACATCAACAGGAGAAGGCATATAATCGACAATAGCGTCGAGAAGCTTCTGTACGCCCTTATTTCTATAAGAAGTTCCGCATGTAACCGGAACCATGTGGTTAGCGATTGTAGATTCACGGATAACTCTCTTGATTTGCTCTGTTGTTGGCTCTTCGCCCTCGAGATACTTCTCAAGAAGTTCTTCGTCCTGCTCTACAACATGCTCGATAAGCTCGCTTCTGTATTTCTCAGCAAGCTCCTTCATATCCTCAGGGATTTCCTCAACCTTCATATCTTGGCCCATATCATCATAATAGACATCAGCCTTCATCTCTACGAGGTCGATAATACCCTTAAAAGTATCCTCAGCACCGATAGGAAGCTGAATTGGAACAGCATTACACTTAAGGCGATCCTTCATCATTTCTACAACACGGTAGAAGTCCGCACCCATAATATCCATCTTATTGACATATACCATGCGTGGAACGCCATATTTGTCAGCCTGTCTCCAAACAGTTTCGGACTGAGGCTCAACGCCACCCTTTGCACAAAGAACTGTTACAGAGCCATCGAGAACTCTCAAAGAACGCTCAACCTCAACTGTAAAGTCAACGTGTCCTGGGGTGTCTATGATATTGATTCTGTGCTTACCCTTATCGTGGTTGCTTCCGCTCCAGAAGCAAGTAGTAGCAGCAGATGTAATTGTAATACCTCTTTCCTGCTCCTGTACCATCCAGTCCATAGTAGCAGAGCCATCATGAGTCTCGCCGATTTTATGGTTGATACCGGTGTAGAAAAGGATACGTTCTGTTGTTGTTGTTTTACCAGCATCGATATGAGCCATGATGCCGATATTACGAGTCATTTCAAGTGAAACTTGTCTTGCCATCTTTGTATCCTCCTTAATGTTTTGTCGTAAGTCTTCTGCTTACGCATACTGTCCTCAGCTTGCGGATATTAAGCCGAATAGAGTACGCAATTACCATCTGTAATGTGCGAAAGCTCTGTTTGCTTCTGCCATCTTGTGAGTATCCTCACGCTTCTTAGCAGCACCGCCGGTTCCGTTGACAGCATCAAGGATTTCTCCGGCAAGTCTTTCTCTCATTGTCTTTTCAGATCTAAGTCTTGAATACTTAGCAATCCAACGAAGACCAAGTGTCTGTCTTCTCTCAGGTGAAACCTCGATAGGTACCTGATAGGTAGCACCACCAACACGGCGAGCCTTAACCTCCAAAGAAGGCATAACATTTTCCATAGCCTGCTCAAAAACCTCTAATGGCTCCTTGCCTGTCTTCTCGGAAATAATATCAAAAGCACCGTAAACGATTTTCTGGGAAACACCCTTCTTTCCGTCATACATGATGTTGTTGATAAGACGAGTGACGAGCTTTGAGTTATACACTGGATCAGGCAGGACATCTCTCTTAGCAATTTGACCTCTTCTTGGCACTTTACTTCCCTCCTTCATAATGATGAATTCTTAGGTACTCGAAAGGATTTTGTTCTTCCGTTTGCCATACAGAGGCTATATATAAAAATACATCTCTGTATTGCATAATCAATTAAACATTTATCCTTAGAGAATTTTCTTTCGCTCTATGCGAAATTATTTTGCAGCTCCAGCCTTTGGACGCTTTGCGCCATACTTAGAACGGGACTGCATACGCTTTGCAACGCCCTGTGCGTCAAGCGTACCTCTGATAATGTGGTAACGAACACCAGGAAGGTCCTTTACACGTCCGCCTCTGATGAGAACGACGCTGTGCTCCTGAAGGTTATGACCTACACCAGGAATGTAGGAAGTAACTTCGATACCGTTAGAAAGTCTTACTCTGGCAATCTTTCTGAGAGCTGAGTTAGGCTTCTTAGGAGTAGCTGTCTTAACTGCTGTGCAAACGCCTCTCTTTTGTGGAGAGTTTTGGTCAATAGCTACACGCTTCTTAGAGTTCCAGCCTTTACGGAGTGCAGGAGCCTTAGCTTTCTTTTCAGAAACCTCTCTGCCCTTGCGTACCAATTGGTTAAATGTTGGCAATCAAATCCACCTCCTTGCTCAAAATATATATGTTAAAGAGCCTGATTATTATGGCTCTATAACAAGCAAAATATGCGAAAACTGGGATTTATTTTCCAGATTTCAGTCAGCAAACAATAGTCGCCCACAATTTATGATTTTAACACAGCCAAATATATTTTGTCAAGCACTAATCTACTTAAAATCAAGATTTTTCTTAATCTTTACACATAAAGCAAAAAGCTCATCACCGAAGTGATGAGCTAAATTAATTATGTTTCTGATTTATCTTCATTACTATAAATGTCTATGCTATCGTATTCTCCACCAATCTGTTCACCGTTTTTATTGATGACACACAATTTATCATTTTCTTTTTTTACAACAGCATATCCATCATCTCTAAAATCATTGCAAGATTTATATATAAAATTAGTAATGGTTTCATTCTCTGAATTTATATATCCATATTTGCCATCTTTTTCTACAATAGCAAAACCATTATTAAATTTACCGCCATCATCATATTGAGGCTGAATATATGCACCACCATCTGTTGGATTTACATATCCTACTTTATTATTTTGGTTATAAGGGCATAAATCTCCAACTTTATAATTATATGAAAACTCCGCATAATCAAGAACAGGATTGGTTGTATATTTACCATCTGTATTTATAAAACCATATTTTCCATCAAGAGTTACCATTGCTACGCCATTATGAAAATAAGTAAGTGAATCAAATTGTGGATTTATAATAGTTTTTCCTGTATTATCAATAAATCCCCATTTTTCATTCAATTCAACAGGTATCAAATAATTTCCTTCTTCACCTGTTTTAGGTTGTAAATCAGTATATGAATATTTTTCTGAGTCTGACTTAGACTTAGGGTATATTGAATCATACTGTGGTGTTATAACAATTTTTCCAGAGAAATCTATAAATCCATACTTATTATCTGACCTAATAGGTATAATTCCCATATCATCATAAAAATTGGTTTCATAGAAACTCATCAAATTATAATCAACATCCTCAAATTGAGGATTTATAATATATTTTCCATTTGTGTCTATAAATCCATATTTATAATCAACTGAAACAACTGCCATTCCATTTTTAAAATCTCTAGCATATTCGTATTGAGGATTTATAACATATTTTCCATCTTTTCCTATGTAGCCATATTTATCATTAGCTTTTACCAATGCCAAATCATCATAAAAATAGCTTGCATAACTAAATTGTGGGTTTACTATATAATTTCCGGTTTTATCTATATAACCATACTTTGAATCTTCTTTGCCATTACCCACAATAGCTAAACCATCTTCAAAAGCACCTGCATAATCCCATTGAGCATTTATAACAAAATTTCCAGTATTATCTATATATCCATACTTTCCATTTAATTTAACACTTGCAAGACCTTCAAAAAATCTTCCAGCTGATTCAAATTGAGGATTTATAGCAAGTTCCCCTGCTGTATTCATATATCCCCATTTATCACCAGATTTTACAGGAACTAAATCTTCATAAAACAAAGTATATTCTTCTGATGTTTTATCATTCTTTGCAATAAACATATCATATACCAAATATCCTGCCGCCGACACTAATATTAGTATAACAAGAATTATTAAGGCTACTACAACACCCTTTGTTTTTTTACTTTTTACTGCTATATCTGTATTTACTTCATAATCAACAACAGCTTGATTTTCATTCATATTATTAGCATCTACATTTTGAATATTATCATTTGATGCATCAGCTACTTCAACAGTGTTTTCATTTTGTTCCATTCCAATTTTTTCTTCTCCCATAATAACTCTCCTAACTTTGAATAGTAATAATATACTATACTTATTTTTTAAGTGCTGAAATTTTATATATATTATACAATGTAATATTATTTATGTCAACAGTAAATATAAAAAAATTACATTTTTTAGCAAAATAATATCGGATATTCTGACAGCTTAACAGAATATCCGATATAACCATTTTTATCTCTTAATCACAAAGATAGTAACGCCTTGATTAAGTCCTAATATTTTTCTCTCTATCTTAGCATTAGAATACTTGCTCACCATATTTCTAAGAGCTGTTCCGCCACGATAACCATGTATAACAGAAACCTCTCTTACATCTTTCGGCAAGGTTTTCAGTGTAGAAGTTATAAGACTTCTTGCACTTTCAACAGTATGGCCATGCAGGTCTATTTCTATTGAGTAAGGCATCGTTTTCACCTCTGCTTAATCCGCTGTAATTTCAGCAGTTTTTGCACCAACAATTTCAATTAAATCCTTTGGTGCAAGCTCTATCTGATAACCTATCTTTCCTGCACTTACTATGATTGTTTCTATATTCTCAGCGGATTTATCAAATACTGTTACAAATTGCTTTTTCATTCCGATAGGTGAACAGCCTCCTCTGATATATCCAGTAACCTTATTTATATCCTTAACATGAATCATTTCAACATGCTTTTCGCCAACAGATTTTGCTGCCTTTTTTAAATCAAGTTCTTTTAATACAGGAACTACAAAAACATAATAATCTCTGCCCGCACCCTTTGTAACCAATGTTTTGAAAACCTGTTCTGGATTTTGCCCCATCTTTTCCGCAACAGCTGCACCATCAATAGCTCCGTCACTATGGTCATAGGTATGTGCTTTATATGTAATCTTTGCTTTATCAAGAATACGCATAACATTTGTCTTAAATTCTGACATATTATTTCAGTCCTTTCAGCTTTAAATCAACTTTACATTATAATAAAATTTAATGGTGACTTTGTCAATATTTTTAGAATTGTTATATTAAGCTTTGATTATATAACAAAAAGGACATCAAACACACTCTTGTGAAATGCGTCTGATGTCCTTTATGGGAGTTGAAAATATTAATAAATATAGAAAATTTTATGTATTAACTTCTGTCATACGCTTTACAAATTTAATCTTATCCATAGCTTTAAGCATTGCTGTAATAACAACAAGCTTCACTATGGTCATTGGTATTATCTGAACAAATATGCGTGAAACAAGTGTCGAAAAATAGAACGCAAAAAAGTCTGTTCCATTCCCTTTATAAAGTATCGTCAACCACAATGGTGTAATAAACAAGCTAAAAACAAACTCTGATATAAGTACCGAAATTAAAATTCTTATAAAGCTATCACTCTTTTTAAGAAAAAATCCAAATACAGCACCTACAAGCATAGCCGAAATCGTAATCGGCGGAAACCATATTCCAACAGGGCGGAATATAACTCCGATAATATCGCCGATACCTGCTACTTCTGCAGCACCTACCGCACCATAAAGTCTTGCGGCAATAACTACTGGAATAAATGAAAAACTTATTTTGATATTCCACACCTGAAATGTAAGAAATTGTGAAATTACAAACTGGGCGGCAATAAGAATTGCAAATACTGCCATTGTTTGTGTTGATAGCTTAGCTTTGCGACTTTTTGTTTCATTCAATTTGTTTTTGAACATAAAAAAACCTCCTTATTTTTACAGAATCGCTGTAATGAAATAAGAAGATTACTTCTTTACATTATCAAACAGCGGGATGCAGACTGCGTACCGCAAGAAATTCTTTTCGTTCATACGACAACTCCCCGTTCGTATGACACTTAACGCACACAATCTTACTCTGTAGCTAATACTATACACCCTCAAATACATTTTGTAAAGGAAATCTTCTGGCAATGGTTTTATATTTTATATGACACTTGAAATTGTGTTTTTTCGAATACTTGCTATTATCGCAAAAAAGGTATATAATAAAGATTAGGCAAATTTTATAGCACACAAACTATAATATGCAAATTTCTTAGAAGAAGGGATTCTTTATGACTAAAATTGATATTTTTTCAGGCTTTCTCGGTGCAGGAAAAACTACACTTATCAAAAAGCTTATCGAAGAAGCCTTTAAGGGCGAAAAGCTCGTTTTAATTGAGAATGAGTTCGGCGAAATCGGCATTGACGGCGGTTTCCTCAAGGAGGCTGGCGTGCAGATTAACGAAATGAATTCTGGCTGTATCTGCTGTTCTCTTGTTGGTGATTTTGAAAAGGCTCTCGGCAAGGTTCTTGAGGACTACGCTCCTGACAGAATCATCATCGAGCCTTCAGGCGTTGGTAAGCTTTCAGATGTTATTAAGGCTGTTCAGGCTGTCGTAACAGATAAGGTTTGCCTTAACGGTTTTGTTACAGTTGCAGACGCTACAAAGTGCAAGATGTATATTAAGAATTTCGGTGAGTTCTATCTTAACCAAATCGAATATGCAAGCACTATCGTTCTCAGCAGAACTCAAAATCTTTCACAGGAAAAGCTTGATGCCGCTCTCACCCTTATTCGTGAGCATAATAGCAAAGCAAGAGTTGTTACAACTCCATGGAGCGAAATCTCTGGTAAAAACATTCTTACAGCAATCGAGGGTGACAATTCCTTCACAGAAGACCTCCTCAAAGAGGCTGAAGTTTGCCCAACCTGCGGACATCATCACCATGACGGTGAGCATTGCGACCATGACCATGATGAGCATGACCACGAACATCACCACCACGACCACGATGAGCATGACCACGAACATTGCCACCATGACCATGATGAGCATGACCACGAGCATTGCCATCACGACCACGACGAGCATGACCATGAGCATTGCTGTCATGACCATAACGGACATCATCATCACCATGCTGATGAAGTATTCACAAGCTGGGGCAAGGAAACTGCAAAGCACTTCACAAAGGAAGAGATTGAAAAAATTCTTTCTGCTTTGAATGATACTGAAAAGTATGGTTTCATACTTCGTGCAAAGGGCATTGTTGCAGGCGAAAATGGCGAGTGGATTCACTTCGACTTTGTTCCTGAAGAATCAAATGTAAGAAATGGTTCTGCTGACTATACGGGCAGGCTTTGTGTTATCGGTTCTAAGCTTAATGAGGCCGCTCTTGCTGAACTTTTCGACTGCTAAGAGATTTTCCCGAAAGGATTTGATTAAATGACTATACCTGTTTATCTGTTTTTGGGATTTCTTGAGGGCGGAAAAACTCAGTTCATTCAAGAATCTATGTCTGACAAACGCTTTCACGATGGTGACAGAACACTTATTGTTGTTTGTGAAGAGGGTATCGAGGAATTCGATACATCTAAATTCCATGGTGGAAATGTTACAATAGCAGTTATAGAGGACGAAGCTGAGCTTAATACCAAGCACCTCGAGGAACTTCGCAAAAAGTGCAGAGCTGAAAGAGTTCTTATCGAATATAACGGTATGTGGCTTATTCAACAGCTTGCCGAGGCACTCCCTAAGAACTGGCAAATCTATCAAACAATGATGATGCTTGATGCTACAACCTTTGATATTTATAATGCTAATATGCGTCAGCTTATGATAGATAAATTCTCCGCCGCAGAAATGATTGCAATAAACCGTTGTGAGCCTGGTGTTGATAAGGCTAAATTCCATAATGCAGTTCGTGCATTGAATCGCCGAGCAAGTATTGTTTTTGAATATAAAGATGGTTCTATCGAGCCAGACGACATCAAGGACGAATTACCATTTGACCTTAAAGCACCTATTGTTGAGATTAAGGACGAGGATTTCGGTATACTTTATCTTGACGCTATGGACGAGCCTGATAAGTATGATGGTAAGGTTATCAGCTATACGGGCATTATTGCAAAATCTCCAAAGCTTCCTAAAAATACCTTTATCGCAGGGCGCTTCTGTATGACCTGCTGTGCTGAGGATATAAATTATATTGGCTTTGTCTGCAACTCAAATACTGACCTCAAGCTTAAAAATAAAGGTTGGTATAAGGTTAAAGCTAAGATTAAGGTTGAGAATAATTCAGCTTATCAAGGCGTTGGTCCTGTGTTATATATTCTTGCAGTTGAACCGGGCAAAAAACCTGACGAAGAGCTTGTTTACTTCACCTAAGGAGCGATTCAGATATGATATGCGACGATATGCCGCTCTTACTATGGTTTCAGTGTGATAATCCATTTTCTGAAAGCGAAGGAAATTTTCGCTACTGTCTTTCGCCAAAGGATAATGATGAAAAAGAACGCAGTTTACTTTTAGAAATCTGGACAGGCAAGTTTTGCAAAGAAAAAAGTGAAATTTTATATAGCAAAGAATTTCCTATGAGTGATGATGGAATTCAAGAGGCTATCACTGTTATCAAAGAAAAATTAAATACTATCGCTTAAAATTTCAATCCGCCTTTGATATTTATATCAAAGGCGGATTTTTATATAAAACTAAAAATCAATTAATTCCTTCAGCTCTCGATATTTGAATTTCAGCAGCAAATATATACCTCTTAGCGTAATTTTGCTGACAACAAAACTTCATTTATATATAATAATATCAAAAGAAAGGAGGTTTTAAAATTGAACATTCGGATTGAAATAATCGACACAAATAAACCTTATGCGGTTATATATACAAATAAAATTACACCAGAGGTTCAACAGGCGGTTTCATTACTTGATACTAAATCAGAACTTATCACCGCAAATGATGATGAAAAAATCATTATTATTCAACCCACAGAAATTTATATGATTCGTATTGAAAATTCAGAAACCATTATTTATTGTGAAAACCATAAGTATCGCTCTAAGAAAAGGCTTTATGAGCTTTTATCATTACTTGGCAAAGATTTTATACAAATCTCAAAAAGTGCAGTAATAAATCTTAAACAAATTGATTTTGTTGAACCATCATTCAGCGGTATGATGAAACTTTTTCTAAAAAACAAACAAAGCGAATATATCTCAAGAAAATATTTGTCTGAATTTAAGAAATGTCTTGGTTTATGAAAGGAGTTTTATTTATGAAAAAATTTTTAGGAAGAACTTTTTTAGGAATTGCTTGGGGCTGCACTATAAACTGCCTTGTTATGCTTATAATATCATTTTCAGAAGGCAAAATTTATTTTACTGCAAACGAATATCTCAAACAGCTTATATGTTCAGCAGTTGTCGGAATAGCATTTGCATTGCCAACTTTTATATATGAAAACGAAAAGCTCTCACAAGGAATAAAGTGCCTTATTCATCTTGGAATTGGCTTCATTACTTATTTTATTAACGCATTTATAGCTGGTTGGTTTCCAGTTGGCTTAGACATAAAAATAGTTATAGGCTCTGTTTTAATTATGATTGCACTATCATTTATAATTTACTTTTTCTTTTGGCTTTATTATAAAAACGAAGCTAAAAAGATAAATCAAAAAATAAAAAACCATTAAAATAAGTCTTAATTTTTTTAATTTATGTCATATTAAAAATCCTATCTATATTAAAGCAATAAATTGCCCAATAGATAGGATTTTCTTATATATAAACTAACTTTCCTGCATTGGTGGAGTAAAATTCTCTATTGCCTCTCTAAGCTTTGGGTGATGAATTATAAAATGAATTGCCGGAGATTTTCCCTTAGAAATCATAACCCACTGCCCTTGATGTATTATTATCTGCAAGTTGCGGAAAGTATGTGCAGATGTCTGCTTAAAAATATAATTTGGGTGTTTTTCTGCATACTTCAGGCTTTGCTTTAAATGTTCAAGATAGTCTTTGTATGTATACAGTATATCATTCTCGTAAAACATTCCGGAAAGAGAGAGCGACATAGGATAGTTTTCAAATTCTTCTTTAGTTATATAAGGAATTTCGTCCTCAATGATATTATTTTTAAGAATTTGCCCTGCAATATTTCTTTGTTGTTCAGCATAAGACATTATATTCTGTTTATCTGCTTCCGAAAGAGAATGTTTTTCTAAAAACTTCTTTAAATAATTCTCCTCCATAGTATAAAGTGGTAGTGAAGATAAAATACTTCTTCTCTTTCCTTCTGTGTGAACATCTGAAAATAAAAAAGCATTCAATGCACTTACACTATCCTCTCTATAAATATCCATAAGGGAATGTGCATTGCTTAACAGTTCGTTCGCTCTCTTATTATAATAGGCAACCTCGTCCTTAGATTTTGTAAGGTAATACTTTCCGTCACTATGATAACCAGAAATAGCCTCACCAGATAATGCAACTGTTCCTGATACTTTAAGGAAATGCAAAAAAACACTATTCTGTATACCTTTTATATAATATGGCGAAATCTGACCTGTCATATACATAGGTATATAGCTTTCAAGCCCGAGCATCATTTCTGAAAACGGTCTATCAACATTATGTATCATATTTAAGTGCAAGCCTTTTTTTAGCATCATAGCCATACCAAACATCCATTTTTTAGGAAAATCTGCGTCCTTAGCCATACTTTCCATTGGCATATCACTATACATTATAACTTGTTCCATAGATTTAGAAAGAACTGTCGCCTTGAGAAAATCAAGCTCACTCTGCATCATATTTTTTAAACCAAAATAGCTTTTTGATTTCGGAAGCTGAAACGGCAATGTTGGTACTTTTAATTCATCAAAATGTATCGCTTTAATATATTCATTTAAATCAAATTCATTTAGCTTATCTAAAAAATTTGATATGTTATTATCACTCTTGCCTTTTCCATCTATAAGCCATTCTTTTATCTTTTCAAAACGCTTTGAATTATCAGAAAGTTCTTCTTTTGAACATTCCAAAAGTTCAGAAAGTATTTTTATCTGAGAATCGTCCTCAATTTCTCTCGCAACACAGCTTGCAACACTCTCTGCAAATTTAACAGGTTCAGCAGGCTGACGAGAACCATTCTTTATTCTGAATATTGTTGAAGAATCATAGTTTATATATTTGCAAAGCTTTGATACATTTATATTCATTATTGAAATCAATGTATTAAAATTTTTTCTTAATTGCTCTCTATCTGCTGTACTTACATCATCACATTCAAGAAAAGAATCTATAACTGATTTTTTTGTTATATTAGGTTGTTTATTTTCTGCTAATATAGCAATAGCTTCACAAATCCTTTCTAAGGCATCGCTATTAATTTCAGGCACACGCTCACCCGAGCGATAGCGACTAATAGTAGAAGCTGACAAGCCTGAAATTTCACATAAATCCTTAGCAGTACAATTTATAATTTCTATATAATCATTAAGTCTTTCATTAAATTTCATCTTATAAACCCCACACTTCTATATAATTATACACCCCATGTTAAATTATAAAAGTTATTTTCCAAATTGGAAAGTGACATTATGGAAATAATTCACTACACTATAATATCTTATAGTATAATAAAAGTGTAAAAATTTCAAGCCTATGGAGGTGCATTTTAGCTATGGTAACTAAAACTTAAACTAAACAAAGCTAAAATAAATTATTTAGTAAAGCGAGGTTGAGAAAATATGAAAAAAACATCAATCAAAAAAACAAACCAAGTGCTGTCGGTTTTGTTATCGTCTTGTATGCTGCTATCAGCTACCACAGCGGCTTCGGCTACTTTAGTAACTGACACTACACAAAACGAACAAATACAAACAAATCTTCCGCCCGAACATACTCCAAAAACATGGACACTGACTTCTGATGTTGGACCTTCTAATAAATATATCATTATGCCAGGTGATAGTGTGATATATGAGGGTAAAACATCAAGTGGTACAGGTATGACGGATACTGGACCTGTTGAATACACATGGAAACAGATAGGATTTAAAATAACCTCTTATCGCACACAATATCTTAAATCGGCTCTGCCTCAAATTGAGTTTACAACAGCCAAGTACAAAACAGATGACGATACCGAGATATCAACCAATATAGGATTTACAAATAATACTGGTAAAGCGCTTAGATTATGGTGTACAGGCGGTGGCGATATTGGACGCAATTCTTTTACAATTTTTACTGAATCGTCTATAATCTTAGAGGCATATGAACCTGAATATAATTTCTCATATGATTTACAAGGTGGCACAGTTCAAGGCGAAAGCTTGCCAAATAAATATTATATAACTAATGAAGAATATACTCTCCATATTCCTGCACCTGTAATAGCAGGCGAACATTTCTACCGCTGGAGCGGAAGTGTTCCATGGGGAACTAGTGCAAGTATTTATCCTACTGGCAGGGCAAAAGGACAATCATACACTGATTTCACCTGGAGTTTGGATGATAATTCGTTGGGTACTTGTGATTTTAAAGATTCCGAATTAGTTGCAAACTATCAACCAGGCTTCACTATGAGTTTTCATGGTATGAAGGGCACAGTAAATAATCAAAGTGATTATATTTACGAAATTGACAAAGAATATAATAAGGAAAAAGATGTCACTGAATATATAGGTTTTGATGAAACTGATTTAGATATTTCCAGAAACGGCTATACCTTTGCAGGCTGGTATCTTGATTCCGATTATACTCGTCCATTCTATGGTCTTAATGATGACCGCACCTATGATATGAATGGTGATGGTGTATATGATTATAAGGATAAAGGCGAACCTTTTGAGGGTAGTAACTGGAATATGGATTTATATGCCAAATGGGAGTCTGCTAAAGCGCCTGAAATAACCGAAGGCTCAAAGCAAACATGGATAAAGGCTTCAAACGAAGGAGCAAGCTTCCGCTCTGATGCTGAATATGATGATTTTATCAAAGTTACTATTGATGGTGCAGACCTCTCAACAGAGAATTATACTGTTGAATCAGGAAGCACTATTGTAAAACTTAAAGCCTCATATCTCGAAACTCTTACTATTGGCAAACATACAATCGCAATTGTGTCTGAAAGTGGTACGGCTGAAACAGAGTTTTCTGTTGAAACACAAAAAACTGATGTAGACACAACTATTGCTTTTAACCCAGGTGGGACTTGGATACTTATAAATCCTGGCAATAAAGTAGACAGCAACCATTGCGCCTATGGTGAGTTAACAGTCGATTCAGACCAACAATATGAAATTATAAATGAATTTTGGGTTCGTGACGATGGCAAAGTAAACTCTTCATCAGGCAAACATGAATACGATATATTTGAATCTGGCCGCAGCTACACTTATGGTATGGAGCTTAAAGCAAAAGACGGATATAAGTTCAATAAAACTGCCAAATATCTGATTAAAGACTCTTGGCATTTTGAAGATATAGATGATGCAATTTGCACTGTTTCTGAAGATGAAAGTATTCTTACCATAAAGAATATGCACACAACGACATTTGAATCTCTTGACAATTACAAAGTAATTGATACGATAGAAGTCAACAATGCTACTTTGACATTCAATGTGGGTGATACTCCTAAATTCACAGGCAAAGAACCCGAAAACAGTAAATACAGTATTGTAGAATATTGGCGTGATAATGTCAATGGTGAAGGTATATGTACAAGTCCATTCTTCAATCAGGCTTTTGAAAAACATATTGAGAAATTCAAGTCAGGCGTCAACTACGAATACAGTATATATTTTAGAATAGATGGAGACGCATGGGAAGAAGGTTATCGCTTAGCTGATAGTGTTACGATTAAAATTAACGGAAAAGACATAGATAATATTGAAGATATTGATTATAACGCTAGTGTCGAAGCTTGGACTTCCAATCTTATTTCTATGACACCAACAGAAGTTACTCAAGACAATAAGGTAGATACCAATATCAGAATTACAAACACAATGCTTGATATTTACCCAGGAAACACACCGAGAGGTCCTCTTTCAAACGGCACTGACGCTCATGGCTATGGTGCAAAAACAAATTCAGAGCAATATGAGCTTACAGATGAATTCTGGGTTCGTGATGATGGTAAGGTAAATTATTACAGTGACCCATACGGTAGTGAAGGAAAAAACGAATATGGTACTTTTGAAGTCGGCCATAGCTATACCTATGGCATAGAGCTTAAGGCGAAAAGTGGATATATATTCGACAAAAATGCTGAATATAAAGTAAATGTGGACGGCACAGATATGACTGGTACAACTTCTGTTGTTTCAGAGGACGGCAAAACTCTTACCATAAAGAATATCAAAACAGAAGAGTTTAAAGCTCCAAGTGCTGATAAAGAAATTAACACTGTAGAAATTAATAATGCAACCCTCAACTTTAAGGTTGGAGATGTTCCCGTATTTACAGGAAAAATCGACAATGATATGTATTATATTGACCACGAGAGATGGGATGGCTCAGACAACACTGGCTGGACATCATCTGAATACTGGAATCAAAGATATGGCGATTTTGAAGGAAGCTGGGGTATGCCTATTACAGCCTTTGCTGCTAACACAGAATATACCTACGGCGTTTATCTGAAGCTGACGAAAAATGCATATAAAGAAGGTTATCGTTTCAGCAAAGATGCTAATAAGCTTAAGTTAATATTAAACGGTCAGACTATCAATTTTAGCAACCCTGAAAATGATATAAGCACTGACGATTATGATGGCTTCTCAGTATGGTTTAGCAATGTTCTTGTAATGACACCTACACAAAATTCTGAACCAGATAACCCATCTAATCCTGAAAATCCAAACAAACCTGGCGAACCAGCTACACCTGATAAACCAAGCAATCCTGGCGAACCATCTACGCCTGATAAACCAAACAAGCCAGGTGAACCATCTACACCTGATAAACCAAGCAATCCTGGCGAACCAGCTACACCTGATAAACCATCTACCCCGAGCATTCCTAATAACTCTTCCAATCAAAATGGAAAAGTTCCGCAAACTGGTGCAGACAATATGATTATATGGTTTACACTTGGTTTAATCTCAAGTACCTCTATTATTGCAATAGCAATGTATAGAAAAAGAAAAAAATCCTCTAAGTAATTTGATATAACTTTCCCCGAGTTAAGGGCAGGAGGGTAGAAAAATATTCCAGTGGAATGTTTTTCGTAGGGAACTCTATCAAGGGTTTTCTATTCAACTAATGTTACTGATAAGAAAAATAAAAGAGGTGAACTTAGTGACCTAATCTGCCCCAGATTGTGCAGACAGTATAAAAAGTGTACTTAAGATAGAAAATTAAATTTTAAGAAACAAACTGATTTCGTTTTTCAAGCGAAGTCAGTTTTGTTTTTGTTTGAATACGGTAATTGTTGTAGAAGTTGATGTATTCTGTGGATACACTCGGTTTTGAGTATGAAAAAGAAATTTTCAGCTAAAGCACAATATTTGCTACTTGATATTCAATAGATAACTCCACTTCCTTTTTGTGAGCAAGAGAAAATCCCGTATTAATATGTTTTCTATTTCTAATCGCTTATATATCTGTAACTTCTTGATATAAAAAATCCCCCTATGGTAGTTTCCTTTATTCCACCATAGAGGGTATCTTTTTCTATTTTCCGTTTTTTACAGACTTGTCCATAGCCTACCTCTTTAGAAACAAAGAGATGTTAAGGACTTTGTCATTAACAATCACAAGGACTCCGTCCACCGATTCTACAAGCTTTTTATTTTAGAACCTGTCTTAGATTATCAGCCAGAAATGGCAGAATTGATGTCATCTCTCATACGGATAGCTTCTCGTCTTGCGGCGGCTGCAAAATCCTTTTCGTCACAGCCTTCTTTTTTGTATGCACACATAATTCCACGAGAAGAATTGATGATAGCACCAATGCCGTTTGAATCAAATGCAGGAGCAACATCTTTTGCACCGCCACCCTGAGCACCATAGCCAGGTACAAGGAAGAATGTGTGAGGCATAGACTTTCTCAATTTGCCGAGCTGTGTAGGGTATGTTGCACCTACAACAGAGCCTACTGCTGAATATCCATATTTACCGACAAGCTCTGAGCCCCAGTTTTCGCACATTTCGCCCATAGTTGCATATACAGACTTGCCGTCTGCAAACTCTCTGTCTTGAAGTTCGCCTGATGATGGATTAGATGTTTTGACAAGTACGAAAATTCCCTTGTCAGAATCTTCACAAATCTTGAGCAATGGCTTAATGCCGTCTGTTCCGAGATAACCATTAACAGTAAGTGCGTCTGCACCAAAAGCCTCAAACTTAACACCCTCAACATCTGTTTTGCCAAGGTGAGCAGTTGCATAAGCCTCCATAGTTGTGCCTATGTCGTTTCTCTTGCCGTCTGTAATTACGAACATACCTTTTTCTTTAGCATATGAGATAGTTTCATATAGAGCCTTAACACCATAGAAACCATACATTTCATAGTAAGCTGCCTGTGGCTTTATAGCAGGAACTATATCGCAAAGAGCATCAATAAGAGCCTTGTTGAATGTGAGGAGAGCATCTGCTGCACCCTCAAGATTCTTGCCATATTTTGCGTAGGATTCCTCTTTAATGTATACAGGAATATAATCAAGCTTTGGGTCAAGTCCTGCTACTGTCGGATTTTTAGTTTCAATAATTTTAGCGATAAGTCTGTCAAATGACATTGTAATCAGCCTCCGTTTAATTTTATTCTGCAGTGTATACTATTCTGCCACCACAAATTGTATATTTAACACGAGATTTAAGAGTTTTACCCTTAAATGGTGTGTTTTTTGATTTTCCGTGCAGTTTATTTTCATCAACTACCCATTCTTCATCAGAGTCAAAGAGCATAATATCAGCAGGTGAACCAACTGTTAGTGAGCCAGCATTTATTCCAAGAATTTCTGCAGGGGTTGTTGACATAAGCTTTATAAGCTTTTCGAGCGACATAATACCAGTGCTTACAAGAGCGGTATATGAAGCCGAGAAAGAAGTTTCCATACCAATACTTCCGTTAGGTGACTTCTCAAAATCAGCTTTTTCTTCTGGAGTATGTGGTGCATGGTCTGTTGAGATTGCATCGAGAGTACCATCAAGAAGTCCGTCTATGATAGCTTGCCTGTCTGTTTCTGTTCTAAGAGGAGGGTTCATTCTGAAATCTGCATCACGCTTGAGAAGTTCATTTTCTGTAAAGGTAAAGTAATGTGGGCAGGTTTCTGCGGTAACACGAACACCACGAGCCTTTGCATCACGAACAAGTGCAACAGAAGTAGCTGTGCTGACATGGCATATATGAATAGCAGTTCCATATGCAGCAGCTATTGCAATTTCTCTTGCTGTACCAGTATCCTCAGCGGCGGCAGGTATGCCTTTTATACCAAGAAGTTTAGAAACCTTGCCTTCGTTAATTTTTCCGCCGTCTGCAAGAAATAAATCTTCGCAGTGTGCAGTAACTGTAAGACCAAGCTCATCAGCAAGTTGCATAGCCTCTGCCATAAATTTTGTATTTACAACAGGTCTGCCATCATCAGAGAGAGCAATAATTCCCGCCTCTTTAAGTGCAGGAATATCAGTCATTTCCTCACTTTTTAAGCCCTTAGTAATCGCTCCTACAACATAAACTCTTGCATCTGCATTTTTTGCTTTATCAAGAATATACTTTACAGTTTCTGGAGTATCAACAGCAGGCTTTGTGTTTGGCATGGCAAGTAAGCTTGTTACACCACCAGCCGCTGCACTTTTACACCCAGTCATAATATCTTCTTTATCAGTAAAGCCTGGGTCACGAAGATGTACATGCATATCTACAAGACCTGGAGCGGCATAAAGACCTGAACCATCAATGGTTTTGCAATCGACAGTAAGATTTTTACCAAGCTTTGATATAACGCCGTCCTCAATCATAATATCGCTTATGCAGTTAAGGGATTGTGAAGGGTCGATGATATGCACATTTTTAATGAGCAGTTTATCCATTGGAAATCAAACCTTTCTTGAAATTTTATCAGCCAAGCTGATATAAGTTTATTTCTTCTCGGAATTATTGATTTCATCTGTTGTCTGCTGTGCCTTAGTCTGTGACTGTGAAAGGCTTTCAGGGTCGTTTTTTCCGAAAAGTTTTTCAAAGCGAGATTCTGTTTTTAGAGCAGGAATTGTGCTTTGAGGGGTTCTGTTGTGAACATTTTCTTCATCATTTTGAATAGGCTTTTCAAAAACAACGCTATCATCTTTTGACTCGTTATTAGCATTGGTTTGTTTATTGTCGGAGTTCTCGTTATTTTCTGTTGAATTTTTAACACCAAAGAGCTTTTCAAAACGGGATTCTGTTTTATCAAGGCTTTCGCTGTTTTCAGAAGATGAATCGTTTTTGCCAAAAAGTTTTTCGTATCTTGAAGATATATCACTTTCTGTTGTAGTTTCCTTTATTGGAGCAGATGGAGCTTTTTTAACAGGCTCTGCAGGATTAGCAGTAGGCTGTGGCTTTTCAACGGGTTCTACAGGCGCAACAATAGGCTGTGGCTTTTCAACAAGCTTTGCAGGTGCAATTACTGGCTTTGGAGTATTGTCGATAGGCTTAGTGCTTGCATTTATTGTATTTTCATGCTCAAAAGCATCTTCATCAATTTCAGGAACAACAGCCTTTTTAATTCTTCCGAGGAAGCTTTTTAAAGACTTATCTTTAGTGTCATGAGTATCAGGTTCGGTAATTTCAGGCTTTTTATCCTCAACTACTGGAGCAGACTCAATTTTTTCAGAGGTTTCTTCCTCGATTGGTTTAATATCATTCTTAGTCTTTGGAACGGTAAAGGTTTCAGTTGTAAGCTGAATACCAGCTTGCTCAGGCGTTTTAGAAACACCAGTTGTTATATAATCCACTGTTCCAGGAGGATTATATTTAGGTGCTTTTGGAAGATTTGGATTTACTTTAGTTTGCTCATCATTTGAATTATAAATCTCAATTTTCTCTATCGTTGGTTGTGCATCAAATAGTGCAAAATCATCAAACTTATAAGCACTTTCTTCTGAAACAGCTTTTTCTTCTATTTTTGTTTCAGTCTTTTTATCATCTGTTTTTGACTCAGAATTTTTTTCGTACTTAGGTTCAATAGATGTTACATCTTTTTTTGATTCGAGCTTAGGTTTGTCAGGTTTCTTAGAATCCTTTTTTTTATCTTGCTTTTTAGGCTTCTGTTTTTTGTCTGACTTTTCGGCTTTTTTACCATCTTTTTTCTTTGACTTGTCTTCGGCCTTATTCTTTGTTTCAGAATTTTTCTTTTCAGGTTTTTGCTCTGAAATATTATTATTTTCAATTTCGGCTAAAAGTTTCTTTTTCTTGCGAGAGCGACTTATAAGAACTGAAATCAAAACTATGAAAAGAACTATACATACACCAGCAGTAGTATAAATGAGAATCATCATATTTTTGATTTCGTCCTCATTTGTATCTGCTTTAACAGGTGGCTTAATATCTGTAAAGGAAACGCTTTTCATAACAGCTTCAAGAATTTCTTTTTGTTGGTCGCTGAGGTCTTTTGCACGAGTTTGAAGTGTAATGGTAATTTTCTGACCATTTACAACAGTATAATTTTGAATACCAGCAATATCATCGCCATCTTCTGTTGAATGATAATTTAAGCTAAGATATAGAACATCACCATATTTTTTCTGTGTGCAAGAGGTGTATTCTTTTTGTTTTGTAAGAGAGTTTGTAATTTCAATTAAATCCTTGTCAGAAAGTTCTGTGAAGTTATTTATTGTTTTACTGTCCTCATCTTGTGTCATAGTTACAGTTATATCATAGGCAAAATCCTCTGGAGAAGCTTTGAGATACATATTAGATTTTTTAAGAGATGCAACAGCTTCTTCTGCGGTCATCTTAAAAAGCTCAAGGGCTTTTTCGTTTTGCTCACCACTTCTCAAGATTGCATAAACATCATTTGGGAGAGCAATATTCATTTTAAGTGCGTCAAGCTTATAATTGATAAGGGGAATTTCGCTTTTGTCACTTCTTTTAGAGGTTTCTTTTGAGCTTTCTTGTTTGCTTGGCTCTTGGCTTGATTCTACAACACTTGGTTCAGAGCTTGGCTCTTGACTCGATTCTTCAACACTTGGTTCAGAGCTTGGCTCTTGGCTTGGTTCTTCAACACTTGGTTCAGAGCTTGGCTCTTGACTCGGTTCTTCAACGCTTGGTTCAGAGCTTGGCTCTTGGCTTGGCTCTTCAACACTTGGTTCAGAGCTTGGCTCTTGGCTTGGCTCTTCATATGGATTATTTATAGGAACAAAATATCCATAGGAGTTAAGGTCATAATATATTCTTGTGCCGTCTTCATCATCAATATACGCATATCCCAATGCATCATATCTAATATTATCTTGTACATATTGGTTGTAACCTGTTTGCGGGTCGGTTTCACCAGGAATAGCCATTACGGCAGAAGAAAATACGCACGAGGCCGCCAAAAGTGCAGCTAAAATAGCCGTAAAACGCTTCATAACAATTACCTCCGTTTTTAGTTCATATGCACGCTTAGACATATGTAGGTCGTTTTATAGTATAATGTGGCTGTGGATTTTTTATATAATTAGCCGATTATATTATCATTATACTTTATATTGTCGAAAAACACAAGTAGCGGATAAATCTGTTTATTTTGTTTTAGGATAATAGTTAAGAGATTTAGCTCTTTGCGGAGAGCGACCAAAGACTCTGCTTTTAAAAAAGCTTGAGCAAAACTTTTACCTATCTTAGGTAAGTAAATCTAATCCACATAAAAAGGACACAACTCATAATCTGAGCTGTATCCTTTATTTATACTTAATTTATTTAACTTAGAAAAGTGTTGTTGAGAGGTATCTCTCGCCTGTATCCGGAAGAAGAACTACAATATTCTTGCCCTTATTCTCAGGACGCTTTGCAAGAACTGTTGCAGCGTGAATTGCAGCACCTGATGAAATACCCACAAGAAGTCCATCACTCTTTGCTACTGCTCTTGCACCCTCAAAAGCATCGTCATTAGAAACCTTTATAATCTCATCAACTATATCAAGATTCATTACGCCAGGAACAAAGCCTGCTCCAATACCCTGAATCTTATGTGGACCTGCCTTTCCGCCCGAAAGAACTGGTGATGATTCAGGTTCAACAGCAACAATCTTAACATTAGGATTCTTAGCCTTGAGAGCCTCGCCATTACCTGTTATAGTACCACCTGTTCCAACACCTGCAACAAAAATATCAACCTTGCCATCAGTATCTCTCCAGATTTCTTCAGCAGTAGTCTTTTTGTGAATTTCTGGATTAGCCTCATTTTCAAACTGCTGTGGAATTATAGCGTTTCCATATTCCTCAACAAGTGCATTAGCCTTTGCAATAGCACCCTTCATACCCTCTGCACCAGGGGTCAACACAACCTCAGCACCAAGTGCTGAAACAATCTTTCTACGCTCAATACTCATTGTTTCAGGCATTGTAAGAATAAGTCTTAAACCCTTTGAAGCAGCAACAAACGCAAGTCCAATGCCCGTATTACCACTTGTAGGCTCAATAATAACAGTATCCTTGTTAATCTTGCCATTAGCAATGCCTTTTTCAATCATAGCATAAGCAACTCTGTCCTTAACGCTTCCGAGAGGGTTAAAATACTCAAGCTTTGCAATAATCTTAGCATCAAGATTATTATTAGCTTCATAGTTTGTGATTTCTAGTAAAGGTGTATTTCCAATAAGGTCTGTAAGTTTAGTAGCAATTTTTGACATAATATCTATCTCCTCTAATAATATATTTTTATTTAATTCAGATTATGATTAGGGATTATACGCGGCAACATCGAAAGTCGATATAAAGCATCTTTTCTATTCTCCTGTATTCCTATCTTTTTAGTATGTTTTACTGTGATTACATTATATGACGATTCAAACTATTTGTCAATAGCTTTTATTTATATTTTTAAAACTTTCTAAAAAAGCGGAAATCCATATTTTTATAAAGGATTTCCGCTTTAACTTTTATCATTATGTGAGTTTGATAATAACCTTTAGCTCATAATAATCTTGAAAAAGATTGGGCAAAATTTTAAATTGTCTTAGAAAATCTCTCAATTATTCTTCCTCATCATCAGAAAGCTCCTGATTATAGAATAGCCAGCTATTCTTTCCTTTATGCTTTATCGAGAAAAGTGCTATCTTAGAATTACTATAAAGCTCATCAAAGTTAGCCCCATCGTGTGGATAAATTGAAATTCCAACACTTCCAGAAACTGAAATAAGATTATCTCCAGACTCAAAGTCCTGTTTTAAGATATTACAAATACTTTCAGCTCTCTTTGGAAGAATATCATTACTCTCTAAACATTTTATAAAGATAACGAATTGGTCTCTGCCTACTCTGCCGATAAGGTCATATTCTCTGAAAAGTTTTTTGAGTCTTTTTGTTATATCCTTGAGAACAGCATCAGCAAAAATCTGTCCCATTTGGTCATAAACATTTTTGAAATTATCTATATCAACAATCATAAAGGCATGTATGCCTCTTTCGCCTTCTACAGTCTGTAAGAAATCATCAATTTCATATTTAAGATTATCTTTATTAAGCAGTTGAGTCAGAAAATCGTGTTTAAGCATATTTTTCATATTCTGATGCTCACGCCTTTCATCATCAATATCGCTTTCAAAGCCGATAACTGAATCTGGCAAACCTTGTTCATTAAAAATGCAAGTAAATCTCAGCTTGCTCCAACGATAGTTGTCGCTTATAGATTTTTTTATAATTCTTACAAAACACTCTGCATCATGATAACCAGCTCTTACAGCTAAAAGCTTATTAAGATATTTCTGTCTGTCCTCTGGATAAATAAACTCGCAATTTTTAATATATTCTATTGGATTTTCTGTTGGAGGCTCTATGCCATATATTTCCTTGAAAGAATCTGAAAACCACACTGCATCATTACTAAGTTGCCAACGAAACAGAACGAACTTCATATCCTTGAAAATTTCACTATACATATTTGTTGTAAGTGCAAGCTCATATTTTTCGTGGCAAATCATAGGAGCTTTTGGCATAGTCTTTGTAAGTTCTCTTTCCATTCTAAAAGCATCTAAATTCAGTAACTTAGAGCTATGATATGCAAATTTATTGCATCCAAACTTTTTAACAGTTTCTATTATCGCAGAACTCAGATTATATGGAAGTATAATAGAAACTCCACTTGATGTAAAATAATCAAAAACAAATTTAAGCAATTTATTAGGATAATAACCATCAATAATTCCACTTATAAAGCTTGCTGAGAAAGATACCGAATCAAAAAGCTTTTCACTAAAACACTTTATATTGATATACTCTAAACCAAAGCCAAATAGACCAAGCTTAAAACCAAATGAACGAATCGCTGATGAGAAATTGACAAGTTCCCTATGGCTCATAGTGTTCAGCATATCTTGTGTTATGTTTATAGTTATATTCCTACAATTTAATTGATGTTCAGAAAGAAAATTCTCGATATTTTTTAAAAGAACAGGTGCATCTATGCCTTTAAACATAGTATAAAGTGATATTTCAGGCAATATATCACAATCCTTTTGAAGCTCATATAATCCAAGCAAAAGGCGTTTAATACTATTCAAACCAAGAACTGTTATATTATCAGCAACAGATACCATTTCACAAAGCTCATTAAATGTATATGTAATATCCGTACTTGGCAATTCCAGATAATCATAAGAAATAATACTCTCTGTTTCAGAATCTATTAATGGAGAAAATACTCTTTTAAAGTCATAAATATTAACACGCTCTTCATTAGAAATAAGCGAAAGTGAGGGCTTTTCTTGAAAGGATTTTCGCATCTCTTTATTATAGAAAAGATACATATCCTTGCCACGAAGCTTTGACATCTCTGTTGCAAAATCAGCATTATTCATAAGTTCAGTAAAGTTTGTTCCATCATTAGGATACTGTGCAACACCTATGCTTACCGAAATATTATGCTTGCTCAATAAATAATCGAATGACATATGCATAGATTTATAAAGTCCTTCGACCGCATTCAAGAGTTCTTTTACATCAAGGCAATCACGCAAGAAAATCACAAAATTATCTGAACCAATTCTTGCAATTAATGAATTGGTTTCAAAATGCTCCTTTAATTTTTCAGCAACCTTACAGAGAACTTCATCTCCAAAAGTAGTATTTGTAGCAGAATTTAAAGCCTTAAAATCATCTATATCTATATTTATCAATATATGCATACCATCTTTGCCAGAATGCGTAAGATAATCATCAACAGCTTTTCTTAGATAGTTCACATTCCAAAGACCTGTAAGATTATCGTGCTGAACATTATAGCGGTCATCTCCGTTTTTAGAGTTTTTCTCACTGATTTTAGATGCACAACAATATAGCTTTCTAAGCTTACCGTCCTCACAGAAAGGAATTACTATACAACGATACCAACGATAGGCTTTTTTTCCTATAATAAATCTGCCATCAAATTCAAGCTTTTCTTTTCCCTTATCAACAGCCCTCTGCACATTGCTAAGACGAAAAATTTTCTTAAAAGCGACCACATCATCAGCATGACAAGATGATGACATCATAGTTACAGCCTCGGTATAATTTTTAGGAAAATAATTATACATCTTTTCCCAATTGCCCTTACGAACATAAAAATTATCATGCTTTAAATCGCATTCAAATACAATGTCATTTATTCTATAAAAGATTTGGCAATCTCTTTCATGAGTTTCTTTTGCTACCTGTTTCTGACGATCTAAAGCCTTTATAAGCTCTTCTCTGCCCATATTAGCATAAATACTCATAGCAGTATCACTAAAGTTGCGTTTGGTCATATTATCGGCTGCTTTAAGAGAGCCTTTCGTTTGATTATTTTTATCAATATGGGCTTTATCTGCATATATTCTCGCAAGCTCTTCAAACTGCGGAAGAACAAGATTAAAGCATTCCATAAGCTTTTCGGAAAACGCACCACATGCACCATTTTTAATCATTTCTACGGCTTGTTTATGCGGTATTCCAGCTTTGTATGGTCTATCACTGGTCAAGGCATCATAACAGTCCGCAACAGAAACAACCTGTGCACAGATTGGAATGTCATCTCCTTGCAAGCCATCAGGATAACCCATTCCGTCCCATTTCTCATGATGATAACGGCAAATATTATAACAGTACTGAAAATATTCATTTTTTTCCTGCAAATCAAGTAAATTAAGAATCTCACAGCCCTTTGTTGTATGCTCTTTCATTATGCGAAATTCATCATATGTAAGTCGTCTTGGCGCAAGAAGTATTGCATCTGGAATAGCTATCTTACCTATATCATGAGTTGATGATGCTGAAACTATAAGATTAATTTTGCTTTCAGTAAGATTATATTCCGGGCATCTTTCAGCAACAACACGCAAAAGAATTTCAGTAAACTTGCGTATTCTATGAACATGCTTTCCGCTTTCAACATCACGATATTCAATAACAGTGCTAAGAGTATCAAGCATAGTATTATTCATATTATTAATAGTACTCTGCTGTTGATGAATTTTTTCATTCTGTTGCATTAAATAAGTTGCCTGCTTTTTCAAGAGTGTTTCAAGCTTATTTTTCTGCTCATAAAGCTCAACCAGATTATCAATTCGCCTTAAGACCGCATGAGGGTCAAATGGTTTCTCAATAATATCACAAGCGCCATATTCATGTCCGTTAAACAATGATTCATCATTAAATTCTGCACTCATAAGAACTGTTGGAATAATATTTGTTATACCAAAATCCTTTAGTTCTCTTAGCGTTTCTACACCATCTTTTTTTGGCATAATCATATCAAGCAAAATAACAGCTATTTTATCATTGTTTTCATCAGCAATAGCTACTGCATCATAACCATTATCAGCCTCTAAAATTCTATACTTATCTTTGAAGAGTTCTGAAAGAATAGCTCTATTCATTTCTATATCATCAACAATCAAAATAGTATCTCGATTTGCCATTATCTCACCACCTTATATATTAAAGTTTTCGATAAAATCTATTATATTAGAATAATCATCTTTTAGTTTTTCAAAGAGAATTATTGCATCACTTACACTATTATTTTTTATTTTTTTAAGTAACTCACGAGAATCATTATATAAATCAGTAAAGCTAAGATTTCCAACAATAGCCATAAAAGTTATGAGCAAATTTTGCGATTGCCACAATTTATCGGTCTTAAATGAATTTATAAAATTAGTATAAGTATTATCTTCAGGAAATGAATTAAAATACTTTAAATACAATTCTTCGTTTTCTGAAAATCTTTCAAGAGCCATATCAATATCAATATTATTCTCTCTAAAGAAAGCTTTATTTTCTTTGGTCACAAAAAAGACCTCCTACTTTATTCTACAATATATTATACATAAAAAATCAAAGTTTGTATAGTCTTTTTTATGCAAATACTTCCAAATATTTTTCTAAAAAGATATTAATCTCTAAATTTTGCTATTCTTAAAATTTTCAACATAATAAAATCCTCGTTGCCTTATTTGCATTAAAGTAGTATAATAATTTATATTATCAATAAATTGGAGAGTATTGAAATGAAACTTTTATCAATAGAAAGCTCTTGCGACGAAACAGCCGCAGCCGTTGTTGAAGATGGCAGAAAAATTATTTCTTCGGTAGTTTCTTCGCAGGTTGAGGAGCATAAAAAATATGGTGGTGTTGTTCCTGAGATAGCCTCTCGCCGGCACTGCGAAAATATAAATGGTGTTGTCGAAAAGGCTCTTGCTGATGCAAATTTATCACTTAATGAGCTTGATGGCATTGCTGTAACGCACGCACCTGGTTTAATCGGCGCTTTACTTGTCGGAGTAAATTTTGCAAAAGGCTTATCTTTTGCAACAGGACTTCCGCTTATACCTGTGCATCATCTCCGCTCACATATCGCAGCTAATTACCTTGCTCACGAAAAACTCAAGCCACCTTTTCTCTGCCTTGTCGTTTCTGGTGGACATAGCCATATAGTTGAGGTTATCGACTACACTACGCTTAGAATTGTTGGTAAAACTCGTGATGATGCCGCTGGAGAAGCATTTGACAAGGCTGCTCGTACAATGGGTATGCCTTATCCTGGCGGTATTCACCTTGATAAGAAAGCTGAAAACGGAAATCCTCTCAGCTTTAAGCTTCCACACCCTCATGTTGACGGTTCTCCTTATGATTTCAGTTTTTCCGGCTTAAAAACCGCTGTAATAAATCTTATCCACAATGCTGAACAAAAGGGCGAAATACTTTCAGTTGAGGATTTGAGTGCATCTTTCAGAAAGGCTGTTACTGATTGCTTGATTGAAAATTTCATCAAAGCCGCAACAGACCTCGGCTACAATAAGCTTGTTATGGCTGGCGGAGTTTCAGCAAACTCACTTCTTAGACGCAGACTTCAAGAGGAATGTGAAAAGCGTAGTTGGGAATATTATTATCCACCACTAAATCTTTGCGGAGATAATGGTGCAATGGTCGGTGCTCAAGGATATTATGAATTTCTTGCTGGTCATACCGCTGGTATGGAGCTTAATGCACGAGCAACTATGAGCATAGATTATTAAATTTTCGGAAAAATCACAACAAAATTTGCAGTTTTTTTCACGACATTGGGTCAAAAACTCAATGTCGTGTTATTTTTCTTGAATTTTTACATAATATATGTTAGTATATATTAAATTTAAAAATGAAGGAGTGTTTTGTTATGAATTATGAGCCTTTAGCTAAACTATATTATAAAGATAAATCAGTATATACTAAAATCTATAATGAACGCTTCAACAATGAATTTTCATATCATCTCCCCTTTGAAATAAGTGGCAATAAAGCTTTTTTCATTATTGACTATCAAATATCAAGAAAAATAGAAGAAATTTATTATATAAGCAGGCAACTTGATGATATTTTAAACCAACTTCCTCCCATAGCTTTTAAATACTATATAAATAAAAATCTTATAGATGAAATAATGTTAACCAATGACATTGAAGGCGTTTATAGCACACGAAAAGAAATTAGCCAAATAATTGAAATGCCAGATAACAGCACTAAAAAAGTCAGGTTAATGGGTCTTGTAAAAAAATATCAAAAACTTATAAATGGTGAAAAAATTCCTCTCTCAAGCTGCAATGATCTACGACTTTTGTTTGATGAAATCGTTCTTAACGAAATTGAGGAAGATGAAAAACCAGATGGAGAAATTTTTAGAACGGGGTCAGTTTCTGTATGTACAGCGACAGATAAAGAAAAACATCGTGGATTATATCCAGAAAAAAAATTGATTGATTTTTTGAATAAATCTCTTGATTTTTTAACTAATGAAAATAATGTTGGTCCACTTGTTAAAATAGCGGTGTTTCATTATTTATTTGGTTATGCACACCCTTTTTATAATGGTAATGGCAGAACAAGCCGTTTTATAAGCAGTTATCTGTTGTGTAATATCTTAAACCAATCAATTGCATTAAGAATTTCATATACAATTAAAAATGATAAAAATAAATATTATAAGGCTTTTGATATATGTAATGACCCTAAGAATAAAGGTGATATAACACCCTTTATATATAGCTTTATTGATATAATTAAAAATGCGGCTAAAAGTTCACTTGAAAATCTTGAATCTTTAAAACAGCGTTTGGAATATTATTCAACCATTCATGAAAATATTTATAATTTCTTTGAGAATGATTTGCAATCAAAAATTGTATACATCTTAATTCAAAATGCACTATTCAGTAGAAAAGGAGTATTTATCGAGGAACTAAAACATCATCTTGAGTGTTCTGAAGCAACTATAAGAAAGAATATCAAATCACTAATAAAGCACGGACTTATCATCACTACAGAAAGAGAAAAAAATAAAATGCTTTATGAATTATCCTTAGATGATTTTGAACAATTTGCAGAAAATATTCAACAACTTTAATTAACAAACACCTTTGTGTCAATACATTTCTTGACTGTATAATTGATGTTACTAAGACATAAACTATCCTCAGGAAGTGAACACTTTGGAAAATAAGGTCTGTAAATGCCGTTGGAAAAACTGCAAACGATATGGCAACTGCAAAGAATGTATAGAACACCACCAAAAGAATAATAAATATCCGCTCCCATACTGTATGCGAAAATCTAACAAAAAAGATAAAGACAAATAGAAAAAGCTCCATTCACCGAGATTTCAGTGAATGGAGCTTTAGCTTTTATAGATTTAAATTTTTGATTAGTCTATTTCATTGCCAGGAAACTTAGGAATACCAGCAAGACCAGCCTTGAGGTCATCATCTGTTGGAATATAGTCTGTCATAAGTCCATCGTGGAACTTTTCATATGCAACCATATCAAAGTAACCTGTACCAGTAAGACCGAATACGATTGTCTTTTCTTCGCCTGTTTCCTTGCACTTGAGTGCCTCATCAATAGCAACTTTAATTGCGTGACTGCTTTCAGGAGCTGGAAGTATACCCTCAACTCTTGCGAATTGTTCAGCAGCTTTAAAGACTTCTGTTTGCTCAACAGCACGAGCCTCCATAAGTCCATCATGATAAAGCTGTGAAAGAACATTATTCATACCATGATAACGCAAACCACCTGCATGGTTAGCTGATGGAATAAATCCACTGCCGAGTGTATACATCTTAGAAAGTGGACAAACCTTACCAGTATCGCAGAAGTCATATACAAATTTACCTCTTGTAAGGCTTGGGCATGATGCTGGCTCAACAGCGATGAAGTGATAATCAGCCTCTCCTCTGAGCTTTTCACCCATAAATGGTGAAATAAGTCCGCCGAGGTTAGAACCGCCACCTGCACAACCGATGATAATATCAGGCTTGATACCATACTTATCAAGAGCAATTTTTGTTTCAAGACCAATAACTGACTGGTGCAAAAGTACCTGATTTAGAACGCTGCCGAGAACATAACGATAGCCCTCTGTGTTTGTTGCAACTTCTACTGCCTCAGAAATTGCACAGCCAAGGCTTCCTGTTGTGCCAGGGAATTCCTCAAGAATCTTGCGTCCGATATTTGTCTGATTAGATGGTGATGGAGTTACACTTGCACCATAAGTACGCATAACCTCACGACGGAAAGGCTTTTGCTCATAAGAAACCTTAACCATATATACCTTGCAATCGAGGTCAAAATATGAACAAGCCATAGAAAGAGCAGTTCCCCACTGGCCAGCACCTGTTTCAGTTGTAACACCCTTCAAGCCTTGTTTCTTTGCATAATATGCCTGTGCGATTGCAGAATTAAGCTTATGGCTTCCGCTTGTGTTATTACCCTCAAATTTATAGTAAATCTTTGCCGGAGTCTGGAGCTTTTTCTCAAGACAATACGCACGAGTAAGTGGTGACGGACGATACATTCTGTAGAAATCAAGAATTTCTCGTGGAATATCAATATAAGGGTCTGTATCGTCAAGCTCCTGCTGAACAAGCTCATCACAGAAAACATGACCGAGCTCCTCGGCTGTCATAGGTTTGAGAGTTGCAGGATTGAGAAGTGGAGCAGGCTTATTTTTCATATCTGCTCTGACATTATACCACTGCTTAGGCATTTCGCTTTCTTCAAGGTATATTTTGTATGGGATTTCTTTTTCGCTCATTATATTTTGCTCCTTTCAAGCATAAATAAAGATTTAGACTTTATAAGCACATTTTTGTATATAATAACACATTTTCATGTATTTCGTCAAGCATATAACAAAGCTATTTAAGGCTTTTTATTTGCCTTAATCAAATCTTTTATTGACGAAGATATTCCAGCAAACATTACACACGGAATTATTCCACAAAAGGCACGAAGCCATATATCAAAAGGGGTTCCCTCGTGTGCGATAAAATAATAAACAATTATAGAAAGCCACATTTGAAGCTGTCCAAAGCAAGCAGAATAAGTCAACGCCCATATGCTTTGCTTTGAAAATATTCCTATAAAAACTCCTACAATTGCAAATACGATTGGAACAAACCAAAAGCTCAAAAAATTCATTCCAAAACCAAATAACGAAACCGTAGAAAGTGGAGTTGCACCAAGTAAATCAAGCAATAGAGATGTTGCTACTCCTGCAAAGAAAAATATTCCACAATTTCTTGCATTATATCTTCTAACCCTCATATTATCCCCTTTTCTTTTAATATTCCATATTATTAAGCGTTCTTTTTGACAACATAAATACTAAAAAAGCTATTATAAAATTACAGATTGCCGCTGGGAAACATAGCCTTGCCGCAAAAAATACATTATATGCACCTTGCATTGATGAGAGGAAAAACAAAGCCAAAGATACTGCTATTCCTGGAACTAATGCAATAAACAGCAAAATCATATATACAACCATAAGTACTCCCCTATTTCCTGCCTTACCCATAAACCTTTGAACAAGTACATTAATAGATGTATATAAAAGTCCACAGCTAAAATATGTTGTTATACAAGCTAAAATATCAAGCGGATTTGCACTAAATACTATTCCACCAACTATAAACGCTGCTGCTCCGTCAACAAGTGGTTTTATTACACTTGTAGCACAAGACATAATAAGCTTTTTAACCGGGCTTGCAGGAACCATAAATATATATGGCTTTTGTAATTCCTTTATCCAATCATCTGATACGGTAAAAAAGAACTGTACATAGCAGGAAAGAACTGCAACTATTGTTAGTATTGTAGATGAATTTAAATTTTCACTATCACTAATAGTTTTTAATGCAAAGCCAACTATCAATACAAATACTGTCAAAAACGCTGTATTCACATTTACAAATGGTATAAATGAGCGTCTTGACATCTCTCTAAGCTGTTTATAAAAAAATACAGACGCACCAGAACCTCTATTTATGCCAATTCTGCCAAGCTTGATTTTCTTTTTATCACTCATCATATTCTTATCGCTGACCTTGCCAGTTTTTATTGCATTGCGAAATTCATAAACGCTTTCGGTCTTTTGCAAGACATCTTCATAGTAATCAGCCTTACTGCGAATAAATACAACTATCGCAAAAATAGTAAATAATGCAAGTAAACTGCTATAAACCAATATGTTAGTTATATTACCTGTTATTATCCCTATAAACATACCGCTTGTCCAGCCAACTATGGGAATATAATTCAAATATGGCAAGGATACTGCTGAAAGAATATTTTCGTATGTAAATCCATTTGAAAAAAGCTGCAATAATACAATAGCTATCGGAAAGGCTATTATAAGATATATCGCATATTTCATCATTCTTATTCGTGTTGGTCTGCCATTGCAAACACAGAAAATTAAAATCGTAATCATCTGCACTTCAAACAGCATTACACCTATACCAAGCAACAGCAAAACAGCGTCCCATATCGTAAGCGAAAAATACTGAACTGCCATTGCACCATATGAAACGAAGCATACAAGCAATAATAAAATTGTTGCCATCTGTCTGCCAACACCATATATAAGAATCTTCTTTTCAGAAATAGGTGCTGTAAAAACATTAGCAACATCACTCATCTTGAAAAAAGTTGTAGAGGCATTTGTACCTTTAAGCATAATAGGAACGCTTATAAAATAAAGTATTAAGAGATATGCTCCCTGCAATATCCGAAAATCAAAATGTGTTTCTTCCTCGCTGATATTACTTGTCATTGCAGTAATAATACCACTAACTGTTGTCAAAGCTATAAAAAGATAAACTATCAGTTGCATAGGGTGATGAAGTATATCAATTATTCCATTTTTTATGGTTTTTCTTAGCATATAAACAATGGCTTTCATACATACCTCACTGTGAAACTTTCTCGGTTATATTGAAAAATAATTCCATTAAATCCTCGCCATTTTTTTCAACAGTTTCTCTTGTTCTTTCTGCTTCTATACGACCCTCCATCATTATGAGAACCTTATCCCAAAGTTCGCTGACACTTTCGAGCATATGTGTACTAATAATTATAGACGCACCCTGCTTTTTAAGTTCAAGAATCATAGCTTTAAGTTCTTTTATTGCGTGAGGGTCAAGACCCACAAACGGCTCATCAAAAAGCACAGCCTTTGGCTTTATCAGCAATGCACAACAAATACTTACTTTCTGCTGCATACCCTTTGAAAGCTCTTTGCCAAGCTTATTCTTTTTATCTATAAGCTGAAAACGCTCCATAAGTTTTTCAGCGTCATTCTGCCAATCTTCAAGCAAATAAGCTCTTGCAATAAACTCCATATGCTCCCAAACCGTAAGCAAATCAAAGGGAGCCGGAAGCTCAGGAATATACCCTGTAATTCTCTTAGCCTCAAGGCTTTTATTTTTAAAACCGCAAATTTCTATTTCGCCATCATATCGCAAAAGTCCGGCTATGCACTTAATAGCAGTTGACTTTCCCGCACCATTAGAACCTGCAAGCACAGCAATTTCTCCTGAATCTACTATAAATGAGATATTATCGTTTGCGTGGGTATTTTTATATTTTTTGGTAAGATGAGATACATTTATCATAGTCAAATATACCCTTTCACATATAATATTAAAGGTTTCGCCTATGCAAAAGCATAAAACAAAACCCTAATTTTTAATATATTCCCTGAACTGTAACCTCTCCCGAGTTTACAGCTATTTTTTTACCATTTTCAAGGCAAACAACAAGCTCACCATCAGCCGTAATATCAACGGCTTTACCTGTAAGTTTTTCACCGTTTCTTACGAGTGAAACTTCTCTGCCGATTGTTGCGCACATACTTTTATAAAGCTTTAAATCGTCTTGAGAAATTCCAAAAAGATATGACAAAATAGTTTTATCAAGAGTAGCTATTATTTCGTGCATAAGCTCTGAAAGGTCTGGTTCACTTTTAGTTTCTATTTTTAAAGATGTTGCTTTATAAGCAATTTCTTCTGGAAAGCTTTCTTGCAAAACATTTATTCCAATTCCTATGACAACAAAATCAACCATATCTGTCTGTGCGGTCATTTCAGTGAGTATTCCGCAAATCTTTTTATTACCAACTATGACATCATTCGGCCATTTAATTTTGGCGTCAAGTCCCGTAAATTTTCTTATTGCAAGACAAACACCCAAACCAGCTGCTAAAGTTATACCTGAAACATCACTCGGAGGAAGCTCAGGTCTTAACAAAAATGAAAAATAAACCCCACCTTCATTAGAAGCCCATTTTCTTCCAAGTCTACCTTTTCCTGCTGTTTGTTCGCAAGAAATGACAACTAAACCACTCCTTGCATTTTCGTGAGCTTTGCGTTTAATTTCTTCATTTGTAGAATCGACAGTTTTAAGTGTAATTATTTCTGTACCTACCACCTTGACATTAAGCCCTTCACTTATAGTACTTGCATTAAGTACATTTGGCTTTTTTACAAGCTTATATCCCTTATTTGTAACAGAATCAATCTCATAGCCATCATCTCTCAGGGAATTAATTGCTTTCCAAATGGCTGTTCTTGAAACTCCAAGAATTTCACTCAGTTTTTCTCCTGAAATATATTCTCCTTCTTTTAAAAGAAGCAACACTTTTTCTTTCATAATATCACCGATATATAAACTTGAAATTTAGTTTATACCCTTTGTAAAATCTATTTCAATGGATATATTATAGCATTTTTCAACAAATCAATCAATAGTTTCAATTCTATTTTGGATATGAAATAACACAACATACTCTAAGTATTAAAATTGTTTTTTAAGAACGCTATTATAAACTTCATAGTATATCAAAAGGCGATAGGTAAAACCTATCGCCTTCAAAATCTTGTTTTTGGTGACTAAAATTACTGGCAATATCAGCCCCAAAAATCAATCACTATAGAGGAACCTCAACTATTTTCCCATTCAGATTTTCAAAAAAACAGATTGTTAAATCGGTATTTGCACCATATAAAAACAAATCCGGATACTGCCGCTGTATATCCACTCTCTCATAATCATTGGTCTGGGTCAGTAAATTGTAAGCTTGTTCGCAGCGGTCAATCCAAAGAGATTGATATTCAGAATCGTCGACAATACGATTTCCAAAGTCCACAATTGTCCGAAGATTGAAACGCCGGCACCAAACGATGTCATTTTTATAAAGCATCTGTCCTTCGTCACATGTTACGATGTCATCCGTATCATAAACAATGGGCACTTTGGCTTTGTGCTGGTAAGCTGTAAAAGCCCGGCTGTGGCCGTCTGTCAATGTTAGCCGGCTATCGCCAAAATCATGGACGGGAAGAGGCTGACACAGATCCATACGGTTTGGATCGAACCATTTTTTTATATTTTCCAGTTTGGATTTATTTAGGTACAATTGACTTATCCCCAAGTCAGTTGGTGCAACCCATTGAACTCCTTGAAATAAAGTACCCATTGCTAATTCCCTTCAATAAGATTGCTTATTATAACGCAATGGTAATATAACCAAACAATACACACAGTTTCGTGTGCATTTTATCAGAAAGAACAAAAGAAGTCTATTTCTGTAAAGAGATAGACTTCTTTTAGCATTGTCTTTGGTGACCGAAATTACTGGCACCCAGTAACCATGCGGTTTCCGGTGTGTTTCAAAAAATTTTTTTGAAAATCTGATACCCTTTTTCGAACCACCGAAGCGTTTTTCTTGATGTTGATTATTATAATAGAATAAAGGAGTTTTTTCAACCCCATGGAATGTTTGCAAACACAAAAAAGCCGACCATTATTCCATCAATAATGATGAAGTAATGATCGGCTTTTTTCTGTCGACAATTATTTTGTCGGAATATCACCAACTTTTGAAAATCCTCCTATGAACCGGACTTCTATCTTGTCTTTTGAAAGGATAGTTACTTGTTCTACAATTCTTCTGATAAACGTGTCATCAAATTCTGTTAACTCAACGATATCGATGTCAATTGCCTTTAGAATATCATCAAGTTGCTTTTGACGCTTTGCATCGGTTGTTGCATCTTCTTCGGCTTGTTTTAGCTGCTCTGTCAACCGAGCCTTTTCCTCAGTCATCTCCTTGAACTTTTTTTCAAATAGTTCTATTTGGGAACTTTGGGCTGCCAAAGTTAAAAGATTCGCCATTCCGTGATCAATGTCTTGCATTCTTTGACGGATCACTTCTGGATTATTTTTGGCATCTTCAAATAAAATGATTTTTTTCTGTGCTTCACGAACTGCTTCTGCTATTTCTTCTTTATTATGAAATACGGACTGAATGCAGTTCAGAATTGCTTGGTGTAAAATGGGTTCCTTTAAACTTGGGGAATGTTTGCAATACTTGGTGCCAAATTCAAGTCGGTTCACGCATCGCCATACATCTTCCTTCGTTCTGTCCCGTTTGATCCACATGGTTCTACGATACATAGCACCACATTCCCCACAAACGGTTCTTTCCGATAGTGCATATTTGCTGGTATATTTTCCTCGACCAGACTTTGTCCTCCGGCAAGAAACCTTTCTTTTGCTACTGCGCCTTGCAATCTCTAACTGGACTTCCTGAAAAATATCTCTTGGGATAATAGCTGGGTGATTGTCAGTAATGTAATACTGTTTGACCTCACCTCTATTTTTCTTCACCTTCTTTTCGAGGAAATCTGCAGTATAGGTTTTTTGCAGCAGCACATCTCCAGCGTATTTTTCATTTTGCAGCATATTTCGAATGGTAGTTTTTGACCATGTTGGCTTTCCTGTTGGCGATGGGATGTGGTCAGCTTCCAGAGATTTTGCAATTTGTTCCGGGGTATCTCCACTGAGAAATGCGAAAAAAATCCGTGAAACAATGGTAGCTTGTTCAGGATCAATTTCAGGCTCTCCATTTTCTCCCGGTCGATAGCCTAAAAAGTTTTTGTACCTGAAGGCAAAATGGCCTTCCTTATACTGCCTGCGTTTTCCCATGGTAACATTTTGACTGATGGACTCGCTTTCTGCTTGAGCGAAGGCGCTAAACCATGTCAAATAAATTTCGCTGCTGACATCACTTGTATTGAGTCCTTCTTTTTCAAATTCTATGGTTACATTCAAGCTTTTCAGCAGCCGTATGTATTTGATAGAATCCAACGTGTTTCGAGAAAACCGGCTAAGTGATTTAGTGAAAATCAAGTCAATTTTATGTCTTTGGCAATGCTCGATCATTTTCATAAACTCTGGACGAATGGTATCCTTAGTGCCGCTGATTCCACGATCCGCAAAAATTCCGGCAAATTCCCATTCCGGATTGCTCTGAATAAGATCTGTGTAATAGGCAACCTGATTTTCAAAGCTACTCTCTTGTTCTTCCTGCTCTGTACTAACTCGGCAGTAGGCGGCTACTCGTAGCTTTTTCCTTTTGGCCTGTCCTTGAATAAAGGGATTTTCGGGAATTTCCCTAATCACTTTAGTCTTTTTCTGTGGCATTATGGTTTCTCCTTTCCTTACTTAAATAATCGCCCCATTTTTGAGTTGTATTGTAACAGCACCTGCTGGTGTTATCAAAATTTTACAAATAAATTTCCGTAGTATTTGAGATTGAAAGTGTTCCATCGGCTGCAGTTTTTTCAGTTCTGCTATCAAACATTCCGTTTCTTCTGAATCACCATTGGCATGACAGGCTTTGTATTTTTCCTGTGCGCATTGTTTGATGATTTCCAATAATCTTTTTGAATTGGACTTGGGATTACCAAGTTCTCGATAAATCTCGTTTTCTAACCTAACGGCTTGAACTGACAGGCAATTGGCATTCTTTTTAAAATTCATAACTTTCTGTGGATCTTCAATTGCCCTATTGATTGCGGATAAAACACTTGACATCAACTCTATGTCGGGCAAATACCTTGTTTCCGTATTGCAGGAAGGGCATTTCCAGATGATATATACATTATCTCGATGATTGATTCGAACAAGCTTCTGTCCGCAGGTCTGGCAGCAGATAAGATCTCGTATTCCTCGCAAGGCTGGATTCAGACTTCCACCATAAATTTGAGCTCTGTCTTTTCTTAGTCTTTGAACCTGTAGAAATAAGTCAGAGGGTAATATTGCAGGAAATTCTTCTGAAATATATTTTTCGCAGTCTAATATTCTGGCGATCATCGCCTTATTCCAAACCGCATTTTCTCGGTACTTTAAACCAGATTGCTGCATTTGTTTAGCAAGCATCTGCAGCGATGCGCCGTTTCGATAATTTTCAAAAATTGACTGCACAGCAGAAGATTCCAGTATGTCCGGTATAATATTTCCTTCATTCATCTGATATCCAAAAGGCAAGTATCTTTTTTTCTTCATGATTAACCTCCGCTTATCCTTTCTTCTTCCAACTCCAATCCATTGACAAGTTGAAATCTCAATGTTTCATGTGTCACTGTAATACGGCTCACTATATTTCGGAACACTGATGAGCTAAAAACCGGCATCGGGGAGTCTAATATCGTTAAAATCAGGCGGGTGTTATCAATAAAATCCGCATACTCGTTTAAATCACGATATTGTTTAAGTTCGGCTTTTAAATTGGATATCTTTTGGCTCAATTCATTGGATTGTGCTATAAAAAAAGCAGAATCAATGCACTCTTTTGCCCGCAAGCGGTGTAGAGTGTGATTCTGCTCTAATAATCCAGCAATCTGTCTATTTAATTCCATGGCATCAGGATGGGCCATAAAATCCTTATCTTTTAGTTCTTCAAGCTGGCGGAGATAGCTTCCAAGGATTTCTTGACGATTTTCAGCCAGCTTTTTATATAAAGTAAGGAAGCACTGCTGTATTTCAGTTTCATTTAGGCTCTCCATGCTGCACAGATGTTTCCCTTTAAAATGCTTGCGACAGGTCCACAAAACACGTTGGTTTTTCGCAATTCGTCTACAGAAATTTGTCCCGCACTCATCACAGACGATTAAACTTGTAAAAGTATACTGTCCATTATTTTGATGTCCATGTCGCTCTGATTTCCGTTTTAATAATTCTTGTGCTTTTCGGAATACCTCTCTGCTGATAATTGGATCGTGGGTATCTTCGGCGTAATACTGCTTTTTCTGTCCACGATTTATCTTTTTTTGAAAAGGCAGAGTATCTGTTGTGTATCGTTTTTGAAACAGTTCATCGCCTATGTATCGTTCGTTTGTAAGGATATAGAGAATACCTGTATAACTCCAAATGGGTTCTCCATTTAACTTTGGAATATGTTCTTTTTGCAGTTCTGCAGCGATTTCCTGTATTCCCATTCCGGAGAGGAAGTTGCCAAATATTCTTTGAACAATTTTAGATTCTTCCTGTTGTACAATGAGTATCCCTTTCTCATCCAGATAGTATCCATAAGGCGCTTGTGACAATCGAAATGTTCCGTTTTTCATTCGCATGACTGCGCCTTTTCGCATATTCTTCGATATGGAAATGGATTCTTCCTGCGCAAATGCACTCATCATGCTTAGAAACATTTCATTGCTCATGTTTGCGGTATTGATATGTTCTTTTTCAAAATAAACCGTAACTCCCAGCTGGCGAAGCTCTCTCACAGCTTCAATGCAGTCCTGAGCGTTACGTGCAAATCTGGAAACCGATTTGACCAGAATTCGATCAATTTTTCCTTGTCGGCAATCACGCATAAGACGGAGAAACTCATCGCGCTTCAGCGCACTTGTTCCTGTTATTCCTTGATCCGCATATATGTCAACAAAGGTCCAGCCCTCATGTGCTTGAATGTACTTTGTATAATAGTTGACCTGCGAAGCAAAGGAATTGCGTTGATCAGTGGAATCACTGCTAACACGGGCATAGGCACATACTCGAAGCTTTTCGGCTGGTGCAAAAATTATTGGTTCAATCACTCGAATTTCTGGCATTTCTATGCCCCCTTTCCTGCAGTAGTGTCATGTGACAGTAACGTCGGTCACCTTTGGCAAGGACAACACTACCACAAGAAAGAGGATAAAGCTATCACAACAACCACTAAATATAGTATTCTAAAACACCGTACTTTTCGGCAATAGCAACATTGGCTTTGTCGCAGTTTTCTTTGGTGATAAGTCCTTTCAAAAAAAGTTTTTTTAAAGCGGAGAAGGCCATATAATACTTGATTTCGTTGATGAGGACAGCGGAAGGTTCTTGAGGATTGTATGTAGTGTTCATGATATACCCCCTTTACCACGGCAGAGGGAGACTCTTTCGAGCTGCTCTTTGAAAAAAGCGATTTTCCAGCCCTTTTAGATAGAGTTCATACCGAAGATCGCTGTCAGTGGTAATTAGTACCGTATCGTGGTCCTGCAAAAATTCCAGTATTTGAATTAGGACGGCGGGATCGTGGCTCAGGCGGGTTAAATCCCGAACAAGCACAGCACGGACATGACCTTCTTTCACAGAGCGCATCATTTGTTGTAATCCCATCCGAGCCATGCTTCTGCCAGTCCCCATATCCTGTGAAGTGCCTACAACCGTGTAACTGCGGCGCTGGGCTTCCTCCAACAACTCGTGCATCTGCTGCATGAGAGCCAATATTTTCTTATCGCTGCTTCGGCTGTATAACCACATAGGACGGTCTATATAAGGATATTCCTTTTCTGGTTCCGTTTTCTCATTCATCTATATCAATCTCCTTATTGGTAAAAATGCAATGCAACTGCTCTCATCTGTCCCAGCCTTTTTTCATGTGTTGTTGCTGCTGTTTCAGAAGGTTTTCATACTCGGCATATCCCTTATCATCCAGTTCTTTCAGGCGTTCTGGATGAAAGCGATATTCTGGATAAACTACAAATCCGCTTTGCTCATTTCGGCCTGTGGGAGAACCCAGTCCGTTTTTCTCTATCCATGAAAGAATGTCATTACTCAAATTGTTGACGTCAATAAAAGCACAGTCCTTTGCAATGGATTTTCCCAAATTTACGCTCAGATCTCCCCATGGCTGCGGATCGCCTTGACTCCAATCCACTAACAGCAGAGCCAAATTTCCGCCGCTGTAATAAGAGCGCACTTGTAGTTCCAAGGATGTTTTTTCTCCCATCCAAGACATTTCCAAAAGAGCCTTTCCGCTGAGAATATCCTGATATTTCTTATCGCTGTATCCTTCCCAGCGCAAATAGTTCCAGTCCGGCTTGGGACATTTTTCGGCAAGGGCTATTTCTTTGGGGACGGTTTTTAATTTCGGAACAGGAATGTCACCCATCTGAACCTTGGCATAAATGGGAAGGAGCTTTTGCAATAAATATGCCTGATCAGGGCAAGTGTCAATAAGTCCCATTCTTGCAGTTAAAAAAGATCGGTCGTCCACAGTTCCAATGGCAGACATTTGTGCCCATTGGTGCTGCATTAAAAATGCTGTGATATTTTCGGGAGTCGCTTCAAAAAAGACAGCTTCGTTTGGACTTTCCATATTGCTGGAAAGTCCCTGTAAATATTTTTGATTCATAGGAGGTTCTCCTTTACGGCATAAAATAATCCGGGCTTTTCTTGGTCCGGATGAAATCTTCTACATCTTCGATTTTTCTGGCGATATGAAGTGGTGGCAGGGTTTCCAGCACAGCTCGGTGATATCGTTCTTCGGGTGCTGCACGATGGTCCAGAATGCTCACCACACAGGTATCTGTTTCAGTACGGATAGCCCGTCCAAACCCTTGCCGGAGTTTTACCTGCATATCTGGGATGATGACTTCTCGGATATAGTCCTGCAGGGTGGGATACTGCTCCCGTTCCGCTTCGCTGATAGGATCAGGAACAGGAAAAGGCAGGCGTACAATGATGAGCGACGATACCATATCGCCGGGAAAGTCCACACCTTCCCAACAGGAACCCGCTGCGAACAGCACCGCATTCTGCGTCTGCTTGAACTGATGGATAATATCCTGCGAATGCCGCCATACCACCATTAGCGGAAAGGACAGATGCTCTTTTACTTGGTTATAAACAGCGCCCATCAGGGAGTAGGAAGTAAACAGCACCAGAGTGTGGCCATGAGTGGTTTCCACTAAGCGGCAGATCTGCTCTGACAGACACTTGGCTTCTTTTTCGCTGCCCATTTGCGCCTTTGGCATATCATCGGGAATGTAGAGAAGGCAGTTTTCTTGATAATCAAAAGGAGAAACCGCAATAAAATCATCCAGCCGATTGTTTGCGGACAGCCCCATGAGTTGGCGGGTTCTGTCAAAGCTGCCCCCGGCCATAAGGGTACCGGATGTCAGAATCGCTGGTGTTTCCTTCGACCACAGTGCGTGGCGCAGCTGTTCCGGCATTTCCCGGGTGGCGGCGCACAGGCTGGGGCTTCCATCCCTGTCATACTGAATATAAAGAATGTATTTACGGTCGCCGGTAAAAAACAGGTTGAGAGTTTGCTCTGTTGTTCCCAGCTGGTAAAGTATCCACCGTGGGAGGTGAAGTGCTAGCTGTTTTTGGATCTGCCGAAGAAGGGAGAGACAATCCCGAAGGGCAGCTTCCCGATCCGGCGTTAAAACAAAGGCAGTACGCTGTGCTTCTTCTAGCAGTTCGCCCCGGCACATGGCTCCCATAAGAGCAGTAAACTTTTCTTTCAGCCGCTGGGCTGCGAGGGCATATTTTTCTTTTGCCAGCAGAGTGCAGAGCTCGCTGAAATCTTCTGCTGAAAGGCTTTTCCCATACATCTGCCGAGCTGCGTCCGGCAGTTTGTGAGCTTCATCGATTACCAAAGCCCGATAGTCATTCAGAAGAGGACGAAGTTCCTGCAAACGATGGGCGGCGTCTGCCAACAAGTAATTGTGATTACAGATCTGGACGAAAATCTCCGCGCTTCTGGCTTCCTTCAGGTATTGATGATACCGGCAGGCGCTTCGCAAAGGGCAAGTTTTCTCGCAAACTTTGGGGACGCACACCTGCCGACGGTCAAATCCACTAAGGCCGGTTACGGAGTCCAAATCATAATAAGTACGAAGGGAAAGCAATGCTTTGAGCTGTTTTGCATTCTTATTCTTATCTTTGACCGCTTCCAATCTTTGAGAAAGCCGGGCGTCACAGACAAAACGCTCTTTTCCTTTTCTTACGATTGCCCGGATGGGTTTGGAGATAACACGGTTCTCCAGAAAAATCCGGGATAAAAACGGAATGTATTCTTCGATGATAGAGTCCTGTAAGGCAACGCTGGAGGTAGAAATCACCACCGGCTGAGAACCTGCAGGTCCATGCGGGGCAAACTTTTTCAGTAAAATGCAGGCGGTCAGGTAAGCATAGGTTTTGCCGATCCCAACGCCTGCGTCGCACAGAGCGATATTGTTTTTGAGCAGGGTATCCAGCATGGCGTGACAGAGGGTGATTTGTTCTTCCCGAACCGACAAACCATTTTGAGGCAAAAGAATTCTGAAAATCTTTTCAATCTCTCCGTGGGCCTGCTCTTTCAAAGTAGGCTTATTCATTTCGGCACATTCTCCTTTGAGCAGTTTGCTCGTATGTGTTGGCGGCAAACTAATGCGGCGCAGCTTTTAAACTGCGCCGCACGGATTCGCCGTCAACGGCAATCTGAAAAATTAAAAGGTTTGATTTTGATGTGCCGTATTTGCTGCTCGCCCCCCGGCAACCTTGGGAACCATACGGGCAGGCTTGCAGTTTACAAACCGTTCACTGGCTCCCCAAAGGTCTTGCTGATTACAACCCAAGGTCGACCAACCCATCTGACGTGTGGGCAAACGATAATGCGTATCATAATACCCCGCCCAAGGTCGTGGCGAAAAGGGAAACTACACCCTCTTTTCGGTCAAAATGCATCGCTCAAAACCAACAACTGGGGCCACCGTCCCACGAATAAATGGGAGGCGGTTTGTGTGCGGCTCGTCATGGCGCTTTTTCCTGCGTCGCTCACTTAGGCGGGAATGTACCCGCATGGCTGGTATTCACTTTTCAAGCTACAAGGCGAACGTTTCTTTTTCCCCGTTCGCCCCATAGCCCATGAAAAGAGGCGGAATATAACGCAGGTCATAAATATTTTTTTATTTTTTTTCGTAGGCGGTAAATTCGCATATTTACAGCGTACTCATCCATTCCAAAAGCAGACGCTATTTCTTTGCTGCTATATCCATCCATTTTCATAAAGAGAATTTCGAGGGTAAGCTTGTCCACAGTATGTAACAAAGAAAAAAGTTCCATGTCCTCGATACTATCCAGCAAGGATTCGGTATCCTCAACGGGTAGTTCCAGATCCTGTGCTGAAACCCAATCCACATAGGGAGACCAATCCACCTGTCGCTGCAGATACTGGCGTTCCTTATTAAACTGAGCCCAATCGTATGTATGCAGGCGTTGGATGGTTTCCTCATCCACACCGAGTTCTCTGAGTTTCTTTTCTTCTACTTCTTTCCAGCGGAGCCATTCTTTTTCCGCTTTGGCTTTGTTGTAAGCCATCGTTATTTCCTCCGATCAATCTGAAATTTTTTAAATTCAGATTGTCGGGGGCGGCGCTCTGCCGCTGTGAATTCTCAGCCAGAACCTACTCAATGGAAAATAAAAAAAGCGCAATTGTCCGTAGACAAAAGCGCTTACTGCACATAAATTATATATACCCGATATCTCTAAATGAAACACGGTACAACTCCCCTAATTGGAGGAGTTGTATTTTGCTTTCCTTTCTTAACCTCCTTCAGGATAAGTCATTTCATATGTTAGCGATTACCATTGGTTTGTTTAATGGTCTTTACCCGGAAAACAAAGTAAAGGATATGGAATACCCAAACACAAGCCAGAACGATCCTTCCCACCGGAACAGCATGCATCATAATAAAGCCGATCGACATTAGAACCGTCACGGTAATCATAATCCGGATTTTGGTCTTCCACGTCATGCCCTGTCCTTTTACATAGCTTTCCAGATTGTTTTTATACAGCTTTGTTCCCGTAAACCAACGGTGCAGTTTTTCAGAGCTTTTGGCAAAGCAAAACGCCGCCAAAAGCAAAAACGGAAACGCCGGAAGAAGCGGCAATACAGCCCCCACGGCTCCGAGAGCCAAACCGATACAGCCTAAAATCACATATAAAAGCTTCTTTATTTTCACCTTGATTCCTCCAGTCGTTTTTTCTCTTTTTTCGATTCGATCACATGGGAAACCGCCATCACAGGATGGGAAAACAGCATTCTGGGCCCGGAAAAACGCATGACTTCCCGGATTTTCTCCCGCATGACCGGTTTGTAGCAATGTACCTTACAGTTGGAACAGAAGGTTTTCGTCTCCATAAACGGACACTTGTCGCTTCTCATCCTGGCATAGGCTTCCAGATCTGCACATTCGGGACAAAGTCCGCCTTTGGTGTGGTGTTTTTTGCGGCAGTACAGGGCAATCATTTCCGATACCATCCGCTTTTCCCGTTCCCGCTTATCGGCTGTACTTTTCATCAGCTCATCCTCCCGTGTTCCACCGAATAGACGGTATCAGCGATGCGCATGGTAGACTGCCGGTGGGAAACCAGCACCACGGTTTTGCCCGCCCGTTCTTCCCGCAGGGATTTTAAGATCACCGCTTCGTTTAAGCTGTCCAGATTGCTGGTTGGTTCATCCAACAGCAGGAAGGGTGCGTCGTGTAAAAATGCTCTTGCGAGCCCCAGACGTTGCCGTTCGCCGCCGGAAAGAGTATCGCCGAGTTCGCCCACCGGCGTGTCGTAGCCTTTGGGAAGGGTCATAATAAAATCGTGAACGGAGGCCTTTTTGCAGGCGGTTTCAATCTCTTCGTCGGTGGCGGTCAGCTTGGCGATCCGCAGGTTGTTTTTGATGCTGTCGTGGAAGAGCTGGGTCTCCTGCGTCACAAAGCTCTCCAGATCGCGCAGATTTTTGGTGTTGATCTCTTCCACCGATCGGCCAGAAAGCTCCACGCTGCCTTCCTGCACCTTCCAGAACCGCATCAGAAGCTTTAACAGGGTGGATTTTCCGCTTCCGCTTCTGCCCACAATTCCTACTACCGCATTTTCCGGAATTGTCACCGATACATCCGAAAGAATGGTTTCATTCCCGTAAGAGAAGGAAACCTGCTCCGCTTTTGCGCCGGAGAATGTGATTTCCGGTTTCCCGGTGATTTCCTCTACTACCGGCGTTTCGTCCAGAATATCCAGTACTCGATTGCCTGCCGCAAAGGTGTTCTGCAGGGTGCTGCCCAACGCCGCCAGAGCAATCACGGGACCAAAGGAAGAAAACAGCGCCAGCGTAGGGATCAAAACGCCGTCAAAATCCACTGCGCCGCTTTGGTACAGCAAGGCCGAAGCAAATAGCATGATAAGATCAAATGTTAACACCACCGTATTGGTAACCGCTGTATTTCGCCCGGCAGTGCGTTTCATCTTTTCTTCGTCTCGGGAGAGTTCATCCGTCTTTTCATTCATTTTGGAAAGGCGCTTTTTTCCCTGTCCATACTGGAGGATTTCGGAAAGCCCCCGCAGGCTGTCCAGCACAAAGCCCGAAAGCTCACCGGATCTGGTGCGGAAACGCAGTCCGTCATCCCCGCTGCATCTGGATATCACAATTGGAATCACGATTCCCACGATCAGATAGGCCGCCAGCGCAATCACGCCCAGGATCCAGTGAAACGAGCCGATGAACAGGCACATGACAATGGTAAACAACAGCGCGATGGCAGCCGGTGAGATGGTGTGAGCATAAAACACCTCCAGCAGTTCAATATCGGAGGTGATCACCGAGATCAGATCCCCCTTGTCCCGGCCTTCCAGCTTTGCCGGGCAGAGCTTTCTCAGTGCGCGGAACACCCGGTCGCGCAAAAGTGCCAGTAATTTAAATGCGATAAAGTGGTTGCACGCCTGCTCCGCATACCGCAAAAATCCCCGGAGAAGGGCGAAGACAAGAACGGAAATAAAAACCGTTGTCAGAGTAAAAGGTACTTCAAACCGAAGGGCTGCCAGCACACCGTATCCGCCGAAAATGGTGATAAAGGCGGCGCACAAATGCCCGACGAGCCCCATCAAAACAGCCAGTGACATATAGCCGCTCAGAGGTTTTACCAGCCCGATCAGCCGTGCCATCACAGCAAATCCGCTTCGCTTTTTCATACGCTTGCACGCTCCTTTCCAAATTGCTCTAATGTCTGCTGGGCACTCCACAGCCGTTCATACAGGCCGTGGTGGGCAAGTAATTCCTCATGTGAACCGCTTTCCGCAACGATTCCGTGATCCAGCACATAAATATGGTCGGCGCCCACTACATTGGCAAGCCGGTGGGAAACGAGGATTACCGTTTTGCTTTTTGCCAGTTCATGAATTTCACGCATAATATCGTTTTCGCTCTCCACATCGATGTTGGAGGTGGCTTCATCAAAAATATAGACAGGGCTGTCATGCAAAAGCGCCCTTGCAAGCGCCAGCCGCTGGCACTGCCCGCCCGAAAGATTGGACGCTTTTTCCAAAAGCCGGGTATCCAGCCCCTGTTCCGCTTTTAAAAATTCTGCGAGGTTTACCCGGGAAAGCACTGCCCACAGTTCTTCATCGGAAGCGCCGGGTTTTCCCATAAGCAGGTTCTCCCGCACCGTGCCCTTGAACAGGTAGCTTTGGTGGCTGATATAGGTGATGTTTCGCAGAAGGCTTTCTTCCTGAATGGAGGAAAGGGGCACGCCGCCCACCGAAACGCTTCCGGTATATCCTTTGTTTCTTCCCATCAGGATCGAAGCCAGTGTGGATTTACCGCAGCCGCTTTCTCCCACCAGCGCCGTAAAGCTGCCCTGCGGGAAGGTAAGATCAACGCTATGGAGGATCTCCCGGTCCGGCTCATAGGAGAAGGAGAGACCGGAACAGCGGATGGTGTGTCCCGAAGGAAAGCTTTCGGTGATTTCCGGCTTGGTTTCTTCTAAATCCAGCAGTCGGAAAATCTTGTCGCTGGCCGCCATGCCGTTCATGGCAATATGGAAAAAGGAACCCAGCTGCCGCATGGGAATAAAGAAATCCGCCGCCAGCAGGATAATCAGCAGACATCCCTCAAGAGAAACTCCTCCGCTCTGGTACTGGGTCACCGCCATGATGACGCCCAGTGCCGCACCGCCGTACGCGATCAGGTCCATAATGGTGATGGAGTTTAACTGCATGGTCAGCACCTTCATGGTGATCTTTCGGAATTTTTCCGCCTGCTCGTTCATTTCCTGCTGTTTAAACGCATCCGCCTGATAGATTTTGAGAGTGGTGAGCCCCTGCAAATTTTCAAGGAAAGTGTCGCCCAATTCCGTATACTGTCCCCAGTATTTAGAGAGCAGTTTTTTGGCCCAGGTCTGCACCGCCGCAATGGCTACAGGGATCAGCGGCACGCAGATAAGCAGCACTACCGCCGCCGCGACATTCACAAAACACAGTACGATAAACAGTGTGAGCGGCGCCAGCATGGCATAGAAAAACTGCGGCAGATACGCGCCGAAATAGGTTTCCAGCTGATCGACGCCTTCCACCGCCACCTGCACCACTTCCGAAGTTTTCACCTGTTCGTTGTAGGAGCTTCCCAACCGCAAAAGCTTTTGATAGATCTTCTCACGCAAAGACTTTTTGACTGCTTTGGAGGAGAAGTACCCCATTTTGGCGGCCCCGATGGAGCAGAAAAACCGGACTGCCAACGCCAAAATTACAACGATTCCCGTCACTGTGAAAAGCTGCACCGAGGCCGAACCCCTGAAAAGCTCTGCAAGCATTCGGGAAATACTGAGCATCAGGGCAATGTTCGCCGTAAGGGAGCACCACTGTAGAATTACATTTCCCGCTATGTATTTTTTGCTCTCGGCAACGGTACCGATGAGCCGTTTATTGATCATCATATTTTCGTCCGCCTTTTGTTATTTTTTTCATCACTTTCTTAACGCCTGTACACAGAGCGGCAACCGCTATCACAAGCAGCACTGATGTAAAACCGTAAAAAAGGGATTGCATTGCATTATTCACAGCCGCTTGCCTTCTTTCTGTTTGTCCACCTTCTCAGCGCCTCATAACTTTTCGGACTTACGGCATGTTCCATTTGGCAGGCATCCTCCGCCGCAGTTTTCCCATCCACGCCCAGGTCTTCTAAAAGGGACTGGAAGGTCTGGTGGCGCTCATAAGTTTCTCTGGCAACGGTTTGCCCCTTATCTGTCAGATGCACTTCCCGCGCACCGTCTAAGAAAAGATAGCCTTCTTTTTCCAACTCTTTCAGCGAAACGGAAACTGTGGGACGCGACACATGAAGCTCTGCTGCAATATCCGCACCACGTACGGAGCCGTTTTGCTTTTGCAGCAAATACACGGCTTTCAGATAATCCTCCACCGTTTTTCTTTGTTTCATACGGCTTATGCCTCCTTTCCATGTATTCAGGGTTATCCCTTATACCGGGATAACAAAAGGTTTTCCATCTACCGACTGAATGGTCAGATCAACGCCGTATACCTCTTGGACAAGTTCCTTTGTAATGATTTCCTCCGGTAAACCGTGAGCAATCATCCTGCCATCTTTCATGGCGACAATTTCGTCACTGTAATACAGCGACTGGTTGATATCATGGAGAACCATAACGATGGTAATACCGTACTCCCGGTTCAGCTTCTGAATGAGTTTTAAAATCTGCAGTTGATAACGGACATCCAGATAGGTGGTCGGTTCATCGAGAAACAGTACCTTGGTGTCCTGTGCCAGCGCCATGGCAATCCACACCCGCTGTTTCTGTCCGCCGGAAAGCTCTGTTACCGGTTTATCCTTGTGCTTGCTTGTATGGGTGATCTCCAGCGCCCACTGTATTTTTTCTTCATCTTTTTGCGGATCCGATGAAAGCCCCATGGTATGATAGGGAGTTCGCCCGTAGCTCACAAGCTTTTCGACCGTAAGATCCGGCGGCGCCGTATTGTATTGATGGACAATCGCCGCTTCTCTGGCAAAATCTTTTAAACGCAAATTTGCGATATTTTCCTCTCTCAGAAACACTTCCCCCTGATCGGGCTTTAAGTTTTTCGTCATCAGGTTAAACAATGTGGATTTTCCGCATCCGTTTGCACCGATCAATGTGGTAATTCTCCCCTCGTGAAGAGAAAAGTCCAATCCGTTCAGCACCTGCTGCTTTCCGTAGGAAAAGGAAAGATTTTTTACGGTAAAAATATTACTGGCCATAGTTTAGTCACGCCCAAACTCATGACCATCATGATTGCCAGCAGCACAGCCAAACTTCGCTTAAACCATGACTGTTTTGTTGTTGTCATTGTGTCTACCTCCATTCATTTATAAAAACAATGTTTCGGTTAGCATAATCTAACCGCTTGGTGAAAAATAATGCCGTTTCTACGGCATAATAAAAAATATCGCGCACCAATCCTCCTTTTGCGATGTTCTGGTCAGGAGAACAAGTTAACACGCTTGTTTCCCTGATATAAACGGGCAGAGGCAAAAGGTTATCCGTCTGAGTTAGGTTATGCTAACTAATCCCCTAAAAAATTGCTCCTTTCGGAGTTTTTAAGAGGGGGATCGTTGTTGTCATATTGCTTTTGACTCTGCTCTCCTGTTACTCTTCTGTCCGGTCTCAAAGACCAAACAGGGCTGCGAATGATAAAATATACTGCTTTTATAATCCGCATTTTCCTTAAAGCAAATTCAGTATAGCCAGTTACCATTTTGTTGTCAATGGATTTTCTGTTGCAAAACTGCTCCAAACAGCCTGTTGAAGGGTTAAAAAAGCGTCTAAACCCCGATCATGACTGATAAACCAGCATTGTTGCAAAACTGCTCCAAAAAATTTTTCATTTCTTCTGAATCCGCCTGTTTTAATGGATGAACATGGTGAAAACAGCTGTACTCTCCGGCATATGCATATCCCCAACACTGCATTGCATTTTCAGGCATACGCTTCCATGCAGCAGGGTATCCCGGCCTTTTCCCATAGAGATAAACCGCAGTGCCGTTACCGGAAAAAATACATAACGCCCGTCAATGCCGCCGTCACGGAATTCTCCGTCATATAAGTATTGCAGCTTCTGGATGCGTCCTTCCATTTTATTTTTACTGGACATAGACTGAGCGGATACGGTTTTTGCCGCCAGATACACAAGTCCTTCATGATCCTTTACGATGACTTCACACGGATTTTCAAAACCACGGTTTGCCATGGAAAGGTTATTGTGATTTTTGATTTGTTCCCGGTAAATAATGAACGGAAAATAGTAACTGCCATCACTGAGGTAATTACAAATATCCCCGCCATGGAAGTCTCGGCGTCCGGCAAATATTTCTTTGATATGCATCCGGCTTTCCTGTTCAGCCAGCCGATCCATAAATTCATCAGAAAACCTTGCTGCCAATGCTCGAAGGGCATTCTCCTTAATCTGTGCAGGAGGGATATCCTGATACTGCATATATTTTTCTAATACCTTTCTCTGTTTCTGATACTTTTCTGCCAGTTTAACTCCCGGAACCGTCAAAACCGTTTTGCGATTCTCCAGACGTTCTACAATATTCAGCTTTTCCAGCGTATCCAGCGTACGAGTGACCACCCATTTACTCACATTCAGGCTTCTGGCTGAATCCGTTACCGTACGCTTTGACGGTTCCGCCGTCAGGTAATAAAGCAGCAGCTGAATTTGAAACGGCGTTAAGTTTTCTTTTTCCAACATTAAAATTCCCTCCGCTATTGTATTCGTATAAAGTGAAAACACTATAAATTCAAACAAATCATCTTCACCATACAGAACCGGTCAGAAACAGCCATACTGACCTTGGTGGATAGTTTTAAGCCGTTTTTGGGAATATAACGGTAGTAAGGCTCTTCTGTCATATCCATAAGTCCACCGCCAATCTTTCCAGCTAAATTCACTGCTGAATCCACATAAAAGAACATCTGCACATCGGCGTGGCCGACCTGCTTCATGTATTTCTTTTGCATCATAGCCATGCCTTTTTTATTCACAGTATCAAAGACGACTTCTATTTCTCCGAATTGTCTGAGCATACGAAACAGGGAAATAACCTTATCTTCCTCAAAATAGTGAAACAGTCCGCCTGCTGTAACAAGGATAGGGGCGTCGGGCAAATCCGTGCGAACTTGTCTGATCCAATTCTCTGTAAAAGCATCTCCAGCAAGATAGGTCTCACGCTCCGACTGCGGGAGCAGTTCCTTCCGGTAGTCAATGACGTGTGGCAAATCAACGGCATACCAGCGGGTCCTTCCGTTATCGCAGCGGTAATAGGTCGTCTCCAGACCGCAGCCGAGCTGGACAATCACACCGTCCGGTCTGCGCTTTAAAAACGACCGGATGAAACGGTCCATATTAGCAGACCGCACCGCTGAAGCCAGCAGGGTATACTGGCTCTGACTGCCGTTTTCCTGCAGGTCGGACGGCAGCTTTTCTTTTAATTCCAAAGCCTTTTTATCATATATGATCTGCGGGCAATGCTCGCTGGCATAAATCCTGCCCAGCATGGGGACAAAAAGTGTGTCCTCCACAACGCCTAAATGTGACATTCTGTGTCCTCCTTTTTCGAACAGCTTTGTATCAGCCCAACGCCACATCCAATACCATCATCAAAGTGAAACCGACTGCAAACAGAATGGTTCCCACATTGGAGTGCTTTCCGGCCGACATCTCCGGAATCAATTCCTCTACCACCACATAAATCATTGCACCAGCGGCAAAGCTCAGAGCATAGGGCAGTACCGGGACTAAAATTCCTGCCAGAAGGATGGTCAGGAGCGCACCTATCGGTTCTACCGCACCGGACAGCGTTCCATACAGAAATGAGCGGGATTTGGAGAAACCCTCCGCTTTCAGGGGCATGGATATAATAGCGCCTTCAGGGAAGTTCTGAATGGCGATACCCAGAGAAAGAGCCAGCGCCCCCGCCAGCGTGATCCCACTGTCCCCGTAGAGCCACCCGGCATAGACTGCGCCCACTGCCATCCCTTCCGGAATATTGTGCAGTGCTACTGCCAGAGTCAGCATAGTTGTTTTTCCAAGACTGCTTTTGACGCCTTCAGCCTCTGAGCTGCCACGATGCAGATGCGGGATCAGCCGATCCAATCCCAGTAAGAATAAAATACCAAGCCAGAATCCAGCTACAGCAGGGAAGAAGGACCATTGCCCCATGTCTGATGCCTGTTCCATGGCAGGAAGCAGCAGACTCCATATGGAAGCCGCCACCATAACCCCTGCCGCAAAGCCGGTAAGCGCACGCTGAACCAGTTCACTCAAATTGTTCCGCATAAAAAAGACGCAGGCTGCGCCGAGCGTCGTCCCGGCAAAAGGAATCAGCAGCCCCTGCCATAATTCAAAAGGCATGTCTTTTCACCCTCATCTATTTTCTTTTAAACAGGGAAAACCCTTGTCTTTCATAAGGTTCACAACGAATATCCAACACCTTATACCCGAATTCTTCCACAGCATGTTTCAGTAACTGTGTGTCAACGGCGTCTTGTATAAGCAGTTCCGTGATCCCTTTTCTGTGAGAAAAAGTCACTTTCTTAACAGAAAATACTTTTCTGATCGCATCGTTTATATGAGCCTCACACATTCCACAGGACATTCCATCGATTTTCATTGTTACTTTTAGCATTCTTCTATCCCCATGCGGTTAGCACCGGCTAACCAAAATAAAATAAAAATAGTTAGCTAACTCTAACTGATTGATTTTACCATACCATACATCATTTTGTCAAGATACTGTACTAAAGTGTTTCCAGATATAGACAAAGCCACACTCAAAAATAGTAATGTTTTGCGTGCGGCATTTGCCTAACATCTGGTTTATGCCCGCAACAGAAAATCACACTATGCCAGCGTCCAGTTCTGGCTTTCTGTCTGTAATTTTACCATGCGGGTATAGATACCGTCTTGCTGGAGCAGGGTATCCGGATCGCCCTCTTCCGCCACCATACCATCGGAAAGCACGACGATTTTATCCGCACCGGCTACCGTGCGCATCCGGTGTGCGATCACCAGAACAGTTTTGTCTTTGATCAGCCGTGACAGAGCTGTCTGTATCAGCGTTTCATTCTCCACATCCAGAGAGGCTGTAGCTTCGTCAAGAAGGATGATCGGCGCGTTCTTTAAGAAGGCACGGGCAATGGAAATCCGCTGGCGTTCTCCGCCGGAGAGCTCACAACCGTTTTCGCCTATGTTAGTATTCCATTTATCAGGAAGCTTCTCGGCAAATTCATCCACATTGGCAAGCCGTGCCGCAGCCAGAACCTCCTCATCTGTGGCGTCTTTGTTACCGATACGGATATTTTCCAGTATGGTGTTGTCAAACAGGGTAACATCCTGAAACACAATGGAATAAAGAGAAAGCAGCGTTTCCGGATCCACTTTTGAGACATCCATACCGCCTACCGTAATTTTTCCCCGGCTCACATCCCAAAACCGGGCTGCCAGACGGGACACTGTTGTTTTACCGCCGCCGGAGGGACCCACCAGTGCGGTCACTTCCCCCTGTTTGGCAGTAAAGCTGACATCCTTTAATACTGTTTCTCCGGTGTTGTAGGCAAACCCAACATGGTCAAAGGTAATGTCATACCCCTGATTGGAAAGGCTGGTTTTGCCCTGCTGAATGGGATGGTCAAGGATTTCATTCATACGGGCGATATTTGTCCGGGTGGAAATTACCGCCGCCAGATTCTGCAGCGCACCCTGCAAGGGATCATAGAGCCGGGAAACCACCAGCAGGAACAGGAAGAAGGTCAAAATATCCAAACTACCCTGCATCAGCAAAACGGAGCCTGCAAGCGCAACCGTGGCAATCCCAAGCTTTAACACAAGGGATGCGGATACTACAAATGCCGCCAAACCGAACTCATTGAGAATGGAGCGGTGTTCCACCGCGCGGATCTTCTTTTCCAACCCTTTGAGGTATTCTTTTTCAGCGTTGTTGGCTTTCAGATCCTGCACCGTTTCAATACACTCCTGAATTCCATCCGCGCAGGCCATTTTCGCATCCATGGATTTCTGATTAAACCCTTCCTGTACCTTTGCAGAAAAACCTACAATGGCAAACGCCACCGGCATCACCCAAAGAGCCGCCAGCGCCATACGCCAATCGTAGAAGAACAGGCTGACGGCAATCAAGACCGTAGAGATGATGGATCCGGCAAGCTCCGGGATAAAGTGGGAAAAGCTCTGCTCTAAAAAGGTGCAGTCCGCCATAATGGTGCTGGTAAGATCCGCAAGGTCTTTCTTTCCGAAGAAGGACAGGGGGATTTTCCGCAGCCGCTCCGCCAACGTAATACGGCGCACGCCGCTTTCCGTATAGGTGGCAAAATAGGTGGCGTTATACTGGAAGTAGGTTGTCAGCAAGATCAATCCCACACAGAGAATACAGCCGACAATGTAGAAGGGAAGCCGGCTTTCCGGAACACCGCCGTTCATCAGATCGCTCACCATGCAGTACAGCAATCCCACCGGGAACATGAAAGAGATATTTTGCAGGACGCAGGCAAAACAGCCCTTAATTAAATCCTTTGCGCCCTGTTCGGACAAGGCATATCGTTTTTGCAGACGTCTGATCATCTTACTGTACCTCCTTTTGTACCTTCCACTGAATGGAAGTCTGATAGTTCTGCCACATCCGGGCGAACAGACCGCCTCTTTCCATCAGCTCACGGCTGGAACCGCTCTCTGCGATCTGCCCGTCTTTTACAACGTAAATCCGATCTGCACCGGCCACCGTGGAAAGCCTGTGGGCAATCATAATGACCGTTTTGCCCTGAGACAGTTTGGAAAAAGCCGCCTGTACTCTGGTTTCATTGTCGGGATCCGCAAAAGCTGTGGCTTCATCCAGAATAATGATGGGGGTATTTTTCAGCATCACGCGGGCAATAGCAATCCGCTGCTGCTCGCCGCCGGAAAGATAGACCCCCTTGGTGCCGATCACCGTATCCATACCATCCGGCAGTTTTTCAAGGATATCGTCGCACTGGGCATTTTTTAAGGCAGCCATGACTTCCTCCCGGGTGGCTTCCGGTTTACCCAGACGCACATTCTCAAAGATGGAAGCTTTGATCAGCCGGCTGTTCTGGAACACAAAGGAAACCGTGTTCATCAGTTCTTCTTTCGGAATATCACGGACGTCTACGCCGCCCACCCTTACAGTACCGCTTTGAGGATCGAAGAAGCGGGAGATCAGATTTGCCAGCGTGGTTTTTCCGCCGCCGGACGGTCCCACAAAAGCGACTGTCTGCCCGGCAGGAATAGAAATAGATATGCCATTCAAAACATCCTTTTCTCCGTTATAGCTGAAATGTACCTGTTCAAGCTCTACAGAGCCGTCTTTCGGATGCATGGGATGAGCTGTTTCTTTCAGCGGCTCCAAATTCAGAACGCTGTCAATCCGCTGTAAAGCATCGTCCACGATCATAGCGTTTTCGCTCTGGAACATAATACGTGTGAGTGTCACGGAAATGATCGGCGTAATGATGATATAGAATACCAGATTGAGCAAAAATTCTGTCGTGACCTGATCCTGCGTAAACAGCAAGGCTCCTGCGATCAAAAAGACAAACACACCGTTAATGGCCGCGGTATAGAACATCATAGGCGTGCGCAGCTGCTTGGTGTAGGCAATCACCCACACCTTGTACCGGTCAATTGAATCCTTAAACTTCTTAAAGGAAAAGATGGTCTGGCCAAAGGTTTTTACCACCGGAATACCTCGGACATACTCTACCGCTTCATTGGACATATCATCCAGCGCATTCTGATATTCCTTCATCTTCTGCTGCATTTCCTTTCCGGTCATCGCCATCATAATGAGAAAGCCCAGAAGTACCGGCGCCAAACTCAAAAGACCCAGCCGCCAGTCAAACACAAACAGCAGAACCAGAAGACCGCAGGGAGTTGCGAGGGCGTTCGCACGGTCCGGGAGCTGGTGTGCCAGATAGGTTTCCGTAGCAGCGCTGGATTCATTGACGATTTTGCGCAGCTTACCGCTGCCAAAATGTTCCGCAAATCCCAGGGGGAGTTTTACGATATGGTTCATGGACTGCAAACGCAAATTGGTGGCAATGCGAAATGCGCCCAGATGGGAGCACATCAGCCCGGCGATGTACACCAGTACCGCAATGACCGCAAACATCACTGCCATCCAGCCGTTGTAGGTCAGATTCTGCGCACGGCTGAAATCCGGAGCGACTTCCAGCACTTCACGCATGACCTGCCAGATAAAATAATAAGGCACGAGTGCGATCAATGCGCTGATTGCGGAGAGGATCCAGGACGCATAGGTCAGATATCGGTAACTTCCCGCAATCGTGAGCAGGCGCGATAAATTAGATTGTTTTTTCAAGAGAATTCCTCCTTTACATTTCATTTATGATACAGAGGACAATGATTTGTCCTTCTTATATCTAATTTAGTTAGTTTAAGCTAACTGCAAGTCAAAAATTATAGGGCGTTATTGCCCCATAATTTTCATCCATCCTGCGGTGTAAAAGGCCCGCATTTCCTTTACATAGTTTTCCGCATCGGGAAGCGGCATTTCATGGATAACAAGTTCAAAAAACGTATGAAACATCCCGGTGATCAAAATATGCTCCAGAGTTGGGTCAAGCGGCGGGGAGGGTCTGCCTAATTCCGCCAGCACTCTTTGATAAGCGTGTGTCCCCTCCACTTCAATTTCCACCATCTCATCAATCAGCCCAGAAAAGCGGGTCCCTTCGGAACAACAAAGAATGAGCTTACATTCCTCTAAATGCTGATAGGCATAATGCAGCATATCAAACATGCATACCCCTGATATATCGCCCATCACTTCCGGCTGCTGTTCATGGGGCAGGTCGGCAAATTGCTTCTGAGCGTCCTTAAAGCGATCAATCAAGTATTGATAATGTTCGCCCACCAAAGCCTCAAAAAGTTCCTCTTTGCTTTTATAATAACCGTAAAAGGCTCCCAGTGTCTTGCCCAAAGATTTGACGATATTCCGCAGGGAAGCGTCCTTGTAGCCTTTTTGCAAAAACTCCGCTTTTGCCGCCTCATGGATTTGATCCAAAGTTGTCAGATTCTCATCTATGGTACACGCCTCCTTAAAAAATATAGCGGTGCTATATATCACTGCTATATTATAGTTGCTCTTAAGCTGAATGTCAAGTGCTTCTGCATTTTTTATGGATGAATAAAAAGAGAGAAACTACACAAAGGTTTCTCTCTTTTGGTTGTCCGGCTATATACAGCGGTCATTATCCTGTTTGGGTTCCGGCAGAGCACTCATACTACGCAGGCTGACGCCAAGCGTAGAAAGATTGTGCAGTGCGGCCGATGCTGCGGGAGGTAAAATTCCTGCCAATCCCAAGCCTATCAGCGTCCCGTTAAATCCGATGACAAACCGATAATTTGAGTGAATTCTCTCCATCAAAGCCATTGCAATACGACGCAGCTTAACAAGCTCCCAAAGGCTGTCCGCCGCAATGGTAATATCAGCAATTTCTCTGGCAATTGCTGCGCCGTCACTGATGGCAATTCCCGCATCCGCTTCTGAAAGAGCGGGAGAGTCGTTGATACCATCTCCGACCATTAAAACAATATGTCCTTTTTGGCGCAAATCGGCTACAAATTTTGCTTTATCCGCAGGAAGAACCTCAGCGCAGAATGCGTCAACCCCTAAGCGGTTTGCAACCGTAGATGCCGTCCGATAGCTGTCGCCTGTCAGCATAACTGTTTTTTGAATTCCCAAAGCACGCAGCGCAGTCAATACTTCTTTAGCTTCCCTGCGCAGCGGATCGGAAATACAAATCACTGCTGCAAGCTCTCTGCCAATCGCCAAATACAAATGAGAATATTCTTCAGGAAGACGATCAAATCGCTCCTGTTCATTTAGCGGAACAGTTACTCCCTCATCTTCAAAAATGAAGTGCGCACTTCCGATCAATACCCGTTCCTCATTTACCGTACTGGCAATACCATGAGCCACTATGTATTCTACCTTGGAATGAAATTCTTCATGGGATAACCCTCTGCACTGCGCTTCTTGTACTACGGCGTTTGCAATAGAATGGGGAAAATGTTCCTCTAAACAGGCCGCAAGGCGCAGCATATCCGACTCATTTCGTTCTCCGAAAGTGATGATCTGCGTAACCTTCGGACAAGCATGTGTCAATGTACCTGTTTTGTCAAATATGATGGTATCAGCCGCCGCCACCGCTTCTAAGAACTTGCCGCCTTTTACAGTGATATGTTCTTTTCCGGCTTCCCGCATGGCAGAAAGCACCGCCAGCGGCATGGAAAATTTTAACGCACAGGAGAAATCCACCATAAGTACCGACAAGGCCCGCAGGATATTTCGTGTCAGCAGAAAGCTCAAGATACTGCCGGCAAAGGTATACGGAACCAATTTATCTGCAAGGTTAGCCGCTTTGCTTTCAGCTGCCGATTTCATCTGTTCGGATTTTTCAATCATGGTTACAATTTGATCATATCGGCTGGAACCCATAGCTTGTTTTACTTCCAGTATGCACTCGCCTTCTTCTATGACAGTACCGGCATACACGGTGTTTCCCGGGTGTTTTACGACCGGTACAGACTCTCCAGTCAAAGAAGCCTGATTGACTGTGACTTCCCCCTCGGCTAAGATACCGTCCATAGGAATCATGCTCCCGGTACGAATCACGATTTTGTCACCTGGGCGGATATCTGATACTGCTGTCAGAATTTCTGATTCCGGTGTCTTCAGCCATACCCGATCCACATTCAGGGCCATACAGCGAGCAAGGTCTTCCATTGATTTTTTTCTGGTCCATTCTTCCAACAGTTCGCCCAGTTCCAGCAGAAACATGACGGTTCCTGCTGTTCCGAAATCTTTGCGAAATGCGGAAATTCCTATGGACAGTGCATCCAGCACATCTACCTTCAGTTTTCCTCTCCAAAGACAGTGGATACCTCTCTTCAAAAAAGGGAGCATATGCCATACAATTCGTGCGATCTGCAATGGTTTCGGCAAAAAGAGCATAGACGCTGCTTTTAGTACCACTTTTCCGACCAGCTTTTCCTGAAATTTACGGTTTAATTCACGGCTGCTGTGCAGTGGCAAAGTGATTTGTGATTGCGCTTCCTGCAAGTTAAACTCACGGATAGCCGCCAGCACTTCCTTACGTGACCCGGAGTATTGCAGAATCACACACCCGGTGCGTTCATGGACAGTTACTTGTGTGATCCATGATTTCTTTTGAAACCAATTTTCCAGCACATCTGCTTCCTGCAAAGTCATTTTTTTCTGACCGATTCGAAAACGGATACGCCCTTTGCTTTCGTGTAAAATAATTGCCTTCATTTGTCGCTTCTCCTTCATAAAAAAAGAGCCGTATCAACGGCTCTTTTCTGTTACTCTTCCTCAGAAGTTTCAAGTTGTGCGGCTGCCGCTTCTTCCGCTTCTTTTGCAGCTCTTTCTTCATTCAGATCTTTGGCAGAAGCTAAAATGTCCGATGCGTTTTCCTGCACGGTCGTTACCGTTTCCATGACATAATCTTTCATACGCAGTCCTGCGGCTGTTGCGTGAACATATGCTTTTTTAGCGTCTTTGCTGGACAGCAGTTTAATTCCAACCGATCCGAAAAGTGTGCCACCTACAAAAAGAGCCAATTTATTGTATAAACTCATATAGAATCTTCCTTTCCGTTATTTTCTTTTGTATCCTGTAATCATTACCATGAGCAGGCAGATCACGGCTCCCCATGCCCAAAAACGGTGCTGTTTCAACCAGATCCCTCCTTCATAGATTTTGTCTAATTATTATAACAACTTTAGCTAAATCATTCTTTTGGAAACAGACAAAAACCAATGGAATCAGACCTATTTCGATACTGTCTGGGTGTACAATTAAAGTGCCTTTTAAAAGCTACATTGAATTGACTTAAACTTGCGTATCCAATTGCCTGTGCAACGTCCAGTACAGTCATAGAAGAGCACCGAAGAAGTTCAGCGGCTTTTTCCATACGTTTATGTGATAGCCAAGTATATACCGGCTGACCACGAATACTGCGAAAATATTTTTTAAATGTAGTAGGAGATATATAAAATTTGTGACACAAATAATCAATCGTTATTTTTTCATCCAGATGCATCTCCATATAATTGCAAATCTCATTTATCTCTTCTCTTATTACCTTACTTATTTTAAGATTATCTTTATCTTTTGGATACAATGTTCCTGTACTTAGCAGAAATAGCAATTCTACTGACTTCCAAACGCAGTATCTGCTTTTTTGAAAGTCTTCCATTTTGACTATTTCAGAAAATGTAGAAAAAACCCAAGATGAACCATGAATAACAGCACATCCATCTTGCTTATCCATATATTTTTTTACTTCAAAAGTATTCAATTTTAAGTCTCCCATCATACGACATAGGGAATATAAACTCTCTTTTGCCGTAGTCGCATCTACGGATACCAATATTCCTGCCAAATCCGCTGTACATGCGACGGAATACAGTGAAGATACCTCAGATAGTAAAAGAATTTCCTGCTTTCTTACAACAACCACACGATTCCATTGTTGTTTGAGTACAACATGACCTGCAAAACAAAAGAAAACTTCAAAGTGAAGTGGCTGTAAGGATATCGGGATAAATGGATCCTTTGTATTGCCTTGAAGACGAAAATTGCAAACATCCACACCTGTTATTATTGTTTCCCATAAGGCTTTTTCACCTCGGATACTTTTCAAAAATTCTGTTAACACATAGTTTCTCCTCCCTTCTAATAGAAATTATGTCATGTGATAGAATGTAGTTAGTAACGACTAACTACATTCTATCACAATTTCTGTATGAAAGCAAGAACAGCGCAATTGATGTTATAAATAGAATAGCATTTTTATTCTTTCGCTTTAAAATATCCAAGCGCATCGGTACGCTCTCCGTTCTGCCATACTTCAAAGTGCAGGTGGTTTCCGGTAGAATTGCCGGTGGTACCGACATAACCGATGACTTCGCCCTGTTTCACTTCCTGCCCTACGGTCACGCAGATAGAGGAACAGTGGGCATACAGGGTGTCAAAAGTATCGTTATGGTTTATCTTGATATAGTATCCATACCCGCCGCCCCAAGTGTCGATGGCATTGGCAATGGTGACTGTGCCATCTGCCGCTGTCAGAATCGGTGTACCACCCGGAGCGCCGATATCGGTTCCGCTGTGGTAGGCAATTTCTCCAGTAAAGGGGTCCTCACGGTATCCAAACCATGAGGTAATGGTATAACTTTGCGGAAGAGGCCATTGGAAAATCCCGGTCCCTTCCCAATCAGTATTTGGATTCATGATCTGACCACCGCCGCTGTTAAAACCACCCAGCAGTTCTGCCCACAAATTCTGATTTTCTGGCTCCGACATTAAGGCAAGGTATTCGTTCTGCCTTGCATTGAAATTGTACTGCTGCGCCATTTCCTCCGCTGTTTTATGTGTTAGAGAGATTTCCAGAATGGTTTCCGTTACCGTTTCGGTGCGGGTAGTTTCTTTTCCATCCTCGTCTACTTCGGTAACTTCCACTTCATGGCTCTCGGTACGGGTGCTGGAAGACACTGCATTCATCTCCCACATAATATCCCGCATCTGCTGAACTTGAGTGTCATCCAAAGAAGCCACCTGAGTGCCATCTTCCGCACCGGTCACCTTGGCAGAAAAAACAGCGAGAACATCTTCCCAATTGATAGAAAGCACTCCGTCATTTGAAGTAAACTCCACCCGATTATGGCTATTGCTATCTTCAATTTCTTGAATGTGTGCCTGAAATTCCCCGTTTAAAGTTGTCACAGCCTGCGTAACGCTGGTGCCGGTTCCCGTAGAATCCGAACCGAAAAATAAGCCGAAACAGGAACCGACAATCAGGGCAATCAAACAAATTAACAAGATTATCACTACAGCTACCCAACCTCCGGCAGCGATGGCAGCAATCAACCCCTTTACAGCCGCAATGGTTGCTTTAACCGCTGCTATAGTTACACGGACCGCCGCTTTAACTCCTGCAATTGTTGCTTTCGCAGTAGCCTTGGCGGCCTGTGCGGCTTTTTGTGCCGCTTTTGCAGTGGCCTGCGCTGTCTTGGCTGCCTGCTGTGCAGTCTTTGCCGAGCGCTGGGCAGTTTTGATACCTTTAGCGCTATTCTTCACACCTTTCATAGAACGGCTGGCGGTTTTTACTGCTTTTTGAGGTTTTCCTTTGACCGCCTTGGCAGCGGTATTTTTGGTCCGTATTTTAGAAGCGGTATCCTTCGTGATCTCCGTTGCTTTGCTGCCAGCGTTTTTCGCTTCCGAGAGGGTACGGGAAATTTCTCTTTTTTCTTTGACTTTCCGAGCGGTGGTCTGCGCCAGTTTTTTCCCGCCCCGATAGGTAATGTTGGCACTCTTTTTTGCGGTGGTTTCGATACCGGACAGCATTTGATCTCCGGCGCTGTTAGCGGGGGCGTTGGAGGTTTCTCCCTGCTGGCTGGCAAAAGGCGTCCCCTTCAATTCCGATACGGCTTTCTCCTTGGATTTCAGCCATGCATCCTTCATTGCGGTTTTTGGGGCTTTGGCGGCACTATCCAAAAGCCTTGGTTTTCCATTTTCCGGTTTGGTCTTAATTTCTTTCAATGGCATACCTCCTAAAAAAGATACAGGGAGCCAAAGGAGGCTCCCTGCTGCGATGTTGTTTCATGTATAGGTTTACACCCCCCTCAGTGCTTCGTCCGGCTTGGTGGTCATCAGCTGGTACAGACGGGTATTGCGGGGGAAGCTGTTTTCAAACGGTACAATGTTGCCAGCACAGCGGATGAGACCGCAGCCAGCAGATACATTGGTGATGTAGCCAAGCTGGGTGTCCGAGATATGGAGCAGATTTGCCAGTTCATCCCGGTCGGTGGAGGACTGGTTCAGAAGGAGCAAAAACTCCGAGTTTGCCAGCATCAGGCGGGCAGTATCGGAACGGAGCAGCTCCTCGACATTCTGCGTGAGCCCTGTCACAAGGCCGTTATATTTTCGGATACGCTTCCACAGCTTGTAGAAAAAATCGGCGCTGTACTGGTAGCGAAACAGCAGATAAAACTCATCGGCAAATACCCATGTGGTTTTTCCTTTCTTCCAGTTTTGGATCACACGGTTGAAAATCGCATCGAGGGTGACTAACATCCCGATGGGCATGAGCTGTTCGCCCAATTCACGGATATCATAGGCGATGATGCGGGCTTTGGTGTCTACATTGGTGTGCTGGGCAAAGGTGTTGAGACTGCCGGTGATAAACAGCTCGGAGGAAAGCGCCAGCCCTCTGGCTTCCGGCTCCGGCTGCTTTAAGAGGGAATGGTACAGATCTTTCAGCGTGGGAGCTGCACCCTCATAATTGTTTGCCATATACTCCCGGTACACATCATAGGTGCAGCGGTCCAGAATAGATTTCTCTTTGGCAGACACACCGCCTGCCCCTACTAACTGCTCGAACAGCGAGAGAATGAATTCTGATTTTTCAATCAGCGGGTTGCGCTCGTCACCGTAGGCTTTGTCCATATCAAGGGCGTTCAGGTGGGTGTTGGAGGCTGCGGAAATCCGAATAATTTCCCCGCCAAGCGCTTCTACCAAGAACCCAAATTCAGACTCCGGGTCCAGAATCAGGATATCATCATTGGTTGACAGCGCAATGCTCACAATTTCTTCTTTGGCACTGAAGGATTTGCCGGAACCGGAAACACCAAGGCGGAAGCTGTTCCCGTTTAAGAGCTTGCGGCGGTCGGCTACAATCATGTTTTTGGAAACAGCGTTCTGCCCATAGTAGATGCCCCCGGTCTGCATGATTTCCTGTGCTCGGAAAGGAATCAGCACAGCGGTGCTTTCGGTGGTCAGGGTACGGATGGCTTGGATTCTGCGCAAACCATAAGGAAGCACAGTATCCAGCCCATCCTTCTGCTGCCAGCGCAGGACGCTCATCTGGCACAGATGTTTTCTGGCTGTTGTAAGAATCGTTTCTGTGTCACTGTCCAATTGTTCCTTGGTATCAGCCAGATGGACCATGGTCACGAGACCGAACATCATTCTTTGATCCCTGTTGGTCAGATCGTCCAGCATTTCCTTGGTTTCTTTTCGCTGCTGTTCCATGTCGTAAGGAAGGACAGCGGAAAAGTTATTGGCTGCGTTCTGCTTTCGCTGCCAGTTTGCCGCATTCGTTTCCACGCCCAAGAGCTTGTTCTGGATTTCCCTTACTGCTTCATCGGTGGGAACAGGTAAAATGTCAATGGAGAGCATGAGGCTGCGGTCCATATCACAGAGTTCAGCAATCATGGAATCCTTGATATAGCTGGCGTACCCCTGTAAATACAAAACCCTGCCCCAGCGGTCGTTCAGACGGAAGTGATCTTTCTGGAATTCCATGCTGTCCGGGCAAAGCCAATCTTTGAAGTTGTGTCCCTTTTTCATCTGTTCCTTGAGATCAAAGGCAAAAGCGGCAGGTTCATTGCCCTTAAAGAAATCCCGGAACACCTGCAGGCGGGTTCCGGCGTCCAGTTCCCGTCCAATAGAGGAAAGCTGGGACAAATGAGTGATCAGATCCGTACCCACACGGGAGAAATAGGTGCGGGCTTCATCGATATTCCGTTTCGCTACCGTGATGGTGATGTAACGGTCCTGCACCACACTGTTGTTGGTACCGGTTACCTTTGAGAGCAGCATTTCGTTGTACTCTTTGCGGAAATGGTCCAGCCCGTCCTCTTTCATCGGAAGCAGCAGGGATTTCTCAAATTCCGCTTTATTGATTTTCCGGTTGTTAATGGTGATCTTGGCGCTGGCACCGGAATCCAGCGCATTGAGGAGCTCTGAGTAATCGAGAAACATCGCTGTCTTATCCTCTTTTCCAGCGATTTGATAGTTAATATCGGTAAAGGAAAAGGTTTTGGAAAACCTGCTTCCTACCTGAAAAATCCCATCCGGCCAGATACGCTGGATGGGGATGGCGTCCTGTACGGACTTCGGAATTGTGAATTTTTCTTTCTCCAATTTCGTTGCTTTGACAAGCGTTTTGATAATAGGCATCCTTCCTTTCAGTGCGAAAAATGAAAAAGGTTACTGTTCTTTCCCAGCTGGTGGCTGAGACTTACGCTTTTTCCTTTTGCGTGGCGGCTTTTCGCCCTCTGCAATGGCATCTTTCAAGGCTTCGTAGTAGAGATTCTCAGACTTGAACACAAGCTTTTTCGGATACAGAAATTCTGATTTAAACCAAGCCCATGCCACTTGTTCGGCGGTCATCCCATGGTACTTAAAGAAGCCGCAGGCAGCGAATGGAGCTGCTCCAAGAATGCACATCCAGCCAACTTCTTCGCTGCCAATCAGCGGGCGCAAACCAAAATACAGACCGACTGCTACCCCTACTGCAAGCAAGGAACAGATAAACTGTCGGGTGGAAAGTCCAAAAAAGATGGACTCCTGATAATCCCGGATTTCCTTTGGTACTTTTACTTCTATATTGCTTCACTCCTTTCACGGCCTTACAGACCTAACAATTCCTTGACGATCCGGTCGCTCATCCGCACAGCTCCTACTAAAACCAAAAGGTTAAAAATGAGCTCGCCTACATAACTCCATACGGCGGTAACGGCTGAGACGTTAGGATCAACCGCTGGCGGAGAAGCCGCCATAACGGAAAAGATAATACAGGCAAGGGCAATAATAGCACCTTCCAAACATACCCCGGCATAGGAACGCAGGAAGTTCTTGCCCACATTGCTGGTTGGTTCTCCCGCAAAGCTGGAGAGAGGGATAGGCGCAAGCGCTGTGTACATATAGAGTTTAAACATACGGGAATAAACCGTTAAAATCATGATAAAGGACAGCACTGTAATAAACAGACCGCCTAAAAGGGTTACCGCCCACAAAGGGATACTGTCCCAAAATCCTACGTTATTGATTTTATCGATGATTTCCTGCGGGAGCGTGGTGCCGCTGCTTCCTGACAAACCCGATTGGGTAATAATGGTGGAAATGATTCCTTGTACGATTTTAAATACAGCAAGCATCAAATCAAGTCCGTATGTTACAGCAGCCTTCGCCAAAGCAAAGCGAATGAACAATTTTAAAGCGTGTTCCGGGCGCTTTACATCGGTAAAAGAACCACAGGTTTTAACGACACCAACCGCAAAAAACAGTACCAACAAACCATACCCAATGGCTTTCAGTGCGCCATTGATGTCCAGCATGACCTGCCAGATTCCGCCGCCCTTGAAAGTGGCGGGGTCCTGTGTGAGCAGTGTCCAGATTTCAGCCAGTTTGTCATTCCATGTACCCAGCGCTGAATTTAAGTTATCTATGATCCAGTTTCCGGCTGGTCACCTCCTTAGTTATTTAATTTTTTTCTGAAATATGCTACACTTAATAAAAATGGTCTGAGGCAGGGAAACCTGGGTTTGGGAGCAAAATTGAAAAAAAGGGGTGGTCAAATGATGAACTTTTTTAAGAATGGCTGGCACTTTATCAATAATCATTTCACCGGGGTCACTCTTAACATTGGCTTCATTGGACTTAACTTCAACAGGCTCCCTGCCTGAGACCATTTGAACAACTGTCAGCAGACAGTTGTTTTTTATGCGGTAATTAAATCAAGGATTTCCTTGGCGAAGGTGATTACCAGCCCACCGGCCAAGGTGAGGAAACCCTGCGAACGCTGGGAGGGATCATGGCTTTGGAAGGACAGACCGACCTGTACGACACCCCAGCCCAGCAAAATCATACCAATGGCACGAATCAGGGAGAAAATGAATGTGGAAAGGTTGTTCACCACTCCGAGAGGATCGCCGCCGGCTGCAAAGGCTGTGGTGGAAAGGCAGCAGGCGCACAATACTACAGCAACATAGCTGGAAAATCCAAGGCGTCCCTTTTTCCCAAGGGGCAGAGCATTGGTGGGTTTGTTGTCCTTTTTACAGTTCGTCAGAGAACCAATTTTTTTCAGAAACTTATTCAGAAGCATTCCTCCAATTTCATGTAAATTCTTATGGTTTGAGAAAGTCCTCCGGTTCCAGCAGTTCGAAATCCTCATACTGGTCCGGGGAATAATCGAGATCGTCTGCGGCATCCTTTGCCTGTGTGTAGTCGTAGGGCGCAGAGCCGCCATCCTCTGTCAGGCGGATGTTTGGGTGATGCATCAGGTCGTATTTGTCATCCAGCATGGGACGTTCCCCACGGACAAATAGAATGGCTTTGCGGTTATCCAGCATTCGGACTTCATCGGGTGTTAAGAGTTCCCGGCCTGTCTGCTGGTCGTTGACACTAAAGCTGCCGCTTCTTCCACGGCTGTGACCATAGGTGTTGGTATCCAATGTTTCCTTGCCCATGAGCTCGGAAACATATTTGTGGGTTTCCTTCTCGTTGCCGCCGAGGTAGAGAAACTCATCACACAAGCCCACCAGCGATTCCCACTGTTCCTTGAACAGCGCTTTAATCTGCGCCATGTTCTGAGCGATATAGCTGCAGAAGATATTGCGGCTTCGCATAGTGGACAGCCAAGGCAGAAAGTTGTCCGTAGGCAGGGCGATATTCGGCGCTTCGTCAATCAGCAGATGGACCGGCACCGGAAGCCTGCCTTTGTATTTGCGGTCGGCTACAAAATAGAGGGTCTGGATGAGCTGCCCGTAAATCATGCCCACAAGGTAGTTGAGGGATTTATCACTGTCCGGGATACAGCAGAACAGAGCGATCTTCTTTTCGCCCATTTCTTCCAGATGGAGGTCGTCGGTGTAGGTCAGCCTTGCGATCTGCGGCAGATTGAAAGCGGACAGGCGCACGCCCACGCTAATCAGGATGCTTTTGAGTGTCTTGCCAGCCCCCATCTTAAAAACATGGTATTGCTTCACGGCAATGCTCTCCGGGTCCCGCATTTCAAGCCTTGCGAACAGGATATCCAAGGGAGACTCGTATTCCTCATCTTCCTCCCGGACTTCCGCAGCCGCCAGCATTTCCATTACCATGGCGAAGTTCTGTTCCTCCGGCGGTGCTTCATGCATCAGGTACAGCACCAGCGCCTGCAAAAGCGCTGTTTCCGATTTCGTCCAGAAGGGGTCCGTGCTCTGTGCTCCGGGCGGAGTGGTGGATTGGATGAGGGTTTCGATGAGGCGAAGAACATCCTTGTCATCCCGCACATAAGCAAGGGGATTATAGCAAAAGGAGGCGTCGGGGTTCAGCAGATCAAACACCCGCACCTCATATCCGTTCGCTTTGAGCGCACCGCCTGTTTTCCGCAGGATTTCACTCTTTGGATCGCAGATCACCAGAGAACAGTTGCCGCAGTTTAAGGCATTCGGAATCGCATACGACCGGCTTTTGCCTGCACCGGAGCCGCCGATCACCAGCACGTTGGTATTGCGCTTGTGCTTGTGTCCATCCATCCCCATTTGGAAATGCTGGGTTAAGATGAGATTTTGTTTCGGGTTCTTTTTATCCCGGTATTTCTTGGCAATCTGGAACACATCGCCCCATTTAGCGGAACCGTGTTCTTCTCCACGGCGGCGATTTTTCTGGTTAGAGGTCACCACAAGGGCAATCACCCCATACCCAAGGGAAAAGAAAAACAGGCACCGAAGAGAATAATCTGTCCAACGAATGGAAAAGGGACTGTTCATTGCTGCAGAAAGCTTTCCCAGCAGATCCACAAGACTCATTCCATCCGTCCAGCATCCAGCCATCAAAAGCGCTGCCCACCAGACAATGGGCAATGGCAAAAGCCATACCCACCATGGATTTTTGCGTTTTACAATCGAGTCAAAAAATATCCTTCCTTTCTGTAGATCAAAATAAAAAAAGAACCCCCGGAACCTATGGGAAAGCATTCCCACAGGTTCCGGGGTAACGGGCAACCTTAAATCTTATCGAACCGGCACATTCCGATATTTACTGCTCATGAGCTTTGCAAGGACACGGTCAATACCGCCGCTGCTTCTGCCCGCAGACAGATAAGCGTTGCGCATCCCATTTAAAGACTGCGCCGCATACTGGAATTCCGTGTCGCTCAGATACAGCTTTCCCTTTGGTGCATTGACGGTTTTATCGATAAGCCCCTGCACCTTGCCGGAGGTTTCCGGTCCGGATGATTTTTGTGCGTCGCAGAGCGCCTTGACCAGAAAATTCTTTTCCAGCATTCCCATCTTAAAGAGACGTTGTTTTTCCAAGGGTATCCCTGCCTTTCTCAATATTTTCTTTAGCTTCACCATACCACAGCGGAGGACAGAAAGCTACCGCACAAAAGAAAACAAACGGAAAACTTCCGGCGGTTTGCTTTCTCATCGTTCCGCTTCCTTCTCCGATTTGGATTTGGGAGCTTTGGCAGGCTTCTGCGTTTCTATCGAAAACTCATCGGGCTGGACTGTCTGCTCCAAATCCCGAAAGCTGCGCTGCATATCCCTACCTATGGAATAAGCCGCCCGTTTCACATCGCTTATGAAACCACGCTTTTCTTCCGGAGTCATTTGAGCACAGCTTTCGCATACCTTGTCAAACCGGAAGGCCGAAGTATCCAGCCCACACCGCTGTGCGACCACATAAGCGGCACAGTAGCTCTGTGCCGCATACGCCTGACGGTAGTAACCGCTGCCGACAGTATCGAAGCTGGCATGGGCCTGTTCACGGGCAATGGCGCAGATGGTGGTGGTTTCATCCATCCCGTTGCGGACAAAAATCGTATGCTGTTTAGGGACATACTGTGCTTGTACCCCTTGGGGAAGCTGATCCGAGATGGCAAGCTGAACCGGACTTTGTTCTACCATAGCGGCAATGATTTCTTCCGGCAGATGTTTCTGCGGCGGCAGAGGCTGGGGACCTCTGGTTTGGGAGATATCATAGGCTTTGGTAATGGTATAACCATTCGCTATGTTGCCGTCCTCTTTGGTATATTCCTGATCCGCAAAGAAGGTGTATCCCTTTTCACCGGAACGGATGGATCGTCCGGCTTCCTTCCATTTATCAAAGGTGCGGGGATGGGTGATTTCCTTGTTCTGGTTATATAGGATGAGAAGGTTGCGGGTGCTTTGCGGGGTACACTGAGCCATAAAATTGAGGAAGCCCTTCATGGAAGCGTCATCTTTGAACACTTCCTGTGCCTGCGCATCCACTTTTGCCCATGCGTCCTCACGTTCAGCCTGCTTCATGGAGGCATATTCTTCCTTGGTGTACTGCTGTTCCGGCTGAAGCTGAGTTTCCTGTTTTCTGCCGATCAAATTTGATAAATCGATACTGCATTACCTGCCTTTCTGTTTTTTCTTCTTTTTACGGGAATGGCCCGGAGTAGGATGCTGACGATCCTGCTGTTTGGCATTTTCCTCTTTTTTCTTCACTTGCTCCTGCTTGATCTCCTGCAGCTCCTTTTTCACCGAAGGTTTTTGCTCCGGCTGCTCACGGTTTGTTAAGCCGGGCGAAGAGTTTTTGCTGGGCAAGGAAGGCTCGGACGGACTCTTTTCCGCTGCCGGGGATTCTGATTCCTTCTCCCGGCCAGTGGTAAAATTTCCGGCTTCACCCTGCCCGTCAGGACTGATATTGAAGTCATCTTCAAAGCCGCCCACCTCGAATTCCACAGCGCCCTGCTCGGTTTGGACAGTTTCCGTTTTGCCGGGTTGGGAGGCGGCAGGGGCCTGCTTCTCCTGTTCCACCGCTTTCTCCACAGTGGCTTCTCCGGCTTCCGCTTTCACATAATCCAAGCCGAGATTGTCATAGATACGCTGAATCTTAGCGGCGTCATCCGCAAATACCACCAATTCGATGTAATCGCTTTTTTGTTTGTTACGGATGGGCACATACAAAAGCCCGTGCCCTTTGGCTTCCCGCACAAATTCTTTCATGTACGTTGCAGGCAGATTGAAAAACTTAAACGGACGCTGTTCACGAAGCATTCGGACAAGCCTTGTCTTGCCATGGGTTTTCTTTTGGTCTTTCAGCACTGCATAAACAAACAGCGCAAAATTCTTCGCCGCCAGTCCCGACAGCTTGAGGGCTACTTCGGTTCCTTCAAGGGTAAATCGGACGATCTGGTCGGCAGGATCGCTTCCGTAGTTCAGTCAGCATTCTCCTTTCATCGTTCCAAGCTGCTGGAGCGTTTGTGTTTTGCTTTTTCCGGCGCAGGTTCCTTAGAAAAGGAATCCACGCCGGGAATCAGGGACAGGCTGGAGCCGGTATCCCATTTCACTCCGATCTGCCCGATATCGTCTACATAGGCAACGGTGCCTTTTGTACCCGGCGGCGGAGCCTGCGAATCATCCATGTGATTTAAGATGATGCGGGTTCCGACAGGATATTGTCGGCGGATGAGTTCCACCTGTTCTCTTGTGGGAATTTTATGGATAGGATCATCTCCTTTTTTGATTTTCCCGATTTCGGGTTTGTTTGTTCTTTTCTTCCTGCGCCTGCTTTTCCTGCCGCTGCTGTTCTTCCTGCTGTGCTGCCTGCAGGCGCTGTTCCATCTCAATGGAATGGGTTTCGATATTCCGGCACAGCTTGACGATGTGCCGCTGCTTTTTGATCTGCTCTGTGAGGACGCCGATCTGCGGGGAATCTGGCTGATAGCGGTAGAGCTTCTGGCGCTCTTTTAGAAGCAATGCGATTTCTTCCTCCGCTTTCTGCCGGATGGCACGAAGCTGCCCCCGGTCCTCAATATGGTTTTTGAAAATGAATTCAGCCTGTTCGATCCGCTGATCCAGCTTGCGGATATCTTGCCGCACAGCAAAACTTGGGTACCGGGGCTTTTTCGGCAGCGCCCCCATTTTGTAGAGATAGGAATAGTAGAGCGCCCGCAGGCCGGAAATTCTGCGGGGCGGCTTTTCCCCAAGAAGAATAAGGAAGCGGCTGGCAGGAGGTGTTTGTTTCCCAGCCCGGTGAGGAGGCTTAGGATACAGGATGCGGTTTTGGATAGCTTCCGGGGTGTAGTTTTTTCCCAAGGTTTTAAACCGAACAGTACGCCCGGTACTCGGCAGGATCATGGTGGCATATTTGCGGTCGAACCGGAAAGCATAGCCCTGTTTTTCCATCACACGCAGGAACTGCTTCCATGTGAGAGAAGCGGCAATCGCTTCTTCGATATCTTTCTGGATGGGCGTTTTCCATGTGGGGGTACCGTTTTGTTCGGCCAGCCACAGGGCATAAGGACGGGCTACCTGTTCCGATTTCTCTGTACGGATGACGGAAAGACGGTGCTTTACGCACAGTTCGTCCGAAATCTTCCGCACCCCAGTGACATAGGTTTTTTCATTGCTGCGGTACTTTTTCCCGTTTTCCATGGAAACAGAGTTCCACACAATATGGTTGTGGATGCATTTGGTGTTGAGATGGGTACTGACCACCGCCTGAAATTTCCCGCCGAGCAGCCGATCCGCAAATTCCATTCCGATTTGATGCGCCAGTTCCGGAGAGATTTCTCTGGGAGCAAAACTCTGCACCAGATGGAATCCCTGCACACCTTTTTCCTTATGCCATATTTTTTTGATCTGGCACATATCCTCGAAGGCAGAGTCTATGGTACAGCCGATGGCTGACTGGAATAGATCCTGTTCTGACTGGTCTTTATTGAGAGCCTTATCGATCTCTCCTTCCAACGATTCTCTGTTTTCGGCACGGGAAGATTTTTTCTCATCGAGAGCATAGTCGATGGCGTTATCAAGGCGGTGGACGGGGATAACGCTGGTATATGCCATCGATTACCAATTCTCCTTTACTTCTTTCCAAACTTGACGGGCGATAACGGTCATTTCCTCCACGCTCTGCTGGCTGGCTTCGCCATAAGTATTCGCAACCTTGGCAAGCTGGTTGGCGTTATTGCAAAGCCCCGCCACTTTGTGAAGAAGATCCGCATGGTGATCGCAGGGTTTTGCCCGCAGTTCGGCTCCCATGATGAGGGTGCGCAAAAATTCTTCACGGGGCAAACCGCTTTGTTTCACCTGTGTTTCCAGATGCGCCAGTTCCTTTTTGTTTAAATGAAGAGGGATGATGTGATTTCGTTTTCTCATAGGGACTCCTTTTTAACGCTCCGGCACTTTCCTTTTGCGGCTTTTCTTCTGCTCCGGCGCTTTAGCCGGATATTCGTAACGGACAGGGATATCCAGCAGGCGGAGCTTGCCGCAGTCCGGAGCAAAAGCTGCGTATCGGGTATAACAGTATCCCTCTGATTCTACAAGGATTCCATCCCTGCTGGTTTCTCCTTTCACCAGTACACAGTGCCAGCAGAGGCTGCCGGGATCGAACCACATCTTGTCTTGGAAATCAAACAGGAAAATCTGGTCTTGCAAAAATCCGGTTTCCTGAAACTGACGATATTCTTCATCAGCCAAAACCACCACCTGTTCTACTCGGAACTCAGTCTGGCGCTCCGGTGCAGGATGTCTTGGATTTTGACCGTTGATATCGGATAGATCATGGGGACGGTGGTAAAATACAGCGTGTTCCTGATAGGCTTTTGGTTCTTCCAGCACAAGGTGTTCCACCGTCACATCCTGCAGGTTTACTTTGCGGCAGTCCTTTCCATAACCAAGGTACAGGCTGTTTCGCCCCTGTGCAATCAGCATATATTCCTGTTCTCCTTTAGCCCTCACCATCAGACAGCGGAACAGCCCGCCCGGATCGGCGCTCATCAGTTCCCGGTTATCCTTAAGGAAAGGATATTCCGGGGAGACGTCCTCTGAGAGCTTCTCGAAATCCTCTTTGCCCAAGACGATGACCTTTGTCACTTCAAAAATGCCGGGGACATAATTCACCTCGTTCCGGCGCAGACTGTCCAGTGTTTTGGCGTTTGCCGCAAATGCAGCATATTGTTTCTGATTCAGTTTTCTCACCTCTTTCTATATTCGATGGGCGGCTGGATGCCGGGGGTTTGGGGTTCTCCCCAAAATGCGTTTGGATATCCAAACGCTATGCTTGCAAAACCAGTCACCAGCTGGGAAAATACCACGCTGGAATCAGAGCCCGTCATGTTCATCTGATTCCTTGATTTTTGCCAGACCTTCCAGAGTCGTACAGATAATATTTCGCTTTTCGGCTGTACCGATTTCAGCGGACATGGAATTGCTGATCTCATTGCCGCATACCACCAGCATTCGGCATCGGCACAGCTTCTGACGGGAAATGTTTTGAAATTCCCGTTTTTCATCGGCATTTTCTATCTGCAGGTACTGGCTGTCCGAAAGTTTCGGGCAGATCGGGACATATCCCAGTTCATAAATCTTGCGGCAGTAGCGTTTTAACAGGCGGGGCGCGGCATCGGGTGCGGCGCACACATAGGCAAATGCTTTTTCCATAGTGATTTCCTTTCTTTTCATATATTGAATAAAGGGGCAGGCTATCCACATGGATAGCCTGCTTGTATGACTGTCTGTTTATGGCTATCCCCGTGGATAGCCATGGAGATTATTCGGAGGTTTCTTCTTCCGAATGGGCTTCCAATGCAAAGCGCACACGGTCGGAACCCAGCTTATAATAGGCGTCGGTGACTTCAATCCCTACGGCTTCATATCCTTCCAGCCGGGAAGCGAGAACGGTAGTTCCGGCTCCGCAGAAGGGATCGAGGATTCTCCCGCCCGGTACACAGATTTTCACAAGGTCACGCATGAGCTGCAAGGGCTTTTCCGTCACATGAATTCTGTTTTGAGGATTGGCGTAACGGAACACACCGGGCAAACAGCCAACCGGTCTATTCACCGGCATAGGACCATTGGAACCCCATACGATGTATTCACTTTGCTGGCGGAAACGTCCTTTCTGGGGGCGGCTGGTCATCTTATCCCATACCGCACAGCCACGCCAGATCCATCCAGCCCACTGCAGAGCGTCGGTAATAGAAGGATACTGCCGCCAGTCAATGAACAGACAAACCGGCGCTCCTGGTTTGCAGGCTTTTCTGGCGTCAGAAAGCCATTCAGCCATCCATCTGGTCCAGCTTCGCTGATCCTTTTGATCTCCGTCAAAATCGGGCAGGGCGTTTTCTTTGTCCATGCTGCTGTACTTTTGATTGGTGGTGCGGTTTTTCTCGGCTGGCTTCCACCCGCCCGAAGCGTAGGGCGGATCGGTAATAATGGCGTCGAACACCTGCGGCTTGAATGCCCGGATTACCTGCAGGGTATCCCCGTGCAGAATCGTCCAGCCATCCCCGCCGCTGTGTTCCATGGGCAGAATGGTTTCGTCAACAATTTGAGCCAGTTCTTTCGTTTCGTTCAGAGGCATCTTCCTTTCTAAAAAAAAATTACAGTGTTTTTTATCGTTCTTCCCCTCGGCTGCGCTTTTTAGAGGCACGAGGGTGCGGTTGATATTCGGGAGGAGGAGTAATAACAGGTGACTCACGTTTGAATTTTCGTTCCACCACAATTTCATCTGGCCGGATGTGGAGCACATCAATGGTGGGGTTATCAATTACGACTCCGGGCAGAATGACTGCGTGTTCATGAACCTCTATCTCGCCGCCAAGCTCCCCGTAAACAGAAGCTTTTTCCATGATTACAGGGGTTCCGCCGGTAACAGCATTCGCAAAGATTTTGGCATTTCCAGATATATGGACGTTTCCATGGACATAACCAGAGGTTACGATAGCATGATCTTCTATGATGGCTTCTCCACCGATTCGGCTTTTTCCGGAAATGACTGCACAACCACGAGCGCAGGAGTAATCCCACATGATGGCGTCACCGGATATATAGGATTCCTCGGCGGCGACAGCATTGTTCGCAACCCAGCACTGCCCTTCCTGACTGAGATTTTCCTCAGACTGGACGAAACCGCCAAGATCTCCCGCATGGACATCCTCACGAACATCCCGCAAGGCCCGAATACGGTGCAGCCATGGGTACTGCGGGTGAACAATGTCGGTAATCTCGTATTTCTGATTCATCTGGCGTCACCTCGTTCCTTTTCGTTTTTCGACTTCGTATGAGTTTTCTCCGATAATTCCGTTTCCACATATTCGCTAATGATATTAAGCGCTTTGTAATAATTCCCGGACTGGTAGACACGGTCACACATCTCCTTTGCCTGATCCGGCTGTCCGTTTTCCTTCAGCAGCCGGGAAGCTCTGCCGAGGATGGAAAAGATGTTTCCGTCCTGTCCCACCAATTTCATTTTTGGCCGATGAGGGGGTAACTGCTCTTTCAGGGGTTCTGCAGGCTGCATCTGCTCTACTTCAAAATAAAATGGTTCTGCTTCTCCAAAATGAACATACAGCACACCATCGTCAGTCTGGATTTCCTGCTGCTCAAAGCCTTCGCCCCAGCCATCGGAAAACTGTCCATGCAGATAATCCTGCAAATCTTCCATTTCTTCGTCAGCCAACGGTTCTTTCAGCACGACAGTTGTACAGCCCATCAATTCTCCGTTCCGAATTTCTATCGAAGGAATCGCGCTGATTACCTTTTCTTTAATTCCGGGATTGCGTTGTTTATAAAAGTAAGACATGAGGTTTCCGGTATACTGTTCTACAGCAGGGCGGATGCTTTCCTCATAGCAGACCATATCCGTACCATCAAACAGCGTGGGATAATCGGATACTCCATTGTTCCAGCCATACTCGTCTATTTCATTTTCGTGGAAATCTCCTGTCAATGGAGAGTAAAGTTTGAGTGTAATTTCTTTATCCGCTATTGCAAAACCTCCTTTTAACGGGAACAGGCTGCCCTTTGCCGGACAGCCTGTTTTTCGTATCTTTCTTTTGTCAGGTCGGCATAATCGCAGCCTTCTTTTTCCGGAAGATTCCTGACCATGCGGTACTTGCCCTGATAGGCTTTCTCAATATGATCGGCTGCCCACCTTCCCGCAAAATCGTTATTGGTACAGATTTCGATTTCTTCAATCTCCGGGTGACGGGCGAGAAAAGCGTCCAGCGCAATGGGTTTTTTCATATCCCGGCTTGTCTGTGTTCCTTCTTCAGGCGCATAAATCCCGCCAAGGGACAGCCGCCATTTATCTGTTGTCCCTTCCAGCGTTAAATGTGCGAGTGGCTCTATTGCGGCTTCATATATGGCGAGTTTTTTGCTTTCCCTTTTCGGCGGGAGACAAAAACAAAACCGCTTATCGCTGCCGGACACCTCTGCCTTGAATGGGTTTCCCCGTGTATAGGTACCACGCAGAAAAGCATACCGGGCAGTACCGGTTTCGTCCTTCCCAACAAACACAGCGTTGTGGTAGTCGGCGCTTTCGTATAGGATTCCTGCCCGGATGCAGGCTTCGATGACCTTGCGGTCGATACCTCGCTTCAAAAGATAGGCAAACACCCTGCGGTTATTTTCCGCTGCCGGCGGCAAAAGAAATTCCTTCGGCTGTTCCGGCTGGGAAACAGGCGGAATATAGCTGGGGTTTTCCTCGCATAAGGTCTGCACCGCTTCTACAAATTTCAGCCCCTCAACCTTAATAAGATAGTCAAGGGCGCTTTTGCCGCCGACATCCCGGCTTTTCCAATGCCAAAGGCTTGTGGTTTCGTTGATTTTAAAGCTGTCATGTTCTTTCAGCTGGAACTCACCCCGGCTTTCGGCTTTCACCAGTTGTCCGGGACGGTAACGCCGCAAAAACTCAATGGCGCTCATCTGTTTGGCAGCGGTGATTTGTTCTTCGGTGACTCCGGGCATGGGAATCCTCCTTTCTTACTTAAATGACAGCCGCCCGCAGGATTTTCGCCTGATCGGTGCGTTCCCACGGGAACTCCGGTCTGCCGAAATGTCCATAGGCGGCGGTCCCAGTATATCTCGGTGATAACAGATCCAGTTTTGCGATAATCTCGGAAGGCGTTAACCCAAACACCAGTTTTACCGCATCTGCCAGACAGTCATCGGCGCAGACCGTTCCGGTTTTAAAGGTATCTACTTCCACCATCACCGGTTGGGCTGCCCCAATAGCATAAGCCAGTGTAACCTGACACCGTTCGCACAAACCCGCCGCTACAAGGTTTTTAGCTATATATCGGGCCATGTATGCGCCGGAGCGATCCACTTTGGTGGCGTCCTTACCGGAAAAAGCACCGCCGCCGTGAGGCGCGAACACTCCGAAGCTGTCCACCATGAGTTTTCGTCCGGTGAGACCGGTATCTGCTTCCGGGCCGCCCAGCACAAACCTTCCGGCTGGATTGATTAAAATTTTTGTATCCTCATCCGGTGGCAGGACCTGCAAAGCAGGGGCAATCACTTTATCCGTCAGTTCGAAGCAGAGTTCATCGGCAGGGATTTCAGGGCTGTGCTGGGCAGACAGCACAACGGTATCCAGCCGGAATGGTTTTCCATCCTCATCATATTCCACGGTGACCTGTGCTTTCCCGTCCGGCCTTAGTCCTTGAATTGCACCGGATTTCCGGGCGATGGTGAGAGCACTGGTCAGACGGTGAGCCAGCACAACCGACAGAGGAAGCATTTGTGGGGTTTCCGAACAGGCATATCCCACCGTGATTCCCTGATCGCCAGCGCCGAGCTGCAGAGAGGGACTGCTCCCATCCACATTTCTTCGCTGCTCTAACGAACAGTCCACACCTGCGGCGATATCCGGGCTTTGCTTATGGATGAGGCACTGGATGGCAAAACGGGACGGATTGTAGCCTACTTTTCTGAGAACCGAACGGACAATCGAAGGGATAGAAGGTTCATACAGGCTGGTGATCTCCCCGGCGACAATGATCTGCCCTCTGGTAGCCATCACTTCGCAGGCTACACGGGAGAGGGCGTCGTGGGAAAGACATTCATCCAGCACACTGTCGGCAATGAGGTCGCACAGCTTATCCGGATGCCCTTCCGTAACAGATTCAGCGGTATAAAATTGATTCATGGCATTCTCCTTTATCTTTCATGATTCGGGGGCTTTTTGGTTTTGGGTTTTGGGCTTACCACCGGGTTTATTCGGATATACAAAAGCCCTTCCGGTGTTTGGATGAATTTCTCAGGGCTTAAAAACATCTGCTGATACTTCTGCATTTGTTTTTCAGTCAGGCTGGAGAAGTTTTCTCCCTGAATACCACAGACAAAAAAAGCTCCCGCAATTATGTCATAGTTCTCCAGCACACGGTTTAGCGGCAGCCCCATATTTTTTCCTTCGTCATTGCAGACGTTATGTGGTGCACCACATAAGATCTGTAATGCGTAGTTATATGTTATGTGTAGCATAATTGACATCTCCTTTCGTACCTCCTGATTTCATTTGTATTTTAGCCGGTAGCTTTTTGTGATACTCTACATAATGTAGAGACACAATGCTCTGCAAATAACATCAGGAGGTTTTATAATGTCTGAAGCAACAATACCAATCAAGGAATTGATGGAAAAGACCGAGCAATGGCTACTCGGTCAGGGTTACAAGAAAAGTACTCTTGGGTTTTATAGAGCTACATGGAACAGATTTCTTTCGTATTCAGCCTCTCCCGCTTATAGCCGTGAAACTGCAGAGCAGTTTTTGCTTCAATACTTCGGAGTCGATGTCCACGCTATAGATCAGACTCTTGACGGTCGAATGCGCCATGCACGGCGTCACATGAATGCATTGGACGAGATTTTTCGCACGGGAACAGTGTGCCGCCGTAAAGTTTATGGCGTTGCTTCTATTGATGACGATTGTTTCGATAAGTTTTTTTCCGACTACTTGAGTTATTGCAAAATGCAGAATTTTTCGAGATCGTGGATGGACAACACAATAGCAGCATTGAGGCTTTTCTTGCTTGCTGTTCATTCATCAAACACACAGAACATCAAAAGCATAAATGCGGAGACTATCAACTGATATTGTCAATATTGGTTTACACTTTTTTCTCAAGGATGTTCGACCTATGCTGCCTCCAGTAATGAATCATAGTATTGCTGTCGCTTAACCATAGGAGGCAAACCACCATTAGCAGAACAGATTCTCCGATTATTCCAGTAACTGATGAAATATCTCCAAATAAGGGTTTTTAGCTGTTCTACTGTCATAGCGGTGGTATCGTATCGTCCATAAAGTAATTCTTCCTTGAATCTTGCCCACATGCTTTCGCATCTGGCATTATCATGACATCTGCCGCCGGCACTGTTCATGCTTTGAAGAATGCCATATTTGCTGATTGCTTTACGATATAGCTCGCTGGTGTACTGTGTACCTCTGTCGCTGTGAATAATAGCTCCTCGAAGCATAGGATATGCTCTATAAGCATTATCTAAGGTTTTTTCACAAAGGGTAGCTTTCATGTTTGTATCCATAGCAAGACCTAATACTGCCAAATCATAGCAGTCAAAAATAGCAGAAACATAAAGTTTTCCATCAGAAGCCTTTATTTCGGTCATATCGGTAACACATTTTTCAAGAGGCTTCTCAGCTGTGAAGTCACGCTTTATCAGATCGTCTGATTTACGTGCTTCCTTATCAGCTTTGGTAATTCCATTCGGTTTGCGTTTTGGTCTGTGATTAAGTCCAATTTCTTCCATGACACGATAGACAGTTCTTTCACCGGGAATATGTACACCTTCAGGCTGTTTGAGCTGTAAAGCCTGATACATACGGATTCTTCCATAAGTATCATTACATTCATCTTCATTACAGATATCCAGCATAGCATCCGCCAACGCCTGATATTTCCATGGAGCATCTTTTGTTTTTAAATATTTATTGAATGCCTGTCTGGAAACATGAAGAGCTTTACAATAAAAAGAAATTTTACCCTTAATCTTGCCGTCATCCGTTTTGATTGCAATAAACATTAGTCTCTGTTTTTTGCTGACTTCCGACGGCTGGCTGCGAAAAAAGCACTGGCTTCTTCGAGAAATTCGTTTTCTTCTTTTAAACGACGAATTTCTTTATCCTGTTCCTTAACACGCTTTCTAAGTTCGATAAGCTCGTCATTAAGAGATAATGCAGCCTTAGGTGAATGAACTGCCTCATTTGCACTAAGACGACCTTCTTTGAAGGCTTTTATCCAGCAGTAAATAGTTCCATCCGGAATACCTAATTCTTTTGCGGCTTTATGTCCGCCTATTTGCTGGGCAAGTTTTACAGCCTGTGCTTTAAATTCGTTGTCATAAGATTTTTGTTTTCGTGCCATAATGATATCTCCTGTTCTCGTATTGATTATGATTATATCAAAATCCTTGAGAATCGGCTGTCAACTTTTATGATACAACATCAAACTGTTTTTCCACGGCTATGAGCAATGCTTCAGAAATATGCATGAATGTTCGTAGAGCAAGATGCCGACAAGTTGGTGCTTACCTGCACTGGCTTTATGACCACAAATATACGGATTTGGATTATTCCCTTCAACTCCCAAACTTCAAACGCACTGCACCCCAGATTCCACAGGTATGGAGTCCTGAAGAAATCGACAAGATTCTTGCAGTCATCGATACTGCCAATCCAGTTGGAAGGCGGAATTACGCGATTTTTCTGCTTCTTGCAAGAACAGGGTTAAGGATAAGCGACGTTTTGGGACTCAAATTTTCAAATATTAACTGGAAGGAAAACTGCATTTCACTTTCTCAGCAGAAGACAGGGAACGCCTTGAGTCTGCCACTCAGCAAAGAGCTAGGTATGGCGATTATTTCTTATTTGCAAGATGGCCGCCCACAGTCCTCCTCGGCTTTTATCTTTCTGAGCCATAACGCACCGTTTCAGCCATTGGGTGAGCATAACAATTTCAATCCGGAATTTCATAAGTATTTACGCAGAGCAGGGATTGCTATCCCAACAAAGAGGCACACAGGCGTACACACTATCCGCCATTCGTTTGCCACAAATATGCTGAGAAAAGGCACTCCGGTGCAGGATGTGTCCCAAATCCTCGGTCACAGTAACATCAGTGTAACAGAAACCTACTTGCGGGTCGATATTGAACATATGCGGTTATGTTCGCTGAGTTTGGAGGGATTACTATGAAACAATTTACTTTCACAAGCCAGCTTGCGCCAATAATATGGAAATATCTGGAATCTCGACAAAATGAGGGATATACCTCCGTGCATTGCGGCTATTATATGCAGGAACTGGACTGCCTTTCAAAGGAACTCTCGGATGCCCCCGTGGTGACAAAAGAGCTTATTGACGCATGGGATTTATTAAAGCCATATCTTTCAAACCGTTCGAAAATAGTCAGACATAATGCGATACGCGCTTTTGCAAAATTTGCATACACGCAGGACGGAATCTCCTATGTCCCGGATACCAGCAAACTAAAGAACAGTTCGACTTTTACCCCGCATATATTTACTGTTGAAGAAATACGGCGATTATTATATGCAGCAGATAATCTGCCGGTCAGGAATAATGCGCCAACAAGGCATCTGGTCATACCTGCTGTTATCCGGCTTTTATATTGCTGTGGTTTTCGTATAGGTGAGGTGCTCCGGCTAAGAGTGAAGGATGTCGATTTGGATACAGGCATTATTACTGTACACAACGGGAAAGGAGGTAAGGATAGACTTGTCCCTGTCCACAATAGCGTAATAGAGTATCTCCGAAGCTACTCTGCTCAGTTACCAGATGAAAGAGAATGGTTCTTTCCATCTGCTTGTGGCCATTATTCTATTAAAACAATCTATGATAATTTTCGCGAGCTGCTATTCGCATGCAATATTCCTCACACCGGCAATGGCCCTCGTGTGCATGATTTTCGGCATACATTCGCAGTTCATACACTGGAAAAACAACTTTCTGATGGGTATGATCCCATGGTAATCGTTCCTCGCCTTGCCGCGTATTTGGGACATAAGAGTTACCGTGAAACCTGTTGGTATATTCACCTGACGGTTGCTTCGTTCCCGGAACTTTCCCAAAAACTTGACAGAGCATTTGTCGGCATTATTCCGGTTGGAGGTGAGACGGATGAGGAAAACTGACTTTACCAAAGCACTGACCGAGTATTTCTCAATCTATCTGCCTACTACATGCGGGGTGAGTCCCAATACCACCAATTCATACAGAGATACTTTCAAGCAACTCCTTCTATTTTTTCAAGAAAAGAAAGGCATCTCCGCAAATTATATAGAATTGCGCTATCTGAATATGGAACTTGTTTCTGAATTTCTGGATTGGTTAGAAACATCCCGCCATATTGCGGTTACAACAAGAAACCAGCGACTTGCCGCCATAAAGGCCTTTGCTCATTTTGTACAGTACAAGTTTCCGGAAAACATAGAAAACTGCGTTGACATTATTAATCTGCGACCCAAAAAGTACGAAAAGGCATTGATACCGTTTTTGACGGAGGATGATCTGTCACTTCTTCTGTCCCAACCAGATGCATCTACCCGACAAGGGCTCCGAGATTTGACACTTCTTGCACTACTGTATGACTCTGGCGCACGGGTACAGGAATTGGTGGATCTTAGGCTGAAAGATGTCCGTCTAACACACCCCCCAATGGTTATTCTAACTGGAAAAGGACGAAAAGTTCGTCAGGTTCCCCTGATGAAGGATACCTGCAAACTGTTGGACAGATATATCCGCAGCTTTCATTCCGATTCTCAGTCTCAGATGATTCCGCTATTTTATAATGCAAAAAAGCAGGCTTTATCTCGCTATGGAGTCACCTATATTCTGAAGAAGTATGCGGCAAAGGCATCTCCGGTACTTGAACCACAGAATATATCTCCTCATGTATTACGCCACACCAAAGCCATGCACTTGCTGCGAGCTGGTGTTAACATGATATATATTCGAGATTTTCTTGGGCATGCAGACATCTCTACAACAGAGGTTTACGCTCGCATCGATGCAGAGATGAAGCGAAAAGTATTTGAGGAGAAAGTGCCGAATTACACACCCAATACCACAATGCCTTGGGAGGAGGATGAAGATTTATTGCAATGGTTAACACAATTTGGAAAGAAAACTTTCTGATTATGTGTAGTAAATTATGCTTAAACGCCCGGGATTCTGGGCATTTTGCTCAATTACTACTCATTTGTAGGAACTACTCATTACAGACAACAGCAACCGGTTCTTCCCACGGATAAAGTGCCTGAATGGGGCCGCCTACCATTTGCTGCATTTCATGAAGGTCGTTTTTCATCTCAACAGGCCGGGCTGGTTTGCCCGGTTCTACAAACAATACTCGCATTCTGGCAGGTCACCTCACTTGCAGGGAAAAGGGCTTCAGGCTTTTTCCGATTGTTTCATAGTTTTCAAAATGCACCTCGCAGCCCAACAGATAGGACACCGCTTCTTCCCATTCCTTTAAAGGGTATCTTTCCTTCTCCGGCAGGCGGTACAGATCGCCAAGCGCCGCCCATTTGAGTTCCGGCAGCAGACGCAGGTTGGAGATAAAGGTGCGGTGCTGTTCGGCTACCACATCCAAAAGTCCAAGTTTTTTCAATCAATCCCTCCAGTATGATAAAAATAGGGACGGAGCGCTCCGAGCGCCCCGTCCGATTGGTTCTTACGCTATTTTTTCCTGCGGTTACGAATATGCAGGAACACAAGGCCGCCCAAAATGACAGCGCATAAACAGATCACAATAATTGCTTTTGGTTCCATTGATTGATTCTCACCTCACTTCTGCGGCGATGACCACCGTGCGGGCGTTTTCCCATTCATAGGAACAGGTGACGAGCGTCAGCAGGCGGCAGTCCTCGCCGGGGATGGTTTGGGATTCGTATAATGACTGTGCAAAGAGCTCTTTCTGAAAAGACAGAAAATCCGCATGATCCGCAAATTCAGTGCGGTTAAACCGGAGCTTTGTGATATCGGTTTTCAGCACAGCCGCAATTTGATATTCCCGCAGTCCATTGCTGGTCTGCAGCAGGATTTTGGAGTGTTCGTTGCGGAAGGCTTCATCAGCCATCTTTTGAAGAACAGCGAACATGGTTCCGTCATTCATGTTGTGCCCGTAGACCACGGTATTTTGACTCTCTGCGGAACAATCCCACTGAAAAAAGATGCTTCCGGCAGTGCGCCATTCTCCCTTGTAGGTACGCCGCAGATAGTATTCGGGATCATCAGCGCTGCTTTGCAAAACCGGGTAATCCACACAGGTGCCGGGAATGGAAATCCAGCCTTTGATGTCCGGGTATTCAGCCTGCAAAGCGGGAAGGCCCACAAGAGATTCAGGTTCGAGCTGTTCTTTCCCAGCCGGTAAAACCCCGGAGCTTTCGGCTCCGGGGAGAGGCTGTGCGTATTCTGTTTTCAGGGCTTGTGCTTCTCCATTGGTCAGCCCCGGCTGTAGAACCAAAAACCAGAGAAGTCCCAATAAGCTCAGGCAAAAAAGGCCGATGCAAAATCCTTTTAGAAAGATTTTCATTCTTCTGTGCCTTGATCCTCATCGGCCTGATCAGCAGATTTGCGTTTTTTACCTGTATAGCGCAGGAAAAGCAGAGCGCCGCCGGACAAAACTGCCAAGCCTGCAAGAGTGCTAAGGATGGCAGGCATCCACGGGTTATCGCCGGTCTGCGGAACAGAGGGAACCTCCGGCACCAGCTTGTTATGCATCTTTACGGTCGTTGTTTCGCCTGCCTTGATTTCTACGGTCTGATCGTCAGGCAGAATATACTTATCGGAATCTTCGCCAGCTACTTCAGATACGGTGTATTCTCCCACACGGAGAGTGACATGGATTTCACCGTTTTCATCCGTTTTGAATTCCTGCTCATAATCATTGCCCATGAAGTCAGTACCGCTGATTTTGAAGGTGCGCCCTTCGATCTTATCATCATCGGCGGTCTTTACTACCTTCAGGGAACCAGTCTGCGCTTTGTTCAGGAAGCCTACGCCAGCTTCGGTTTCGATGCGGACAATCGCTTCATTCTCCGTAATGGAGAAAGGATAATATCCGTCATCCTTTTCGAAAAATTCCGGTGCTTCCTTCTCATGCAGGAAGTAATTTCCATACACAAGATCCTTCATCTGGTAAAGACCCGGTTCGGTTTCCGTCATTTCACCTGCCAGCTTGTCGATATCCGCATTGAATTCCCCGTTATTGTCCACATCGGCATAAACTTCAAAAACAGCCCCGGACAGCTTGTGGTCCGGATAATCGGCGTCCACCTTTATGGTTTCGGCGGTACCTTTGATGATTTGGTTTTCAATGGTGATTTCGATGGTCTGTCCGTCCTCAGTAATTTCTACCGGGAAGATTTCTTCCGTCAATACGAAGGCTTTGGGAGGTGCGATTTCACGCACGAGGAAGTTTCCAGCAGGCACCTTGTCAAACTCAAAGTACCCGATTTCATTGCTCTCGGTGACCATGAGGGCGGTTTCTTCGGTAAACTCCGTTTCGTCAAAACGGAACAGGCCGATGACAGCACCGCCCAATTCAAAACCATCCTGATCTACCTTCCAACCGGATACCTTGCCGCGCTTTAAGATGTTTTCAATGGCTGTTCCATCGTTCACTTTGATTTCCACTTTCGCCACATCCTGACCGGCATACTCAAACACCACCGGGTATTTTTTGCCGCTTAAAATGTAGTGGTCGTCGGTACCGATTTCCTGCACATATAGGGAAGCCCCGCAGGGGATGTCGGTTTTAAATACGGCATTTCCATTCTCGTCAATGCCAATGGTTTCCATAAGCCCGTCTGCCGGGATGGAGGTGCCATCGGAGGCGGTCAGTTGTTCCGCAGCGAACAGTCCGAAAGTAATGTTTTTCCATTCCTCATTCATGCCGAGGGAGAAGATTTCGTCCTGTTCCAGCAGCTTCTTGAGGGAAATCTCCACTTTCTGGCGTTCATTGACAAAACCAACGCTTACAGAGGTGATTTCTACTTCCTGACCGGCATAGGACAAAACGACTTCCTTGGGTTCAGGATCGATTACCATACCATCCGGCGCAGTGATTTCCTTCACCTGATAGCGGCCGAGATATAAAGGTTCCGAGGTGGCGGTCCCATCACTTCCGGTGGTCAAAGTAGCCGCCAGTTCGCCTGCTTTCAGGTGGACGGTTCCGTCCGGGGTAATAACATCTTCCAGTGCTGTGATTTCATAAACAGCGCCCGGCTGGCCCTGCACCTCATACTGAGGCTGGTACATCCCGCCGGATTCTGCAACATGGCTGAATACTTCGCCCTCTTTGGAAACTGTAATCGTTCCCTTTTGCGGGATATTGTATTTCTCCACTGTAACCACGTCCTGTGAACCGTCTACCACAAAGGGAACCGGCTCTTTGTCAAGAACATATCCCCATGGACTCTGCTGTTCATACAACTCGTAATTTCCAAACGGAAGCGATTCCGGCAGCATGAGGGTTCCTGTGGCGTCCGTCACGAAAGTGTCGATATCGATGGGGCTGGGGTAGTTGATATGCTGTACCACCCACTCGCCGGTATCGGTGTTGCGGATTTTGACTGCTGTTCCCGCCAGAGGAATAATTTTGCCGGATTCGGCATCTTTCTTTTCAAAGCGGATAAGGGAGGTAAAGGTGGGGTTATTGAGAATGAAATAATAGGTTTTACCGTGCTCGGAAATGAACACGGAGAAGTCCGGGACAAATTTCTGTCCTTCCGCACCTTTGGTCTGATGCACCACATACAAGCCATACGGAAGATCCTTTGAACGGGCAAATCCATAGGAATCGGTGGTCAGCAGGTCACGCTCGGTTTCTTTTGCGTTTTCATAGCTGCCAGCGCTGGCCAGATAAATCTGGAACTGCGCTCCTTCTTCTGGCTGCTCGATCTGATCGGAATCGCTGCCCTCAGCAGGTTTATCCGTATGCTTGGTGATAGCAATGCTGCCGAGGATCACATCCTCTGTGACGGTCATGGGGATGCTGTTGTTTTCCAAGGTGAAATTTCCCGGTTCTGCGCCTACCGGATAGATAGTTTCGTCCAGCAGGTATCCTTCGCTGGGCGTAATCTCACGAATTGTATAATCCGAGCCGCAGGGATATTCCTTGGTGGTGAATTTGCCCCCGTTTGCTGTGGTATAGGTATCCAGCAAGGTTTCTCCTTTAAACATACCGTATACAGCGCCATCCAGACTGGAATCGCCTTGTGCTTCTCCGGTTTCGGAATCCACCTTTTCCAATTCAACCGTAAATTTCTTCAGGATATTGGAAAAACTCACGCTGGAAGTCTGGCCGGGATAGATGGTTACCTGCTTGGATTCAGGCTGGACATATTTGTCCGGGGCACGTTCCGTTACGGTGTATGTTCCAGCTTGGAGATTGTCTACCCGGATGGTTCCGTCCGATCCGGTCACCACGTCTTTTTCAATTCCATTCCCGGAAATATGAAAAAGAATGCCGGAAACCTCGCCATCTTCGGAGGTTTTCACAAGCTGCAGGGTACCCGCCTTGATCTCAAGGGAAAAATAGCACTTTACGGGTTCAGCGGAGCCTTTGACGTCAAAAGTGACTACATTCTGGTATTCATCACGCAGCCAGTATTTGGTGCCGCCTGTTACAACACCGGGGATAGAGGAAGGCAGCTCCTTTTCTGCGGTAATTGTACCGAATTCCTTTTTATCCGTAGAAACATGAAGTTTGTTCCCACTGATGGAAAAATCCACTCCCGGATAACTGACGGAAAAATCTTTGAGAACATTGTTTTCATCCACCAGTGTGGTTTCATTTTTTCCAGTGTCCTCATTGTATTTCAGGTCATGAGTGTATGCGCCGACCGCACTGGGATTGTCGGTGGTAAAGGAAGGAACGGTGTGATAAGTTACCACGTTTTCCCTCAGCTTCTGAAAGATTGTCTTTGCCGCAGGGCTGTTGGCAGTAATTTCATTCACGATCTGGTTTTCATATCCGGTGCCAAGCTGCCCATGTGCAATCAACCAAATGAGAATTTGGGTGGCAATGTATTCGTTCACAGCGCTCCCGCCGTACTTGGTGCCGGTTTCCACGTTATATCCCAAGGTCAGGGCAGTATTGATCATTGCTTTCTGTTCCGTGGTAAGGGCGGCATAATCATCCGACTGCTCATACCCAACCCCGGTATGAGTTGCCACGCCAAGCTGGATGCAATAGGCGGTGCGGAAAGCTGTCAGATCGTTGATCCGCAATTCTGAAAATTTGTTGGAACTGTACCCGCCGAATGGGGCTGGCAGATTGGAACTAAGGGAATACCCTCTGCCTTGATGGTCGATCATGGAGATATATCCATCATAGTCGTATTCAGCGGCAAAAGCGTTACTTGGTACAATACCAAAGCAAAGAAGCACCGCCATCATCATGGACAGAAATCTTTTTAGATGTTTTTTCATGAAGTTCTCCTTTCGGATAAAATAAAAAATGCCCCCGCAGGTGGAGAGAAAACTCTCAGCCTACGGGGGCAAGTCAATTTATCGTTCTTCTTTGTGTTTGGGATGGCGCTGTTTTTTGTGAGGGACTACCTTCTGAGGCAGTTCCTGCTGTGTACAGCGAACCGCTTCGATCACAGTTTGGGTATCGATCCCATTTTGTCTGCACCCATTCAGAATACCTTCCAAATAGGAAACAGAGGGCATGGCGGGTTTGTCTTTATACGGGCTGTTCATGGTATAGGCCATGATCTCCCGTCTGACTCCGTCCTGATCTGTCACTGTAACAGGCTCTTTCCCATATAAAAAGGGAAATCCTTCGTAATGGTCCAGATGCTGTTCGTCCCGTTCAGAAATGCGCCAGAGGACACCATCCACATAGCTTCCTTCTTCCGGCAGAATGGTGGCAACGCCATTCCCGCCGCCATTGGTGCGGAATGCGAGGCGGTATCCCTCTAACCGGACGGATTCCACAACTTCTGCATCCGGACAGCGGAACGCCATCTGATTCAGGTTCATATTAGAACCATACGCAAAATAAAGTTTTTCTTTGGTTTTGCTCATCTCCTATCGTTCATGGTTTTGGCGGTTCTGCAGGCTGGGGTATTGAGCTTTATCGTAGCGCCATGCCCGGTCGCCGGGAAGGTTTGAAAGCAGATGTTCCCGCACATTTTTGTATTCCGGTCCAATAAGACCAAGACGCAGCAGAAAGGTGCGGAAGGTAAAGGCGGGGTTTTCGCTGATCTCGGTTTTCCGCATGACTGTTCGGCTCTGGTTAATAGCCTGTGCGGAGATCGCCAGTGCCAGCGTGATGTTTGCCCTGACTTTGCCTGCATGGAGGGTGCTTTCAAAACAGCGCCATTCCAAGGTTCCACGGTAAAACACAGAATGAAGGTTTAAGGCATAGTATCTTGTCCAGTTGTAATGCTCGTAGCTTCCGTCAGAACCTTCATACCATTCCCGCCTTAACCGATCCATGGTAGTATTGCTTGGAAGTTTGCGGATTTTCTCCAGCATGGGTTCCCGCACCTTCTGGCACCAGCGTTCCACCCGGCTCTCATTCACATTTAAGGCTTTGAATAGGATATCCTCTTTGGAATACATAATGGAAAGGGCATTTTTCAGGCTCTGCGGTGTATGCTTAGAAGCGTCCACATGGACGTGCATACCGCAGCTTCCATTGACAACAGCCCCCGCATGACGCAGGGTACGGACAACTTCCTGCAGTTTTCCCATTTCGCTGTACTCCAGTTTTGGGGAATTCATCTCCACCTTGTAGTCACCATCACCGATTGGAATCTGCTGCCGCCCGGTTCGATGAGAACCATGGATACTGGAGTCGTAAACAAACCGCCATGTTTTTCCCTCGTTATCGGTCACTTCCCACGGATCGTAGGTGCGGGATGAACGGGAATGGACAGCGTTGGTTCCAAACAGGGAAGCCACGGCTTCTGCTGCCTGCTGGCGGGTGAGTCCCGTCATCTCAATTTCACAGCCGAAGTATTGGTCTTTCAGATCAATCGATGGCATTCACCTCCCGATGAGCGAGAGCCAACCGTTTGCCGATGGCTTCCACCACTGTAACGGTAACGCCGTTTCCGGCCTGTTTGTAGAGCTGTGCGTCCGATTGAAGAGGAAGCACTCTGTCGATCTGCTCGTCCCTCCAGCCTTGCAGCCGCAGACATTCTTTTGGAGTCAGCCTGCGGATTCGGCCGCCGAATAAAACACCGTGGCGGTCTTGGGCGGTGAGGGTGAACATGGGTTCTTCCGCAGATTTGATTCGCCGCCCGTTCTGACGGACAGTTTCCCTTTCCGGGGTAAGGACCGCACGGGCTTCCAAGGTTCCTTGGTCACTGTTTGTGGTGAGGGTATGGGCGATTTTTCTGCCAACTCTGCCGCGGCGGGTATTCAGTCCGGCAAACGCCAAACTGATGCTGTCGCCGGGATACGCCATTTTATAGCCTTTTTTCGTGTTTTCCTTGATCGGCAGCCCTACTTCATACAGTCCGGTTTTCCCGCCCATTCCTCCGGCTTGGGATGTCAGGGTGCAGCTTACACCGTTTGGTGAGTAGATTCTGCTTCCCTGAGCTCCGGGCAGGATTTGCACAAGAGACGTTCCTGCTGTTTCGGTGAAAGGAAATATTTTTCCTCTGCATCGTTCATCAAGATATCCGATAAGATACACCCTTTTTCTGGATTGGGGGACTCCAAAATCTTTGCTGTTGAGCACCTGCCATTCCAAACCATACCCCAGTCTGTCCAGCGTATGGAGGATGGCCGCAAATGTCCTGCCCCTGTCATGATTAAGCAGTCCGGGAACATTTTCAAGCAGCAGATACGCAGGTCTTTTTGCCGCAGTCAGCCGGGCAATTTCAAAGAACAAGGTACCTCTTGGATCGGAAAATCCCCCACGGTTTCCAGCAATCGAAAAAGACTGACAGGGAAAACCTCCGCACAGGAGTTCGAAGTCGGGGATGTCGCTCGGATCGGCTTTTCGGATATCTTCACAGAACCACTCTCCTTTGGTATCGAATAAGGCTTCATAGCTTTGATTGGCTTTTTTGTCGATTTCACAATGTCCTACACAGGTAAATCCTCCGGCACGGGTGAGCCCTTCCCGGAACCCGCCAATGCCGGAGAACAGGTCAATATATCGTATGGTTTTCTATCTCACACTCCTTTTCTTGAAAAACTTCAAAAGCTAACACACAATCAACGGACATCGCCCCTTTCCCATGGTGAAATGAAATATATATGAAAACAGCCCGCAGTTTCCTGCGGGCTGCTGGCTGTCTTATGCGTAGGTTTCATCTTCATTTTCATTGGTTTCGCCGGATTCTATGGTATCGTCATCCGGCTCGGTTTCTTCTTCCTCATCCCGATCCCAGCTTTCCGGCGTAGTATCCTCATCGTCCTCGCTGGGTTCTTCCTCGCCCTCATCGGTTTCGGTGTTTTCTGCAGGTTCCCAGCCGTTCCCGGTTGTTTCTTCATCAGCACTGAGTCCCTCGGTTTCGCCATTTTCTTCGTCCCAGTCCTCTGCTTCCTCGTCATCGGATACTTCCTCGTCCTCATCGCTTTCTGCGGTTTCTGCGGCTTCCCAGCCGTTTTCAGCCTGTTCCTCGTGCTCGGCTGCTCTGGCGGCTTCGAATTCTTCTTCCGCTTCTTCCAGCGCCTGTTCGATCAGCCCAATCACGAATTCTTTTTGGGTGAGGCGGCGATGATAGGCTTTCTCGTAGTTTTCAAGGTATTCCTTTACCCTCTGGAACAATTCCTCGCTTACCTGAAACGCTAATGTTCTTCCTTTTTCCATAATTCTGTTAGCCCCTTTCTCATAATGTTCCCGGATGATCATTTCGATGAATTTGCTCATCGTGCTTTCTGTTTCCCTGATTTCCTCGCTGATTTGGTTATGCAGATCCAGCGGGATTTTGCAGGTTACGCCCTTTGTTTCCACGCCTATCGCTCCTTTTTTCGTTCTTTCCCTTTCGGGCAACACAAGCATACTGCAACCTACCGGATAAAGCTATTACCAAGACCAACAACCTTTCAGTCAAAGCAGGCTCGACAAACGTCACAACCAATAAAGGCTATGTGGGGGTTATTCTTCTTCCAGCAGGGAACCAAGGAAGCCCATCATCTCCTGCGGAATGGCTTCTTCCTGCTGCGGTATGGGCTGGGAAGGCACAGCTTTGAGCTCTTCCCGCAGCACCCGGCGCAGGATCGTTTCCAGTTCTTCTCGCTGGGCATTTTCCAGAATCACCTGTACCAGAAAGGCGCTTTTTTGGCCTTCCGGCACAGCCTGCAGGATTTCCCATGCTCTGCGATGTTCTTCATTCTGGAGGTTGGGGCGGAACATAAAAAGGGGCCTGCTCATGCCTTGCCCACACCGTCCGAAAACTGCCCCAAAATGCGTTCAAAACCTTCGGCGTTTACCTTATCGTCTATCAGGGCAAAAACCCGACACAGGCTGTCCTGTTCGCTCACGTTGCCCTTGACTACCGATGCGCCGCCGCCCAGCATCACCACCGGGATGGCTTTCAGGTCAAACCCTGATTCCATAGCTGCCGAAAGAAGGCTCTCTTTGTAAAGCCGCCCTTGTTTCTGGATAATGTTTCGGGCGTCCTCATCCATACTGCAGGGCTTTCCTGTCAGAACACGCTCCACCTGAGCGTCGGTCACAGACAGCCCGGTATCCCGGCGGACCTGTTCTTTCGTTTCATCAATGCAGCGGATCATACCGAGTTCCAGACTTCGGCAGGTAGCCGCATTGGGAACACCATTATCCAGCCGCATCAGATCAACAGTCCAGCCGCCGATGTCCATGAGAAGAACAGAAGGCTCATTCTGGATGAGTTCCGAATGCAGAGCAATGGCGGAATAGCCTTGTGGGAACAGTTTCACATCCTCGATGGTGATTTTGTAGGCAATTCCTTCAAACTTGAAGCACACCGGCTGGGAAGAACGCAGAAGGTATTCTCGGAAGGGCTTTTTCTCCCGGCCAAATCCGGCCAAAGGCAGCCCGGCGGCAATGCGCACCGAACACTCCGTTTTTCCACCTCGCTGTTTGATTTCCTTGGCGATGGCTGCAAGAGTAAGCAGGTAGTAATTGTCGTTTTCCATTTTGTTACGCAGGATCGGCTGTCTGCCGGTTCCGCAGACATAAAACTTCCCGCCGAATTCCAGTGTGTTTTGCAAGGTGTAGGGTTCATGGGAATACTCTGCAATACCGGCTGGGAAAGAAAAATGCCGGGTTTTGATTGCGTAATAGCCATGGTCGATGCCAATGTTCATGGTTTTACTCATCCTTTCTTGTTGGTTGTTGAAAACTTGAGGTTCTTGCTGAGTTAGAGCTTAGAGTTATCTTGTTCTTTCCCAGCTGGTAAAGTATTAGGGGGGAGAGTGTGAGAGGGGGGAAAAGCGGAAAACCGCCCCGGCCATTCAGCCGGAGCGGTTCTAAAAAAGGGCGCACTACCCCCTTGTATCTTGAGGGCTTGAAATTGGCCCATTTGGGGCTTTCGTCAATCTATCTATATATCTGCCGAAAACTTTTACAGTTCCGACAACGGGAAAAAAGAGTGGTAAACGCAAAAAAGCGGAGTTCCCAGCCTGAAAAATCAGGTGAAAACTCCGCTTAGCTTTGCAGATATCTCTAAAAACGGGGATGACAGTAATGGGACACCAATCCTTTTTTGAAACGGAAAAAAGCCCGCAAACCCGCATGAATACTAAGAAAAATGTGCCTGACAGTAAAATCAGGCACATAATCTGGTGGGAGAGGGTGGATTCGAACCACCGAAGCCGAAACAACAGATTTACAGTCTGCCCCATTTGACCGCTCTGGAACTCTCCCATATGTAAGGGCTGTCTTTTGAACAGCCCTCTTTTTAGTCTGGAGCTGGTGGACGGATTCGAACCCCCGACCTGCTGATTACAAATCAGCTGCTCTACCAGCTGAGCTACACCAGCATCTCCCTGACGCTCATATATAATAACACACTCTATTCTGTTTGTCAACACTTTTTTCAAAAAAAATTTAATTTTTTTGAAAAATTTTTTAAGACTACTTTTCCCACTCAAACTCTCTCAATTTGCCATTCTCAAGAAGCTCTGGATAATCCCATTGTCTGAGTATTTCATAAACTCCAATAGCAACTGAATTAGATAAGTTCAGACTTCTTGCCTCATCAATCATCGGAATACGAACTGTTGTTTTTGGATTATCATGCAAAAGCCATTCAGGCAAGCCCTTTGTTTCTTTACCGAAAAGTATATAGCAGCCGTCAGGATATGAAATATCCGTATGCTTTTGCGGAGCTTTTGTTGAGAAATAATAATATTTTCCGCCCTTTGTACGCTCAAAGAAATCATCAAGACTCTTATAGTAGGTTATATCCAAAAAATGCCAGTAATCAAGACCGGCTCTTTTAAGCTTTTTATCATCAACTTTAAAGCCCATAGGTTCTACAAGATGAAGTCTTGCACCTGTTGCTGCACAGGTTCTTGCAATATTACCTGTATTCTGCGGAATTTCAGGTTCAACTAAAACAATATTTAATTCTGCCATAAAATTTTCCTCCATATAAAACATAAATAAATGATAATACTTTGCAAAGGATAAATCAAGAGCCTTAATTCTTGAAGTTCAAAACTGGTAAATTTTTCAAGGCTTAAATTCAGCAAAAGGAAGAACACTATGAATATGATTAATTTCATACTTTTTATTTGGAGGTCAACAATTATGGTTAAGAATACAATGAATGTTGTTAAAGGTATCGGTGCAGGTCTTATTGCAGGAGCTGTTGTAGGTTATGTAGGTAGTCAGATGAAGCAACAACCAAAAAAGACCAAGAAGAAGGCTGTACACGCTGTGAATGCCGTAGAAAGCCTTCTTGATAATGTGCAGGCAATGCTTAAAGGCTAAAAAAGACAAATATTAAGGGCTGTCGCATCTACGATAGCCCTTAAAGTTTATTCAGATTTAATTTTATTCGGATTTTGTTGAATTACCTGTATTTGCAGATTGTATATTATTCATATCTAAGCCCAAGAAAAGGTTATCTGAGCCATAGTATGTAGGCATCTTTCCGTCCCACTTGTCTATAAATTCAAGATAAATAATATTCTGAGAAATCTGCTCGTTTTTGAGCTTCATTGCCTCGGCCTCACCTTTTGCTTTTGTAACAGCCTGTTCTGCTTCAGTTTTTATTCTCTCAAGGTCATATTTTGCTTTTAAGGCGTTTTGTTCTGCAATCTGCTTTTCCTCTATTGCAGTATTAAAAGCATCTGTAAAGTCAAAATTGATGATATTAAAACTATCTACAAGGATATATTTCTCGCTTAGTTTCTTTTGAAGAAATTTTTTCATTTCTTCAGAAACCTCAGTACGCTTTGTTATAAGCTCCTCGGCGGTGTATCTTGATGTAACAGACTTTATACACTCAGAAATTGCTGGATTTATAACCGTAGATTCATAGCTCATACCGATTTTCTGGTATAAGTCTGCTACATGGTCTTGGTTTACACGATAGTTCACTGCAATAGAGCTTTTAATTGTTTGTAAATCCTTACTCGCAGAGGAATTATCCTTAGATTCATATTTCTTAACTCGAACATCAATAATCTCTGCGTTTTGAACAAATGGTATCTTAAAATTAATACCCTCATTCATAACTGCCCCTGTAACCGCTCCCATATTGAGTGTAACACCCTTATGACCAGCTGGAACTATTGTTATTGATGCAATAGATATTGCCACAATAAGTAATAACGCAACACAAACGCCAACAATAATCTTAACTTTTTTTCCATTGGGATTAACAGTAAAAACTTTCTTTCCTTCTTCAGCCATAATTAAATTCCTTTCATTAATAAGCACATAAAATACAAATCTAAAAGAAGATGAAAATATAACAAAGATAGATAGTTATGAAGCTACATACGACATTGAAGAATATGAGAAAACTTCTATTTTTGATTAATATTTTTCTCCATACAAAAAGCATGACATCCCAGTTTTCTGAAATTCCATGCAAATTAAATTGATTTCCTACATTTTATACAAAAAATCAAATTAAAACTAAAGCCTGCCTAATATACTCTCAATTCCAAAGAATAAATAAGGAAACAATGATATACCATATGTAACAGACCAATATACAATCCTATCATAATTCCATTTACATAAATGAATAATTATAGCAATTATTGTATTAGCTACAATTAACACTCCAACTAAAAATAAAAATGCTTCCCAAATTTGTGACGCTTGAAACGGATAATGTGGATCAAAATATACAGAATCTGAACAGCAAAAAAATACTATATTGAAGATAACAAGAAAACTATATCCCATATATAATATATTAAATACCCACGATAATACATATGGAATTTTGCTTTTTTTCATAAATTTCTCTCCCATCTTAACATTTTAGCTAAGTCAAATTCAAAATGATCTGCTCTTTCAGATATACTATTTTTTAGTTCCTTAGGAGTAAAACACATTAATGTATAATCTATTGATGATAAATTATCATTGACAGCAAGATTCCAAGCACTAGCAGCCATAAAAGTACAGTTATGAAAAAGTGCATTATAATAGTTATTTTCCCCACCAAAAAAAGAAATAACAGTATTTAATTGCTCATATGTTATAACAGCACTAATAGCATAATTATCATCATATGTTGTACCCTCTCATAAGCTTTGTTAGCTTCCCAATTAAACCATGAACCACCCTCTATATATTGATTAGAAATAGATTTAAAAAAAGCATCTAAAATATTTTCAGAATTTCTTGCTGCACTACCTAATGTTATATAGTGATTTCTTCTTATATGGTAACGATAATTATCTAATTCATTTACTTTTGTTAAACCATAAGTATCATCTATTGTACTATATACATAATCTTTATAATATTTCTTTTTTCGTATTTTAGAAAGCATTATATCATACAAAATTTAAATATAAATTCTGTATAAGAATTATAAGCAATTTAATTATTTTTTTAATATATTTTAAATTTTAAATATATCAATTATTCTCAATTCAAAATAAAAATTCCCACAAGAATAATCTTGCAGGAATTTTTGAAATTTAATTTTTATTTAACTGTTACTGTGAAATACTTTGTAACAGTTTTGCCATTAGCATCAGCAATCTTAACTGCATACTGATAAGTAATTGCTCTTGCAGGCTTATGGCTAAAGCTTGTAGCTGTTGTTGTGCCTGTAAGTGCAGTCCAGTTAAGGTTTGTTGATGGTTTGCAATAGTACTTATATTTATAAGGAGCAGTACCGCCTGTTGCATTTGCTGTCATTGTTATTGTCTGTCCCTTAGTAATTGTTGTTGCGCTGATTGTTGAATTATTTGTAAGTGTTGTTGAAGCAGAAGCATTAACCTTTACATCAAAGTACTTTGTAGCTGTTTTACCATTAGCGTCAGCAATCTTAACTGCATACTTATAAGTAATTGCTCTTGCAGGCTTATGGCTAAAGCTTGTAGCTGTTGTTGTGCCTGTAAGTGCTGTATATTTTGAGCTGCCCTCTGGCTTGCAATAATATCTATACTTATAAGGAGCAGTACCACCTGCTGCATTTGCTGTCATTGTTATTGTCTGGCCCTTAGTAATTGTTGTTGCACTGATTGTTGAATTATTTGTAAGTGCTGTTGAAGCAGAAGCATTAACCTTTACATCAAAGTACTTTGTAGCTGTTTTACCATTAGCGTCAGCAATCTTAACTGCATACTTATAAGTAATTGCTCTTGCAGGCTTATGGCTAAAGCTTGTAGCTGTTGTTGTGCCTGTAAGTGCTGTATATTTTGAGCTGCCCTCTGGCTTGCAATAATATCTATACTTATAAGGAGCAGTACCACCTGCTGCATTTGCTGTCATTGTTATTGTCTGGCCCTTAGTAATTGTTGTTGCACTGATTGTTGAATTATTTGTAAGCTTTTGAGTTACTACTTCTTTAACTGTAACAGTCTTGTTATCTGAAGCTGCATTTCCAGCGGAATCCTTAGCTGTTACATTAATTGTATAAACTCCAGCCTTTGATGGTTTCCATGTGCAGGTCTTAGCTGAACCATAAGCTTGAATTACTTCATCATTAGCTGAGAACTGATATGTAACAGAACCATTTTCGCCTGTGCTGCTTGCACTAAGAGTAACTGAATTGCCGAGGTCGATAGAAGATGCTGAGCTTGAAAGACTTACTTTAAGCTCTCCAGCAGGAGTTTCAGGGAGGTCAATAAGATTACCGTCTACAAAGAGCTTCTTCTCTGTTGCAGCCATTTCAAGACCTGGCTTGTTTGCACCTGGAAGCTGTGTGCCTGAACCATCGCTGAAAATAACATTAACTGTTCCACTGAATTTATCAGGAAGCTCATATGTCCAGTAATCGCCGTCAACCTCTGTCATTGCAGTGCCTGGCCATGCACCATTGTTGCCGTCCTTTGCGTTATAAACATAAGCATAAACATTAGACCAACCGTAGCTTGCATTATCAAATACTATGCCAGCCTTGCTAAGCTTTGGATAGCCTGTTCTTGGTGCTTTCTTTTTAAAGATAAATGTTTTTTCTTTACTTGTTCCGTCATCAGCAGTTGCCTTAATAGCAATTCTAACAGTCTCACCTGATGCAATAGAAGAACCTACTGTAATTGTCTTGCTGCCTGTGAAAGAACCCTTATCGCCTTCACTTGTTTCGTAAGTAGCAGATGTAGCATTCTCTACCTTCATAACAACATCAACAGAATCTGTCGTAAATGTTGTTGAACCGTCCTGTGCATTTGCTGAAATTTTAATAATTGTTGGTTCTACTGGAGATGGGTCAGCATATTGCTTTGTAGGATTATATACAACAGCAATACCGTCCTTGCTTCCAACTGTACCAGAAATTTCACCACCAGAAACAGTAAACTTATTGCCAGAAACCTGGTCTGTATAAGTGCCGTCTTTCATATTTACGCTAAAGCTTACATCGCCTGCGCCGTCCATCTTAGAGATGACAACACCGCTCTTGCCTCTTACACTATAAGCACACTCGCCTGAAGAACCAAGCTGTTCACTTTGACCTACGAAGAAATTATGGAATCTGTTGACCTCGACAACTTCCTTATCAGCCCAAGTCAATGTACCTACATCACCTATTTGAGTTTGGTCAGTCTGAGCCAAAATTTCTTCATAAGTTTGTCTTGACTCATAACCTGAAGTGTCATTTTTAAGAATATACTTTGAATAATATGGACGAGCAAAGAAAAGTGCTGTTGAATCCTTTCTTGAAGCAACCATAGCCCAAGTCTTTTTAATATCGCTGTCATTTACATCATAGGAGGAACCTCCACCCATATATGTATCGTGAGATTCTGCCCAAAGAACAGCCTTGTCGCCCTCACCTGCAATATAACCGCAGTAACCGCCTTGTGCAGCACCGCTTGCAGACTTATACTTTACGCTGTTTCTGATATTGTCACTTGTAGAGTTGTCTGTTAAGGACATCTTACTTCTGTAATAAGCCTCAGCATTTGCATCATCAATACGGTTAAGAACTTCGCCATAGAAATAAACACCATCATAGTGATTTACTTGCTTATAGTAATCTCTTGCACCGTCAAGAACTACATCCCAGAAATTACTTGCAAAAGCTGGGTTATCAGCAGGAGTTTCTATATGCTTAGCTGCGTCAAAACGGAAGCCGTCAGCACCACAGTCTATACATTCCTTCAAAAGGTTAAGTACCATCTGCTGAACCTTGCTATCGCCTGTATTAAGGTCAGGCATACCCATATTTCCTTGAGTAACATCAAAACGACCATCGCTTGAATGAACCCAAGATGTGCTTATATGCCAATAAGATGAATCTGTAAGCATATCAGGGTTCCAGAATTCACCTACCTGTGGAGAAATATCTCCCATAACTTCTTCAACGCTGCCGATTTTCCAGCCCTTGATATTGCCCATATGGTTAGCAACTATATCAACAATAACTCTTACACCATACTTTTCAGCTTCATCACACATAGCCTTAAATTCAGCCTTTGTTCCGAACCATGTGTGACCGTTGTCGCAGATTGACATAGTAACTGGCTGATAAACCTTCCACCAGTTGCCTTCGTAACCACCAGTACCGTCAGGAATACCTACATTGCCATAGGCAATACCTTCCCAATAGTAGTCCTTTGGCTGTGTGACAGGAGAAGTCTGAATAGATGTATATCCAGATGCAGCAATATCCTTCATATACTTTTTGATATTGCTATAAGACCAGTTCCAGCAGTGAAGAATAACGCCTTCCTGAGAAGATGGTCTAAGACCGTTATCAACAATAGCTGCTGCCTCTACTTTACTCTGCTCAAAATTAACCGCACTCAATCCTGAAAAAGCAGAAGTAATCATAGCCGCTGAGAGTGTAAACGCAGCAGCCTTTTTAGCAAACCCGCTTTTTTTAATTACTTTCACTAAAATTCCTCCAATTTTCTTTCCTTAAATAGCTTATGGGCGAAATATAGAATGCTTTTATTTTTGTACTATAATAACCTATCCTCCTTAATATGAAATCGTCTACATTCTTAAACTATTATATATTATCAATCATCTTATGTAAAGGACATAATTTGTTCATAATTCCCAATTAGCACAATTATTTCATTAAAAATTAATCATTAAAATTATTTTTTAGTTTATTTTGCCAAAAAAGCAAGCCCTAAATTCAGCTTATTAAATAACACAAAAACAACACAATATGCAAAATGCACAATGACATTTCCTTCAAAATGTCATTGTGCATAAATTTAAATTATAAATATCTAATTAAATTACATTAAAACTGTTATCTAAAGCTTATTATTTCATTCTGATAAATTCTTTTCTATCGCTGAAATAATAACCTCCAAAGCTTTAATTCTTGCATATAGCTTATCATTCGATTCAAGAACTGTCCATTCGGCAACCTCTGTTGTTGTTCTGCGGAACATTTCATCAACTGCTGATTCATACAGTTCCCATTTTTCTCGATTTCTCCAATCCTCATCAGTTATCTTCCAACGCTTTTGAGGATTTTCCTCTCGTTCCTTAAATCTTTTAAGCTGTTCGTCCTTATCAACATCTACCCAAAACTTAACAATGACCGCTCCCCAGCGTCTTAGTTCAGCTTCAAATTCATTCATCTCACGATATGCTCTTTTCCACTCATTTTCTGTGCAAAAGCCCTCTATTCTTTCAACCATAACCCTGCCATACCAGCTTCTGTCAAATATAGCAATGTGTCCATCTTTAGGCAGACGCCTCCAAAATCTCCATAGATAATGATGAGCAAGTTCTTCTCGGTCAGGTGCAGCAATAGGATTAACAACATAGCCTCTTGGGTCTAAGGCTTCACTAACACGCTTAATATTTCCGCCCTTACCTGCTGCGTCCCAACCCTCATAAATTATAATAACAGGAATTTTCCTATTATAAATAACGCTATGCAGATATTCAAGACGCTTTTGAAGCTTATCAAGCTTTTGGTTATACTCTGTCTTATTCATACTAAGTGTTAAATCTATATCACTCAAAACAGGATAGTTTTTTAAAATCGGTTTAACGACTATATTAGGGTGAAGTCCTCTTTCATTTTCGACTTCGTGATTATCATATAGAGCCTCACCAGACTCAACGCACTCAACTGCTCTTTTTAGCTGAGCTGTAATAATCTTATACATTTCAAGAACTGCATAATCATTCTGCTCTGATGGAATGACATTCCACCTTGCATAAGGTGTATTTGTTTTCAAAAGAAGTTCATCAATTTTCTTGAAGTATTTTTGATATTTTTCATTTTGTTTAAGGTCTTTTTTGCTTACCTTCCAAAGAGTATTTTCATCAGAACGCAATTCCTCAAAGCGTTCACTTTGTTTTTTCTTGCTTATATGCAAGAAAAATTTTAGAATAATGGTTCTGTTATCGGCAAGCTGTCTTTCAAAGGTGTTTACACTTTCAATCCTTTTTTCTATCTCCTCATCAGAAAGTCCGCCATTATAAGCGTCACTATAAATATCGCTATACCAACTCTTATTAAGAATCAGAATTTCCCCGTCCTTAGGGATATTATCCCAATAACGCTTTAAGAATGGATAACGCCTATCTACTTCCGTAGGAATTGTGCCAGAAAAAACATTAAAGTTTCTTGGGTCAAGCGGTTCAATAATTTTCTTAATAGCCGTACCTTTTCCAGCCGCTTCCCAACCCTCCATAAGTATTATCACAGAAATTTTATGCTTCTGAATAGTTCTCTGAAAAATTTCAAGCTCTGTTTTTAAAGGCTTGATTTTTAATTTATATTCGTTCTTATCAATTTTCTTAGAAAGATTAACTTCAGAAAGCATATTAAAATCTCCTTACTTCTTTTTATTATTCGAAGTGTGCTTTTTAATTGAATATGTAGTCTTTTTCTTTAAAGAACCTATAACCGATTTAGCCTCTCTACCCTTTTCACTATTAGGATTTACTGCATGAATAGGTGTAGTCACAAGCACCTTAGATGTCTTAATCTTATTCTTGGGGATTTTTCTCTTTCTTAAACGAACATGAACAACTCTTCTTAAAATTGTGTAAATAACCGAAACAATCGGGACTATAACAAGCATACCTACAAAACCAAATACCTTGCCACCAACGATAATTGATGTCATAACCCAAAGTGCAGGCAAGCCCATAACACTGCCAGCAACTCTCGGATAAATCAAGTTACCCTCAATTTGCTGAATAATAATCATCATAACAACAAACCATACAGCCTGTGTCGGATTTACAGTAAGAATCAGAAATGCACCGATAATTATACCTATTGTCACACCAAACATAGGAATCAAAGCCATAACTGCTACAATAACACCAATCATCATAGCATAAGGGAAACCAAATATAAGCATAGCTGTAACAGTAATTGTGCCAAGAATAGTACACTCTATCATAGAGCCTGCAACAGAACGGGAGAATGTTTCTCCTGTAAGCTTAAAGATTGAAACAACCATATCTGCCTTTTTTTCTGGAATAAAAGCATAAGTAAGCTTTTTAAACTGTGCATAAAGCTGTTCCTTTTTGAGCAAAAAGTAAATCGAGAAAATCAAGCCAAGGAATATATTAACAACAAAGCTTACTGTTCCAACAAGAATATTAAGGGCTTGAGAAACAAAGTTTATAGAAATATCCTGAATAGTTCCAATAAAGCTATTAAAAATTTCATTCCAGTTTATATTAGTACTCATAAAGAATTCTTTAAACTGTGGGTGGTCTTCTGATAGCTGTTCTATCCAATTTTGCAAATTTATAAATGTGTCTGGCAAATTTTGCACAAGCGTTATAATACTATTTAATAATTCAGGAATAATCAAGAGCAAAATTGCCGCAATTATTGCAAGTACAAGCAAAACCGAAAGTAAAAGTGAAATAGGTCTTGTAGCCTTACCAAGTCTTGATGTCCCATCTTTTCTTGTAAAAATCTTACGCTCAAAAAATTTTAGCGGTACATTAAATATAAAAGCAAATGCAAGGCCTATAAGCATTGGTGTAAAAACTGAAAGTATCCACCCCAAAAAACCAAAGACCAAATTCATATTTTGCAGGCCAAGGAATATGAGTATCCCCATCGCAATAACGAAAATCAGCATTTTAACATTTTTCTTGTTTAATTCCATCAACTCAGCTCCCAAGTCTTTATAAGTTTTTATTCTCTGTCACCACTTAAAACATCAGCAACCTCATAAATTGAAATATATGCTTTTGCATCTATTCCATGGATAATTTCTTTCATCTTACCAATTTGAAATCTATTTACAATAAAATAAATCATTGTCTTGTCATTCTGTGAATACCAGCCCTTTGCATTAAAGGTAGTAATTCCCGTTTCAAATTCTTCAGAGAGTGCCTTACAAATTTCATCAGGCATAGTTGTAACAATCATAGCTGCTTTTGCTCTGTCAATACCCTCAACAATGTAGTCAATTGTCTTTAAGGCCGCAAAGTATGTAACAATAGAATAAAGTGGAAGAATCCAGCTATTAACAACGAAACCACAAGTAATATAAAGCAAAATGTTATATATCATAACAAAGCTGCCAACAGATATTCCTATCTTTTTCGCAAATATAACTGAAAGAACTTCAATTCCGTCCATAGCTCCGCCAAAGCGTATCGCCAGACCACTTCCTATACCTGAAATAACGCCACCAAATAAAGCACACAAAAGTAAATCTGTTCCTGCAAGTGGTGAGGCAAATGTAACATCAACCGGCAGAATATCAGTAATCAGCCACGAGCATACAGAATATATCGCAACTGTATATATCGCATAAAAAGTAAATAATGCTCCTTGCTTTTTCAAACCATAGATAAAAAGCGGAATATTTAAAATCAAAAGAAACATTGAAAGTGTGAGATAATCTGGTGTAATCTGAGCTAACAACATAGATGTTCCTGATATTCCGCTATCGTATAGTTTTACAGGCGAAAGAAATATTGTAATTCCGATTGCATTGATTACGCCCGCTATTGTAAGCATAATCATATTTTTGAATTTAATTCGTCTAAGTTTATCCATTTATCATCACTCCCATTTTACATATAATAACAAAAAAATCATAAAATTGCTCTTATTATATGCTTTTATAAATTTTATTATAATATAGCAACAAAGAAAAATCAACCATACAATCTGCCTGTTAAGATAATTAGTATGCGTTTGATGATAGTTATTATTTCATATCAAAATTATATTTAACATTTATCTTTTAAGAAACTTTCCTATGCTTTGTGGGGTATAAAGTTTTTGCTCTCGGTGCAGGGCAAAAGGTCGTTACACTTGAACTATAAGCCCTCGAACAGATTTAAGCGAAAGCTTTGCCAAATTCACAATAGCAAAAACTGCCACAGTTCATTTTTAAGTGAGCTGTGGCAGTTTTAATTACTTAAAAATATTATTCTACTGAAATCAAGAAGTAGTAAAGTGGTTGACCACCATTAACCAAAGTAATATCTACTGAAGAACCATATTTTGCCTGAATAGCATCATATGCCAGATTAGCCTGAGCCTCACTGACTTTCTCACCATAGATAATAGTAATAAATGTAGTAGATTTACTTACCATTTCCTTAGTAAGCTTAATAGCCGCCTTAACTGGGTCTTTGTCCTTAAAGACAAGCTTTCCGTTATTAAGAGCTATAATATCACCCTCACGAAGCTTAGTTGAACCAAATTCGGAATCTCTTGCCGCATAAGTAACTTGACCAGTAAGAATCTTTTTTGCAGCCTCCATCATATATTCGATATTCAGCTCAACAGTAGCTTGCTCATCATAAGCAAGCATTGCTGCAATTCCTTGTGGAACTGTTCTTGTTGGAATAATCACAGTTTTTCTGTCTGTAATCAACTCACAAGCCTGTCTTGCAGCCATAAGAATATTTTTGTTGTTTGGGAAGACGAAAACAACCTTAGCAGGCACAGCCATAATCGCATTATAGAGATTTTCTGTGCTTGGATTCATACTCTGACCACCGCTGACAACTCTGTCAACGCCCAAATCCTTAAAAAGCTCATATAAGCCTTCGCCTGCTGCAACAGACACGAAGCCAAATTCCTTTTCAGGTTCAGCTGGTTCAGGAGATTCCTCTAAAAGCTTAAGCTCCTGCTCGTGTTTTTCTGCGGCAATGCGATGCTGTTCACGCATATTTTCAACCTTAACAGTAAGAAGCTGACCATACTTAAGAGCAGTTTCAAGAGCAAGGCCAGGATTTTCAGTATGAACATGAGTCTTTATAATATCGTCATCTTCAACAACTACAACGCAATCGCCAATTCCTTCAAGATATGCACGAAGCTCTGCCACAGAATCAGCAGTAGCATTATCATTTTTGCCCACAATAAATTCTGTGCAATATGTGAAATTAATTTCACTATCGAATTCAGCCGCAGCATTCTTAAAGAAATCGTCTGTATTTTCCTTTTTAACTTCAACAGGTGCATCAATATTTATCATTACGCCATCACGAAGTAAAGAAAGCATACCTTCAAATATAATGCAAAGTCCCTTACCGCCTGCATCGACAACGCCAGCCTTTTTAAGGACATGAAGAAGCTCAGGAGTTTGAGTCAAAGCATCTTCCGCAGCATTACAAACCGCACCAAGAACAATTATAGGGTCATTTTCAACATCAGCAGCAATTCTTGCAGCCTCAGCAGCAAGCCTTGCAACTGTAAGGATTGTTCCCTCTGTTGGATTCATAACTGCCTTATACGCATATTCTACACCAAGAGTAAGTGCATCAGCAAAAAGAACACCATCAACTTCTTCACTTTCCTTTAAAACCTCTGCAATTCCCTTAAACAAAAGTGAAAGAATAACGCCAGAATTTCCTCTCGCACCTCTTAGCATAGCAGAAGAAGTCATTTTAGAAACCTCAGCAACAGAAATCCCTTCTTCACTCTCAGCAAGAAGCTTTGCCGCAGCAGTAATTGTCATAGACATATTTGTTCCTGTATCGCCATCAGGCACAGGAAAAATATTAAGCTCATCGACCTCTTTTTTATGGCGTACTATATTATTCGCACCTGAAATAATGGCATTTTTCAAAAGAACTCCATTTATCACCTTAAACACTTCCTCGTAATATAGTAAATTGTTAATAAATCATATCAGTAAAAAATCTACCGAATCTTAAAGCAATACCAAATAATCAGCGAATCTCTACAAGAAGCTTCATAGCAGTGCGTTCTGCACCATCAATCTCTATGCTTGTAAATGCTGGAATACAAATAATATCTACACCCATAGGTGCAAGATAACCTCTCGCAACAGCGACTGACTTCAAAGCCTGATTAGTAGCACCTGCTCCGACAGCCTGAACCTCAACGCAACCGTAATCTCTGATAACACCTGCTATAGCACCTGCAACAGAATTTGGTGAAGATTTTGATGAAACCTTTAGTACTTCCATTTTTTATTCCTCCTAAATATAGTCAAGGCAGTTAAGCTACCTTAACATTAACCATGATATAATAATATAGCAAAATGCAATATTTTGCAAGGGGTTTATTGAATTTTTTGGTTAAAATATAATTATCTTATTTCTATACGCTCAATATTTATGGTCTTTCCACTTTTTTCATCTATCTGAAACAATATACAATCCATTTTGCAATCGCCATCGGCTGTTTCAAACCGAACCGGCAATTTTTCCCTTTGTTTCTTTATAGCAAGCTCAGGTTTAACACCAAGCACAGACTTTATAGGTCCTGTCATTCCTACATCAGTTATATATCCCATACCATTTTCAAATATACATTCATCAGCCGTCTGAACATGAGTATGTGTTCCAAACATCGCTGAAATTCTTCCATCTAAATAATATCCCATAGCCAGCTTTTCGGCGGTAGCCTCAGCGTGAAAGTCAAGTATCGTAATTTTCGCTGTATTTTTCTTCAAAATTTCATCAATCGTTTCATATGGGTCTTTGAGATTTTCGAGAAAAACACAACCCATAAGGTTTATCACACAAACCTGAACTCTGCCCATATCATATATAAGCGTACCATTTCCAGGCGTAGTTTTTTCAGGAAAATTAGCTGGTCTTAAAATATATGGTGCGTCATCATAATAGGGATAAATTTCTCTGCGTCTGAAAGAATGATTGCCTGTTGTTATAACATCTACTCCACTAGAAAAAAGAAAATCTGCCGAAATTGGAGTAACACCATTTCCATCTGCAGAATTTTCTCCATTTGCTATAACGAGGTCTACACCTTTTAATTTTTTAAGTGCAGGAAGTCGCTGACGAAGAAAACGACAACCAATATTTCCCACAACATCGCCAATGGCAAGTATCCTCATAAACAATCCTCCAAAGCAAATTTATTCCAATTTTTTCTCGGACTTAGAATATATTTTATCACAAGAAAATTAAAAATAAAAGTCAATTTTAGCTTTTATATATTTTAAATAAAAAAAGCCTGAGCGAAGTAACCTCCGCCCAGACCATTCTTAAAAATTACCCTAATCTTATAGCCTGATATTTAACTTTTTTCTCTTTAGCATAATCTACTATAAATAGTACTGCTGCAACCACATAAGAAATCAAGCCATAAATCATATCTTCAGCCATTCCAGATTTAAGTTCTTTTATGGCTGATGACATTCCATATCCAACATCGTTAAGACTGTTATCAAATAAGAGCATATTCAAAAGCTTAAAAGAATCTCCAAATGATAACATCAATTCCGAGCCTCCTTGTGTAAATAAACTTATACCCACAGCAAGATATTCAGCAGCAAAGACCATAACAAGCGAAATAACCAATGAAGTAATAAGTCCACCTACGGTAAGCTTTCCACCCATTTTCTTCAAAAGCATACATGAACAAAATACTATAATCGCACCTGTAATAAATAATAGAAATCCAAGCTGATAAGTAATAATCCAAACAATTCCTCCAATAAGTGCTCCTAAAACAGCCCCTAAAATTCCCATAGGAAGATTAAATTGTTTGTTAGCCTCTGTCATAGCCATATTGCTTGTTTCAGCTTGTTTTTTATTAAAGCACTGTGTACACATAGTATCCACAGTTCCACCAATAGCAAAAAATCCTAAATCCATTTGATTTCCACAATACTTACATACTGGAACAAATCCAAACTGATTACAAAAATAAGTAGCTGCTCCGACAGCCTCCTGCAATGCAGAAATTGTATTCTTGCCCACATCACGAACGCTGATAGTAACTACCTTATCAAGATAGCTTGTATAGTTTATCGTTTTTTTGCGTTCACCTGCAAATTGGCTTAGACTTGAAATCATACCATTTACAGCTTCATCAGATGTTGCCGCCGCACTGACAAGAATTATATACTGTCGCTCAGAAGCTAAATATTTAACAACAATACCAAAGTTGTCAAATACACCAAAAGCAGCAGGCTCAGGCTCATTTACATATTGAAGTCTGCAATTATTCGCCAAGCCCTGAAGTACTGAAGTATTAGTCATAACTTTCCCCACATTCATAATTTTATTACATATAATAGCTTACTATACAATCATAATGACTGTCAATAAATACTATAAAATTTTGTCGAATCAACAAACAATATATAGTATTAAAGCACTTAATAAATTCCATGCACTAAAGCTAAGATAAGCTCTTAAAATAAAAGCTCTCCCCAAATCTGCAAAATACAGACTCAAGGAGAGCTAAATCGCTATATCATTTTAGCTTACGAGTGTAGGCTTTAAATTACATAAGCTTCCAAAGTTCCTTAGCATATTGAAGGATAGTTCTGTCACTTGAGAATGTGCCAGAGTTAGCTGTGTTCTTGAGGCACTTTGTACCAAATGCGATTCTGTCCTTATAATCAGCATTAGCCTTAAGCTTAGCATCAATATAATCAGGAAGGTCTCTAAGAATGAAGTAGTGGTCTGGTTGATGCCAGCTTGCACCCTCGAGAATTGACTGACGGAGCTCTGCAAAGCTGCCTTCGCCTGTCTTGTTGCCACCGTCTGTGAAACGACCATCAATAAGAGTATCAATAACCTTCTTGATTTCTGGGTTAGCTTCATAGATAGCCTTAGGGTCATAGTTGTTCTTAAGCTCGTTGATTTCCTCAACTCTTGCACCGAAGATGTAGTTATTCTCTTCACCAGCCTGCTGAACGATTTCAACATTAGCACCATCGAATGTTCCGAGAGTAACAGCACCATTAATCATGAACTTCATATTACCTGTACCAGAAGCCTCTGTACCAGCAGTAGAAATCTGCTCAGAAATATCAGCAGCTGGCATAATCTTCTCAGCATAGGAAACATTGTAGTTAGCTACGAATACAACTCTGAGCTTGTCATTAACATCAGGGTCGTTATTTACGAGCTTAGCAATTTCGTTGATATACTTAATGATAGCCTTAGCTCTTGCATAGCCAGGAGCAGCCTTAGCACCAAAGATAAATGCTGTTGGTGTGAAGTTAGGAAGCTTGCCTTCCTTCAAACGGAAGTAGATAGCCATTATAGAGAAAGCATTGAGGAGCTGTCTCTTATACTCGTGAAGACGCTTAACCTGAATATCGAAGATGAAGTTAGGGTCGAGCTGTACGCCATCATGCTTTGCGATGTAATCAGCAAGCTCTTGCTTCTTCTCAAGCTTAATAGCGTTGAACTTCTTAACGAGGTCTTCATCAATCTTGTCATTAAGCTTAGAAAGCTCATCAAGATTTCTTACCCACTTTGTGCCAATCTTATCAGAGATAAGTTCAGAAAGCTGTGGGTTGCAGAGTCCAAGCCAACGACGCTGTGTAACACCATTTGTCTTGTTCTGGAATCTTTCTGGATAGATAGCATACCAATCCTTGAGAACATCGTCCTTGAGGATTTCTGTATGAATCCAAGCAACACCGTTTGTATAGCTTGAAGCATAAACTGCAAGTCTTGCCATATGAACAAGGTTGCCGTCGATAATTCTCATACCATCAAGCTTTGTCTTAACAGGTTCTTTTTCCTTCTTAGCGTCTGCCTTAGCACAAGCACATTCACACTCAACAGGAACATTAAGACCCTTAGCTGTAAGGTCAGCTACGAGGCGAGCGTCGATATTCTTGATGATTTCAACAACATCAGGAATAACATCTGTGAGGAGGTTGATATCCCACTTCTCAAGAGCCTCTGACATAACAGTGTGGTTTGTATATGCGAATGTTTTCTGAGCAATATCGAAAGCAGCGTCAAATGAAAGACCGTCAAGCTCAAGAAGTCTGATAAGCTCAGGAATAGAGATAACTGGGTGTGTATCGTTGAGCTGAATAGCACAATGATTAGCAAAGTTAGAATAATCATTGCCATACTTAGCCTTATATCTCTTAATAATATCTTGGAGAGAAGCACTGCAGAAGAAATACTGCTGCTTTAATCTAAGAACCTTACCTTCATACTGGTTGTCATTAGGATAAAGAACCTTTGTGATGTTTTCTGCATCGTTCTTATCCTGAACAGCAGCATCATAATGGCTGTCATTAAACTGGAGGAAGTCAAAGTCATTAAGAGCTTCTGCTTCCCAAAGACGAAGTGTATTGATGTTGTCTGTACCATAGCCGATAACAGCCATATCATAAGGAACAGCTTTAACAACCTGGTCAGCAAACTTAACAATAACAGTATCCTCATTTCTTCTGATGCACCATGGGTCGCCGAAGCTCTGCCAATCGTCAGCTCTTTCTACCTGGAAACCGTCTTCAATGCTCTGCTTGAAAAGACCATACTTATAACGGATTCCATAGCCATCGAGAGGTACATCCTGAGTTGCAGCAGAATCAAGGAAGCAAGCTGCGAGTCTGCCGAGACCGCCGTTACCGAGAGCAGCGTCGTCGATTTCCTCGAATACATTGATATCAATGCCCTTGTCAGCGAGAAGCTTCTTAACTTGGTCAAGAACGCCCATAGCATAAAGGTTATTATACATCATTCGTCCCATAAGGAACTCTGCTGAGAAATAGTAAGCACGGCGTGAATTTGCGTGGTTCTTCTTAGCCTTAGCCCACTTTTCAGTGATTTCGCCCATCATAGCTCTGCCGAGGCATTCATGAAGCTCTGCAGGAGAAAGCTCCTCAAGCTCCTTACAATACTCGTTCTTCGCTGTCAAAATAAGGTTGTCGATGATGTTGTTCTTCATTTCTTTTTTGTCCTCCAGCCTTCTGTAGATTTTTGATAACTTATAAAGCTTTTTTGAAATCTCAGGTGTATTAGCACCTGCTTTCATTCTCCAAGCCCAGTTGCCACCGAGCGTTGAAGGGATATTTATACGAGCCTCAGAGCCAAGTCCGAGGATATCCTGCATTTGAACAATCGCATAATCGCTGACGCTCTGATATGCTGTGCGTATAAAGCCCCAGTTTATGCCTTCCTTTTTATTCAGATTACAGTATTCATTAGCAAATTCTTGGTCTTCTTCACTTGCATGGTTATACCAACCACAGACTGTATCATTATCATGAGTGCCAATATAGCAAACTGTATTTGAACTAAAGTTATGTGGAAGATAGTCGCTATCCTCCTTAGAATCGAATGCAAATTCAAGAATCTTCATTCCTGGGTATCCAGTATCTTTAAGAAGCTTGATTACATCGGGTGTCATAAGACCGAGGTCCTCGGCAATAATCGGAATATCGCCCAGACGCTCTTTAAGCTTATTAAAGAAATTCATACCAGGTCCTTCGATCCAAGAACCGTTTATAGCATTTTCCGCAGGATACGGAATAGCGTAGAAAGAAGCAAAAGCTCTGAAATGGTCGATACGAGTTACATCGAACATCTTTGATGCACTTTCAATACGCTTAAACCACCAGTCATAGCCTGTTTCTTCAAGATAAATCCAATCATAAAGTGGATTGCCCCAAAGTTGACCTGTTTCTGAGAAATAATCCGGAGGACAACCCGCAACACATACAGGCTTACGGTCACTATCGAGCCAGAATACATCAGGGTTAGCCCATGTATCAGCACTATCCATTGCAACATAGATAGGCATATCGCCGAAGATGAGAACACCGTTGTCATTTGCGTATTTCTTAAAGTCTGCCCATTGGCTATAAAACTTATACTGAACAAACTTCCAAAAACCTACATCATATCCGAGAAGCTTATTATAATAATTTATGGTATCAGGGTTACGATGTCTTATAAGCTTATCAGGCCACTCTGTCCATGCCTTGTTTCCGAAATAGTTCTTTACAGACATATACAAGGCATAATTTCCGAGCCAGCTGTCATTTTTGTCACAGAACTTCCAGAAATCCCACTTTTCTTTGTCATCAAGAGCCATAAAGCGGTCATAAGCAATTTTCAGAACCTTAAAGCGATTATTATAGATTTTTGCATAATCTATCTTTTCCTCGTCTTCTCCCCAATCTAAAGCTGTAATCTCATCACGAATCAGCAAATTTTCCTCGCAAAGGAAGTCGAGGTCAATCAGATATGGGTTACCTGCATAGGTTGAGAACGACTGATATGGCGAATCGCCATAGCTTGTCGGTCCAACAGGAAGAATCTGCCAGTATTTTTGACCTGAATACTTCAAGAAATCAACGAAGTCATAGGCCGCCTTGCCGATAGTACCAATTCCGTATGGTGACGGAAGGGAAGTAATCGGCATAAGAATTCCGGCACTTCTTGCCATGAAATCATCTCCGTCCATATAAAATTTTCTCCGCCTGGGTTTATAAATGTATAATGGCGAAATAATTACAAAATAAATCTTGGCTGTTCAAGCAAAATTAAATAATGTATAAACTTCCAAATAAAATCTACACACCAATTTAAATTATACTAACTTTATTTTACAAATATGTCAAAATAACAGCCCATAAATAGATATTAACACAATTTTATGATTTTTTCAATACATAATAGCGAAAAATCCTTAAAATAATGTGCAATTTTTGGCTAAAATACGATGTGCATTTTGCACAGAGCAAATTTTCAAAGCTCTTCTTGTGTTTTTACACCCTTATTTTTTATTATAACATATAATTTCGAATAATCATAGCACTAATTTTAATTTTCAGTCGGAAAAAAGATTTTTCGTCAATTTGTGCATATAAGCTCAAAGAAACTTCTCAATTTCGCCTGCTGTTTCGGCAAAATTCACAGCACCCTCGGCTTCCATTTCTTTACGAGTTCCATATCCATATAAAACCCCGACAAAGCCACAGCCACAAAGCCTTGCTCCCTCTGCATCAAACTTGGTATCGCCAATCAAGGCAGAATTTTCGGGAGTAGCACCAAGATTTTTAATTCCATAATTAAGCACATCAATTTTCTTCTGACGCTCTGCGTTTGCCGTAGCACCCGAAACAAAATCAAAATATTGCAAGAGTCCGATATTATCTATAATCTGCCTTGCAAAAAGCTCATACTTAGAGGTTGCAACTCCAAGCTTGTAACCCTTTTCACGAAGTCTTTCTAAAAGCTCTTTGATTCCGTCATAAGCTTTATTCATATACTTGCCCTTAGTATCATAATAGCTCTTATAAGTTTTAACACCAAACTTGACCTTTTCATCATCAAGACCAAGCCTATAAAAACTATCTGCAAGTGGCGGACCGATAAATGATTCAAGTCTGAAATTTTCCGGAACAACTATTTTTAAATCCTCTATTGTCCTTCTGACACACCAAAGTATGCCTTCTCCGGATTCGCTAAGAGTTCCGTCAAGGTCAAAAAATACAGCGTCATACTTTCTCATTACCCAACTCTCCTTCAAGTTGAAAAATCCCTTTTTCTTTGTTATAATTGTAGCATATATATTTGATTGCGAAAAGCCCCACTAAGATATTTCGGCATTATTGGAGGAAATAAAATGAATATTGAAAAATTTTTCAACAAAACCCAAAAACCGAAATCCAATCGAAGGCGAATTTATGCTCTTGATGAACTGCGAGGCTTTTCTGTATTTTGTATGGTATTTTATCACGCATTTTTTTCTATCGGTGAAATTTTCAAAGTTCCATTCTTTTTATCTTTACTAAAATTCTTTATGCCAGCAGAACCATTTTTTGCGGCAATTTTTATAATAATATCAGGAATATCTTCAAATCTTAGCCACTCAAACCTATCTCGTGGTGCAAAGCTTTTTATAGTGGCAATGGCAGTAACACTTGTAACATCAGTCGTAGAGCCAGAATATATAATCCAGTTTGGCGTCCTGCATATGCTTTCTGTTTCTATGCTAATATATGGATTGCTGCAAAAGCCACTCTCAAAAATGCCACGAATATTCGGAATGATTTTATTCGCAGTTCTGTTTGCAATAAGCTATTGTGTGCCATATAGATACCTTGGCATACCAAATATTTTTGCAATAAAGCTTCCGAATGTGCTTTATTCAACATCTTGGCTATTTCCGATAGGCTTTCCAAATGCAAGCTTTTCTTCATCAGACTATTTTCCGTTGATACCATGGCTTTTCGCATTTCTTTTCGGAACATATATAGGTAAGTACGCTGCAGAAGAAAGGTTTCCGAAATTCGCTTATAAGAGCCATATTCCATTTTTCTCATTCTTGGGCAGACACGCACTTCTGATATATGTTGCACATCAGCCAATAATATTTGGCATAACCTATGCCATAGCCTTTATGTTAGGTATGTTGCCTTAAAAACACCTTTCTTGCGAACAAAGTTCGCCTTGTCGGTAATTCATTGGTAAAATCTTCAATAGGGGCAATAAACTTTTCTTACAAAATCAACTATAAAACTTAAAAGCCACTACAACATTTTTAATTTAATTTTAGTTTTCTTCTATATATTTAAATTAAAGAATAAATTCAAAGGTTGTGAGATTATGAAGCTTCTACTTTGTGAAGATGAAAAAGAACTTTCTAATGCGTTAAAAGCAATTCTCCGACATAATAATTATACTGTTGATGCAGTTTATGATGGAGAAGACGCACTTGCTTATGCAGAAGCCGACCAATATGACGGCATTATTCTTGACCTTATGATGCCAAAAATGAATGGCTTAGAGGTACTCTCAACACTTAGAAGTCACGGAAACAACACTCCTGTACTTATCCTCACCGCAAAATCAGAAACCGAGGACAAAATAACAGGTCTTGACCTCGGCGCCGATGATTATCTCGCAAAGCCCTTTGATATGGGAGAGCTTCTTGCAAGAGTAAGAGCTGTAACCAGACGAAGTACAGGTAATGCCATTGATACAATCACATATGGTGACTTAACCTTAAATAAGCAAAGCTTTGAGCTTTCAACATCTAAAGAAACAATCCGTCTTGGTGGCAAGGAATATGGCATAATCGAGCTTCTCATTTCAAACCCTGCAAGCCTGATTTCCACAGAAAAAATCATGGAGCGAGTATGGGGTTATGATTCCGAAGCAGAAATAAACGTTGTATGGGTTTATATCTCATCACTAAGAAAAAAGCTCGCTCAAATAGGCTCGACTGTTGAGATTAAAGCATCACGAGGACTTGGCTATACCCTCGAAAAAGCTGATTAAACGAGGGTTGAAATATGATTAAACAACTTCAAAAAAAATTTGTACTTATAGCCATGTGTTCATTTCTTGCAGTTATAGTATGTATAGTAGGCGGAATAAATATAGCTGTCACTATTCACGAAAATGAGGCAACCGAAAATATTCTCAATATACTTTCTGATAATGATGGTAAATTTCCGAAAAATAATAACCATACTGAACCCAAAGATTTCAACAAAAGAAAGCCTTTCTTTGATTTCAGTATGATGACAGAAGAAACGCCCTTTGAAACACGCTTTTTTACTGTTATGGTTGATTCAGATAATAATATTATTCAGCTTGACACAGGACATATCGCCGCAGTTTCACCAGATGAGGCAGAAAGCATTGCACTTGAAATGCTGAATAGTGGTTCAAATTCAGGAAGCTATGGTTCATATAAATATCGCATAACTGAACAAAGCTATGGAAAGCTTATAGTATTTGTAGACCGCAGTAATCAGCTAAAAACATTATCAACATATCTCATATGGTCATGTTCTATTGGTGCAATAAGCCTTTTAATAGTATTTATTCTTGTTTCATTACTTTCACGCCGAGCAATAAAGCCTGTTATAGAAAATATGGAAAAGCAAAAGCAATTCATAACTGATGCCGGTCACGAAATAAAAACCCCACTTGCTATAATTTCTGCTAATGCTGATGTTCTTGAGCTTGATACAGGCAAATCTGAATGGATAGACAGTATACGCAATCAGACTAAGCGTCTTAATAGCCTTGTTAAATCATTGCTTGAGCTTTCTAAGGTTGATGAGGGCAAATCCACTTTAAATATGTGTATGTTTTCAATTTCTGATACGATAGAACACGCTGTTGAAGATTTTCAACCTATTGCAAAAAAGCTTGATAAAACTCTCGTTTCCGAGATAACTCCACAGCTTTCTATAAAGGGAGATTCTGAGAGCATAACAAGATTGACAGGTATTCTAATAGATAATGCACTAAAATATTCAGATAAAAACGGCACAATAAAAGTAACCCTCACTCGAAATAGCAGAGGAACAATTCTTGCTGTCAGCAATACAGGTTGTACATTAAAGCAAAACGAGCTTTCAAGATTATTTGATAGATTTTATAGAGCTGATTCGTCAAGGTCGAGAGAAACTGGTGGTTATGGAATAGGCTTATCTCTTGCAAAAGCAATAGTTGAGGCTCACAAGGGAAAGATTTCCGCAAAAGTTGATGATGGTATAATCACCTTTAAAGCTATACTATAACAAAATAAAAAGCTACTCTTGCTAAGTGATATGTGTCTAAAATTCCAGATACATATCAAACTAAAAATAAGCAAGAGTAGCTTTTTTGTATTATAAACTTTTAGTCTTTAAGACCTGCAATAATTCCGTACTGTTCAGGTCGTCTATCTCTGAAAATGCCCCAGCTTAATCTTTCTTCCTCAATCTCGTGGAGGTCGAATTCTGCGGTTATAACAGTTTCGGACTCCCTATCAGCAGAAACTCTTATTTCGCCCAATTCATCAGTAATAAATGATGAGCCATAGAACTTTAAGGAAGATTTCTGATGATTATTTTCATATGATGGCTCAACGCTTTCAATACCAATTCTGTTTGCGGCGATTACAGGAATGATATTTGCAGCTGAATGTCCCTGCATACAACGCCTCCAGTGTGGCATACTGTCAACCTCGAGAATAGGCTCAGAACCAATCGCCGTTGGATAGAATAAAAGCTCTGCACCCTTTAATGCCATACATCTTGCTGCCTCAGGAAACCACTGGTCCCAACAAATTCCTACGCCGATTTTTCCGAAAGTAGTTTTAAATACTTTAAAGCCTGTATCTCCTGGAGAAAAATAGAATTTTTCTTGATAAAAATGGTCGTCAGGAATGTGCGTCTTTCTATAAACGCCAAGAAAGCTTCCACAATCAAGAATAGCAACGCTGTTATATCTCAGATACCTTGCTCTCTCAAAAAAGCTTACAGGTATAACAAGATTAAGTTCACGGGAAAGCTCTATCATTCTTATAACAGCAGGGTCTTTTTTTGCCTCAAAAGCAAGAGAATAATAATCGTAATTTCTTTCTTGGCAAAAATATGGCGTTTCAAAAAGTTCAGGAAGAAGCACAATATTAGCCCCTTCTGCCGCAGCCTCTCTTACCAGCTTTTCTGCCTTTGAAATGTTTTCTTCACGAGAACTGCTCATAGACATCTGAACAGCAGCAACTTTAACTTTCCTCATAATTAAAATTCCTTTCAGCAATCTCCCTTATATTTTCTTCTTGTAGCCATACCACCACGGATATGACGCTGTGCCTTATTTATCTCTAAAACACTCTTCACCTCACGATAAAGCTGTGGATTAACCTTTTTCAGCCTTTCGCTGACATCTTTATGAACAGTGCTTTTACTTATTCCAAACTTTTTGGCTGTCTTTCTTACAGTAGCCTTGCTCTGGATAATATATTCTCCAAGCTCAACCGCTCTCTGTTCTACAAAGCCTTTCACATAATTACCCTCCTATGGTTTAGTGGTAATTTATATGAAATTTTCTGTAAATATATGCAAGCTTAGTTTATCTGATTCTTGCCCTAAGAGTAGCCACCGAAGATATTACATCATCATATGCCTCGTTATAGATTTCAGAATTTTCCTCATTAACCTTCTGATAATCAGAATCATCTCTGTTATCATATGCTGATTGAACCAAAGCTTTTGTTATAGCAACAGTTTCAAGAACCTTATCGCAAGGTTCTTCAACATTTTCCTTATCAAATTCAATGAAATTTTCGCTTGCATCAATATTCTTAGTCTTTGCGGCAATTTCTTCTATTTCGATAAGCTTATTTATATATTTTTCTGTGGAGGCTTTATCTTTATAACTCCAAGAATTACTTATTTCTTTAAGCTCTCTGTTTTTCATAAGAAAAGTATCAGTACATTTGCTCAGCTGCTCATAATATTCATTATTCTGCTTACTTGCCTCAGCAGATGAACAAGCCGACAAGACAAACATCATTCCTGCCAAAAATAATAAGCTAAATGACCTCTTAAAAAGTCTGACAGCTCGTGTCATTCAATGGCACTCCCTTTCGATAAAATCATTCGCTATAAGCCAGCTCAAAGCTACCATCAACTCTATAAAGCTTTTCATAAAGATTCATAGCATAATCTCTGCAATAATCCTTAATTTTCTCAGCAGCATTGACTATATAAATAGAACCGCTATCCCACTTTGATTTTTCTTCTTTTACAATTTCCTTTCTTTTTGTCTGAAAACCATTTATCCAAGCATCATAATCACTTTGAATTGCTTTCTTTTCCTCATCAGAAAGAGATGATGCCTGAAGCTTATTATTTGCATTTTCAGCTTCAGCAAGCCAGAGCTTTTCATATTTCGCTAAAGTTTCGGACATAGCCTCTGTTGTATCTGCTCTCTTCATATCGTTTGATAATAAAATATCAAGCTTATTATCCTTAAATACCTCATCGAAATCCTTGTTACCAGTAGATTTTGAACTTTCAGAAGGCTTTTGAGCTTCACTTGCATTGCTAACATTTTGTTCACTGTTGACACTGCTTTCAGCCTTAGAGCTTTCCTTATCAGACGAATCTTTTGAATCTGAATTTTCGGTTGTTTCAGAACTTTCTTCTGAGTTCTCATTTTTTTCAGAATCTTCGCTTGATTCATCATTTTTAGATTCGTCATCGCTTGAGGTTTTCTTTTCTGAACTTTCATCGGAAGAACTCTGTGCAGATGAATTACTTATACTACTATCGTTACTGTTATTATTATCACCGCAAGCACTAAAAGCTGCCACACAGATAATAATCGAACTAAGAACAGCGATAAATCTATAACTTTTTTTCATAATTATCCTTTCCTTTCAAAGTCAAAGCCCATACAATCGTAACCCTATACTATCACAATTTCCTCCATTTTTCAAGTATGGTAAGCTTAGCTTTATATAATTCACTCAAGCCTTTCAAAAGTCATTTTATTGGGCAAACACAGCTCGCAGCTACTAAAATCATTCTAATTCCTATATATCACATCACAATAGAAATCAAGAGCATTTGTTTTAATCTTTCATAAATGCCCTCAAGGTCAGAAATAGGGAGCGGATTTTTTCCATTTCCTATTTCTATTGTAAAAGCGGGACAATTAAAAGTTTCCACAAACCAATCCTTAAATCCTCCACCAACAGCAAGACCATCAGGTTCACTCATCGTATATCCACTCAATTCAGCCAGTAATTCTCCCTGAAGCCTTGCATTTTCGGGCATATATTTCCCAAAGCTCCAGTAAATTTCCTCTCCTTGGCTATGAAACGCAAACGCACGAATAAAATCATTATTTCTGCAAAGCCTTGCCATAGCTCTGCTTTCAGGTTCACTTTCGGGAAATTTTCCACCAAATCTTGTAGGTGCTGGAGCGTTAATTCCGTTCTTTATTTCAAGTGCTTTCAAAGCTTTCCAACCCGCATTGAAATTATGGTTTATGTCAACTCCTGCGGCATTAGCCTGCCAACGCTTTTCACTGCCTATTGCCTTAATGCTATCACAATATTCGCCAGCACTCTCCGCACCATTGATAGAAATTTCAACCCCATCAGGATTTACACAAGGCACAACACAAAGTGTACGATTGTGAAAAGCATTTTCTGTTCTAATGCCACAGAAAAAATTTTTCTTGCTTATGCTTTCCAAAAGTTCATCAAGAAACCTCAGAATAACAAGTGTAGTCAGCCATTCCATACCGTGAAAGGCACACGCAAATAAAACTTTTTTTCCTGTGCCAAAGCTAAGCATAGGAATTTCTCGTCCACAATGACTTACACCTATACACACTTTTTTTAGAAAGGGATATTTAGAAAAAAGCTCACCTATAAGATAATTCCTATTATGTTCATCATTAGGTGCATAGAGATATTTCTGATTAAGCACAATATCACCCCGCAGTTATTTCCATATATCTTATGCTAAATTTCCTCGAAATATGAAAAATGTAATATTTGCTTTCTTTTGGGCAAGCTATTAACAATAAACTTGTTATCAGGAGGAACTTTTATGCAGCTGCGAACAGACCTTGCACTTGAAGCAAGAGAATTTGTTGATGAAAAAGAAGAAGGTGTAGTTGTCAAAGAGGAAGAACAAGACGGCATTAAAATTTCTGAAATTAAAATTCTCAACCAAAAAGCCGCCAAAAAGATGAATAAACCAATCGGAACATATATAACCGCCGAACTTGCACCGCTCACAGATAATCTTCGTGATGGCGATTCCAAAGCCGAATATATTGGCAAGCTTATTGAACCCTTGCTACCAAAGGAAGGGACTATTCTTATCGCTGGAATAGGCAATGAAACCATAACTCCTGACGCACTTGGTCCAAAAAGTGCGGATAATATTCTTGCCACCCGACATATAACAGGTGAATTAAAGCGTTCCTTAGGGCTTTCCGGACTTCGTTCAGTTGCTGTTCTTGCACCAGGTGTTCTCGGTCAGACTGGAATAGAAACAGGCGAACTCATCAAGAGCGTTGTTGAGAGCATAAAGCCTTCAGCGGTTATAGCGATTGATGCTCTTGCCTCAAGAAGTCTTTCAAGGCTTGGCTGTACTATACAGATTTCAGACGCAGGAATTTCTCCAGGCTCAGGCGTTGGCAATCATCGCCTTAGCCTTAATAAAGAAACAACGGGAATCCCAGTTATAGGAATAGGCATTCCAACGGTAGTTGACGCACAAACTCTTGCATTAGAGCTTATCCCAGAAGCTAAGCTTTCATATCAGCAAAAAGGTCTTGTATCCCCTCGTGGTGAACAAATGATAGTAACACCACGAGAAATAGACCTTTTAATAGAAAGAGCCTCTCGTCTTGTTGGAATGTCCTTAAATTGTGCCTTGCATAAAGGATTAAGTGTAGAAGATTTCTGTCTGCTCCTTGCCTAATAAACACAATTTTTGTAAAAACAAAGGGGCGAACTGTATTCGCCCCAATAATTATTATCTCATAACAACTTTTAAAAACTATAAAAATACAAAGTTTTAATTAACATTTAGCTTTCAGGGAACCCCCTGCGAGGGTTTTCTACCCTCCTGCGCTTTAGGAAGTATAAAGTATTTCGCTCTCTGCGGAGAGCGACCAAAGGATCTGCCTTTGGAAACTGCGAGCCTTTAAAAAGGCTCGAGCGAAACTTTTAAGTGTCTTAGAAAAATATGCTAACTAATCGTTAGCTACTCCAACAGCCGAAGCATATCGAAAATCTGCTTCTGCACCAAACTGATGAAACATTACTCCCACTATTCCCTCTGCACTTGCATAATATCTTGTTTCAGTACAAATCGGATAAAATATCGCATTATCGCAAAGATACTTTTCTGCTTTAATAATTGTATCCAAACTCTCATAATCCGAAGAATTTTCTATTTTTTCGATATAAGAATCATATTCCTTTGAGCTTAAACCCGATACATTGCCACTCTCATTTGTGCGGAATTTTTTAAGTGTATCAAGCGGAGAATCTCCATCGCTTTGAATAGGCAAAAACGCCGCTGTATAATTTCCGATAGAAACAGCATATTCAAGTTCAGCTTGAGGAACAGGATTTTTATTAAAATAATATCCTGTACTTTCGTTCCAATCCTCAAGTATTTCATTTATAAGCGGTTGAAGTTTTTCATCATCAGGGCAAAGAATCTCAATATCAGTAAGCCTTGTCAATTCAAGCTCTTGCATACCGTCATAAACAAACTGTCTTGCATTTTTGTCCTGTTTAAGATACATCTCGCCAGCTTTTGTGCGGTAATTCTGCGAACCTACTTCCACAGATTTCGGCACAATTCCTCTTGTGATGTTATAATGTTCAGGCACAGCTTTTTCAATATTTTCTCTGTTAAGAGCCTTTAGCAAGCCCTTTCTTATATTACTATTCTGCATAGTTTCGTTTTGCATATTAAAGCAAATGCCCCATGTTGTATCATCATATTCCTTAATTGTCATTCCAGAATTTTTTGCGCTTTCCAAATCACTGCCCGAAATTGCATAGCAATCTACCTTTCCATCAGCAATAGCTTGATAACCATTTCTTATACTTCCTATTGAAATATCAATTCCCGCAGGAATAGCCTCTTCATCTCCAACATAATTTTTATTATTTGCAAGGCTTATGCTATTGTTATGCGACCAACCATAGTTTTTAATATAGAAAGCACCATTTGACAAAATAAACTCATCATCTCTGCCATACTGTCCTTTTGTTGACAAAAAGAATTTTTCATTGCAAGGCATAGTTGGTGGAGAAGTCAAAACCTTAGGAAAAGCCTCGTCCGAATATTCCAAATCGAAGATTATCCTATTTCCATCAACACTTATTCCAAGCTCTGATTTCTTAGCCTTTCCTTTATGAAAATTTTCAGCATTTTTTATGCAGTAAAGGTTCTCAACTGTTTCAGAACCAGTTTCAGGCGATAATGCTCTTACAATTCCATATCTAAAATCCTCTGCTGTAAGTTCAGTGCCGTCATTCCATTTTAAATCATCACACAGAGTGAATATAAAATGTGTGTAATCTTTGTTTGCCTCATAGCTTTTTGCCGCTCCAAGAATGACCCTATCCTTTTCATCAAGCCTCATAAGCCCTTCAAAAATATTAAGAATTACAAGCCTTGACGAGCTATCATTGGCAATCTGTGGGTCAAGTGTGATAGGTTCACTTTCGATATTATATTTTATAATCAGTTCTGATTTTCCTCCATCATCAGAACAGCCACACATAAAAAGCATAAGGCTAAGCACCAAAAAGCCAGCTAAAAATATTTTAATAAAACGCATAGAAATTCTCCTTGCCAAAATCTAAATAATATTAATATAATTAAGAATAATATGGTTTATGCTCTAAATCAACTTACAAATCTGTTACACAAGATTATATATGAAAATTTCTGCTATTATATCTAAAAATAAACAAAAGACAAGTGATATTCTAAGCCATCACTTGTCTTTATTATTAGCTGTTCAATTTTATTTCAATTATTAACAAAATCATTCGTTAATAACAGTCTTATAAAGATTGATATAATCGCCAGCACTTCTATTCCAGCTTAAATCCCATGTCATAGCACGCTTAACAAGAACATTCCAGCCATCACGCTGCCAATATCCTGCAATAGCTCTTCTTACTGCACCAAGCATATCCATCGCATCGTAATTCTTGAAAGTAAAGCCATTGCCATCACCACTTGCACTATCTTGAATAGAGTCACGAAGACCGCCAACCTCACGAACAATCGGAATAGTACCATAGCGGAGAGCAATCATCTGAGAAAGTCCACAAGGCTCTGCTTTAGAAGGCATCAAGAACATATCTGCACCTGCATAAATCTTTCTTGAAAGCTCAGGGATAAAGCCATGACAAGCACAAAGTCTGCCTGGGTATCTATCTTGCATTGACTGGAAGAAGCTTTCGTATTCCCAATCGCCTGAACCAAGTATTACAAACTGGATATATTCCTCACGCATCATTTGGTCGAGAGCAGCCTTAACAAGGTCAAGTCCCTTATGAGATACAAGTCTTGTAACCATAGCAATAATCGGAACATCAGGATTTTGCTCAAGTGAAAGACGCTCTTGAAGCTTACGCTTATTTTCAGCCTTACCGCTGAGGTCATCAACGCTAAAGTTATTATAAATCTGAATATCTGTTTCAGGATTATAAGAATCAGTATCAATACCGTTCAGTATGCCGCAAAGCTTCCACGAACGGGCGTTAAGAATTGGGTCAAGACCATGTGAGAACCATGGGTCACGAATTTCCCAAGCATAACTTGGGCTAACTGTTGTTACTCTGTTAGCTGTTTCGATAGCACCCTTCATAAAGTTAATGCAGCCGTCCCAATCGAGGACTGAACGCTGATGTGGTGGAATACCAACAACCTCTTCATAAAGCTCTGTGCCATACTTACCTTGATACTGGATATTATGAATAGTAAAGATAGTCTTAATACCCTGATACCATTGATTTTGCCCATAAAAAAGTGAATAGTATGTAGGTACGAGAGCTGTCTGCCAGTCATTACAATGAATAATATCAGGCTTAAAGTCGATAAATGGGAGCATTTCAAGAACCGCTCTTGAGAAGAAAGCAAAACGCTCTGCATCATCATAGTGGCCATAAAGACCTGAACGCTTAAAGTAATACTGATTATCGAGGAAATAATAAATTACTCCGCCCCAACGAGCCTCAAAAACACCACAATACTGTCTTCTCCATGCAACAGGCACAGAAAGACTTGTGATAAAACGCATTTCGTCTTTTAGATTTTGTGGTATTTCATCATAAAGTGGCATAACAATTCTTGTGCCTATAAGTCTTCTGCGAAGAGCCTGTGGCAACGAACCAGAAACATCTGCCAGACCGCCTGATGCTGCAAACGGCTGTGCTTCACTTGTTACAAATAAAACCTTCAAGGTTTATACCTCCTTAAAACTACAATACAAAAAGCATTGTATAGAATATTTTTATATACATACCGATAGTATGAAAGCCCCTACACAAAATCGGCATATAATCACTCTCAGTAAGAGAGTTATTTAAGTTTTAAAATCAAACTGTGCTTGCCTTGTTAATATAAACAGGATATGTAAGGAAGCCCATAAGAGAGCGATTATCCTTTATAACAACATCTTTATCAGCTATAACATAGCTAAGGTTAGAGCCTGCACCAATGACTGTATCCTGCATTATAACACAATTGCTGACCTTTGCACCCTTGCCGATATGAACACCCTTAAATAGTACACAGTTTTCAACTTCGCCTTCGATAACGCAGCCATTACCGATAAGTGTATTCTTAACATTAGAGCCAAGGCCATATCTTGTTGGCATATCGTCACGAACCTTTGTATATATCGGTCTTGCAGAATTGAAAAGGTCGTTCCTTATATTTAAATCCATTAGCTGCATATTTGCATTGAAATAGCTGCTCATAGAATCCATAATTGCACAGAAGCCTTCAAATTCATAGCCATAAATTTTAAGCTTATCAAATTGTCCCTGAATAATATCTCTCTTAAAGTTGTTCTTATTCTTGCTGACACATTCGCTTACAAGAGAAATCAAAAGCTCACGCTTCATAAGAATCTTATTAAGATAGAAACTGCAAGGGCCTTCGATGATTGGATTAATGAGGACATCTTTAACTCTGCCAGTAGAATCAAGAGAAAATACTGTCGGTTCGTCCTGATGCTCTGGCAGCTGACCTCTCTTATACACAACAGTTATGTCAGCATCATTAGAAATATGCTTTTCAAGAACATTCTGATAATCTATATTGCAAGCAGTATCACAATCAGAAATAAGCACATATTCTTCTTTAGAATTAATAAGGAATTTCTTAATTGAGTTAAGAATGCTTATTCTGTTTCTGTATTCCTCCTCGCTGTTGTTAAAAGGAGGAAGCATAAATAGTCCGTCACGCTTTCTTGATAAATCCCAAGCCTTACCTGTTCCGAGATGGTCCATAAGTGATTGATAATTATTCTTTGTAATAACACCAACCTTGTTGATTCCTGAATTTACCATATTAGAAAGCGGGAAGTCTATAAGTCTATACTTTCCTCCGAAAGGAACAGAACCCATCGTTCTCTTATCAGTAAGCTCGCTTATAAGCTCTCCGTGAAGGTTTGTGAAAATCAAGCCTATAACATTATTTCCACGCATATCAGTTTACCCCCTCTTTATCTTCGTAGACCATTTCTTTCGGGGCAACGACAGCACCCTCACCGATTGTACGGTTATCGCCAACAACGGCAACTCCCCAATCTTCCTTGTTTTCTATATCTTCAGGTCTTGCACCAACAACGGCATTTTTCTTGATAACTGCATTTTCAGATACGATAGCATATTGAATTACAGCACCTTCTTCAACTACAACACCAGGCATAAGTATAGAATCATTTACAACTGCACCTGGAGCAATAGTAACATTAGAGAACAGAACTGAAAAATCAACATTTCCTTCAATTATACATCCATCAGAAATGAGTGAATTTTGTACAACACCTGTTGGGCTGACATAATGTGGAGCAACAACAGGATTTCTTGAATAAATCTTCCAGTTTTCGTCTGCAAGGTCGAGAGTAACATTCGGGTCTAGCAAGTCCATATTAGATTCCCAAAGACTTTCGATAGTTCCAACATCCTTCCAATATCCTGAAAATGCGTAAGCAAACATTCTTTGACCATCTGCAAGCATTTTCGGAAGAATATCCTTACCAAAATCGTTTGAAGAATCTGGATTAGCCTCGTCCTCAATAAGATATTTTCTAAGCTTATCCCAACTGAATACATAAATGCCCATAGAAGCATTTGTACTCTTTGGATGAGCTGGTTTCTCATCAAATTCGTAGATAGAACCATCAGGATTAGTGTTTAGAATACCAAAGCGTGAAGCCTCTGCAAGCGGAACATCAATAACCGCAATAGTGCAGTCTGCATTATGCTCCTTATGATAAGCAACCATCTTAGAATAATCCATTTTATAGATATGGTCTCCTGAAAGGATTACAACATATTCAGGATTATATCTATCTATGTAGTTTATATTTTGGTATATAGCATTTGCTGTGCCGGAATACCAATCCGCACCACCTTTTTTCTCATATGGTGAAAGAACCTGAACGCCAACATTCATGCCGTCCAAATCCCAAGGCTGACCATTGCCGATATATTCGTTAAGAACTAATGGCTGATATTGCGTTAAAACACCAACAGCCTCAATACCTGAGTTCACACAGTTAGAGAGCGGAAAGTCAATTATACGATACTTACCACCATACGGAACTGCTGGCTTTGCAATTTTTTGTGTCAATACGCCCAATCTGCTTCCTTGACCACCTGCAAGCAACATTGCTACAACCTCTTGCTTTGGATACATCTGTACTCCTCCTTAGAATAACCTTTTGTTATCCGAATTTTTATAATCAATATATTTATACCTTACTTTTTCTTATTTTTAGGTTTTTTAATTTCTTTCTTTGGCTCTGCCTTAACCTCGGATTCAACCTTGACCTCTGCTTTAACTTCTTTCTTAGCCTTGGTCTTTGGCTCTGCCTTAACCTCGACAGGCTCAACCTTGACCTCTGCCTCAGCTTCTTTCTTAGCCTTAGCCTTTGGCTCTGCCTTAACCTCGACAGGCTCAACCTTGACCTCTGCCTTAGCTTCTTTCTTAACCTTAGTCTTTGGCTCTGCCTTAACCTCGACAGGCTCAACCTTGACTTCAACAGCCTCAACATCTATAAGCTTAGCTTTTGCTTTAGCTTTAGTTGTTTTAGTTTTCTTTTCGCCCTTTGTGTCTTTAGAAACTGGCTTTGCCTTTGCTTTAGCCTTGCTCTTTTTCTCTGTAACCTCAGCATCAATAGTCTTTTTCTTGGCACGCTTTCTTACAAGCTTAAAGAACATTACAGAAAGTGGTGGCAATGTCAATGTAATAGACTGTTCAAATCCATGCATTGGAGCACCATCTGAACGAATAGCCTTGCCATTTGATATTCCGCAACCGCCAAATTCAGTTGCTTCTGTATTGAATATTTCTGCATATGTACCATCAAAAGGAACACCAATAGAATAATTTTCTCTAAGAACTGGCTGGAAGTTGCATACGACAATAATTTCCTTACCACTCTTATCTATTCTTCTGAAGCTTATGCAGCTTTGTGTATAGTCATCGTTAGAAATCCAATTAAAGCCTTCCCAAGAGAAATCAATCTCCCAGAGAGGACTATTCTCAAGATAGAAATGGTTAATAGCCTTAAAGTATTTCTTGAGTTGATTGTGTGCAGGATAGCTTGTCAACATCCAATCAAGCTCTGTTGCGTAATCCCATTCCTTAAACTGACCAAATTCAGTACCCATAAAGACCAGCTTCTTGCCTGGGTGAGCCATCATATATGCTATAAAGGTACGAACTCCTGCAAACTTCTGTTCGTAGCTGCCTGGCATTTTATTGATAAGAGAAGCCTTTCCATGAACAACTTCATCGTGAGAAATCGGAAGAATGAAGTTTTCAGAGAAAGCATAGTAGAATGAGAATGTAAGATTATCGTGATTAAATGGTCTATAAAGTGGGTCAAGTGAGATATAATGTAGCATATCGTTCATCCAGCCCATATTCCACTTATAGTTAAAGCCCAAACCGCCCGAATATGTAGGACGAGAAACCATTGGCCAAGAGGTTGATTCCTCTGCAATCATCATAACCTCAGGGAAGTATTGGAAAGCCACCTCGTTAAGCCTTCTGAGGAAAGCAACTGCCTCAAGATTTTCCTTACCACCAAATTTATTTGGAACCCATTCGCCATCACGCCTTGAGTAATCAAGATAGAGCATAGAAGCAACAGCATCAACTCTAATTCCGTCAATGTGATAGCGGTCCATCCAGAAAATAGCACTTGAAATAAGGAAGCTTACAACCTCATTTTTGCCATAATCGAACACAAGAGTTCCCCAATCCTTGTGTTCACCCTTTCTTGGGTCGGCATATTCATAGCAAGGAGTACCATCAAATTTTGCAAGACCATAAGCATCTCTCGGAAAATGTGCAGGAACCCAGTCCATAATAACATAAAGTCCTGCTTCATGGCATCTATCTATAAATGTCATAAAATCAAAAGGTGTACCATATCGTGCAGTCGGAGCAAAATATCCTGTAACCTGATAACCCCAAGAGGCATCAAATGGATATTCTGTCAAAGGCATAAGCTCAATATGTGTGTATCCCATATCCTTAACATAAGGAATAAGCTCATCCGCAAGCTTTGTATAAGAAAAAGTATTTCCATCTGCATACTTTCTCCAAGAACCAATATGAAGCTCATAAATATTCACAGGACTTGAATAGTGCGATACATTTTTCTTATGCTGATACCACTTGTCATCAGTCCACTTAAAGCCATCAATATCAAAATATACAGACGCATTATTAGGGCGTGTTTCATAGTGATAGGCATATGGGTCAGACTTGAGAATACAAACATCATCAAAGGTTTCTATGCTATACTTATATATAGTAAAGTTTTCTATACCCTCATCAATATAGCATTCCCAGACTCCGCCATCGCTGATTCGTTGCATAGGATTTTTTTCTCTGTCCCAGTCATTAAAAGTACCTACGACTGAAACAGTTTTTGCGTTTGGTGCCCAAGTACGAAACACAAAAGATATTCCCTTGTCAGTCTTAACCTTATGTACGCCAAGAAAATTATAGGCTGTATAATTCTCACCGTTGTGGAATGATTCAATAGGGGACATTTCAAGGTTTTTTTTGTTTTCGAGAATCATATATACTCCTCCTACTCTTTAAGTAATGCCAAAACAAACCGATTTTGACCTTATTTTATTTAAAATACACAAGCACAGAAAAGAATTACTAAAATTTTTCTGCGGTTATTTCAAAAACGATGTAGTTTGGTATTCCATTTAATTATATATGTATATCATACCAATTTTTTGGATATTTTTCAAGTCTTATTAGCTCATTTTAATAATTTTTTGTATATTTTATGAAAAATGACCATTAAATCTACATAAACCTTAGGTAAAGCCCGAAAATCACCTTTCAAAAATAAAGTATAATACCTTCCGTTCGTCGAAAAAAAGTAATTTTCGTCACCAAATTTCTATAATATTGACTCTACTTTATTTCATCTAAAAATGATTGTTAAAATAAAATTCATAAAATTTATTTAAATTTATTTAAATTTATGCTATAATTTATTCTATGTATAGGGCAATAGAATTACGCTATACTCACCAGTAAATAATATAAAATAAATAAAAAAATCAGCTTTGCTGTTCAAATATGAGGGGGATTAGAAACTATGACAAAAGGGAAAATATTAGTAGTAGATGACGATAAAAATATATGTGAACTTCTTAGGCTCTATATCGAAAAAGAGGGTTATGATATAGAAATTGCAAATGACGGTCAAGAAGCCCTTACAAAATTCAAAGAAGTACAGCCAGACCTCATTATGCTTGATATAATGCTTCCTATTCACGATGGACTATATGTCTGCCGTGAAATCAGAAAGACTTCACAAGTGCCAATTATCATGCTCACTGCAAAGGGTGAAGTTTTCGATAAGGTTCTCGGTCTTGAGCTTGGTGCAGATGACTATGTAGTAAAGCCATTTGAAGCTAAGGAAATCATAGCAAGAATAAAAGCAGTTCTCAGAAGAACAGGCGGCGACAAAGTCGAAGAAGAAATCAAGCTTGTTAAATATGATAAGCTTTCTATAAATCTCACCAACTATGAGCTTAAAGTCAACGGAGTTCAGATTGATACTCCTCCGAAGGAGCTTGAGCTTATTTATCACCTTGCAAGCAATCCAAACAGAGTATTCACTCGTGACCAGCTTCTTGATGAGGTCTGGGGCTTTGATTACTACGGTGACTCACGAACAGTTGATGTCCATGTCAAACGCCTTAGAGAAAAGTTAGAAGGTGTTTCTGATAAATGGGCATTAAAGACAGTATGGGGAGTTGGATATAAATTTGAAGCTAAAGATTAAATTTAAGCTTAACGGACAAAGTACCCTTTTCCATAAATATCTTGCAATAAGCTTTGTCATTATACTTCTCAGCTTTTTGATTTTAGGCTTTATTCTTATGAGCGTCCTGACAAAATATTGGACAAATAATAAGATGGAAACTATGAGCAAAAATACATCCTCACTTGCGTCACTTTGCACAAGATACATAAGATTACAAGATTCTATCAAGCAAGATTATTTTTTTGATGAAAGTATTGCTCTGCAAGATATTATGGAAACTATTTCAAGCAATATCGGTGGTGAGGTATTTTTCGTCAATGCCAACGGAAAAATCATCGTTGCTAATAGCAATGCAGTATATGCTACTGAAGGTAAATTCATTGACTATGAAGTTGTTAAAAAAACTATTCTTAATGACAAATATTATGACGAAACCGACCTCGGCGGAGTATTCAAGCAAAATCACTATATCTACGGTCAGCCGGTTTATATCGGTAATCAGCTTGTCTGTATAGCTTTCACAACTGCAGATACCTCCGAATACTATCAGTTCACCTCACTTATGCTCAATATATTTCTTGTTTCTGCACTTATAACCTTTGCAGTTGCAATTATCGCCATTGGTATTTATACCTATTATATGGTCAAGCCCCTGCGTCAGATTGCCTTTGCCGCACATAAATTTGGTCAAGGCGATTTCAGCACAAGGGTTAAAGTAAAATCACGAGATGAAATTGGTCAGCTTGCAGATGAATTTAATAATATGGCAGAATCACTATGTTCATCTGAAAACATTCGCCGCAGCTTTATAGCAAATGTTTCACACGAGCTTAAAACTCCTATGACAACCATAGCAGGCTTTATAGATGGTATTCTTGATGGAACTATTCCGCCAGAAAAACAAAATTACTATCTAAAAATAGTAAGTGACGAGGTTCGCAGACTTTCACGCCTTGTCCGTTCTATGCTCGACCTTTCTAAAATTGATAATGGCGAACTAAAGCTAAATTATCAGAATTTCGATTTTGTTTCTACGCTTATTTCCGCTCTTGTAACCTTCGAGGCTGAGATAGAACGCAAGAATATTGAAATTCGTGGACTTGAAGATATGCAGAGCGTTTATATTGATGGTGACGCCGACCTTATTCATCAGGTAGTCTATAACCTTATAGAAAACGCCGTAAAATTCGTTAATGAAAATGGATATATTCAATTTATCATAAATGACCTGCCAGACAAAACCGAATTTGCTATTATAAATAGCGGTCATGGCATTGACAAAAACGACCTTGGGCTTGTCTTTGATAAATTCTATAAAACAGATAAGTCGAGGAGCATTGATAAGAAGGGTATGGGCTTAGGACTTTATCTTGTAAAAACTATTATCGGACTTCACGGTGGTAAAATTACTGTTTCAAGTGAAATTAATAAATATTGTCGCTTTGATTTCTATATTCCACGCAAAACACCTAAGAAATCTCGACACGAGAATAAAGTCTCAAAGCTTGAAAATAAAAATGCTAAACTTCCCTTCAAAAAAGGAGATTCAGAAAAATGAGCGATGAACGCAGAGAGGACGATTTCAACCAAAATTCTTGGCAGTATAAACAGCCAGGCTCCGAACCGTCCACACCGCAGGAAGAACAAAAGCTTCCACAAGATAATAACCATAATGATATTAAGGAAGGCTTTAGTTCTCCTCAAACTCATTATAATGTTGATAACGAATATAGCGGTCCATCAGAAAATACAAATACTGCTAAGCAATACCGCCAACAATATCAACCTAATAACAGCTATTTCTATCAAGCAGAAAATCCTCATTCAACAGAAAGCTACCCCGAGCAACAGGATACCTTTTCAAATCAACCAAATCTCAGCTATAATCAACAATATCAACCGCCATATTCCACACCATATACTCCTCCGCTCCCTATGTCGAATGGAAGGTACAGGACGAGAAAGGGTCTGAAAGTTCTTGCAATCACACTTGCGGTTGTCATTCCAAGTACAGCCATAGGTGTCACTATCGCAAGTATAAAAATAAATTATTCTAACAAAGATGATAGCATAAAATATGATTCCTCAGGCGAATATTCTTATTATGTTCCAGAAAATTCGTGGCTTCAGACATCACAAGCACCAGACGCTTCCGCAAACCCTAACGGTCCTCAGATTGAGACTGCATCAACACCCGAAAACAGTGATAATAATGAGGCTGTAACAATTTATAATAAGGTTTCGCCAAGTATAGTTGGAATAATTTCTTATCCAGCAGGAACAGATTACACAATAACAGAATCTGGCGAAGGCTCTGGAATCATAATCAGCAGTGATGGTTATATAGCTACCAATAGTCATGTAATAAATGACTCAAAAGATACTGGTATTCTTGTTAAGCTAAGCACCAATGAAGAATATATCGGTGCAGTTGTTGGCTTTGATAAGCGTACTGACCTTGCTGTTGTAAAGATTGATGCAAAAAATCTTCCAGTCGCAGAATTTGCAAATTCTGATAGTGTAACTATCGGACAAAATGCCTATGCTATCGGCAACCCTGGCGGCTTGCAATTCTCAAATTCACTTACAAAAGGTACAATTTCTGCAATAAACAGAACTATAAGCTCAAGTAGTGCTGTAAAATATATTCAAACTGATGCCGCCATCAATCCAGGAAATTCAGGTGGTGCTTTAATCAATTCTTATAGCCAGATTATCGGAATAAATACATCTAAGCTTGTTTCTGAGGAATATGAAGGTATGGGATTTGCCATTCCAAGCAATACAGTAATAAGCATAGTTAATAATATTATCCGAAATGGCTATGTCAAGGGCAGAGCTTACCTTGGCATTACTGCATCAGAATGGTCAACCTATGCTGCTAAGAAAAATGATACTCCAGTTGGTGTCAAAATCGAATCTTTATCAGAAGAAAATGCTTTTTCAAGTTCTGATGTTCAGATAGGCGACATTATCACAGAAATTGATGGCAAAACCATCAAAGACCTTTCATCAATGTTTGATGCAATAGATGAACATAAGCCTGGTGATAGAATAAGCATAAAGCTTTTCAGACTTAAAAACTTCAATTCTGATGGCAAAGCTAAGAGCTTTAGCGTATCAGTAGTTCTTTTGGAGGATACTGGACAATAATGACTGATATTCATAATATTTTAAGAGAATATTTCGGCTATCATTCGTTTCGTGCAGGTCAAGAAGAAATTATAAATTCAATACTTGCTAATCGTGATGTTCTTGCGATTATGCCAACTGGGGCGGGTAAATCTGTATGCTATCAGGTTCCCGCCCTTGCACTTGACGGAATAACAATAGTCGTTTCACCGCTCATTTCACTTATGCAGGACCAAGTCCGCTCACTAATAGAAATGGGCATAAGAGGGGCATATCTGAATAGCTCACTTACACCAAGACAGCTTGCCCTTGCCACCGAAAGGGCAAAGGCTGGTACATATAAAATAATATATGTTGCTCCGGAAAGACTTCTAACCGATAGCTTTATTGATTTCGCTAAAAATGCAAATATATCACTTCTTGCAATAGATGAGGCTCACTGTATCTCTCAATGGGGACACGAATTTCGACCAAGCTATACAAAAATCTCAGATTTTATAGAGCTTCTGCCCTATCGCCCAATAGTTGCCGCCTTTACTGCAACAGCAACAAGCCTTGTTAAACAAGATATTGCTGAAAAGCTAAAGCTCAATTCGCCATTTGAGCTTACAACTGGCTTTGACAGACCAAATCTTCATTTTGCCGTTTATAAACCTCTCTCCAAAGAAAGCTGGATATTAAATTATCTTGAAAGAAATTCTGATGAATCAGGCATAATCTACTGCTCATCAAGAAAAATAGTTGAAAGATTATGTGAAACACTTTCTGAAAATGGCATAGACGCTCTACCCTATCACGCAGGAATGTCCGATGAACTACGAACCAAAAATCAGGACGACTTCATATATGACAGAGTTAAAATTATAGTTGCGACCTCCGCTTTTGGTATGGGCATAAACAAGCCAAATGTACGCTTTGTAATACACTACCATATGCCAAGAAATATTGAACAATATTATCAAGAAGCTGGTCGTGCAGGTCGTGACGGTGAAAAAGCCGAATGCATCTTACTTTATAGCGGTTCAGATGTTTCTCTTAATAAATTTATGATTAACAAAGGCAGTGAGGAAAACGAAAGTCTTACTCCCGAAGAAAGAAAAGCTTTTCTTAAAGAAGAGCTTGAAAAGCTAAGAATAATGACCTTCTATTCTACCTCAAAAACAGTTTGTCTTAGAAAGCGTATGCTTAATTATTTCGGCGAGTATGCACCCCAGCATTGCAATAATTGCAGTGTATGTGAGGATTACGCAAATGATGACTATTCAGAAATTATAAAACCAATCCGCAAAACTGAAAGCTATACCAAAGAGGAAGTCATTCCCGATAAGGAGCTTTTCGAGCATTTAAAGGTCTTGCGAAAAAATATCGCTATGCGACAGAGTGTTCCTGCTTATGTTGTATTTTCAGATGCAACACTGCGAGAAATGTCAGGCACTAAGCCAAGAACCGAAAAAGAATTTTTATCTATAAATGGCATCGGCGATAATAAGCTAAAACGCTACGGTTCAATCTTCCTTGCCGAAATTCAAAAATACATTGATAAAAAAGGTGTATAAATATGAAAAACTATATATTTATCGAAACTCCCCTCGGTAAAATGACTCTTGCTGAGGAAAACGACTATATAACTAATATTGCTTATGGCGAGATAACTCTTGAAGCTTCTTGCGAAAATGAAACAGAACTTTTAAGCCAAGCCAAGCAACAGCTTGCAGAATATTTCAACGGTGAACGCAAAGAATTTAATCTTCCACTAAAGCCTTCTGGAACAGTATTTCAGCTTTCAGTTTGGAAAGCATTAACAGAAATTCCTTATGGCAAAACAGCAAGCTATAAAACCATTGCAAATAAAATACATCAGCCTTGTGCGGCAAGAGCTGTCGGAATGGCGAATAACAAAAATCCTATTGTAATAGCTATCCCTTGTCATAGAGTTGTCGGTGCAAAAGGCATTATAAAGGGGTATGGCGGAGGAGTAGATAAACTTAAATTCCTTCTAAAGCTCGAAAATATTACAGATGTTGAAGATTTTCCAATAAAGTGGTAAAATAAATTTATGGTGGTGAGTTTAGTGAAAATACATCAAATGAAACTAAACAATAAGCCGTTCAATATGATTAAAAACGGCAGAAAAAATATTGAGCTTAGACTTTATGACGAAAAACGCAGAAAGCTTAATATTGGCGATGAAATTATCTTTAGAAATCTTAAAGATGGCGAAACAATAAGTGTTACAATCTTAGCACTACATAAATATGAAAGCTTCGCAGAGCTTTACAAGCATTTTGATAAAGCTTCTATTGGTTATGAAGATAATGAATTTGCGAATCCTGAAGATATGAACGAATATTACACTCCAGAAAAACAAAAGCAATATGGTGTTGTTGGAATTGAAATTGCACTTAATGAGTAATTAAGCTTTCCAAATATATATAGGCAAGCTTTGCTTGCTCGCCAAGAAACTACTATTATATAGAAGTAACTTTTTAAATATTGACAATAATTTGTTAGGAGCTGAACCTATGGCACGAGGCAATAGCATACCGCAAAAAATGCCTGATAGGGCAGTTCAAAATTTCACAACTAAAAAGCATATCCATCAACGACCGCTATTCTATATTAAAGAAGTTATTGAAAATATCTTCGGTGGAATTATAATCGGCTCTACAATATTTGTTGGTGGTATAAACTGTGGAGCAATGGCAAATATCGTTAGTCTTTATGATAAGCTTATACACTCAATAGGCAAGCTATTCAAAAACTTTAATTATAATTTTCTACTGCTTTTGCAGATTGTAGCAGGCATTGTCGTTGGGATACTCCTGTTTTCGCAGATAATATTAGATTTAATGCAAAAATTTGAATACCCTATGATGTACCTTTTTATTGGTGCAATTATTGGTTCTCTGCCGTCAATTTACCGCCGAGGAAAAATTAAAAAATTCAATCCTCTCTATCTCTTATGGGTAATTCTTGGCGGAGTACTTGCTTATACTCTTGATTTTTTTCCTAAAAATCACTTCATAATCAATCCAACAGATTACTTTCAAAGCTATGGAACGCTGTTTATAAGTGGTATAGTATCGGCAATAGCTATACTTATTCCAGGAATAAGTCTTTCGCATAGCTTATATTTTATTGGAATGTATAATTCCATACTTTCATCAATTATCAGCCTTGATTTACTAAACTTATTTTTTATTTTTCTCGGATTTTTTATAGGCTGTCTGTTTATATCAAAAATCCTTAGCTTCACAATCAAGCATTTTCTCGCCCCGACACACCTTATAATAATGGGTTCAATGCTTACTTGTGTAATAGAAATTTTTCCGGGAATACCAAATAATTATATTATGATTGCCTGTATAGCAGGATTTATTTTCGGAGCAGGTGGAGTTTATCTTATAACAAAATAATATATATTAGTAACTATGTATATTGACATCAAAGAAAATTTATATCTGCACCTACAAAATTTACAAAAAAATCTTTGACTTTTGCGTTAGATTGTGCTAAAATGTTAGAAGAGGTATTGCAAAATGGGAATGGTAACAGTTATAACCTCCGGCAAAGGAGGAACAGGAAAATCTACGGTTTCCGTAGGTTTAGCGGCGGCACTTGTTCGCCGTGGAAACAGAGTTCTGCTTATAGATTGTGACGCTGGTATGCGTGGCATCGACCTTATGCTTGGTGTCAGCAGCGACCTTGTCTTTGATATAGCAGATGTTATTAATGGAAGCTGTCCGCCTGCGAGTGCTATCTATCCTTGCAAAAATATGGCAGAGCTTTATGTGCTGCCTGCTCCGCAGAGCGTTCACGATGAGCTTAGCCCCTATCTTATGCGACAGCTTACAAATATTCTTCGTAAATATTACGACCATATAATTATCGACTGCCCCGCGGGTATCGGCTCAGGCTTTGAGGCCGCTATCGCTCCTGCGGATAGAGCATTCCTCGTCTGTAACGCAGACCCGCTCTCGGCTCGTGGCTGTTCTATGGTCAGAGAAAACCTTCAATCGGCAGGAATAACAGATATAAGACTTGTAATCAACAAATTTTCTGAAAAAAAATTCAGAAAAGCCAATCTCTACGAAGATTTAGATGCAGTCATTGACGAAGCAGGTGCAAGACTTATAGCAGTAATTCCAGAAGATTTTACTGCGTCAGCACTTTCTCAACAGGGCAAACCTATTGAAGGAAACTCTGATGCTGTCTATGCCTTTAACCGATTTGCCGCAAGGGCGGACGGAGAGAATGTTCCTCTCGAAATAAAATAAGCCCTATATACAAATTGTAACTTAAACTCTTAGGAGGTAATTTTTAATGAATATAGCTCTTATTGCACACGATTCAAAAAAGGAACTTATGGTTCAGTTCTGTATCGCATATTGTGGTATTCTAAGCAGACATACCCTATGTGCAACAGGTGTGACAGGCAAGCTCGTAGCAGAAGCAACTGGTCTTGAGATTCAGCGTTTTCTCGGCGGTGCTCAGGGTGGTGACCAGCAAATCGCCGCAAGAATTGCATTCAATGAAGTTGATATGCTTATCTTTCTGCGTGACCCACAGAATCCAAAGCCACACGAACCAAACGATATAAACCTTCTTCGCCTTTGTGATATGCACAATATTCCAGTTGCAACAAATATTGCCACTGGTGAAGTTCTTATCCATGGTCTTGAGCGTGGTGACCTTGATTGGCGTAATATCGTAAAATCTTAATTGAATTAAGAAATAAATATTTTGTTAATACAAGCAGTATTAGGAAATTCTGCAATAAATGTAGCGTATATCTACAAACTAAAATAACTGCGTTTCCTTAAACTAAGGATACGCAGTTATTTATTTTAATATAAGGAACGATTGACAGGTATTATTATATCGTGTATACTTATCAGTATGAGGATATTCGCACATACGGTAGGCGGTTCTCCCTGAGTAAGGGAGGTGATAATATGGTTACATACAGCGAACTTATTCAGTTTGTCATTATGTTGACTGAGGTTATCACTCTTTGCTATCTTATCTTCAAAGATAAAAAGTAAAGCGTTTCTTTTTAATATAAAATAAAAGAAACACCGCCAAACTCTCACAAAGTCACGGTGTTTCTTTTACACTATTCGAGGGAGAACCGCTTACTGCGAATATCCTCCGTACTGTCTATATTATAATCTCTAAAATGCTAAAAGTCAAGCAAATAACTTTGAACATAAAGGAAGATAGAAAATGGATTTAATTACTAAAAGTGTAAAAGGAACTCAAGATGTACTGCCAAAAGAAAGCTATAAGTGGCAGTTTGTCGAAAAAATAATGAGAGAAGAAGCCAATGCTCACTCATTCAAGGAAATTCGTACACCTGTTTTTGAGCATACAGAGCTTTTCCAGCGTTCAGTTGGTGATACAACAGATGTTGTCCAAAAGGAAATGTATACATTTAATACTAAGGGCGAAGATTCAATCACACTCCGTCCAGAGGGTACAGCTGGTTCAGCAAGAGCTATCCTCGAACACGGTGTATATAATGACGGCTATCCTATCAAGGCTTACTACTTTACATCTTGCTACCGTTACGAAAAGCCTCAAAAGGGCAGACTTCGTGAATTTCACCAGTTTGGTATGGAAGTATACGGTGCAGCCTCATATTTTGCTGACGCTGAAGTTATATGTGCAGCAGATTCGATATTCAAGCGTCTTGGAGTTAAGGGATTAAACCTTGAAATTAACTCTATTGGTTGTCCAAATTGTCGTGCAAATTATCACAAAGCCCTTAAAGAATATTTCGCAGAACACACATCAGAGCTTTGCGAAACCTGCCTTTCCCGACTTGAGAAAAATCCAATGAGAATACTTGACTGCAAAAGTCCTATCTGCTCTAAAATTGCAGAAAAAGCTCCAACTGTTCTTGATTATATCTGTGATGATTGTAGAGAGCACTTTGAGGGTGTAAAAAAGTGTCTTGATTCCGTTGGTATAGAATATACTGTAAACCCAACTATCGTTCGTGGACTTGATTATTATACACGCACAGTTTTTGAGTTTGTTTCCTCATCTATCGGTGCTCAGGGTACAGTCTGTGGTGGTGGTCGCTATGATGGACTTATCGAAGAGCTTGGTGGTCAGCACACACCATCTCTCGGATATGCAATCGGCATCGAGCGACTTCTTCTCTTGCTTGAAGCTCAAGGCATTGAAATTCCAGCCGCACCAACCTGTGATATTTATATTGCAGGCTTAGGCGAAAAAGCACAGCTTAAATCCTTTGAGCTTGTAAAAACAATCCGTTCATCATCACTTTCTGCTGAATGTGATATTGTAGGCAGAAGCCTTAAAGCACAGATGAAATATGCTGATAAAATCGGAGCAAAGTTCAGCATAGTCCTCGGCGATAGTGAGATTGAGAGTGGCAAAGCACAGCTCAAAAATATGGAAACTGGTGAGAAAACAGAAATTTCTCTCGGAGAAAACTTCTTCTCAGATTTCTATAATGTCTATATTCAATCGCAGTTCGCTGTAAAATAATAAATTAAAAGTGGTTGCAAGCCTAAAAAGCTTGTAACCACTTTTTTGTAAACTCAAAATTGTAGATTTAAGAGTTCTGATAAGTTTTCAACAATATAGTCTGGAAATGTTGAAAGCTTGTCAGGATTTCCCAATCCTCCAAATCCTTGCTTTATCCATACTGTTCTCATTCCTATATGCTGTGCAGGAATAATATCATTATCAAGCCTATCCCCTATCATATAAGTATTTTGTGCCGGACAATTTGCCTGCTTCAATGCAAATTTAAAAATCCGTTCATCAGGCTTTGCAAAACCAATATCAGACGAAGAAACAACTATATTAAAGTAATCATATATTCCAAACTGTCTTAACCTTTCTGATAAATCTTTATTTTGGTTTGCAATAATTCCAAGATTATACTTTACACTTAAATAATTTAAAACATAATCTGCCTGTGGATAAATAGTTTCAAGCTCACTTTTCCAAGGGACTTTCTTTAGTCCACATCTTTCTAAAGCACATTTATAGAAATTCATATTACAACAAGCATAATATTCCATATTATGATAAAATTCATAATAGCTAATAGAACTCCCATTGATAGTATCAATAATTCTTTGCTTTTCACATTCTGTTTCATCTATAAGTGTAGAACCGACATCGAAAAACAACCATTTTTTCATAAATTCCTCCAAAATAGCAACACCCCGCTTATCAGAAATTATCCGATAAATGGGGTGTTATTTTATAAAGCCAATATTATTGTGATATATATTTTCTCATTTTTCTACGAACAATAAGAACAATCGCTGCAATAATACCGATAATCAAAACAGAACCACCAATAGTTACACTATAGAACATTGGCTTATTAGCATAGAAAATAACGAAATTATTCGGTGAAACAGTTATATTTGAAATAATTTTCTTATTTTCATTAAACTGTCCATTTGAACCTACCGAACAATCATCACAGTAAAATACGACTTGGTTTTCAAAACCTTCCGGAATATTAAATTCAACCTTGCCATTATTACTGCTCAGATATTTTAATAAATCCTCTCCAGATTTATTAAACAAAACATTTATTTCCTTGCCATTAGAATCAAGAATAACTATTCTCAAGCTTCCCAATTTTCCTCCATTATCCGAAGGAATAACTGTAACTTTCTGCTCCTGTACCTGATAACGACCATTATCCTCTATACCACTGACTATAAGTGTAGGTGGAGTCTTATCAACTACAAACTTAACTTCAAGGCCTTTCAAATCGCTATAAGCCACAGAACCAGCCTTATCAGTTGATTCAATTTTTATATCGTAGTCGCTCTCATTTTCAAACAACGATGAACTTATAACATATTTTCTCTCGCACCACTTAGAAGTATCTGTGGTTTCAGAGGTAGTATATCCCTCATTTTCTTTAAGAGCTGTTCCGTTAAGCTTAACTACATAATTTTCTATCGGGTCAACATTTATCTCTTGAATAACTATATCATTATCAACGCTTGAAACATAATAGTTATCTAAAAGCTTTTGTGTATTCTCATCAATCTTAAAGGTTGAACCATTTCGGTTTATAGAAAATTCTGCATTATCATATGTCTTACCATCATCAAGAAGAATCTTGTCTGTCTTATTGCCAGACATATCTGCAACAGAACAGCTAAGTGTATATACTGCATCATCACTAAGATTATCAACAACATATGAATATGATGTACTGCTATTTTTTCTGAGATACTTGCTAAGGTCAATGCTTTCTCTTGTAAATTGTCCTGAGCTTGTCATCATAAGTGCTTCAAAAACTGGCTTAAAGCTATTATAATCAATATTAGTATCGCTTGCCTCAATAGTAAAGCCATAGGTCTTATCCTTGTTAGCAGTATTATTTTTGATATTAGTAACCTTTAAGCTTGGTTTCTTAGTATCAATAACCAGATAATCAGAAGTATAGTTATTCATCTTATTCTTTGAACGGTCTGTATATTCAACCTCTATACGATATTTTCCGTCCTTATCAATCGAGAAAGTACCTGTGTGTAAATCTGAACTATTATCTGTCCAGCTTACTGAAGGGTTCAATGTACGCTCTGCGTTTATATCATAAACCATAACCCTGACATCTTCAGAATAGAAATTAGCTTCATTTATTTTTAGTGTGGCATCTATTTTACCATCATAATAAGCTGTTCCATCTGCTGTTGATATTGGTTTATTAAGAGTTACATCTATTTCAGGTTTGATATTATCAACTATTATCTTCTTAGTATCTGATTTATCACTATCATTCTGCGACATATCATATGCTATAAATTTAACAGTACCATTATACTGATGCTGAGCGTCAAGAACTGATTTTGGAATTCTGAATGTTGCAGTATTCACATTGCCATTTCTCTTTATATCAGCCCTGCTTATTGCTTCATTAAGCAGCTGTGCATTAACATTACTTGAATTATTATCCTTCAAATAACTATATACAAATTTTCCAATAGCTGTAGTATCATCTTCTGCTGAAATAGTAACAGTAACAGGTGCATTGTAATAACCAAATGTTATAGAATTAAGCACATTCTGAAAAACATTCTGGCTATATGATATTCTCAAGTTTTTAGGTGCAGTCTTATCAACTGTAAACTTATCCTCAACATTGTTCTGCACTTTTCTTCCAGCCAAATCCTCATACTCTATCTTAAAGGTATAATTAGCGTCAGTCGAATATTTAATATTTGCTGTGTATACATCGCCATTTTTTATCCAGTTGCTTCTCTTGCTAAGGTATTGAGCATAATTCTCAACACCAACAGCCTTTCCATTAACATCAACCGCAGTAATATTTGCAGCAATCTCATCTGCTCTGAAATTACGCTCAATAACACTAATAGTAGCTATCTGTGCAGAATTATAGTATTTAATTCCATTAGCAGTATTTACAACCTTATTTGGAGAATATGCAACATTGATCACAGGATTAGTATGGTCAACAATAATCTCATTCGATGTATAAGTTTTCATCTTATTATTTGACCTATCAATATAACTAATCTTTATGACATACTCTCCTTCTTTTGAGAGTGTAAGACTGCCTGTCCAAGTATCGCCATTCTGTTTCCAGTTATTCAGCTTTTGCTTTGAGCCATTAACTTCTATATTAACATCTTCTGAATAGAAGTTTGCCTCAGTAATTTTAATAGTAGCTGTTGCACTGTCCTTATAGTATAGCTTATATAAATTTCCTTCTGTATCATAGTTGTAATTACTTACATCATTCATATCAGATGCAGTAACAATCCTATCAGCCTTACTAAATTCAACACTTCTTGTCGGTGAGATATTATCGACTATAAGAATACTATTTTTACTATCATACTTTACATCGCTTGTATTTCCGGACCTATCAATTGCAGTAAAGGAAATTTTTCCTCTATACTGTTTTGATTGGTCGGCTGTAAGAGTGAATTTTGCAATTGCTGTTTTCTTATCTGATGTAATTGTCATATTTTCACGGTTAATAGTTCCGCCATCACTTTTCAGATTTTTAGTAGTGCTTGCACCATTCTCTCTTGTATATGTCCATGTCATACTTTCAACGCCTGAAATATCATCAACCGCTGTCAAAGTAACTGTAACATCTTTCTGATATGCGTAATAACCAAAAGTAATGCCATTTAATACACTTTCCCAGAAATTAAGTTCTTTGCTATATGAAATTTTCATCTTTGAGGTTGATGGAGCATACTCATCAACTGTAAATTTATCCTGCTTATAGTTATCAGCTGGGTGAGAAGCCAAATCAGAATAAGAAATATCAAAAGTATAATTTGCATTTACAGAATACTTTATTGTTGCTGTATATGTATCTCCATTCTTTTTCCAGCTATCTCTTGATGAAAGATATGCCGCATAGTCAGTTACTTTGATGTTATTTCCACCTGCGTCCTTAGCACTAACTGTTACTGCAACATCATCTGCACGGAAATTACGCTCAGTAATTTTAATAGTTGCTGTCTGCTGTTTATTGCAGTAAACATTTTTATTTGCATCAGAAATTTTATCTTCTGGAGAATATTGAACATCTATAACAGGCTTTGTCCTATCAATAATTATAACATTCGACTCATACGACTTCATTTCATTAGTCGAACGGTCCGTATATGTCATTTTAATAATATGCTCTCCCTCATCACTTAGGGTAAGCGTATTTGTATACTCATCACCATTTTGTTGCCAATTTTCGCTAAAGTCTATAGACTTACCATTATCATATAGATTAATATCCTCGCTAAAGAAGTTAGCCTCTTTAACCGTAAATTTGAGAGTGGCATCGTCTTTATAATAGAGTCTATAATTATTAGCGTCAGACTTCATATCATATGTAGCATTTTTAAAGCTCTCTGCATATATTGACTTTACAAAGTTGTTTGTTTGATATTCAACACTTCTTGTCGGTGAAATATTATCAACAACAGTTATTCTCTCATCTTTGTTTTCTACTGGATAAGTTGCTGTTTTTCCTGCCATATCAGTAACTGTAAACGAAATCGTTCCACGATACTGTTTGCTTTCCTCTGCTGACAATTCAACTGTTACTTCACCAGTTTTTCCATCTTCAGAGAACGTAATATCTTCTTTTTTAAAGTGCTTACTTACATCAGCAACAGACGAATCACTTGAACCGACCTGTCTTTGATATTCCCAATCAATCGAATCAATACCAGAAGTCATATCATCTGCACTAAATGTAATTGTTACATTATCCTTATAATAATAGGTAATGAATGTAATATTATCAATAATTTCTTCAAAGAAGTTCTTTTCCTCTGAATATTTGGCATTAAGATTTGTTGGTGGTGTTTGGTCAATCGTAAAATCAGGTGAATTATACTTTTCCTCAGCATCGTTCCCTGCGAGGTCAGTATAATTTAATGTAAAACTATAATTTGCATCTGCGTTAAACTCAATTTCAATATAATGATTATTTCCATCAGAAATCCACTCTCCATTATGAAGTGTATCATTCAATTCTTTAAGAACTGTTTCATAATCGCTTATATTATTAAGTGTAACATCTTGTGCTTTAAGCTCAAATATAATATCATCGGCTCTGAAATTTACTTCATCAACTGATACCTTTGCTCTAATTTTTGTTGTATAGAATTTTTCGTTCACAGCCGGAGAATCAGAAAAATAGTCAACAGAAATTATCGGTTTTGTTTCATCTATGACAAAGCTTGATGTTTTTTCATCAGAAACCTGTCCAAGCTCATCACTTGCAATAACAGAGATGTTATAAACTCCATCTTCACTAAATTTAATTGAGTTTGTCCATGTTATCTTTGCTGTATTGCCATTCTTAACCCATTCATCATTTTCAAGCTTATATCCACTTTTAGAAAGCTTCTGACCATTGATAAGAATATCAACCTTGTCCGCATCAAAATTGCTTTCAGAAATGCTAATATTGGCTACAACAGATTTATTGTAATACTGTCCATTAGTTGCCACAGCCTCAGAATTAAGCTTAATATCAACATCAGGCTTTCTATTATCAACTATAACCTTAGCATTTTTATCGTATTCTGTTTCAAGTCCTGCCTTACTTTTTGCAGTAAACTTAATATCGCCTCTGAACTCAGCCTCTATCTTAAATGATGCTTTATAATAGGTCTTTCCGTTGTCATCTATCGCTGTTTCTATATTATCGAGTATAACATTTTCACTAACCTTATTTTCTGTGTCAAGCTCTCTGCCATCTTCAGGTATTAACTCATAAGAAAAACTCTCTATACCAGAAATATCCTCATAAGCACTCAAGGTTACTTCAATATTTGTATCTCTACTGCTTACAAGTCCAAATGTAATATAATCAAGAATAGTATTATATACATTTTTTTCGCTCTTATAAGAAATATCAAGATTATAAGGTTTAGTATTATCAATATTTATATTTTCTTTTTCTACGCTATAAACTATTCCATTTTCATTATTTCTAACATAAAATTGAATATGCTGATTTTTTCCATTGTTGGTATATACATATTCATCTTTCCAGTTACTGTCACTAATGCTCATATTATCACTAATTTTATATCCTTCAGGAGGGGTAATAGTGACACCATTTGTTGTGTTATACCAGTCATTATAATCTGTCTTAGAATAATTACAATATAAAGAATCTGATTTTGCAATATCAAGATTGATATATGCCTCTGCATTAGATTCATTATAGCACTCGCCCTGTGCATTTTTAATAGTTACCTTATATTGTCCAATATCTTTATCAGCAAATTTTATGAGGCCTGTATTATCTATTGAGGTTTTTCCTTCGCCAATCAACTTCTCATAAACACCATTATGAAGCTTGTAAATATTATAACTAACATTTACATCTACATCTTCCTCTTTTGGCAAAGCATACGAAAGCTGATATTGTTTTTGTTCACCATAATTAAGTTCAAGTGTATGGCCTGTAATTTTCTTATTACCAGCAAAAATATCAATACTTCTGTCCCCACGCTTAACAGTTACTGTAAAATAACGAGTAGTAAATTTATTATAATGTCTTGTTTCATCAAAATTAAATCTGATGTTAAATTGTGCATTATCGCCAGCCTTTTTAACTATTATCCTATTTTCACTTAATTCCACATAATCATTTTCTTCAATTTCAGCATTTAATAATGTCGCATTTTCTTGAATACCACTAAACCAAGTAGGGCTAATTTCTATTTCGTCACCATAATTAACGATTTCAATCATTTTATTTGAATAAGAAATATCTTGGTCTGCTTTTCCTACTTCTACTGAATAAGAAGCTTCATTGATTTCTCTGCCATCTGAATCATATCCAAATACATATGATTCGCTATCAAGTGCAGCTGTGATAGTTGCTTTTCCTATATCATTTCCAGTCACATTTCCATTCGTATCAACCGATGCAACCTTACTATCACTTGAGGAGTATGTTAAAACGCCATATTCTTCAACAAAATTTTTTAATTTATTTGTAGCGCTTTTTCCATATTCAAGACTTATATTTTCTTCTTCAAATTTTGGTCTTACTATATCTTTGTCTACAAGAATTTCTTTTGTTTCGATTGTTTTAATCTTATAATTTAAATTTAAACTTTTTATATCTGCTTTTACTTTAAATCTACAAGCCTTATGAAAACTTAACTTACCTTCAGAGTCAATCTCAACATAATCACTATATTGCTTCGTATTAACATTGCTACCATCAAGACGAGTAACCTTTGATATATAATATGTTATCTCAACTTCTCCAGCGTCTTCAGAAATATTTGTTACTTTAAGTTGATTACTTTTGCTATTTACCTTAGGATTTTGAGGAACGCCTAAAAATTCTATTTCATCACCTAATTCCTTTGCTTCTACTGTAACCTTAAAACTCAATTTACTTTTCTTATACTTTCCATCATAAGGCACCATTACATTAATAGTAGCCTCACCAACACTATTTGCGTTAAGGTTAATGTATGAACCATTTTTTACAACAGAAACTATCTTTTCATTAGAAGATGTTGCTGTTATATTGCTTAAATACTCACTATTAGAGTTATCTGGTTTTACATATATATCCATACTATGACTATAAATCATATCAAGTGCTGAAGAAAACTCTTTTTCTTTACCATTTTCTAACCTATATGCAAGCCTCAGACTTTCATTACCAAGTAATTTTTCAACAGTTATAGGTCGTATTTCATAAACTTTTTTACCTTTAAAATTATCTATATTTCCTGTTAATGAACTTTCTGCAACCTCAATATTATCAGGATTTAAGTTGTTATATACCACAGTTTGGGTTTGATATTCACTAGATGTGAGTGTAAATTCATATATTTCATTCTGATAAAGCTCGGTTGTATACTTATTTAGTCCTTCAGTATACCTCATATATTTACTGCCACGCTCATCAAGAACTAATTTTCCATTTTTATTTGTTATGTAGTGTTTAACAAGTATGCTGTTATTTTCAAAATTAGAGGAATCTACAACATTTTTAGTTGCACTGCTTTCAGATATAAGTTCCTCTAAAGAGATTGAATAATATGCTCCCTTGTCTTTATAAAGCATAATATTAGAAACAGTATTTGATTGAACTTCAACCATATCTATACCACTTGAAATATATCCATAGGCGTCAGCTGATACTATATCAACATATACAGTTCCATTATCATCTAATTCAATTTTTGCTTGGCCATTACTGCCTGAATAAGCAACCTTTTCATCAGAAATAAGATTCTTTTTATCTATATCAGCATATACCTTATACTTAAAAACCGTATTCGGCACAGGAATATTGGAACTTTTACCTTTAGTAATTGCATTTAAGGTCAACATTATTTTATTATCTGTGTTCTCAGCGCTATGTTGAGCAACACTTAGATTGTTAGTACTTTCATCATTATAAGAAACTGCTTCTGCTGAATTAAACGAGCTTCCTATATTAAGTCCAAGTATTGGAATAAGTAATGCCAGAACACCAGAAACAATTCTATCTCTAAGTTTAATATTACTACCTGCCATCTTAAGCTTCACTCCTTTTTTTATTTATAATCAAGCAATTAAACATCTTACCATTTAATATGCAGTGCATAATAAATGTAAAAGTAACTGCACTAAAAAATATATAACATATATATAATGTACCATCAGTTGCAATCGTTAAGATAATAAGTCCTATAATACTGATTATCAACAAAATATCAAAAATAGCAGCAATTTTATTCTGAAAGAATTTTATAAGACCTATTCCTCTTTTTATCTCTTTTATTCCATTTATATTTTTTCTAGCTAAAAATAGGCTTATCATACCAAAGATTAAAGTAAGCCAAAAGATAATACCAATGATAATATTATAAGCATTACTTCCACTATCAATATTCGTCTGTATAAGTGGCATTACTAAAAATGTAGCCGACATTATAAAAAATGCAATCATTGATAACAAGAGAAAAGCTTTTCCCTTACTATTCTCATTTTTCATTTAGGTAACCTCCTAATTTATAATTTCATCTGTCCATATATATGTAATATCATATATAATCGCAAACTCTTTTGGTTCTGAACCATTATCAGTACCAGCCTTATTATTCAAAACACTTGTTTCTTCTAATGAACTCATCTGCAATAAAACCGTAGTTTCATTAGCTCTTTGGTTAAGCACCATAGTTTCATTATAAGGTGCTAATGATGCCGTCTTAAATTTTTCAGTTACTGGTGAATCCGAGTCCATTGATACATTTGTCTTCTTCATAAGTTTGCCAGAAGACGAAAAATCAATTTCGTTATGCAACTTACCTTTTTTCTGTTTAAGTCTTTGGCTCATTGATTGTTCTGTATGCTCATTTATACTTTTGATTGCCTTTCGTGCTGTAGCACCAGTTAAAAAACCGACTATCTTAGGAATTTTAAAGACAAAAAAGAGTATGATAGACAAAACCAACATAATTATGCACATTATAAGTGAGCCATAGAAGATATATTGATATATTTCATATGTCATTCATTGCCACTTCCTTTTTCTGCACTTGTTATTTTATACTTCTCCATAGTATCAGAAATCATCGCACTAACCTGTTGCTTTTGCTCTTTATATATAGAGTCATCAATATCCACAAGACTTGAATTCATATCATTCAGAAGTGTATTAATCTCATTATAACTCAAGCCATTATTTTTTATAGCATTCACAAAGCCATTTGCATTATTATAAATTATATTTGTTATACTGTTTATAACATTTATCTTGGTGTCACTTTCCTCAGGAGTTTTTCCTAAACCGTTTATCTTAGATTCAAGCTTAGTAAGCTTATCCCATAGGTTCTTATATTCTTGAAGTTCTTTACCTTTCTGTACCATTGTAGACTGATGATTTTGGTCAATAAGTTGAAGGCAGGACGCAATATCACAAAAAATAGAAGCCATTTCATATTTATTCTTTGCCTCTGAAAACCATTTTGAGGCATTAACATATCTTTCTCTATCATTTGTTGTATCTGATGAAAAAAGAAAGGCATTTCCAAATTCATAGCATACATCAATATAACCATCATAATTTTTTTCTTTAAGTTCTTCAAGAACATTTACCGTTTCTGAATATCCATTAGAATTTTTTCTGTCAAGTCCAGCCTGAAGCTGATTAAGCCCATCTGCTTCTTCTTTTGTTAGTGTATCTGTTCTCAGATAATTAACAAGCTCAATATAAGCATCAGTTTTTGATGGGTCAGTCAAGATTGCATTATAATAATCGTCTAAAGATTTAGCATTTGAAAGTATGTAAGAGTAGTTTTTACTTTTAATATTTTCGGCTGATGCGTTACCCCATATGGCTACACAACCAAAACCTATTGTAAGTATAACACTTGTAATGAATATTCCCAAACGAAATTTCATTTTTCTTCTATAGGTATTATCCATCTCATCAAAATGCTCAAGGTCATACATAAGCTCCGCACAAGATTGATACCTTGCGTCAGGGTCACGCTGTGTGCATTTCATAATAATTTTTTCAAGACCATTTGAAAGTGCAGGGTTTATCTGACGGATAGGTTTTATTTCATAAGGCGGTTCGCAAGGATTCATTCCAGTAACAAGATGATAAAGAGTTGCGCCAAGACAATAAATATCTGTTCTTGCATCTGTCTGTCCCATTCCACCAAATTGCTCTGGTGCAGCATAGCCTATTGTTCCAAGACAAGTTGTATCAGCTATATTTTTAGACTTATACTCTCTCGCTGTGCCAAAATCTATCAGAGTAATACTTCCATCTGGTTTTAGCATAACATTTGCAGGCTTCATATCTCGATATATTATTGGGGGTTTTCTTGAATGAAGATATCCTAAAACATCGCATAATTGCTTTGCCCATTCAACAACATTTTCCTGAGATTGTGCCCCATACTCTTCCAAAGTTTTGCTCAAAGGATTACCCTGTATGTAATCCATAACTATAAGAAAAGTATTATCATCTTCTATAACATCGACAATACTCGGCAAACTTGGGTGACTTAATTTTTTAAGCATATCAGTTTCAACAATGAGTCCTTGCTTTATAAGCTCAAAGTCTTTTACACCATCTTTTCTGACTTCTTTAATAGCCCACTGTTTATTTGCCTTTTCATTCATAGCAAGGTATACAACGCTCATGCCGCCCTGTCCTACCTTGTTAAGAATTTTATATTTTCCGTCTATAATTGACCCTATCTTTAGCATAATTATCCCTCAAAAATAAACTAACTAAGGCACCACCGCACAAATAAAGAAAAATTCCTGTAATTATTTATGCGGTGCTGCCCTAATTTTTAATCAAAATGTTCTGATTAGAGCAACAGAAATATTATCTCGCTCCATTCGTTCCTTATTAAGTTCTATAAGATCTTTAGAATTTTGCGTCATAATATCGTTGCTAATCAATAATTCTGGTTTTAATTTTGTGTATATTTCTTCTTGAGTTATTTCGTGTCGAAGACCGTCTGAACATAACATATATACTGTGTTTATATCTGATTTCAAGTAAAAAACATCAGGGTAAACCTTCTCAGATGCACCAACGCACTGCAATAAAACATTTCGTCTTCTGTCAGTTTTAGCCTGCTCAGGTGTCATATGTCCGAGTGCTATCTCACGAGCAATAAAAGTCTGGTCTTGTGTTATCTGATTTATGTCATCATTTATAATGTATGCTCTTGAGTCACCTACATTTATAATATAACATTCACTTTGAGTTATCAACATAGCAACAACCGTTGTACCAAGCTTTATTCCTTGTGAATCTCCATAGCGACCTATGATTTCATTTTGTCCTGAGATAATATCTTTCCACTGAGAGAATATAACTGACTGGTCAAGGGTTTGTCTTGTCAAAATAGGAAGTTGTTCATTCACCCATTTATCAAAGGCCTTTATTACTGTTGCACTTGCAACCTCACCTTTTTGCAGTCCGCCCATACCATCACATACTATGGCGAAAGCCATTCGTCCCTGATATGTATCAATAATTTTAACGCTCAGACTATCTTGATTTGTATTTTTTACTATTCCAATATCAGTTTCTGCTGAAACCATAAAATCCATTATTTTACACCCTTTCAAAATGAAAGCTTAAATTATACTATCTCAAAAGTAAATTTTTCATTTGCAAGGGTAATCTCACACCCTGATTCAAGCTTAGCTTCAACATTACTTGTAAGCATCTGTCCATCTAAAAAGGTATGATTTGTAGAATTAGTATCAACAATAAAATATTCACCATTTTTACAAATTATATTTGCGTGGCTTCTGCTTATTGCAGGATTATCACCTATAAAGTAATCCACAAAGCTTCTCTCTTTACCTATATAAAAGACATCTTTTGTTATTTTTATTCTTTCATTATTTTTCTTTCTTACCAAATATGCTGATTTAGCTTGTTGATATGTTGTTCCCATATCACTTCCAAGAACAGTCGTATCACCAATATTGTCACCTGATAAAACTGTTGTATCTCCAAAATTAGGTTGTACCATATTAGCAGGCTGCTGAACTGGAGCAAAATTATTTATAGGCACATTATTACTAACAGCACTATTATTTGCCACTTGAGTAGCAGGTACTTTTGCAGGTGTTACAACCGTATTGGGTGCTGGCATAGGGTTATAAGTTGATGTTGGTTGCTGTACTTGTGTATATTGAATTTGCGGTTGAGCTTGAGGCTGCTGTATATTTTGTTTCTTACCACTTTTTTTAGCCTCTTTTTGTGCTTTATATATTGCAGCATTTTCCTTGTTATAGTGCTGCAATAAGTAAAACATACTCATCGGCTTTTCAGAACTTTCAGTTGTTTGCTGAGAAACGTTCTCTGGTTGAACTTTTCCTGGCACAGCAAATGATGATTGCGGTTTAGCCATAGTAGGAGATTTTTGTGGAATAGTAATACTTTGTGCAGGTGCTGCAATATTATTTGGTGTTTTAGGTTTCTGAACTGAACCTTGAAAACCTACGCTTGTATTAGTCTGTGAACTTGTTGGTGCCTGATATGTAGTTTCTGCTGGTTTTGGCATAACTGGTGTAGCTTGTACATTAGTTTTTTGAACATTTTGAGGTATAGCATTCTGAACTGCCACAGAAGTTGGCACAGCCTCTGTTTTCATTGCATCATTTTTTCCACCATCAATACTATCAAGTACCTCTTTAAAGCCTTTAAGTGAAAATGAAGCTGAACTATTCAAAAAGTTTATAAGCTTTGCAATATAATCACAGTTTTCTGTTTGGTCATAATTTAATGTAAAAACAATATTTCTGAAGAAATCTTTTAAATTATTATTTTCATTTGCAATACCATTAAAAGGAACACAAATTACTTCAGTCTGACAAGTACTAACATTAACAAAGATACAATCTAAGTCAAGAAGTATATAATTAGTATTAATCATATAATCTTCTGCAGAAATAAAAGCTGTCAAGATGCCTTTTAGAACACCAATAACCTTCTTTTTATTAACTGTACCTGTAAAAAATTGTTTTACGCTAACTTTTGCCGAAATATTATATTTTATGAATGAAATACCATCTGCACAGCCATAAATAGAAGCCAAAAAACCATCAATGTTATTATTGCTAATCATTCCTAATGCCAGCCTATCAGGTGTTGCATTTTTAGGAAAAACAAACTTTAAATATGTGTTTGTTCCTTGATTTTCATACGAAAAATTTTCCATCATAAAATATCTAACTCCCCTATCATAATCGAAGTTAATGTTATTGACAACTTAAAGCAATAACTAACCTATTTAAGCATTCTCTTAATAATTTACCACATATTCACTTTAATAGTCAACCGTCTATCAATTCCAACAAGACCTTGAAAATCAAATACAAACTTTTGTCTGTACTTAATAACCATAGTTAAAACACCATCTTCAACCGTACTCTCAGAAAAATCTAATTCTTCATTCTCAACTCCGATGAGCTTATATATTTCTTTAGCTTTTTCCTCTGCCTTTGTTATGTCCGATTCGCCAGTTAAATATCCTAAGAAACGATTTTTTATTACTTCGTTCTTATCAATTTCATAGAGTTCATTTCTGTTTCCATGCTTATAGTCATCAGCATCCTTATCATACCAACGCTTAGTAGATGCAAAAGTAGAATCTATACTATCTGCAGAAAAACTACCAGTAAACAAATTCTCCATAAAGGTTATCACCAATTCAGTTGCTGGGTTATCATCTTCATCTCTGATTTTTTCCGTTCCATAAGAATCTAATGAAAGGCTTTCAGCACTTTGTAGCATAGAATGGCTTATCATTTGCTGTCCCATAAACATTACAATAAACCCATATATAAAAAGTATAAGAAAAATAAAAATCGGAACAACTATACATGCTTCAAGTGAAATTGTGCCATCTTCACTTTTTCTTTTTTTTAACACTCAAAGCACCTCCTTAGTAACTTAAATCCTGACTATATTGTTTCGTAAATATGCTATTATCAGATATATTCAATATAGAAATAAAAGGATTAAAGGTAACCTTAGATGTTGTGTTTATTGTTGTGTAGGCCTGATTTATCTTAAAGTAACTTCCACTTCCCTTATCTACTGTCTTATCTTCTTCAGGTATAGTAGTACCACCTTGTATAATTTTTATCTCATCTTCTATTTTCTCAAGGTCTCCGTTACGATAATAGCTATCTGCTTCAAGCTGAATAATATTTGCTAACCTTCCCAGCTTTACATCGACCGTAGGCCCTAATTTTAATGCAAAAAATAGATATGCATTATATTTCATGTCAATTAAACCATCTTTAAAATCATTTTTACTATTCTTAAGTTTTTCATTTGATTCTTGAAGGTTCTTAATCTCTCCTTCTACTGCCTTCTTCATATCTCCATTTTCAATAGCAGCATCTTTAATCTTACCTAATAATACTGGAATTCCACTTGCCGAAAAATAACAGGTTTCTTTAATCAATGGTACATCAGAGCCATTAACTAATAATATAGTATCTATATATGATTCCGCAAGAATAAAAGCAATATAAACTACAAAAGCAAATAAGCCTGCGGTTGAAGCAATTCCTTTTATTGTTGTATCTTTCATAACTGGATAAATATTAGACACTAATCTCAGCATAAAAACATCAAAGAATGATTGTACCTGATTAAATATTTCATTTGATGTACCAACTAAAACATATTCAGCTTCTGCACCTTTAAACATATTGTCGCTTCCATATGCTACGTTGGACATATTTTCTAACATAGCTTGATACTCTTCCTGAGAAACTGACAATGGGGTACTTTGTGTTATAATATCTTCATATTTATAACCTGTAAGCGATTCTCCATCAAGATTAACTCTCTCTTGATTTTTGATTGATGATGTTGTGACTCCATTAGCTGCATTCGTCCTATTAGGCAAATTATAGACTATATATCCATCAATCAACAATTCATCATAAATTTTGCTTGGGTCTTTAATTTGTTCTATAAACTCCTGTACTTTAGCTATTTTACTAGAAACTTGGCTTGAAACAGATTTTATAACCGCTTTAGCTCCATTGAATATCTGTTTACAACCTTTAAAAAAGTCTAAAATTGACGGGTCAGAAGTAAGTGAAGACTTAACTGTTCTAATACCATCCATTAACTCTTGAATACCATCGAGCAGTGTCTGAAACGGACTATCTCCGCTTGATAATAAATTACTTACACATTCTTGACTAAGCTTTGCATTTAATCTCCCATCAAATAATGTATGCATATTAAATAATGATTCCATCATTTTTACAAGCTCATCAAGAAATCCATCTATATTATCAGAACTATTATTAACAAAATCTTTAAGCAGATTATTCATAGCATCAATGTAGTTAGTTATACTATTTGCAAAATCGCCAATACCAAGTAAACCACTATCCAAACCATATATTTTTTTTATAGAGTTATTTAATTTTTCATTTCTTTCTGATTCAGATAAGGAACTATCATTCCAGTCATCATAATAGATACCCATAAGGGTACTAAGAAAACTCTTAATATTATCCTTGTCTGAACTAGTCAATTCGGAATAAGATGATGCATCACTCTTTGAAAGTTTAGATAATTTATTCCGATTTGAAATAAAATTATCCAATAATGTTATGTATTTTTCAAATTCTGTTTTATTAAAATCTTTTGCTGCTTCTTCCATTTTTTCGTAAAGGTTATCTATAACATCTTCAAATCCTACTTTTTCATCACTAGTTTTTTTGTGTAATTCTTCTACTTTTTCTTTAGCTTCATTAAAACTCTTTATTATTTCCAGAATATTTTCAAGCTTGCCCTTAAGAATAGCATAAACTCCATCATTGTCAGATAGTTTTTTAGCACTATCATAGATATTCTTTACCTTAGGAAAATAAGTATTATTCTCTAAGATGTTTTCTAACTTAGAATCAGCAGAGTTATTATTGTCAGTATGATAATCAAATTTATCATTATATAGTTGTGTAAGAAACTCATTGTTTGCTTTGATAAATTCATTTGTTTTTTTTTCAAACTCATCAGTTTTCAAATCTTCTAATGAATTTTTTATTTCATCTATAAAGCTAGCTACCTTATCCAATACTTCTGCAACAGCACTTGCTGCATCTACACCTTTTTCTACCTTTTCAAACTTTTCCTTTGTTTCATCGCTAAACCTATTTTCTATTTTTTCCATTACACCTGTTGAGCCCACTATATCCTTCAACATATTTACAGGAACATTTATTTCTGCATTGTCTTTTATCTGTGTTTTAAGAACATCAGGTTCACTAAGTGGATTTTTACCATTTGCTTTAGTATCTCCAGTAGTTATTGCATTTCCCAGAATACTTAAATTGTCATTTAGGTCATTTATAAAGTTTTTAAAGACATCATCATCTTCTTGCTGTGACATAGCAAATAATCCAAACCTATCTTTCAAATATTCATCAGAATTCGCCAAAGATGAAAATTGAGTTGCATCTACTACATCACGATATGTCTGAACTGCACCTTGATATCTATATACTTCAACTAAACCACAAGCAATAGAAACAAATGGTGTTACAAGTACACAAAGAAAAATAGACATAGCACCTTTACAAGATTGCTTGATTTTTTTTACCACCGATTTTTTCATATCTGTAACTCCTCAAATGATTTTATTAACTTAACCAGTTATCCAACCTTTAACTGTATCAAATATGTCAACAACTTTTCCGACAAGTGCCAAAGGCGTACCATCACCCGCTATTCCATTTATAACCCCATGCACCATATTAAGATATGAATTATATTCAGTAATGTCCAAACACTCTGCTGATGAAGATGCTGTAAATCTTGGAGTTGAATCTATAATATTAAAATATTTTAAAACCCCCATAAATAATATTTCTGTTTCCATAGATACATCTACTGTAACATGAAATCTTCCTATATTATCAGTATATAGTTTAATATCCTCTACTTCGGGAGTCTTATTTGAAATTCCAAGATTAGTAAGTCCTACGCGTTTGCCTATATACTCTTTTGCTTTGATTTTTTTAGCATCAAGTGTATCATCTCTATGAAACATATATCTATACATTTGATTAGATGATAATTCGTTGCTTCCTATCTCTCTTTCCATCAAATCGCTGTCTTTAAACTTAAATGTTGCACCAACACTTGAGGCAATCTCATCTGCAACAGAGTTTAACATAGCTTTTTGATAAAATATAAATCCTATACTAAGTAAAGCTAAAAGGAGGAAAATTGTAATAGTAAATATTATAGTTGATTCCAGCATTACTTCGCCCGAATCATCATTTAAAAGCATTTTTTTTATTTTTTTCAAGTAAAATCCTCCTTATAAGCCACTTAATAATCTATTTTAAATAAATCAATAATATTCCTTAGTTACACCTGACCATTGATATTCTTCAAAATGCTCATCTGCATATGAGCCTTTTTTAACATAAACAGTAAGCTTGTAAGATGTATCTGTATCATCTAAATCGCCAAGAAATGAACTACTTATTGTAGTTAATGATTCTGGTAAATATAGCTTTTCAATCTTAGTATATCTAAATACTGTTTCACCAACAGATGTTACTGATTCCGGAATTTTAAGCTCTTTTATTGCTGTATCTTCAAACGCCTGGTCCTCTATTTCCGTTACAGAACTTGGAATCTCAATACTTTCAAGTGATTTACAGCCACTAAATAGATTTTCAGATATTTTTTTGAGTTTTTCAGGTAATTCAACCTTCTTTAAATTTATATCATTTATAAAACATCCTGAGGGTAAATCCTTAATATCATCTGATTCAAAAATAATACTCTCTAAATTATCATTATCGCCAAAATTGCCACTTTGAAAATCTGACATCATAAACATCTGGCATTTTTTAGGAATAACTATTTCCTTTTTCTTAGCACCTTCTTCTGATAAATCTGTAATATACTTACCGTCTTCCCATACAAAATCTCCATCTGTTGCCTCGTTACTATCAGAACTTATAGACTCTGATTTGCTTGAATCTGAATCAAAACTTGAAGATGAATCCTCTGTAGATGATTCCGATAAACTCGATGATTCTTCTGATGCAATACTATTACCAGAAGATGTATTTTTATCCTCAGACTTATTAGAACATCCTGCTATCATAACAGAAGATGCCATAGTTACTACCAAAAGTGCAATTAAAATTTTTTTCATTTTTCTCTCTCCTTAAAATTTTTATAATTATTAAAACTTTTAATCATTTTTTATTCCTATAATCAATGATAAAAGTTGTAATTTTACATCTTCATTTTCGTTATTATCATCTGTTCCCACACAGCAACTACCATTTGAGTTGAAATAATACGCTGCATCACTATCAGTATCTTTGAACTTATAATCAATAACAACCTCGTTATTTTTATCTATAAATCCCCATTTCCCTTTAGAATAAACCGCAGCTAAGCCATAACTAAAGCTTTTAGCATTATCATACTGAGGTTCAATAACTATCTTTCCTTCTTCATTAACAAAACCCCATTTATTATTATTCTTAAATGCTATCAATCCATTATTAGAAGTTTTTCCAATTTCAGAGCAAGTGACATTAGCCTTTTCTTCCAATTTATTATTATAAATAGTGTATGTTCCTTCTTTAGTAGAGGCAATCATAACATCATTACTCATATATGAGCCAGTTTCAGATAATACTATATCTTTATATTCATCACCCACCTTTTCACCCTTAGTATTAATAAGATACCATACGCCATTATTCTTTACAGCTGCTTTACCATTATAGAAGCAACCAGCATAATCGAAATCGCCAAAGGCCTTTTTAGCAAATTCATCATAATAGCTATATTTTCCATTATTCTTTACAGGCACTAATCCTTGAGAATATACACCCGCATCTTCTAAAATCTTAAAATCAAAAATTCCAAGAACAACACCTTTACCAGATATTAATCTACTATCTTTGTCGGTTGTATAAATTCTATCACCATTATTATTAGCCAAACTCATATATTCATATAATGAACGACTCGACTTACCAGCTTCGCTAAATGTAATCATATATTCATTATAAGTGACAACATATTCTCCATTTGATGGACCTTTAACATCGCTATAAGCTAAAGGAGAAATTTTATTCATATACCTGACTTCATTTGTTCTCTTTTTAATATTTTCTGAATCAATACCATTTTTCATAGCTTTAGATAAGCATTGATATTCTTTTTCATACTTTTTAGATTTATGATATAGGTCTGCCAGCTTATCAACGAAAGCTTCATTTTTCTCATAAGCAGCAGTTATACTTTCCATACTTGAAATATAATCCGAGGTTATTCTATCATCTTCTGCAAGTCTTTTATCATATGCGTTTATAAGCTTCTTACAAATTTCTTCAGACTGATTATTATTTAAATATTCCTTATAATTATTTATTGCTCTTTGATAAAGACCTTCCTTAAAATAATTATCAGCATCTGTAATAAGTTGTTCTTGATAATTCTCCTTAGATTTCTCACTTAAAAAATCTGAAACTGTAAATGCCCAGCCTATTCCAAGCAATATAACTATAGATATTATAAACACTATTCTTTTCATTAAATCATTTCCTTAAAATTAAAATGTTCCTAAAAGCATTGTTATAAGATAACCAATATATATAAAAGGAGCAAAAGCTATTTTGTCCTTGACTTTTCGCTTTTTAAATGCAATAAATCCTATTGCCATAAACATACATACTACCATTCCATAGAATACACTAAAAAATGTTCCACTCAAGCCTATAAGACAGCCCATAGCACTCACAAGCTTAACATCGCCCATTCCGATACCACTTTTGGTAAGAATAGACATAAGAAAAAATACAAAAAATGAAATTGCAAATCCGAAAACACTACCCATTAATACTCTAAAAAAGGTATCATTAAAAAGAAAATATTCTGGCACAAACAAAATTACTCTTATTAAATACGCTGAAACCACAAGTTTATTAGGAATCTTTTTTATCTGCTTATCAATGATAGAAGCTGAAATAAGCATTTCCATAGTCAAGAAAAGCTTTATAATTGTAATCCAGTTATTTGAATTAGACTGTATCCATACTGTTTCTAAACACAGTAGTGCAGATGAAGCTATTGAAATCAAAACAAAGATAACCCATTGCCAAACGGTAAGAGTTTTTATTTTATAAAAAAAAGTTGTACGCAGGCTTGCGTCCTGTTTAGTACCTTTATTTTCCTCGTCTGAATTCTCGCCTATTTTTTTATCTTCCGATTCCTGTTCTTCTGAACTCTCCTCCGAAGCTTCAACAGCCTCAAGGACTGCTTCTTTCTGCTTTCTGTTTTCTGCATATACTAAAGAAAACACACAAATAGCGAATGATACTAATAGGCACAAGCCTGTTACAACATAAATCATAAATTAAACTTCCTCAGTTATATTATGTATTTTTTAAAAATTACAATTAGTGGCTGGTTGTGTAACTTGCTGCACTATCTGTCTGATCAAAGAAAGTTTTTGTAGTGCCATTGAACCATCCAATAATCTGATCCTTAAATATCATAAATGCAACAGCAACCAAAAGAACGATTGCAAGAATAATAATGATAGAGATAAAGTTTGTATCACCATTTTCTTCCTTAACAATGCTCTTTGCTTTTCTTCCTAAATAATCCTTTGCTTTGCCAAACTTGCTCTTAGCGTCAAAAAGAAAAAGTGCCGCCTTAGTACTGATGTTATTCATCAACATCTTCCTCCTTAAAAATATTAAATATATTTATAATAATGGTTTTTCACCAATATTATCCCAAAAGTAAACCTACTGCTGCCGCAATAACTACAATCATTACTCCCACAAAAATTAAAGTTGTAGGCAACAATAGCTTTGAAGAAGCCGCCTCACCCTTTTGAAGCATATATTGTTTCTTTGCCTCCAAAAGTTGAATAGATTGTTCTGCAAGTATCTCCGAAAGGTCTTTACTTCCTTTATCAATACCTTGTATAAGTACGCTTGTAAATTTCTTTACTTCAGCAGAGTTTGAATATATACCAAACTTTGATATTGCTTCTTTCTCTGTCATACCATTTTTCATATCAATACAAGATTGTTTCATTAAAGAATATACTGTTCCTTCTTTGCTATTAGCAACAAGCTCCCATACTTCTTTAAGTGTCATACCAGAGTTCATAAGCATAGCAATAGTAGAAACTACCTCTGGCAATTCAGAAACACAGTCTTCTTTTCTTGATTCAACTTTATTCTTCATCTTTGTATAAAAATAGTTTCCAAGTGCTGCTGCAAAAATCGCACCTACCAAAACAAAGAATATTGAATTAAAAATTCCCCCAATGATAAATCCAAAAACAACACCAAGATAAGCAAAAGTCAAGGTTTGTGCCCAAGCTACCATAGCATAATATTCTGAATATCTGCTATCATATAAAAGCTTTGCCTGAGAAATAAGTTCATCTTTGTTTTTATCATGAATTTTAAATATAGAATTATCATTCATAGAAAATCCTATAACATAAAAGTCTTTTAAAGGGTACTCATTATCGTCCTCAAGACCTTCAATCAAATCAGCATATTTTTTGCCTTTTATATATTTGATTATAAGAAAAACAGCAAGTAAAGTTCCAATAATCATCATTGCTAATCTCATATCTCACTCAACCTTTAATACTCATAATCTTTTGACCCAGCTTATAGGCTATAATAAGAATAATTACACAAGCTGTCATCGCTACTACTCCAAGTACTGATGAAAAGCTTTCATTAAAATCGGAGCTCATCAATCTCATCATAGATACTAATATAATAGGTATAAATTCCATAACAAGCAACTGGGTTTTATTTGATGTAAGTGAGGTTTCTATTTCCTCACTCATAGAAATCTTAGATGAGATAATGTCAACTGTACGCTTTATAGTTTCCTTTAAATTACCACCAGACCTTACACAAATATTAAAGACCGTTGCGAAGTTATAAATATCGCTGTCACCACTACGCTCTCCAAGATTTTGCATCATTTCTTCAAAAGAAACATTATTCTCAATACCCTTCAATATTTCGTATGTTTCTTTTACTATATATGAGTCACTTGAGTATTGCATATTAAGGTCATTATAAGATGATGCCAATGCATCATTAAAATTCATACCACCTGAGATAGAGTTTCCAAGAGCAAGCAAAAAATCTTTAAATTGAAGCTTTAGTGTGCGTATTCTTTTCTTTCTGAGTTTTTCTGTTATATTTGGTATAAAAACTTTTAATCCTATAAAGCCAACTAAAACAAAAACTACAATATTGCTTATATGAGTTGCCAGTGTTTCTACACCATCATTTTTAAATAGCCCACCATAAAATATCAAACCAATAACTCCGCCTGCAACAAAAGCTATTGTATAATACATCAGCTTTTCCTTTTTACTCATATAATAAACATTATAATTAAGTAACTGTGTATTGATTTTTGATATATAATATTGTGGTTCTTTATTTTTTTTACTTTTTGACATTATCCCACACCCTAAATTTCAATATTCATACCAGACAACTGAAGTTTCAATGTATTTTTCATTGGATTTTTTGTCCTTTTTAATTTTCCAGAAACCTTTGTTAATGTACTTTTCTCATCTTCCTCAAAAACATACAAAGGATTAAGCTGAATCTGACCATTCTCATATCCCACAACTTCAGTTATTTCCATGGTTTTTCTGGATTTGTCACGAAGTCTTGATAGATGAATTATAATATCAACAGCCGAAGCAATTTGTTGTCTTATAGCATCAAGAGGCAAACCAGCCGCACCCTGAAGCACCATAGTTTCAAGACGGCTCAACATATCGTGGGTTGAGTTGGCGTGTCCTGTTGATAATGAACCATCGTGACCAGTATTCATTGCCTGTAACATATCCAAAGCTTCACCGCCACGAACCTCACCAACTACAATTCGTTCAGGTCTCATTCTCAGCGAAGATTTTATAAGGTCTCTTATAGTGATTTGACCAATACCCGATGTATTAGCGTTACGGGTTTCAAGACTTACAAGGTTTTCAATTCCTGTTATCTGCAATTCAGCCGAGTCCTCTATTGTGATTACACGCTCATCTTTAGGAATGTAATTAGATAAAGCATTAAGAAAAGTTGTTTTACCTGAACCTGTACCACCACTTATAAATATATTATATTTTGATTTTACAAGAACCTCCAATTTATCAGCGATTTCTTGCGTTATAGAGCCATAACTTATAAGTTTCTCTATGGTCATAGGCGTTTTAGAGAATTTTCTTATTGTAATAGTAGGTCCACATAGAGCGATAGGTGGAAGTACAACATTTACTCTCGAACCATCAGGAAGTCTGGTATCGCATATTGGGTTTGCTTGGTTTACTTCTCTGCCAGCAAGTCCAACTATACGCTGTATAATATCTTCCAGCTTTTCTGTGCTTTCAAATCTTTTATTAAGTTTTGTAAGTCTTCCGTTCTGTTCTATAAAAATATTATCTGGACCATTTATCATAACTTCCGTTATGCTATCATCAGAAATAATCGTATCGAGCAAACCAAAACCTCTGATAGAACTATATACCTGCTCAACCATAGATGCTCTCTGATTCAGTGAACAATATAAGCTTCCTATTCTTTGGTTTACTATATTATCAATCTTTTCTCTAAGTTCGTTATCATCTATATGGCTTAATGCCAAATTTTGCGATACATACTCTTTAGAATCACTTACAATTTTTTGCTCCTGCTCGTAATCCATAATTTTCCCCCATCAAAATTATTCAAGCACATTAAAGAATTGCATTCCTGAAATTTTTGTAATAATCTGCTGTGTATTCAGATTCTCAAATGGAGGAATTCCTGCTATAGTCCTTATATCCAGATTTTCAATAGTTCTACCAGTATAATTATTAAAGCGATTATATAAAAGCATAGTTTTTCTGCAAATAGACATATTTTTTTCTTGCTCCAAAATTTGAATAGAAGCAATTGCTCTTACGGTTTTATCATTAGAGATTTCTGAACCATCGCCAACAAGTATAATTTCATTTGCCATTGAATATAATTCTAAATCATCTTTCTGCATTCCAAAATCACAATCAATCACAATATAATCATATTGTGATGACATAACTAATGTATTTATAAGAAGTTTTTTATCTTCTATATCAAGCTCAAGCAAATCAAGCACAAGGTTTGGTGAAGAAAAAAAGTATACCCCTCTCTTATCAATTTTCACAGAGCTTTCAAGCTTTAAAGAGAGATTAGATTTTTTACTCTTTATGTTATAAACAATATCACTCATTGTGTATTGTCCTTCGCCATAGAAGAACATATCCGCTGAACCAAATTTTTCAATATTTAAATATAAGACACGTTTGCCATTTTGTGCAAAATATAATGCACATGCTGCTGCTGCTGAAGATGCACCTGTGCCACCCTCTATACCAGTAAAAAGTAAAACCTTGCAATTCGTATTAGCCATATTACTGCCAGAAACTATATATTCTTTCTCAGAAAAAATTCCAAGTATATCTCTATATATTAAGTCAATCTTTTGAAAACGGCATACGGTATGTTCATTCTTAAAAGATTTAATATCATTTGAATCCACAAGATATGCAAAACCACACTCTTCAGGAATATTACTTGTATCTATTTCAAAATTATCTCCTGCAAGAAATACATCAATTCTTGAATCAGCAAGAGCTGACATCGCATTTTCCAGATTGCTAAATGTATAAACCTCAAGTTTATCAGAAAATCTAGAAGACAATGCTATTGAATAGTTCTTCAAAAAATCAACATCAGATTCTAAGATTGCAAGTTTTATTTTCATTTTCACACCCCATTTATTATCACTAACCACATAATAGATATAAAGTAAATTTTACTTATACAAAACTAAAACTTATTTAATATACATTGTATTTATTTATTAAAATAAAAAAATATAAAAAATACCATTAAAATTATACATTTATTACTAATATTTGTCAATTATTAAAGTGAAATACCAAAGTTATTTAATTTAAGTAGCTTTACATAAAACTTACATACAAATCTAAAATGTTATATTTAAAAGTTCCAATTAGTTAAAACTAATGCATCCTAAAGTTAAGTTTAATTTGCTATAAATTTCCCAAAAATAGCAACACCCCGTTTATCAGAAATTATCCGATAAACGGGGTGTTAAACTATAAAATCAAATTATTTAAGAACTACAACGCTATTTGCAGGAATAGTAAGCTGTTCGCCGTTAAGCTCAACCTTTTCTGTATTAGTTGTATCACTCACGATATAGCCTCTTACACCTGAATAAGACATTGCTGACTTAGGAACTGTAACAGTTGCCTTATCGCTAAGGTTAAGAATGACCATCACCTTAGAACCATTGTATTCGCTGATGAATGCACCAACAGCCTTATTATTCTCATCAAGAGTAACAGGAGTAAATGTGCCTCTTGCGATTTCAGGGTTCTGAAGCTTAAGTCTTATAACCTTCTTATAGAGATTAAGGAGAGAGTTTTCATTCTTTTGTGCCTCTGCTACACCCTCTTCAGGCTTTTCAGTATTTGTAGTAGCACCCGGAATACTTGCAACATAGCCAGTATTATCAGAAAGTGACCAAACCATACCAGTTCTCTTATCAGGGTCTTCTCCAGAACCAGTCATACCAATTTCCTCGCCATAATAGATAAATGGATTACCTGGAGTAAGGAGATAAGCCATAGCTGCGTTCTTTTCCTTTTGAGTATTTCTTGTAAGGAAACCTGCACTTCTTGCAGTATCGTGATTAGAAATAAACGGAGCACTTATAGCCTTGCTATTGTTTTCAGTAATTGTATCAACCCAAGATTTTACATAGTCATAGTAGCCCTTTACATTCTTGAGGTTTACAGCCTTAGTTGCAACCTGTCCGGAAGTACCCTGCATATCGAAATTAAAGAAGCTGTCTGCACCACTCTTATAGAAATCGGAAATAACATTTCCACCCATCCAAACTTCACCGACCATATAGACATCGTCTTTAATACTCTTGCAGTAGTCATATAGCCATTTAATATCATTAATAGACTCGTTTGAATTTTGGTCATAATGATATGCAGCATCAAGACGGAAACCATCTATACCAATATCCTTGAGCCAGAAATCGCAAATGCCTTCTATCTCCTTGCGAACCTTTTCGTTCTTGAGGTTAAGGTCAGGCATATTCTGAGTAAATGCGGATTCATAATACCAGCCTTTTGTTCCAGCATAATAATACTTTGAAGCACCTACATCTGCTGGCTTTGAATCAGACTGAACAAAGTTATAATATTGAGCATAACCATCAGTTTTGCCCTCTTTTAGCTCCTCTTTAGCCTTTTTAAACCATTCATTAGTATTAGAAGTATGGTTAATAACAAAGTCAATAATAACATTTATACCACGCTTATGAGCCTCTGAAAGGAATGTTTTAAAATCTTCAAGAGTACCATAGCTCTTATCAATATCCTTATAGTTATCAACATCATACTTATGATATGAACCGGAAGGCATAATCGGCATAAGCCAGATTCCATCAATGCCGAGGTCATCTGTTGTTTTAGGGTCGCCGTCATTAAGGTAATCGAGCTTAGATGTAAGACCCTTAAAATCGCCTATACCATCACCATCTGAATCGCAGAAAGAATATACAAAAATCTCATAATAATTTCTATACTTGTCCTTAGATGCCTCATAGCTTATCGTTTTAAAACCGCCATCTTCAGGGATACTGCTATCAGAGCTTGAAGATGCAGCAGATTCAGTATTAGAAACAACAGAATTGTTGCTTTCTGTTGTTCCACCATTCTGGCAACCAGTCAATACCGCTGAAACAAGCATAGCCGCACAAAGAGTAAGTGCTAAAAGTCTTTTTTTCAAGTAAATCTCTCCTTTATAAACAAGGAAGCAGGGAATAGCTCAAGAGCCACTCCTTGCTTCGTTTTTGAATAAAATCAGCCTTTAACAGCTCCGCCTGTAACACCTTCAACATAATACTTCTGCATCTTAATGAAAAGAAGTGTGATAGGAAGTGCAACTATAACAGAACCTGCAAAGAATGTTGTATAATACTTTGCATTGTTCTCTCTTTCGAGCATTTGCTGTAAGCCATAAGCAACAGTATAGTTATCTTTGTTGTCCTTCATGATATAGCTGACGAATATAAAGTCAACCCAAGGGCTGATAAATGTTGTCAAAGCTGTATATACAAGAATCGGCTTTGAAAGTGGAAGAATAATTCTCCAGAAGATAGTGTTTTTATTAGCACCATCAATAGTAGCAGCCTCATCAAGTGAATGTGAAATTGTATCGAAGAAGCCCTTACTAATCTGATAGCCCATAGCTGCACCTGCACAATATACAAGAATAAGTGCGAAGAGTGACTGGCTAAGACCAATCCATTCGATGATAGCATAAATAGCAGCCATTGACATGAAGCCTGGGAACATACCAAGGATAAGACCTATGTTAAGGAATTTCTTACGCCATTTGAAACGGAGACGGCTCAATGTGTAGCTTGTCATAAATACGAAAAGTGTAGAAATCACACAAGAAACAATCGCAACAAAGAGTGTATTCAAGAACCAACGCCAATATGGGAAGCTATCGTCTGTAATAAGTCTTACATAGTTATTGAAAGTCCACTTCTTTGGAACGAAGCTTGCGGACGGACCCATCTGGTCACTAAATGATGTGATAATCAACCAAACGATTGGAAGCAACCAAATAACCGCCATAACTGCAAGTATAACATAAATAACAATGTTGACTGTTTTTTGTCTTTTGGAATATGATTTTTCTCCGGCAGCCTGTGTCATCCGAATGCCTCCTCATCTTTAGCAGATTTTGACATATTATAGGTAATCAACGATGCAATAGCACAGATAACGAAGATAATAATACCTATAACAGCCGCAAGGTTATAGTCCTTATTATTAGCAGTCAACTTATAGAGCCATGTAACGAGCAAGTCTGTCTTACCTGCACCGCTGTAATAATCTGTACTCTTTGGTTCGCCGCCAGTTAAGAGGTAGATAACATTGAAGTTGTTGATGTTTCCTACGAAAGAAGAAATGAGGTACGGAGTTGTAACGAAGAGCATATATGGAAGAGTAATCTTCATAAATGTCTGGAAAGCATTCGCACCGTCAATCTTAGCACTTTCATAGAGGTCCTCAGGAATATTCATAAGAATACCACTGGTACTAAGCATTGTGTAAGGAACACCAATCCACATATTAACCAAGATAACAACTACACGAGCATAGTTCGCATCTGATAAGAATGGAATACTGTCGCTTATAAGTCCCCAGTCCTTAAGTGTCAGGTTAAGAGTACCTTGGTCAGCAAGGAGCTGGTTCATAACAAGAAGTGTAACAAAGTTAGGAACAGCGATTGTGATAACAAAGAGTGTTCTCCAGAGTCCCTTAAACTTAATGCCCTTCTTATTGATGAGAAGTGCAAGAACCATACCACCTATGTAGTTGGTAAATGTTGCAAAGAAAGCCCAAACAATTGTCCAGCCAAGAATCTTACCAAAGGTATAAGACTTTTCAGGGTTATCATAGAAAACATCCGCAAAGTTCTTAAAACCTATCCAAGTAAAGAGCTTTTGTGGAGCCTGATGGAACTGGTCATAGTTTGTGAAAGCAATAAAGACTGTAAATATAATCGGAAGGACTGTAAAGCAAAGGATAAGAGCAATAGGAAGGCTGAGAAGAGTGATGTGAAAACGCTCATCAAGGAATATAAGAAGCTCCCTCTTAATGCCGATTGGCTTTTTGCCAGCCTTAATTGTTTCCTGTGCAGCAATAGCAGACTTGATATTCATAAGATAGAATACAAAGAATGCAATAGTTACAATCATTGCCATAACGCTTATGAGAAGAATGTGCATAGAGTTATCACCCTGAATCTCAGTCTGAACACCCCATGTATCCTTTTCAATATGAGTTTCTACTGTACCAAGTGTGAAGAACTGTGAAAGTCCATAAGGAACCGCAAAACCAATCATAAATAAGAAGTATAAAACTTCAAGCACAAGGTAAAGGATACCCTTTACTATCTGCTTATGACCGATGCTACCAGCACCCATAATAATATAAGAAAGCTTTGTGAAAATATCGCCTTTCACAAAATTTCTGCCATAGTTAGCAAAGCCTTTGGCGATAGCGTTTAAAAGTTTAATGACTTTCTGACCAAACAAGGTAAAGACCTTGCCGATGTTTGAAGGCAGAGTTTTAAAGAATGTCTTAAATTTATAAGCAAACTTTTGACCTGCACTCATCTGCATATAATCAAGAAAATCCATGCGGTTTTGCACCCTCTTTCTGAAAAAATATAAGTTTTTATGTTCTTAACTTTATTTGAGCAGCCTAACATTAAATATCAGGCTGCTCGCATAAAGTTTCACCGTTTTTATTATACGGTTATTATTCAGTCTGTGGTGCTATTAGCCTTGCTCGACGCTCTTAACAACCTTCTGGAGAGCTGCCTTAATGCCTGCTTCATCGCTGCTCTTGAGGTTACCGTTATTAATATCAGTACCTACAGATGCAACTGGATCCCAGAATTTCATTGTGCAAACGCTCTGTGAGTGTGAGTATGGACGCTGAGCCTCAATAGCCTTTTGGATTGGGTCATTCTTAAGTGCGTCTGATGCGAGAATGTCGTTGTTTGTTGGGATAACCTTAAGCTGGTTATATCTTTCCTGCTGAACTTCAGGACCTGTGAGATATGTTGCGAGTGTAGCAGATGCGAGTGGGAACTTAGAAGCAGAGTTTACACCTATGAGCTTGTAACCACCGAAAGAATGGAGCTGTGTATCTGTACCATTCATCTTAACTGTTGGAAGCTTTGTAGCTGCAACATTCTCCTTGCCCCATGCATTTTCAATAGCAGGAGTATTCCAAGTACCTGTTACAACAGCCTGAAGCTTGCCAGATGAAAGAAGTGTAAGAATAGCAGCATTGTCACCTGTAGATACGAAAGAATCCTTGTTGTTGTTTACGAGGTCTGCCATAGCCTTAGTAGCTGCAACACCCTTATCTGTATCAAAGTCAATAAGATCCATCTTCTGTGTTGCTGTATCAAGCTTAATATCGCAGCCTGCTGCATAGAAGAAGCTTGCGGTATACCAAGCGTCACTAATTGTCATAAAAGCCTGAACTTTCTGCTTAGCTGCCTTATCAAGGAGAGTTTCAAAAGACTTAACATCATCAGCTGTAAACTTAGAACTATTATAATAGAGGAAGTATCCGTTATCAGATGTCATAGGATAAGCGTATACCTTGTTCTCATATGTGCAGTTCTTAACTGCGTCTTCCATATTTTCAGAAGAAATCTGACCCTGGAAAACTGTAGGAACTTCTGCGAGAACACCAGCATTGATACCTGTGAGAAGCTGGTCTGTTGGGAACTGGAATACATCAGCACCCTTAGAAGAGTCTTCTGTAAGTGAGTTAATGCACTTATCTTCGCCTTTTTCAACAACCTTAATTTCGTATGTTACGCCATCAACAGCATAAGTTGTCTTAAATTTCTCAACCATACTCTTGACGAAGTCCTTACTATTGCTAGGAGCCCATACCTTAAGAGAAATCTTGCCGTCTTTAGCTTCTGTCTTAAGTCTTTCTGTGATTTCTGCAACTGTAGGAATAGAAGCCTCACCTGCTGAAGATGCTGTAGAAGCTGTAGAAGCTGTGCTTTCTGTGCTACCTGCTGAAGAACCACTTGCTGTGCTAGTTGTTGTACCGCCGTTACCGCCACAACCTGCGAATGCACCTGCACACATTAGAGATGCGAGAAGCAACGCTGTGGTCTTTTTTGCCTTACTTGCCATTTTAAAATCCTTCTCTCTAAAAAATTTTTGTTTGTTCTGACTTGCATATAAAGCATCTGCTTTATACCTCTCAGCGAGGTATTCGGAGCATAATAACGAAAATCAACAATTTTGTTTAAATCGCATATACGCTCAGCGAACCCCTCCGCCTCTGTAGTAATAATAACATATGATTTTGAACTTTGCAACTATAAATTGTAATTTTTATTCATATAACTATAAATGGTATCCTAAATTTGTTTAATATTACTCGTTTTTTTATGATTTTTTCCGTTTTGCATAAATTAAATTTCCTATTTATGTGCATTTTTAATATAATTCTTCCGTAATATTTTGACAAAATTTTGAATAGCTTTTTTATTTTTTGTTAAAAATAGTTCCAATCAAGAACTATCCTTCCCTATTTTTAGCATTTTTTGGGTTTTTTAATGCTTTTTGACGGCATTTTGCACAAAACGACACTATCATTAAAAAAACTTCCAAAAATTCATATATAAATTTGCACATTTTAACCATAATAACATGCACAATTATACAATCTTCAAAGTATACAGATTATAAACTATCTTCTATATAAATAGCCTTATAACCGCAATAAGTATTATAACAAGTCCTGAAATCCTTGTAAAAATTTCAGATGGTATTCTTTCTATTCCTCTCAGCTTTTTTCCTAAAAATAGACCACAACAAAGAAATATCAACTGAAACGCTCCACATAAACCTGCTGCCGAAATTGCACCTATTCCGCTTACTCCCATAGAAACCCCTGCTCCAATCGAATCTATTGAAAGTGCTGTACCAATATAGCAGGCCTCTTTTGAGTCTATTGTATTTGATTTATCAATATCACAAAGAGAAGGCTCTCTTATTATGCTTATAGTTATTCCTAAAGGCTTTAAGGCCAGTGTTATGCTTTTCCTTTTTGGTTTTTTATTTCTGGCAAAGCTCCCAAAAATTATATAAATACCAAGTATACATAACATTCCACAGCCAATATATTTTGCCACTTCTTGGCTTATAAATCTTGCCAAAGCTTCACCACAGAATATTGAAATACCCATAATAAGTACAGAAATTGCACAAATTATCAGCCTCGATTTCCAAGAGGCCTTTATTCCACCTAATGCACAACTTGTTCCAATTGTAAATGCATCTATTGAAAGTGACATTGATAGTAAGAGCAATCCAAATATTTCCATAGCCTACCCCCCTAAATAGCTACTCTTACTATAATATGAATTTTACCAATTTCTCGCCATTCATAGGCTCAATATACTTCTTCAAAGCTTTTAAGTTTTAAAGCTGTCTTATTTGTAAAAAATAATAACCAAATTTATACAGCAATTTTATACTTTAAATGCGACTGTAAATCGCTTGACAATTTATATATCACCGTTTAAAATAATACTTAGGGTAGTTTGTCAACTATCCCTATAACGGTTCTGCTGTTATACTATTTTTCTGCCGAAAGGCTGTTATTATATATATATATTAAATGATGATAAGATTCCACATTATTGGGTTATAATAGTTCTTAACTCAAAAAATGATTTTCGAATTCATATATTTTTCCGTAAAAGAATTTATTGCGGTGAATAGATATATTTTCTGAGCCTTAATAATCTGTTTAGAAATAATGTGCTGATGTAGGGGATTAGTGCGTTATTATGAAGTATCCCGACTTTTCGGACTGATTTTATAATACTCAGATTAAAAATTTTATAAAATATAATAGCGGCACTTCCTCGGCAACTGACATAATTTTGAAATACTAAAGATTAAAAAGGAGGTGCCTATAACTATGGATTTATGGTTGGCGATTGTACTTATTATAGTTTTTGCTGTAATAGCCGGCATAGTAGCTTTTTACGCCGGAATAAACTATCGTAAAAAGGTTGCAGAAAGCCAAATCGGTTCTGCTGAAAAGGAAGCTGAGCGTATAGTCGAGGCTGCTAAAGAATCCGCAGAAGCCAAAAAGAAAGAATCCATACTTGAAGGTAAGGATGAAATCCATCGTTTGCGTAATGAAGCAGACAAAGAACTTAACGAACGCAGAAGAGAGATTCAGCGTCAGGAACGCAGAATACAACAAAAAGAGGAAACTCTCGAAAAGAAAATGACAAGCCTTGAGGCTAAGGACGAAACTCTTAACAAAAAACTCAAGGGGGCTGATGATAAGCTCGCTGAGGCTGAAAAGGTCAAAACGGCTCAGATAGAGGTTCTCGAAACAATATCTAAGTTTACTTCAGAGCAGGCAAAGGATTATTTGCTCAAAACACTTGAAAATGAGCTTGTTCACGAAAAATCTGTTAAGGTTCTTGATTACGAACAGAAAACTCGTGACGAATGCGAAAAAAAGGCAAGAGAGATTATTTCACTTGCTATTCAGCGTGTTGCGGCTGACCATGTTACAGAAGCAACAGTATCTGTTGTTCCACTGCCAAATGATGAGATGAAGGGCAGAATTATCGGTCGTGAGGGAAGAAATATCAGAGCGATAGAAACTCTCACAGGCGTTGACCTTATTATTGATGATACACCTGAGGCTATCACACTTTCTTGCTTTGAACCTGTAAGACGAGAAATAGCAAGAGTTATGCTTGAAAAGCTTATTTCTGATGGAAGAATCCACCCTGCAAGAATTGAAGAAATGTATGAAAAGGCTCGCAGAGAGGTTGAAAATACCATCAAGGAAGAGGGCGAAAGAGCTGTTATTGAGGCTGGCGTAAACGGAATACACCCTGAGCTTATTAAGCTGCTTGGCAGACTTCGTTACCGCACAAGCTATGGACAGAATGTTCTTAACCACTCACTTGAAGTTGCATATCTTGCTGGTATCATGGCTTCGGAGCTTGGTCTTGACCCGACACTTGCTCGCCGAGCAGGACTTCTTCATGATATTGGCAAGGCTCTCGACCACGAGATAGAGGGTTCTCATGTTGAGATTGGTGTTGATGTTGCCCGCAAGTATAAAGAGAGCGAAACAGTTGTTCATGCTATTCATGCTCACCACGGAGATGTTGAGGCTAAAACGGTTATTGCTTGTATTGTTCAGGCAGCTGATGCTATTTCCGCTGCAAGACCTGGTGCCAGACGAGAAAACCTCGAAAACTACATTAAGCGTCTTGAAAAACTTGAAGAAATCGCATCAAGCTTTGATGGTGTTGAGCGTAGCTTTGCAATTCAGGCTGGTAGAGAAATCAGAATCATTGTTAAGCCTGAAAAGATTAAGGACGACCAGATGGTTCTTCTCGCAAGAGATATTTGCCGTAAGATTGAGTCTGATGTTGAATATCCGGGACAAATTAAGGTTAATATCATAAGAGAAAGCCGAGCATTCGATTACGCAAAATAATATAATATAAACTATAAAAACGGTAAAGCCTAATTTTGGCTTTACCGTTTTTTTGTATGTTTTAAGTAAATATATATTGAAATTTATTAATCTTCGCCACCATTTATTTCATTGAGGTCAAGGTCGTAGGTTGTTACTGTATCCCAATCTCTACGAATAACAATTTCGGCTGTGAGGTCGGTATTATTATACAAGATTGACCATTGAGTGTTGCTGGTTATATCATCTTTGCTTGGTTTTTGTGATGCGGCCTTAAGTGCGTCCCACGCAACTTTGTTTGTGGTTTTGCCCTCATTTTTGTTGAAAATTTCTTCCATAGCATCATATCTTTCCTTGCCATGGCCGTAATTTTCGTTGTGTTGATTTGGCTTTACCTTATCCTTATACATTTCAAAGAAGTTTGTTACAGCACGAGCAGGTGTTGCAACAAGCTTTCTTTCGCTATCAAGGCTATACTCGATTACTCTTCCGTCACCGCTTGAGTCTGTTATATAAAAATGATAATCTCGACCACTACTTGCCATCATATCATAGTTTTTTAGAAGTTCGACAGCTTCCTCAGTAGATGCGGCTTTATCAAGCACTAATCTTATGGCTAAGGTTGTAGCAATGGTTGGTTTACCAGTATTTTGCTTGGTCGGTTCGCTATCGAGAGTAAGAACAGCGATAGATACACCTTTTTCATTCATTCCGTCTAAGCATACAAATGGTGCGGTAAGGCAGGCAAGTCGGGATTTGAGGCTTGCATCAGCAGTATTTGCAGAAATATTATCAAGAGCAGCAAAGGCGACTGACTTATATCCATCTTTTGGAGTTGAATAAACAAGCATTGCTGAACTATCATTTTTGAAATCGTAATTTCTGCCCATAAGGTTATTATTGTCGGTATCCTTAACGCTGAAAGCACTGCAACCAAAATCGGGAACTTCAATATGTACTGGCAAAAGTGGCAAAGCTTCTTTTGTTACAGCGTCAACAAAGGACTGATTATCAGTTATACCATAATTTATGATGTTTTCAATACTGTAATCATATTTAATATCCATACGGTAGAGGTTATATTCATCATATGCTGTGATTTTTTGAATAGTTGCCGATGTTTGGAATCTTGTGAAATAGATAGTTGTAAAAACAATAGCAACTACAACTATAAGTGCAGCTAAAATAAGGAGCGTCCTTTTTAATATTTTCATCTTATTTCCTCCATTCAGTATTAAAAGTGAAATCAAATTTCATTGCTAATGCAATAAAAAGCTTTTGCATTACTTGATTGGCTATATGGCGAATATCAAGGCTTGATATATAGCTAAGGATTTGTTGCTGTTCATCATCAGGAACAGCATAGACAGTCATACTCATAGCAAGAAAGCGTTGAATCTTTTTTTCGAGTGTGAAATATTTATCGCAATGCTTTGCCATATATCCACACATAATTCCTGATGAGCCAATTTCAAGCTCATAAAAATCGCTTTCTTCATAGTCCGGAAGATAAGTGCCAAATATTTTATGCAATTCAGTAGATGTATGTTGATGAATATATTCTATGGTCTGACTATTTGAATATGCTTCTATATAAATATCACGAAGATTTTCGTTTAATTCTGCTAAGGCAATTTGAATAGATGTTTCTACGGCGTATATAAGTACAGGATTTGAGGTTTTGGCTATTGTTCTTGCCATACCGAATTGATTTTCAAACATAAATTCAACTAAATCCATAAGTACACCGTCTTTTGTGCGGAAAATATTTTGAAATGTACTGCTTGTAACATCAGCTTCTCTTAATATTTCTGCTAATGTGGTATTATGATAACCTTTCTCTATGAAAAGCTTTACACAAGCGGATAGTATTCGTCTTTTTGAGTCTTCCTTATCATATCTTCGAGCCATTTTAATCACTCCTTTCTGATATATAATTGGTTTACAAACCAATTATAACATAAAAGCTGAGTTTTCGCAAGATGTATAATAATAAAATTAACTTTAATAAAATATAGTAAATATCTAACAAAAATCAAATTTAAATTTCCTCTTAATTTTTTTGAAAAATTTTTGTAAGCTTAAAGTAAATTTAAGGCAGGACAATTATTATATAGACATAGAAAACAAACCAACCTATTAGGAGATGAGATATTATGAGCCAATTTCAAAGTATCTTTAAAAGATATGAAAAAAAATACATTCTCACATCTTGGCAAAAACAAAAATTCCTTGAAACTGCAAAACTATATCTCGCAAAGGATAAATATTTTCATAGCACTATTTGCAGTATATATTATGATACCCCGTCAAGGTTAATGATTCGCAACTCTATTGAAAAGCCTATATATAAAGAAAAATTAAGACTTCGCAGTTATGGTACACCAAGTGCTGATGATAAGGTTTTCATAGAGCTAAAGAAAAAATATCGTGGTGTAGTTTATAAACGCCGTACAGCTATGACACTTCGTGAGGCGGAAATGTTTCTTTCTGGTAAGCTTTTGCCGAAAACACAGATTGAAAAAGAGCTTGCATGGGCATTGAAATATTACGAGGGCATAGAACCAGCAATGTTTGTAAGCTATGAGAGGGATTCTTATTGTGGTATTCAAGATTCAACCTTGAGAATTACCTTTGATAGTAACCCACTTATCAGAGAAGAAAAGCTTTCATTAGCTGACGGAGTATGGGGAGAAAAAATCCTTCAGGACGGGCTTTATATTATGGAAGTTAAAACACCATATGCAATGCCACTTTGGCTTGCAGATGAGTTAGATAGATTTAAAATTTTTCCGTCGTCATTTTCTAAGTATGGTACGGGATACATAAATTCGTTGAAAAAACAAAATACATCTGAACTTGAAAATGTTCAAAAAATTAAAAAATTAGCATAAGGAGAGATTATAATGGATATTTTTAACAGCGTATTATCAAATCAGTCAACAGCGAGTTTTACAGAGGGTTCATTCTTCCTTTGTCTGGGTGCATCAATAGCTTTTGGATTGATTATTGCATTTGTTTATTCCTTCAGAAATTCAACTTCAAAAAGCTTTGTTATGACGCTTGCTCTGCTTCCTGCAATCGTACAAGTAGTTATAATGCTTGTGAATGGCAGTATCGGTGCGGGAATTGCAGTAATGGGAGCTTTCAATTTGGTTCGTTTCCGTTCTGTGCCAGGAAGTGCAAAGGAAATTTGCAATATATTCTTAGCAATGGCAGTAGGCCTTGCAACAGGTATGGGTTATCTTCTCCTTGCAGGAATTTTGGCTGTTGTTATTTGTACAATTCAGCTTATCTTTAGCTTTATCAAAATCGGTGATAAGACTTCTGTTAAGAAGGAGCTTAGAATTACTATTCCTGAAAGCTTAGATTATACAGGCGTTTTTGATGAGCTTCTTGAGCAGTATACAAAGTCAAATGAACTTGTAGAAGTAAAGACTGCAAATATGGGAAGCCTTTATAAGCTTAGATACATAGTTATACTTAAAGAGCAGAGCCAAGAAAAGCAATTTATAGATGACCTTCGCTGCAGAAATGGTAATCTTGAAATCTCTTGTTGCAGAGCGGCTTTTAATCAGGAAACATTATAATTTATGATAAAGGAGATTGATTGAAATGAAAGGTAAAAGAATTTTTGCGGTGTTAATGTCCGCACTTATTATAGTTTCAGCCTTTGCGGGCTGTTCAGGCGATTCGTCACAGACAACTTCTGTTACTTCTGAAAGCAGTAAAACTACTACAAGCTCAAGTAGTTCGGAATCGAGCAAGACAGTTAAAGCGGAATCTGTAAATGCAAACTTTACTGCTCGTGATATGGATGTTGGTTATGAAGAAACAGATGCAGTTAAAATTTCTTGCAGCGGAAGTAAATTTAACATAAGTGGAAGTGGTGCAACGGCTAAAGACGGTGTGCTTACAATCAACAAGGAGGGTACATATGTACTGAGCGGTTCAATAGATGAGGGCAGAATAGTGGTAAATGTTACAGATAGTGAAAAGGTTCAGCTTGTTCTGAACGGCTTTACGATAAAATGCACAACACATTCACCGATATTTATAAAATCTGCGGATAAGGTTTTTATCACCATCAAAGACGGTACTAAAAATACTATAACAGACGGTACTTCTTATACAGACCTTGCAGACGATGAAAGCAATGTTGATGCAGCTATTTTCAGCAGAGCGGATATGACTATAAACGGCAGTGGTTCTCTGACCGTCAACGGAAATATGAAAAATGGTATCGTTTCAAAAGATGATTTGGTGATTACAGGCGGTACGATTACTGTTAATGCAAAAAACAATGGTATTTGCGGTAAGGACTGCGTTAAAATTGCGGACGGCAATATTACAATTAAGTCCGAGGGTGATGGTATTAAATCTAACAACAGTGAGGATACTTCAAAGGGATATATTTATATCTGTGGTGGAAAAATCAACATAACCTCTACAACTGACGCTATCCAGGCAGAAACGACGCTTACAATAGAAAAAGGCGAAATTAATCTTAAAACTGGTGGCGGAAGCGAAAATTCCTCAAAGACCTCTGGAGGTAAGGACAATCCTCAATGGGGTAAGTGGGGACAAGAGGATTCATCTACAACGGAAGAAGATACTGCAAGTGCAAAGGGTCTTAAAGCAGGCGGTGATATAAAAATCAGCAATGCAACTATTACCACAGATACCTCGGACGATTCCATTCACTCAAATTCTAATGTTACCATAGAGAGCGGAACATTTAATCTTAAATCTGGTGATGACGGCATACACGCTGATACCTCAACAGTTATTAACAACGGTAATATTGTTATAGAGAAAAGCTATGAAGGCATTGAGGGTTCTAATGTAACTATAAATGGCGGTACAATAGAACTTACTGCAAGCGATGACGGAATAAATTCCGCAGGTGGCAGTGACAGCTCTTCCATGGGCGGAAGAATGGGACAAAACAGCTTTACCGAAAATTCTGATATTTATATAAAGATTACAGGCGGTAAGGTTACAGTTGATGCCTCTGGTGACGGACTTGATTCTAACAGCAATCTCATAATCGAGGGTGGTGAAATTTATGTAAACGGTCCTACAAATGACGGTAATGGTGCTTTGGATTATGACGGCACAGCAACTATCAGCGGTGGAACTTTCGTTGCGGTCGGTAGTTCAGGAATGGTACAGGGGTTCTCAGATAACTCAACTCAATGCTCAATTCTGTATAATCTTTCAAGTAGCCATTCTACTGATGAAAAGATTACACTTGCTGATTCGAGCGGAAATGAAATTCTTTCCTATACAGCAACAAAGCAATTTAGTTCGGTTGTTGTAAGTTCAGCAAAGATTACAAAGAGCGGAGCATACAAGCTTACTGTTGGTAGTGAAAGCTATGATATAGAAATGAGTTCGACAGTATATTCTAATGGCTCAAATGGCTTCGGCGGTGGCGGAATGCGTGGCAATAAGCCTAACGGTTTTGGCAGAGGCAACAATGGCAATCCTCCTGACGGAAATCCTCCACAAATGCCAAATGGCGAAAATTCGGGAATGACACCACCAGATAAACCAAGCAGAGAAACTTCAACCACAAATACTTGAGATAGATTAGTTGATAAACTTCTCTAAGACAATTAAAGTTTAGATCAAGGCGGCGAGCCGCCGCTCCCAAGACGCGTAATCGCTCGACAAGTCTCGCTCGTAGTGAATTAGGAAAATCCGTTGCCGCGGATAACTAAATTACCAATGAGCTACCGATTAACTAACGCACTTTCCCAAGACAATTAAAAGTTTCGCTTGAGCCTTTTTAAAGGCTTGCAGGGTCAAGGGACGGAGTCCCTTGTGGGTTTTAAGGGCGAAGCCCTTAACATCTCTTACTCCTTAAAGGGGGACGGACTATGTCCGCCCCCCTTTTTGACTAATATTGCTAACAAAAGAAATAAGCGGCGGACTATGTCCGCCGCTCAAAGAGCAAAGAATGTTGGGCTTCGCCCAAAGGTATTTCGCTCTCTGCGGAGAGCGACAAGGGCGTTGCCCTTGACCTATGAGCCTTTGAAAAGGCTCAAGCGAAACTTTTAAGTTTCTTTGGAAAGTGTGTTAGCTAAGGTTTAGTTAGTCGCACCTGCAAACTGGCTATTATACAGATTAGCATAGAAACCGTTTTTAGCCATAAGCTCATTATGATTTCCTTGCTCGACAATGTCACCGTTATTCATAACAAGTATTAAGTCAGCATCTCTGATGGTACTAAGTCTATGTGCGATTATAAAGCTTGTTCTGTCCTTCATAAGATTATCCATAGCCTTTTGAATGAGAACCTCTGTTCTTGTATCAACAGAACTTGTTGCTTCATCAAGAATCAATATCTTAGGGTCGGCAAGAATTGCTCTCGCAATAGTTAAAAGCTGTTTCTGACCCTGTGATACATTGTTAGCTTCTTCGTTGAGAACCATATCGTATCCACCAGGAAGTGTTCTGATGAAGTGGTCAGCCTGTGCTGCCTTAGCCGCTTTGATGACATCTTCATCAGAGGCTTTAAGGTTGCCATAGAGGATATTATCCTTAATACTTCCGCTATAAAGCCAGGTATCCTGCAAAACCATTCCAAAGAGTGACCTTAAATCATTTCTCTTGAAATCTCGAATATCATAACCATCAACAAGAATAGCACCCTCGTTGACATCATAGAATCTCATAAGAAGCTTGACCATAGTTGTTTTACCAGCACCAGTAGGTCCGACAATAGCAATTTTTTGTCCAGGTTCAACAATAGCTGAAAAATCATTTATTATGATTTTATCGTCTGTATATCCAAAATGAACATGAGCAAATTGAACACTGCCCTCGATTGTGACATTAAGCTCTGAGTCTGGCTTATCACTTTCGTTAATTGTGATTGGGTGGTCGGATTCTGGAATTTCTTCATCTTCTTCGAGAAACTCGAAAACTCTTTCAGAAGCGGCAACAGTTTGCTGCAAAACATTTGAAATGTTTGCAATCTGCATAATAGGCTGTGTAAACTGTCTTACATACTGCATAAAAGCTTGAATATCACCGACAGCCAAGCCCTGACTTACTGCAAGATAACCGCCAAGAATACAAACTCCGACATAACCTATATTGGAAACAAAGTTCATAATTGGCTGCATAATTCCAGAAAGAAACTGTGATTTCCATGCGGACTCATAAAGCTTATCATTATATTTATTAAAGGTTTCGAGAGATTCATCTTCTCCGCAGAAAGCTTTAACAACTGTATGACCGCCATACATCTCTTCAACATGACCGTTTACATTGCCGAGATATTCCTGTTGATTCTTAAAATGCTTTTGAGATTTCTTGATTATTGCGATAATAAAGATAAAAGAAATAGGTGCTATGCAAAGTGTGATTAGTGTCATATAGAAGTTAATCGAGAACATCATAATCACAATACCAATCAGAGAGGTAACAGAGGTTATAATCTGTGTAAGACTCTGATTCAGCGATTGGCTGAGGGTATCTATATCATTGGTGATTCTTGAAAGAACTTCGCCGTTTGTTGTTCCATCAAAATATTTCAAAGGAAGTTTGTTGAGCTTCTTTGAAATATCTTTTCTAAGATTGTAGGTTACTTTCATAGAAACATCGGTCATAATAAAGCCCTGAATATAAGAGAATAAAGCACTCACTATATAAAGTCCTATAAGCCAGAGAATTATATTTCCTATTCCTATAAAGTCGATTCCTTCGCCACTTCCTGTGAATGATGACATAAGACCATTTGCGAGGATTGTAGTTGCATTTCCTAAGATTTTAGGACCAACAATGTTAAATATTGTCGAGCATATCGCAAATATAATAACGAGCAATACTCTGCCTTTATATTTGCACATATATTTTAAAAGCTTTTTTGTACTGCCTTTGAAATTTTTAGGCTTTTCAACAGCTCCCATAGGCCCTCTGCCCATAGGACCTCTGTGTTTCTGAGGTGAATTATTTACTTTTTCGCTCATTTTAATTCCTCCTCATTTAGCTGTGATGAAGCAATCTCACGATAGGTTGGACAGCTTTGCATAAGCTCTTTGTGAGTTCCCTTGCCCACCATCTTGCCTTCGTCAAGAACAATAATTTGTTCAGCGTCCATAATTGTACTTATTCTCTGTGCAACAATCAAAACTGTTGAGTCGCCTGTATATTTTTTAAGGGCTTTTCTGAGAGCGGCATCAGTCTTGAAATCGAGTGCAGAAAAGCTATCATCAAAGATATATACAGGAGCTTTTTTAGCTAAGGCTCTTGCGATACAAAGTCTCTGTTTCTGACCACCTGAAACATTCGTTCCACCTTGGGCGATAGGTGATTCATACTTTTCAAGCTTGGAATTTATGAAGTCCTCTGCCTGAGCAACTTTAGCAGCTTCGGCAATTTCGCTATCACTTGCATCTCTCTTACCATAACGGAGGTTAGATGCTATATCACCAGAGAAAAGCACACCCTTTTGTGGTACGAAACCGATTTTACTTCTAAGCTCGTGTTGGGTTATATCTCGAATATCAATACCATCAAAAGTGATTGAACCAGCTGTAACATCATAAAATCTTGGAATAAGATTTACAAGTGTAGATTTACCTGAACCAGTAGAGCCGATAAAGGCGGTCGTTTGACCAGGCTTTGCGGTAAAGCTTATATTCTCAATGACATTATCTTCTGCATTTCCATACTTAAATGAAACATTATTGAAAGAAATTTCACCCTTTGAATTTTCTCCGAGAGATTTTGGATTTTTGCTGTCTTTAATAGAAAGCTCACTCTCAAGAACCTCTGCTATACGAGATGCGGAAACAGATGCTCTTGGAATCATAATAAACATCATTGAAATCATAAGGAATGCCATTATAATAATCATTCCATATTGCATAAATGCCATCATATCACCAATCTGAATTTGAGCGGCTTCAATTTGATGAGCACCTACCCACACAATTAAAAGTGTAACACCATTCATAATAAGTGTAATGATTGGCATAAGTATGACCATAACCCTATTAACAAAGAGGTTTACTGAGGTTAAGTCTTTATTAGCTTTATCAAAGCGTTCTTCTTCGTTCTTCTGTGTGCCAAATGCACGAATAACCATCATACCTGTAAGGCTCTCACGGGTTACGAGGTTGAGCTTATCTACCATTTTCTGTATAGATTTGAATTTCGGCAGAGCAACTATACATATTACAACCATTACAATAATTAATAGTACAATAGCAAGCAGAATTATCCAACTAAGTGAAACGCCCTGCTGTAATGCCATAATCATACCGCCTATGCCCATAATAGGTGCAAAGCAGATAAGTCTTATTGCCATAACAACAAACATCTGAATTTGTGTAATATCGTTGGTTGTTCTTGTTATGAGGGAAGCGGTGGAAAAACTATCAAATTCACGATTTGAGAAGCTTTCAACCTTTTGGAATAAATCTCGTCTAAGGTCTTTGGCAACACCTGCGGCAACCTTTGATGCTATAAGACTAACCAAAATAGCGAAGATACCACCTGCAAGTGTTATCAAAAGCATACATACACCAATTTTAGCGATATAGTTGAACTGATACAGTCCCATATCAATGCCAACTTCCTTATAAAAAAGCTTGGTCATTGCACAGCCAACAGTGTTTATAATCTGATTATCAGCATTATTGCTATCATTGATATATCCATCCAACTTAGCTTGAGGTATCATAGAAAGCATAGGATTTATTTTATACATTTCTGTTATATCAGCATTTGATATATCCATATCTTTACTTGAGCTTGCTGATGTATTTCCTTGCTTTGCAAAATCCTGCATCATAGCAATAAGTGCTACACTCGCTTTTCCAAAGATGTCATCAAGAGCAGACCTATTAGAATAATCTGTAAGGACATAGACGCCTTTTCCGCTTTCTTTTAGGATTGGGTAAGCATTTTCATAGTCCTTGGCAGAATCTGTTCCGCTCTCAACCAGCTTATAGGATTTTTCTATGAGCTTTTTTGAATTATCACTCATAAAAGGTTTCAGAAGCGTCATACCGTCAGTACTGATTACTTCTGGGGAGGCATTTTCTACACCTGTATTCTGAATACCGACATTGACTATATCGGACATCAGGTTTGGAAGTACAAGCTCACAGACAGCCTCGCCAAAGAGAAAAAGTATTGCAAGAATTATCGCAACGATATGCGGCTTAAGATACTTTTTCAGCTTAAACATTCCGTATCATCTCCTTAAAATATGTATTAGTGTTGTGATACAAGTATAATCATTAAAATTTATAATGTCAATAATACTTATAAAAAATATGGATTATAGCTTGGTTGACGGACTTTTTCAAGACGCTTAATGTTTAGGCTTTGCGGATTCCAAAGGCAGAGCCTTTGATGGGTTTTAAGGACGAAACCATTAATATCAAATAAGCAGACAATATCCGCACTTTTTACTAATGTTACTTACAAACGAAATTAAGCGGTGGACAAAATCCACCGCTCAAAGAGCAAAGAATGTTAAGGGTATTGCCCTTAAAACCCATCAGGGACTCCGTCCCTCAGCCCTGCAAGCTTTTAAAAAAGCTTAAGCAAAATTTTTGAGTGTCTTAGGGTAGTCGGTTAGTTAAAGTGTCGATTTAAATTTTGTATGAATTAAGGTTGGAGCTTTATGCTTTGTTGTTTTATGTTGAAAAAACTTTTCAATCTCTACTACAACAAGCGGTATAAACGATAAGCCCGCAACTATAAGCCATTGAACAGGTGAAAGAGGTACAGCTTTAAAAATCGTTGCTAAAGCTGGTATTGATATAACTGAAACTTGCATTATAACTCCGATTATAAAAGATAAAATTAACTTTGGGTTGGTGAATAACCCACCCTTAAAAATTGATTGTTCGCTTTTTATGTTAAAAGCGTGTATAAGCTGGCAAAGACTAAGTGAAGCAAAGGTCATAGTTCTGCCAACAACAGGTTCACCACCATTATCGAAGAAAACTCTGCCAATGGTAAAGGCAAGAAATGATAATGCACCAATAAAACAGCCCTCTATGGCAATGTTGAAAATCATTCCGTCAGCGAAAAGACTCTTTTTTGCATCATTTGGTTTGCGTTCCATAATGTCTTGAGGAGTAGGCTCAACACCAAGAGCAAGTGCGGGCAAGCTATCAGTTACGAGGTTTACCCATAGTAATTGAATAGCAAAAAGCGGTGACGGAAGTCTTAAAAGAAATGCCGTAAATACAGTTATAATTTCGCCAATGTTGCTTGAAAGCAGAAAATGAACAGTTTTTTTGATGTTTTCATATATACCTCTACCTTCAGAAACCGCCTCTACTATTGTTGAAAAATTATCATCAGTAAGAATCATATCAGCCGCACCCTTTGCGACATCTGTTCCAGTAATACCCATAGCACAGCCTATATCGGCGGCTTTGAGTGCAGGAGCATCATTAACACCGTCACCAGTCATAGCTACAACGGCAGATGCCGAACGAAAAGCTTTTACAATTCGCACCTTGTGTTCAGGCGAAACCCTTGCAAAAACCGAATATGAAAAAATATTTCTTTTTAAATCTTCGTCTGAAATTTTATCAAGCTCCACACCAGTCATAGCTTTATCATTCCCAGAAAAAATGCCTAAATCCTTTGCAATAGCCTTTGCAGTTGCGATATGGTCGCCTGTTATCATAACAGGCTTGATTCCAGCGGTTTTACATCTTGCAACAGCGTGCTTTGCCTCTGGGCGAGGAGGGTCTATCATTCCGATAAGTGCTGTAAAAATCAAGCCTTTTTCAGCCTCATCAGCAGTTTTGGGAATAGTGACTGTATCACGATAAGCAACTGCAAGAACTCTTAAAGCGTCTGACGCCATAGCTTCATTTTTTGAAATGACAGCTTTTCGGGAAATTTCGGTCATACCTCTGCCGTCTGAACTTGCCGAACACAGCGGAAGCAACATATCAGGAGCACCCTTTGTGATAATTCGATAGCCGCCATTTTTTAGTTTATGTATAGTGGTCATACGCTTTCTTGTTGAATCGAAAGGAAATTCCTTTACACGAGGAAGCTCCTGTTCAAGCTTTTCTTTTTTACGACCAGCCTTCAGGGCCGCAAGAACCAAAGCTCCCTCGGTAGGGTCACCTGAGGCTGTACCGTCAGAGTTGATACGACTGTTGTTACAAAGTGTGCATAAAGAAAGAGCAAATACACCTTCGGGAGAATTAAAGCTTGCCGAACCCTTCGGAAGCTCTAAGCGTGTAACAGTCATTCTGTTTTGTGTAAGAGTGCCTGTTTTATCTGAACATATGACATTTGCTCTGCCGAGCGTTTCAACAGCTGGCATTCTGCGGACTATTGCCCGTCTTGCCGCCATTTTCTTTATGCCAAGTGCAAGAACTATTGTAACTACCGCAGGCAAGCCCTCAGGAATAGCCGCAACAGCAAGGCTTATTGAAATCATAAACATATTAAGTGGCGGAATTTGCTGTAATAAGCCGAGTACAAAAATTATTATACAAATTGCAATAGCACCTATGCCGAGCATTTTACCAGTTTTCGCAAGACTTTTCTGAAGTGGGGTCTTAGGGCTTTCCTCATCATTTATCATTTTGGCGATTTTTCCTACTTGAGTTCGCATACCTGTTTCAACAGCAACAGCAAGGGCATTTCCCGAGGATATAATTCCAGTAGAGAAAAGCATATTGTGTCTATCACCGATAGGTGCAGATTTTTCACAGATTATATTGGCACTTTTTTCAGACGGAACAGCTTCTCCTGTAAGAGATGATTCCTCAGACTTAAGAGATGCTTCGGATATTATTCTTGCGTCACAGCAAAGAATATCGCCAGTTTCAAGTACAAGAATATCTCCCGGAACGACCTCCTCTGATAAAATACTTTTTTCTTTACCGTCACGAATAACCTTTGCGTGTGGTGCGGATAACCTTTTAAGTGCTTCAATAGCTTTCTCCGCTCGATTTTCTTGAATAACGCCTGTTACAGCGTTTATTACAACAATAAGTAAAATCATTATAGGGTCGATGAAATCTCCAGTTCCCTCGATTATAGCGGTTACAAATGAAACTCCAGCCGCAGCTAAGAGTATAAGAACCATAAAATCAGAAAACTGTGCTATAAATTTAGCAAATAGAGATGGCTTTTTAGGCTCGTGCAGGCGGTTTTTCCCATATTTTTCAAGTCTTTTTTTAGCTTCGGCAGACGAAAGTCCGTTTCTTTCATTTGTTTTAAGAGTTTTTATTACATCAGCTGAGGATTGAGCGTGCCAGTCCATTATTTTCAAGCTCCCTTCCGAAAATTCTTTATTAGCCATTATATTATTGTTGTCAGAATTTTATTCATTCAAAGTAAGAAATTACTCGTAAGCTTACAGATTTTCTCAAAATTATTATAAATTAATCATCAAGCTTCTATTAATTCTCATAATAGCCCTTTACGCCTAAACGATTTTTGTAAAAAGTGCTTGGATTACATCATAATTTATGGTAATATAGATACAAATTACTATATTAACGCCATATTTTTATAAGGAGGCGACCCTATGAGAATTTCTTCCCTCTTGAATGAAGATGGTATCTTACTTAAAAGTAAACCAAAATCAAAAGAAGAAGTAATCAACACTCTTGTTGAATGTCATTTCAGGCTTGGCAACCTGAATGACAAAGATTCATTCAGAAAAGCTGTTTTAGAGCGTGAAGCAAGTACAAGCACTGGCATTGGTGGTGGTATGGCTATTCCCCACGCTATGACAGAAGCAGTTAAAAGACCTGCCATAACTGCTATGACAGTTGAAGATGGTGTAGATTTTAAATCTCTCGATGGTAAACCTGTAAACCTTATATTTATGATAGCAATGCCCAATGATGGCAAACAACATATGAATTTGCTTTCTCATTTAGCAACGCTTATGATGGATAAAAGCCTTTTTCCATCATTAACAGCCGTTGAAACTCCCGCCGAATTCATAGATTTCATAGATAAATTAGAGGATAAGCTTTTCCCAGATGAATCTTCGGAAAAGTCAGAGCCCATAGAAGAAAATAAAGGCTATAAAATTCTTGCTGTTACCGCCTGTCCTATGGGAATCTCACATACATATATGGCAGCAGAAGCTCTCGAAAAGACTGCAAAAGAAATGCACTATTCTATAAAGGTTGAAACAAATGGCTCTGCTGGTGCAGCAAATGTTTTAACTGATGAAGAAATAGAGAAAGCCGAAGTCATAATCATAGCCGCTGATAAAAATGTTGATATGGAACGCTTTAATGGCAAGCGTGTTTTTATAACTTCTGTTACTGATGGTTTAAGAAAGCCAAAGGAAACTATAAAAGCCGCTCTCAGCAATAAAGAGCTTTATAAATATAAAGGTGATACATCAGGAAGTGAATATATAAGTAAGCCGTCCATACCAATGCACGAAACTATTGCACATAAATGTTATAAGCACCTTATGAGTGGTGTTTCATATATGCTTCCCTTCGCCATTGGTGGTGGTATATTACACGCACTGTCATATTTTTTAGATATGATAATGCTTGGAAATTCCGCACTTGATTTTGGTGTATTTGGTACAGGAACACAGGTTTCTGCATTTTTAAATACTCTTGGAGAATATGCCTTTCAATGTATGATACCGATTTTCTCAGGCTATATTGCCATGAGTATTGCTGACCGACCGGGTCTTGCTATCGGTGCTGTCGGAGGTCTTATGGCTAATATAGGTATGACCTTCACTAATCCTCAAGGCGGCGTACCTTCTGGCTTTATTGGTGCGTTATTTGCAGGATTTTTCGCTGGTATTTTTATGTGGTTCTTAGAGCGTCTGTGTTCACATATCCCAAAAAGTATAGCTGGCATAAAATCGGTCTTGATATATCCTGTTGCAGGTATGATTGTAATAGGCTTTGTTATGGGTGCTATAAATCCATTCGCCTCGCTATTAAATGAATATTTAATGTATGATTTGAATATGCTTGACGGAAATGCTAGAATAATGCTTGGTGCCGTTCTCGGCGGAATGATGGCTCTTGATATGGGCGGTCCTCTCAGCAAGGCTGCGTATCTCTATGGAACAATTTCACTTACTATGGGTAAATATGATGTTATGGCAGCGGTTATGGCTGGTGGCATGACACCTCCGCTCGGCATAGCACTTGCAACAACCTTCTTTAAAAGTAAATTTTCAGACGCAGAGAGAAAATCCGGTGCAGTAAACTATGTTTTAGGGCTGTGCTTTATAACAGAAGGAGCTATCCCCTATGCTGCGGCTGACCCCTTGGCGATTTTACCATCGTGTTTCTTAGGCTCAGTGCTTGCAGGAAATGTATCTATGTCCTTAGGCTGTACGCTTCAAGTGCCACATGGCGGAATCTTTGTAATTCCATTTATGGGAAACCCATCAGGATATTTATTTGCAATTTTATCAGGTTCACTTGCAACTATGCTTATAATTGCAGTACTAAAACGAAGAGAACCAATAAAAAAACATAGTTTAGATACAGGAATTTTTGATTAATCAAAAATGGATTTTATTATTAAAGATATATGGAGGAATATTAAAATGCTTAATAAAAAATTTACTATCATCTCAGCAGAGGGTCTACATCTTCGGACTGCTGGGATTCTGGCAAATGAACTGTGCAAATACGATTGTGATTCTGAAATTTTATATAAAGGCGATATGATAAATGCAAAAAGCCTTTTAAATATAATGGCGGCTTGCATTAAATGTGGTGACGAAATCGAGCTTCAATGCAATGGTATAGATGAAAAAGAAGCTATTGAAAAGGCTGAAAAACTCATAGCATCTGATTTTAATGTTGATTAAAACAAATATCAGACCTATTTAGTATTAATACAATCAAAAAAGTTATCAAACGGGTGAACACAGTTCGCCCCTACACTTTTTCTGTAAAATACTTAAAGGTTTCGGTGGCGTGCCTCCACTGTCAAGACGCAGAATCGGTTTTGCAAGCAAAACCTCGACATTTTAAATCGACTTGTATTGAGCGATTGAAGTAATTACCAATTAGCTTAATGAACTTTCCCTAAAACACTTAAAAGTTTTGCTCAAGCTTTTTCAAAAGCTTGCGGATTCCAAAGGCAGAGCCTTTGGTGGGTTTTAAGGGCAAAGCCCTTAAAATTCTTTGCTCCTAATCGGCGGATTTTATCCGCCGATTGATGACTAATGTTACTGATATACTACATTTTTCAGTTATCAAATATGTACATTTTATTTTTATTAAATAAGGCGGTGATTAGTTATGTTAAAAGGCATAGGCGTATCTGAGGGCATTGGAATAGGGAAAGCTTTAGTTATAGAAAGCCATGATATAAAATTTGATAGCTATGCTATCAGAAGTATTAATGAGGAACTTGAACGCTATCACAAGGCGGTAGAAAAATTCATTATTAGAACAAAGGAAATGGCAAACAATATTGCCACTAATGCAAGCGAAAAAGAGGCAGAAATTCTTTTTGGTCATATAATAATGGTCAAAGACCCTTATATGCAGGGCGAAATCGAAAGCCTTATAAAAAGTGGTCAATGTGTAGAATACGCAGTTTCTAAAATCTGCGATTCCTTCATTTCAATGTTTTCCTCTGTCGATGATGAACTGACTAATCAGCGTGCAACAGATGTTCTTGATATAAAAAATTCATTATTAGCTATTTTGCTTAACATAGAAGAAATAAATCTCAAAGACGCACCTCCTGAAACAGTAGTGGTGGCAGATGTTCTTACTCCATCTATGACCTCAGGAATAAATAGTGAAAACATTGTAGGAATCATAACAGAGAATGGCGGAGCAACCTCTCATTCATCAATCATCGCTCGTGCCTTAGGTATTCCAGCGGTTCTTAGTGTAGATAATGCACTTCAAAATATAAAAAATGGTAATACTGTTATTGTTGACGGAAACAAAGGTGATGTTATTGTTTCTCCAAGTAAAGCAGCCTTTGCAGAATATTCCAAAAAACAGTTCCAATACATAAAACAGCGTAATGAACTTAAAAAATATAAAAATGCTCCAACAGTTACAGCCGATGGAGATAAAAAGCTTCTTTTCTGCAATATCGCTTCATCAGATGACGCCTTAAAAGCCAAGGAGTGTACTGCTGAGGGTATCGGGCTTTTCAGAACAGAGCTTATGTTTCTTGAAAAAGACAGACTTCCCACAGAGGACGAGCAATACACTGAATATAAACGCACAGCACTTACATTCAGACATAAGCCCGTAAAAATCAGAACTCTTGATATTGGCGGAGATAAAATAATTCCATATCTTAATATTGAGAAAGAAGAGAATCCATATCTTGGCAACAGAGCTATACGATATTGCCTGAAACAAGAGGATATTTTTCTCACACAGCTAAGAGCTATTCTTCGTGCAAGCATTTACGGAAAAATAAAGCTTATGATTCCGCTCGTAACCTGTATAGAAGAAGTACAAGCTGTTAAAAAAGCTATTGAAGCTGCAAAAGAACAGCTCAAGGAAAATAAAAAATGCTTTGAAGAAAATATTGAAGTCGGCATTATGATAGAAACTCCATCAGCAATGATGATAGCAGATATTCTCGCCGAAGAAGTCGATTTTTTCAGCATAGGAACAAACGACCTGACACAATATATTATGGCAGTAGACCGAGGCAATGATAATGTATCCTACCTATATTCTGCTTTTCACCCCTCTGTAATTCGTGCTATAAAGCATATTATTGAGAGTGGACACAAAGCCGGAATACCAGTTGAAATGTGCGGTGAGGCAGCAAGCGACCCTCTTATGATACCTCTTTTAATAGCTTTCGGACTTGATGAATTCAGCGTTTCGGCAGCAGTAACTCTCAAAACAAGACGAGCTATCTCAAAATGGAGCAAGGCTCACGCAAAAAAAGTTGCAGAAAATGTTCTCAAAATGAAAAGTGAAAAAGAAATTGTTAATTATTTAAAGCAAGAGGCTGAAAGCTGTGGTAGCATACTATGAATACAGAAAATAAGATTCGTGCTGAGCTTCTCTCCTTGCAAGATTTAGAATATAAAAATTTTCATTCAAAGCTTATGCCGACAGTCAATCCTGAAGCTATTATCGGCATAAGAATGCCGATTCTAAGGAAATATGCAAAATCTCTTGCAAAAACTGCTGATGCTGATGAGTTTTTAAAAATACTTCCACATAAATATTATGAGGAAAATAATCTTCACTCGTTACTTATCGAACCCATAAAGGATTATGATAAGGCTATAAGCTTAACAGATGAATTTCTTCCCTATATAGATAACTGGGCAACCTGCGATTTAATGTCGCCAAAAATTTTTGCCAGACATACAGACGAACTTTTTATAAAAATAAACGAATGGATAAATTCAGAACAAACTTATACTGTAAGATATGGACTTGGTATGCTTATGCGATATTTTCTTGATGAAAAATTTGAAGAAAATCACCTTGAGCTTGCCTCAAAAATCATTAGCGATGAATATTACATCAATATGATGATTGCATGGTATTTTGCAACAGCTCTTGCAAAGCAATATTCTTCGGCAATTAAATTTATAGAACAGAAAAAACTTACTCCGTGGGTTCATAATAAAACTATTCAAAAGGCAATAGAAAGCTTTCGGGTAAGTCCTGAACACAAAGCCTATCTTCGCACACTAAGGCTTAATCTCAAAAAATAACTAAAAAACGACTTGAAATCTGAATTTGAGATTTCAAGTCGTTTAATCTTTTGAATATTAAATTTTAGTTATTTGGCTTTTCTTCATCGTGAAGGAATTTTTCAACAATAAACCTTGGGCGATGCTTTGTTTCAAGATAAATCTTACCTATGTATTCGCCAACAATACCGATTGCAAAAATCTGCAATCCACCAAGAAGCCATATTGAGAAGATAATGCTTGTCCAGCCGGCAACTGTTACTCCGCATATCCACTGAATAAGGAATATAAGCAGCATAATTATACTGATAAGTACGGATATGAGTCCTATAAAAGTAATAATTCTTATAGGCTTAACACTAAGAGATGTTATACCTTCCCAAGCAAGAGCAAGCATTTTCTTTAATGGATATTTGCTTTCGCCTGCAAGACGCTCTTTGCGTTCATACTCAACAATATCGCTTTTTAAGCCAATCATTGGCACCATTCCACGAAGAAAGATATTAACTTCTTTATATTCAGCAAAGATATTCAAAGCTCGTTTGCTCATAAGTCTGAAATCGGCATGATTAAAGATAGTCTTTGCACCAAGCTTATTCAGAATTTTATAATATGCCTCTGCTGTAAAGCGTTTAAACTTTGTGTCTGTTTCTCTGCTTGAACGAACACCATAAACAATATCCGAACCCTGTTCATATTTATCAAGCATTTTGTCGATTGCATCAATATCGTCCTGAAGGTCAGCATCAATAGAAATAACTGCATCTGCGTAGTCCTTTAAGGTTATAAGACCGCAAAGAAGGGCGTTTTGATGACCTCTGTTACAACTAAGCTTAATACCGCTGAACATAGGTATTTTTTCATGAAGTCCTTGAATAATGCTCCATGTCTTATCTGATGAACCATCGTCTATAAATACAATACGGCTATCCTTAGAAATTCTGCCCGCTTTCATAAGCTGTCTATATTTATTAAAAAGCTTTTCTGCGGAATCAAGCAAAACTTCTTCTTCATTATAGCAAGGTATGGCAAGATAGAGCTTTGTCATAGCTATTCCTCCTTATAATAATCCTAAGGTGTAACTTATATTATATAACGATAATAACTAAAAGTCAACTTGTCAGAATATGCCGAATGTAGTCAGATTCAGCCATAGAGTTTAAATATTTTAACCAATATATAGATAAGTTATAAATTTATTAAAAATTTTTAACTTTATAATAATGATAAAAATTTCACCCATACTAATTCTATAAAATAAAAACGGAGGCAGAATTTTATGATAGAATCTGATACCATTAAGCTTTTAAGAGAGTGTGATGCTGGAATAAAAATGGGCGTAGCAAGTATAGAAGATGTACTCGACTATGTAAGCAATACCGACCTTAAAAAACATCTCGACCGTTGCAAGAATGACCACGAAAAGCTTGAAAATCAAATTCAGCTTTTACTTGATAAATACCACGATGACGGCAAAGACCCCAACGCTATGGCGAAAAGTATGTCGTGGCTTAAAACAAATATGAAGCTTGCCGTCAATGAATCTGACGGCACTGTTGCCGACCTTATCACCGACGGTTGCAATATGGGTGTGAAATCTCTCAGCCGATACCTTAATCAATATAAAGCGGCGGACGAAACCTCAAAACAAATCACAAAACGCCTTATTGAGCTTGAAGAACACCTTGCTCATAGCGTAAGACCTTTTCTATAAAATAATTGCACAAAACTACTGCTCCCACATAGAATGTTACTGTAATCCATTCTATGAAGGGAGCTTTGTAATTATATGGCAGAAAATGAATTTGATACAAGAGAAGTTAATAACTGCTCTCAAAATGGCGGTTTTAACGAAACCGTTTGCATAGACGCTCAAAGAGTTTATGATTCATGCGGAGATAAGGATTGTCTTGAAGACTTAGAGGTTTATTTTACTCCCCCAACACAAAATATAATTGATAAGGCAACTAATGTAAGACTGCGTGATGTTGAGGTTATAACGGTTCTGCTTGATTTAGAGCCTGTACCATTCCATAAGGGCTTTTACTCTGTGGATATGACCTTCTTCTTTGATGTATGCCTTGATGTATTTATGCAGCCTGCGGCTGTACCTGTAACAGTTTCTGGTTTATCTGTCTTTAGCAAGAAAGTCATTCTCTATGGCAGTGAGGGAAATGTAAAGGTATTCAGCTCTGATTTTAAGCTTGATGAATTTGACCACCAAAATATGTTTGTTCGTAATCTTCCAAAAGCAACTGTACAGGTTGCCGAGCCGATAGCACTTTCGGCAAAGCTTTGTGAGAAAAAGAAATGCTGTCCACCACCTTGCAGAATACCTGAGTGTATCTGCAAGAAATATGGCGGAGAATTCCAAGGGGATAAATCTGAAAAAGAGGTTCTTGTTACAATCGGTATATTCACAATCGTTCAGATTGAGAGAAACGTGCAGATGATGATTCCTGCGTATGATTTCTGCATTCCTGATAAGGAATGTGTAACCTCTTGCGATAATCCTTGCGAGCTTTTCAGCAGAATAGATTTCCCGACAGACGAATTTTTCCCACCTAAGTCAACTGAGCTTGACGAAGATTGTGGCTGCTCATTAAAGCATAAAAATCATAAGTAAATTTCTTTATAAATCTAATAAATGCTATCACAACTTTGATATTGTGATAGCATTTTTATTTGTAGCTTTTCGATAGCTAATCATAGTGCGAACTTTGGTTGCCCATTCAGCAGTTTATTGGTAATTACTTAAACTGTGTAAAAATCTTCCATAACCTGTTGTAAATGCAATTTTGCCACAAGTAAGTTGCTTAGCTTTTAGCCTGTCTTACTGTCAGCCAATAGGAGATTGTCAGACTTAGGCTTTCGAGAGAATCTAAACGCCTTCTGTGTTCAGGGTTTATTCTGCGAATATGTGGTGTCATTTCTAAAAGGGATTTCAGCAAATCACCGCTAACATCAATCTTATAACTAAAATTTTCGCAAGAAATTTCTTTGAATTTCTCTCCACAAGGTGCCGGGTGCTTATCTTGCGGAAAAACCTCATCATAAATAACCTGTTTTAGCTCTATGAGATGCTCTGTACCTGCTGTAACCTCGACAATATAGCCACCATTACGCAAAATCCTTGCAAACTCATCTTCACAGACAAGCGAAAACATCGCTGTTATAACATCTACGCTTTTAGATTCAAAAGGCAAATGTGAGGCTGTTGCAACACAATATTCAATATCCTTGCCACGAGAACACGCCATTCTTGTGGCATCTTTTGAAATATCTGCACCGACACAATGCGAGCCTACTATATTATCCGCTATTTTGCGTGTATAATAGCCCTCACCACAACCGACATCTATTATTACTGGTGCTTTTTGCTTAGCTGTAAGTGTTTGTATTTTACTTGTAACGCTATTTGCGATTGGCTCATAAAATCCACTATTCAGAAAATTTCTACGAGCATTAAGCATTTCTTTATCGTCACCAGGTCTTAAGGAATGTTTCTGACCTACTGGAAGTAAATTGACATAGCCTTGTCTTGCAATATCAAAGCTATGATTATTTTCACAAACAAAACTTTTTTCAATTCTTGCAAGATGCTCTCCGCAAATTGGACAAATATATCTTATATCATTCACAGCAAAATACAACTCCTAATATAAACTTTCAGAAACAAGAGTTTTACTTTTTCGGTTCATCTTTATCCTTTTTGAAAATAACAAACTTACTTGCAATATAGTTAAGTATAACGACAACTACTGCACCTATGAATTTTGCGATAAGACTATTCCATTTTTCATCAGGATAAAGCGGAACTACGTCTATAAAGAACCATAGAATAACCATTTCTGCTACAAGCGAGAATAATCTTGCGGCAACAAATTCTATTGCTTCAATAAATTTCTTCTTGAAGCCCTTTGCCTGAGAATTAAATACTATACTTCTGTTTGTTAAAAATGCAAATATTACACCTGCTACCCACGCAATGCAGTTTGAAATCTCATAGTGAACACCAAGCGGAACTGCAAAAATGAAATAAACGACATAGTTCAAAGCTGTTGTAAGTACACCAAAAACCAAATAGAGAATCATTTCTTTATACTTTGTGTATAACTGTTTCAATCTACTCTGCTCTTCCATTTTTTAATCTCCTTTATGCAGTTGCTTTGCTACTATCAGATGTTTCGTTTTCGTCTTTAACAAGAGAATCAAAGTCTGTACCTGTTGCAAGGAACTTAGCACAATTAGTAAGCTTTTCGGCTGTTTCAAGCTCAGTTGTACCGACAGCTTTACCATTTAATACAACTATTGCTTTTTTATCTCCCTTATAAATTTCAAGAGTATCTATTGTATCATCAGTATATGTAACTGATACGCTTAAAACTGGATTTGATTTTTCGTCATATGCTGGAATTTTTTCTGCTCTTTCCAAAACAGAAAGATTTCTCATAAACTTATTGAATAAAGTAATGTTAGTTTCTTCACCATTATAATAAACCTTTGTTGTAGTAATATCTACACCATCTTCATTCTTTGTAACCGTGTTTTCAATAGTATAGGTATCTTTAATCTTGCCATAAGAAACATCAACAGATTTTAGTTTAAGATTATTAGGATAGAAAATAGTTTTTGACACTATGTCACTTCCATCTCCGCCCATAAAATCAATAACATTACTCTCAATTTTATAGATAATGTCAGCTCCATTGAGCATAATATAACAATTTTCGTCTTTATCAGGCTTAGAAACAAGAATTTTATATGAGCGTGTGCTTGTCTTAGCATCTAAAATATAATATGGCTTATCTAAGTTATATTTGCTCAGGTCACTCTCTTTGACATCTATTGCAGCAACAGAATCTGCAACAAGTGGGAATAAGCTCGAATCACACAAGCTTTCTATTTTATCTGCATCACAAGCCGCCTGATTTGGTGATGAAAGATAATAACTTGAGATATTAGAGAAAGCTTTCTTTTCAAGCTTGAGTGCTTTCTTTCTGCCTGAACCCGTTACAGATAGCAGACTAAGTGTTTCGTCATCACTAAGGCTGTTAAGTATGGTTTTATCGAACATCTGAAGCTTTTCAACAAGCATACTATTTACTGAATCGAGAGCAACAACATAAATTTTATTGCTATCACCCATTCTTATATAAGCACTTTTGCCGCCTGGAACATCATTTCCAACCTTTATGGTTTTTTCTGAACCATCAGAAAAGCTGACTGTTACAGTAGCACGAGGCTTATCAAGGCCATAGTCGGAATCCGGATTATTATTAGCATTAACCACCTTAGAGGCAACAAGATTCGCACAATCATAGGCAAGGGCATCTGATTTATCCTTATCTATAAGATAAGAGCTATGCTCCTGCATTGTAAAGACCATTTCTGTTGTTGTAACAGTACTTGTTTCACCACTGCTCTCGACTGTACTCTCAACCTGAGCACCATAACCCATAAGTGTATATGTTCCACCGCTATTTTGTACTGTAATTTTCTCTATATTACCTGTTGCCTGCTCAATGAGTGTTGTTGCCGTACTGGAGCTTGTACTTGTGCTTTCATCTTCTTTATTTGGCATTGTAAGCAAGAAAACTAACGCTCCGATAAGAATAGCTAAAATTATTCCTGCGATAATAATATATCTAATCTGCTTTTTCATTTATTTGACCTCCTGACTTCAACTTTTAGTTTTCCATAGGCTCTACATATAAAGTTTTTTGGTTGACATAGATTACCATACCGGGCTTTGAACCTTGTGGTTTAGAAACATAACGGATTTTTGTATAATCAACAGGAACTTTTCCTGCATTTCTTGCCTTACTATGATATGCCGCAAGACTTGCTGCATAAAGAATGGCATCATCATCAGGAGTTTGTCCATTAGTGACTATAATCGTATGTGAACCAGGAATTTCTTTAGTATGAAACCAAAGGTCGTTTTTATCAGCTTGCTTTAGAGTTAATTTATCATTTTGGCGGTTATTTCTGCCGACAAGAATAGTAAATCCGCTCTTGGATTTATATTCAAGCGGTGGAAGTGTGGCTTCTTTTTTCTGCTTTTTACGATTTGTACGGATATAGCCTTGCTCTGCAAGCTCTGTGCGGATTTCATTGAGTTCTCTTTCTGTTTCCGCTCTGCCAAGAGAATCAAGCACAGCCTCAAGATATTGCAATTCCTCGTGTGCCTTTTCAAGCTGAACCTTGAGCATCTGTTCGGCTGTTTTAGCCTTACGATAATCCTTATAATATTTCTGAGCATTTTGTGTTGGAGAAAGGGCTGGATTTAATTTAATCTTAATTTTAGCAAGGTTTTCATCATAGAAATTCTCCGCCTCGCAAAATTCATCGCCCTTATTTATTCTATAAAGATTTGCTTCAAGTATATCTCCACAAATTCTCAAATGCTCTCTATCTACGCAAGCCATAAGCTCTGCCTGCTGTGCAATTATTTTTCGGGAAATTCTTTCACAAAGGTTAGTCAAAAGCTTTGATAAATCCTGCGACCTTGCTCTCATTCTCTCGATAGAATCTCGCCTTGAATAAAATTCATCAAGCAGGCTACAAAAGCTTTCGGGGTGTTCGATAGAAACACTATTTCCGTATTGTGTTATATCAAGGAACGAAATATCTGTTGGTTTGCCTGTGTTATCCTTTATGAGTATAGGCGAACCGCTTATATTCTTAGCTGTTTCGATAGTTCTATTTAAGAAATATAGCAAACGCCTTTCATCTTCAGCGGTTAGTTCCTTTGAAAATACATCATTTCCTCTGCCTGTGAGATGTGCAACTTCTCGACATATAATAGGCGAAACGCCTTGAACCGTTGCAAGAATAGCCTTAGACAGGTCTGCATTTTTCGGATAGGCTTTTATTGCTGAAAGTATCTCCTCGGCTGACACCTCAAGCATATTGAGCTTATTCTGCTTTGGTGGAAGTTCGTAACGAACATTGGGCAGTACAAGTCTTTTTGACGACATAGTAGGGTCAACACGCTTTAGTGCGTCAATAATCATACCCTCACCATCTATGAAAATAACATTGCTATACTGTGCCATAATTTCGACAGCAAGTGTCATCATAACTGTATCGCCGAGTTCATTTTTGCCCTCAAAATCAAGAAAAAGTATTCTTTCAAGCTCAGGCTGACGAATTTCACGAAGTCTTGCTCCTGCAAGCCTTTTTCGCAAAAGCATACATAGCATAGGTGGAGTTTGTGGATTTTCGGGTGTCTGAGAGGTTATATTTATGCGGGGACTATTAGCTCTTGCGGAGAGAAGAAGTTTTTTCGAGCCACTATCACGAGAACGCATAGTCAGAACAATTTCATCATTTGAAGGCTGATAGACTTTATCTACACGACTATCGGCAAGAGCTGTTTGTAATTCATTTTTTATGTGGCGTAAGAAAACACCGTCAAGTGCCATAGTAAACCTCCTAATAATTACAAGTAAAAATATGCTTAAAAAATCGGTGCGTTGAGAGGTTCAACGCACAAGAATGAAGATTATATAATATAAATTCAAAGTTTTAAACAACATTTATTTTTTCAGGGAACCCCCTGCGAGGGTTCCCTACGAAAAACATTCCACTGGAATGTTTTTCTACCCTCCTGCGCTTTAAGAAGTATAAAGTGTTTCGCTCTCTGCGGAGAGCGACCAAAGGCTCTGCCGTAGGTGACTACCTTTGGA